>JRYF01000017.1_pt1 | contig 127139 bp, 104 predicted proteins | sample 235331 | NCBI WGS metagenome assembly JRYF01 (sample SAMN03074217, study PRJNA261475) | activated sludge metagenome | biome: Wastewater Treatment Plant; feature: Wastewater; material: Activated sludge; isolation source: activated biomass of a wastewater treatment plant treating hydrocarbon... ... | reverse complement strand
TGTGAACTGCCTGCAAAATGAAACGGAGAGGGGGGGATTCGAACCCCCGGTACGGTGTTACCCGTACACATGCTTTCCAAGCATGCACCTTCAGCCACTCGGACACCTCTCCAGGATGACTGATTCTATATGGATTAGCTGATTTCGACGAGTCGTGCAAGGTCAAGGTCAGACGACGGGCCGATGCCATTCTGCATCGCATCTACGGCGAACTACCGCGCCGGCCTTGCCTCTTTTCGATGCGACCCTAAGATGACAGAAACGACTTTGAGCAGGTTCGCCCGCCCTCGGCGCGGCTCTACCACAACGCCACTTACCTTACGCGAGGCACGCATGGTCACCATCGGAATGAATTACAAGGTCCTGCCCGGCAAGGAAGAGACCTTCGAGACTGCCTTCCGCAAAGTCATCCAGGCCATGAAGTCGATCTCGGGGCATACGTCAACACGCATGGCTCGTGATATCGACGATCCTCAGTCGTACGTGATTCTCTCGGAGTGGAGTGATCGAGCCGCCTTCGAGAGCTTCATCGGCTCCGAGGCCTTTCGCGCCGTTGCCACCTGGGGCAAAGAACAAATCCTCGCGGGACGACCGGCTCACACCTATTACGATCATTGAACATGCACCCGCGCGGCAGCCAGAATGCGGAGGCCGAACTCGATGGACCTGGCAAGTCGGAACAGGTTGCGCGAGTCAAAGCGCAAGTGAGCGGCGGCGGGGCCGCTTGCCGGTCAAGCTGGCCCTATCTGCGAACTCCACAGAGCATCTACTGGCTGGTCATGGCGCCGATCTGCGGGCTACAGGTCTTTCTCGTTTTCACCCCCACACCGGGATGGCTGCGTGTCTCTGCCAGCGCGGTGATCGCCCTTACGTTAATCGGCTATCTTCGCGGTTATGTTCGCAGACTGATTCTGACGCCGGAAGGCGCAACCCTGTGTACCCTGCTATCTCGCAGATTCATTTCATGGCAGGATGTGCGGCGAACCGGCACGTATGTCCCGGGTGGTGGTCTTGGAGCCACCCCTTACTTCTATATCACCGTGAATGACCGTCAGCCGGAAGGGCGATGGGAAAACGACGAGCGAACGCTCCAGGTACAGGACCAGGCCGGCCTGGAAGCAGCCGTCGCGGCCTATCGCCAGGGAGTATCGACCGAAGATCGTACGAGCTGTAGAGCAACGCGCGTTTGATCAATGGGCGCAACACCGCAGCCGGTTCGTACTCGACACGCGAGTCGCAAGTGTTTAGTTGGGTGACTTCGACGGATCCTCGTCCTGTAGGACTTTTTCGAGATTGTTCTCGAATCGCTCGCGCTGTGACGGTGTGAGCACCGCCATCACGGCCTGGTGAAGGCGGCTCCGATGAATGCCGGTAATGAGTTGATTTCGCGTGCCTGTCTCTTCGCGCACGGCCCGCAGCAGTTCGACATAGGTCTTAAACAGCTTATCGAGCTTCTCGACCTGCTCCGATGTGAGGTCGTCCAGCTTGCTCACAGCGGCCTTGATCTGATCGTGACTGTGAACATCGCTCAGGTTACGGCTGTGCGGAACGATCCGCTCGCGCCAGATGAGGTCGAATTCCGCGTATTGATCCTCCGTCAGCAGGTCGCGCAGGTCATGGTAGAGCGTGGTCTGCGCCTCGAAGAGTTGCTGGTAGAGGGCTTCTTTTCGGTCATCCTGCCGCGCGCGAAGAATGCGAAGCTCTTCCATCAGCTTCTCCGCCTGCTCGGTATCTTCGCTCTCGCGAGCCAGTACGATCTCGCGCAGCAACTGCTGCGAGCGTCCGGTCTCCTCGCGCGACGGCTCAAGCCCTCTGCGGATTTTCACCTGATTCGATCGGTACTCGGTCAGCAGTCGCCGGGCTGATTCGATCTGCGCTATACCAAGGTTCAGCTTTTCGCTCATCGCATCGAGAATCGCCGTCGGTGTAGTCCAGGTCACGGGCTGCGCGAAATACGAGGCCGATCGCTGGGAGGTTGCGACCTCCTGTATTTCCTCAGCGGCCCGATGTTTTTCGATACGATCCGGGCCGGTGGCAGGCAGGACGAGCAACAGGGCACCGAGTGCTGGTTTCAGGCAGGAAGGCAACATGGGGAATGCTCCAATCCGTTGAAGGCATGTATCGCACGCTCCGCTGAGGGCGCGCACGAACATTGCGGTAGAACTCGGCTCGCTCCGTCACATTTACAAAACGATTGCGCACGAATACGCTCACGGCGTCGTGCGAGACAATCGCAAAATCTCCAGCGCTGCGGAACGCTGTCGGAATGAACCGCAGGAGGGTTGCTTACCTGGATGCTTTATCGGATGTTTCACCGCGGGGCCGTGAATCATCCGAAGCGGCCGGCACGTCTCGCCCGGCCAGCATGGTGGTGACTTCCTTTCGTTGTTCCGGCGTGAGAAGCCCGATCACCGCGTCGTACAGTCGTGAGGCCAGTCGATCTCGCGCTCCCGCTGTTTCACCTGTTTTGCGTTCAGACTCCATGTGCTCCTTGAAGAGTGCCTGAATCTGCTCGCGCTGGTCAGGGGTGAGGTCCCTGAGTTTGTCGACGGCATCCTTCAACGCCTTGGGACTGCGAACCCTTCCCGAATAGCCCCGCCGCTCGATCATCCGCTCGTGCCAGATGCGCTCGAACCCTTCCTTCTGATCCTCACGCATGAGTGTAAGCAGGTCGCGGTGCAGCGCTTCCTGTGCTTCCTGAAGCTGCCGCCGGAGCGGAGCTAGCAGAGATTCCTGTTCAGCACGCAACTGTCGAAGTTTCTCGGTCAGTTCCTTGATCTTCGCATCGTCCTGCTTTTCCTGCGCCACTCTCATTTCCGCCAGTAGCTGTCGAGTCCGATCGAGGTCTTCCGATGGCGGCTGGAACGACTTGCGAATCTCGATCTGTCGGGCTCGATAGTCGATGAGCAGCTGCCGTGATGTCTGACGCTGCGACTCGTCCAGCCGTAGTTCTTCCGTCATCGAATCGAGTATGAAAGTCGGATCAGTCCAGCCCACGGGCTGCGGAATCCGATGTTCGAGACTCATCGGGTTCGTGGTCGTCGGAGGAGATTGTTCCGACGGTGTCGATCTTTCCTGTGCCACTGCGACCGGCCGAAACGCCGCCGGTAACGCGACGATCCACACGACCAGCCTGGCTCGCTGCCGCCACATGATTGAACTCCTCACACAGTCCCCCCCTGTCACCCGTTACCATTGTACCGTAACGCCCGCCGTTGGAATGCATCAAGTCTTTGATTATCCCCTACCCACGTTACGGTCTCTAACCCTAAGATACCCCCACTATGTATTTTGTCATCATCATGGCATTTGCCCTGGTCCTCAGTGAGGACCTCCCCCCCCGCCAGTTAAACTTGTTTCGGGACCGTCCCGCCTCGGACCCTTCGGTGGTGGGAGCTACTCTCGCCTTTGTAGGGCTGCAGGTCGCCCTGATCGCCGGCATCGCCTACCTCGCCCGCCGCCGCACCCTTGCCGCGATCGACGGTACGTCCACCGGGCAGAATCTCGCCATCCGTCGCTTCGCTCGATCGCAATTCCTGCTGCTCGGGCTCTTTGCCGGCTCGCTGCTTTCCACGCTCATCCTCACGCCCTGGGCAACCATCGTTCGCAGTCCGGGTTGCTGGAATCTCGATCGCTTCGTACTCGTCGGCGATCTTCTCCTGCTGGTCCCGTTCTTCCTGGCTTTGACGTTGGCGTGGGCCTTGCAATACCGCGCTGAACTGGCCCTCAAAGCGGACTTTCTTGGTGGACATCGGCTGCCGTCAGCACACGATGCATCAACCGAGGTCAGCCCCATCGGCAACAACGCCGCTATGGAGGCACTGGCAGCCGCCCGACGAACGGCTCCGAATCCTGACCGGTCCATCGGCGCCTATCTGCTCGACAAGTTTCGCCACCATGTACTGGTAATCGCCGCGCCGATGACGCTCATCGTCTTCGTCAAACATTTCACGGACGGGATGCGGCCCTACCTGTTTCGCATGACCGGGCTGCCCTGGCTCTCCGATGCACTGCTTGGTCTCGCTTCGATCGTTGTGCTTGTCCTGGCACCGGTCATGCTCCGCTACGTGTGGTCCACGGAGCCACTGCCCGCCGGTCCATTGCGCGAACGCTTCGAACAGACCTGCCGACGGATCGGACTGCGTTATCGGGAAATCCTTCTGTGGCACACGCACGGCATGACGGTGAACGCCGCTGTGATGGGCTTTATCCCGCCGCTTCGATACATCCTCATTTCCGACGCCCTGCTTGAAACCATGGATGAGGAAGAAATCGAGGCCGTCTTCGGGCACGAGGCCGGCCACGTTCATCACTGGCATCTGCCCTTCTTTGGAGCGTTTGCGGCAACGTCCATGTATCTCTCCGGCGGCGTCGTTCTGATGATGGAACGATTCGGTATGGTTCGCGATCAGGCCCTGTTGCAACTTGGCGGCCTCGGCGCGCTGCTGCTGGTGTGGCTTTTCGGCTTCGGCTGGCTCTCGCGGAAATTTGAGCGGCAGGCCGATCTGTTCGGGGTCCGCTGCGTGACCCCGGACGTGCGAGAGTGCCTCCAATGGTGTCCTGTGCACGGCACCAGCCACACCAGTGGATTGTGCATTTCCGCGGCCAATCTCTTCGGTCGAACGCTCTCGAAAATCGCCAGTCTCAATGGCATTCCCCGTCGAGCGCCGAGCTGGCGACACGGCAGCATCGAGTCACGCTGCCGGCTGATTGAGCAGATGGCCTGTGACCCGGCGGCCCTCGTGCACTTCGATCGCTTTCTGGTTCGTATCAAGGCGGGCCTGGCGCTCGCAACTCTCATCGGCACGATCATCGCCGCGTCCGTCTATTATGACAGCATCGCTCGAGCGATCGGCTGGCTGGCAAGCACCTAGCGGCCGCTCAGGCCATGCCCGGGCGCGGCCACGCCGGGAACATTCTTCCCGGATGCATGGGTTGCGGTCGTTTCTTCGGCGGCCTCGAGGTGGTTGTCGACGACGGAGCGGAAGATCCGTCGATCGGCGGCGATTCCGCAATGATTCGCCGAGCTTCGAGCTGCCGACGCGTTGCGACCTTCAGCGCGACGTGCAGACCGATGAGCGTGAACATAAGCTCGAGATATTCTTCATTATGAAAAATACCGTGGATGCAGTAAGCCGTCATCCCAAGCCAGAGCCCCCGCGCCAGATTGTACGACCAGCGCATGTCGGGTGGCAGCTTTCGCGTCCGGCGCATGAAGCGGAACATTGAGAAATACGAGCCGATCACGACGATCAGCCACAGGGGATGCCCCAGCAGTCCCAGTTCGGCCAGGTTCTGAAGGTAAATGTTGTGCGCCGCCTTGCGACTGCCTTCCGTTATGCGGTTCGCGAGTTCGAAGTTGTTGAACCCCACGCCGACCAGCGGGCTTTGCATCAGGAGCTTGCCGGATACCTGCCAGGTCCACAAGCGTGAACGCGCGGACTTGTCCTCATGGTAGTTCACGATGGAATCGAAGCGTTCCAGAATCTCCCCGCCGGAGGTCGTGAACGCCACGACCAGCACGAGCACGACCGCCGCAACCGCTCGCAGACGATAACGGCTGTGCCATGCCATACCAGTCAGGACCACGGCCAGCGCAAGGAAGCCCGCGCGGCTGCGTGAACAGATGATCGCCAGGCAGACAAGCACGGCACAGACCAGCAGAACGTTTCGCCAGCGATGGCTCTTGATCGACATGCCGTAGTAAAAGATCATCGGCAGGACCATGGCGCTGGTCAGTGCGAAGAGGTTGTTGTCATAGCTCTTGCCGTAGACCTGGTGCGGACCAAGCAGTACGACCTTCAGACCGCCCTTGATCGCCCAGAACGCCGTCGCCATTGCCACGACGATGTAGAGAATCCGCACTCGGCGATGGTCGGAGGCCATTCCCGTTAGCAGCGCCGTAACGATAAAAATCTTCCAGAGCGCGCGATACTGAAAGGCCGTGTGCCCCATCGGGTACGGCGCGACTGCCCGGTTAATGGTGATGTAGATCAGCAGCAATAAGAGCGCCAGCAGCGGCCATGCCGGCTCGAAGAGCATGTTCTGCGTCAGCCGCTCGCGCCAGCCGATGATCCGGCCGGTAAGCACCTCGCGGCTTGGAACGACTTGCACGCGGCGAACACCGATGGTCATGGCGCCGATGACCAGTGGAACACCGACGAGCATTGCATCCTGGAAATCCGGATGCCAGCAGAAGATCTTCGGTTGCAGCAGCGAGACCACGTAATATACGCACAGGCCGAAGAAAGGTCGGCTTAATACCAGCGGCAGGACCGCCAGCAGCAGAGCAACATAGAATGCAAAACGCATCGCGGTCCTCGCTTACGTCTGGCTCAACGAATTCCATCTCGACCGTTCGAGCATGCACTGTGCGTCTGACCGTTTTTTTACGGCCTCCGGCCTTGCTGCAACGGTCGAACCATTGCTCGCGAGTCGCTCTAGCAGCGAGATGAATTCGCGGCTCGCGCGATCCCATGTGAACATGTTTGAGGCGCGCACCCGCGCCGCCATGCCCAGCTCGCTGCGCAGCGCGCTGTCAGCCCGAAGCCGCTCCAGCGCTTCAGCAAAGTCGTGTGGATTGTCACGGTCCACCAGCAGTCCGCAACGGCCGCCGTCTAGAATCTCGATGGAGGCGTTGCAAATCGTTCGGCCGTCGGGCCGGAGCGCTACGCATGGAAGTCCACAGTTCATCGCCTCCGCAAGAGAGTTGCCGAACGATTCACCGCGCGACGGAAATGCAAACACGTCAGCGGCCTGCAGCCAATGATGGACATTCCGCTGCTCTCCGGCAAACAGAACGATCTTCTGCAGCCGGTGGTGATCAACCCGGACTTCCAGTTCTCTCCGCAGCGGACCATCGCCGACCAGAACGACTTGCAGATTTTCTCGCTCCATCCGCGCGGCTGCGTCGATCAGCAATGCAACATGCTTTTCCGGGGACAGTCGTCCGCTCCAGCAAATGACAAACGCCCCCGACGGAATGCCAAGCCGGCCGCGAATCACCGATCGAGACGACGCATCGACCGGCATGAACTGTTCCGAATCGGTGCCGCCGTAGACCGTGAAACACTTTGCAGGATCAACGCCATACGTCGCAATCACGCGCTCTCGCGTATGGACGCTGTTAAACACCGCGAGATCGCAGCGTTGAACGGCGGCTCGCTCGTTTCGCTGCTTGATCTGGCGGTCCAGTGCCGCTGCCGCACGATATAAAACGCCACGCCCTGCCTGGCTGCACTGGTCCGTCGCATCGTGCAGCAACGTGGTACCGCCGCAGACAAAAACAAGTGGTGAGCGATTCGCCTGCGACCCGTAAACGGCCGCTACTTCGGGTTGGCAGGTAACCAGCAGGTCGTGCTCGTTTCCGATCGCGCACAGTGCCTGACCGGCGGCATGTCGGCGCGATCGCGCCTGCAACGACCAGTGCCAGGGTATCGGAGCGTCCGTCTTTATCCGTTCGACGGGAATCCCTGCGATCTCGCGCAAATCGCCATCACACTTGCGATGATCAACAACGAATCGGACCGTGTGACCTGCCGCGGCCGCGCGCACAGCCAGCTCAACGGCGCGCTTCGACAGCCCGCAGCCTGTTCGGCGTAGCGTTGGCATGTGCCAGACGATTTTCACGCCGCCTCCTTTACCGAGAACGGATCGGGCATCGCCAGTCGTTCCTCACCCGGGGTCAGGCAACTCTCGATCGCGCGAGCGTAGAGCGCCGTTAACCTGTCTCTGCGGAATCGTTCAACGACTTCGGTTCGATGACGCGTTGTCAGCCGGCCGGCTTTCCATTCCATGCAGCATTGCACAATGGCCTGCCGCCATGCCTGAGGACTCGACTCCGAGAGCAACGTGCAGCCGCCTGCCTGCTGGAGGATTCCCGCGATGGCTGTGCCGGGATGGACGTTCGCCAGGATGTGTCCGCCAAACGCCAGGTATTCATAGACCTTGGCCGGAATGCAGTAACGCCCTCCCTCGTTGGAGGGAATCGTTAAGATGAGTGCATCCGCCGCGGCCATCTCGGCGACCGCCTGCGCATGAGTCTGGTAGCCGACGATCTCGATTAACTCGCGATCCTTCTCCCGAAGCAGCGATCGCTGTGACTCTGAGATACTGCCGACGATTCGAAGGATGATGCGTGCCGGCAACTCGGTCTGCCTCTGCCGAAGCTCCCGAAGCGCCTCGACGAGTGGTAGAACCGACTGCTCACGATAGAAAGACCCGACATATGTCAGGGTGAAGCGATCCATGCCGGACGAATTACGAGCCGGCGCCGCAGGGCAATCCGCCGGATCGTAACCATTGGGGATAGTGAGGATCGGACGAGCGATCGCCGACGCATATCGCTCGGTCAATCGGTCGCCCAGCTCCGGACAGGTTACGACGACCTGATCGGCTTCGCACAGGACCTGTTGCTCGATCCGCCTTCGGGATCGCTGCACCAGCGCGGAGCGCGTCTCGCGGACAAAATTATCAACAATCGGATCGCGCAGATCAGCGATCCACGGAAGTCCAAGCCGCCTTTTGATTCGCCGTCCAACCAGATGCGTGGCACAGACCGGCGAGGTCGTCAGCACGGCTTCAATGGGATACTGGCATGCGATCTGCCTCGCCTGGGCGTATGCAGAGGCCGTCCACAGGCGCTCTCGCTCCATCAGCAGCTGATTCAAACCAAGACGGTCAAACCAGAGATTCAGCCGCCAGGCCAGCGAATCGCCCAGACTTCGACCACCGATCAAAGCGCCGAAGGTGTCGCCCAACCGCTTCGCTATCGCAGCGGGCTCGTATCCGCGCGTGGGGTATACGCTTGCCGTGTCCGCTTCCTCGAGAAGCGATTCATCCATGAGCGGAAAATGTCGATGCCCCGCGCAGATGACGTGCGCCCGCCAACCGCTCTGCGGCAGGTACCTGGCCAGTTTGAGCGCGCGTTGCACGCCGCTGCCGCCTCTGGGCGGGAAGTGATAGGCAATCAGCAGCAGATGTCGTTCTGTTAACACGCCTGTACGTCCTTGCACCGGCCGATCGTCGAATATCGTTCCAGCGGCCTAGACCAGCCGCTCGCGTACCAGTTGTCTCAATCGCCAGGGCCATGGCGATGCGCCGTCCGCAGGATGCAGTACGCGCGCCAGTCCACGTTTGACCCGCCATGCGGGTCGCAGTGCCCAGGAACCCGCCGCATTCGAGTCCGTCAGGCCAATCTCGTCGAGGGTGCGTCGAATCTGATCAGCCGCGTATGCTGCGTCCGGCTGCCAGCCGCACTCGTCGTATCGACAGGGGGTGCCAAGCGGATTCCACACGGTCTCATAGCGCTGACGATTGGTCATTCCCCAGCGAGTCCAACGCGCATTGCCATCACTGCCCCAGACGTAATGCGGACAACGACACAAGCTCGCCAGGTGAAGACCTCCGGTCGAAGCCCCCGCCGCAAGCCGCGAGCGGGAAAGCTGGCGAATCGATTCTTCCAGGGGCGCACGGTACAGTTCCACACGCAACCCGCCACCCGTCAGCCGAGCCGCCAGGTCCTCCCACCATGACAGCGGACGATTACGCTCCGTCGCGCTGTGCCGTGAGCGCGGCACCAGCAGCACATCCGTCGTAAGCGTCAGCGAGAACCGCAGGGTATCGAAAACCTGCTCTGATCGCTCCGTCGACCAGGTTCGCCCTCGGAAGCCCGGAACCATCAGGTCGGCATCAGTCAGATCGACGCCGCCCTGCTCGCAAGCCGATCGAATCTGCTCGAGCACCAGTTCGCGGAGCAGCTTCGAATCGACCGGTCGTCCGTCCGGCCAGATTCGATGATCCTCATTCGCCTCACCGGGCATCTCGAACGCCGGCACCGGGCAGAAGACCACCGGCACCCGGCCGGGAACTTCTCCGTAAAGCGGCCGACGATCGGTGCGGGCGCAGACCACCAGGCGCTCAAAGCCGCCGCGGGCCGTCAGCCAGCGAACACGGCCCTGCCAGTTCATCAGTTCCCAGCCGAACTCGCCGATGTACGGGGCGACGACCAGGGTGCGGCGGATCGTGTTCATGATCGACCTCCCGGCGAGGTGCGCGGAACCGGCAACAGCGCGTTGTCAGGCCAGTCCTCAATCATCTGTTCAAATGCTCGCTGCGATCCACAGGGGGCCGGCTTACGCGACAGCTCGAACGGGTCGGCCGCAGCGCGATTGATCCGTCGTCGGGCATCCAGCGCCGCGCGATGCCCTGCCTCGGCGACCAGTCGCTTCGAGGTCTCTGTGTAGTGGCGTTTCAACCCGAAGGGATAGGCCAGTGCCAGCGGTTCGTACCCCACGATCGACCGCAGAACATCCCGCCCGCGAGTGATCTCCTCGCGCTGGTCGGCTTCGCTCAGTGCCGAGAGGATGGCATGTGTATGCGTGTGGTTCCCGAACTCGACCAGCTCGGCGTCGACCTCGGCCATCTCCTCGGGTTCGAGATAAGGCCTCATCCTGCCGGCCAGCGCCGCACCCGTGGTACCTGTTGCCTTCACAAGAATCTCGAGTATCTCAGAGAGATCGACTCGGTAGTGGTGCCGCGCGTACTCCTCTACGCTTTCGTCTTCCCGCGACGGCGGGAAACCCTCAATGGTCATGGCTTCTCGAACCTTTTCGCCAAGACCCTGATTGACCAGCCAGCGTAGCTTGTGCTGCCACTGTAGGTCCGCATTCCCGATCACCGACGTGACCGCGAAGATGGTCATCGGAATGCGACGCCGACGGAGAATCGGCATGGCGATCCGCAGCGAGTCCGCGAGTCCGTCGTCAAAGGTGACGACTACGGCCCGCCGAAGCTCCTCCCTGCGATCCAAGGCATCGACCAGCTCGCGAAGACCGATCGGGCGATAATGCTCCACAAGGTAGTCCATCTGGCGCTCGAACTCGACAGGATCGTGACGCAGTGTTGTGCCTCGCGTGAAGAGATGATCCTCCGGCAGTACATGATGATACGCGAGGATGTTGATGCATCGCTCGTTCTGCCGACGTCGCATCCGGCGCAGCCACTGCCCCGTCCAGGTATCGAACTCCGCTTTCGCCAGCCAGTGACTCATCCCTGGTACTCCTGTGTCCGTCCTGCGTGCACAGCGCTTCGCCGTGCGGCTACGCTCGTGAGAATCTCCGCCAGCTTTGACGTATGTCGCCGTCGATCGATGGTCGCCAGCTGTCCGGCCGGTCGCGCGACTCTCGTCGTGCTGGTACGCCATGCCTGATACATCGCTCCGATCGCTTTGCGGATCGAATCGACATCATCAGGAGCACAGATCTGCACGCCTTCGTAGTTGCGAAGTTCACGAGCCGCCGCACCGTTAAGCGGGACTGTTGCGAGCACCATCCGCCCGCTGCCAAGACATTCGTACATCTTTGCCGTCGAGTCTCCCTCACTACCGGGCACGTCCGGCAGGATGATCAGGTTCACATCTGCCGCGGCCATCGCCTCGAGGGCTTTCGAATGCGGCAGCATGCCGAGGTAGCGAATCGTTCCACGGTCTTCAGGGCGGCTTAGCTCCGCCAGAAACGGTCCGGGCCGACCTGCGAAATCGAGCCGCGCACGATCAGCACTGTCCGGAGTTTCGCGGATGAAGCGTCGGAAGGCCTCGATCACCGCTTGCGGACTTCGCGCGGAGTACAGGGAACCGGCGTGCAGGAGTCGAAAGATGTTCGGTTCGCCCAACGTGCGGTCCTTCGGAAAATCCGCCGGATCAAATCCGTTGGGCAGCGTCACAAACTTAGCTTTCCGCAACCGTGGATACCGCGCGCGAAAGCGCTCGGTCATCGAATCGTTGACGCTCAAAACGCGCGCCGCACGATGAACTACGGCCGCCTCGCAGGCCTGCGTCAGGAGCTCACCGCGATTGCTCCTCCATTGTCGCCAGTGAACGTACTCCACCCATGGATCACGAAAATCCGCCAGCCAGGGTCGACGAATCAACATCGAAACCGTCAGCGCGATCAGGTGATCACTGAACGGCATGCCCGATGAGAAAATCGCGTCAAAATCGTACTGCCGATGCAGCCGCAGGGCGTCGCGCACGGCCGCGGGCCACCGCCAGATGCCGCGATCGGGGAAGGTGAGGCAATCGTGCGCCCGCTGCAACCTCCACTTGAGCGCCGCGCCCCACCTTGCTTCGTCCATGCCCGTAAAGCCGGTCAGCGTTCCCAGGAGCTTTGCCGTTCGACGTGAAACATGTCCCGGCAGATTATCGAGCACCGCGCTGAGGCGATGTACCGGCACCGTTTCGGGTATATCTTTCAGACTTTCGAGATCGACCGCACGGCGAACATCGTGAGCAGAGATGCGCCCGGCCCGCTGCGCACCGGTCAGCACAACCGCGTCCCATCCGAATTGCGGCAGGTACTTTACAAACTTGCGAATGCGCGTGGCGCCAACCGATGCAACCGGCGGAAAGCGGCTCGCGATCACGAGAACTCTGCACCGCAAACCGGTGTCGTCCGCGGGCGTTTCAACCATCGATTCAAGGTGCGGCAAATCTGCCCGGTCAAGCTCCTGGTCAACGTAGCGAAGGTCAGGTCTCGGGCGCGGCCGCTCGAAGATCGGAATCGGGATGTACGAACTGATCTGTGCCACGGACCATTCCTTGATCGGACGCGCAGGATCTGCCGGAGGTCCACTCCACGGCAGACAGGAACAACACGATCCGGCGATCGATTATGGTTGTATCGAGCGGGTTCAGGTCGGACTGTAGCGATATCGGAAGTCGTGGGTCGGCTTCGGCATTTCCTGCCTCACTCCGCGATCCGAAGGCAGCAGGCACTTCGTTATGTTCTCGATTTCTTCACTCGTAGAGCGCACGATCTGCTTTGATCGCATCCTGGTCACCGTCGGTCCGAGCCCCTGCCTTCCCATGACCACGGCCGCATATCGATCCATGGCTTCCGCCCAGCAGTAATTCATCGCCACGTGCCGATAGCCGGCCTCTGCGAAACGGTTACACAACGGATCGCTTCTGCAAAGTCGTATCACTTGCCGAGCGAACGATGTCGCGTCATCCGCCGTCAACATGTGTCGATCCGGCTCGGCGCCCAGACTCTGCGCGACCCCGGTCGTGGCCACCAGCGGCCGACGCGATGCCATCGCCTCCAATGCCTTGTTGGCCAACCCTCGGGCAATGTGAAGCGGCGCTATCGCTACACGCGACCGAAGCAGATAGGGCCAGACCGATGGCACTTCTCCGGTAACGCACACGCCGGGGAGTCGAGCCAGGCCGCGCACTTCCCGCGCGGGGTTGCGACCCACGATCATCAGCCGAGCGCCTGGAACTGCCTTCTGCACACCCGGCCATACATGCCGCGCAAACCAGAGGATACCGCTCACGTTCGGCGGGTAGTCCATCGCCCCGACGAAGGTGATGACGGGATCGCAGCCGGCCGCTGAAGGCACATCGATTGCCGGCAGGTCCACACCGTTGGGAATGACATGCAACCGATCGAACCGCCCGTCAGGATCCAGCAGCGCGCGCTCGCGATCCGTGATGACGATCGTGGCATCGAATCGTGCCACGCATTTTCGCTCGTATGCTTCCAGGCGTCTGCCCTCGATGCCATAAATGCGCGACCGAAGACCGTGGCCGCGCTCAGCATAGTCCAGCCACTTCCGGCTGTCGGCGTCGCACAAATCCAGCACTCGGCGCCTGGCCCTTGCCTGTTCGGCGTAAGGCGCCATGCAAGCCGAAAAGGCCACCACTGCGTCAAACTCGATCGTCGCGTTCCATGCGTCGATCTGACGCCGCATGGCCGGGCAGTCATAAGCCGCCGTGGTCAGCGTCCCGCCGCGCAACATCGCTGCGGCCGCGCGCCACATCGCACGAGAGCGCGACCAGTCAATCGCACAGACCTCGCTACACCACTCGTGCAGAGCAGCGGCGTGCAAGCGATCTTCCGGGCGGTCCACAAAGCAGGCACAGTAGACATGATGGTTGGATGCCAGCCGACGGAGCTGATGATACGTGCGAATCTTGTCCCCCTTGTCCGGTGGAAAGGGCACACGATGCGCCAGGAACAGAATGTTTCCGCGTCGAGACATCCGCCTCACCTGCCGCTGACCCATCAACCGGGAATCGATCGCGCCAGCCATGAACCGAGCGGGCGCGTGACCCCCAGCGGCAGCTTCCGCCAGAGATGCCGCGCCGCACGCCATCGCGGTGACGAAGGCGCCAGGTCCGGCGCGGCCGAGCCCTTCGGCACGATATCCTGATACTCCAGCACGCGTGGCTCGAAACCGCAGCCGCGCTTGAAGGCGCACGCGCCGGTATTGTCGATCCGGCTGCGGCCGAAGTCGTATCGCTCGCAGCCCAGCGATACGGCGTGGCGCATGGACTCAACGTAGACATACTGCGAGAGGCCGTAAATTTCCCGGCGATCGTCCATGCCCACGAAGTAGGGCATGACCGTTCCGCGATGCACGAACGTCAGGAGCCCCGCGACCGGAACGCCATCGCATCGAACCATTTGCGATACAACGCTTCCGGATGCCGCACGGTCAATCGCCTCGAAGAATCGCAGGGGATAGTTAGGCGATCCGAGTTTGCGCATGGAGCGGATGTAGAGTCGCCAGATATCACGAAGCAGATGGCGGCCGAACTCGACCGTGAGTGAAGACCGCTCCACGGCCTTTCGAGCGGCAGCCCGCGCCTTACGCGGCAACAGTACATCTACCAGTCGAGGATCGCGAGGGAGATCGCGGATATACGTCGCGTGACTGCGCCGGATCGAATGGTCCTCACTGGCCGCGCGGATCGATCGCAACTCCAGCACCCGCGCCCCGCAGCGACGCATCAGCGACTGCGCTTCGGCGATCAGCACGGCCGATGCCTCTGCATCATCCGCCAGCACGCCCCCGTACGTCGCGTAGGGCTGACTGACGAGCATCCGACCGGCAATCACGCTTTCGATCTGAAACATCGGCAGCACGCCGACGATCCGCCGACCGCGCAGCGCGATCAGATCTTGCGCGCGATGGCCGAACGCGGTCTCTACCGCGGATTTCCATGCAAGTTCGTGAAAGAAGGTGCCGTCCGGATGCCCGCCGACGTAGTCCGCCCACGACGCTGCCAGTTCAGGTTCGTAGGATCGGACGTGGATCACGGCGCCAGTCATGTTTCGAGCGGAGCGTGCTGCGCTCCCCTTCCTGCGTGCATCCGTCCGGAGCGTAGAGACGAAGGTGGGGGCTCACTCACCGTTGCGCGACGGGCAATAGCCCTCCATCGCATCCCGCAAGCTGCTTCCCGTGGCGATGCTGCCCATCACGTTCAGTTGGTTCGACTGCAGCCACTGGACGGATTGCCGGACGAGGTGCGTCGCCGTCCGGTGCAGCCGGACCACGACGACCACCGCGCTGCACAAGGCGCCGATTACCCCGACATCGGACACGCGCTGCACCGGAGGTGTATCGACCAGCGTGTAATGGAATCTCTCGCGGATTTCGTCGAACACCCGAGTTGCAGACGTTGAATTCAGCAGTTCCGTCGGGTTCGTCTGGCCAAGCTGTCCCGCCGGCAGCACAAACAGATTTCCCAGCGGCGTCGGCTTCAGGACTTCATCCAGCTTGACCTGCCCGGACAGCAACTCGACCAACCCCGGTGTGCCCGGCACACAGAACCGAGACGCTAGTTCGCCCTGTCGCAGGTCACAGTCCAGCGCCAGGACGCGCATCCGACGGATTTCCGCCATCACCACGGCAAGATTTGCCGTCGTGACCGTCTTGCCTTCGCCCGGCACGCTGCTGGTAATGGCCAGACAGGTCCGTTCATTCGCCCGAGCCCGACACAGCAGCCAGGTCCGGATGGCTCGATACTGCTCGGCAACGGAACCTGTCTTGTCGTGGATGGCCACGATGGTCGGATCAACCTTCCAGTCTGCGTTGAGTTCGGTCCCGGGTAAAATGTCGTGCAACGGGTCATGGAGTAGTTCGCCTTCGCTGCGTCCTGCTGCCTCGGCACGCGGCCAGACCATGTCGTCCGACGGGCGAGGCAAGTGCGAACAAGTACGAGGAGGGCGTTCGACGGCCGCATTGTCCAGCAGGGCATGCCCACCCTGCGTCGCCGCGAGAACGTCATGCCCGGCTAACCGATTCCGCTCGGTTTGCTGCCGCTCGGCCAGCTTCAATGCTTCTGCGATGTGTCCCATGACTTACTCGACCGCCTCCCTGCCGGCTTAGCGTTTGCCGGATGCGACCGCTCCGGTTCGCTTATTCTGCGTCGAACTCACCAAATGCCACGCCATTCGTACGGCTCTCTGTAAGCTGGAGCGATTCAATGTGACTCGGACGCTCGATGCTCAGGTATGCCAGCGATCCGGTGGTCAGGAGCGCCAGGAGCAATCCTGCCGCGGCCGCCGGCATCAGCACGAACTGGCTGACCAGTCGGCGCCGACGGGCTGGTTTCGTCAGAATCTCATCCACGCTCTCGATCACCGGGATGGTCAGAGACGAACTGAGCTGCTTGACCGTCTGGAAGGACCGATCAAACAGTTCTGCAAGCATGACACATAACGCCCCCACCGCCACCCCGATCGCCAGGCAGGCCAAAAGTACAACCCGGGAATCCGGCGAGATCGGACGCGGGTTCATGGTACTTTCCTGCATGGTCGTAAATCGCAGCCCGCGGTTGCTGTCTTCCACCGCCAGCAGGTGAGCGATCGGACCAAGATTGGATTGCCAGCTGGCGAGCTCCTCACGATGTCGTTCAGCACTCTCACGCAGTTTGAGGTAGGACTCCCGCTGATCGGCTGTCTGCACGCGCCGGCGCTCGATTCCGGCAATCTGTTCGGCGATTTCCTTCAGACGCGAAGTCACCGCAGCGAGCTTTGTATCCTGCGCGGCAATCTGATTCTGATATTGTTCCTGTACGCTCAGGACCGGCTCTGCCGGCAGATCATCCCGTGGAATCATCCTCGGGAGCGAGGCCAGTTCCTCCTGCCTCGCCTCGATGGTCTTCCGCAGGCGAACGATCGTCGGATGGTACTCCGTCATCAGCCGTGTCTGCTTGTTCTGGACGATCTCCGCTTCGAGCCGGTGGATTTCTCCTTCGAGTTCTTCCAACCGTGGGTTCACGCGCTGATGATCGGTACATGCAATCGCGCTCTCCCCTGCGCTGCCGTCGATTTGAGCCGCAGCCAGCCGGGCCAGCAGCTTCTCTCGTTCCGCAGTCAGTTCATCGCGCTGACGCTCCTGATCCAGCCGCTCAACGATCAACGAGGTCTGTTCGGTCTGCGTCGGATCCGGCATCAACGGGTCAATGCCCGGATACTTCAGCTCGAACTCGATGATCTGCTTCTGTAGCCCTGCCAGCCGCGCCCGGCTGCGCTCGGACTCTGCCTGGAAAAACTTTTCCACGTCCCGAAGGATGCGCACCGTCTTCTTCTGCGCCTCCTGGATGTAGCGATCGCGGCAGGTCGATAGTATCTCCGCAAGATGCGCCGGTTCGTCCAGTGCCAGCCGGATCGTCAGCACATCCCGATTCGGTGTCGTCTCGACGGGCGTGATGGTCAGCCCCTGTGCAATCCGCGTGGCCAGGTCGCGCCGGCGTCGCTCGCCCTCAGGTGTCAGCTCGCCATTCTCAAATCGAGGCAGATTCGTCGGCAGATCGAGTTCTTCGAGCACGCCGGTCAGGAAATCGAGATCCGTCAGATCCCCGGCGATTCGCTTGCGCATTTCGCCGTAGGGCTCGGTCCAGGCGCGGCCCATCATGCTGGCCAGCACCGGATCATGCTCGCGCTTGATCACCGTCGTCGCGGTGTAGGTGCGCGGCACCCAGAGCGATGCGATCATGGCGATCGAACCGACCGCGCAGAAGGGCAGCAGAAAGTGCCAGCGCCGATTGCGGACGACCCGCCACACCTCGCCGAACGTGTAGCGAAAATCCGTCACGCTGAATTCGTCCATGTGATGCTGCATAGGTCCGTACCTGCTCCAACTGATTCAGGGATCTTGATAGATGCGATTGGCCGCCACCACGTTCGCAGGCGTGACATACGCCTGGCCCACCGGCTGAAGCGGGAACAGAATTTCCCGCAGACGCAGGCCCATCCAGCCCAGCACGGTCGGTGGCACAAAAACGATGTCACCCTCCTGCAGGAGGATGTTTTGATCCATCATCCCGTACTCAAGAAGCCGATTGGCATCCACTTTCAAAACATGTCGTTTGGATTCTTCATGGCTGGGCCGGATGATCTTGATCTGCTCCTTGGCAGCGATGAAGGTCGGCTTGGCCTGGGCCAGTGCACTAAGCAGCGTGTCGCGACCTGTGTAGGCGAAGGCCCCTTCCTGCGAGACCTGCCCGAAGACGAAGAATTTTTTGCTGCCCGCGGTATCCACGCGAACGCTTACCTGCGGCTCGATGTAGTATCTGGCCAGCAACGATTCGAGTTTGCGCGAGATTTCAACTGGCGTCAGTCCGGCGACCTTCACTTCGCCCAAGAGACGAAGCGTGATCTTGCCATCCTGGCGGATCGTTTGTATTTCGCCGTCAAGCTCCGGGGCCTGCGCGGAACTGATCTCCAGCGTGTCCGGCGGCTGAACGCGGTAGTCGGCCGCGGAGACCGACGCCTCCCACTCATGGACGAATGCGTTAATCTGTTCTTCGCTCGGCCCACAGCCGCACCAAAGCATGCAACCAAATGCGGCAACGTAGCTTCCGAAGCGAAGGAGTATCGAAAGGGCCATGCCGCGACGTCGGCGTGGCTGGCAACCGTTTGCCGTCGCAAACCGCGGCGATCGACTCATCGCTGATACGCGTCCGTGCGTCTTTTGCATCATGTCCCAACCGTTATCGTGGCAAATCCGTTTGCCGGTCTGGCTACGACCGACTCGCAATTAAGCGGTCGAGCGGTTTATCGGGTGGCGCGCGCGGCAACTGAATATCTGACCGTATCAACCGGTTGTTCTGCCTGCAGTTTCTGCGCTCCATCGCTGCCGACAGACGAGTTCACCACCGGAATGACGTCGCCGTGTATGCACATGAACTTGTTTACCCGCGTGTCAGCTGCCGGGCGATCCGTTGACGGCTGAACTTGCCTGCGCGATCGGCAATTCCTGCCGTGCAGGCCGTTCATTCACCATCAAGCAGTCTTGCAATCGCTTCCGATAACGAATGCACGGGCGCGCTGCGCGTGGAAGATCACACCTGCGCCGCGCTGCAGTCGGCCGTTTAGTGCCGGCTCACGATCCGTCCGTTCAGTCCTCAGGAGCCAGGCATGTACTGCGACTTTTTCGGCCTGCACACGCCGCCGTTTAATAACACGCCGGACCCTCGCTTCTTCTTCAACACACCGGAGCATGAAGAAGCCCTCGCCACGTTGATCTTCGCAGCTCAACAGCGCAAGGGATTCGTCGTGGTCACCGGTGATGTGGGTTCCGGAAAGACGCTGCTCACGCGACTCCTGACCGCCCGGCTCGGGCCCACGCTGCGCATCGCTTTTGTCACGAACGCCCGCCGCAGTCCGCGCGAGCTGCTGCACGAAATCTGTCGGGGCTTCGACCTCGAGGTATCGGCCGACGCCCCAACCGCGGAATTGGCGCACGCCTTGCGTGAGTTCCTCCTTCAGCAGTACGCTCGTGATCGAATCGTCGTGGTGGCTGTGGACGAAGCCCAGATGCTGCCGCCGGAGTCTTTCGAGGAACTTCGCCTGCTCGGTAACCTCGAAGCCGACGATGCCAAACTGTTGCAGGTCTTCTTCTTCGGCCATTCCGAATTGCACCATATCCTGCGCCGATCAAATCTCCAGCATCTGCGGCAGCGTCTCTTTCGCAGTCTGCACTTATCCGCTTTCACCAGCGAGTTGACGGCCGCCTACATCACGCATCGCCTTGAGGCGGCCGGGCTGAGCAACGGCCGCGAACTGTTCACGCCGGACGCTCTCGAAGCCATACACCGGCACGCCGAAGGCATTCCCCGACTAATTAACCACATCTGCGATAACGTTTTGCTCGCTGCATACACTCGATCGGAAACGATCGTGACAGCCGCGCTGGTGGACACGATCGTGCGGCAGCTTGATGTCCGTACGGTACCAGTTTCGAGCGGTTCAGCATCGGTCAGTAGAGACGATCTGCGGCAGCGCGAGGATTCATCAGCGAGAAGAAGCCGCGGCGATCACATGTCCGACACCACATCGGCCGCTGATGAGATCGAAGTCCTGCGCAACGAAATCAGAGAGCTTCGCGCCGTCCGTCGCGCGGCCGATGAAGAAGCCGAAAGCCTGCGTCGACGTACCGCGGAAATGCACGATGAGCTTCGCCGGGTCACTCAGGAGGCGCAACAGCAATCAGCCGAGATGCGGCAGATGATCGAAGCCGTCAAATCCGCGCCATCACAACCCGACTCTGAATCGCAAGCTGAAATGCACCTTGTCACCGTCGAGCAACAGGAACAGGTTGCTGCCGCAATGATTGAACGCCTGGTCGGCGGCGTACAGCAGCGTATTGCTGCGGAGATCGAGCAGCAGATGTTCCTCGTCCAGGCGAAGATGCAGCAGTTTCACGAAATCGCCGACGGCCTGCGCAGCTCCTTTGATGCCGCCGCCGATGCGGCGCGTAGATCGATCGCCAAGGCCCGCGACGAAGCCGAAAAGACAATCCAGGCGCGCACCGCGACGCTGACCGATTCACTCCATGCCGAGCTGTCGAATGCCGCAAGCCGCAGCGAAGCATTGCGTGCGGAAGCGAAAACATTCACCACGGAACTGGGCGAACGACTTCGACAGACCCGCCAGAAGCTCCTGGCGCTCATTGAGGATGCTCACCAGACCGCCCAATCGGCTCGCATTGAGTCAAGGAGCGCCGGTGACGCGATACGCATTGAGGCCAAGGGGGCGCTGGAAGCGCTCCGCGGCGAGACCAAAGCGGCCAGAGAAGCCATGCGCAACGAGAGCAAAGAGCGCCTCGAAGAAGTCCGCACCATGCTTTTGCAGATGAACGACCGAGCCGGTGCCATCCGCGCCGATCTCGTACGTCTGTCGGACAACGTTCAGACGACGGCACACGAGGCCGCCGAAGGTCAGCAACGATCCGCTGTGGCCATTTTCAACCAGCTCGACGCACTCCGGCAGACCATCAAAGACGACGCCGCCGCTCACCACGATCGACTCGTCGCGGCGCGCCGTGAGGCCGATCAGGCCGTCACAAAACTTCAGCAAAGCGCCGCAGAATTGCTGGCCAGGGCCGGCGACGTCTTCACCCGCACCTCCGACACGGCGACGAAGCTCACGGAAAAAGCCGAGCAGGTCCTGACGGATGTGCGCACCGCCGCCGATCAGATCGTGCAGCGGATCGAGGCAACAGCCGACCAGGCGCAGACCACGACGCAATCCGTCGTGCGAGATGCCCGATCGATGGCAGAGGCCGCTATCGCCCGAGCCGAACAGGCCATGGAAAAATCCGAGGCGATGGCCCGCAAGTTCACCGACGAATTGCAGACCATTCGTCAGCGCGCAGTACAGGAAGCCGAACTGTCGCGCGAACAGATACACGCGGCGCGTCTCCTGCTCATCGAGCAGCGCGACGAGAGTGCCCGCACCATGAATGAAATACGAGAGTCCTGCGAGAAGACGCGTGAGGAAATCGAAACATTGCTTCGCCGCACCGAGGAGGCGCAGCAGTCCACTCAGGCCCTGATCGATCTGCCCCGCGAACTGATCGACGAAGCCGGCCGTCGCGCCGCCGGATTGGCACAGCTCTCCAAGAAGACGTCGGAGATCGTCCAGCGTCTCACGGAGTCGTCGAACGGCATCGAAGACCGGATCACGGCGGCTGCCGAGCATGCCGAACAGGCCCGCGTGCGTGTCGAGCAGGTCGCCGGCGAGGCCGACAAACGCATTGAAGTCCTGCGGCAGCAGACCGCGCGCGTCGGACAACTGGTGGGAATCGTGCGGCAGCTCTACGGTTCGCTCGATGCCCGTGCACGTATCCAGCAGATCCGCAGTCGGCTCGATCAGGCCGACGAGCTTTGTCGTGGCGTAGTTCCCCGTGAAATGGAACAACTGCGGGCCGTCCTCGCGGATCAGATCACTGCGCCGCATACGCTTGAAGGGGGAGCGCAAGCCACAGCATCGCTCCGCGTTCAGCAGGCTGTGGCAGTCGCCAACAGACCATCCACCACGGCAACTCGACAACAGACAACGCGTCGCCGCGATGCGGAGAAGTCACAAAAACAGGCCGTCGGCTCGACGCCAGCCGCTTCGAAGACATCCACCGGGACTGCAACGAATACGGCAACGCAGCTCACACTGGGCCAAATCGTGGCCCGGAATCAGAAGCTGAATCAATGGCTCAAACAGACGCTCGGCGACGATGTGCCCGAACAAACCCCCGCACCGAATCCGGCGAGCGATAGAACAGGATCGACATCGACAACGCCCCGATCTGTACCCGACACGCCAACGACCGTGGCCAGGTCGGCCTGATCACCGAAGCAGCAAAGTTCAGGAACGCATCGGTCCGCCGAAAACCGCTCAAACATCCATTCCCGAGCTTGTAGGATGAGGTACGCGCAGCTGCACCCCTTGCAGGCCATCCATTCTTCGTGGAAACTTGAAACTCACTCCCGTGTATGACCCACCGGGGGACGTTCGATTGTCACTGGGCCAGATTCCTGGAAGGGCGTGTAAATGACCCGATCGCCGTACTGTCGCCGCCGTCTTTCTTTTGTTCTCGCCTCAGTCCTTGTAGGTCACCTCAGCATGATGGATTCCGCGTTGCGCGCGGATGCTCCTTCCGCACCGAAAGCGACCATCTCGGGCGACATCGAGCACCTGCGCGAAGGCCTGCGACAGATCATCGAAGGCGCCCGCGACCGTGTCTTTCCCGCGCTGGTCAACATCAACGTTGTCACTGTGGATTACTGGGACGGCAAGGAGCACAAGGGCAATTCCGTCGGCAGCGGGACGATCATCTCCGCGGACGGCTATGTCATTACCAATCAACACGTCACCAAAAACGGCAAGAAGTTCCGCTGCACTCTCGCGGACAAGCAGGAGCTTCCCGCCAAACTCATCGGTGAGGACCCGCTGACCGATTTGGCCGTGCTGCAGCTCGATCTCTCCAAGCTCAAGACGAAGGGCGAGAAGCTGCCCGTCGCCGCCTTCGGAGATTCCGATGATCTCCGGGTCGGTGACTACGTCATGGCCATGGGTTCGCCGCTGGCGCTCTCGAGAAGCGTCACCCTCGGCATCGTCTCGAACACCCAGCGTGTTTTCGTGGGCAACGATGCCGACGATCTCGAGGAACTCGAACTGGAAAGCGGCCAGCGCACGGGGCTCTTTACCCGCTGGATTCAGCATGACGCCCTGATCCACCCCGGCAACAGTGGTGGCCCGCTGGTCAATCTCAAGGGCGAGATCATCGGCATCAATGAGCTTGGCGGTAACGCCATCGGTTTCGCCATCCCCAGCAACCTGGCCCGCTCGGTCTTCGAAGCACTTGTGGCCCACGGTGAAGTGCCCCGAAGCTGGATCGGCGTCTCCTTCAAGCCCATCGAGAAAACCGGCTACGACCGCGGCGTTCTGGTCAACTCCGTTGTCGACGGTAGCCCGGCCACCACGGCGGGTATCAAGGCCGGTGACGTCATTGTGAAGATCAACAACGAACCAGTCACCGTCCGCTTCGCCGAAGAAGTGCCACCACTCATGAAGCGGCTGGCCGACCTGCCGATCGGATCGTCGGTCCGGCTGACCTTCGAGCGCGCTGGTCAGTCGCAGGAAGCCGAGCTTCTCACACAGAAGCTTGAAAAGGACCGCGGCGACGAGACCGCACTCCGCGCATGGGGCATGACCGCCGAGGAAATCACCGAGCGCATGGCCCGCGAGTATCGCCTCGATTCAACCGCAGGCGCCATGGTCAGCAGTGTACGCTCCGGCGGGCCGGCGCAGCTCGCCGAGCCGCCGCTCTCGTACGGAGATGTGATCCGCCGGATCGACGGACAGGCGATTACCGACCTCGCGGCACTGGTCGAGCGCTACAAGTCGATCATGGATGCCAAACCACTGCCGGAATATCTGCTCATCGAGTTCGACCGAGGAGGCAAGAACCACATCACCCTGCTCAAGCCCAAGCCCGAGGACGACGAGGACCCGCCGCGCGAGGTGCCAAAGGCATGGATCGGCGTGGCCACCCAGCCGGTCATCGACAAGCTGGCACGCCAGCTCGGCCATCCTGACTCGCTCGGGTACCGCATCACCCGCGTCTATCCGCGCACATTGGCCGCCGAATCAGACCTGCGCGTTGGTGACATCATTACGGCACTTGACGGTCAGCCCCTGCGCCCCCGCGGCATGCAGGATGCCGGTCTGTTTGCCCGTCAGCTCCGAAAGCTTGACGTGGACGGCGATGCGAAGCTCTCCGTCCTCCGTGACGGGCAGGAGCTGGAACTGACCGTCAAGCTGGAGCGCACGCAGATATCACCGCAGGAAGCCCGCCGCGAGCGAAACCGCGACTTCGAGTTGAACGTCCGCGAGATCACCTTCTTCGATCGTGACGAAAACCGCTGGGACGAGAACGTCCGCGGCGTCATTGTTGAACAGGTCGAATCTGCCGGCTGGGCCGGCCTCGGCGGTATCCAATCCGGCGACCTGATCATTCGCATCGGCGATCGGGAAATCAAGAGTCTGCGCAGCTATCGCAATGCCATGCGCGCCGTGACCCGGCAGCAGCCCGACCGCGTTGTCTTTGTCGTGCTGCGCGGCGTGCAGACGCGATTCCAGTTCGTCGAACCCGACTGGAAACCCACCCTGGAAAAAGCAGATGAACCCAGCAAGGAGTAATCCCGTGTTCACAGACCGATTCGACCTTCGCTCTTTTGCCGTCTGTGCGCTCTGCTTTTCCTTCCCAGCGGCGGCCGGGTCGGTCCAGGCGGATGACGCCGCGACCTACCGTACTCTCGCCAAAGAGCACGCTCCCGCCCTCGTCACCGTCAAGTTCCTCCTCCGCATGGAGAGCCAGTACGGTAAGCGGGAGAGCGAAAACGAGATCACCGGCATCATGATCGACCCCAAGGGGTTGATCCTCTGCGCCAATTCACGCCTCGGCGGTGCCCGGCGCGGCGGCAGCGTTACCCCGCTGGATATGAAAATCCTCATCGGCGATGACATCGAGGGCATCCCTGCGAAGGTATTGGCCCGCGATACCGAACTCGACCTCGCCTGGGTCAAAATCAAGGACCCCGGCGATCGTACGTTTCGATTCATCGATCTCAGCAAATCTGCGCAGCCGCAGGTCGGTGACAAGATTCTGGCACTGCGCAGAATGGCGAAGTTCTTTGACCGCACACCGGTCGTCAGCGACGGCCGCATCGCCGGCCATGCCCGCAAGCCGCGCGAACTGCTGATTCCCTCCGGCCTGACTTTGGAGCCGGGCCAGCCGGTTTTCGCGGAGAACGGCAAGCTCGTAGGCGTCGTTGTTCTCCAGTTGCCCGAGGACGATGAGATCGAGGCCAATCCGACCGCGTTCATGGCCATGCGTCAGGACATCCTCAGCGGGCTGATACTGCCGACGGCTCAGATTGCCAGTGCCACGGAGCGTGCCAAGCTCTCGACTGAAGAAGATGAGGACGATGAAGAGGACGAGAATGATGGCACACCGGATGCCCCCTCCAAACCGGCATCAAACGACGACGAAGACGATTAGCAACAGGGGATGCGCCCAAATCATACCGGCCCGCGCACAAGCTCCACCATTTCCCCCACGTGAAGGACGCCTCCTTTGACGATCCGGCCGTGGACGCCACCGCGGCAGTCCGGGATTAGAGCGGATCGCAACCCGGGGTGCAGCCGATCCATCAGTCCGCACGGCTTCGTCTCGCCGACGATCTGAATCTCCACGTCACCGATCCTGAGCAACTGCCCGATAAATCCGCCGAGGCCGTCCACATCCACCAGTACATTTGCCCGCCGCGTCCACCAGGGCAGCTCGACACCCAGCTCACAGATGACCTGCCGCCATTGCCGCGAGGAGATCAAGGTGATGCCCCGATCCACGCTCGATGCCGGATCGCCTTCGAGCACGCCATCGACCGCGCAAGTCGCCTCGCGAACTTCCCGCATCTCGCGCGGGTCCTTGCCGCGCAGGGCAATCGACAGCACTTCGCCGACGTGACTCATCATGGTTCTCCGTGTGCAGATCGCGAAGCCGCGTCACAAACGCGTGCCGTGCGCGCGACATGCCGAAACACCATAGCGCCCCGCAGGTCCTTCTTCAAGCCGGTTACGTCTTATCCGCCGGGCGTAACCAGATCGCTCAGCCATGCCGTGATAACATCCAGCGGAACCTGAAGGATCGCCGTCACGATACCGACCACCAGTTGTTGCAGCCCGACAAAGATCAGATCGAGTGCAAAGCTCATCCTCATGCCTCCATTTCAAAGTCGAATCGCAAAGCCCGTGCCGATGAAAAAGTCGTCGGCCTCTTCGTTGAGCCCGACGCCGGCGCGGATATCAAACATAAGATTGTCGGTCAGGTGATATGTAAAACCACCGTTGAGCGTGTGCGCACAGTCGCTGCCGCGATCGTTCGGGAAGATACCGATGTATTCCGTATAAGCCCCGAGCTTCTCGGTAATCGAGTAGCCCACCGTCAAGGATGCCGCCGGCTGAAAGAAACGCCCTTTCTCGCTGGTCAGAACACCCAGGTTGATATTGCCGCCCATCATCCAGTCTTCCGTCAGATCGTACGCCCAGACAAACATGCCCGTCGGGTCCACGTCGCCAGAGGTCTTGCCACCGGCGCCGGTCGGCAGTGACAAATGCCCGATGAAAGCCAGTTGCGGGATGAAACCCCTCTGGTCGAGCAGTTCTGCTTTGAAGCCCACACCCATATCCGACCCGCCGTCGTCATGATCCTTCCGTCGAACGCGGCGGCCAGAATCGTTGCGCTCGACGAACAGCTCCTCCGTGAAAGACCAGCCCTCCCATTCAAGTCGCATCTCCAGTCGATCGACGAGACCGATGCGCAGCAGAAACTCAGGAAACACATGGTTTCCCGTGCGACGACCCTTCTCATCATCCGCGTAATAGGTGTAGCCGCCTTCGAGCTGAATGCGGCCGCGGGGAATGGTCCGCGGAGACTCCGTAAAGTCCGGACGATCGGCCTCCAGCGGACCCTCCAGTGGTGCGGCATCCAACCCGAGGAAATTCTTCTCGCGAGTTTCGCAAGTCATGGGAGGGCGCGGCTCGCCCGCAGAGTCTTCCCATTTGAGATCGAATGGAGCAGCCGTCGTCTTTTGACCTGCCTCAATGTTCTGCGCCCACACGCGATCAGGCGACGGCGCCAATATCGCGAAAGCCAGAACGATCGTTCCGAAAACTCGATTCATGCAACACGTCCCTGTCCGGTGACAGTCAAAATAGCACGGACACCATATATAACCTTCGGCTTATATTATTAGCTTATACTACATTCTGTCCCGTCGCCCGTCAACCCCCTTTTCGGACATACTTACAGTCATCCCGAGTACGCTTATTCGACGGTTTTTCTCCCCCTTGACCCTTCCGCCGCCTGAACGCTAAGACATCGGCATGTTCAACCTGACGACCGACGCCGCCATCCTGCCCGATCCGTACCTCAAAACCCACCTCGGCCAGTTCGACCGGAGGTTTCTCTCCCATCACATCGCCCGGCTCGCCTTTGCGATCCTCGTCCTGACCATCCTCATCGTCCCCACGGTTCAGTTTGTCATCACCATTCAGAAGATTGACACCAGCCCCTTTCGAGAAAGTGGTCAGCGGCACCGAACCGCACTGGGACGATGGCTTCCAACTGCGGAGTTGCTCCTGAAGCAGCACGCGGACGGCGCTGCACCGTCCGCCGAAGATGAATCAGCCGCGCTGACACGTACCGACAACCCTTACGGCTATGGGCACTGGTTCCCTACGCCGCCCCTTGTGTTGATATGCCTTGCCCCACTCGCAAAACTCGGTGTCGTTGGCGCAGGCGTCGTTTGGTCCATCCTCAAGCTCGGTGGGCTCTCACTTGCCGCATGGTTGCTGCTGCGAGAAATGAAGCATCAGGGTCATCCCATACCGATCGGCGTATTACTCATGACCCTGGTCTTTGGGATTCGCCCGATCATCTCCGACATCCAGCACGGTAATCTGAATATCTTCATGCTCATCTGGCTGGCCCTCGCATGGGTCTGCTATCTGCGCGGCAAGGATGCCTGGGCCGGCCTGTTGTTGGCCCTGGCGATCGTAACCAAGATCACGCCGGCACTGGCCCTTGTCTATTTCCTCTACAAGCGCCACTGGCGGCTCTGCGCATGGGCGGGCATCGGACTCGTACTCGTCTTCATCCTGATCCCCGGCGTTGTACTCGGATTCGAATACAACCTCATGCTGTTACGCACCTGGTTCGATATGCTCGTTCGTCCATTCGCCGTCGAGGGCTACGCCGCGACGGAAATCGCCAATCAATCGCTCTACGGCGTGCTGCTGCGGCTGCTATCAAACACAGGCATCCTTCGCATCGAATCGATGCCGGCCGATGAGATGTTCAAGGCCGGCATGGAACACATGGACCGCCCCGCCACACAACTTGGCCGCCTGCTGCGTCCGGCTATCTCTCTGTTGATGCTCGCGATCCTCGCATGGTCGTGTCGTCGGCGCGGAACAGCGCGCAGCGATCCACACCGGCTCTTGGAATTCGGCATGGTGCTCGTGGCGATGCTGCTGCTTTCCGAGCGCACCTGGAAGCACCACGCCACGACGCTGCCGCTTGTCTATCTCGGGATCTGGTACGCGTTGACCTGCCTACCGACGTCAGACCGCTTCCGCGCTGCGTGCGTCGCGGGCCTGGTCGTGCAGCTTCTGTTGCTGGTGATCGTCGGTGAAGGAGTGGTGGGAGATCGAATGGCGGACCGACTCCTCGAGGGCGGCTACTTCTGCTGGGGGCTTCTGATCTGCCTGATCCAGATCGCCGTCATGTTGCGGCATCTCGAGAGATCGGCCTCGGTGGCGCTTACTGCTCCAGAGCCCGCATCGCTTCGCGGCCGCTCTCCAAACCGATGAAATTAAAGAACCGGTCCTGCGGCAGCCGCGGAATCGACAGAAGCATCGCCCGCTCCACCGCCTGACGATAACGCTCGCGCTCGGTCAAGACCCGTCGGGCGCGCGGGCCCTTTGTCGGATCCACCTCGGGAGCGCGCTGAATCGTCGGAGCGGCTGCAACCTGTGCAAGGCGATTGCTCGGCGCAGTCACGTCGGTATCCTCGTCGGTGTCATCGAGATCACCCGCGTCGTCGGCATCGTAATCATCGCCGGCCGGTTCGCCTTCATCGTCGTCGGCGTCCTCATCCGCGGCATCCTCAGAATCGTCCTCATCAGTTGCGGTATCTTCCTCCGCCTCGTCTTCGTTCTCGTCCACTGCATCTTCGTCATCCGCTTCTTCCGCATCGGAATCGACGCGATCGGAACGTACCCTGCTGGGCCGTGCAGCAGGCGTCTCCTCAGTTTCTTCCAGATCGAGCTCCGGCTCATCGGCGATCATTTCCGTCAAACCTTCCGGCGGTTCGAGGCCGACAATCACGTAGTCCGTCATCGCGTCCACCCGGTCAACCACTTCACCGCCGTAGCGCCGCACGAGTGCTGCAATTGCCTCGGCCCCGCGAACGTCAACCTGACCGTCGAAGTCGATATCGAACTGACCGACAATGCAGAAGCGCTGCTTCTTGGACTTGTCGCGACTGAGGATGATATTGCCCACGAGGTCGCCTTCGAGCAGCGGGTTGTCCGGTGAAGGCGGGGTGGTCACACGGCATTCTGCCGTGCGCCGGCCGACACTTACCACCTCGATGTGCGCCTTGCCGCGACCGTCTTCGGGAATGCGCTCCAGCGCGGAATATACGGCGAACGTCATTCCCAGTCGCACACCGTCTTCACGACCCAGGTCGATGTGCACCAGCGAATCGCCGGGCAGGGCCCGCAGGATCGTGCCCACACCGGTTCGGGCCACTGCCAGCTCCTGCGCCGCGGAATCGACTCCCGGCGCCCGAAGCCGAGCCAGCGCCTCACGCTGCTCGTGGAGCAGTCCTTCGCGATGAAGAAGTTCATCACGCATGCGCTGCCGCATGGTCATCTGTTCGCGCCGCATGGCGTCCAACGCGTCCTGCTTGGCGCCGATCTGACTGGCCAACGCCTGCGTCTCGCTCGACTTGAGCCGTTCAAAGTCGCTCTTGGCCGCCTGAAGCTCTTCCACCTTGACCCGCAGACTTGCCAGATCATCGCCGAATTTCTGCTGAAGCTCCGTGTTGGCCGCCAGCGCCGTACGCAGGTCCGCACCGACTTTCGCCAGATCGCCGACGAGCTTCTCGCGTGCATCCATTTCGGCTTTATAAAGCTGATGCAGCCGCTCGATCACGACGACGGCGCCGTTTGAGGATGTCATCTGGTCGGCATCGGCCACACGACCATCAGAGCGAATCGTGGCCAGCATCGCTTCAAGCTTGTCCCTCGCCGCCTGCGGCGTGTCATTTGCATCGCCCGTCATGCCGGAAATCACCAGCCCCGCGGCCCGCTTGAACTCCTCGCTGTCGCGCACCGCGCGATCCCGGGCACTCTGCGCCGTGCTGGCATTGTTGCGGAGCTGTTCCTGCTGGGTTATCAGCCAAATGAGCACGCCGAGCAGCAGGACCGCCACGATGATCGAGACCACCATCCCGGTCGTCGTCGCATTCGATCCGCCGCGTTGCTGGGGCATTGCACCCGCCATAATTATCCCTCGATTCGCGCTGCTGTCGCGGTCGGCCTGCATTCGGCCGGGCCGCAGCCCCCTCCCAGAGGTTTGTCGGTCGATGAATCCCTGCTGCTTCGTTCGGGGTAGGTACCGTCCGGAAGGCCTGATGATCGTATTACGGCGCTACGAAGCTTATCTAAGTATCTGCAAACCAAGTACAAATGTCAACGTCGGGCTGCTCGTGAAATCAGGACCGCCACGAGGTAGCTGCCGTCCGCGAATCTACAAGGCAAGCCGGCCTGCGCCACCGACTTATGGGCCGTGAGACGAAGCTCCGACACGATAACGCTTTGAGCAATGTGCAGGTAGGCAATGGCACCGCAGCGGACCGGCGCATCTCTGCTTGACACCCCCCGATCCGCGGGACACAACCGCGGGACGAAGGTCCCGAATGCCACGAAAGACGCTCTATCTCATCGACGGTCACGCCCAGATCTATCGGGCATACTACGCCCCCTTCCAGGCCCTGACCTCCCCCACCGGCGAACCCACGCGGGCCGTGCATGTCTTTCTGCAGATGTTCCTCGGGCTGCTGCGCGACCGCAAACCCGACTACCTGGCGATGGCCATGGACGTCTCAGACGAGACGGTCTTTCGCGTGGAAATCGACCCGGAATACAAAGGCAAGCGTCAGCCGCCGCCGGAAGATCTTCCCCCGCAGATGGATCGCATTGTCTCGATTCTACAGACGATGAAGGTGCCGATCCTGCGGCAGCTGGGATATGAGGCGGATGACATCCTCGCAACCCTATGCCGTCGCTACGCAGAAAGCGACCTCGAAATCTATCTCGTCAGTCGCGACAAGGACCTCGATCAGTTGCTCAGCGATCGCGTTCGTATGTACGACCCGGGCAAGGACCGCGTAATCGATATGGCGGCCATGATCGAGGAAAAGGGCTTCGGCCCAGAGCAGGCGATCGAAGCGCAGATGCTCATCGGCGACAGTGTGGACAACATCAAAGGCGTCGAAGGCGTCGGCCCGAAGAAGGCCGCAGACCTGCTGAAAAAGTACGGCTCCGTCGTCAACATCATCGCCCACGCCGACGAACTCTCGCCCAGGTTGAGAGAGAACATCCTCGCCTTTCGGGCACGCATGGATGTCGTCCGGCAGCTCGTGACCCTCAAGAACGACATGCCATTTGAGTTCGATCTCGAGTCGGCGCGATGCGACCGATTCGACCTTGCCGCGGCGGTGCCGATCCTCCGCGAACTGGGCATGAATCGGATGATCGAGCGCCTGTCTGTGCCCTCGGAGGAGGCCGCAAACGGAAACTCCGTGGCACAAGTCGGCGCGGCGCAGCAAGCCCCGACGGACCAACTCTTTGATACGCATTCGGCGAGCGTCAATCGCTACGAGCTGATCGATACCGAAGCTGCCCTGGCAGAACTTGTCGGTCGACTTCAAAAGCTCCCGTGCTTCGCCTTTGACACGGAAACGACCGGACTCGTACCGGCGGCTGCCGAACTTGTCGGAATCAGCATCAGTTGGGAGGCCGGCAGCGGGTATTACATTCCCGTGCGCGGTGTCGGCCGATTGATCCCGCAGGAAGTCGCCGTCCGTCATCTCAAGCCAGTCTTTGAGAATGAGCGCATCCGTAAGTGCGGGCAAAATGTCAAATATGACCTCGTTGTGCTCCGAGCCGCGGGCATTGAGGTCCGCGGCGTCGATTTTGATTCGATGATCGCCAGCTTCGTGCTCGAACCGACCCGTCGCTCGCACGGACTCGACGCCCTCTCGATGGAGCTGCTGAACTATCGCCCCATCAGCACGAAGGAGATCATCGGCACCGGCAAAAACCAGATCACGTTTGACCAGGTGCCCACGCAGCGCGTCTGCGAGTACGCCGCCGAAGACGCCGACGTGGCATGGCGACTGCGGGGCGTGCTCGAACGGCAACTGACCGACCCGGAGCTGGCATCGCTCTTTCGCGAATTGGAAATGCCACTCGTCGAAGTCCTTGCGGGTATGGAGTATCTCGGGGTCTCGATCGATACCGAGCTGCTTGCCCGTCTGAGTAACGAGATGGCCGACCGGCTGGAGGAACTGCGCAAGCAGATCCACGCCGAAGCTGGCCGGTCATTCAACATTGACTCCACCAAACAGCTCGCCGAGGTTCTCTTCGACGAACGCAAGCTGCCGGTCGTGAAGAAGACGAAGACCGGCCGTTCAACCGATGCCGAAGTGCTGGAGGTCCTCGCCGAGCAGACCAGCGACCCGATCCCACGCCTGATTATCGAGTACCGTGAGCAGGCCAAACTCAAGAGCACCTATGTCGATGCCCTGCCGAATCTGGTCTCGCCGCGTACCGGTCGCATCCACCCGAGCTTTCATCAGGCGATCGCGGTCACCGGTCGCCTCTCATGCAGCGATCCCAATCTGCAGAACATTCCCATCCGCACGCCGCTCGGCGCGCAGATCCGCCGCGCCTTTGTGCCTGGCGCGGAGGGTGAGGTCCTGCTGAAGGCGGACTACTCGCAGATCGAGTTGCGCGTGCTGGCCCACTTCTCGCGGGATGAAGCGCTCATCGAGGCCTTTCGCGAAGATCGGGACATCCACGCCTTCGTCGCCTCGCAGATCGAGGGCGTGCCGCTCGAACAGGTCACGCCAGAACAGCGAGCCAGCGCCAAGACTGTCAACTTCGGCATCATTTACGGCCAGTCGGCTTTCGGCCTCGCGCGGCAGACGGGCATGTCCGTCGGCCAGGCGAAGGTGTTCATCGATCGTTACTTCCAGCGATATCCAAAGATCCGCGTCTTCCTCGATCAGTGCGTCGAGCACGCCCGGCAGCATGGATACGTCAAGACGATCCTCGGCCGACGTCGCCCGATCCCGGATATTCATTCCCGCAATCAGGGTATCCGCAATGCGGCCGAACGATTCGCCATCAATACCGTCGTGCAGGGCTCCGCAGCCGACATGATCAAGCGGGCGATGATCCACATCGACCGGAGAATCCGGAACGAGAAGCGGCCGTCGAAGATGATCATTCAAGTGCATGACGAGCTTGTGTTTGAGGTACCTGCGAAGTACGCGCGAAAAGAGGCGGAGATGATCTCCGAGGAAATGTCCCGCGCGATCGAGATGAGCGTGCCGATCAAGGTGGACACCGGCTGGGGGCCGAACTGGCTGGACGTGAAGTAAACGCCAAGGGTGGCGAGTCCGGAGGTTCGCAAAAAGAGTACGGGCGTCGCGCCAGCGGGAGTACGACCAGCGGATCAGAAAAACGGAGCGCAGATGAAGATTCTCAAGTTGCCCGTCGAGTTCGTTTCATGGATTATGATCTTCTTCACGGTCTTTGTCGGCCATGCGCTGAGCTGCGACAAGCCGCCATCGACAGACGGAGGGAAATCGACCGTGCAAGCCGATCAAGCACCCGTGCAGAAGTTTTACGGGTCGATGCAGATTCACTATCTTGAAATCGTGTCGAAGGATGTCGATGCGGTCTGCGCTGTGTACGCTGCGGCGCATGGGGTGCAGTTCGGTGAGCCGGTTGCGGGGCTGGGCAACGCGAGGACGGCGGCGCTGCCGGGCGGCGGGCTGGTGGGCGTGCGGGCGCCGATGCGCGACGACGAGGAGCCGGTCGTGCGGCCCTACTGGCTGGTGGACGACATCGAAGCAGCCGTCGCGGCGGTGGTAGCGGCGGGAGGACAGATCGCCCATCCGCCGTGGGAGATTCCCGGCCACGGAAAGTTCGCGATTTACTTTCTGGGCGACAACCAGCACGGCCTGTGGCAGCGATAGGGAAAAATCGGGTCGATGACACGCCCTGCAAATGCTCAAACAGGCACAACCCTGGCTGACCGATTACAATCTCTCTATGGCTCTGCCTGTCGTCGCCATCGTTGGTCGCCCGAACGTCGGTAAGAGTTCGCTCCTGAACATGCTTGCCGGCGAACGGATCAGCATTGTCGACCCGATGGCCGGCGTGACGCGCGACCGGGTCAGCGCGATCATCGAGATCGACGACCACTATTTCGAGCTGCTCGATACCGGCGGATACGGCATTGAGGATCACGACAACCTCACCGAGCACGTTGAGCAGCAGATCCGTTTCGCGCTCAGTGCCGCCGATCTTGTCCTGTTTGTCGTCGACATCCGCGAGGAAATCACCCCGCTGGACCGTGAAGTCGCCGAGCTGCTCCGCGGCATTTCCCGCCCGGTGCAGCTCGTCGCCAACAAGGCCGATACCGAGCAGCACGCCCACATCGGCGGCGCCCTCGTCGCCCTCGGCTTCGGCGAGCCGATCTGCGTCTCGGCGCTGCACGCCCGGGGCCGGCGTACGCTCCTGGAGACCATCCAACAGCGCCTGGGCGAACGCATGACTACCGACGCCCCCGATCCGGTGATGAAGATCTGCATCGTCGGACGGCGCAATGTCGGCAAGAGCACCTTCATCAACTCCCTCGCCGGGCAGGAGCGGGTCATCGTCAGCGAGGTGCCCGGCACCACGCGAGACGCGATCGACGTCCGCTTCGAGCTGGACGGCCGAACCTTCGTGGCGATCGACACAGCCGGTGTGGCCAAGTCCAAGCGCCGGGCGAACAACAGTATCGAGTTCTACGGATACAACCGGGCCCTCGCGTCCATCCGCAGGGCCGACGTGGTGCTTTTCCTGATCGACTCGACGGTCCCGATCAGCGACGTGGATAAGAAACTGGCGCGCTACGTCGTCGATGAATACAAGCCCTGCATCCTCGTCGTAAACAAGTGGGACCTCGCCAAGGGCCAGGCCTCCTCCGAGTCCTACGGTGATTATCTCGCCCGGATGCTCCCGCAGATATCCTACGCTCCTGTGGCATTCACCACGGCATTGACCGGACGAAACGTCCAGGGCACGATCGAGTTGGCACAGAGTCTCTTTAATCAGGCACGGAAGCGCGTCACCACCGGCCAGCTCAACCGGGCAATCGAGACCACCCTCGCCGAACGTCAGCCGATGGCGACGAAGCACGGCGCCCAACCGAAGATATACTACGCGACGCAGGTTTCGGTCAGCCCGCCGACGATCGTGTTGTTCGTCAACAATCCTGCCCTGATGAAGGAGCAGTATCGCCGCTTCGCCGAGAAGCGCATCCGCGAATCTTTACCGTTCGACGAGGTGCCGGTACGATTGGTCTGGCGTGCCAGAAAGAGCATCGAGCCGGGAACGCGCCGCCGGACAAAGGGCACGGGAGAAAGCCCTGTCCCGGTTGACATAGAATAACTTGGCGGCATCCCGGGTGATCCGCAGCACGGAGACTCGACCAGTGACGTCAACCACGGCCCCTGACGGACCTGGGGCGTGAGGCATCAACGTGGCCATCGAATTCCATTGCGAACACTGCAACAAGTCGATCAAAGCCCCGGATGAAGCTGCAGGCAGGCAGGGAAAGTGCCCGCATTGCGGCGGGCTGAACTACATCCGCCGGCCGCCGGAAGAAACCGAAGAACTCGATCTGACACCACTGGACGATCAGGAAGAGAAGCGGCGGAAGCGTCAGGCCGAGGAGGACGCAGCCGTACAATGGCGGCTTCTCCACGAACGAACGATGCCCGGCGAGCCCGGTGGCCGTGGCGCCGGTGGCCGCGGCAGTGCCACCCCCCCACCCTCACCCTCATCCAAGCAGTTGGCCGCCCTGATTGTGAAATACATCGACGCAATGTCGCAGGGCAAGCTCGACCAGGCCGAGGAAGTCGCCGGCCAACTGGAGCGAAACCGTTCACATACCCTGGGCTTGCTGGATGAGATGGCGGCCGAGGACCTGTCGGCCTACGGATTGCCGACCCTGCCGCGTCCGGTGTTGCTCGGCTTCCTCAAGCAGCTTCGCGCCCGCCTGTAATGGCTGCCGGGCATCCACCCTGCCGTGCGGGCTTCCTGCCGCCCCCCAACCGACGTCCGGAAAAGCAAAAAATTCAGACACCCCTTTGTATCTCTCAAAGCCGGGGTATGATTAAAAAAGGGTAGGAACGCAAACCGGGACACCGACTCTCCTTATGGATCATACGCTCCACTCAGCACAGGCGAACGATCCGTTGCGCAAGACAGCGGTCGTGTGCCCGAGTTGCAAGCAGGGTTATCGTCTGCCTGCGCGCCTGCTGGGTCGCCGCCTGGTCTGTCGACATTGCCGGAATGAGTTCCGCGCGAAAGAGGTGGATTCCTCTTCGCTGAATCAGCTTCGACCCACACAGAATGAGCCGCCGTCCGACTCCGGCAAGAACGGTTTCGACGGCGACAATCCGCCATCCGCCGGTGCGGCCTCGGTCGCCATCGACACGCGCTGGGCTGGACAGACCCTCGGACGCTACAAAATCCTTTCCGTGTTAGGTCAGGGTGGAATGGGTGTCGTCTGGCGCGGTCACGACGACAAACTTCGCCGTGATGTCGCCCTTAAGATTCTCAATCGATCCAAGCGGAAGAACGGCAGCATCGGCGGCTTGTCCGCTGAGTTGTTCATGCAGGAGGCCCGGGCCGTCGCCAAGCTCCAGCATCCGGCTGTCGTTTCCATTTTCGAGGTCGCCGAGGACCAGGGGCAGGTCTTTCTTTCGCTGGAGCTCATGGAGGGCGGCACACTCAAGGAGTACGTGGACCGCAAGGGGCCGATGGCCCCGCGCGAGCTTTTCGCGCTGATGGTGGGTCCGGCAAAGGCGCTGGCACTTGCCCACGAGCGCGGCATCATCCACCGCGATATCAAGCCCGGCAATCTGATGTTCGACGACCACGGCCACCTCAAGCTGATGGACTTCGGGCTCGCCGATGTCCGCGACGAGGAGGCCAGCGAGAAGATACGTGGGAAGGCCGTCGGCTCGCTCGGGTGGATCGCCCCGGAAACCGCCCGCGGCAAAGGCACCACCAAGCAAAGCGACATCTACGGCATGGGCCTGGTCATGCTCTACGCCCTGACCGGAAAGCCCCTGCTACATGCCGGCTCGCGCTCCAAGCTGATCGCCCTTCATCAGAATCCGCCGGAGCCCGATTTCTCGAGCATCCACGGACTGACGCCTCGTGCCGTGGCGATGCTGCGAAAATGCCTGGAGGTGGATCAGTCGAAGCGATTTGATTCTGCGAAGGCATTGGCTGCCGAGTTACAGGGCTGCGCCGATGAAGACCCGGCGGAAAGTTCCCGCCGCCGCCGTTCGCATGCTTCCATCGCAGCCGTCGCCGCCGTCTTCGGTGTGATCATCGGCGTCGGTGCCGTCATTTATTATTTCCTCGACCTGCTCGAACGAGAGAACCAGATTCACTATCCCGTCGTCACGCACACCAATGCCGAACCGCTTTCCGAAAACCCGGAGCCGGCATCCGACGAGTTATTGCCCAGCCCGCCCGGCAACGCGCAGCAGGAAGCCGCTACAGCGAAATTCGCCTCGCTTGAAGAAGCCAAAGTCCCCTGGCCGCAGGTTCCTTACCTGGTGGACATGTCGAACGTGAAGTACGTCGCCAGCGTGCATGGTCGCGTCTATCACCTGCCGACGACGGAATGCGGCCGTTTGATCAACGCATCCAATCTCATCACCTTCGAGTCCCGCGAAGCCGCCGATGCCGCCGGTCGACACCTTTGTAATCGATGCGCGCGGTCGCTCGAAACCGGCAAGGCCCACCTGGCCACGGCTCCCGGCGAAGAACAGTAACAAACCCGGAATTCGCGATGCTTCTGCTTACCGCTCGATGACGTCGGCGGTCCAGAAATCGTACGCAAGCACCAGCAGTGAAAGCACGAGCAGCACCAGCGCCGCCAGGCAGTGCGGAAGACTCCGCGTCAGAAATGAATCGACCGTCAGGTAGAGCGCCGCCCCCTGTAGCGCGATCACACCCAGACATTTGACCTGTTCATAAGTCGGCAGCGGAAGGAACTTGCGCCGCTGCACCAGAAGGCACTCCGCGCAGAGCCGCTGACCGCCGAAATTGCGAAACAGCGGGGCAATCCGCTCACACTTCGGGCACTGTCCGGCGCCTTTGACCACTTCGCCCATCGTCAGGGCCCGCTTAAGCGTGGCGTATGCCTCCGTCGCCTCGACGAAGAGGGCCAGACTTCGTGGATCGCCGGCCGTGCGGTCGGGATGATGAGCGAGTACGAGCTTTTTGTAGGCGCGGTGCACCTGCCGCAGTGTCGCGCCCGGCGAAAGACCGAGAACCTCATAGCATCGCAGGATGGTCACGCCTGATTCCCGCTCCCGAGGCCCGCGCCGACCATTCGCCATGGCGCCCTACCACGCCGACGAACCGCGCCCTCGTAATCCGAATCGTTGCATCTATTGTATCCAGACGATCGGCCGGATTGAAGGCGCGGCCGGTGTCTGATAAACCGCTGATTCATGACACTCGAAAAGATCACGCGCGAACTGGTCCGCGAATTGACCCGGCTCCGGTTCTCCCACCCCGTTGCCTGTGTCTATAACCCACTCGTCTATGCCCGCAGGCCGTACGCGGAATACCTCCGTCTGTACGGCCGCGGACTGCGCGATGTGCTCTTCGTCGGGATGAATCCCGGACCCTTCGGCATGGCCCAGACCGGCATTCCTTTCGGTGAAGTTAGCTTCGCACGCGACTGGCTACACGTCGCCGGGCCGGTCAACCCGCCGGCCCGACAGCATCCGAAGCGTCCGATCCTCGGTTTCGATTGCCGGCGGAGCGAAGTCAGCGGTCGCCGGCTTTGGGGATGGGCCCGCGATCGATTTCAGACGCCGAAACGCTTCTTCCGGCGGTTCTTCATCGCCAACTACTGCCCGTTGTGTTTTGTCGACGCCGGTGGCAGAAACATCACGCCTGATAAACTCCCGCCCCGGCAGCGCGAGCCGCTGCTGGCCGTGTGCGACAAAGCCCTCCGTCGAACCGTCGACTACTTCCAGCCGAGCATCGTGGTCGGCATTGGCGCCTTCGCCGAAGCCCGCGCGAAAGTCGCCCTGGATGGCGCAGATGTTCGCATCGGACGCATTCTGCACCCAAGCCCGGCGAGTCCCGTGGCGAATCGAGACTGGGCGCGGCTGGCGACGGCGCAGTTGCGCACACTTGGAATTCACATCTAGCGGAATCATGCCGACGGATTGCAATCCGCCGGTTTCAGCGGAGGTTAATCCGCACTGTGCACGACGCGCGATCGTGTCAAGCGGATCGCCCACGCTACCAGCACGGCATTGATCCCGAAGAATGCCAGGAAAACGTAAAGCCCGCCCTTCTCCGCGGATTCCGCGTGTCGCACATACAGCGGTGTCACATCAATCGATGCCAGGCGAATCGCCTCGCGCACCGTCGTCATCCCAATGATCGTCAGCAGCAGCCCCGCTGATCCGGCCGCAAGTGCGCGCGGGCAGAAACGTGTCTTCTTGCCCTGATCCAGCCAGGCAACGATCTGTATCACCAGCCCGACCACTCCGGCCAGCAGGAAAGGCCCCGCAAGCACCCCGGTGACGTGGCTGCGAACTTCGGATGTCATTTGATAACCGTATAAACCGGCGCAGCCCACACTGAGCGCGATACCTACCACTGCCAGCAGTGCGAGTCGTCGCGGCTCAAGTTCGTTCGGTTCCTGCCCGCTTCGCTGCAACACGTAAAGCTGCCACGCGACCAGCAGGGCCATCGTTGGAATCGATCCAACCGCCCACATGCCCAGCCGGGGCAACAGCTCTCGGTGGTAATAGACCATCGAGCCGCTCTCATACAGGCCCGGCCACGACGCCGTATCCGTGCTGAGCAGGTGATTCTCCGTCCAGGACAGCCCGGTGAAGGCAAAGCAAAACAGCGCGCCGAGCGTGACGACGCCGCGGGTCAGTGCCGATCGCCGCTCGATCCACTGCGTCTTGAGCAGATAGAGCATGTAGAAGCCGATGATGAGCACCGGCAGGATGACCATCCAGCGGTGATACAGCAGCAGGTTAGCTGTGTAGAAGTTCTCCTTGTAGAGAATCTGCACGAACAGGAGCGGCGCGACGCCCGCCGTGATGGCCCCGCTAAGAGCAAACGGCATCCAGTCGCGAAGCACGTCGCCGGCGCGCAGGCCCCGATCGGCAATGCTTCCAGAACCATCACGCCATCGACAGAACAACAGGTAACCCGTACCGGCAAGCACATAATTCATGAACAAGACGTGGATCACCAGCGTGAGGACGTAGATCGTCAGGTAGAACGCCGTCGCCCCGGGAAAGCCGAATGGAAATGTACGATCCATCATCGCTCCTCCCGGATCAGGGCAACTTCACGCCGGGTAGCCGACTCGGTTCCCGCCTCATCGAGCCATTGCCGGATTTCCGCCAGCACCGTGGCATTCGACGTGGTCTCCCACGTTCGCGGCATCCCCGCGGCGTGCCATTCGATCAGTTGCACAAGCGCCTCGAGTTCTTCCGCATTGCCTGCAAAAGGCGGCATGAACGGCTTGGTATTCTGAAGCTTGGCGATGTTCATTCGCTTCTGATCGGTCGTCCATGTGCCCGCCAGATGCGTCAAGCCGTTCACCCCGCCCATCGAGTGACAGATGCTGCACTGAAATCGATAGACCTTCGCCCCCAGTCGTAATTGTTCGTTGGCGTAGATACCGGCGTTGCGCAAGGGGAACGGGTCCGCCGTTACGCTGCCCTGCTCGCGCAGCAGGGCCACCTCATCCGCGCGGATCGAGTTGGAGAACAAATACTCCCGCACAGTGAACGGCTTCCGCACGCCTTCGCGGACGAACTCTCCGCCGGCCGTCGCCCCGAAGGCCAGTGCCAACAGCAGCGTCGCCGTCGCCCCGTTGATGTACAGCCGCTGCGCAATCAGGCCGACCAGGGCATACCCGCCGATCAGCAGCGACGCCGCCACCGCGATCCCCATGAACATGGTCATGGCCGCGCTGCCGCCCTCGACCCAGGAGCGGCTGTCCGGCGGTATGACATTCAGATACCAGTAGCCCAGCGCCGGCATGAGCAGCATGGGCGAAAGGCAGAACGCCGCGCGGTTGATGAGTTCGCGTCGCAAGTCGCGACGCAGCTCCGTCATCGTATTGATGACGACACACGCGGCCAGCGAGGCGATCGTCAGCGAGGTGATCGTGCGGAAGATCAGCGAGGGCCAGAAACTCGGATTGAAAAAGCCCGACCAGACCGACCGGTCTTCGCCCCATTGCCCCGGTGTCAGCTGCCACGAGAGGATGCCGTTGATCCAGAACAAGCTGAACCACGCGCCGACGGTGTAGAGCAGGAGCAGTGTCATCCGTGAACGATCAGGCAGATTCCTGCCGCAGCGGTAAAAAGCGTAGCCGGCGACGACTTCGAGGCAGAAGAAGGTCCACTCCGTCGCCCAGACCCAGTGGAACTCATCCACCATCACGCCGATCGTCCGCGGGCTCACCTGGATCGTCGTGAACCACATCGCCACACCGGTCAGCGCCCCGACCACGAAGCTGATGAGCACCAGTATCTTGAAATAGCCGTCGAGGAATTGCCGTGCGACCGGGCTACGACCGGTCTGGGCCAGCCATTGAAAGTAGCACATGAGCATGCCGCCGCCGATGGCAAACTGGGCGAGGAAGACGTGCGTGATCCCCAGCCCGCCGATCACCAGCCCCTTGATCAGCGGCTCGTAGTCATTGATGGGGTAGTAAGGAACGTCCATGCAAGGCACTCCCAACCCTGACCATAACAACCTGTATATCGAGAGTCAGCCCGTCAGGCCAGACGCAATCAATCGAGCGCCAGAATCGTTCTTTCGGCAGTCGGCTGGGCTACCTGCATGGGCGACCATTTCAGCTACTCGAAGCACACCGACTGCCGGTTAATATTCCGGCATGACGCTGCTGATTGTCCCCGTGGCTGGACAGACCCCCGATGAACTCCGTGCCCAGGTGGCCGAGGCCATCTCCGACGGCGCGGAGGCCATCGAACTGCGCGTCGATCTGATGGGCGAAATCGCGCCCGACGACCTCCGCGCACTTAGAACCAGCACGCCGGCGGCCATCCCATTCATCCTGACGATCCGATCCGCGGCGGAGGGTGGCGCCTGGGATGGCGACGATGACGAGCGTGTCAGTCGCCTGATCGAACTGGGGCCATTCGTTGACTACATCGACGTGGAACTGTCCCTTTGGCTGCGTTCCGCGAACATCCGCCAGAAGATTGAACTGGCACTGCATCGAGCGGACCAGATCTCCCAGGAGGAGGGCAAGGAAGTCATCGAATTTGCCGCCCGGCGCAAGCTGCTTCTCTCACGCCACGACCTTGTAACCCGCTCAACTTCGCTTCATCGTCACTGGCTGGAAATGGTCGACGAACCGGCCTGCATGGTCCCCAAGCTGGCGTGGCCGGCCCGATCGATCCGCGACAATTTCGAGGCACTTGAACTGATCCACAGCAGCCCGAAGCGACCGATCGTCATCTGCATGGGAACCGACGGGCTCGCCTCCCGCATCCTCGCCAGGAAGTTTGACGCCTTCGGTACGTTCGCCGCCCTTCGCCTGGGCATGGAAACAGCCCCCGGTCAGATACCAGCCGCCGAACTGAAGCGCCGCTATCGTTGGGACAAGATCAACCGCGAGACCGCCGTGTACGGCGTCATCGGCTATCCGGTCGGGCATTCGCTGAGTCCCGTCGTGCACAATACGGCCTTCGATGAGCTGAAGTTCAATGCCGTGTATCTGCCGCTGCCGGTCACGCCGAGCTACGAGGCCTTCAAGGCATTCATGGTTGAAGTGCTCGCCCGGCCGTGGCTCGACTTCCGCGGTTTCTCCGTCACGCTGCCGCACAAGGAAAATGCCCTGCGATTCATTCGGGAAGCCGGCGGGGCCATCGAGAAGGACGCCGAATGGCTCGGCGCGATCAACACGATTTGCCTTGGCAGGGACGGCAAACTCCTCGGCACGAACACGGATTATCCGGCAGCAAGGTTATGCCTGCGTGAGGCGCTACCCGGACTCGAGTCCGTACCGCACCCGGCGAAGGCCCTCGTGCTGGGGGCCGGCGGCATTGCCCGAGCCGTCGTGGCCGCACTGGTCGACATCCAGTTGCACGTCACGATATGTAACCGCACGCCGGATCGGGCCATTGTGCTGGCACAGACCTTCGGCTGCGAACACCGCCCCTGGGAGGAGCGCGCCCGACTCGATGCCAACCTCATCGTGAACTGCACAAGCGTCGGCCTCGCACCGGATTCGTCCGTCTCCCCGCTGCCGGCGGAAGCACTGCGAGCCGGTCAATTCGTCTTCGATACCGTCTATCGACCCCTGGAAACCCGTCTTCTCAGGGACGCACGCGCGGCCGGCTGTCATGTGCTCGACGGCCTGACACTCTTTCTTTATCAGGCGCAGGCACAGCTTCGGCACTGGACCGGGCGAACAGTATCAATCGAACTGCTGCGCGGGGCGGCAGTTGAGGCCCTGTGAAATCCGTTGACGGAAAAGGCCATTTGACCATTCGCAGGATTGCCTTCAAGATGCGTATGTGAGATGGATCGGTTCAGGATTCGACAGGCGGCCGAGTACCGCATAAAAGCGTCCCTGCGACCCCCGGGAGCGGCCTGATGTAGGCGTCCGGGCGGTTTGTCGCGGGTGGAGAGAGACGGAACTAATCGTTAAGCGGGGACGACCAGCAAGCGTATGGACCTGCTGTTTTGCTCAGATATTCATGGTGAGGACGCCCACTTCGCCCGACTGGTGACGGTCGCGGCGCAGGCGAGACCCGATGTCATCATCCTCGGCGGCGACATGCTGCCGGACGACTCGGCCCTCGACCGGAAGAAGATGGGCCATGGCCAGCCGGCCTACGTGCGCGAGACGTTTCGCAACCACATCACCTCCCTTCGCGATTCTTCCGGCTGCCGTGAAATCCTCACCATATTCGGCAACCATGACTGGGGCAGCAGCGTCACCGCGATGAAGCAGCTCGAATCGGACGGCCTGGTCCGCATCCTCGATCTGGACCATCCCTACTGCGTCGGCGGTGTCAGCTTTCTCGGCTATTCCTGCACGCCGCCCACGCCGTGGTATGTGAAGGATTTTGAGCGGCTCGATGTTCCGGGAGATGCGCCGCCGCTTCTGGGTGGCGCCCGCTGGGATGCGCGTTTCTCCAGACCCTCGCAGCAAAGCTCCGGCTTCCTGTTCAACAGCGTCAAGACCATGCAGGAGGAACTCTCCACGTTGAAGCCGCCAGCGCCGCCGTGGGTCTTCGTCGCCCACGCACCGCCCTACATGAGCAAGCTCGATCGCTATTACGGCGATCAGTCGTGGGGGTCGAAGGCCGTTCGCGCGGCCATCGAGAAGCATCAGCCCATGCTCTCGCTCCACGGACACATCCACGAATCACCGGAAGTTTCCGGCTCCTGCCAGGACACGATCGGCGCAACGATCGCGGTGAATCCCGGGCAAAGTCGATCCATTCTGCTCTATGCGACGATTAAGCTCGACGCAAAGGTCGGTAAGGTGTTGGAAGTCAACCAGGGACGGGCTTCGTGAATCTGATCCTCGTGGGCTATCGCGGCTGCGGCAAGACAACGGTCGGCGAGATCCTGGCTCGCAAGATGGGCTGGCAATTCGTCGATCTCGACGACCTCATCGCACGCAAGGCCGGTAAGACCATCGCCGAGATCTTCGCAACCGAAGGGGAAGAGGGTTTCCGCCGTCGCGAGCGTGAGGCCTGCGAACAGTTGCGAAAATCCAAAAACCAGGTGATTGCACTGGGCGGCGGCACGCTCATGGACCCCGAGGCGCGAGCCCTGATCAAGCGTGTCGGCAAGGTCGTCTGGCTCCGGGCGCCGGCGGCTGTGCTCTGGTCGCGGATCAGTAAGGACGCTTCCAGCGCAGCCAACCGTCCGAACTTGACAGCCGAGGGGGGTCTCCCCGAAGTGGAGAAACTCCTCATGCAACGCGAACCCATTTACCAGTCGGCGGCTGTCCACATCGTCGAAAGTGTTACGGACACGCCGGAGATGATCGCCGAAGCCATCGAGATGTGGTTCGGGGCGAACGATTCCGAGGCCGGCTGACGCTCAACGGCGCGACAGGAGGCAGGCACCGCGGTGGGCACGAGCTGGCTTCTGGTCGTCGTCATCGCACTGTTCGGTGCGATCGTCGGCAGCTTTCTGAACGTCGTCATCTATCGCCTTCCCCGAGGCATGTCCATCCGACAGCCGGCGCGTTCCTTCTGCCCACATTGCCGAAGCAGTATCCACTGGTCGCACAACGTACCCATTGTCGGCTGGCTGCGCCTGCGCGGAAGGTGCAATACCTGCGGCACTCCGATCGCCGCCCGATACCCGCTCGTCGAAGCCGTGACCGCAGTGACCTGTTTGTTTGTCTGGGATCGCTTCTTCGTCGCTCGACCGATTGATACGCCCGCCACCCTCGCAGCGCAGCTACCGCTCCTGATCGCCGCTTTCGGCCTGTTCGCGTCGCTGATCGCTTCCGCCGTGATCGACATCGAAACGTACACGGTCGACATCCGGGTATGCATCTTCGCCATGATCCTCGGCGTTCTCGCCTTTGCGACGGCCGGATTGCCAAGTGACGATCTCGCTCCGTCCGCTACCATCGTCGGCGCGCCGCTGCCACCGATGCTCTGCCTGATCGGCGCCGCCATGGGTCTCACCTGGCTGGCAACCTGGTTCATCGTTTCGCGATTGTTTCCCGCAACGCATTCAGAACACGACGCCACGTCATCGACGGAAGAAACCGTGGAAGCAGAATCGGTTGTTGAAAGCACGCCGGAGGGCACCGAACAGCGGGCTGCACCGCCTACTCGTCTGATGCATACAGCCATTCTGGCGCTCTTGTTGATCGTCATCGCTCATGCCGCCTGGCTGATCTTTGCATCGGACCGACCCGCTGACCTGCCGCTGCAAGCGGATGCCATAAGGTCGATACTCGTCTGCGGACTTATGTTCTTCCTGCTCATCCTCGCCGGACTCGTGCCGCGGGAAGTCGACGACGAAGTGTACGAGGAGATCGTCCAGAACAGGTCACAGGCCCGGACAGTCGCCGCGCGGGAGGCCGCCTGGCTCGCCCCCGCCCTCGTCGTGGGGATTATCCTGTTGGTCTGGCTGCGACGAGCGGACTTCCTCGGATTCACCTGGCACGAAGCATTGGATAAGCTCGCAATCTTCGTTCCCGCTTCCAGCCACGTCGCCGGGGCCTTGTCCGCCGTCGGAGCCATGATCTGGGCCGCGGCCATCGGCTGGACGGTTCGAATCCTCGGGACGTTCGCTTTTGGCAAGGAGGCCTACGGCACCGGGGACATCTACCTCATGGCGGCGATCGGGGCCTGTGCCGGTATCTGGAATTGCTTCTTCGGGTTTTTCGCCGCGGCCTTGCTCGCGCTCCTTGGCACCTTCGTCTTGATGTTCCGCAAGCGAAGCCGGGCGATTCCATTTGGACCTTGGCTGGCGCTCGGCTCGCTTTGTGCCCTGCCCGCCGAATCCTGGCTGTTGCGATTTTTCCGACCGACCGGTGAAATGCTATGGTCGCTCATGTGCGGCAAAACTTTCTGACGCGAAACGGAGACCGGCACTTGGCTTCTGGTATCAGGCAATTTCTTGTTTATGCGAAAGTTACGATCATGGCCACCGCCTTTATAGGCGCCGCTCTGATTGTCTTCATGAACCGCAACAACCGAACCAGTTTCTGGGCTGGAAAGACCTATGAGGATGTTCCCACCCTCTGGCTCATGCTGCTGACTGCCATCGTTTCCGTGCTCGTCTTCTGGTTGCTTTCCAAGGTACGACGCGTCTGGCGGGAGCTGGCCGAGATTCGGGCACAGAAACAGCAGGCCGCGCTCAATGCCGAGAGCGAGAAGCGTCGTCAGGAACTCGAACAGCAGGAACGTCGAATCGACGAGAAATTGAAAAAAGCCCTCGATGACGAGAAATCACAGGCCTGAACGATCTCACGTTCTCAGCTCGCTCCTCGCGTATTGGTGCTGCCATCAAACCCGCCGACTTTCCTCGCGTAACAATTGTGCATAACCCGTTGACGCCTGCCACGGGCTGTGGTATAGCCATAGGCGCAAAATCTGCCTGACAGGTTTGTCAGGCCGACAACATGTGTCGCGTAGTTCAACCATTGGAGGAACGAATCATGACAGGGATGTTTCGCCCACGCGCCATCCGCCTTTGCCTAACGCTCATCGCCGTTGCCATCTTTGCCCCCGGCTGCGGTCCCGATGCCAAACAACAAAAGATTGATGATCTGACTGCGGAAAACGAGCAGATGCGCCGCGATCTGGAAGATCGAGATCGCCGCCTCAACGACCTGATGGTCCGCGACGGTGACTCGCAATCCACGATTGACGCGTTGAATCAGGAGCTCGCCAAGCTCCGCGCCAACCGCGGTAAGGAAGGCGAGTGGGTCACCATGCCGAGCTTCGACATGATCAGCGTTCCCGGCTCGGTCCTCTTTGACTCCGGCAAGGCCGAGTTGACGGCCCAGGGCCGGGCGAAACTGGCGCAGATCGCATCCGACATCCGCTCGCGCTACAACGATCGCGATATCTATGTCTTCGGTCACACCGATGACGAACCCATCCGCAAAAGCAAGTGGAAAGACAACTGGGAGCTCGGCGCCAACCGGTCGCTCACGGTCATTCGCGCCCTGCGCGATCTGGGTATTTCCAACGAATACCTCGTGCAGGCCAACTGCAGCCAGTACCGCCCGAAGGTACCGAACTCGAATGCCAAGAATAAGTCGACCAATCGCCGCGTGGAGTTCTACGCCGTCAAGCGCGGCGGCGCGAATATCGACGCGACCTCGACGGCCATCCGCGAGTACAGCGACGAGTAATTTCCAGCGTCGCCGGCCTCCGGATCGGCCTGACCCGACAACGAACAAAAGCCCCGGGCAAGGTCTGCCTGGGGCTTTTTCATGAAGCGAGTTCCGAGGCAAGCATGATCGCCATCGTCGATTATGAAACCAGTCACGCCGCAGAAGTCCGTGCGGCATTCGAGTCGGTCGGCGTGACTGCTACGATTGCCGGAGCCATCGAGCAGCTCGATCGTGCCTCTAAGATCGTGCTCCCCCCGACGGCTACCTTCTCGCGCGCGGTGCGAAGCATTCGCGATCGCGGGCTGGTACCGCCGCTGATGCGGGCTGTCGACCAGGGCCGGCCGATCCTCGGCATCGGCCATGGTCTGCATCTGCTCTTCGATGTCAGCTACGAAGAGGGCCAGCATACCGGACTCGGCGTCATCCCGGGCAAAGTAACGCGTTTCGACTTTGGCGATCACCCGGTTCGATTGAGTGTGCCCACTTCTCACCAGGGCTTCAGCAGTGTGCACTGGTCACAGCCGTGCACTCTTTTCAATGGAATCACGTCCGGTTCGAGCTTCTACTTCGATCACCGTTTCTATGCCGATCCGCTCGACCCGCGAATCATCTCCGCGATTGCCCATCACGGCATTGATTTCTCCGCCGCTGTCGTCCAGGGCTCCATTGCCGGCTTGCAGTTTCTCCCGCATCTCTCCGAGGAGGCCGGCCGCCAGATACTGCGCAATTTTGCGAAGATGTAAGGGATTACCTGCCGCTGCGCCACTGGATTCTCAACACATTTTCAGCCGCAGCAGCTCCAGCGTGCGATCAATTTCCGCCCGCGTTGTCGGCCGACCGATGCTGAATCGCACCGCGCCGATTGCACGGTCGCGCGAAAGGCCCATCGCCATCAACACGGCCGAGGGCTTCGCGTCGCCCGCGTGGCACGCCGCTCCCGTCGAGGCATGAATTTCACCGAGCTTGGCCAGCACCTCGCCACCGACAATACCGATGAAGCTCACATGCAGCGTGCCCGGCAGGCGCAGCGTCGGATGACCGTTGAGTGCCACCCGTTCACCCAGCATCCCTGATAATCCGGCCCAGAAGTGATCCCGTAGGTCGCAGATGCATGGGTCTGTGAGATGGACTGCCGCCAACTCTGCCGCCTTTCCCAATCCCACGGCCATGCTCACGTTTTCGGTGCCGCCGCGCCGTCCTCCTTCCTGTGAGGCGCCATGAATCAGCGGCTCCAGTGCGACGCCCTGGCGAATGTACAACGCTCCGATCCCCTTCGGCGCGTACATCTTGTGACCCGCGATCGATACCAGATCCGCATTCATCGCCTGCACGTTTACCGGTATCTTGCCCACAGACTGAGCCGCATCGACATGAAAGCACACGCCTGCCTCGCGCGCGATCCGCCCCAGTTCTTCGATGGGCTCGATCGTCCCCACTTCGTTCTGCGCGTGCATCGCACTGATCAGAAACGTGTCCTTGCGAAGGGCCCGACGCACGTCGTCCGGATCGACGAGCCCGGTCGAATCCACGCCCACGATGGTGCACGTAAAACCGCGTTGCTGCAGAAAGCGGATCGGTTCTGTTGTTGCCGGGTGCTCCACTGCCGTGGTAACAAGATGGCCTGAACCCGTCGGACGAGCCCACGCCAGGCCCTTGATCGCAAGATTGCTCGCCTCGGTTCCGCCCCCGGTAAAGAGAACTTCCTCCGCCTGCGCACCGATCAATCGGGCAAGCGAATACCGAGCGGTGGACAGCGCCGCTGCTGCCTCTCGCCCGAGGGCATGCCCGCTTGAGGGGTTCCCGAACTTTGCGGCAAGAAACGGCCGCATCGCCTCGAAAACCTCGGGATCGACCGGCGTAGTCGCGTTGTAATCGAGGTAAATCATGGTGCCCCGCTTCTTTGCTTCTGCCGACGATTGTGGCCGTATCTCAGACAATCCTCAATGCGGTTTTGGCCGATCAATAAGATATGAACCTGCCCCTGCATGTCGCCATCGGCCGCCGACTGGTCGGATCGAACCAGCCCGTTTATGTCATCGCCGAGGCCGGCGTCAACCACGACGGCGACATCGAATCCGCGCATCAGCTCATTGAGGCCGCGGCGCAGTCCGGCGCGGATGCCGTCAAGTTTCAGCTCTTTTCCGCGGATCGCCTGGTCGCTGCCGATGCACCGACCTGCGCGTATCAATCCGACCATGTGCCTGATGCCGGCAGCCAGCATGACCTGCTGCGCAAGCTGGAACTGCCCGCAGGATGTCTGGCCGAGCTCAAGTCACATGCCGATCAACTGGAGATCGATTTTCTCGCGACCCCCTTCGGCCTGCCGGAGGTGCATACCCTGGCGAAACTTGGTGTCCCGGCGATCAAGATCGCATCCCCCGACATCGTGAATGTCCCGCTTCTGCGTACCGCGGCAGATACCGGTCTTCCGCTGATCGTATCTACAGGCGCAAGCGAACTCTCCGAAGTGGAGTTCGCTGTAAAGCTGCTGAGAGAGCGACAGGAGCCGGGTCGGCTGATCCTGATGCACTGCGTATCGGCCTACCCGACTCCGGTCGGTGCGGCTCGGTTGCGATGCATCCAGACACTTGCGGAGCGTTTCGATGTGCCGGTGGGCTTCAGCGATCACACAACCAGCGCCGTAGTAAGCGCCCTCGCCGTCTCCGCCGGTTCCGTTCTGCTGGAAAAGCACCTGACGCTGGATCGCCGGCGCAGAGGGCCGGACCACTTCTTCTCACTGGAGCCCGACGACTTCGCTCAGTACGTACAAGCCGCACGCGAAGCCGGCGCTGCTCAGGGCGATGGCCGAATCGTTTGCGATCCGGCACAGGCAGAAGTCCGCCGACTTTCGCGCGGCAGCGTGGTCGCAGCAGTCGATCTTCCGGCCGGTCGCCCTATACGCGAAGATCAGTTGGTCGTCCGACGCCCCGGTGGAGGCATCGACCCACGCCTGTGGGATCGCATTATCGGAAAAAAACCAGCGACCGATATCCGAGCAGGTACGCCGCTGGATTGGGAAATGCTCTCAATGCGGGAAAACCCGACCCCCCCGTCCCTGCAAGTCCCGTCTAATGACGCGACCAATCGCCGTTCCACGGTGGATCGGTCACGCCGGCGCACTCCGATTTAGACCTGAACCACGCACTCTGCGAGACCGATACTAGCACGTGTTCTCAAGCGCCGTCGCCCTTCGCGATGCCGCGATACCCGGGAGGGTCAGCACGGATGTTATCCACGAACTCGCAGACCTCGGCAAACACGGACAAACTCGTTGCCACGGCGGTTGCCGATCTGGGCGAGATCGCCACGCTTCCCGAAGTGACGGTTCGCATTATCAAAATTGTCGAAAATCCAAAATCCACGGCCCGCGATCTGCACGATGTCATCAAGAATGATCCGGCACTCTCGACCCGCCTGCTCAAAGTCGTTAACTCCGCTTTCTACGGTCTGCCCGGTCAGATCGGCAGCGTAGATCGCGCCATCGTGCTGCTCGGTCTCTCGGCGGTGAAGAATATTTCCATTGCCGCGTCGATGACCCATATGTTCAATGCCGGACAGACCACGGAGGGCTTCAGCGGTACCGAAGTCTGGCGGCACAGTGTGGCCGTCGGCGTTGCCTGCCGAATGCTCTCCGCAGCACAGGGCAAGCCCAACGTGGAAGAAAGCTTTCTTACCGGCCTGATCCACGATCTGGGGCTTCTGGTGGAGCGGCAGGTCTTCGGCAAAAAGTTGGGCGAGGTCATTTCCCGCCACCGGGCCGAAGGCGGGGATTTCTGTCAGATCGAGCGGGATGTCATCGGTGCCGACCACCAGGCCTTCGGCATGGCACTGGCCAACAAGTGGCGATTCCCGATGCCCTTGTGCACCGCGATCGGTTACCACCATCGCCCGATGGACCTGGCGGCAGCTAATCGCGAGCTGGGCGTCCTCGTCTATGTCGCGGATGTCCTTGCCTGCCGGGCGCAAATCGGCTTCCATGCCACTGCGGCCCATTCCGATTTCGACGAATCCATGCTTGCGACCCTGAAAGTCGATCCGGGAGCCGTCGAAGAAATCATCAGCAAGCTTCCTGAACAGGTGGCTATTACCGAATCAATCTTCAGGGAATAACGTCAGCCCCAACAGCCCGCATCCCCCCGCCGCAACCTGTCCAACTTATACTTTCTGATTTCGAATTCGCAGGAATCAGTTAGAATGGCTGCCTGCTGTTCATCTTCCGGAGGTAGCCATGCAGTTTTCCACGCGCGCCATTCATGTCGGACAAGAGGCGGACCCTGCGACCGGGGCCACGATCGTCCCGATCTACCAGACATCCACCTACACCCAGGAAGGCATCGGACGCCACAAAGGGTTTGAGTATTCCCGCACCGGGAACCCCACACGGGCGGCGCTCGAAGCGTGTCTTGCCTCGCTGGAAAACGGCAAACACGGTCTGGCCTTTTCGAGCGGCACGGCCGCCAGCGCCGCGGTGATGAACCTGCTCTCATCCGGCGATCATGTCGTCTGCGCCGATGACGTTTACGGTGGGACGTATCGGCTCTTTGAGCTGGTCCTCAAGCGATACGGCATCGAGTACTCGTGGGTGGACATGACGAACGAGGAGAATGTCCGCGAGGCGATCCGCCCGAATACGAAGATGCTCTGGCTGGAGACGCCGACAAATCCGTTGCTCTCAGTGGTAGATATCGCCGCATTGGCGGAAATCGGCCGCAAGGCGAAGCTCATCACGGTCGTCGATAACACGTTCGCCAGCCCGTACCTCCAGCAGCCGCTCGATCTCGGCGCGGACATCGTCGTCCACAGCACGACGAAATATCTCGGCGGACACAGCGATGTGGTCGGCGGCGCCGTCGTTACCAGCAACGAGCAGTACTATACGACGATCAAGTATCATCAGAACGCAGTCGGCGGTGTGCCCGGTGCGTTTGATTCCTGGCTGGTCCTTCGCGGTGCGAAGACGCTGGCCGTCCGCATGAAGGCCCACTGCGAGAATGCGATGCAGATTGCCCACTGGTTGGAGAAGTGCGACGCCGTCGAGAAGGTGATCTACCCCGGCCTTGCATCGCATCGTCAGCACGCGCTGGCTAAGCGGCAGATGCGCGATTTCGGCGGCATGGTCTCCTTCGTCATCAGGGGCGGCGCTGAAGCAGCAAAGAAGGTCGCCTGCCGCACAAAGCTCTTTTCACTGGCGGAGAGTCTCGGCGGCGTGGAAAGTCTCATCGGCCACCCGGCGACGATGACACATGCCAGCATCCCGAAAGATCAGCGCGAAGCCCGCGGCATCACGGATGGCCTTCTGCGACTGTCCGTCGGCATTGAAGACGCGGCAGACTTGATCGCGGACCTGGAGCACGCTTTCGCAGCGGTAAAGAGTGAGAGGCCAGTGCACGCAGGTGTGTAAAAACGCAAGGCCGAGTTGGCGTTCCGGTAAACACCAACCCGGCCTCACGTTGCAAGAGAATAGACGGAGCTTGTTAGCTCCCGAGCAGACACCGCTGGAGTCGTTCCGCCTGCAGTAGCGGATCTCCAGTGGGGTCTTGCATGCGGTCCAGGAATGCCTGAATGTCCTTGCCGTCCACCACGCCGTCGCCGTTGTAATCGCATTCCAACTGCGTCGAGTCCGTCGTCACAGACTCGGCATCCGCGAGAACTTCGCGATGCTCGGACAGGGTGGCGGTCAGGACGTCCTTCGACGAATCCTGCACCGCGCGGTTTCCAAAGAGGCCCGGCCCCACGAAAACAACAGCCACGGCGGCAGCGGCCGCGAGCGGCAGCGCCACGCGAATCCATCGCATGCTGCCGGCCAGACCCGAAGCCGGGCGAGCGGCAACCTGCCACGGATACGACTTTGCCTTCCCTGAAAAACCACCCTCGCGCCGGGCCTGACCCAGCGAACTTAGCATGGCTTCCAGAGAACGGTCGTGGAGACGCATAAGACCTACCTCACAGACTTATTGCGATTCGGCGGGGTCTTGCGCAGAAAAAATCCGCGAAATTTCATACCCCTGGGAAGTCATGCACTTCCGCAGACGGTCCATAATTGCCGGAATCGTCGTGGTCCGCAGCGTCGACTCTGAGATGCTTACTTCTTGCGCCACAACACGTAATGGCTTATCATCAAAGAAACGTAGTCGCACAATCGTTGCATCTACGTCCGATAACTTAGATACGCACCGATTAAGCGCACTCAACAGCTCTGCCTCGGAGGCGACCGACTCCGGGTCGATTTCGTCCAAGTCTTCCACCGATTTCGACATGCCGCTGGAGAGGGTCAGGGGCGACTTGCGGCACTGTTCTCGATAGACGTTCTGCACGATCCCGGCCATCCATACGAGAAACGGCCGGGCAGGATCGTAGGATGTCCTGGCGGCAAAGGCCCGGCACCATGATTCATTCACGATCTCGTCGAGCCAGTCGGGACGATGTGAAACGCGCCACGCCGCGAGACGTACCCGCTCCTGATAGAGTTCGTAGAGACGTGCGAAAGCCGAATCGTCACCGGCCTGTACGGCCTTGAGAAGCTCATTTTCCGATGGCAGGGCCATTCAGACACGAATCCCCGACAGATGTCCACGCCGCTGCCTTCGCAGCTGAAAGCCGGATTATGCGGCAATCGCCCCGCGACACAAACTGCCCTCTGAAAGGCACGATTCCTGACAAAATCAGCTCCTCCATGCTGCGCGGCACGCCTTTTGCCCTTTCAACGAGAGTCGCTAAACTGCCCAAACCATCCCTTGGCGCGGGTTGAGGGATGATCGGACGTCGGCGAAGCAGTTCGGCAGTGCATGAATCGCGCGGTCCATGCACGCCGCGGCAGGTGCTTCGAATTCCCGGCCGCCGAACCCCAACCATTCCGACGTGAGGCGCGGATGAAGATCGCAGTCCCCAAGGCCACCCTCGAAGGAGAACGACGAGTCTCCCTGGTGCCCGAAACGTGTACGCGGCTCAAGAAGCTTGGGCTGGATGTGCTCATCGAGGCCGGCGCCGGATACTCAGCGGGCTTTCCCGATGAAGAGTACGAAGCAGTCGGTGCTCGTGTCGTCGGCAGCGCCGAAGCTCTTTTCGGCGAGACAGACCTGCTTGTTCAGGTGCACCCGCCGACGGAAACAGACCTCTCACGGATCAGGCCCGGCACCACGCTGTTCGCGATTCTCAACCCGCTGACGCGCCACGATCTTGTCCGCCGACTCGCTCAGCAGAATGTGACCTCGCTGGCGATGGACATGATGCCACGCATCAGCCGGGCCCAGAAGATGGACGTGCTCAGTTCGCAAAGTACGGTCGCCGGATACAAGGCCGTGCTGCTGGCCGCAGTGGAAATCGGCAAGATGTTCCCGCTGCTGATGACCGCCGCGGGAACGATCACGCCGGTCAAGGTGCTGGTGCTCGGCGCCGGTGTCGCCGGCTTGCAGGCCATCGCCACGGCGCGACGACTCGGCGCTGTCGTTGAGGCATTTGACGTTCGACCGGCGGTCAAAGAACAGGTGCAGAGTCTCGGCGCGAAGTTCGTCGAGGTGGAGGCCCCCGCCGAAGACGCCGAGGACAAGGGCGGCTACGCAAAGGAGATGTCCGAGGCCTACAAGCAGAGGCAGAAAGAGGCGATTGCCCGTCACGTGAAGGAGGCCGACGTCGCGATTTCCACGGCCCTGATTCCCGGCAAGCCGGCCCCCGTGCTCATTACAACTGAAATGGTCTCCGCGATGCGACCGGGCTCCGTGGTCATCGATCTGGCCGCCGAAGCGGGCGGAAACTGCGAATTAACCCGACCTGATGAACGCGTCGAACATCGCGGCGTGCTGATTCTCGGCCCGCGTAATCTTCCGGCAACAATCCCCTACCACGCCAGCCAGATGTATTCACGCAATATCGCCTCCTTCCTACAGGACCTGGTCAAGGCCGGCGAATTGAAGCTGAGTATGGAGGATGAATGCGTGGCAGGCACGCTGATCACTCAGAACGGGCAGATCGTGCATCCGCGGATCAAGGAGCTAATCGGAGCTTGAGTCATGAATATGATGCTGTTTGCCAATCTGCTTCTTGCTGATTCGTCCGCCGTGGAGGCGATGTCCCCCGCAGCGATGTTCGTCATTGCATTGACCGTCTTTGTCCTGGCGACGTTCGTCGGTTTTGAGGTCATCACCAAGGTGCCGCCGACGCTGCACACACCGCTGATGTCCGGCTCCAATGCCATCAGTGGAATCACCATCATCGGCGCAATCCTCGTCGCCGGTCTGAAGCTCAACTGGCTGACCGCCGCACTGGGCGTACTGGCGATCGGCTTCGCCATGACCAACGTGGTGGGCGGCTTCCTCGTCACCCATCGCATGCTGGGCATGTTCAAGAAGAAGGATTAGACCGTTGTCACAGGACCTTACCAATCTCGTCTATCTCGCCGCCGCGGCCCTCTTTATCTTTGCCCTGAAGCGTCTCAGCCATCCACGGACGGCACTTCGCGGCAACATGATGGGTGCATTCGGTATGCTCCTGGCCATTGCCGTCACCCTGCTCGTGGCCATCCGCGATGAAGACATCTCCGGCACGGGTTACTGGCTGATCGGCATCGGCCTGAGCATCGGCCTGATCGCCGGTACCCTGCTGGCCCTCCGCGTCCCGATGACCGGCATGCCGCAGATGGTTGGTCTGCTCAACGGTTTTGGCGGCGGCGCATCGCTGCTCGTAGCTTCTTCGGAACTCGTATCAAAGATGCCCGAAATGCGCGAGGCCCTCGCCGCCGGCACCATCAGCCAGACGATCTACTTCTTCGTCGGTTCCACCATGGCCGCCGGCGTCATCGGCGCGATCACCTTTTTCGGTAGTCTTGTCGCCGCCGGCAAGCTGCAGGAACTCAAGTGGGTCCCTAACGGCAACATCATTCCCGGCCAGCAGGTCGTGAACTTCCTGCTGCTCGCACTGATCATCGCCGGCGCGGCATGGGGAACATACGAACTCAAGATGGTCTGGATCTATTGGATCATCATCATTCTCGCCGCCGTCGTCGGCGTCATGATCACCACGCCCATCGGAGGTGCCGACATGCCGGTGGTGATTTGTCTGCTGAATTCCTACTCCGGTCTGGCGGCCGCCGCGACCGGCTTCGTGCTCAACAACAACGGGTTGATCATCGCTGGATCGCTCGTCGGCTCATCCGGCCTGATTCTCTGCCAGATCATGTGCAAGGCGATGAACCGCCCGCTGACGAACGTTCTTTTCGGCAAGCTCGCGCCGGCCGAGGGCTCGGCGACGGCTGACGAGGTTTATGCCGGCAAGGTCAAGTCTGCCAGCGCCGACGAAATCGGCATGCTGCTTGAGACAGCGCGGCGCGTCGTGATCGTTCCCGGTTATGGAATGGCCGTGTCACAAGCACAGCATGCGGTGCGCGACCTGGCCAGCGCCCTGGAGGCCCGCGGCGCCGAAGTTGAGTACGGGATTCATCCCGTCGCCGGCCGCATGCCCGGACACATGAACGTGCTCCTGGCCGAGGCGAACATTCCATACGACAAGGTAAAGGAGATGGACGAGATCAATCCCACGTTCGAGCAGACAGACGTGGCCATTGTCATCGGCGCCAATGACGTGGTGAATCCCGTCGCCCGAACCGATCCGAAATCGCCGATCGCCGGCATGCCGATCCTTGATGTGGACAAGGCGCGGACGGTCGTCGTGGTGAAGCGCAGTCTGAGCCCCGGCTTTGCCGGCATTCCGAACCCGCTCTTTGCCGCGGACAACGCCCTGATGTACTTCGGCGACGGAAAGAAAGCGATTCTCGACCTCGTCGCAGCGATCAAGCAGGCGTCGTGAGGATGGGTGCGCGCGGCAGAGCCGGCCTCGCGCGACAGGTGCCACGGCCTTCTGGTCGCAGCCGCGGCGACCCGTGGAGCGCTCGACAAGCGAAGATTCGCTTCTCCACGACTCGGTGCAGCGTGTCACAAACCGCATACTACTGGGACGCCGTCTCGCTCGAACACGATACCGGCATGCACGTTGAATCCATCGCTCGCGCCGAGCGGCTGAGTCCGGACCATATCCGCCGACTGCTGATCGATCTGAATGCCCGACCGCTCATCGAGCACGACGAGGAACGCTGGATTGCACGCGTGCACTCAAAAACGTATCGAGACTGGGTAACGGAATCGTGCCGCACAGGCCGCCGGTTGCTGGATCAGGGTGATACGGTCGTCTGCCCGAGAAGTTATGACGCGGCGCTGGGATCGGTCCGTGCAGCGCTGACGGCGTGCGACGCGGTCATGGCCGGCGGAGAAGTAGCGAGCGCTTTCTGTGCCATGCGGCCGCCCGGACACCACGCCCTGCCGGGCTCAGCAATGGGCTTTTGCCTCTTCGCGAACATCTCCGTCGCGGCGAAGTATCTTCAGGAACATCATCGCATCGGGCGCATCGCCATCATCGATTGGGACGTACACCACGGCAACGGCACGCAAGCAATCTTCTACGAGGACCCTACAGTCTTCTTCGTGTCCCTGCATCAGCATCCGCTCTGGCCGGGTACGGGTATGGCCGACGAGCGCGGATCCGGCGACGGCCGCGGCTTTACACTGAACATTCCCATCGCACCGGCAACGTCGGAGATGGTTTATCTCGATGTGTTCCGAACGCAGGTGGTCCCGGCGGTACGAAACTTCAAGCCGGAGTTCGTGCTGATTTCCGCGGGATTCGACGCTCACCGCGACGATCCCCTCGGTGGTTTGATGCTGACGGAGCAGGGATTTGCTTCACTGACGCGCGAGGTTCGGCAGATCGCCGATGAGTTCGCCGGCGGGCGGATCGTCAGTCTGCTCGAAGGCGGCTACAACCTGTCAGCACTTGAAGCGAGCGTTGCGGCGCACGTCCGTGCGCTGGCAGCCGCACATTGAATATCGCTTCGGAGAGGGCAACGACCGGCATTACTCCCGACGCGCGCTGATAATAATCACATCGTTGACCGGTTGATCATTCTGGAGCGGGACAGCCGCGATCGCATCAACGACGTCCATTCCTTCGATGACATTGGCAAAGACCGTAAAGCCGCCGTTCTGATTGTCGAGATTCGCGGAGTTGTCGGCGAGATTCACAAAGAACTGGCTGGTCGCCGAATCCGGATCGCCGCCGAGCTTGGCCATGGCTACCGTGGCCCGAACGTTGCTGCGAAGCGGCGAGAACTCATTCTGAATCGGTGGACGCCCCCCGCTCTGCGGAATGTTGCCCGGCAAGAAGCCGCCGCCCTGCACGACGAAATTCGGCACCACACGGTGGAAAATCGTCCCATCATAGAATCGATCCTCGACATATTGCAGGAAATTGGACGTCGTGATCGGAGCATCATCCACCAGTTGGAAGAGAATCTCACCGAGATTCGTCGTCAGTCGGACGAGGTTGCGCGTCACGACTCGGAATCCGTTGGTCAGCGTCGTCACACCGCCGAGCGGATTGTCGACCAGCACGTCATAGTCGCCCGGGTCCGCGCCCGTGAGATTGAACGTCGCCCGAACCGTCTGTGCATTGATCACCAGAACAGAGAGTGCATCAATGACCTTGGCGCCGCGGCGCAGTTGCACTGTCGCTCCGACTTCGAAATTCTCTCCTTCGAGCGTCAGCTCCAGCGAGGGCGTATCCACTTCGCCGTTTACCGGCGTCACTTCGCGAAGGAACGGCTCGATTCCCGTCAGTTGGACCTGCCGCGTCGTCGTTCGCGACTGCCCCAGGTTGTCTGTCACGGTGAGCTGAACGTTATACGTGCCCGGTACGGCATATTGATGGGTCACGATAGACCCGAAGGCCTGCGGACTGTTATCGCCGAAGTTCCATCGAAACTGAGTGATCGACCCGTCAGGATCCGAGCTGGCGCTGGCATCGAAACGCACCGACAACTGGTCATTGCCGATGATCTGGAAGCTGAACTCCGCCGTGGGTAGCAGGTTGATCAGAATCGTCCGTGTGGCCGTGCCGATCGCCCCACGATCATCGGTCACGGTGAGCAGCACGACGAACACTCCGCTTGTCGTGTAGGTATGCTCTACGATCGAACCTTCGCCGCCGGTGCCGTCGCCGAAATCCCATTTGAAGCTTTCGATCACGCCGTCAGGATCGCGGCTGCCCGTGGCTCGGAAGCGCTTTCCGCCGCTGATAGGTGACCCGCCCGAAGCCGTCAGGTCCTGGATCACGATCTCAGCGATCGGCGCCTGGTTCGGGCCGAGCACGGTGACCGGAAGCTCACCCGTGCCGATGAGCTGAGCCGGAAGATTGTTCACATAATCCGGAGCGTTAAAGAGATGGACTTTCACGGTGAACGTGCCGGAACGACTGAATCGATGCGTGACTTGTCGGCCGTTTGCCGTCGGCAGATACGCCGCTACGCCGCCGTCGCCGAAGTCCCATGTAATGTGTTGCGTGCCGGGATGCCGACGCAGATCAACCTGAAACGTGCGGTCGAACGTGTTTTGAGAAGCACCTACGGGAATGATGATCGGCGGAGTGGACGAGGCGGACGCCTGGCCGGAACCGAGCTGCGCGCAGCCGTCGGAGTTCATGCCCATGAAGACACAAAGCGCGCCGAGAATACATACAACTGTGAAATGCCTCATCACAAGTCCCCTGGCATGGCTCGGGCCGCTGCGAGCGCCGAGTTTCGGGGCCGTGCCTACCCCCCTCGTCGATGTGGCCGTGTGCGTCATTCTATGCCGGGCCTCGCTTATCGTCCTGCAAGACGGCACGAACCAAACAACGACGTCCATCGCCTCGAGCAATCGCTCCACATGCAGCAGCCGTTATCGGAACTACCCGTCCCTGGGTAGTCCATCGAATGATCGGACGGATCAGCCCACGACTGCGGTTATGACGAACAACGAAGACACGGTCGTTGGAGATTTGAACGAAACTTACGTTGCCCGGAATTGGGTAACTCGGCACATCGGCTATAGCATCGGGTGGTAAGAATCACCCACACTCTGCCTTATCGAGCCCAATCGAAGGCAACTCGAGTACAACCTATTAGACCATAACTTCTTCAAATTAAATGTCTTACGAATTAAGTGAGGTGTTTGCGAGCGTGACTTGGTCGCGCTGGCATGACCGTTGCTTTACCCAATTCCGACGAGCAATCGATGCTCGATGAGATTACCCCGGGAAGGACAACAATCCTCCCGGCTCAAACGTGCCAGACCCAGTAATGGGTCGGTTGTGTAAGGGATGGACCTGAGTGCGAGGCGGGTCCATCCCGTTTTTTTGCGCTATTCGAATTCTAACAGGGGCTGGCACGAAACAGACGGCTGGAAACGCCGTTGGGGGCCACTCGAACTGAAACCCGACAGCCGCACTGCGGACAACGGCCGTCGTATTTCCGGTCATCTGCACGACGATAGACTCGGGCGTAGATTCCGCAGCATTCGAACAGGATCCCGATCCACAGGCGTGCACCACTCGGCTGCCCTGAGGACGCGACCTCGAAGTCACCGTCGGGTGTTGAGAGGATATCCAGTCGTGACTCGCGTTCCGGCTGCATCATGCCGAATATCGGCTTGGCGACCGTACCTTTTGAAAGACGTTCTGGTAGCCGCCGGAGACCCTCGCTAACATGGCCGATCCGGCATCGCCCTGTGGACATCGACCATGAGCAACGTCCGAAAGTACCAGTTCGCCGGCTCCATCCTCGCAGGGGACCTTCTGCATCTGTCTGAGGCCATTCGTATCTGCGAGGTGGCCGGGGCAGACCTGCTCCAACTCGACATCTGCGATGGCCATTTCGTGCCGACGATCAGCTTCGGCGAGGAAGTCGTACGCCGCACCTGCCAGGTCAGTAAACTCCCGGTAGAAGTGCATCTGATGGTCAGCCGGCCCGACGACTGGATCCCGCGAATGGCCGGTATGGGCCAGTTTCGTATGATCTTTCATCTGGAGGCGAGTCATCGCGCTGCAGGGGTCGTGCAGGCCATCACGCGCAGCGGCATGGAGGCGGGCCTCGCCATTAATCCCGAGACGCCGACCTCGGCCGTCGAACCACTGCTGCCATACGTGCACAATATCTGTCTCATGGGTATCGCGCCGGGCTTCGCAGGTCAGAAGCTCATGGACACCACGTATCGCCGTGTCGCCGATGTCAGGGCACTGATCGAAAAATCTCCCTCTTCCGCGACGATTACCGTGGATGGCGGCGTAAAAGCTGACAACGCCGCACAGCTCATCGAGGCCGGCGCGGATATCCTCGTGGTCTCCTCCGGGATTTTTCAGCACCCCCGGCCGGAAGCCAGTCTGAAGGAAATCCGCACCGCCATCACCGGTGCATCCTGATGCGCCTCTCTTTTACGCACTACCTGCTGCTTTTGCTGGCGGGCTGCAGCACGAGCCAGACTCACGCGCCCGATCGTGACCGTCGCAACGACGCGGTGAGGTCGTATCGATGCTTGTTTATTTCACAGGCGCCGGTGATCGACGGTCGGCTCGATGACCCCGCGTGGCAGTCTGCACCGTGGACGGAGGACTTCGTCGATATCGAAGGAGATCGCAAGCCACGGCCGAAGTATCGCACGCGAGCAAAGATGCGCTGGGACAAACAGGCGCTGTATATCGCCGCTGAACTGGAAGAGCCGCACGTCTGGGCGACGCTGTCCCGGCGAGATGAAATCGTCTTTCACGACAACGACTTCGAGATCTTCGTTGATCCGGACTCCGACGGCCTCGATTACGTGGAGATCGAGATCAACGCGCTCAACACCATTTTCGACCTGCTGCTCAAACGCAGCTATCGACAGGGCGGACCGGCCCTGCATGATTACGATATCCCCGGCCTGCGCAGCGCCGTGCACATCGACGGCACCCTGAACGACCCGAGTGATATCGACCGCGGATGGAGCGTCGAGTTCGCCATCCCCTGGCATGCCTTCTTCGGACTGACCAAGTCCTCGCTACCGCCGAACGAGGGTGATATCTGGCGTATCAATTTCTCCCGAGTGCAATGGGCTCACGAGATCGTCGACGGCAAGTATCGGAAGGCGCCTGACCGACGGGAAGATAACTGGGTCTGGTCGCCGCAGGGCGAGATAGACATGCACCTTCCTGAACGCTGGCCGAGCGTCCACTTCGTGACTGTACCCTGAGCAGCTGCAAATCAGCTCGAAGCAGTACCGCTACAATCGAGAAACCTGACATTCACCTGATGCACGCGGTCCGTCGACAGCAGCGACGTGAGCAGGATCCGCATCGTGTGGAAGGCGTGCATGTCGATGACATGGCCGGTGGCGTCATGCGGGCCGAAGGCAAACCAGCGTTCGACGAAATGATCCGGCTCGCGGACAAAGACGCATACCTCGCCGTCTTCAAAGCGCCAGCCGTCCCACCTGAACTCTCGCTCCAGAAGGAAGGTGCGTCCCTTGATGCGGCCGTGGATTCGCTGCGGCGACTCGCCCACCTCAATGAAGAAGCCGTCGCGTTTCTCGAAAGCCCGCCACGACGCGTAGCTGCCGAAGAAATTGGGCTTCTTGATGAACGGGCCGTCGTACTCCGGGCAGAAAGTATCGCAGTTTCCGCAGTCGTTGCAGAAGTCGGCGAAGTTAGCAATCTGGGCCTCACGTTCGACAAAGATCTCGCGCGGCGTTCCTGGCAACAATTCTCCGCCGGCCACGACGAAATCAGTGAACGTGACGCGCTGTGATTTCGTTGAATAAAGAAAATTCGCCGCGTTCGGGCAGACCGGCAGGCACTTATCGCAGGTGATGCAATCGAAGGTATCCAGATGGGACTCGATCCGCTTCGGCTCCTTGCGGTTGGCATCGGCGTAATAACGCGGATCGCGGCGGGTCTCGCCGGCAATGATCGAAAGATTTCTCGCGGCGGCGGACCCTTTCATACCTCGTAACTCGTCGTCTGGCGTACCTCCGTTCGGACGTGCCAGTTCGATGTATTCTTCGATCGTCCCCGCACCTGCGCGCTTCATCTCCGCCGCCAGCGTCGTCAGATAGGGTGGCAATCGCCCATACCCGCCGGGTCGCAGCAGGTCCGTGCAGACTGTGACGGGACGGAAGCCGCAGGCGACCATGTTGGCGATGTTCTGCCGATCGACACCGGCACTGAAGGTGAAGAGCAGCTCCGGCCCGACGGCCTTGCGAAACTCCTCGGCGAGTGTCAGCGTGATGACGTGCAGCGGCTGGCCGGAGAGGTATTGAATCTTGTTATCCGGTGTAAAAAACGTGCGATGGTTCTCGACTTCAAGCGTGTTGGAGAACTTCACACCGAAGCCGCGCTTTCGCGAGCTCGCAAGCGTTGTCATGCGACGGCAAAGCTCGACACCTTCGTCGAATTGCAGGCCGCTGGTGTACGCCGTCTGATGGACGCGAAGTTCCGTGTAGCCCATCACGTCGTGCAGCAGGTGCTCCAGACGCTCTTTGCCCAGCATCGGCGGGTTCATCTTCACGACGACATCGCAGTCCAGCTCGTTGATGAGGAAGACGCAAATCTTCTCGATCTCGTCCGCAGGGCAACCGTGGAACGTGGAAAGCGTGATCGTATTCGACAATCGCTTTGGGTAATCCAGATCGCGCAGCTTCGTCAGCTCACGCGGTATCGAAGCACGCAATCGCTCGACTTCCACGCTCGCGTCCTTCATTCGCTCGATGAACGCCCGAACAGGGGCAGAGGAAATGCCTGCCAAGTCGTAGCCAACGCTCATGTCGTAAATCGTCTCGGTTGCGTGCGATGTGATCGGTGAGTCGGGTAGGATTCCGCCGTGCGTCAGCATGTGAATCAACATCGCCCCGGCAACGTATTCCCGCAGGGCTTCGGCGATCCGCAGTTCCTGAGACCACTCGATGTTGTAGCCGATCGTCGTAGCGTCGATGCAGGGCCTGGCGATCTTCAGACGATCGTTGATCTGCACCGTCTTGAGTTCCATGATCCGCGAGCCGGCCAGCCACGACAGTACGAGATTTTGCGACATCTGCGTCTGCGGACCGGCTGCAGGGCCGACCGGCGTACCGGCCTTTCTGCCATGAAACTCAACCGAGAGGTCCGGGCCGCTGAGGTCCGGTGTCCACCATTTGCGCATCGGCAGGTGAAAAATCGCCTGCTCGCGCGCATACTCGTGGCGGATGCGATGGATCAGGTCAGCAAAGGGTGCGGGGACGAGTTCGGCCATCGGGCTTCATTCTAGCGGCCGAAGAGATTTGTTCACGTTCTATTTGGGAGAAGCTTGCTGCAGCTCGGGGTTCTTACTCGCATGATCACGCAGTTCCTTCACCGCGACATCCAGCGTGTTGTAGAGCCGTCGCATGGGACGCGGCTTGTTGCGAATCAGCACGTACTGCGACAAGATCGGCAGCGTGATGCTGGCACAACTGTAGACCACCACATTATTCACATTCGCGTCGGCGATCTTGCCCCAGCTTCGCGCTTCACTCGGCGTCGCCCCGGAGAGGCCGCCCCAGTGCGGTGCATCCGTGGTGAGCTGGATGAAATAATCGTGTCCGCCGCCGGTGTTGTCCTGCAGAATCTGGTGCAGCGTCGGCTGTGTCTGTAGATAAAAGTTCTTTGGGCTGCCGCCGCCGACATGGATGACGCCGTTCTTCTCCGCCGCCCGAACAATGGCTGTCGTCTCGATGATGTCCCGCACCGGGTCGAGCAGGATGGCTTCTCCGAAGAGCTGCGGCACGACCAGATTCATGCCGATCGAGCTATCACCGGGGCTTGACGTATAGATCGGCACGCCGCAATCCTGTGCACAGATCAGCATGGATCGCTCCGGGTGCGGCGCGATCCTGCGAAGCTCCTCGGCGAGTTGAGCATGAAACGTCGCCGTGGAGATCGGGCCGTCGGCACGCAGCTTTGAAGCCGCTTTGAGAATCACTTCGTCCGTGGCCATCAGCGTTTCCTTCTCGCCGATGTAGGTGTCGTAGATCCTCGCAACGCCGACGTCCGCCAGTTCATTGTCGTCGACGTTCCAGTGTCCCTGAGCGACGGGACAATCAAATGCCCGGTGAAGGTCGTGGTAGAGGTTGGCGCCGGTAGAGATGATCCAGTCCACGAATCCGGCGCGCATCAGATCGATCAGAACGCCCTGCATGCCGATGGGCGTCATCGCGCCGCTGAGCGTCAGACCGACCGTCGCGCCTTCGCTCAGCATCCGCGAATAAAGGTGGCAGGCCTCGGCGAGCCGGCGTCCGTTGAAGCCGCTGCCGGCAAAGCATTGGTCAATCATGTCCGCCATGTTTTCATGGCCGCGCAGCTGAATCGGCTCGACCTGTCTGCCGGAAAGCAACTCTGCATGAAGACCTGCGACTTCACTCGCTCCGCCTTGAGTCGCCGTGCGATCAGGCCCGGTGGGCTTTCGCGGCGTTCCACATGGATAAGTATCCTTTGACATCTCACACCTCCGGCGGAGCACGGGTGAACAACAACGCAACCTGGCTTCAGGCAAGCCAAGTTACATGTTCGCAACCGGGGAGGAAAGTCGAGCCTCCTGTGATCGTTGCCGAAGTTTGCAACTCGCTTGCCACTGGGTAAATTGGGTAGAAATACCCACGAACGGTCCCGTGAAACGGCACTCTACGTGACCTCGCTTCCGCACACGGGCCACGGCCTCGGAAATCGTTCACCTAACCGCATGTCCAGAAATAAGATACGGCACCCCAATTTGCTGAGATTCCATGCAGTTGAATCTCATGAGTCTTGATTTTCGGTGGCATTATCGGGTATCATTCCCTGATCGTGAGGGAAGGGAGCGCGCGCAACGTTTGCGCAGCCGCTCTTTCTGTGGAGAGTCCTTAGCCAGGGACGACGGGTGAGAAGAAGGACAACCGGTTTCATTTTCTTCTGCCTGATCGGCGCGCTCGCAGGAGCGCTGTCGCCGACGGTGGCGCGCGCCGGTTCCGTTCTGGACTCACTTCAGTGTGACCCGAAGTTCGTACAGATTCGCACGGCCGTTCTCCAGCCGCAGATCGCCAACTACCCGCAACAGCTTGTTCCGGTTCAGCAGTTCAACCCTGAGAAGGGCACGCTCTGCATGGCCGTCATCCGTGTGACGGCGAATTACGATGCCCTGATCCAGGCCGAAAATCTCAGCGGTTCCAATGCCATCATCACTGCAGGTGGATCGCAGACAATTTATGTTCAACCGCCTGCCTTCGTCGCTCCGCTCCAGACGGACACACAGATCCTGCCGCTTTCGAGTAAGCCGGTCGGCCCCTATGACGGCGTGATTGATTTCGCCGGTCCGAGCAGCGCTTCCTTCACCTACAAGCCGATCAACCCACGAGACATCGTGCTGATCGACAATGTCATTCGTGACAAGAACGACATCGGATTCGACAACTTCACCGGCTTCGGCACTTACAACTTCGGTGTCACCGGTCTGGCGGCTTTCGAGGTCACCAGTAACACAGGTGCCGTGGTCGCCAAGGCCAACCTACGAGTTGGCACGACCATCGAAGTCGAATACCACTACATTCCTGAGCCGGCCTCCCTGGCCCTCCTGCTCCCGGCCCTCCTGCTGGTTCGCCGACGCCGGCGACACCGCTGACCTGAGAGTTACAAGATTCCTCTTTTCTCACTCCCCGCGCCTGATCTGCGCGCAGATCAGATGTGAGATTTGAATATCAGGATAGGGCTCGAGAGACAGACGGAGTCCTGAAACCGCCAAATCTGATGGGTTTCCGGTCGTTTTGTCTCGGCCTCCAAGACCCGGACAAACCAAATCGGACGTATTAATCGTTTTTAATCTCCATTTCACCCGCGTTTCAGACAATCCACACATACTATTTTGATAAATGGGACAGCTCGAAGCTGCGTCGTGATGTCAAGATTGGTTGCTCATGCCTTTGCGGTCAAACCCTGCCACCTATTGATTCCGCTGGAACGGCCACAGGACGAATAGCCAGGTTCAGTGCTCAGGCACGGCAAATATACGCAGCACACGAGCGATGCCCGACAGGAGTCCCCAGCTTTGTCCGCAGCCACATTCAACGGTCTCTGGCAGGCAATTACTTCGGCACGTTCGGTGTCCTACCGTTCTGTTGGCGCGCGCACGCCGAAAGATCTGCAGCTCAAACTAGGCATCATCCTCGCGAGCTGCGCTGTCTGCGGTCTCGCGCTCTATTTCGATTCCGCGCGGCAGGCGATGCGGATCATGTGGAACTCCCCTGCCCTTAAGCCGTTGATGATCGCGGGCGCTTCGTATGCCACCTTCTCCGTGGCGTGGTCCTTCTGGCGATTCGCTCTTGCCTTGATGTACCGGCCCGTGCCCACGGTCCGCGACGAGCGGCTTCCGAAGATCACCGTCGTGGTCCCGGCCTACAACGAAGGCGCCTTGGTCGGCGATACGATCCGTCACCTTGCCCGCGCCGACTATCCGCGCGACCGCTACGAGATCATCGTCTGCGACGACGGCAGCACCGACGACACCTGGCGACACATCCAGAAAGCCGCGTCTGAAGTGGCGGACCTCGTCCGCATTCTCCCACTGCATTTTGATGAGAACCGCGGCAAGCGATGGGTCCTCTGGGAGGGCTTCCGACGCGCCACCGGCGAAATCTTCATCACCGTGGACAGCGATTCGCTCATCGAGACCGACGCGCTCAAGGCCGTCGTCAGCCCGATGGTCGAGGACCGTCAGGTGGGCGGCGTCGCCGGAAATGTCCGCGTGCTCAATCGCGACGCCGGCATCATCCCCCGTATGCTTTCCGTGCGCTACGTGATGACCTTTGACTTCAAGCGCGCGGCTCAGAGCATGATGGGCGGCGGCTCGGTGCTCTGCTGTGCCGGAGCGCTGGCGGCCTATCGTAAGAAGGCCGTTCTGCCGATTCTCGACGCCTGGCTGCACCAGACCTACCTCGGCGGCCATGCCCGCGCCGGCGAAGACCACGCCATGACGAATTTCCTTCTCAAGCAGGGCTTCAAAGTGAAGTTTCAGCGGACCGCTCGGGTCTATACCAAGAGCCCGACCACATATGCAGGTCTGGCCAAGATGTTCCTTCGCTGGGGGCGAAGCAACGTTCGCGAAACGGTTCATACGGCCAGCTACATCTTCACCCGCTTCCGGCCCGGTCTGCAGATCGGCGTACGATACAACTTCATCAACTGTGCCATCGGTCTGGCCCTTCCGTATGCCTTCCTCGGCACGGCGGTGGTGATGTCCTTCATCTATCCGACGATCTTCGGCCTCAAGCTGCTGGCCGCGTGTGTGACCGGTGGCCTTTTCTCGCTTGGATTCTTCGCCGTCCGTGAGCGAAACTCGGACTGCCTCTTCGGCATCGTCTACAGCTTCTATGTGACACTGCTGCTCGGATGGGTATGGCCCTATGCTCTTCTCACGTCGCACAAGAGCGTCTGGATGACGCGCGACAAGCCCGTCGGTGCCCAGCCCTCTGTTGCCATGCTCGCACCCGCCGGCAAGAAGGAAGCCCGGTCGCAGCTCGGTCTGCCGGTGGTGAAATCGGTAGCCGCCGCCTCCTGACGACCACCGCCGGATTTACATCTGACCATTCGCCAGCGGAAGCTCCACGACGAATTCGCACCCGCCGCCGGTTCGGTTGGAGACATCGATCCGACCCTTGTGAAGCCGTGCTACGCCCTTGGCGATCGCGAGACCCAGGCCCGTGCCGGTCGGATCTTCGACACGCGGCACGCGATAAAATCGTTCAAATACACGATCAATGTGCTTGGCGGGAATGCCCGCCCCCCGATCCCTCACAATGACTCGTACATACGGTTGCACAAGTCGAACTTCAACTTCGACGACTTCGCCGCTCGGCGAGTAGCGAACACCATTCTGAACCAGGTTGCTGACCATGGCATCCAGCAAATCATTATCGCCGTCGACGAGCGGTTCGGGCTCATCGCTGCGCGGCATCGCAAGCTGCAACACGAGCCGAACACCGCGTTCCGAAGCCACCGGCTGCCAGCGCTGGGCCACATCGGTCGCAACTTCGTTCATGGAAACGGGTGCGGTCGTAGAAAGCGGCATGCCGGCGTCCGCACGCGCAAGCGTCAGCAGACTGTCGACGACCTGCCCGAGGCGGCGCATCTCGTCGACGATGCCGCTGAGGCACTGGTCGTACTCCTCCGCGGTGCGCTCCTTCTTTTCGAGAACCTGAGCGATGCCCTTGACGATCGTAATGGGCGTCTTGAGCTCGTGGGCGGCATCGGCGACGAAGCGCTCCTGCGCGCGAAAGGCGTCTTCCAGGCGATCGAGCATCTGATTGACCGTAACCACCAGCTCACCGACTTCGTCCATGGCCACCGGCGGCGGAATACGTCGATCCAGCCGGGCGGCCGTGAGCGCCTGGGCCTCGCGGGCAATGCGTCGGATGGGTGTCAGCGAACGGCGGGCCAGCAGCCAGGAAGCCACACCGCCGGCCAGCAAGCCGATGGGAATAATCATCAGAAAGGTACGAAGCAGCGTAGCTCGTGAGGTGTTGAAGGTTCCCATTCCGAGGCCGACCTGCATAAAAAACGGCAGCACGCCGGGGACCTCGCAATAGCGCGTCAGGACGCGCATCTCCCCGTCGGCGCCGAGCAGCCGGGCAATCTCACCGCCGGAGATGGTGGCCAGATACGGCCTTTTGCCTTTCTTGAGTTCCTGGTGATTGTCGGGCAAAGGAAGTCGAACGTTACGAAGGTTGGAGGAACGAACAATGGAGACGCCAGTGGCTGAGCGGAGCTGGACGTAGTAGCGCGACTGACGCAGCCCGCGCAGCTGCGGTTGCACGGCTTCTTCGAGGGGCGAGTCCCGCCCTTCGTTGGCGGCACGCTCGATCTGTTCAAGTGCGGCGTCAGAACGATCCACGAGCCGCTGATCCACCGCGTCGAGGACGCCCTGCTCCCACTTGGCAAGTACGAACCAGCTCAGGAGCGTGAAAAGCACGCCGAAGACCAGCACGTACAACACGGTCAGCTTGAACCGAAGCGTTCGTACATGCTGCCACATGGTGCTCATACCGATCCCAGCCGATCAGCGATTCATCGCCTCGGCGCTGAGGATGTATCCGCTCCCGATGACCGTATGGATAAGCGGTTTGTCAAATCCGCGGTCGACCTTTCGACGGACCATGCTGACATAAACATCAATGACGTTGCTGTCGCTGTCGAAGTTCATGTCCCAGACGTGCTCGCCAATGGCTGTTCGCGTCAGGACCCGGTTGGGATTCCGCAGAAAATACTCAAGCAGCGCAAATTCCTTGGCCGTCAGCCGGATGCGACGGCCGCCGCGCATCACCTGACGCCGGGCCAGGTCCATTTCGATATCTTCAAAGCGAAGCAAGGTCGATCCGCCTGCCTGCCCGCGCCGCAGCAGGGCCCGCACTCGCGCCACCAGCTCCTCGAATTCAAAGGGCTTGGTGAGGTAGTCGTCCGCGCCGGCGTCCAGACCGGTGACCTTGTCCGAGGTGGTGGACAGCGCGGTGATCATCAGAATCGGCGTCTTAAGACCACGCCGGCGCAGATTCTTACAGACCTGCACGCCGTCCAGGTCCGGCAGCATGACGTCCAGCACGATGGCGTCGTAGTTGCCGGTTGCTGCCATGTGCTCGCCATCGTGGCCGGTCGCGGCCACGTCGATGCCGTATCCCTGCTCGCAGAGGCCCTGCTTGATGAAACCGGCCATCTTGGGGTTGTCTTCTATGACCAGGAGACGCATGGCTTACCCGCTGGATACGAAGCCCCGTGGTGGACGTATAGCACCCGACGCCTGATTCGAAGGAAAGTATAACCCGGAGAGCTAGATCAGGATGCGAGTCTCTTCCGGTGGAATGACCACGGCATTGCCAATGGCCACGTCTTCACCGTGCTGGTTGACGCAGGCCACCAGCAGGCGGATTCGCTTCGGATTCACAATCTCCATCACCGTCGCGTTGGCCGTCACGGTATCGCCGAAAAAGACAGGTTTCAGAAAGCGGATTTGCAACTCGACGAACACCGTGCCCACACCGGGAATATCGACTCCGAGGACGGTCGAGATAATGCCTGCCATCAGGATGCCGTGCGCAACCCGTCTTCCGAAGCGCGTCTTCCGGGCGTATTCCTCGTCGATATGCAGCGGGTTGTAGTCGCCGGAAACATCGGCGAACTTGAACACGTCCTGCTCCGTGATCGTCTTCGTGAAACTACCTTTATCGCCGACAGCCAGCGTGGGCCGTGTTCGTGGCGTCAACTCCGGCATGAATACCTCCCGTCACCCCGCACCGGATTATAGAGCGATCCGCCGCCTCGTCAGCTTCCACCCCGGGCCTGGCGCCGCTACAATCGCCACCCTGAGTTTCCGGGAGCAACCATAACCTCACAACCCCTGACCGATATCATGAGCATCCTCGTTGACAAAAACACCCGAGTCATCACCCACGGCATTTCCGGCAAAGCCGGCGCGTTTCACACCCGCCAGTGCCTCGATTATGGCACGCAGATGGTCGGCGGCGTGGTCCCCGGCAAGGGCGGCACGAAAAGCGAACACGGCCTGCCGATCTTCAACAGCGCTGCGGAGGCGGTGAAGCAGGTCGGGGCGAACTGTTCCCTCATCTTCGTGCCAGCGCCGTTTGCCGCGGACAGCGCCATGGAGGCGGCCGCCGCCGGTATCAAGCTGATCGTGCTTGTCACCGAAGGCATTCCTACCCTCGATATGGTAAAGGCCAAAAAGTTCATTACGGAATGCGGTGCGCAGCTGATCGGACCGAACTGCCCCGGCATCATCACGCCGGGCGCGGCCAAGATCGGCATCATGCCCGGATACATTCACAAGCCCGTCGACGGCAAGGCCAAGAGCATCGGCCTGATCTCCCGGAGCGGCACGCTGACCTACGAAGCCGTCTGGCAGTGCACAACGCGCGGCATCGCCCAGACGACGTGCGTCGGCATCGGCGGCGATCCGGTCAAGGGGCTGAACTTCATCGAACTTCTGGGCATGTTTCAGGCCGATCCGCAGACCGAGGCGATCATCATGATTGGAGAAATCGGCGGCACGGACGAGGAAAAAGCCGCGGAATTCGTCAAGGCCAATGTCCGCAAGCCCGTGATCGCCTTCATCGCCGGTCGCACCGCCCCACCGGGCCGCCGGATGGGCCACGCCGGCGCGATCATCTCCGGCGGCGAAGGCACCGCCGAGAGCAAGATCGCGGCGCTGAAGTCAGCAGGCATTCACGTGGCGGAAAGCCCGGCGACGATCGGAGCGACGGTTGCGCATGTCATGGGGCTCTAGGCAGGCCTCCGAAGGGATCCAGGCCTTGCAGGGTGGCGCTTGAACCATCATCGAATCGCGATCTCGGGCAGATGTCGGACTGTTTTTCGATTCTTTTGAAAGTAATCATTCATTCGTTACATCTACACCGTACGGGATAATCCACTAAAATGCGGCAGGAATGCGCAGCGATACGGTCGATCGGCGATGGCTGATCGTGCTGTCTCGCTACCATCAGAGACCGTTTGAATGAGCACCACCGTCGACGAAGATATCCGATCGCTCCTGGCTCGATCGGCGGCCGAAGTAGACGACGCCCTTCGCCGGTGTCTGGCAGGTCCGGAGCACACGCCCCTGCGGTTGCTGGAGGCCATGCGATACAGTATCGACGCTGGCGGTAAGCGTCTCCGCCCGATCCTGACGCTCTGGTGCTGTGAACTGTGCGGCGGAGATCGCTCAGCAGCCATGCCTGCGGCCCTGGCCGTGGAGTGCGTACACACCTTCAGTCTGATCCACGACGACCTGCCAGCCCTGGACAATGACGACCTTCGCCGTGGAAGACCATCGAGCCATCGGCAGTTCGGGGAAGCCGCGGCCATCCTGGCGGGTGACGCACTCCTGGCACTCGCCTTCGAAATTGTCTCTGAAAGCGACGTTAAACCGCGGATCGCCGTCGCCATGATCCGGGAGCTGGCTGGCGCGACCGGCTGGCGCGGCATGATCGGAGGTGAGGCCGCCGACCTGGAGGGCGAGACCCTCCCGCCGGACGCGCGGCTCGTACAAACCATCCACTCCGCAAAAACCGCCCGGCTCATCGAGGCGGCCTGCCGACTCGGCGCATTCGCGGCAGAGGCCACAGCTTCACAGCTCGATGCGCTGGGACGCTTCGGCCACGAACTGGGGCTGGCATTTCAGGCCGCCGACGACCTGCTCGATTTGACCGGCACGACCGAAGCCCTGGGCAAGCCGGTCCGACGAGATGCAGTTTCCGGCAAACAAACGTATCCGCGAGCCGTAGGGATGGAAGCAAGTCGCCGGATCGCGGAGGAAGCCGTCGAAAGGGCCGTTGCCGCGCTGACCTCCTTCGGCGATGTTTCGGGTAAACTGGTGTCGCTTGCGCGTTTCGTGGTGGAGCGAGATCGTTAAGCAATCCTTGTGGGGTTGCGATGACCGTGAAGTTGGACAGAGCGACGCGAAGCCAAGAAATGATCTCGTTTAAGCGGGATCGGCTTCCAACGCATTCGAAGAAAAGTCCGGTACCTGGCAAGGACGCCACCCGACCGGCACCCGGAGAACGGATTCCTCAATGACCAAGATCCTACCGAAGCTGACCGGCCCGCAGGACCTCCACGACCTCTCCAGCGACCAGCTCCTGCAACTGGCCACCGAAATCCGCGAGCGCATCATCGAAGTCGTCGGCCGAAACGGAGGCCATCTGGCCAGCAATCTCGGCGTGGTCGAGCTGACCATGGCACTCCATCATGTCTTCGATTTCAAGCATGATCGCCTGCTCTGGGATGTCGGCCACCAGGCCTATGTCCACAAGCTGCTCACCGGCCGAAACGCCCGATTCGACACGCTCCGAAAAGACGGCGGCATCAGCGGCTTTCCAAACATCGAAGAAAGCGAATACGACCTCTTCAACGTTGGTCACGCCGGCACTGCGATCCCGACAGCCGTCGGCATGGCCCGCGGCGCTTCTCTGATGGGTGAAGACCGCCGCGTGGTTGCCGTTGTGGGCGATGCCAGCATCTTCAACGGCGTGGCCTTCGAAGGACTCAATCAGGCCGGTACGCTCAAGCGGCAGCTCCTGGTCGTTCTCAATGACAACAGCATGGGCATCGCGCCGACCCAGGGCGGCATGGCCGAGTACCTCGCCAAGTTCCGAGTCAGTACGGTCTATGAAGACCTCAAACGCGGCGTGAAAAAATACCTGCCGCAGGTACCGGTCATCGGCATGCCGGCCTTCAACGCGCTGGACCACCTCAAGGAGGGCCTCAAGGCCGCTGTCTCGCCGCATCAGATTTTTGAGCAGCTTGGCTTCGTGTACGTCGGCCCCATCGACGGCCACGACCTCGGTCATCTGATCGAACTGCTCCAGCTGCTCAAAGACGTGGATCACCCTGTCCTGCTTCATGTGCACACTCAAAAAGGAAAAGGCGCCGAGTGGGCCCTGGCCGAGCCGACGAAGTTCCACAGCCCGAAGCCCTTTAAGGTCGAGGGCTGCCGGGTCGAAATCCAGAAGAGCGGCACCAGCTACACGGCCGCTTTCGCTGATGCGCTCATTCGACTCGCCCAGGAAGATCATCGCATCTTTGCACTGACGGCCGCCATGCCCGACGGCACCGGTCTAAACCGTTTTCAGGAAGTTCTGCCCGAGCGATTTCTCGATGTCGGCATCGCTGAAAGCGCCACCGTCGATATCGCTGCCGGCATGTGCAAAGCGGGGCTGCGACCTGTCGTCGCCATCTATTCTACGTTTCTTCAGCGGGCGTTCGACCAGGTCTTCCAGGAAGTTGTTCTCCAAGGCCTGCCGGTCATCTTCTGTCTCGATCGTGCCGGCCTGGTCGGCGGCGACGGCCCTGTACACCACGGCTTCGCAGACATCACCTACATGCGCGTCATGCCGAACATGGCGGTCATGGCCCCGGGTGATGAACCGGAGATCGAAGCTGCGCTGCGACTGGCCCTCACGTTGGATGTCCCGAGCGCGATTCGCTATCCACGCGATACGGTCCCCGCTCCGCTCTACGGCGTTGCTCCGGTGCCGCCGTATGAACTTGGCCGTTCGGTGACGCTCCGCGAGGGCGCTGATGCGACGATCCTTGCATACGGCTCCACTTGCCGACATGCGCTGGACGCCGCCCATGCCCTTTCCGCTGATGGCATCGAGGTTCGAGTGGTAAATGCCCGATTCGCCAAGCCGGTCGATCGCGAGATGGTGGCAAGCGCACTCAACCGCGGCGGGCCGGTCTTCACGGTGGAAGATCATTCCGTCGCCGGTGGTTTTGGCTCGGCCGTATTGGAAGCTGCGCGTGATCTGGGACTCCGCGCCGATCAGGTGATTGCCCTTGGCATACCGGAAGATTGCTTCATCCCCCATGGCGCGCGGGCCGGACAACTGGCCCGCGTCGGCATTGACGCAGCCAGTATCGCAGTCGCCGTGCGCGGCGCGCTCGGGCACCCGTCTGCCGTGGTTGCCCGCGCAGCACTGGAACGACACCGCGACCTTGCCTACGTCCCCACAGCCGACGAGACCTGACTCGCGCAGCGCGGATCAGGCGTGCTCCGGCGGCGCATGGGTCCGCATGATCGCCAGGAAGTGGGTCCAGTTCGTCGCCTCGACGACCTGATCGACAATCGGCTGTAATTGAAAACTGCGGGCGATTGCCCCTAAAAGTTCGAGTTGCAGTTTGGCATCCTCCGCGGGCGTGAGCATCAACACGATCAACTTGACCGGCTGACCATCCGGCGCATCGAAGTCAATCCCGTAGCGAGCGATTCCGACTGCTACATACGGCCGCTCCAGGCCGTCGATGCGGGCGTTGGGAATTGCGACGCAGTTTCCGACGGCACTGCCGATCAGACTTTCGCGGGCCAGAACGGCCTTCTCGACGACTTCAGGATTGCGATTCGCGGCCTCTGCGGCGAGCCGGGCCAGTTGCGAGATGGCCTTGGCGCGGGAGTTGGTCCGCAGGTCGGCGACGAAAGTGTCCGCCGTGACAAAATCCAGCAATTGCATCTTTCGGATGGCTCCCAGCACCCACTGCATCAGTGAGCCACTGGTGATCGAGGTAATCAATGCCATGATGACCAGGGCGACAAAGAGACGCTGGTTGATCAATCCGGCGTCCAGTGCGATCAGACCGAGGATGATTTCCATGGCGCCGCGAGAGTTCATTCCGAAGCCAATGGCCCAGGACTCTCGACGGGGAAATCGAACGAGGCGGGCAGCGAGGGTGCAGCCGAAGACTTTACCGATGGTGGCGATGATCAGCACAATCAGCGCGAGCACAGGGTCGAAATTGGCGACAAAATCGACGCGCAGTCCGATGCTGGCGAAGAAAAGCGGCGCGAAGATGAACGAGATGAACTGGTCGAGCGTCGCACGCGTGCGTGTACGCAGATGACGGGAATCGCCCAGCGCGACGCCGAAGATGAAGGCCCCGAAAATGGCATGCACGCCGATCCACTCGGTGAAGGCGGCACAGGCGATTGCGAAGGTCGTAGCGAAGCCGAGAATGCCTCCGGGCCAGCCGGTGTGGGCCTGAATCCAGTTGATGGCGCGATCGATGAGCCAGCGGCCGACGGTCAGCATGACACTGATGAAGCAGATGACCATCAAGATCGTCTGCCACACGGCAAATCCGCCGGAGTTCTTGCCAATCAGGGCCAGAATCAGGGCAAAGATCATCCAACCGCAGAGATCGTCGACGACGACGGCGGCGATGATCGTCATTCCGAGTTCGGTTCGAAACAGCCGCAAGTCCCAAAGCATCTTGGCCACGACCGGCAGCGCCGAAATTGCCATGGCCGTGGCGAAGAAGAGTGCGAAAGTCAGTCTGCTCACTTCCGTAACCGAACCGAGCATCTCGGGGAAGTACCACGCCGGCAGGAAACCACAGACAAAGGGTATGACGATTCCACCGAGACTTACGGAGAGGCCGGTAATCCTGTTTTGCCAGATGACGGAGAGGTCGACCTCCATTCCGGCGACCAGAAGGAACAACGTGATGGCAAGGGTGGTCAGGCCGTGCATGACGAGCGGAAGTGATCCTTCCTGCGGGAAGAGTCCCTGCGACGCGGCAGGCCAGAGGGCGCCAAGGACCGTCGGGCCGAGCAGGATGCCTGCAAGAATCTCACCGATGATCGCCGGTTGGTGCAGGCGAGAGGCGATTTCGCCGAGGAGTCGCGCAGTGCCGAGCAGCACGGCGAGTGCGACAAGCAGGATCGTGATATCGTGGTGCGAGAGCGTGGTCATGCGTTGGGTTGATCCTGAGTGCGGCCGAGCGGCGGACGGTAGAGGAGGACGGAACAGGGGAATCGCTGAAGCAGAGTCTCTGTGGGGTGGCCGAAGAAACGATCGAGAAGGCCGAGGCGCCTGCGGGGACCGGGGGAGACAAGAAGATCGGCAGCGTGTCGCTCGGCATAGGAAAGCGTTTCGGCACCATCGCGTCCTTGCAGGCAGGCGGTCACGAGTTCGGGGCCGGACAGATTCTGATTCTCAAGGAAGTTTGCCATCTGAACGCGCTCGGCCATTTGCCGCTGGCGTTCGAGCGCGACGCGTCTGGCTCCGCCGCTCCCGGCTGCGTCCGTCAAACCCACAGAGTATGAATCATACTCATGGACGACGTGCAGTTTCTCCACCTCAACGATCGTCGCAAAGGCCACTGCGGTCTGCAGCATCGCTGCGGAGACCTCGTCGAAGTTCACCGCCACCACCATCGTCCGGATCAGGCGATCCGCCGGGAACTGATGGATGGAGAGGTATACGCTTCGATCTGCCTGTCGGGCGATTCGGCGGGCAACCGAGCCGATCACGCCGCGAATGGCGGGGTCCTCCTGCAAAGCGCCGGCGAAGATCAGGTCTGCCCCCAGCGCCGCGGCCTGCTTCACGATCACTTTGTCCGGCGGACCGCTGACCGAAACAATCCGCGGACCGCTGCCATCCGGCGAGAGACTCGAAACTACCGAAGGGTGAATGGGCTCCAGGGCCGATTCGATGGCCCTGCGGAGTGCCGGTGATGATTCTCCGACGTGCAGGAAAATCAACTCACTCTTGCAGGCCGCGGCGAGCCGTGCGGCCTCGCGCACGAGCAGCGGCAACTGCGGCGAAAGGGCCGCACAGGCCATGATGCGTGCAAATGGCGGCGATTCGTTCATCGACACGAACCTCCCGATCCTTCAAACGGCCTCCGAGCGGCCGCTTGGAGCGTACCGGAAGCGATCTGGTCGGTCCACTTGCGAGTCGGGCTTTCACGATCGTATGACCGAACATAGAATAGATACGCAAGCGTTCGGCCGCTGTAGCCGGGGAGCCAAAACAGACATGGTAGCCAGTCTCACTGTTCTCGATCATCGTCCGGAGAAGTACGGCGCGCGCAGCTTCAACCCGCAGGGTTGCAACCCGAACGCCAAATGTGGCAACGGTCTGGAAAAGATCTACCCCACCTGCGCCGTTCGCTACGGGTTCATGGGTTACATCGGCGAATTCCGTTACGCGCCGGGCATGCTCTTCGGCTGCGGGGCAAAGGTCGTCATCCAGACCCAGCGGGGCATCGAAATCGGCGAACAGGTCAGTCTGACCTGCACCGGCTGCGACAAATCCGTCAAGCGCGAGAAGATGCTCGACTACGTCAAGAACAGCGGGCCGGACTTCTTCAAGCTCAAGTCCGGCCGGATTCTCCGCGAAGCCACTCCGCAGGACCTCGAAGAAGAGCGCCGCCTCAACGAAGGCGCGAAAGAGAAGGTCATTCGGGCACGTGAAGTCGCCCGCGAGCTGGGCCTGCAGATGAAATTCGTCGCCTGTGAACACCTTTTTGGCGGTGAGCGGGTCATCTTCCATTTCATGTCCGACGGCCGGGTGGATTTCCGCGAATTCGTCCGCAGACTCGCTCACGAATATCACACCCGGATCGAAATGCACCAGGTTGGCGCCCGCGACGAAGCACGCCTCGTTGCAGATTTCGAGATCTGCGGACGCGAATGCTGCTGCAAGAACTTCCTCAAGACTCTGCGACCGGTCACGATGCGCATGGCCAAGCTCCAGAAGGCCACGCTTGATCCGTCCAAGGTCTCAGGCCGCTGCGGCCGGCTGCGCTGTTGTCTCCGCTATGAGCACGAGGGCTACGAAGAACTCGACAAGAAGCTGCCTCGCGTCGGCCACCGTGTGCGCACCGATCAGGGCGTCGGCACGGTCAAGGACCGCCAGGTGCTCACCCAGCTCATTACCGTGCAGTACGACGGCGACGGGCGATTCGAAACGGTCGGCATTGAAGACCTGCTGGAGCGAAACCTTCCCGCGAGAGACCCCTCTGATGCGCCGCCGGAACGGGCCGAAGGTCGAAACTCACAGCGGGATGGATCGCGCCTGCCTCCACGGCGAAACGGTGGTCGCGAAGGCCGGCAGGCCGGGCCTGCGCCCGCTGCGGCCCCCCCCCAACCCCCGCTCGAAGACGATGCTTTCTTTGCCGATGACACCGAGCCGACGAGTACAATGGACCTGCCATCTACTGACCGACCTTCAGGCGAAGCGCCGCAGGCCGGCGAGCCGGGTACCGGCGAACGCCGGCGGCGAGGCCGTCGGAGGGGCCGCCGCGGTCGTCGAGGCAGGGGACCGGGACCGCAGGATCGTGGTCCCGGCGAGAATTCAGGTAATAATATCAGAGATGATCTGCCGCCGATGGGAAATGCAGAACCCGAGGGCGGTGGCCCATTGGGCGATGAATGATCGGGATTGCTGTGACCGGCGATCCAGCGGGGCGATGACAAAGCCATGGCGGAAGACAAGACCCTCACAACGATGGAAGTGACCAGCGGGCTCAGTGCCTACCGGCCGGAGGCCTACGAGTTTCTCCGCGAGGGGCTGGATTACACCGTGCGCCGTGAGCATGGCGACCGCGCGTCGGCCGTGCGGAAGATCCTGAGTTGGCTGGACGCACACCAATCCACCGTCAATGACCTGCCGACTCTGCTCTCACGAGGCAAGCTGCCTTCCTTCCTTGTCGAGTTCATCGAGGAAGTAGGCAGCGTTGAAGAGGCCGCAGAACAGATGAACCTCCACGTCGGCGGAGAAGAGCTTTGCTACGGACTCCGCGATCTGGCTCTGTCGCGCTGGGGATTGATGGCTCCGGCCGTCCTGGCCCACTGGGGAATACGCTCGACGCGGGATTTCGGTCGCATGGTCTTTGCTCTCGTCGAGCAGGGCTTGCTCGCCAAACAGCCTGATGACGACATCCGGGACTTCGACGACGTCTTCGACTTTGAAGATGTCTTTGACCGTTCCTTCCGTGTCGATCTGAACCGCGAGCCCGAAGGAGACGACGAGGCCAATGTCGAAGACGACGAGTAAGCTCGAAGATCGCACAGCCGCTGCCCTTGCGGATCCCGCATCGCGCGATCTTTCATGGGAAAAGGAACTGGCCCCGAAGATCACGCGCGGCCAGGTTGTATTCGCCGCCCTGTTGTACGCCGCCTGGACGTGCTTCCTGCTCTACCTGGCAATCAATCGCTGGTTCGGCGGCCTGCAATAGACCTGCTGCGCGGCCTGCGTAGCACCGTTTCCCTTCGCACTTCCCCATCCGCCATCTCGGTTGTAGATTCTCTTCATGCAGTCGGGCACGGCGATCTCCACGAACGTGAATCACTTTGAAGCCAACGTTTCTGCGTTGGCAGAGATTCTGCCGGACGCTGCAGCGATCATCTGCAACGCGCCTCCACCGAACTCACTTGAGGAATCCGTCGGTCGCGACGGTAGCCGCACCTACTGCTGGCGCGAGGCCGATGGGTCGCGATGCTGGTTGGGACGCACGAGCATGCCCACGGTCAGCGGTCCGGCACTGGTCGATGCCTTCCAGCCGGGAAACGGCAACGTGCTTCTCTACGGAATGGGCAGCGGGGTAGAAGTCCGGTTACTGCTCGACAAACTCGAACGCTACCAGGCCATTTTGGTCATCGAGCCGATGTCGTGGCCGGCATCGCTGGTCCTGCGTTTACACAACTTCGACGACGCGTTCCGATCCGGCAGATTGCTTCTCTTTCCCGGTCCGGACGCCTGGCAGCAATTTGTGCAGTTCCTCCACACGCATCCGGGCTACCTTGAACCACAGCGAGTTCTCTCGTGGCCGTGGTTCGAGGCCGCCACTGTATCGGAAGTTACGCAGCACCTGACGGAGGCCAACAACGATGTGGCAACACATCGTGCTGCATTGCGGGCAGCGTCCCTCTCGCATTCCACTACACACTCGGCAAAGGCGACCGGCAAAACGATCGCCCTCCTCTCTGTCGCAGGCAGCGAGCACACCTGGCGACTGGCGGCGCACCTTCAGGCAGCAGCAAACGCTATCGGCTGGTCATCCGAGGCCTTCGTTATGAATCATCCGGCGAAGGTGCATCCGATTGCCGTAGAAATGGCCCTGTTGAAGAGCCCTCCTTCCATGTGCATCCTGATCGACACGCCACCGGGCGCCTGCGGCTATCAGCTTCCTCCGTGTCCTGTCTGCACCTGGTGGACACACCCGCAAACACCAAGCGCGGAGTTTCTCACACGGATGGATCCCGGGAGCATCGTCGCTGTCAGCACGGAGACGATCCGCCGTGCGGCGATTCAGTCCGGCATGACCGCCGAACGCACGATCGTGATCCCACCCGCCGCCTCAGCGACCATCAGGGACGAACTCAGCCCGCGCGGACGAAGCATCGCAGTCATCGCCGATGGCGGCGATCCGTCGTCGGCCGCTGCGGGCCTGAATCTGGCGACACACATCAAGCTCTGGAATGCAGCGATGGAGCTGGTGCGGGATCGATGTGATCAGTTCACCGATGAGGATGTCGACGAAATCCTGCGGACGGCTGAGGCCCGATTGAAGATACGCCTCGAAAGCGACGAGGTCCGCCGCGGCATCGTCGATCGGCTGCGTCAGCGAATGAGCATCGTGGTCGCGCAGGCGTTCCTGGCAGCGCTGCATGAATCAGGCATCGCCTTCGACCTCCTTGGCGGCGGCTGGAGGCGGCCCTCGACGACAGCAAGGGATAAGTCCGACGAAGTGCTGGCGTCACACTTACAGGGACAGTGGCCCGACCCGGAACACCTCAACGAACGACTGGCGAGATACCGCACGGTAATCTGCCTCGATTGCTCCGGTCGCCTGCGGAGCGAACTGCTGGACGCCATGGCGGTTGGTCTCGCTGCATTCGTGCGGCGACATCCGCACGATGAAAGCAAGGATGGCATCGGTGCCGTTCTCGATGTGGACCAGCACGTTCGACGTTTCCAGAGTCGCGCGGAACTCCTGACCATGCTCCGCGGCGCGGCGAACGATTATTCTGAGTTAGAGCAGATGGCTCACACGGCCAGTCAGCATGTTCGCGCCGGCCATACATGGACCCATCGCCTTCAGGACGTGCTTCGCGCCGGCCGCGCGGTCTGATCCGGCCGTTGCGGAAGTCCGTGGTGCTTGGCGATAAATCGCACAAGACTGCGGAAGTGGTGCCATCCCGCCGAAGAAAGAGCGCGTCGACTGTCGCGGCGATGATCGTGTATGCACTCCACATTGGGACAATAGATCACCCGCTTGCCGCGCTGCCACATCCGCAGGCACAAATCGACATCTTCGAAGTAGAGGAAGTACCGATCGTCGAAGATACGATCTCCCTCACAATCGCTTCGACGAAGAAACATCGCTCCCCCCAGGCCCCAATCCACTTCCGTCGGCTGCGTCTCGTGCAGCTCGGGCTGAAGATACGTGCGAAAAAAAGCCGGATGCCAACGCAACCGACGCAGTGGACTCCGCGCATACAGCACGACCGGCCATGTATAAAACCGGCGCACCGAAGACTGAATTCGTCCATCCGGATAGCGCAGCCGCGGCAGGAGGATACCCGCGTCCGGTCGCTGGTCAAGCAGTTCGATCGCCGCATCGAGTGCCCCCGCGGTGACGCACAGATCGGGATTCGCGATCAGCAGGCGCTCACCCCGGCTGAGACGAAAGGCAAGGTTGATGCCGGACGCGAATCCTACATTGCTCTGGTCCAGCACCGTGACGGGCAGCTTGCCGGCCTGGGGTCGAATCACCTCCTCAGGCGAATTGTTGGCAACGATCAGCTCCATCGGTTCCCGTGCAGGATGCCGCTGCAACGAGGCGATCAGTTGCTGAAGTTCGTTCGCTGAGTAGTAGTTGACCGTCAGGACGCTGAGCATAGGTGCATTATTCGGCAGACAGGCCGAGGAAGCTACGGATACTATTTTCAAGATGTAACACGACCGGTTCAGACATCCTGGGCGCCGACATCGGTACCGCTCGCACCAGCCGCCGAACGTCGAGAACCAACGTGCAGAGACCACCAGTCACGCCGCAGACGATTGGCCAACTCCGCCGAACTGATTCGGGCAAGATTCTTCATCTGCCGGCGCTTTCGGGCGACATGACTGAGATGTCCGAGGAAAGCCAGCTTGCCCTCGAGCCACGCAAGACCCACGCCCTGCATCATTTTGTGGCCGCCCTGCATGAACAGGAACGCGAGATGCGCCGGCAGATATCGCCAGCACAACGCGCGTGGCAGATTCGCCCACCAGACGATTTCCGCGTTTCGGGAGGAGTTCCGATGATAGCGCCTTCCACGGGGCGAATACGAAGCGCTCAGGTGGTGGTAACAGATTGACTGCGGCGCAAAGACCGAACGATACCCCATGGCGGCGAGTCGAAAACCCAGATCGACATCCTCGTAGTAACTTTCAAACTCTTCGTCGAGCCCACCGGCCTTAAGCACCGCCTCGCGGCGATAGAACGCCGATACGCCGGAAGGCGAAAAGATATCCTCCGGCAACTGCTCGGCTGCCGCGCGCGGTCCGAGATGGCCCCGCTTCAGGGCGCCGCCGGCAACGGTATACAGATCGCCCGCGGTATCGACGAGATGCGGCGAATCCGCCAGCAACGTCAGCGAGGCGACGGCGGCCACGCGCAGATCAACAAAGGGGCGCAAGCCCTCAGAAAGCCAGTCGCGTTCCACGTGAGTATCGTTGTTCAGCAGGACGACGAACGGCGTCTCGGCGGCCCGGAGTCCGACGTTGCACGTCGCGGCGAATCCGAGATTCTTCTCATTGCGGACCACGCGGACCTGCGGCCACTTCGCGTGCAGATAGGCGATATCGTCCTGCGGCGAGGCGTCATCCACCACCAGCGTGGCAAATCGCTTCTCGGATTGACCTGCAAGCGACTCCATCAGCCGCGGCAAAAACCTCCGGCCGTTGTAGTTCGGGATGATCACGGTGGCGAGCGAGTCGGTCATGGCATCGGTTCGAGCAACAAGTGCGACACTTGTACGGCCCATCGCGTCATCGGGCAACTAATCCTGCAAACGCGCTGACTGGAACGCCATAGCAATCATGGTTAAATTAAGCCGCATGATGATTCGTGCTTCCGTTGTCTTCGCGCTGGCCATACTGGTGAGCATCCCGGGATGCTCCAATTTCGGCCGCAAGAAGACGCAGCAGCCCAGGTCCTCTGAGTATGCCGGCCGCACGGAGTCCACCGCCCCGCGGGCCGATGGCGATCCTGCCGGCCATGGCCCTCCCCTGCCGGAAGATTCGACTGACATGCGGAATTCGTCTACGGATCAGCGGTCGCGATCGCCGGGCGCAATTCGCGCCGACGCACTGGTCGTGAACAACGAGACGATCCGCGTCGTCGATATTCTTGAAGCCATCCAGCCGCGGCTGGAGCAGCTTGGTCGTGAACTGCCGGAGGAGATTTATTACCAGCGTGCGGCGCAGCTCGTTCGCCTTCAGATTGTGGAGGCCGTGGCCCAGCACCTTATCTGGCGACGCGCCTCGGCCCATGTGAACGACGACCTCAAGCCGCAACTCGATAAAGCCGTGGATCGCATGGAGAAGGAGCGCATCAACCGCGAATTCGGCGGCCGCGAGACCGTGTACGAAAAGTTTCTCACGAAACACGGCAAGACCCGCAGCGAAGTCCGCGAACGCCTGCAGCGAACTGTCGTGATTGACAGTTATCTCCGGGATCGACTGCTTCCGCTTGTGCCGATGCCCCGCAAGAACGAACTCTGGGAGTATTACCAGGCCCACCGAAAGGAATTTGAGTCTCAGGAGCGGCGGGAGATGTTTCTAATCGATATCCCCGTCCGCGCGTTTGTCGAGCGATCGGGCATCTACGGCCCCAGTGCGGACGAACTGGCCGCGGCCCGCGAGAAAGCCAGAGCAGCAGCGGAAGCGGCGGCGGCGGCGATTGCCGCAGGCGAATCCTTCGAGGAAGTCGCCCGAAAGCATTCACACGGCCCGCGAAAAGAGGAGGGCGGCGCCTGGGGCTTTATCACTCTGCCGTCGGATGCATCGCATGCCCCCCTTCAGGGCCGTTGGGCCGCGCCGTCGAAGCGGCTCTTCGAGTTGGATGCCGGTGAAGTCAGCGAGATCATCGAGGATACCGCGGCGGGCGGATTCTTTATCGTGAAGGCCGGCAGGGTCGAGCCAGCCAGCGTTGTGAGCTTCCAGGATGCCCAGCCCGAAATCATCGACGTCCTGCGACAGCAGCGATTCGTGAAACTGCGGGCTGACTTTCTACAGGCCGAACTCGATAAATCCACCATCGGCTCGCTCGATGACTTCATGGACATGGTCATGTCCGCCATCCCCTACCCGCGTAAAGGTGCAGGCCAGTCTTCGATGCGTTCCCCGTAGCTTTATCCGCCTGCCCCGCCGAAAAGCACGTCGCGCATGTCGTACAGCCCAGCCGGTCGCCCGACGATCCATGCCGCCGCACGAAGCGCACCTGCCGCGAAGGTGTCCCGTGAGTGTGCCGAGTGGCTCACGCAGATCGTCTCGCCCAGACAGCCGAAATTCACCGTGTGTTCACCCACCGTGTCACCGATCCGCAAAGCGTGCATGCCGATCTGGCCTGGAGGCCTCGCACCGGTCTGGCCGTGACGACCATGGACGGTCTCGCCTGGTTCCCTGCCGGCATCCTTGCGTCCCTGTATGATCGCATCGCGAAGGGCCAGCGCCGTACCGCTCGGTGCATCCGCCTTGAAACGATGGTGCACCTCGGTGATCTCGATGTCGTAAGATTCATCGAGCACGCGAGCCAATTCACGCACCAGACGCAGCAGCACATTGACCCCGACACTCATGTTTGCCGCACGTAGAACCGGAATCACTGAAGCTGCACTGCGCAGTTGATCCTGAAACGCGGCGTCGTGGCCGGTCGTGCCGATCACGATCGGCCGACCCATCGTACGGCATACTTCCAGCCAGTGCCGTGTGCCTTCAGGCGACGAAAAATCAATGAGCACATCAAACCCGGCGGGCACAGTATCGGTGGCCGCCAGGTCCAGCGCGTCGATACCCGCGAGGCGACCGGCATCGGCACCCAGCAGCTCACTCTTGGGCGACTCCAGCGCACCGACGATTCGAAAGCGTGAGTCTTCTGCGGCTACAGCGACGATTCGCCGGCCCATTCGTCCTCCGGCACCTGCGATGACGTATTCGATCGGCATGGATGGTTCCTTCATTTCCAAGGGAGTGATTCGATCGCCCGGCAGATGGATTCGAGATCGTCCGCCACCTGAACGGGACCATTGGCCAGGACAGCCGGCCGCGATGCCGGTTTCGATTGCTCGTCGGTCGTCCTCTTGCCGGTGTGATAGCCGACCGTGACATCCGGGTCTTTCAAGGCATGGCCCGTAAGAATGCAGACCACGCGTTGCTCGCGGCCGATGACGCCACGAGCCAGCAATTGGCGCAGGCCCGCGAGCGACGCGGCGCTGGCCGGCTCGCAACCCAGACCGCAGCGTCCGATCCGAGCTTTTTCTTCGAGTATCTCTTCGTCCGTCACTTCACACACCACACCGTCGAGCGCCTCCAGAGATCGCAGGGCCTTCGGCAGGTTGACAGGGCGCGTGATGTCGATGGCGGATGCGACCGTGCGGCCGTGCGGCAATGCGATTTCTTTCTCGCCGGCGCGCCGCTCGCCTTCCGTGTAACAGGCATCAACGATCGCGCGGTTCCAGGCGCCGCCGTCCCACCGCAGTCCGCGACGATCCACCAGCTCGCAGAAGGTGTTCGCGCCCACGGCATTGACCACTGCGAGCCGCGGAGGTCTTTCCACCAGGCCCAGCTCGCGCAACTCCATGAATGCCTTGCCGAAGGCACTGGTATTGCCGAGATTCCCGCCGGGAACGACGATCCAGTCCGGCACGTCCCAGCCGAGCCCTTCGAGGACGCGATACATGATCGTCTTCTGTCCTTCGAGCCGGAAGGGATTGATGCTGTTCATGATGTACAGACCGAGCCGCTGCGATGCCTCGCGCACGCGCCGCATGCAGGCGTCGAAATCACCGGCGATCTGCACGGTCCGCGCGCCGTGGTCGAGGGCCTGCGCCAGCTTGCCGAAGGCAATCTTGCCCTCTCCGATGAAGACCACCGCCTGCATGGGCCGATCGTCCGCAATGCGGGTCAGCGCGGCATAGAGTGCCATGCTCGCGCTGGTGTTGCCGGTCGAGGCACAGGCGACGCGCTGCCGGCCGAGCTTGCGGGCCATCGTGAAAGCCGCGGCCATGCCGTTGTCCTTGAAGCTGCCGGAAGGGTTGAGACCTTCGTATTGCAGATGCAAACGGCCGGGCTCGAGCGGTAAACCGAGCGCCCTCACATCCGGCGACTGGAGCAGGGTCTGACCCTCTCCGATCGTGACGAGTTCCTCCGTCACAGCAAAAGGGAGCAGCTCACGAAATCGCCAGACGCCTGAATGGTCCAGCGGCTCCTGGCGGGTCGCCCAGCGTGTGGCAAAGTAGTGCATGCTGCCGGGCACCGGGAGGCGGTTCCAGTCGTAGGCGACATCGAGCAGGCCGCCGCAGGATCGACAAAAGGGGTCCTCCGCAGACAGTTCATAAGTGGCCGCGCAGTCGGGTTGTATGCAACGCAGGAAAGCAGCGTCCGTCATGGCGCGGATGTTATCCGGTCCATGTCGCCCCGGCAAAACAGCATGGGGCCTGCTTGCACACCCTGCCCGGTGCAGGGTCCGGATTCGTTCAGCCAATCTCTCCACAGTTGAAGTAAGCGGTCGCTCGGCGATAAGATAGCCAATGAGCCGTACCTGCCACGCAAAGCCAAAGCGCTTTGCTCGGAGCATATTATGGGATTGTTCAGTCCACGGAAGGTAATGACCCGCCTCTACATACCGCAGACAACACGACACGAGACGCAGACTGTGTCGAGTGGTGTGGGTCTGCGCCTATTGCTGGCGCTGATGCTTGCTTTCGGTGCGATCTCTGCCTCCGCGCTTCACGCCCAGGATCGGCCAACCACCGTGTTAACAGAGTCGACCTATGAAGTTGATGGACCCTTCTTCGACGGCGACCGGCTCGTCTATCCGGAAGGCGCATGGGTACCGCGCCACGAACTGGATGTTGAGCGAGCATTCCGCGAAACGCACCCGCGCGGTGCGCCGCGGGCGGTGACGCCGCCGCCGACGGGCCCCGTCCACTGCGTCGCGGAATACGAACCGATGGAAGGCATCCTGATGTCGTGGGAAATTCCCGTGGGCTCCGGCTGGGACACGATTCTCAAGAATCTTGCGCTGCACATCACCACGAACGCCGCCTCGCAGGGCGCGAAGGTCTACATGGTCGTCGATACCACCTCGGAGCGTACCACGGTGCAGTCGGCACTCACTTCCTGGGGTGTCAACATGAGCAAGGTGGAGTTTGTCGTTCGCGTCACCGACTCCATTTGGATCCGCGACTACGGCCCAAGATACATCTACCAGGGGTCGTGCCGGGCGGTCGTCGACCATGACTACAACCGCCCGACGCGCAATGACGACGATGCGTTTCCCTCTTACTTCGCCCCGTATAAGCAGCACGCGTTTTATGAGCACCAGCTCGTCCACGGCGGCGGTAATTACCATCTCGACGCGCTGAATCGTGCCTATGCCACCGAACTGATCTGGAACGAGAACCCGGGGCTCTCCCATCAGCAGATTCACGACATCTGGGAGGACTACCAGAATGTCGATACGCACATTTTCCCCCCTTTCCCGACCAGCGTAGACCTGACCCAGCACCTGGACATGTGGATGCAGGTCATGGCTGACGACAAGGTCATGATCAGCGACTGGCCGAACAATGTCGGCTCGACCCAGGACGTGATCTGCGACAACGCCGCCGTCTTCATGGCCAATCGCGGCTACACCGTCTATCGCGTTCCTGCCCGATCGATTTCCGGCGTGCACTACACCTACACCAACGTCGTCATGTGCAACGATCTGGTCATCATTCCGTCTTACACCAACGCGACAGTCTCTCCGCACAACGCCCCGGCCTTGGCTGCCTGGCAGGCCGCATTGCCTGGCAAAACGATTGTGCAGGTCAACGCCCAGTCCATTGTCGGCGCCTCCGGTGTTTTTCACTGCATCGTCATGCACGTCCCCAGGCATCTCGGCGGCGTCAATCCCACCGTTTACATGCTCAATCACCGTGGCGGCGAAGTTCTCACCCCCGGTAACAATGTGGACATCCGTTGGATTTCCGACGACGAGGTGGGCACAACCAACGTCGACATCCTCCTCTCCACCAATGGCGGCTTCAGTTACGACACGCTCATTGCTGCGGCGACGGCTGATGACGGGCTCTTTAGTTGGAATGTTCCCAACATCTACACAACCCAGGCGCGCATCCGCGTCATGGCCCGCAACGCGGCCATGAAGACGGGCGAGGATCAGAGCGATTCCAACCTCACCATCGTCGGCACACCGCTGATTGGTGATCTGAACTGTGATGTCAAGGTCGATCTGGACGATGTCCCCCCGTTCGTGACTGCCCTGCTCACGCCGGCGCACTTTAACGATTGCAATTTCAACGCCGCCGATATGAATGCCGACACTTTCGTCGACGCACTCGACGTGGCGGGCTTCGTTGAAGCGCTGCTCGCCCCCTGACGCGGCGCAGTTTCACGCATCGTATTCCAGCTCCGCCCATGCGTGCGGATCGCCTCGATCGCCAAGATCGACGTGGATTACGTTCGCCCGGCAGCAGACCGGGCAATCCTCGGTATAGGTTTGATGGGAACCGGCCGACAGATCGATGGGTATGACGATCCGTTCGCCGCACGCACCGCAGACATACGTTGCCTCATCGCGCATGCTCATCCACCATCCTCCCGTTGCGACATCGCTCAGGTCGGTGCAGTACCCATCTGTCCCGTCCGGTATAGAATAAGGTCATGCACTACATCAACACGGCCACCAACATTCGATTCAATGCCGCGAAGCTCTGCAAGGTCAATCTCTTTGAGACACCGCAGATGTTCTGCGACATCTACTGCTTGGAACCCGGCCAGTTGCAGAAAGTGCACAGCCATGCGGATGCCACCAAGTTCTACTACGTCATCGACGGCACAGCGACGATCACCATCGGCAGCCAGTCACGCGACGTCGGCCCGGGCACGCTGGCGTGGGCGGCGCCCGGCGAGCCGCACGGCGTCATCAACCGGTCGAACGAGCGCGTCGTACTGCTGGTGGCCATGGGGCCGAACCCCAATGTGGCGGATTCATGACTTGAGTGTAACTGCCGCCCTCAACCCATCCACACGGTGATGAAGACGAAGAACAGGGCGTTGGCGGCGAGCAGCATGGGGATCAAAGCTGCGGCGAGGGCCTTGGACCGCGTCGTGTCGTGAAAATGTTCGAGCCCGCTGCAGATGACGATCAGATACCAGACCAGGCCGACGGGCGGGAAGAGCATCACCGCCGGCAGCACGGCGCTGCCCAGCGATACGGCGCGGACGGAAGAATCCAGTTCGCTGCGCGACAGCCCCAGTCCCCAGAGAACGATCTGAATCAGCAGGCCGTAAACGTACGTCCACGCAATGTGCAGCAACGGCACTGCGCACAGTGCGTAGAGTACCCACGGAAATCGCAGCAGCACCGACAGATCGGGTATCCACGAAGCCAGCCCGGTCGATCGGAAGAACATCAGCGCTCCGAAGCAGACGATCGCGGCCACATAGGCACAGACGATACCGAAGAGCTGCGCCCCGTCATGGCGATTGGCCGAGGCGAATCGAAAATACTCATCCGGTGAGATCGCCAGCCGTGCCACCGCATCCATATAACCCGGCAGGAATCCTTCCCGGCGGCGGTACTGCCAGGGCGTACCCGCACGCAGCGGCTCACCTCGTGCCGATTCCAGAATTGGCTTGACCGGCATGTGGTCGGCATCCAGCGGATGCTGACATCCGACGCATGCAAATCGCTGCGGCTGCGGCAACCCGCGCTCATCGGTGCCGAGATAGGACTGTCCGCAATACGGGCAGATGAAATGCACCGCGCCACGGACGAACGCATAATCAGTCACGTGAAAACCCAGGCCGCACTCCGGACAGCGCGGCTCAGGCAGATCCCACAGCAGGTAATCGCAGCGTACGCAATTCATTCCGGCAGCCGCTTGATATCCGCCCCGACGGCATTGAGCCGCTCTTCGATCTTCTCGTAGCCGCGGTCGATGTGGTACACGCGAGAGAGTTTCGTCTTGCCCTTGGCCACCAGACCGGCCAGCACCAGCGCCGCCGAAGCGCGGAGATCGCTGGCCATGACCGGCGCGCCGACCAGGTTCTTGACCCCTTCGACGATAACGGTCGGTCCTTCCTTCCGAAGCCGGGCGCCCATGCGGTTCAGTTCGGCGACGTGAACAAATCGATCGGGAAAGATTTTCTCGGTGATGATGCTGTTCCCGTCGGCCAGGCACAGGAGCGTCATGATCTGTGCCTGCAGGTCCGTCGGAAAACCGGGATACGGCTGCGTGGTGACGGAGATCGGCTCCAGACGACGCGAAGAGGAAACCTGCACATAGTCGCCGCTGCGCTCGACGATGACGCCGACCGCCTTGAGCCGGTCCACGAGGGCCAGCAGATGATCGAGCCGGCAGTTGGCGATCTTGACATCGCCATTGGTGATGGCCGCGGCGATCATGAAGGTGCCGGCCTCGATGCGATCCGGTACGACGGTGTATTCGCATCCGTGCAGTTCTCGCACGCCCTCGATCGTGATGCGCGGCGTGCCCTGACCACTGATGTGCGCCCCGCATGCGTTGAGATAATTCGCCAGGTCGGTGACCTCCGGCTCGCAGGCCGCGCACTCGATGACGGTCGTGCCCTCGGCGAGTACCGCGGCCATCATCACGTTCGCCGTCCCCAGCACCGTCGACCCGAACGGACCGCCGAGGAACACCACGTTGCCTTTGAGCTTCTTTGCCTTGAGGTGAACGTCACCGCTGAGCAGTTCACTCTCTGCGCCGAGCTGCTGCATTCCGGAAACGTGCAGATCGATCGGTCGATCGCCGATGTTGCACCCGCCGGGTAGACTGACCTGGGCACGCTTCCGTTTGGCGAGGAGCGGCCCCATGACGCATACGCTGGCCCGCATCTTCCGGACCAGTTCATACTCGGCGTGACAATTCATCTCATCTTCGACCTTGAGATGAAGATCGCCATTCTCACCGCGCCAGACGTTGACCCCGAGCTTCTCCAGCAGGCCGGAAAGATGCTTGACGTCTTCCAGACGCGGCACGCCCTTGAGCACCGTCTCGCCGTCCGTCAATATCGAAGCGGCCATGATCGGCAGGGCCGCGTTCTTCGAACCGTTGACGGTCAAGGTGCCCCGAAGGCGATTGCCGCCTGTGATTTCGAAATAGTCCACGGTTTCACCCCGCGCAATGACTCAACCCCGCGGCGGGCCGCACGTCCCTGTGAGGCGCGTCGCCACGGGCAGGCATTATAATATCGGCCGAGTCAAGATGAAATGAAGCAGCGTATTCGTGCCCCGCAATGCCTCATCGACATCCGGCACGGCGTTGAAGGGAGACCGCTTCCGAAAGACCGCGGATTCACGTACGCTACCGGCCTTCTCCGGCCACAGCGGTCGGCGGGCATGCGCCCAAGGCCAGATCGGTAACTGTATACATCAACTTCCGGCATACTCGGAGGGATAGCGATGAGTTTCAGGGATTTCGCGCACAGCAAAGCCATTCAGCTTGGCAAAGAAGTCATCCGCATGACGACTGCGTCTGGGTCGGGACATCCCTCCAGCGCGCTGTCGATCATGCACGCCGTCGTCACGCTCATGTACGACGTGATGCGCTGGGACCCGGCCGACCCCTGGAACACCGCCTCCGATCGGTTGGTTCTTTCCGAAGGCCATGCAGTGCCCGCCGTCTATGCGGCCTATGCTGACCTCGGCGGCGTGGTAGGCAAGTCGCCCGCCACGTCTCGCCGATTGACCCTCGCCGATCTTGCCTCCCTTCGAGACGCTGACAGCCCACTCGACGGGCATCCGAACCCCGCGGAGGGTTTCCCCTTCTTCGACGCGGCGACCGGCTCGCTCGGACAGGGTCTGAGCGTCGGTGCCGGGCTTGCGATCGCCTCGCGCCTCCAGAAGGTCGATCGCCGCGTGTATGTGCTCATCGGCGACGGCGAATCCCGCGAGGGGCAGATCTGGGAGGCGATGGACATGATCGCCGAGCGCGGGCTGCATGAAGTCTGCGCCATCTTCAACTGCAACGGCCAGGGACAGGCCGACTATGTCTCGCCGCAGCAGTCCGCCGAGCGGCTGGCTGAGAAATCGGCGGCATTCGGTTGGAAAGTGGTAACGGTCGATGGGCATGATCCCGATGCGCTAAAGCGTATCTTGACGGAAAGGCGAGATCGCCCGCTCGCTGTCGTGGCGAAGACGGAAAAGGGCTGGGGCTGTGCGGCCTTGAAGGATAAATCAAATCACGGCAAGCCGGTGACGGCGAAAGACCTCGACGCGGCGGTGGCCCTGCTCGACGAGACGGCTGCCCGACTGGGCATCAAGGATCGTTCACCTCCTGCACCCACGATCGCAAAGCCCGCTGCTGCAAAGCCGATGCTGCGGCCGGAAAGTCGCCCGATGGAATTCGCCGCGGCGATGAAGCTCGCCGGACTCGATGGTGCCGTGGCAAAAGGCGCGCTGGCAACGCGCCGGGCGTACGGCGCGGCACTGCTGGCCATCGGCGAATCCGATCCGCGCGTCGTCGCCCTCGATGGCGACGTGAGCAACTCCACCTTCGCGGATATCTTCGCGAAGAAGCACCCCGACCGATTCATTGAGTGCAAGATCGCCGAGCAGAACATGGTCTCCGCCGCCGCGGGCATGGCCGCCGCCGGCTTTGTTCCTTTTGTCAGCAGCTTCGCCAAGTTCATTTCCCGCGCCTATGACCAGATCGAAATGGCCCAGATCACACGGGCAAACATCAAGCTCACCGGCTCGCACGCGGGCATCACCCTCGCCGCGGACGGCCCGAGCCAGATGAGTCTCCACGACGTGGCCTATTTCCGCAGCGCGAGTGAGGCCGACGATGGACGTGGCCGACCGGTCTGCGTGAGTTTTCACCCGGCCGATGCCGTCGCCGCCTATCACTGCACCTGGTTGATGGCGGCGCACGAAGGGATGTGCTACATGCGAACGCATCGTCCGGACGTGGCACTGTTGTACGCACCCGACACACGCTTCGAGATCGGCGGGTCGCATGTTCTTCAGGAAGGCGATGCGCTGACGCTCGTGAGTGCCGGTTACATGGTGCATGAGAGCAAGCGCGCCGCGGAGATGCTCGCGAAGGACGGTATCCGGTGCACGCTGATCGACGCCTACTCCTTCCCGCTCAAGACGGACTCGATCCTGTCTGCCGCAAAGAAGACCGGCGACCGAATCCTCGTCGTCGAGGACAACTACATCGGCGGCCTGGCCAGCGCCATTGCCGAGGCGGCCGCTCGCCATGGAATGACGCGCGTCGAATCCATGACCTGCCGCAAGATGCCCAAGAGCGCCCGTACGACCGACGAGATTCTCTCCTATTGCGGACTCTCGGCAGAAGACATCGCGCAGTGCGCTCACGAAAAGATCAAATAGATTGTATTGAAGTTACGTGCGGGTCGGCGATTCGGCGGCGGCCATGGCCTCGACCGATGGGCACGTGCAGAAAAGATTGCGGTCGCCCCACACGTTGTCGATGCGGCCGACGGGCGGCCAGAACTTCCGCTCACGCACCCACGGCGCCGGATACGCCGCCTGCTCACGCCGGTATGCGTGTGTCCAATCATTGGCACTGACGGCTTCGGCGGTGTGCGGCGCGTTCTTGAGAACATTGTCCTCGCGATCCGCGCGGCCCTCCTCAATGGCCCGGATTTCCTCCCGGATCGCAATCATCGCGTCGCAGAAACGATCCAGCTCGGCGCGGGACTCGCTCTCCGTCGGCTCGATCATCAGCGTACCGGGCACCGGCCACGACATCGTCGGCGCGTGGAAGCCGTAATCCATCAGCCGCTTGGCGATGTCCTCCACTTTCACGCCGGCGGACTTTTCAAACGGCCGACAGTCGACGACGAACTCATGGGCCACGCGATTGTTCTCGCCACGATAGAGAACGGGGTAGTGTCGCTCAAGGCGCGATGCCATGTAGTTGGCATTAAGAATTGCGATTTGTGATGCCCGCGTCAGGCCTTCGCCCCCCATCAGGGCAATATAGACCCACGAGATCGTCAGGATACTCGGGCTGCCGTATGGCGCCGCAGAGATCGGGCCGATCGCCTTTGCGCCGGCGCGATCAACCGGCTGAACCGGATGGCCCGGCAGGAAGGCGGCCAGGTGCTTTGCCACGGCTATCGGCCCCATGCCCGGACCGCCACCGCCATGCGGAATGCAGAAGGTCTTGTGCAGATTCAGGTGACAGACGTCTGCGCCGATGTCGCCCGGACGACACAGGCCCACCTGGGCGTTCATGTTTGCGCCGTCCATGTAAACCTGTCCGCCGTGCTGATGGACAACTTCGCACAGTTCGCGGATGGACTTTTCAAAGACGCCGTGCGTCGACGGATAGGTCACCATGATCGCCGCCAGCTCGCGTGCATGCTGCGCGGCCTTGGCTTTCAGGTCGGTCATATCGATGTTGCCGCGGGCATCACACGCCACCGCAACCACCCGCATGCCCGCGGTCACCGCGCTGGCAGGATTGGTCCCGTGGGCCGAGGTGGGAATCAGACAGACGTTGCGATGCGGCTCTCCCCTGCTCTCGTGATAAGCACGAATGACCAGCAGCCCGGCATACTCGCCCTGCGAACCGGCATTGGGCTGAAGACTCACGGCCGCCAGACCGGTCACTTCCGCGAGCCAACCCTCGAGCTGACGGAAAAGCTCCGCATAGCCGCGCCACTGATCTGCCGGGGCAAACGGATGCAGCCCGGCGAATTTCGGCCAGCTCACCGGAAGCATCTCGCTCGTGGCGTTGAGCTTCATCGTGCAGGAGCCGAGCGGGATCATGGAATGCGCCAGTGACAGGTCGCGCGACTGGAGCCGGAAGATGTAGCGAAGCATTTCCGTTTCGCTGTGATAACTGTTGAAGACGGTGTGCGTCAGGTAGCCGCTGTGACGCACCAGCGGATCGGGAATCGAGAAACGCGTCTCCTCCTGCAGTGCGACCGGTGGAACTTGCCCCTTCGTGCCGACCGAGAAGATATCCAGCAGCTTCGCAATTTCGTTGCGATCGGTTCGCTCATCGAGACTGACACCGATGCGACCGTCGCCATAGTCTCGCAGGTTGATACGGGCGCTCCGCGCCGCCTCAAGTATTGCACGGGCCGCGTCTGCTCCTCCGGCGGGACGAATCGCCAGCGTATCGAAGAACGCCGAATCGCTCGTCGCATGCCCCATCTTGTGCAAGCCGGATGCCAGGATGGCCGTGAACGCATGGATGCGTTCTGCGATTCGCCGCAGCCCGGTAGGTCCGTGGTAAACGGCATACATTCCCGCCATGATCGCCAACAGCACCTGCGCCGTGCAGATGTTGCTCGTGGCCTTCTCCCGACGAATGTGCTGCTCACGCGTCTGAATTGCCAGCCGGTACGCAGGCCGGCCGTGTACATCTTTCGAGACGCCGACGATGCGTCCCGGCATGTGTCGCTTGAGGTCTTCGCGGCAGGACATGAACGCCGCATGCGGCCCGCCGAATCCCAGCGGCACACCGAAGCGCTGGGACGAACCGACGGCGATGTCGGCGCCGAACTCGCCCGGCGCACGCAATAGCGCCAGCGCCAGCAGGTCCGTCGCCACGACCACCAGCGCTCCCGCCGCATGGCCTCGCCCGGCAATTTCCTCGTAATTCTCGACACGGCCATCTGTCGTCGGGTACTGCAACAGAATGCCGAACGGGCGCTGTTTCGAAAAGTCCGCCTTCGATGCATCGCCGACCATGACTTCGATCCCCAGCGGGCGTGCACGGGTCTGCACGACGGCGATCGTCTGTGGGTGACAGGCATCTGAGACGAAGAAGTCGTGTCGTGCACCGTCCTCACCGGCCAGCGCGCGACACATGGTCATGGCCTCCGCGGCTGCCGTCGCCTCGTCGAGCAGTGACGCATTCGCCACGGGCAGAGCCGTCAGATCAGACACCATCGTCTGGAAGTTGAGCAGTGCTTCCAGCCGGCCCTGCGAGATCTCCGCCTGATAAGGCGTGTATTGCGTGTACCATCCGGGATTCTCAAAGATATTTCGCCCGATGACCGGCGGCGTGATGCAGTCGTAGTATCCCATGCCGATCAGACTGCGACAGGTCTCGTTGCGGTCAGCGATCGCCCGAAGCGACTCGAGCAGCTCATGCTCCCCGCGCGGGCAGCCGATTTGAAGCGGCGACTTGATTCGTATGTCCGCCGGGATCGTCTGTTCCACGAGATTTTCCAGTGAGCTGCTGCCGATGAGCGTCAGCATCTCCTGGACATCGGCCGGACTCGGGCCGTTGTGGCGGTGAAGAAAAGTGTCGGAAGGATCGAGCAAAGATCGCGAGAAGGCGGACTCGGGCATCTTGGTGGCATCTCCTGGTGCTGCGGCAAGCCCGTCCACTGGGCACGCGGTCAGTCACGATGTTGTCAGGATTGTAGCGGAGATACCGCCCGTGCGGCAGTGGTGCAGGAAGCGAACCATCGACCCCGACCACGACCCTGCCGGGAAAGCGAATACTCAAAAATCACAATGAATAACGGAGGTCCATTCGAGCTTCGAAACCGAGAGAGTGGGCGATCAGCCGCCGATCTGGGCGTCGTACTGTTCGGCAGTCATCAGCCGATCCAGCTGGGACGGATCGTTCACCTGAACCTTCACCAGCCAGCCGTCGCCGAAGGCATCGCTGTTGACCAGCTCGGGCGAATCGCCGAGTCGGCCGTTCACCTCGACCACCACGCCGGAGACACCACTGTACAGATCACTGGTCGCCTTGACCGATTCAATCTCACCGAGCGGCTGGCCGGCCGTGATCTCTTTGCCCACCTTGGGCAGGGAGACGTAAGTGATGTCCGTCAACTCGTCGGCGGCGAACTTGGTGATGCCGATCGTGCAGATCTTCCCATCGAGCTTGTGCCACTCGTGGCTTTTCAGGTACCGCCGGTCATTTGGAACACCCACGCCGCGCCTCCGTGTGTTTCATCATCCTGAGGTCAGTACGATGCAAATTATATCGATACCCGTTGGTGTGCGCCTAGGCAGACCGCTTGTAGAACGGCAGCGCCGTCACGACCGCGGGTATCTGCTGATCCCGGACTTCCACCGTAATTGAACGGCCCGCCTCGCAATACGAAGCATCGAGATAGGCCATCGCAATCGACTTCTCCAGCGTCGGGCTCAGCGTCCCGCTCGTCACCACGCCGACTTCCGCGCCGTCAGCCAGCACTCTGGCACCCTGCCGGGCGATCCGCCTGCCTTCCAGAATCAGCCCGATGAGCTTTCGGCGCGGGCCTTCCGCTGCAATCTGTCGCAGCGCCGACGCGCCGACGAACTCTTTTTCAAGGTCGACGCACCAACCGCAACCCGCCGAAAGCGGATCAACCTCTTCCATCAACTCATGCCCGTAGAGCGGCATGCCCGCCTCCAGCCGCAGAGTATCTCGCGCGCCCAGACCGGCCGGACGGATCGTCACCCGGTCTCCGCTGCCGTCCTGTGTGAGAAAATCCCAAACCAGTACACCGGTCGCCGCGGAAAGAACGACCTCCAGCCCGTCTTCGCCCGTGTAGCCGCTTCGGAAGATACTGTATTTCTGCCCCAAGTAGCTGCCGGTCACGAAACCGTATCGCGCCACCTCGCCCACCTTGATCGGCATGTGCTGCGCGAAGAGTTCCATCGTCGCCGGCCCCTGAATGGCCAGCATGACCGATTTCTGTGTCGTGTCGTCCAGCGTGACCTTGCGGCCCTCAAGATGCCGCTGAAGATGCGACACGATTTTTTCGCGATTCCCCGCGTTGCATACCATGAGCCATCGATCTTCATAACGCGAGACGATCACATCATCAAGGATGCCGCCGCGCTCGTTGCAGACGTGGCTGTAGCCGCTGCGACCGACCTTCAGTTTACCGACGTTTCGCGTGCAGACATGCTGCAACAGCGCCTCGGAGTCCGAACCGGTGAACACCAGTCGGCCCATGTGGGACACGTCGAAGATGCTGCTCGCCGTCCGTGTATAAACGTGCTCCTCGTTGATGCCGCGATACATGACCGGCATTTCCCATCCACCGAAGTCGATGAGCCGGGCGCCCAGGCGTTTATGTGTTTCGTATAAAGGGGTTCTCAGCATGGACTGCAAGTGTAGAAGCTGTGATGGCAACGGGTCAAGCGGACTGCGTTTCAACGGATGCCTGATCGCCGGCGACGACCGGCGCAGTTCTCCTCGCGGTCGATCATCCGGTCGCTGCACTTAGCGTTTTCCGCGCCGCCGCCCTCCGGAGCGACGTTTCTCATTCCTTGCTCGGCGCTCGCGCCCAGCGAGCCGTTTTTCAATGCTGCGCGATCTTCGACGAGGACCACTCTCGCCCCCCTGCTTCGAACGATGCCGTGCGGATCGCGCCGAACCCTCCACGAGCACCAGATTCAACTGTCTCGCCGAAACATCCACCTCCGCGATGCGTACCTTGAGAAGCGTACCCATCGTGAATACCTGTCGGGTCCGCTCGCCGACGATCCGGCCGGCCTTCACGTCCGCCTCCCACCAGTCGTCGCCGAGATCTTCGATTCGCAGCAGGCCGTCAATCAGATACTTCGGATGCTGAACAAACAATCCAAAGTTGGTCACGCCGGTCACCACGCCCTCGAACTCGTCGCCGACGTGCTCCGTCAGCAACTGCAGGACCTTCACCGTCCGCAGTTCCTGTTCAGCGCTTTCCGCGCGCCGGGAAACGTACGACAGTCGTCGCGACAGATCGGTCAATTCTTCCTCGTCCGGCACTTCGTCGAGCCCGACCTTGTTCTTTCCGCCGAAGGGGCCGGTCAAATAGCGCTGCAGCAAACGGTGCACCGTCAGATCAGCATAACGCCGTATCGGGCTGGTAAAATGCGTATAGTGTTTACTCGCAAGGGCGAAGTGTCCCACCTTCTTCGGCGAGTATTCCGCAAGCTGCATCGACTTGAGAACCGCAAGATTCACTGCGTACGCCTCGGGCTTTCCCTTCAAGGGTGCAAGGAGCGTCTGAAGATCATGCGGCGTGATCTTCTTGGGTACAGCGAAGCCCGCGGCGCGCATGAATCGGGCCATTGCCTCCAGCGAGCTTTCGTCCGGCTCCGGATGGATACGCCGGATACACGGCACCCCGAGGCGGTCCATCAGCCGAGCGACGGCCTCGTTGGCCTCGACCATGAACATCTCGATAATCGTGTGCGAGAAGCTCGTGTCCTCGGGTCGAGCATCAACCACTCGACCGTTCTCGTCTAGGATCAGATCCACGGCCGGAAGATCGAGCACGATCATCCCCTCGTCCAGCCGCCGTTGCCGAATGGCGCGGGCCAGGCGATCCATCTCTCGAACGAGTGTCACGACCTTGGGGACCGCGAAGCTCTGCTTCGATCCGCTGCCCTCAAGAATTGCACTCGCCTGTCGATAGGTCAATCGCTTGGCAGATCGAATAACGGCGTTCGCGAATCGGGTGCTAACCACTCTGCCTTGCACGTCATAGCGAATGAAGGCGCTTTTGGTCAGCCGTGGCTCTCCCTCCTGTAAGCTGCATATCCCGTTGGACAACACCTCGGGCAGCATCGGGATGACATGACCAGGAAAATACACGCTCGTGCCGCGCTCCCGTGCCTCCTCGTCCATCGGCTCGCCTTCGCGGACAAAGTGGCTCACATCAGCGATGTGGACCCCCAGTTCCCAGACTGCCTCGCCCGATTGGGAATTCGGGATTTTGGATTTTGGATTCCTGGCTGACCTTCGCCCTTTCTTAGATTCGGTGAAACCGTCGAGTCGGACAAGCGTGATGGCGTCGTCAAAATCCTTCGCATCATCCGGGTCGATGGTGATCGTCAACAGGTCGGAAAGATCTTCGCGCTTCGCGAGTTCCTGCTCCACGTCGAATGCGCGGGTGACTTCGCCGGCATGGTCGAGAACCTCCGGCGGAAAACCCTCCGGCAGGTGATACTGCCGGATGATACTGATCAGGTCGACGCCCGGCTTGCCCTGCGCGCCGAGTCGCTCGACGATCACGCCCTTGGCAGGCCGACCGTCGCTTGGATAGCGCACGATTTCCACAACCACCTGATCGCCGTCGCGCGCGCCTTTCGCGCCCACGTCACCGACGAGTATCGGCACGTGCAGCGTATTTCCGTCCGGCTGCACGAACCAGTGCCCGCCTTCCTGGCGAAGCTGCCCTACAAAGCGGCTGTTGCCGCGCTCGATGATCTTGAGGATCCGCCCGCCGAAGGACTCCCGCCCCTCGCGTCGCCCGCGCGGCAGGACATGGCAGAGCACACGATCGCCGGTCACGGCATCCAGCGCGTCGCCACGTCCGATGTACAAATCGCCGTGCGCCGTCGGTGAATCGGGTACGACGAAGCCGAAGCCGCGCGGATTCGCACGATAGGTGCCGGTGATCTGATTCGGCGGGTGCGGCAGCATAACCGCGTTGCCCGTGCCGAAAACTACACGACCGACCCGCCGCAGGGCATCGACGGCATCGTGAAAATCGCCGTACTCGGCATCGGCGATGCCCATGGCCCGGGCCAGCTTCGTCGCCTTCATCGGGCGATAGTCGGGATTGCGGAGGAAATCGAGAATACGTTCGGAAAATCGCTTGGGCATGAAGTTCTTTCAGATCGTGACCAGCGCGAGTGCTGCCAAGAGGCAATCCGGCGGCGATTCGCCGCATACTTGCCCGTGCGCCTGGAAACCGCGATGATGGCGTCTTGCGGAGATAGCACCGCTACAGGGAAGCTGCCATGGAAGACATCATCGCCGACGCACGGGCCTTAGGCAAGAAGATCGCCGCGAACCCGCGGACCGTCAGCTTTATGAACGCGGCCCGCGCGGTCGAGTCCGATTCCGAAGCCCAGAAGGTTCTGCGCGCTTATCAGGAGCAGGCCGTCAAGATTCAAGAGTTGCAGAACTCGGGCAAGCCGATCGAACCGGAAGACAAGCGTAAGCTCCAGGATTGCGAAGGCGCCATCGCTGCGAATGAGAAGATCAAGGAAATGATGAAGGCACAGGCCGACTATCTTGAGATGATGCACCGCATCAACGGCGCGATTGATGAAGCTGTCCAGGCGACAGCATAATCGTCAGGACTTCGCGCGACGCCCGAAGCGCGCCAAAACCAGCTCAGAGATCGCCTCCACCTTTGCCCGCCAGCTCTCGCTGTTCATCAGATTTCGGCGCTGCTCGGCCCGTGTCGGAGTGTTCTCCGCCATCGCCCGCTCGCATGCTCGAACGAACGCTTCCACACCGTTCGCGATGTACACTCCTTCCAGTCCCGCCGCCTCCACTTCAGGCAGGGGCGTAGAGACCACCGGAAGCCCGGCTGCGAGATACTCGCGCAGCTTGATCGGGTTCACCGCCCGCGTCAGCGCATTGATTCGAAAGGGGATCAGGCCCATGTCGAACGCTCGAGCATATTCCGGCAATCTCGCGTAGGGCTGCCGCCCGAGCAGGTGCACATTGGGCAGCGACGATAGTTTGCTTACATCCCTTGCCGCCTCACCAATCACAACGATCGACCACTCCGGCCGCATCCGGGCCACGTCTGCCAGCAGCTCAATGTCCACCCATTCCTGTATCAGCCCCCAGAATCCCAGCACCGGGCGGCGCAGCAAGACCACGTCCTCCGGGATGTTCGTCGCGCGGCTTGCCGCCTGAAAGTGTTCGACATCGACCCCGTGCGGCACATAGACCACCTCCGGACACTGCCTGCGCCGCGACTGGTATAACGCATGCGAAGCAGCCAGCACCAGGTCTACCTTATCGATCAGACGTGCCTCCGCTGCGCGAATCGCCTCGCGGTCGTACCCTTCGAACTCGTCGAAGGCGTCAACGCAATAGTAGACGGCACACTCCTCGTCGAAACGGCCGACGAGATAATCCACATCCGGAGCGAAGGTCCAGAGTTGTACAGGTCGCTCGGGCAGTTGCCGCAGCACAGAACGAATCTGACGGACCAGCAGCCGACGATTAACCTGCGTCGCTGTGCGGCTGCCTGGCAACGGCAACACCAGCGGCGTGATGACCGTCAGATTTTCCAGGACACGCCGCGGCCCCTCAATGACCTGACGCAAACGTCCGGCCGCCGCACGAACATCCGCAGCGCGTACGCGTGGACGCCGCGATCCGTGGTAATTGACCCAGATGACGTGATTCCGTTCCGCGAGCAGTCGCATCACATGGTGCTTGCTCGTCGGGTCGTACCACCAGTTGCTGGCAATGCAGATGATGTTTCGGTCTTCGATCATCTCGAGTGCGAGTCGCAGGCGGCATCCGGAGCAGTCGCAAGCCGTCAGGTACGATACGCCATCTGCGGTATCTGCGGTCGCTCAGTCTCCCAGGATTCCCTTGAATACATCGACGCATTCGGCGGCCACCTGTTGCCAATCGCGGCGCCCCCCCTTCTCGGCGATCCAATCGCGATCCCACGAACGTTGCAACGCCGCGGCGATCACCTCGATCCAGCGGTCATGATCTTCCAGTGCTACCAGCCGCCCCAGCTTGGGGTCGGTCACGATCTCTCGATTGCCCCCCACATCGCTCGCCACGGCCGGGCATCCGCAGGCCAGGGACTCGGCCAGGGCGTTGCACCATCCTTCCGAACGGCTGGCCAGCACAAACAGGTCCGCCGCATTCAGCATTTGCGAAACCCGTTGCGGGTCGATCCGACCTGCGAACGTGACCACCTCGCCGAGGCGAAAATCGCGCACCAGCCGTTGCAGGCGATTCTCGTAATCCGGCTCTCCCGCCGGACCACCCACCAGCGCAAGCCGCACGTCACCCACGCGGCGCCGTATCTGCGGCCAGAGCTCAATCAGCCGCGCGAACCCTTTGAGTGATTGCAAATGGCCGACCGAGACCGCATACCGGGCATCGGCGGACCAGCCGAGTGCCATGCGGGCTTCTTGCGAAGGCGACTCACACGACTGTTTCTCCGCAAAGCGTCTGAAGATCGAACGATCCACTCCGTTTGGAATGACTCGAATGGGAAGGTTCTGCCCGGCCGCATCACCGGCCAACTCCGCCAGCGACTTCGAAACAGCAATCAGGGCGTCCGCGCCGCGCAACATTTCGACGAGCTGCCGTCGGATGGCACGGTGCTTCAGGCGGCTGACCAGCTTGCCGCGCAGCGTGCAGACGAATGGAATCCCCAGCTTGCGGGCCGAACGGAACGCGCCCACGCCATCGGGCCATTCAAAGTGGGCATCGATCAACCTCACCGGCATCTGGTGACGCAGACGTATGACCTCTGCCCGCAACGTACGATCGTAAAAGGCAGCATCGAGCGACTTGGCGATTCCCGGTAAATAGAACATGCGAGGGTAACGCACCGCGGGCACTTCCTTCTGGCCGCACGCCGGGTCGAAGCAGATCGGCCGCATCCGTGGAAACCACGGCACCGGCGAAATCACCGTGACCGGCATGAGTCGGGCGATCGCCTCGAGTCGACGGCGCACGAAAATGCCCTGCGTCGGTGCTGTCGGGTTCGGATAGCAAAGCGTGGTCGAGACAATCGACATGAGCCAGACGATACGCGCGTGACCGCATCCCCGCAAAGCCCGGTATTGCTGTTGACGAGCGGCGACACATGCCGTTGCCGGAACGCACCAACTGGCGCACGAAGAACGTCTTGCAAACGGCTGGGTGTGGACGCTAAGGCGCCGACGGTCAATTTAGCGGACCCCTTAACGCGGCACGACGATTGCCTCTTCTGGGTCGTTCGAGGGGAGGAAATTGAAATGACCGTTGCCCTGTCGGCCACCGCCCTGCTGGCGGCCGTGCTGTTCTATTACTCCATGCTGCCTTTTGGAGCGGTGCTCGCGGCTGTCATTCTCCTGTTCGCCCTGCGCCCCGGCCGCCGTTCCTGGCCCGTGCAGTGATACACAGGCGAGGCGTCGGTCTACCAGAGATCGCCCAGTTCTTCGTAAAAAGAGCAAAATTGCCCTAACATCTCAAGGGCATGAGCACCGTACGATTGATCATCGACCCGCCGCTCTCCGGTGCGGCCAACATGGCCCGCGACGAAGCGCTGCTCGAAGCGTGTCGTTCGCCGGACGTTGCACCAGTGCTGCGATTCTATGCATGGCGGCCGGAAACCATCTCGCTTGGCTACTTTCAGGAATACGCCGAGTACGAACAACTCGAACCACCAGCGGGCGGCCTCGCGGTCGTACGACGGACCACCGGCGGCGGCGCCATCCTGCACGATCTCGAAGTGACGTACTCACTGACCCTGCCGCTTGCCCACCCACTGATTGCCGGTCGGCCGAACGAACTCTATCGCATCGCCCACGCGGCAATCCTGCAAGCCGTCGGAGGTCGACTGCGACTGCACGGCCGGGGCGAAAATGGCTGCGGAGAAAATTCACAGCGCGGACCGTTCTTCTGCTTTGCCCGGCGACACGAACTCGACCTCGTGGTTGACGATCCGGACGGCATCGACGGCGTCTCCAAGCTTGCCGGATCGGCGCAACGGCGCACGACGACGGCAGTCCTGCAACACGGCTCGATCCTGCTCGATCGGCGTTACCTCCAGCAGCCGGCAGCCACGTGGTCGCAGGTGGCCGGCCCGATCGACTTCGACGAAGCCGTCGAACGGCTGACGCCCGCGTTCGAAAGTGTCATGAATATGGCACTATTTCCGGATGACTGGCGTGCAGAGGAACGGACGGCGGCCGTGGCGCTGGAAGGCCGATATGCCGGACGCGACTGGACTGTCGCGCGGCAGCGGTGAAAATCGGGATTCACGCAGACGGCGGCACGGGCGGAATGGCTCGGAGCACGGCGCCGATGGCGACAATCGCCAGGGCCATGATCACGTTAAGCATCAGCCAGCGTTTACGTTTGCGGCGCATCCCCTCGAAGGCCGGCGAACTGCCGGTCAGCACACTCGCCAAAAAGAACACGCCAAAGGCCAGCAGGATCTTCACACCCATCAGGGCGTGATAGACGGCCTGCCCGCTGTGAGCGGGTCGCTCATTGACGAGATAGTTGTAGAAGCCGGTCAGAAGCAGGAGACCGATCGAGAGCATGAGCAGCTTGCCGAATCTGCGGAGGAGCTGCTGTTGAAAATGTCCCCTGGCCTCGTCGGGAATGACATGTACAGCCGGCATGACGGCAAAGATGGTGAAGATCGCGCCGCCGACGGCGATCATCGCCGCGGTGACATGCAGAAATCGGGATACGACGTTGAGCCAGTTGATGTCTTCCATGACGTACCTTCATTAAGAGGTGCGAAAGATCGATCGTGACCGTGGCAACGAACGTTTCAGATCCGCTGCAGCGGAACAGGCTTCTCCACCCGCTTGCCGCACTTCTTGCAGACGCGCCGGGCGTCGTCCTTCCAGAAGGCCTCCATCGTGTCGCGGAAGTGGTTCACGATGTCCTTGCAGTCGAACTCGATGTCCTCCACCAGCGAACCGCAGCCCTCGCAATAGAAGACGATGTGCTCGGTCTCGCCAGCGTGGCGTGTTCGCTCGACGACGACACCGAGCGTATTCGGCGGCCGCATCGGGCAATGCGGCACCATCTTGGGAATGAAGAAGGTCTCGCCCTCGCGCACACGATGGTCCACGATCCGGTCCCCCTCGCGCGTCCGCACAACGATGTCGCCCTTGACCTGGTAAAAGTACTCCTCGGAGTTCACGATGTGGAAGTCGTTCCTAGCATTGGGTCCGGCGATGACCATCACAAAAAAGTCTTTGCCATCATACAGATACTTGTTGCCGACGGGCGGACGAAACGAGTCACGATTTTCCTCGACCCACTTGAGCAGGTTGATCGCCGGCTCACATCCGCCGGTGGATACGGCGGGCTTGGCACCGGTTGCCGAGTTGTGCGGAGCAGTCTGAACGGACATGACAGGCCTCCTGAGTCATGGATGAATAATCAAGACTTCGTTAAGAAATGTACCGCGCAGGACGCAATCCGGCAAGCACATGTTGACTTCTGGCTTTGCGCATCGCCGGATTGGAACTGATACGCCGGGTGGCATTGGCAAGCGAAGCTTGCCTGTGCTTCGTCTGCGCGCAAACTTCCATACAAGCAATCTGACGGTTGACCATGTCACCCCTCCAGTTCCGAATTCTCATCTCACACTTCCCCTTTTGAATGCTCATGCCACCATCGCAACTCTGGAATCAACTCGGCCGATTGCATTCCTTCGGCTCCTGCCGCTATGCTCACCTCCAGCAGCCGAAACCAACGGCCGGGAGAGTTGCCCGCAAGATGAGCGATCACGGACGAATTTCGCGGCGGGTATTTCTGACTCGTCTGGGTGGCGTGACGCTCAGTCTCGGCTCGATGCCGTGGTGGCTGCCGCGTGTGGCCTTCGGAAAAGACCCCTACGCCGGCGGCGTCTGGCTCGCCGGCGATCATCACATCCATACGAAGTACAGCCCGGACGGGCAGTACGAGATCATCGAACAAGTCACCCAGGCCCGACGACACGGGCTGTCATGGTGCGTTATCACCGATCACGGTGGCCCGCGCCACGACAAAGTCGTCGTTGAGCAGGCGTATCCCGAACTGCTCGCGGCGAGGAAGCGGCACCCGGCGGTGCACGTCTTTCAGGGGCTGGAGTGGAACGTGCCCGAGGCCGACCACGGCACGGTCATCCTCCCGCCGACTCCGGATGAAGCGAAGATCATCGCCGAGTTTGAACGTCGGTATGACTCGAAAAACTTCTCGCTGACGAAGCTGCCGGCGCGCACCGAGAAGGACGCGGTCGAGGCGGTTAAGTATCTTCAATCCCTCACGCCCAAGCCGCTGTTCTTCGTGAATCACCCGGCGCGGACAGGTCGGGTAAGCCCGATGGAGATGCGGGCATGGGCCGGAGCAGGGCCGGATGTGACCCGTGGCTTCGAAGGCGCGCCCGGTCACCAGGCGGCGTCGCTCATTCACGCACATCGCGGGCACTATCACAAGAGCCCGGTGTCGAGTTCGTGGCATGGTTACCCGGAGGAGTCGTACCGCACCTTCGGCGGATACGACTGGTACGTAGCGAAGGTCGGCGGGCTATGGGACAGTCTGCTCGGCGAGGGCCGTCCGTGGTACATCACCGCGAACAGCGACGCCCATCGGCACCACAGCGATCATCGGCTGGTCGATCCCGGGACCTATCTGATCAAGGGGCACGTCACGCCGACGACGCAGCCGGTCACCGATCCGGGAGCGCACGGCAACATCGACTTCTGGCCGGGCGAGTACAGCAAGACATGGGTCTATGCGACGCACGCCGAGCCGATGGCGGTGCTGTCGGCACTGCGCAGCGGGAGCATGTTCACGGTCCACGGCGACCTGATTGACCGGCTGGAGCTGCGGGCAAAGAGTGCCGACTCAATGGCACCCATGGGCGGGACCCTGATGCTGGAGAAGCGAGGGGAGGCCGTCGATTTGACCGTGCGAATGCGTGAGGCGTCAGGCGAAAACTTCGGAGGCCTGCGGCCCAGACTGCACCATTTCGACCTCATCGTCGGCGACATCCTCGGCCCGGCGGCGGATCGATCGGTGATGGTGAATGAATCGACGCGCGTCCTGGTACAGGTGAGCGTAAAGGAGATGCAGCGCGAGGGACCGTGGCTGAGCTATCGCCACCGCTTCGACCGCTTCGAGAAGGATTTTTACATCCGCCTTCGGGGCACCAACCGCGACCTCGCCGAACCGGAGATGGATTCACTGACCGTGAATCCATGGGAGGATCTGTGGTTCTACAGCAACCCGGTGATGGTGCGAATTCGCAAAACGTGACGCCCTGCCCCTGCCGGTCGGCATCGCTACGGCTCACTGCCAGTTGTTATACATAAGCCCGACATTCACGAGGATCATGGCGGCCACGACAGAGGCCGCAAGGACGGTCCATGCGGGGCGATCGAAACGGAGATAGTCGCGGTAAGCGACAACCATGCCGTAGAAGCCGGCGATCAGACCGATCAGCACGAACAGCCCACTTGAGACGGTGATGAGCCACGGCAGGTTGATAAAGACCCGTGGAAACGCAATCAGAATGGAACTGCCGGCGAGTCTTGCGATGAAGAAGCATCCGAGCATCACGGTCTGGCTGTAGATCACGGCACGGATGACATGGATCGTTCGTATGCGGGCACGGCGCATCGAGATTTGAAAAACCATGAATGACAGGATCGTTGCCCAGGGAATAATCGCTGCGCCGATCGTCGCCGGCACCTGCGAGCAAAAGTTGTCGCCCCAGTACCTTGAAAGGTATTGTGCATCGATTGGAAAATAGCGGTCCAGAAAAACTTCGCTTGATCCGTACTGTCTTATGATAGACGCCTGCCAACCGGGATTTGCGGAGATAAATGCCAGGCTATCTGCTCTCGCCTGGATGTGCCTTGCACGCATCGCAATCGTCATCAACGATGCTTCGAGGATCAGAAGGAGTACGAAACTCAGCGCGATGAGAGCCCAGTACCACACCAGGCGCTTCGGCATTGATGGCTGGACAGGATGGATCGAATTCCAGAAATGCTTCGGTCGCAGAGTGCCCACGAACGTCTTCCGCAGCGACCACAGATTCCGCTCCGGATGATGCTCAAACAAGTACGGATGCAACCGCACGCTGGGGTCGAGCATCTCGCGCCAGATAAAGCGATAGCCGCACTCGGGACAGCGCGACTCCACCAGGCCGCGAAGACTGTATTCGCAGAGCGGACAGGCGATCTCTTCGTCGACAGTCGACCAGTCAGGCGGAGACTCAGATGTGGCGGGCAAGCGCGTTGTGTCATCCGCCGCAGGACCGGACGCGCCGTAGCGGTTTGCGTCGTTCGTGCCGGTGGAGCTTACCTGCGTCATTTCCGGCTCCGGGAGGATGACAGCGGCGGGCGGGTCTTACAATTTATACCCCGCAATCGCGCCGCAGTCACGCCCGGACGTGCAAAATATGGATCGGATGTGATGTATCTGCTGCTTACCGCCGGGCGAGTTCGGAGCGCTCGACAAAGCGGATCGGCGTGCCGACACGAACCATCCTGGCCAGCCGCAGGGCGTCCCAGTTCGTCAGCCGGAAGCAACCGTGGGAGCCCGTCTTGCCGATCAGTTCCGGATTCGGCGTTCCATGTATGCCGTAACCAGGAAGCGACAGGCCAATCCAGCAAAGGCCGACGGGATTGCGCGGCCCGGGAGGAATGCGTAGCTTACGATCGACACCCTTGACCTCCGGCCACATCTTCGGGTCAAACAGATACTCGGGATTGCGACTGACGGATGTCACCCGGGCCGATCCGCTGGGGCGCTTCTCCTTGTCCTTCGCGATCGAACAGTGAAACAGGGCAACGACCCGGCTGGACTTATCCACGACCTCAATGACCTTCGCATCCAAGTGGATGTCGAGCCGCGCGGCCTGCGGCGCTCGATCCGGCGACCATGTACTAGGAATCAAGACTTCATCGCCGGCACGGAGGCGACGAAGGTCAAGCTTCGGGTTCAGCCGGGCAAGCAGGCCCTGCGTGCAATGCCCGCGTTCTGCAACGAGGTCCGCAAGCGATTCGTACCCAAGGCGCGAGGCGCGGGCCTTGTCCTGCCATTTCTTCGGTGGCGGTGCAACCATCCGAACGTCGGCATCGGTGATGCGATAGGTGATCAGCGGCGAACGCGAGTCGATTTCCAGTGCCTGTCGGGTTGCGGCATCAAACCGGCCCGTCGGCGGCAATCCCCGGTAAACCTGAAACGCCTCGATGGCCTGCGCGGTCTTCGGGCCGAGCTTTCCGTCGATAATTCCAGGAGAAAAGCCGGCACGGTCCAGTGCTGCCTGCACGGCCACGGCCTCATGGAGCGGGTTGCTCGCGCCGGCAGGCACTGTCGGCAGGATCAGCAGGATCAGAAACAGGTTCTGCGGCATGGGCGATACCAGAACAGCCGGCCGACCGGGGTTGTGCGACACTACGCAAGGCAACCGCGCCCGTCCTCTATGCCGTCATCGGCAATGTGGGGCGAAAGCATATAATGCCCGCGGATGAATCACGATCTGACCATCACGGTGCTGGGCTCGGGGACGTCGCACGGGGTTCCGATGATCGCGTGCGACTGCACGGTCTGCCGATCCGACGACCCACGAGACCGACGGACGCGCCCAAGCATCCGAATCGAATACGACCGGGTATCGCTGCTGGTGGATACATCGCCGGAGCTTCGGCTGCAATGCCTGGCGAACGACGTGCGCCGCGTGGATGCGGTGCTCTACACGCATCATCACATCGACCACATCGCCGGGCTCGACGACCTGCGACGCTTCAACTGGGTTCAGGAACAGGTATTGCCGTGTTACGGTCAACCGGTGACGCTCGATCGTCTGCGCTCCATGTTTTCCTACGTCTTTGACGATGACGATGCGTATCCTTCCGCAAAGCCGAAGCTGGCGCTTCACGAAATCAACGGCCCTTTCGAGATCGGTGGACGGGCGATCACGCCGATCCCGCTGTTGCACGGTCCGACGCCGGTGCTGGGTTTTCGTGTGGGTAACTTTGCCTATTGCACGGATGTCAGCACGATCCCGGATGATTCGTGGCCGCTGTTGACCGGACTGGACGTGCTGATCCTTGACGCCCTGCGCAAGCGCCCGCACCCGACCCACTTCAACCTGGAACAGGCCGTCGATCATGCCCGGCGAATCGGCGCTCGGCAGACGTACTTCACGCACATCGCCCACGAACTGCCGCACGCCGAGACCAACCGGGAATTGCCCCCGGGGATTGAACTTTCGCACGACGGCCAGCGGATCACCTGCCGATAGCGCGCGGCTTCATGGACGAAAGGTACTATCGACCCAAACCCGCCCGCGCCGTCGCAGGACGCAGAGCTTTCGACAACAACTCTTGTTGATGGAACTGTGACGCGGGCCGATTACCAGCCGGAGAGCAGCAGCGCCATGATGGCGATATCCAGACCGTTGACCAGACCGTCGCGGTTGAGGTCCGCTTGCGCGAGACATTCCGGGCTGCACGTGCCGCCGAGCAGGATCAACACCAACTGCTCAGCATCGGACATATTGGTGACGGAATCGCCATCCAGATCACCGGCATACATGGCGATCAGGTGGGCGCCTCCCTCCCGAATAACGGTCACGCCGGATTTTTCCACGAGTGTCTCGTAGTAGACATTGCATCCGCTCAGTCGCAGAGTGCATCCAGCCCCTAGACTCAGCGTGCTGACGTAGAGCGCCTCGCAGCCCAGCCCGTCGCCCTGGTTATCAAAACTGTTGACCACATGCAGTGTTCGGCCGGGCTCGACGCGAAGCGTGCCGACCGCGTAATTGTCGATGAAGCCGGACGGGTTCAGCGGCCCGTAATCCATACCCGCCGCTTCAATGTTCTGCGTCGCCGTTCCGTCAAACGTGAGGGTGGCCGCCGTCAGATCGACGAGAAATCCATTGGTCGCACGGTTATCGAAGTCTCCGCGAAGGTAGAGCGGATCGCCGGAGGAGGCATTCACGCCGACGTTGCCTTCCATCTGAAAATTGCCCCCGATCACGATCGACGACGTACCTGCAAGACTGAGCACCGGCGGAATGATTCCGCGAAGCATGGAGGGAGACTCCGCCAGTCGCAGGTCGCCGGTGGTTGTTGCGATCATACTGCCCGAGAGGGCCAGCTCACCGCCGACCGGGCTGCCGATGATCTCGATGGTGCCGACGGCGATCGTGCCGCTGGGTGACAAGGCGCCGATCAGCGAGCCGCCATCGAGGATCAATTCTCCGCTGAGGGTCAGCGACGAATCGGCGAGCAGTTCGATGACGCCGCCGTTTGACACCCGGACAGTTCGACCCGCTGCCGAGGCCCCCGAACCTCGCAGTAGCGCTCCGGTCGGGTCCAGACGAATCGTTCCGCCATCGGCCACGAAGCTACCGCTCGCATTACCGGAGTCGTCCGTAATCTGGGCATCGCGGATCAACAGGATGCCGCCCGAATCGGCCTGAAAGATTCCTTCGTTGTTCTTCGAGGGACCGGTGACGAGCAGCGTCTGTCCGGCGGCGTTCGCCCGGATACTTCCCAGGTTGTCGAACGATGCATCGAGGGTGCCCTGCCCGCTGATCGTATTGAGGTTGGTCACGACCTCGGCAATCGTCGCCGAGGAAAGCGAGGCCGTCGCATCGTCGAGCTGAACTGGGGAAACGCCGCCGAGGGTAAAGCTCGTCGCCGCGACGACGCTTCGCCCTGCTCCGATCATGAGCGTGCCGTTGTTGACGATGCCGCTCGGCGCGTCGATGGTGAGATCACCGCCGGTGACTTCGAGATTCTGACCCGGCTCGACGCGGACGGAGTCGATCGTCACGGGAATGTCGAGCGTGACAGTCGGCACGGGGCAGGTGATGTTCACGTTGTACCTGCTGCCGGGAGGCGTGCCGTTGTCGGGCACGGCAGTACAGCTCCAGGTACCGGTGTCGCTCCAGACGCCTGCCGCGGCGCAGAAGCAGCACGAATCGGGAATGCCGTCAGTCGGATTCACGTCGATGGAAGGATCGGCGAGGATGTCGTCGGCGTCGTCGATGTCGTTGCTGTTACAGTCGGGAAAATATTCGTAGGCGCCCATGTCGACGACAGGCGAGCCGGGCACGCCGGTATCGACCGTCCACGGATCGTCCACAAGTCGCTTGTTGCCGCCGAGGTCGTACGGCACCAGCTCGCTGGTGTTGCTGTCGCCATCGAGGTCGGTGTAGTCGATGGAGACATTGGGCGTGCTTGCGGAATCGATGCAGGGTGAGCCGGACAATAGCCGCAGATCACCGTAGTCGTCGTCGGCAGTGCCCCACTGGGTATCCACGCCGGGGTGCGGCAGTCGAAACAGAAGCGGGTTCTGATCGATGTTGCCGGTACCGGGAAAGCCGCCCTGAACAAGACAGTAGGTCGCGTTAATGGTGGAAGCGACATTCACGATGGAGAACTGCGCAGTCTCACCGCCGCTGGAGTCCGTGTTTGCATAGACGATGCAGTTTGAGAGGGTCAGCACACCCGCAGCCGACGCATCGAATCGAACGCCACCGCCGGTGAAGACGGCACGGTTGGCGATCAGGGTCGAGTTAACGAGCCGCCGATTCACGGTGTGAACAGAAAAGATCCCGCCGCCGTACTCGGCTTCATTTCCAACAATTGTCAGGTTGGTGAGGGTATAGGTGCCGTTTTCCAATCGAATCGCACCGCCGCGACCGTCGACGCCATTGATCGCTCGATTGCCATCAAACCGGCAATTGGCGACCCGTACCGTTAACAGGCCGCCGGACAGCGAAAGGCCGCCGCCACCACAGAAGGTGGCGGGGCCGTTCGCGACATTGCGCACGAAGGTGCAGTAGCTCACGAGCATCGCACCGGCACCGCCTAATCCCATGCCACCTCCCCGCGCCCCCACGTTCGCTTCGAAGTGACAACCAGTGATGACGGCATTCGTGCTGCCGATCGAGACGCCGCCGGTCGCACCCGCTGCCGTCGCTGGTGCAGTGTTACGAAGAAACCGACAATTACGGATCACCGGCGAGCCGTAGGGCCCTTCATTAATGCCCGGCATGCGCATGGCGCCGCCGGGCTCTTGGAATGCGGCATTCTCTTCAACAAGATTCGATTCGAAAACGATGCTCGTCATGCCCTCGATTCCAACGCCGCCGCCGCTGCGGCCGCGGTTGCGTCGAAACGTACAGTTGCGAATCGTCGGGCTGCCCTCGTTCGCGTAGAGGCCCCCGCCGGTGGTGTTCATGCCTGAAACGGCATTGGCATTGCCGGCGCGAATGACAAAGCCGTCGAGAACAGCCGATGCGTCGGTCCCGCTGGCATCGACGACGTGGTAAGAATTTTCTCCGTAGTTCGTGAAGTTCGGCCCGTCGTCTTGAGAAAGATCGCCGCTCAGGATGCTCAGATTCTGCGCGGAATTGCGCTGTGAGAGCATCGTCTCGCCGCCGGCAAAGCCGCCATAGACTGCGACATTGTTCAGAAGCTGGAAGGAAGCCGTGCGGTCACCGCTGCTTGAAGGCCGATAGACGCCGTCGGCAACCCAAATCTCCGTCACCGAACCCTCAGAGCAGGCGGCCCGGTCGAGGGCAACGCGCAGGTCGGTGAGGGCGTCCGTCCACGAAGTGCCGTCGTTGGCCCCGGTAGCATGTGCATCGACGTACAGCCGCGTGGGCAAAGGGTTATCGCAGGCGTCGCCGATGCCGTTCTGATCACAATCTTCCTGCTCGGGGTTGGGATCAGCCGGGCAGTTGTCTTCGTCGTCTGGCACCCCGTCGTCGTCGGTATCCGGCCCGCCACGAACCTGCACGCCGACATGGTGGCTTTCGTAGCCGATGGGTACGTCAATCTCGGCATGCAGGCGATCACAGAAACCCGGAAGCACAAGCAACGCCGACCCGACCAGCAGCAGGAGCACGGCGCTGCAAGGGCACACACGAAGCCGTCCTGCTCGTTTCGAGGGTTCTCCGGCCATAGCTGATCCACTCTCTCCTGCCAATATCTTATAGAAACACACGGCTGCATAGCAATCGGTATGCGAGCGGATTCCTCCGATTCTGGCGCACTGTTTCACTGCTTCCGGTAAATCGTTCACGGTTCGGCAATCCCGCCGCGGTCCACCTCCTGCAGGAGTGACCGGGCGTCTGACACCGACTCAAACCAGAGAAGCCCCTGATCGAGTCGCACGACGGTCTCGGAATCGTCGTATTCGGCCGGCCATGCCTCGCGGGCTTCGTTCACGAGCTTCTGTGCTTCGTGAGTGTTTCCAAGGCGAGAATGGGCCACGGCCCGAACCAGCAGCGGCCAGATGGGAGTATCGCCTGCGGCGCTGGCTCGCTGCGCCGCGGCGATGGCCTCGCTCCACTGACCATTGGCGAGCTCGGTCAGTGCCAGGATTCTCGCAACCCGTGGATTCTTTTTCTCGCCTTCGTTGAGCCCGTCGGCCGTAATTGCGGCGCGATATGCCAGGCGCAGGTCTTCCGTTGTACGGCGAACCAGATGGACGCGGGCCTGTAAGAGGATCGTCGGCACATCCGCGGACTTGATGCGCTTGGCGCGTTCAAGACTCTCGATCGCGGCGTCGGTCTTCCCGAGCTGCAACAGGACCGCCGCGAGGTTGTGCCAGGGCATGCCGTCGCCTGCGGCCCCCTCCAGCGCGCATGCCTGTTGCAGATGCTTCTCGGCTTCGTCCAGTTGGTTTCGCAGGGCATACACGGAAGCCACGCTTGCCCAGTTGGCGTAGAAACTCTCATTCGCGCGGATGCCGCGACGGTGGGAATCGATCGCCTCGTCGTACTTGCCGCTCATCCGAAGAAACACGCCACGCGCGTTCCACGCCTCGGCCCGATCGGGCTCGAGGGCCAGCGCCCGATCAAGCAGCGACACGCACTCGTCGAGAACCGCCGCAGGTATCTGGTCCTCGAAGCGAAATCGCTGCACCGCGACGAGATTTACCAAGGCGCGGTAGCAATCCGGATCCTCCGCCAGCGCGGCTCGAAACATGCGGGCGGCGGACTCCCAGTCGCGATTGGCGCGGTGCTCGACGCCCTGCCGCACAAATCCCTCGATCCGCAGCGCCTTCGCTTCCTGTTCCCTTTGTCGCGCCTTGTGCGAAGATCGGACCGCCGCCAGTGAAGCGATCGAAAACATCGCGATGGCGCTGACGGCGATGACCGCGGTCCGATTCCGCCGGAGGAACTTCCTGCATCGATAACCGATGCTTGGCGGCCCGGCATTGACCGGCTCGTTTCTCAGGAATCGCCGGATTTCCATCGCCAGCTCACCGGCCGATTCGTAACGACGTGTGCGATCCTTTTCGATGCACTTCATGACGACCCAATCGAGATCGCCGCGAAGCTGGCGAAGCAGTGTGCGGACATCCGTCCGGCGACGATCTGCTACTTCCACGACGGTTGAGGGCTTGGCCGGATCGGGCTTACCCCCGTCGGCATTGACTGCAACCTGAACGATCGTCGAAGACGCGGTCTTTGCCTGGCGAAGCGAGGACAGCTTGGTGCTGGGCTTGGGTGGATCAACCTCTCGGATGATGCGTTGTATCTCCGCATAACCCGCACGGCGGAGATTCTGAGAATCGAACGGAAGCGCGCCGGTCAGCAATTCGTAAAGTAGCACGCCCAGGGAATAGATATCCGTCCGCGTATCCACATCGGTCGCACCCATCTCGGCCTGTTCCGGACTCATGTATTCCGGCGTGCCGATGAGCAGGCCGTGCTCGGTATAGATCGTGTGCTCCGTGAGGCGCTGGTTCGTCGCCTTGGCTACGCCAAAGTCGATCACCTTGGGCGTCGGCTTGCCATCCCGGACGCTGACCAGCACGTTGGTGGGCTTGATGTCGCGGTGTATGATGCCCTTGAGATGCGCATGCTGCACGGCCTCGCAGATGCCGATGAAGAGCTCCAGACGGTCCGTCATGGCCAGCTTATTCCTGTCGCAGTACGTCGTGATGGGCTCCCCGGCGACATACTCCATGACGAAGTAGGGCCGGCCCTGCGGTGTCGCGCCGCCGTCGAAGACCTTTGCGACGTTCGGATGGTCCATCAGCGCCAGGGCTTGGCGCTCTGCCTCGAAGCGCCGCACGACCTCCCGCGTGTCCATGCCGGCCTTGATGACCTTCAGCGCGACACGGCGCCGAACGGGTTGCTCCTGCTGTGCGAGCCATACGGTGCCCAGGCCTCCCTCCCCCAGCACTTCGAGGAGCTTGTAGGCGCCGATTTGCTCCGGAGATTCGATCGGCACTGGAACAGCCCCAGCATTCACCCGGATCTGTCGCGGTGGCGTAGCCGCAGTGGGCAGCGGCTGGCGTCTGACCTCCCGCGCCTGGAGCAGAAGTCGGTCCTGCGCGGCGATGAGGGCGGCACTGCGACTTGCGCAGTTGGAGCAGGTGTCGAGATGGCGTTGTACGACGTCGGCCACAGCCGACTCGATCTCGCCGGAGTGGAACTGGTGCAGATCATGATCGGTCAAGCATCCGGCCATGGTACAGCACCGCTCCTTCAGACCGCTTCCGCCAGGTACGAGCCATGAGCCGCGCCGCACGATCGCCGTGAAATAAGCTGCCAGCGCAGCAGATACTTCACCTTCTCTGAACAAATGAAATGCAGGCAGCCCTTCCGCAGGCATGCCAATGCTCGAACCTCGGACAGCGCGGAGATGTTCCGTCCCGTGCGCCCGACTTCGAGGCAATCCCCAAGCCACCTCACAGTCGCCACGCAGGTTGAGACTATACATGAACGGAGGCGAATACTGCTCCGTCGTCTGCTCAGACAGGAAACAGCGGTGCCTGGCCACGTCGATCCGTGGTCTGAATCCGCCGGGAAATGACGATACGCCCGAGTGGAGTTCATAATAGACCCGCTCGGAAAGCATCTTACCAGATTGATCTGGAAGAGACATACGCAAACCGCGCGGCCGGACCGCGGTCCCCGTGCATGACAGATGGATGACCCTTTTCCGAAACTTCGAACAGGACTACTTCCGATGGTCGATCGGTGCGTGTCATCTTCCTGCCAAGCTGTAACTCATGTACCCGGCCCGAGACAGATTCTTCTCAGGAAAATAGTATGCCTGTCGCGAATTTTTGCGAGGTAGAGATTCACGTCACATAAGCGTGCGAATGCATCGCTGAAGGACTTGTCCGAACTTCGGATTCCTGCAGCGCTGCGTCCTGCAACAATTGATAATGAAACGTGCAGGGGAATGGGTTCTTGGGCTGTTCCAGGTAGCCACTACCCATCGGAAGTCGCTATCCGTTCTCGATGGAAGGATCAGACGGCAGCAATCGTTTCTCCGCTGGCTGCGGAGAAGCCGGGGATTTCATTAAGCATTTGTCGATAGGTCGGGGAACGAACTGCATCAACCAATGCTTCCAACCTCGGCTCGTTGGCTTCCGAGATGCACAGATCGTAGTGATCCAACTTCACCGACAGGAAATAAAGACCGTGTTCGTCGGAAGTCACGCGAACGCAGACGCCGGCATCCGCCGACCCTCCGCGAATGGCCATCGCGACTTCAGAGTGATTGTGCGCAATGGCTTTCGGAGCAACTCGACCTGCAAACAGCATGTCGAGGCACTGTCTCGCACCCGAACCCGGCTCCCGTCCGATCCAGCGAACGGACTTCTTAAACAAGCTGGAGACGGTCCGCATGCCAAGGCGGGGCGAAAGTGCAATACCCTCCTCCCATCGCGCGACGCTCAGCAAACGGTGTCCAGGCCCCATCATCTCGGTGACTGCCTTGACGTTGCCATCAGGGTGCTCGTCATCGGCCAGATGCACACCAGAGGCATGGATAAGCCCTCGACGGAGCAACTCAAGACCCGCTCGGCTGCCTCGGCTAAGAACAATCACACGAAGCCCGTGGCGTCGGTTCATCTCGGCCGCCAGCAATCCGGCTGTCGGATCGCAACTGGCTATGATCAGTGTCTTTTGCGCGATGAATTGATAATTCACCGGAGTCGACATTCCCGCTACACCGTCGTGGGCAATGTACCCGCTTGCCGACGGCTCGACCGGAAATCGAAGAAGCTTCCCACCCACTTCGGCTACCCAGAATCGAGTGGCCGGGTGGAGCGGTTCCCATGCCCATGGCGGCTCCGCGTGTGCCGTATCAGCAAGACTGAATAGCTCTTCAACGGTGCAACCCATTGCACCGGCAACGGCCAGAGCAACAGCCGTTGACGGTACTATCCTCCCCGTTTCGATCGCGCTCACCTCGGCTCGAGACAGCCCTGCACGACGGGCCAGTTCCGCCTGCGACCAGTCGCGGCGGGAACGTTCCTCGCAGACTCGATTTCGGATGTTGGCTGTTATTGACATACTTGTATCTTCTAGATACAATTGTACCCGAAACATGGCGCGAGGGAAGCTAGCCGTTGGATTTTCGCCCTGCCCGACTGCGGCACTTCGGCCATTTCACAAATTCCCCGATCGCGGGCTAACGCTCATTGAACTTCTCATTGTAATTGCAATTCAGGCGTTCCTGGTAGCGATTCTCCTTCCCTCGCTCTCCGCAGCGAGGGCAACGGCACGGCAGAGTGCCTGTCTGGCAACGCTCAGCACATGGGGGCGCGGCTTTCAATACTATGCGCAGGAGTTCAGCGGATTTCTTCCCCGCCGCGGCCAGGGATTGCAGGTAACTACACAGATCGACCGTGCGGACGACTGGTTCAATGCCGTACCAGTCATGCTGGGCGAGTCGAGTCTGCAACAGCGTTTCATTGACGGACGGCGCCCCCGACCCGGTGATACCGGAATCTGGAATTGTCCTGCCGGTCCCGCTGACCTCGGATTTGTCTGGCTCGCGTATGCCATGAGCATGCGCGTATCGACCTGGAACGACGCATATCCAACGAAGCAAGAACGTATCCCCAAGCCCGCGTCACTCGTGCTGCTGACGGAAGGTCCGGGGCCACGCTCCAGCGTCCTGCCTTCCTCCGCGCCGTGGAATCCGGATGTTCGTCATCGCGGCTCGATCAATATTTTGTTCCTGGATGGTCATGTATCTGCCTTCACCGGCAGCGCGATCGGCTGCGGAGCAGGAGACCCCAAGCGAGAAGATGTGCAGTGGTTTGATCCGGAAAGCATTTGGCCCGGGCCGCAATAGGCGACAGAGATCATCAACTCGAAGCAGTCAACGAAAGTATGACAGAAGGAGAAAGAGTAATGCACAGAATGATGCTTCTTGCCGTTACCTGCGCCGCAGCGGCGTTCGCCACGACGAGTTCGGGCCATGCAGCCGTCATCAACATCCTGCCGGGCATGGACGATACGATCTACGCTGAACAGCTTGACAACAACAATGGGGCTGCCACGCAAATGGCCGTCGGTCGTCGCAACAATGCAACTGAATTGCGGCGCGGCCTTCTTTGGTTCGACATTGCTTCAGAATTACCAGCGGGCGTAACCATCGTCGATGTCATTCTGACGATGACCCAGCCGCCTGTCGGCCAGCCCGCTGCGCAACGCGTGGATCTCTTCCGGCTGACTGCCCCCTGGCAGGAAGGTGGAAACTCAACGGCCAACCCGCCGGCGGGCGGCGCTCCGGCTACCAACGGATCAGCCACTTGGCGCTATTCCGCGTTTAACACAACGGAATGGACAACGCCTGGCGGCGACTTCGACCCGCTCTCACGAGCTTTTGCAATGGTGCACGGCGATTCGATCGATACCGTTCATACGTGGTCCTCCGCACTGCTGGTTACTGACGTTCAGAACTGGCTCGACAACCCCGGACAGAACCACGGCTGGATCGCCATTGGTGTCGAATCGGCAAACAACCTGATGCGCCGGTTCTACAGCCGCGAAGCCGCGGGCGGACCTGTCGTGGCAGACGATATACGACCGGTGCTGACCATCACATACATTCCGGAGCCCGCAAGCATCGGGCTGCTCGCGCTCGGCGCATGCGGAATGCTGCTCAGGAGAGGACGTTGAACGATAAAACTGGAAGATACCTTCCCGTGTGGTCGGGACTGGCACTGGCCGCGCTGATCATCGCCTCGTGCAGACCGCCGACTAACGCACCTGAAACAACCGCTGCGCCCGGATCACCACAGAAGATACATGTCGCGGTCGTCGGAGGCATGACGCACACGGGTCTTTGGCAGGCACTTAGCCATCGCTTTGAGGAAGCCACCGGCCATACCATCGAGATGGTGGCCACCGGGCCCAAGCAAGTCATCGACGATGCCGTCCGTCAAGGCGGAATCGATCTGGTCACCATACACAGCAGCGATACGATCGTGAACCTCGCGGCGGACGGATATCTTGAGAACCTGCAACCGTGGCTTCGGAACGATCTGGTCATCGTCGGACCTCCGACGGACCCGGCCGGCATTCGCGGCCTGACGGATGCCGGAGAGGCGATCCGCAGGATTCGCTCGTCAAACAGCCGATTCCTCGTACATGCCAGTCTCGGCGCACAGGGGGTATTGAAGGACGTGATGAATCGAACAGGTGTCGAGCTCTCCGAAGAGCAGACGAGCATCTTGCTCGTAGACCGTCATCGCGAGGTACTCAAACGCGCTGCGGCCATGAATGCTTACACATTGGTCGGTCGGATTCCGTTCCTCTCCGGAAGGATGGAGAACCAGGGACTCGTACTGATGGTGCAAGGCGATCCTGCCTTGCGACGACCTTATCTCGTGGGAGTCGTACCAGTCACACGCAGCACACCCCTGCGTCATCATGCCGCTACGCAGCTTCAGCAATTTCTCACCTCAGAAGAGACGCAGACCTTCATCGCCACATTCGGCATCGGGCAACTGGATGACCGACCGATCTTTTTTCCGATCAATCCTGCATCGAAATCAAGCTGAAGGATGTGCTGAAGTCTGTTGACGCGATGATCATGCAGCACTCGGCATCAAACCCGCAGGCCCGCATGTCAAGCCGAGTCATGCTGTTCGGCGCATGACCATCTGCCGCGAAACGACTGCAAATGAAAGCGTCTGAATAGAAGAAATCGGAGAGGGGAGATTCGATCTCCCTCGTTTTCTCAATTTCGGTCGCGCTCAGTTCATCGCCCGACCTCAAGAGCGACAACGACATCGCCCGTCTCGAGAAGCGCTTGATCCCCCACGATTGATTCTTTCAACCCCGTCATGCGCTTCGAGTGCGGTAAAAGGAGCACGCAGGGGCATGCGGTGTGCGTTCTCAGGCCGATTGGCTAACCGGAGAAGAGATTTTCGAAGCCCATGAGCCGCAATGACCGTGCAGCGTACTTGGTGCAGCCGCAGATTGTTTCGTTCATGGTGGCGCCAGTTCGAAATCGCCACATCAAGCCGCTTGGCCACCTCGCTGTGCCGTGTGGGGGATGCAGATCTTCTGTCCGGCCGTTTCAAAAGAGAGTCGTTGGATCCAGTTGAGTAAGCAGCAGTTCGCCTGGCTGGCCAGGTTGTGCAGCGCTCGGAGTCACCGACGCGCCCGCCGGTACAAAGCCGCCCTGGCCACCGTCACCTCGACACGCCCCGCCTCCGCCGCCACCACTGCGAAACGGTTGCGTTACCATGCCGGAAATCGATCCGGGAGCACCGCCAATTACCGCGACGGCGCCGCCGCCTGCCGGACTGATGGTTGGACTGATCAGATGCACAATGCCACCTCCGCCGCCCCCTCCAGGACCGGACGAGTCGCTGCTGTTTCCTCCGGCGCTGCCGTGCGCTCGGAGGGTCCCGTTGTTAGTGACCGATACGCGCGAAGCAAGGATTACCACGCCGCCCCCTGCACCGCCACGACCACTGATTCCGCCTCCTACACCGCCATTGGCCTCAATAATAGACCCGACCGAATTCAGAATCGCCCCGCGCGCCAGTACCCGTAGCGAACCGCCACCACTAGTACCAATCGTGATGTGAATCGTCCCACCGCCGCCACCGGCCTTGGGCCCTGGATTGAGAATCTGGCGGGCTTGCAGACTCCCCACGCCGACCCCTCCATCGCCCTGCACACGAAGGCTCGTGTTGTCGCCATAATCGCCATTAACTGCCGCTCCCAGCGCGATACCCGCTTCAGGAGGACCGTTGTAGGGTACGAGCACACCACCGCCGGCGCCCCGGTTGCTCCCGCCGCTCGCCCCGTTTAGTACGCGAATCGTCCCATTGTTCGTAAACGTGCCGGTGCATCGGATGGTCGTGCCACTCGGCACCGTGAATGTCCGGCCGGCATTCACGGTGAAATCCGTGAACTGCAGATTCGGGGGATACGTGACGGACCAGTCCTCGTCGATTTCGATCGTCCTCGCGCCGGCTGACCCGTCGCCGAAGATCAACATCAAAACGTCTGTCGCAGAAGGATTCATGCCGCCGGGCATCTGCGTACCGCAGCCGAGGAATCCCACCAGTACAGTCATGAGATATAACTTGAGCTGGCGCGTCATAATTCACCTGCTACCTGTTAAGAGGGTTGCCTCAATCGATCAGGTACACAAAGAGGAACGGAGAGGGGGGAAATTCGATCTCCCTCGTTTTCTCAAACTCGGCCGCGCTCAGTTTATCGCCCGGCCTCAAGAGTAACAACAACTTCATCCGTCTCGCTGTTGCCCTGTGCATCTGCGGTTGTTTTACCGTCTCGCGGCGCGTTTTATGGGCAGTACACAGACTCCCGGCCAAGCATCCTGGCAGTACCGCTTTCAGGTAAGCGCGCCGATCGCTTTCACGGAACGACCATCCATCTGGTCGAATGTCTATTCGACAGTTGAGAACACCGGTCCCGGTCACAACCCATGTCAAACGGTTGTCCGGAACACTGCCCGAGGATTTCGTCTGCAAAGCACTGCACATCTGCGCCGTCAACGCGGCGATCATTGGTTCGATCGCACCGCAGGAGATGTCAGCACCGAGACTGCTTCTCCCGGAGCCGCCTGATGAAGCCCATGCCGACCAACAGCATCGGCAGAACCGTGGCCGTGCCGGAAGCGCAGTTCAAGCAGCCGCAGAGGCCGTCAGACAGGGTCGGGTTCAGGGCCGACGTCTCGTTGCAATCGGCAATGCCACTACCATCCTCGTCCGTGTCGGCGACGCCGCACCCGCACGCGCCGGGATCGGTCTTGTTCGGATCGTTCGGACAGTCGTCCACGCAATCCGCAGTCCCGTCGCCGTCGGTGTCGACGTCGGGATTGCCACAGCCGCACGCGCCCGGCGCGATCTTCATCGGATCGTTCGGACAGTCGTCCACACAATCCGCTATCCCATCGCTGTCGGTGTCGACGTCGGGATTGCCACAGCCGCACGCGCCCGGCGCGATCTTCATCGGATCGTTCGGACAGTCGTCCACGCAATCCGCAGTCCCGTCGCCGTCGGTGTCGACGTCGGGATTGCCACAGCCGCACGCGCCCGGCGCGATCTTCATCGGATCGTTCGGACAACCGTCGATGGAGTCGGGCACGCCATCGCCGTCCGTGTCCGGCCCCAGACCGGTGAATACGTACGCAGCGCCGGAATTGAGGGCACTGTTGTCGGCCTCGTTGCCGTTAACGCCGGTGGCGCTGCTGTCCTCCTGATACGCCCCGACCACTACCGTGTCACCACTGACGAACACGGACCTGCCGAAGTGGTCGGACCCCCCGGTGTTCGATGCCTTGAGATACGCCTGCTGGCTCCAGACTCCATCGCCGTCGCGGATGAAGACGTACGCCGCGCCGGAATCGCCGGCGCTATTGTTGGCCTGGTCGCCATTAACCCCCGTGGCGATGCTGTCTTCCAAGTATGCCCCGACTACCACCGTGTCGCCGCTGACGGCCACGGACCAGCCAAACCTGTCGATCGCTTCGGTGTTCGAGGCCTTGAGGTAGGCCTGCTGCGTCCATACGCCGCCGTTGCGGACAAAGATGTAAGCTGCGCCGGAATCGATCGCGCTGTTGTCGGCCTGGTTGCCGTT
>JRYF01000479.1_pt1 | contig 127451 bp, 103 predicted proteins | sample 235331 | NCBI WGS metagenome assembly JRYF01 (sample SAMN03074217, study PRJNA261475) | activated sludge metagenome | biome: Wastewater Treatment Plant; feature: Wastewater; material: Activated sludge; isolation source: activated biomass of a wastewater treatment plant treating hydrocarbon... ... | reverse complement strand
ATAGCGGGGGCTGGACTCGAACCAGCGACCTCCGGGTTATGAGCCCGACGAGCTACCAACTGCTCTACCCCGCAATCATTTCTGGATCGTGAATCTAGTCGCAGACCGGGGGGCTGTCAAGCAAGGCAGAATGCGGAATCGAGCCCTCTGTGCAAGTCGGCTTCGATTTCTTCCCGAACCGAGTTAATGCGGCGTCTTTGAACCATGTCAGGATAGCGTCTTCGAACCAAGTCTGGATAGCGACTCTGAACCATGTCAGGATAGCGTCTTCGAACCAAGTCAGGATAGCGACTTTGAACCATGTCAGGATAGCGTCTTCGAACCAAGTCAGGGTAGCGTCTTTGAACGATGTCAGCGAAGCGTCCTTCTGAACCAGGCTAGAGCGTTATCGTGCGATCGTATCAGAAAGACTGGTCCCTGTTGATTCGAGCGTGCTGAGTGAGAAGGCCGCTCTCCCCTTGCCGCGCTAAACGAGTGAAAGCGCTCTGGCGGAGCACTTTCATTCATCTCGACGATTTCCGGCAGACAGAGCAACACCACTCGATGCCTGAAACACTTTCAAATTTGATGTCGTGATCCGGACGGGAGGGCCGAGACAAATCCTCGAACTCTCCTTCGTCCGTCGAGACGACGGACGCACCAGAGAAACTGAGACTGCTCGAACCGCTTCGTTGACGCACCTGCTGTAGTGCATGTGCTTTCCGCACACAGCAACTCCGATTCGAACGATGATTACGAGAAACCACGAAAGGCCTGAAGTGGGCCAACGCCTTCGCTCACTGAATCCTTTTTTTCAACGTGGAGTCCGCTCTATGCAGTTCAAGAATGCCTGTCGCCCTTGCGACGAAATGGCGATTGAGTTGTTCGGCAGGGTGCCGGCCATCCTCCGTGAGAAATGCAGTCGGCTGAGTTACTCGTACTCGCCGTGCTCAGCGTGGAATCTCTCCTGGGCGAGGCGGTCGGTCGCGGCGAAGGATTCGCCCACGAGCACGATCGATTCATTGAATCGCTCCAGGTGCTTGTGCGTCACGCGCTCCGGCGGAATCGGCAGCAGCATCGACCATCGCGTCGGTGGTACCAGCACGATCGATGTCCGCAAGGCCAGCACCTTGCCGCTTCCGTCGCGATATCCCTGCCAGGCACGGCCGATCTGCTCGCGCTTCCAGTAATAGGATACCTGCGAGCGCCGACCGGTACCGCGGATCGGGTCCCAGTCCTGTGGGCCTCGTAGCACGGCGACGAGCACCTGCTGCGAAATCTCCGCGTGGCTCAATTCATGCTCACCGCGGCTTCTGACGCGCTGCCGATCGTGCGGATCTTCACGGACGATGATCGTCTGATCGAGGCAATAAGTTACCGGCGCAAGAAGCGTCGCCTCGATTCTCGTACCGACCGGCGGTGCGCTGGACTCAGGCATGCCGGAAGTGCCGTCCGGGTTGTCCGGCGGCACTTTATGAAGTGTGTAGAGAATTCTCGCCTGGTCGTCGGTCACCATCGTGTGAAAATGGATACCGACGACGTCCTGCAGATCGGGGGCCATCCATTTCTTCCAGAGCGTATCCGGCAGTTGAATCACCGGAAGAGCATCAGCGATCTTTGTCGGCATCTCTGCGCCGCGAAACTCGGCGGTCAGGCCGGGGAGCAGGGCTCGGGCTTCGCCCTTTTTCCATGTTTCCGCGCCCGGTCCGGTCGGCGTGACGATCAGTTCCCAGGGTACGCCGTCACGCGGAACCGCGGCACGACTGGCCTGATAGGTCCAATTGCCGAGGGTGATGGGGCGTCCGACTTCTTCGGTGTTTGGCTGTTGCTGCTCAATTGGCCAGAGTTGGATTTTTCTTCTGCCGGTATAGGTTCGCAGGCCGGCCGTATCCTCTGCTGAGACCGCATCCATCACGATCATCGCGGCGACAAGTCCGATGACGGCGGAGACAAAGCCCGATCCAATGCGAGTATGGCTTGGACTGGGCATGAAGACCTCCGCGGCAGGGGGGTTGGGCGACCCACACATATTCTACGCCTTGGCCGATCGTCCTGCCATCTTGTGGGCATGCAGATACACAATATCCCGATGAATCCTGCACCGTCGTGCAATGGCTGATGGACGAAGCGGATGGTCGGTAGTATACGATGAGGGAGAGGGTGCCGATGTCTCACGATGACCTGCTGGAAAACCTGACCGACGCGCAGCGCGAAGCGGTCCTCCACACGGAAGGGCCGCTGCTCGTTCTGGCCGGCGCCGGGTCTGGCAAGACGCGGGTCATCACGCGGCGGGCGGTACACATTGCCCGGACGGTAGCGCGCCCTGATCAGGTACTGGCGATCACCTTCACCAACAAGGCGGCCGGCGAGATGCGAGAGCGCATTTGGGGGCTCGGCGTCGCCGGGCGGATGTGGGTTTGCACGTTTCATTCACTGTGTGCCCGGCTTCTGCGGGAATATGCGGAGGCCGCCGGATTGGCTTCGAACTACACGATCGTTGATCAGGCGGATCGGCGACAGGTGCTGCGCGACGCGATCCAACAGTGCGGTCTGGATGCGATGAATTGGCAGCCCAGATCGGTCGAAGTGCGGATCAGCGATGCCAAGAATCGGTTGATCGGCCCCGATGAATTTGAAGCCCAGGCATTCGACTATTCCACCAAGACGGTCGCGAGGATCTATCACCGATATCAGCAGCTGTTGTGCGAGCAGCAGGCGTGCGATTTTGATGACCTGCTGATGCGGATGGCCGGGCTGCTGCAGTGCGACGAGTCCGTCTGCCGGGAACTATCGGAGCGATTTCGCTACCTGCTGATCGATGAATACCAGGACACCAATCGCGCACAGTACATCATCGCGTCGCGGCTGGCATCGTTGCACCGAAACATCTGCGCTACCGGAGACCCGGACCAGTCGATCTACGCCTGGCGCGGGGCGGACCTGCGCAACATTCTCGACTTCGAGGCCGACTACCCGGAAGCGTGCGTGGTGCGGCTGGAGCAGAACTTCCGCAGCACCGGCGCGATCCTGTCGGCGGCATCGACGCTCATCGACCACAACACGCAGCGCAAGCACAAATCGCTTTGGACGAGCGGCGATGTGGGTATGCCGGTGCGCGTCTGGTCGTGTGACGATGAGTTGATGGAGGCCGGGCGCATTGCCGAGGACATCGAGCGACAGCTTTCAGATGGCGCTGAGCCCGGTGACATCGCCATTTTCTACCGCATCAACGCGCTGAGCCGCGTCCTGGAAGATGCGCTACGTACACGGCACTTGCCGTACCAGATCGCACGCGGCATCGAGTTCTACGGCCGCAAGGAGATCAAGGACGTTCTCGCATACCTCCGCATCATCCAGAATCCCGCCGACGAGACAGCCCTGTTCCGCGCCATGGGTGCGCCTTCACGCGGGATCGGCAAGGTGACGATGGACCGGATCCGGGCCGAGCGTCAGCGGCTTGGCGGAGACTTCGATGCCGCGCTCGGCAAGATCCGCTCAGACAAGGGCGCCGCGGCGAGAAAAGTCGGTGCTTTTGCGGATTTGCTGTCCTCGCTTCGTGCGGTCCCGCGCCGGCCGGTGCAGGCCGTGGTCGAGGCCGTCCTCAGGGAATCCGGTCTCGAAAAATCGCTCTCGGATGCAAGTGATATTGATAACGATCCGCTGGCCAACGTCTACGAACTGGTCAACGCGGCCAGACAGTTCGACGCCGAGAATCCGGAAGGCACGCTGGAAGACTGGCTCCAGCAGATCAGTCTGGTCAGTGATGCCGATTCACTCGCCGAGGGCGGCGCGATTACCCTGATGACCCTGCATACGGCGAAGGGGCTGGAGTTTCCATATGTATACATGGTCGGGCTTGAGGATGGTCTCCTGCCCCATCAACGTGCCATGCAGGGGGATCTGCTCGAACTGGAAGAGGAGCGTAGACTCTGCTTCGTGGGCATGACGAGGGCCATGCGGCTGCTGACGCTTTCGCACGCGAAGTATCGTATGGTCCGCGGTATCACCGAGCGGACACGCGCCTCCCGATTTCTCAATGAGCTGCCTCAGGAAGAACTGGCGCGAAGCATCTTCGAATCAGACCGCGATCGCAGCGTGGCACATCTTGGGCGGACGCACGACCCTTTCCGCCGGATGGGTGGCGACGGCTACTATCCCGGTCAGCGCGTTCGACATGACGAGTATGGCGAAGGTGAGGTGGTCGGGCTCGAACCGCGCGGCCGCTCGCTCTACGTTCGAATATACTTTGGCGAGTACGGCGAGCGCTCCTTCGCCTGTGAGCATGTCTCGCTCTACGTCATGGAGTAAGTCCAACAGGCGCGCGATTTCCAAGTGACTGGTTCATCGATCCGGCGAACGATCATGCATCGATGCGCGGTAATCATGGCAGGCGGCTCCGGCACGCGTCTCTGGCCGCTTTCACGGCGGGACCGGCCCAAACAACTCCTGCGCCTGCTTGATGGGCATAGTCTCATCGAGCGATCCTTCGAGCGGCTCCGCGGGCTGCTCCGGCCCGAAGACATTTACGTCATCGCGCTGGCCGATCACCTGCCGGCCATCGCCGCGGCGCTGCCGGAGCTGCCGCGCGAGAACCTCATCGGCGAGCCGGTCGGGCGCGATACGGCGGCAGCAGTGGCGCTTTCCGCGTCCGTGCTGCATCGACGGAATCCGTCGTACGTCATGGGCGTGTTCACAGCCGATCACCTGATTCGACCCGTCGAACGATTCGTCGAGCTGGTCCGGCGAGGTTACGAAGTCGCCGAAGAACACGCCGATGCCTTGATCACCTTCGGCATCCGCCCGACCGAGCCGCACACCGGTCTGGGTTATCTGCAACGCGGCGAATCGATCGCTCCCGGCGTCTGGCTCGCGGCCGGTTTTCATGAGAAGCCGGACGAGGTGACCGCGAAGTCGTACATCGATTCGGGTAGCTACGTCTGGAACAGCGGTATGTTTGTCTGGAGGACGGAGACGATCCTCGCTCAGCTTCGGCAACACCTTCCGAAAACGGCCGAGTGCGTCGCGGCGATCGCGGCGAAATGGGACACGCCGGGCGCTGCCGACGAGGCGCGTCGTCGCTATCCGGACCTGCAGCGAGTCAGCATTGATCACGCAGTGATGGAGAAGGCCGAGCGCGTTCTGATGGTGGAGATGGACCTGGAGTGGATCGACGTCGGAAGCTGGTCGGCGCTGGCATCCGTGGTCGGGACCGACGCCGTCGGCAATTCGACGTGTGGTGCGCGTTCGATCACCATCGACAGCCGTGGAAACATCCTGGTCAGCGAGGCGGAGCACCTGATCGCAGCAATCGGCGTGGACGATCTCGTCGTCGTCCACAGTCCGGACGCGACGCTGATCTGCCGGCGCGACCAGGCGCAGCGAATCAGGGAGCTGGTGGCCCGGCTCCAGGATTTCGAGCAGGGACGATATACCTAGCCGGTGTCGCATGGCTGTCACGCGAATCATGGGGATCGACTACGGCCGTCGACGCATCGGGCTGGCAATCGCCGATCTGGAGACGCGCATTGCCGTTCCACTGGCGACGCTGGAAGGACGAAACGACGCATCGCGGGATGCCCGACTTGTTCTCGACGCAGCACATGGCGAAGAAGCAACCCTGCTGGTCGTCGGTCTGCCGCTCAACATGGATGGCAGCGACAGCGAGCAGACCGCGCTGACTCGAAGTTTCGCCGTCGAACTGGGGCGGCTCGGCGATGTACCTGTCCACCTCCACGACGAGCGTCTAACGTCGCACGCGGCGAATGAGGCGCTGGACGCGGCGGGCATCCGCTCGCGGGACCGCAGAGGGCTGACCGACCGCATCGCGGCCCAGAAAATCCTCCAATCCTATCTCGATGAAGCATCTGCTCAGTGACCGGACGCCGCGGCGAAAGAATCACACAAAGCCGTCTCCGGACGCGATCCATTGCCTGGGGAGATTCTTGCCTGCCAGAGTGGTTTCGCTAGACTACGGCTACGCCATCAGGCGAGAAGGAGCGACGCCTGCCATGTACCGTGAATCACGAAGCAGCGGGCACGGCCGTTCAGGGACGAATCCGGCTCTGATGCTGACTCTGCTGGTCGCACTGTTTCTTCCGGGCTGCGTGGAACGCACGGTCAGCATCCACACCGAGCCGGAAGGCGCCACCGTCTTCCTCAACGATCAGGAAGTCGGCAAGTCGCCGGTCAAGGTTCCTTTTACCTGGTACGGCGACTACGACATCGTCATCCGCAAGGAGGGCTATCAGACCCTCAAGACGAATCGGCGGATCGACGCGCCGTGGTACCAGTGGCCCTTCATCGATTTCTTTGCCGAGTGTCTGGTACCCTTCACGATCCACGATCACCATGTCATGGACGTTCTCGTCCTCGAACCGCGCCAATCAGTTGACAAGGAGGTCCTGCTTCAATCCGCTGCGGAGCTTCGCGCCCGTGCCCTCGGCGAAGCACCGTAGAGTCGATTACAACGACAATGACACGCACGCCGACAATCTGGCCGACGCCGCTGGAGAGCCGGATCGCATGCAGTAAATGTAACAAGGGCTTGAAGCTCATTATCATGAAGAGGAGGCAGTTGTGATGCGGATGCAGATGATTGCCGGGATCGTTTCGGGGGTCACATTTCTCTGGATGTCCGCAACGTTGCAGGCGGTGGACGGTACGCCGAACTGGGTCTTTTCATCGGTCACTGCCGCGCCGGCCTCAGACTTTTACGTCTCATCACCGTCGCTGGCCTTCGATCACTATGGCACACCTGCGGTCTCATGGTCGCTCGTTTCGCAGTCGTCCGGCGTCAACACGGTCAACTTCGCTCAGTTGCTGGGCCTGGGCCTTTGGAGTACACACCAGCTTGCACCTGCCACGGCCGATTCCGGCCTGCTGACCAGTCTGGCCTTTGACCGCTCCGAGCGGCCGGTCGTCGCCTGGGTGAACGCCAACGGCACGGTGCAGGCCAGCTTCAACCTCAGCGTGGCCCAGTCCGTCGGCAGCAGCGCCGCGACCGCCCGGCCGATCATCGACATCTCCTACGATCTGGCCGGCACGCTGCGCGGCATGTTCGCACGCACGAGCACCGGTAACTTCTTCGACATCCGCCACTCCGGCAGTTCGTTTTCTTCCGTGGACATGGCGACCATCAGCGGATTTTCATCCCTGCACGATGCAGCACTTGTCACGGACGGCAGAGGGCTGCGACACATGGCCCTCCGCGGTGCGCTTTCCGGCGGTGGACAGGGCGTGATCATCGCCTCGGAACCATCCACGGCCGCGCCGTGGCCGTCGGCCGTACTCGTATCCGCTTCCAACATCTACGGCGTGGACATCGCCATGGACCCCGGCGATGGTCGCGTGGCGCTGGCCTACACGACCTTCGACAGCGGATCGAATACATCGAAGCTCTTTTACAGCAAGTTCACCGGGTCTTTCCTTCAGACGACCGAGGTCTTTTCCTCTACGCTGCACCGCTTTGAGGACGTCTCGCTTGCCTTTGATCCGGTCGATGGCCGTCCGGCCATTGCCTATGAGCGCAAGGTCCATTCATCCTCGGCGGAAGAACTACACTTCGCATGGCAGACGTCCTCATCGTCATGGCAGTCAACGCTGGTCGACGGCACCATCCGGCTCGATGCCCCGGCGAATCGACCGCGTCGACCTTCGCTGGCCTTCGACGACTACGGCACGAGCTGGCCGGCCATTGCCTACGTCGACTTCAATGGCTCGCTGGCCGTGGCCTTCGACCCGCCTGTACCCGAGCCGACGACGCTGGCTCTGTTCTCGGTGATTCCGCTCCTGCGGCGTCGTTGCCGAATGGGTAGATGAAGCGTTGGATTCGAACGTGAAGAAACTGTCCCGCGCGATACGATGCGCCGGATGAGCATCGATAGTTCACACGTTTCGTTGCGTCGCGCCATCGACGAATTGCGCGGCGAGCTGCGCGGTGAAATCCGAGACGATCGACTGACCCGCGCCATCTACGCCACCGACGCCAGCATCTACGAAATCGTGCCCGATGGCGTCGTCTTCCCGCGTAGCGTAGAAGACGTACAGGCGGCTGTGCGCTCGTGTGCTCGCCATCGAATTCCGATCACTGCACGCGGTGCAGGCACCGGTCTGGCCGGCGGCGCAGTCAATCGTGGATTGCAACTCGACTGCTCGCGTTATCTCAACCGTATCCTTCAGATCGATCCGGAATCGCGCACGGCCGTGGTCGAGCCGGGCGTCGTGCTCGACGAACTCAACGCGGCTCTGGCGCCATACGGGTTGCACTTCGCGCCGGACGTGGCCACCAGCAGCCGGGCGACCATCGGCGGAATGATTGCCAACAACTCCTGCGGAGCTCACTCGGTGATGTACGGCAGAACGGTCGACCACGTAGCTGCGCTGGACGTGGTGCTCTCCGACGGCTCGCGGCGAAGCTGGGGCGATTTCTCGACGTGTCCTGAATCGCAGCGTGGTTTGTCGCTGTCCGACGACGGCGCCTTGGACCGACAAAGCGAGGAAACGTTGCGGCGCATCACGGAGGAGTACTCGACTGAGATCGCTGCACGCTTTCCGAAGGTGATGCGTCGAAACGGGGGGTATGCACTGGATCGGCTCCGCGTTGAGCCGGATGGGCGCGTCAACGTCCAGTCGCTCCTTTGTGGAAGCGAAGGCACGCTCGCGATCATTGTCGGCGCCGTGTTGCAGCTCACGCCGCTACCCGGATACAAAGGGCTGGTCGTCGCTCACTTTGGCGATCTGCTCGATGCCCTTTCCGCGACACCGGCAACGCTTGAGCACCAGCCCGCCGCCGTCGAACTGCTCGACAAGCTGATACTGGACGCAGCCCGGACAAATCCCGTGATGCGTCGCCGTCGCTGGCTCATCGAAGGCGACCCGCAGGGCGTGCTCATCATTGAGCTTTACGATGACGACGCTGGACGACTTACGCAACGTCTCAAAACCCTCGCTGTGGATCTGAAGTCCCGCAGCATGGGCTACGCATGGCCCATCCTCACCGACGCCGCCGAGCAGGAATCCGTCTGGCACATCCGCAAGAGCGGGCTGGGCCTCCTGATGTCGCGCCCCGGCGATCGGCAGACTTACGACTTCGTTGAAGACACGGCCGTCGATCCCGCGCGGTTGCGCGATTACATCGCACGATTCATGCAGGTGCTCGCGGAAGAGGGCGTGCCCGAATCGAGTTATTACGCACACGCAAGTGTCGGCTGTCTTCACGTCAAGCCGATTCTGAATCTCAAAGACGCCGGCGACATCGCGAAGATGCACCGGGTCGCCGATCGCATCAGCTCGCTCGCACTCGAGTTCGGCGGCACCATGACCGGCGAGCACGGCGACGGAATCCTTCGATCCTGCTGGCTGGAGAAAATGTACGGCCCGAAGATCATCGAGGCCTTTCGACGAATAAAAGCAGCGTTCGATCCGCACAACATCCTCAACCCCGGAAAGATCGTCGATCCGCTTCCGATGATCGGTCAATTTCGTTACGGGTCGGATTACTGCGCCGAGCAGCCGCTGACCGTGCTGGATTTTTCATCCCACGGCGGCATGGCCGGACTGGCGGAAATGTGCAGCGGTGTCGGACAGTGCCGCCAGCGGCTCGTCGGCACGATGTGCCCCTCCTACATGGCGACCGGCGATGAGCGACATACGACACGGGCGCGGGCTAATGCCTTACGGATGGCACTTTCTAATCGCGAGTTGCTTGATGGACTGGAGGACCCGGCCCTGCCGGAGGTGATGGACCTGTGCCTGTCATGCAAGGCATGCAAGTCGGAGTGTCCGACTGGCGTGGACATGGCCCGACTGAAGGCCGAGTGGCAGCACCACGCGCATCGGCAGATCGGTGTCCCGCTGCGCAGCCGACTCATTGCGCACACTGCAGAATGGTGCCGCTGGGCGAGTCATGTCGCGCCGCTGGCCAATGCCGTCGGACAAAGCCGATGGGTGCGTGCGCTGCTTGATCGCTGGATCGGCCTGGATCGACGAATACCGCCGCCGCGACTGGCGCATCAGACGTTTCGAGACTGGTACAGCAGCCGCAGGAGTACCAACGCAGACAGATTGCAATCCGCCGGTTTCGGATCAATCCAGCATCCGAGATCGAGAAGCAATAGAAATGACATGCGGGTCGTGTATTTCGTCGATACCTGGACGAACTACTTTACGCCGCAGGTCGGCATCGCCACCGTCCAGGTTCTCGAAGCGCTCGGTTACGAGGTCATCATCCCTCCGGAGGTCTGCTGCGGACGTCCCGCGATCAGCAAGGGCCTGCTTGATCATGCGCAACGCCAGACAGAGAAGTGTGTTCGTGTTCTTGCTCCCTTGGCCGCACAGGGAATTCCCATTCTCGGGACTGAGCCGAGCTGCATCCTGACGTTCACGGACGAACTGCCCCAGCTCGTTCGTACGCCTGAAGCACGCGGTATTGCCGATCACGCGATGATGCTGGAGACCTTCCTCGCAAAAGATCTTGAGTCGCTCTCCTTACGAGCCCTCGATTCCGGAAGCGACGAAAGAGCGAATCGCTCCGCATCCCGCATACTGCCTTCCGCAATTCTTTATCACGCCCACTGCCATCAGAAAGCACTGGTCGGCTCCGAGGATGCAATGAGCGTCCTCCGGGCATTTTTCGGTGACGCTGTCGGGGAGATAAACTCCGGCTGCTGCGGCATGGCAGGTTCGTTCGGTCATGAAAAAGAACACTACGACGTGGCGGCTGCCGTCGGCGAGCATCGACTGTTTCCTCCAATCCTGCGGCATCCGAACGCGACGATCGCCGTTTCCGGTTTCAGTTGCCGATGCCAGATTGAGCACCATACGCCGGCAGCGGCCTGGCATGTCGCCGAGCTGCTGGCGCGCCAACTCGGTCGAAGTCATGGCTGACAGCGCCCGCCGGCTCGAATAAGATGCCGTCGATTCGTCGAGCCCACGGAGGTCGGACCATCTACCGGCATGATCTCAAGTCTTCGATGGCGATGATGCTCTTGATCATCGCGCTTGTCTCCGTCTGTGCGGCACGATCGCCGGAGAATCCTGATGATCTTCCGCCGCGCACACCGGCGCAGAACTATGTGATCACCGGCTTGCTTCGACAGCCGGCAGGCCTCACCACCCTCGAATCACTGCATTTACCCGAGGCATATCTGCGGCGCCTTGCCGACCGGGTGATCCAGTCCTCTTTCGAGCAGCAGCTTCGACTGGTCGTCCGAGATTCCGGACCTGCTTTGGCTGTCCCGCCGCCACCGGCAGCATCTTCGCACGATTCGACCACGACTGCTGCTGCAATGCCCGATCCGAATCGACGCATACTTGCCTGGCTTCCGCTCGGGATCGGAATCGTGTTCATTCTCGCAGTCGGCATCGTGCTCGCGATGCGAAAGGGGGGCAGCGTGTCATGATAAAGAAACGCCCTCACTCGCGATGCCACAAGGGGAGCTTCGCGCTGATACTTGTTGCGGTAATCGCGTCACGCGCTGGCTCGCAAGTGGCAGATAGCCCCGCAACCGGCATCGACGCGCAAATCCGCGTCATCCGTCATACGCCGCCCGCTTCGATCGCGGCCTACTGGACATCCCTTCCTGAGCGGCATCCGACGTTGCCCGGTTTTCGCGCCCCGATCACGGATTCGTCCGCCGCACTCTGGCCCTCTCACGCGCCCGATGATCGCTCGCCGGCATACATGCACCGCGCTGCACGAATCGTCGCCGAGCGATTGGCCATCGACGGTCTGCCGCTGACGCTTGCCCGCGTGGTGGAAGTCGTCGGCCTGGCGAATCTCAATCGCGGCGAAGCGGAAGACGCCGATCTGCTTCGTCGCACGGGGCTGCCGGTCGATCTGCTGGCCTACTATCCCATTCCTGGCGCCTCGTCGGTGGAACGCTATCCGATCGTGGGATACGTGCAGCAACTGCTGGCGTCGGGCAGATCAGCGGACGAACTGGCCGACACGCTGCGTGCGCTCCCATTCGAATTTCGAAAATCCTCGCCGGAGTTCCGCGCAACGAGCGAGTCGGAAGATCGCGATATCGCGTTGGTTCGTCTCCAATTGCCGCGCGGAGACTATTGGCGCGGTATCGGCGACGGCAGCGGTCTCGATGTCTGTCGGCAACTGATCGAAGTACTTCCGGATGCACAGTTCCTGGTGAGCATCGAGGCCGTACACGTGAACTCTTTCCTGGGCTTTGCTCGCCTCTGGCTTCATGAATCATCCTCGTCGACGGCTTCCGGAGATGCACGACTGACGGTTATTGCGGAGAAGCTACCGGTAGCCGAGTGGGCACAGGACAATGGCAAGATGGGGATTCTTACATCGGCCGCAGACGGCACACAGCGGCCGGCCACCCTCGCACCGCGTTACGCCAATCGCGGTGAGGAAGGCACCATCCTCGTGCCGGGCGAGAATCTGCTGCTCGATGGTCTCCGGGCAGCGGGCCACGCGGTCATCCAATCCCCGCTGCTCTTCCAGGGCGGCAATGTAATCCTCGCCACCGACCCGCGGACAGCGACACGTTATCTCCTCATTGGCGAAGCCGAGATTTACCGCAACGTCGCACTGGGTCTTACGCGGAAGCAAGTCTCGAATGCCTTCGCCGTCGAATTCGACGCAGGTGTGGAGATCGAGATGTTCGCCAACTCGTACCACATCGATTACGAGGTGTCACTTCGCAGCGTCGGGGGTGGCCTCGTTGCCTTCGTGAACGATACGACGAGTGCCGTGGCGATCCTGTTGCGCACCGGGGCACGCGCCCTGCGACAGACCGGTCTTTTGGACGATACGACGTCTCAGACCGTGGATAATAAACTTGCCGCAGACGATATTCTTGACGCCGCAAACCTGCTGCGAGCGGCCGTCGATCGACATGCCGTACGCCCAGGGCAGTATCCCGAGTCACTCGCGGCTCACTTCTCCACGAGTCTGGTCGATCCCGGCGTGGCGAACTTCCAGCATTTCCTGCTGGCGATGGACCTGGCGACCGCACTGCAGGATACGACGTTCACGCCTTCGAACGAGGCCTATCGGGAGTATCTGGATGTCCTGCGGCGCAGGCACGCTGAGCGTGCTGCTCTGCGGCACACCCTGGAATCGCTCGGCATAAAGGTGGTCGCCGTTCCAAGTCTCGCCGAGGGCGATCGAAGTCTGAATTACCTCAACGGAATTCATGCACGAGGTAAATACCTCATGCCGGCCTGTGGTGGCCTTTACGCCGACCTCGACCGAGCGGCTGTGGAGACATTTCGTCGAGAATTCGGGAATCAAGTCGAAGTCATCCCGGTTTATTGCGCTGAGAGCCAGCGACGCTACGGGGCGCTTCGATGTGCCGCCGCGGCATACTGAACCCCTGTCTGAGGTCTGCCGCCTGCCCGACTCACAGGGCGATGGTTTCTGTGCCGGGGCGTATAGCTCCGGCCGGCTTCGATGGACGTGAGGTTCTGCTGGTTTTTTCGCGGACTTTTGTGCCTACTGGCAGGCCTCCCCAGGAACACTGGCAAGGTCCCAAAAGCGGCTTGATCGGCATAACCGATATCGTTAAACTGTAAGTTAGGTGAGCTTCTTTTCGTAGGAGGGGTGGTCTGCCCGATCTGTAACCTGCCCGACCGCATCAGGTTCCCGATAGCCAGTTGGACACGACGCTGATCGTATCCATGTGCGCAGAGCACATGGAGTTCTGTTTCACCAGCCCTGAGCCACTTGGAGATTTCATGTTCCGTTCTATTGCCCGTTCGCTATTCTGTGTTTTAATCTCATCTTCCCTCATGACCTTCGCGGCCTCACGCGCCTGGGCTTCCGGATGTCCGGGCACACCAGGCCAGTCGACCGGCCCGGACGTCATCGTCGGCGTGCTCTCGCACGACATCATCACCAACTACAACAGTCTCGGTGGCATTGAGGCCTTCTCAGTCGGCACGACCTCCTGCAACCTCGGAAATACGCCGCTCATTTGGCAGTCCGGCGGTATCAACCATCCCGTCATCGGCCAGAATCTCTTCCGCTTGAAACTGGTTGACGGCACGCGCCGATTCGAGCAGCTCGGGCAAAGCTGGCTTAAGCACGGATTTTATGCTCTGAGTGATTATGCCTGCTGTTCTACCTGTTTCGGAACGGATGGTTCGACCCTCGGTGTCGGTTGTTCCGATCCGTATTCCTCCTCGCGAAACGGCGGCCAGAGCGCCCTCGGTCCCAAGTGGGCGGTCAACGCCACGACCGGCGTCCACACCCACAGCGTCACGGTTCCTGGCTTTTCCGGCAGTGTCGCTCGTCGATTGCAGGTCAAGATCGAGGACCTTGAGCCGTCTACCGGTGGAGGTGGCATCAACGCCACACGTTACTTTGTCGAGGCCCAGTACGTCGCCGCTGACGATGCCGCGGCAGGCAACAAGAACAACAACGCTTCCTACCGCCCTGTGTCGGTCACCGGCGGCGGAGCTTCTTGGGACTTCGCTCGCACGGGCGCGACCCAGCGCGAAAAGGCCGCCATCTTCGCGTGGCGTGACGTCGACCCGGCCGTATTCATTTCCGAAGTCACGACGGCCGAGGCCAACGGCTGGACGGCCCTGGTGCTTCTCGGTTCACAGGCCACGGACCTGGGCGGCGGTATGTGGCACTACGAGTTTGCCTTGCAGAATCTCAATTCCGATCGATCCATTCGCTCTTTCTCGCTGCCGATTCGGCCTGGCGCCACCGTCACCAATCTCGGCTTTCGTGATGTCGACTACCACAGCGGCGACGGCCCGAGCGGCGTCAATTGCGACGGCACAGATTGGCCGCCGGTTCATTCCTACAACGAAGTAAATTGGGAGACCGTCACCTTCAATCAGAACATCGGCGGCAATGCCATTCGATGGGGCACGATGTACAACTTCCGCTTCGATTCGGATGTGCCGCCTTGGCCCGGAAAGGGCGAGATCACCATGGGCTACTTCAAGCCGGCCGCCAATCAACCGGATACGGTTCTGGGGCTCGGCTTTTCGCCCATGCCGTGCTGGCGGGGTGATATGAACGGCGACGGTTCGGTCGACAGTCTCGACGTCGCCCTCTTCGTTGAGCGACTGGTCAATGCCGGCGCATCCTTCCGGGAGCGCTGTGCCGGTGATCTCGCGCTTCCGACGGATGGTCAGATCCTGCTGGATGACCTCCCCGAGTTCGTGGATTGCCTCCTGAACGGCGGCTGTGGTTGATCACATTTTTGATAGGTTACTGATCAGGGTCGGCAGTTGTCTGCCGGCCCTGCTTCGTATGTCAGCGCGGTTTGGTGTCACTCGCTGCCTTGGGACACGGCGGCTGCTGGACACCCCTATGGAGAAGGAGTTCATTCTATGCTAAGAGCCCCCACGAAACCCATCGCGGCATTCCTCGGCCTCGTTGCCCTGGCAGGATTGCTGGTTTCGCCCGTCGCGGCCGATACGCGGCTCGACAAGTCCTTCGAATCCCTCGCGGCGTGGTCGGTCACATCCGGTCATGCCTCGCTCACGTTCGATTCTCAGGCGCTTGGTGCGCTCGGTCTCTCGACGGCTTCCGATGCGACCTGGGTTTCACCGATCAACACTTCGGTGAGCAACTTTCAACTGACCTACCTGGATGATCAGATCCACCAAGTGGGCGGCGCCCTGACTGTGACCGGAGAGGCCCTGCTGCTTTCCATCGCGGATCAGCCCGATCAGCTTCGTATCGGTAACTTCAGCATCTCGGTCTCCGGCCGCACGATCGCCGTGATCGACGGCCTGGATGTGCACCGGGTCATCTTCCAGTCCGCAGCCGACGGCCTCTCGATGGAGATGGATCCCGCGACAGGGCGATTGACGTTCGCTGCGGACCTGGTGATCTCCGATTCCTTCGCCACTGAAGTCCTTCAGGACAAGTCCTATGCTGGCATGCCGGCTGGCCACCTTGAGATCATCGCCGACGCCACACTGAGCGATGCCCAGTTCTTCACGCCACCGCAGTCGTCGGAAGGCGCATCGCCGCGTGCCGGTGCCGACGTGATCGTCGGCGCACTCACCGGAGACAGCGCCGGTCAACCCCGAAGCTGGGGAAGCACGAGCGGTGTTTATGCCTACTCGGTCGGCACGACCTCCTGCAACATCGGCACCGTTCCGCTCAACTGGTTCGATGGCGTGCCGAACATGCACCCGGTCATCGGTCAGAACCTGTTCCGCCTGAAGACTGAGCCGGGCACGAATTACGGCCGTTTCGAGCAGATCGGGCAGTCGTGGCTCAAGTACGGCTTCTGTGCACTTCAGCAGGGGCTTTGCACCTCCGGTTGCCAGCCGGTCTGCGGCGGCTGTTGCAGCCAGCTGGGCGTCAACTGCAGCGATCCCTACACGGCTACCCGCAACGGCGCATTCGGCAATCTGGGTCCCAAGTCGCCGGTCAATCCATACCTCGGCACCTTCCCCGATCCGCATGCCTCACCCAGTGGTTCTTCGACGGTCCGAGGTCGCCTCCAGGCCCTCGCGGCAGACGTCAACCCCATGTTGAACGCCGGCGCCCTTTACTTTGTTGAAGGCCAGTACGTCGCCAACGACGACTCCGCCGCCGGCAATCTTCACAACAACGCATCCTGGCGCCGTGTCACGGTCGTTAACAACGTCACCAACTACCCGCTTAACTGGGTGACTGGTGCAGTTCCTGGCGCCAACACGGTTCGCGAACAGCCAGCAATCTACGCGTGGCGCGCCTACGACGCCGACGTGACCATCGTACCTTTCGACATCCCCAGCGACGGTCGCTTCTTCCTTGGCTACAAGGTATCCGAGAATGAGGACGGCTCCTGGCACTACGAGTATGCCCTGTTCAACATGAACAGCGAACGCGGCGCCCAGTTCTTCTCGGTCACCACGCCTGAATGCGTCGGCGTCACGAATCTCGGCTTCCATGACGTCTTCTATCACAGCGGTGAGCCATACGACGGAACCGACTGGCCCGGCTCGGTCCTTCCGGATCAAGTGATCTGGGCGACCCAGACATTCGGCCAGAACAGCAACGCCAACGCCCTGCGATGGGCCACGCTCTACAACTTCCGCTTCGATGCCGCGACGCCGCCGACTGCCGGCACCATCAAGGTCGGCCTCTTCAAGCCGGGCTCGCCGAGCTTCGTGTCGGTCAGCGCCCAGGTGCCGTCGGCCCTGTCGTGCGTTCGAGGCGATGTCAACGGTGACGGCTTCGTCAACGGCGAGGACGTTGCCCGCTTCGTCGAGATCCTGATGTCGGGCGCAGGTACCCCGCTTGAAAAATGTGCGGGCGATCTCCAGCTTCTCAAGGATTGCGAGATCGGCGTCAGCGACGTCACCAATTTCGTCAACTGCCTCCTGGCGGGCGGCTGCTGACGAAAACCTTCAGCTCGTCACGTGTGCCCCCGACGGCCGCTGGTGTCTCCGACGTCCAGCGGCCGTCGGTCTTTTAACAGAACCGCTCGCCTGCTTGTGGAACCGGCTGCCGCGACATTCGCCCGGATGTAGGAGGCGCGGTAGAACACGTTTCATGTTGCCTCGTTACGAACTCTTCGACCACACAGCCGATCTGGGTATTCGGCTTCATGCGCCCTCGCTTGAAGCGTTAATTCCGCTTGCGGCCGAGGCCCTCTACGCCGTGATCGGCGAACTGGTCCCCGAATGCGGCGCCGCCTCCGCGCCGGTCCTGCTGCAATTCTCCGGTGACAGCCCGGATACCCTTCTGCGAGATTATCTTGCGCGCCTGCTCCTCGACTTCGAGACGCGGCACCAGATATTCTGTGAAGTGACAGTTAGCGAGTTCAGCGATCGAGTGCTCCGTGCTGAGGGCCGATTCTGCCCGATCGACTCAACGCGAAGCATCTATCACCGGGAGGTCAAGGCGATCACCTACCACGACCTGGCCGTGCGAAAGACCGAGGGCGGCTATGAGGCGACGATTATTGTGGATATCTGAGCGGCGGCGGCGGAGTACGGAAAACGACGAATCCAGCTGATAACTATCCGGCAGCTTCGCTGTTCAGTGTTGATCGTGCGACAGATCTCTATAATGACTTCATGCCCGACGCTTTCACCGGTCCATTGAATCGCCTCGACGCCTGCCGCTGGTGTATCCCGCGGTCGTACAAGTCCGGCATGCGCGTCGACGGCCTTATCTACGCAGATGGAGCCCTCATCGACGCCATTCGCGGCGACAAATCCCCTGAGCAGGTCGCCAATGTCGCCTGTTTGCCCGGCATTGTGAAGTATTCGCTCGCCATGCCGGACATCCACTGGGGCTACGGCTTCTGCATCGGCGGTGTCGCCGCGACGGACCCCGACGACGGCGGCGTCATCAGCCCCGGCGGCGTCGGCTACGACATCAACTGCGGCGTCCGCCTCCTTCGCACCGACCTGAAGATCGACGAAGTCCGCCCGCGGCTCGAGCGACTTGTTGACCGGCTATTCGCCAACGTCCCCTGCGGCGTCGGCCAGGGCGGCCGCATCAAGTTCAGCAAAGCCGAACTCAGGACGCTCATGGAGCAGGGCTCGTCCTACGTCGTCAACAAGCATGGCCTCGGCTGGGAGAGCGATCTCGAAGTTACCGAGGCCGGTGGCTGCATCAGGGGCGCAAGGCCGGACTATGTCTCCGATTCGGCATACCAGCGCGGCGGCCCGCAGTGCGGTACCCTCGGCAGCGGCAACCACTTCCTCGAAGTGCAGGTCGTCGATCACGTCGACGATCCGCACGCCGCGCAGGTCATGGGCCTCGAAAAGGGGCTGGTCACGATCATGATCCACTCCGGCTCGCGCGGCCTGGGATATCAGGTCTGCGAGGATGCGTTGAAAGAATTGCAGCACGTCCCGAAAAAATATGGCATCGATCTGCCCGACCGGCAGCTTGTCTGCGCGCCAGTGCATTCACCAGAGGGCGAGAAGTATCTTGGCGCAATGCGCGCCGCGGCGAACTACGCATGGTGCAATCGGCAGATCATGACCCATCTGGCCCGCCAGACATTTGCCGAGATCTTCGAGAAGCCCGCTGAGCGGGTGGGCATGCACCTGATCTACGACGTTGCCCACAACATTGCCAAGATGGAGCCATACGAAGTGAACGGCCGCACGACCGAGCTGTGCGTCCATCGCAAGGGTGCAACGCGGGCCTTCCCGCCGGGCCACCCTGAGCTTCCGCCGCGCTACCGCGGCATCGGCCAGCCGGTGCTCGTGCCCGGCGACATGGGTCGGGCCAGCTACGTGCTCGTCGGTCGGCCCGGCAGCATGGAGCACACCTTCGGCAGCAGTTGCCACGGCGCGGGACGTATGATGTCCCGCGGCGCGGCGATTCGCGCCAGCAAGGGCCGCTCGATCCAGCGCGAGCTACTCGATCGCGGCGTCATTGCCCGCGCCCGCGGTCGCACCGGTCTTGAGGAAGAACAGCCCGACGCCTATAAGGATGTACAGGCCGTCGTCGGCGTGCTTCACGAGGCGGGGATCAGCCAGAAGGTCGCACGGCTCAGGCCGATCGGTGTGATCAAGGGGTAGGAGGATCGCACTATGTCGCGCATCGTTGAACTATTCCTTGTCACGCTTGTTATCATGGCCCTGCCGGGCTTGGCTCCCGCGAATCTCGTTTGGAGTACGAGCGTCGGCTGTTCCGTTTACGATGGTGTAAACGAGGATGTTGTCGTTTACGACGATATTGAGAGTCCTTTCGTAGGCAGCCACGCCGCACAGTTGGGTGATCTGCAAGCGGCAGCCGCGTACGATTTTAGGTGGGACTCATTCGCAGGGCAGTTTCTCGTCAATGCGTTGCAGACCGGTCCAAACACAAGTGAGTATTCGTATTCCACATGCGGGGGCTTCATTGGCCTGACTTCGAGCTTCGCTCTCGATATTTCCTTGAGCGCTTCGTATGATTTCATCCTTCCAGGTAGCACGACGGAAGCAGTGCTCGAAATGACTGTGGGCAGGATCGAGCTTCCCGGCCCCGGTTTCGTTGTCATCTGGTCCGAATCCGACGACGTAGTGGCTGGAAGCGATCCGCTGTCCGGCGCACTTTCGATTGCAGAAAGTATGATTCTGCCTGCCGGTCATATGTACGTCGTCAGCTATGCTATGACGCTTTACGTCGATGGTGGAGGAACCGCAGACCTGCAGCCATTATTCGGCGATGGCGTCGTGAAAGTACAATTCGCAAAGGTGCCGGAACCCTCCGCTTTAATGATCATGTGTTTTTCTATAACGATCTTTGGTCGTAGGGCATCAGGAAGTCGCTCGATGCCACGGCCTACGCCGACGGAACATTTGCCATCAGCCGCATGAGTTTCTCTTGCGTCGCCTCGTCGCGTGACAGTTCGCCTGCCAGCCGGCCCTGGCAGAGCACAAGTATTCGCGTCGAGAGGTTCAGCACTTCCGGAAAAATCCGAACAGAAAAGCACGGCCGCGTTGCCCTCGGCGGCACAGGTTTGGAAGAGGAGCAGCCCGACGCCTATAAGGATGTACAGGCCGTTGTCGGCGTGCTTCACGAGGCGGGGATCAGCCAGAAAGTCGCACGGTTGAAAACGATCGGCGTCATCAAGGGTTGAAAATTCTCAGTCCACAACAACGCGTTGCCCCATCTGGTAAAGGTCTCGGAAATGAGACAATAATTCGACTGAAAACATCTTGACCGCAATCGGGGGGGGGGTAAACTACTGAATGTGTTCGTAGTTGCTGATACAATCTGCCAGTCATCGGGACTGATTCACAAGGAGGAATCCATGATTCTGCGGATGTCGGTTGCTCTCTTGCTCGTAGGCATCTCATGCCAGATAGCCCTCTCTGAGGATCAAGCTGCAGCGGTTGTTTCTCCGGCGAGAACTGATGTGCAAGCAGCCGAGCGTGCGCTTCTTGCTAGTTCACTAGATAACTTCTGCGGCGAAACCCATTTCGAGTTGCAAATAAACTACTCTGCGATGGAGGAATTGAGTCGGGATGCAGGATCCATCATTCAGCGGTGGCGTATCATGACTCCCAATGGCGGAAAATGGCTACGAGGTACGGTTACCTGGATAGAAAGGGAATCGCCTTCCAACCAGATAGCGTTTGGTGAATCGGCCGAGGTGCTGTGGTGGACTGTTGGTCGCAGTCTATGCGTTTACCACAAAAATGGAATTGAGAAGTATCGCGAGGGTGAACAAGCAAGATCCATTGCGTCGGCTGAACAACTCGTAGCGCAAGCCAGAAGTGAACTTAAGACGATCCTGGCTGCCAGAGGTATTCAGGGAGCTACCAAGAGAGCTACCCTCAAGAATGTGCAAAGGCGGACACAATCACTTGATGCCACTGTCGAGCTTGACAAAGATACATTTGAGATCGTGCTGGAGGCGCGAAGTCCGCATTGGGTGATTACGTCCATTTCGCAGACCCGGCGATCGGTACCGCTGAATTGGAGCTATGGCGATTTCCAGCGTGTCGGTGATCGCCTGGTGCCTGGGTGGGTGCACTACCGCTCTGATAATCCGACACGCGGCGGCGAATCGATTCTTTATCGTGACATCAAAGTGAATCTGCTCGATCCTGTGGACGCAGTTGCCAGCGTAGTGAACACGTCTGGCTTTCGATCCTTCGACCTTCCGCTCGATGTCATTGTGAGGGTGGATTACAAGCAAGATCAAGTCCTATCGTCTGATCTCTCGCCCTGATGTGGTCCTCATTTTGGGGAAGTTGTCACGAGAGCTTCTGAGGATCGGGGCTGTTCTCGTCAACTTAGCGAACAATGAGGTAAACGATGTGTAATTCACATGTGTGTTGCGCCGCGGTGGCAGCCATTGTGATTATGTTGGTTGTAATTGCGTCTGACATTGAACAGGAAGCGATGGGTCAGCCGGGTCCCTCGCCACATCCGAATTGCAAGAAGACGGACGTAGGTCCAAAGTGCGGAACTGACGTAGTATTGTCGAGCTCACAATGCGACAGTGGCGTGACTTGCGCATTGGAAGAGCATATCTATGAACCGATCATGAACTGTTCTGGCGGTTCTGAGGGCGGCCTTAAACATTGCTGCGCATCGAGCTGTCGCGTTCGTAAGATCACACGTGCATGCAGTGACAATGGCGATTGCGTCGTGCTGGTCGGTAACCTCTATGAGGACGTTTTACCATCCAGCCATGCTTGCGGAGACCCCTGCGGAAACACAACATCGCAGCCGAGTGAACCAGTGGACCCCGTGCCGTAAACCGGAGTCAACTTACACCGCAGGCACATTTGCCATCAGCCGCATGAGTTTCTCTTGCGTCGCCTCGTCGCGTGACAGTTCGCCTACCAGCCGGCCCTGGCAGAGCACTAGTATTCGCGTCGAGAGGTTCAGCACTTCCGGCAGATCCGAGCTGATGAGCAGCACCGCGCGGCCTTCGGCGGCCAGCGCGTCGATCAGCGCGTGAATCTCCGCCTTGGCCCCCACGTCCACGCCGCGCGTCGGTTCGTCGAGCATCAAGACGCGGCACTTTCTCGCCAGCCACTTGGCCAGGGCCACCTTCTGCTGATTTCCTCCCGATAGCCCGGCGACTGGGGCGTCGATGCTTGGCGCGCGGATGCGAAGCCACCCGAAATATTCCTGCGCTACTGCCCGTTCACTCCGCCGGTCGAGCAGCCACCCTCCGCGCAGCCGGTCCAGCATGGCCAGCGTGAGGTTCGCCTTGCAGTCCATCGTCAGCACCAGCCCCTGCCGCTTGCGATCTTCCGGCAGCAGACCGATGCCATGCTCGATCGCGTTCCTCGGATCGCGCAGGACAACCGGCCGCTCCTCAACCTCGATCGTCCCTTGCGCCGCCGGTTCGATACCAAAGATCGCCTGGGCAATCTCGCTCCTCCCCGCGCCGACGAGGCCGGCAAGGCCGACGATTTCACCGGCGTGTACGTCGAAGCTGATATCCTCGAACTTCCCCGGTGAACTCAGCCCGCGGACGCGCAGCAGTGCAGGCCCGCGCTGCGCACCGACATGCGTCGGATAGTAGTCTCCCAGCGGCCGGCCGATCATCAGCCGCACGATCTCGTCGGGGCTCGTCGTGCTCGTTCGCAGCGTGTTGATGCAGCGCCCATCGCGCAGCACGGTGACTCGATCGGTCAGCCGCATGATCTCCGAGAGGTGGTGCGAGACGTAGAGGATTGTGACGCCATCTGCCTTGAGTCGGCCGATGATCGCAAAGAGCCGCTCCGCCTCGGCCGGCGAGAGCGAACTCGTCGGCTCGTCGAAAATAACTACGCGCGCCTTCTGCCCCACGGCCACGGCGATCTGCACAAGCTGCTCCTGTGCGGTGGACAGCTTGTTCATCGGTGCATGTGGGTTGATCGACAGCCCCACGTCGGACAGCCGTGCTCGCGCTTGTCGCTCCATCTCCTGCCGACGCACGAACCCGCAAGCTGACGGCATTTGCCCGAGAAAGAGATTCTCCGCTACCGACAGATTCGGACAGAACGCCAGCTCCTGATGCACGATGCGAATGCCTGCCCGCGCTGCGTCAAGCGGCGAGCCGAAATCCGCAGGTCGGCCGTCGAAGAGGATTCTCCCGTCGTCCGGCTGATAGATGCCCGCTACCAACTTGCCCAGCGTGCTCTTGCCGGCGCCGTTTTCACCGACCAGGGCGTGGCATTCACCTGCGGCAACGTCGAACGTGACGCCTTCCAGCGCCGTGACGCCGGGAAAGCGTTTGGTGATGTTCTCGAATCGCAGGAGTGCGCTACCCATGGGTCCTCACTGCGCCTTGATGAGCCAGCCGACCAGTGCAGCCGCGACGATCATCCCCAGCGGCACCAGCACCCAGGCGAGCGCGATGCGTTCTTTGCGAACCAGTTCACGCAGATCGAGCAGCTTCCACTCAAACATGCCTCGCCACGACTCGTCGCCCGAAGCGTATTTCGTGAAGGCCTCCCGCACTTCCCGAATGGGGATGTCCTCGCGCACCGATTGGTAGTGCGTGTCATCCGTGCCCTCGCGATATTCAAGAACATATCCATCCTTCGGCGTGCCGCAGGTCTGGATGTACACCTCGTCTTCGCGGCTGAGTATCGCGAAGTTGTTGTCTTCCCCGTCGAGCGTGCCCAGGGCGTCATCAATCTCCCATGACTGGGGGGTCTTGTAGCATTTTCCGCTGGCAAGTTCGAGTTGCATGGATTACCTGCCATACTTAAGTGCGCGACAGACTGCCGTGGCGGGACTAACTCTTCCTTAACCACTTCTCCCAGTTCTTCCCGTACGTCGCCACGTTTTCCTGTGTCACGCGGTCCAGTTCCGCCATGTCGCGCGGGTCCTTCGGCGATGCGTCGTTGTGCAGCTTTTCGACGAGCAGTTCTACGCTGCGATAGCCCCAGTGATAAACGCGCTGGGCCAGCAGGGCCTGTACGATGCCGCGCTCCACATACTTGAGCTGCGCCGGAAGGGCATCGACCGCCACGATCTTCACGCGACCCGGCTCCCAGCTCATCAGCGCATCCGAGAACAACGGCCATCCGCCCACCATCGCCCAGCCGACGATGTCCGGGTTCGCCGTCTGCACCTCCTGCACCTTCGCCGCCGCGTCCTGCGCCGTTTCTCGATGGTAGTACACATCCGCCAGCTTGATCTTCGGATGCTTTGCCAGTTCGTCCCGCACGCCGCGCACGCGGGCTTGTAGATTCGGCGCCGTCTGGTTGCCGCCGAGGATCGCAATTCGTCCGCCTTCCGGTCCGAGGCGTTCGGCCAGTTCGCGCATCACCTGTCGGCCGCACTCGACATCGTCGATCCCGTGGTAGACGAAACGCTTGCTGTTCGGTGCGTCTGAATCAAAACATGCAACGAGTACGCCGCGATCGACCGCGCGATTGATCGCCGGCGTCACCTTTGATGCATCCGTACAACTGATCGCCAGGGCGTCCACGCCGGCCACCATGAGCTGCTCGACGAAAGCGGCCTGCCGCTGTGCGTCTTCGTCCGCCGGTGTCCGCCAGAGAATCTCGATCTCGATGCCGTACTTCTTCCCCAGCTCGCGCGCCGCGTCTTCCGCCCCCACGCGTGCCGCGATGAAGACCGGATTGCTCTCGCTCTTGGCGATCAGACCGATCTTGTACTTGATCGGCTCGGCCTGCGCCACGTTCGAGACCAGCCACGCCGTAGCCGCCATTGCACACAATAGGATTCGCATTCTTCCTGCTCCGATTGTCTTACGCCCGAACCAGTCGCCGCTCATTCATTGCCGTGCTCACGCGGTCCATCACCACGGCGAGGATGATCACCGCTCCCTTGATGATCTCCGTGTAATTCTGATCGATCTCCAGAATGACGATCCCGTTGGCGATGAGCTGAATCACAATCGCCCCCAGCACCGCCCCCAGCGCCGTGCCGCGCCCGCCGGACAGACTCGCACCACCCACCACCGCAGCGGCGATGACATCCAGCTCGTATCCTCGGCCCGTTGATGAATCCGCAGAGCCAAACGTGCCCAGCGTAATCACGGCGGCAATGCCTCCGGCAAGACCTGCCAGCGCGAAGACGAGCACTTTCACCCGTGAGACGCGAATTCCTGAATACATGCTCGCCGTCTCGTTGCCGCCCACAGCGTACGCGCTTCGCCCCAAGACCGTATGTTGCAGAAAGACATAACCCGCCAGGCCAACCATCACGACCATCGCAATCGGCAGGAGTGTAAAGTCACCCATCGTGTGCCGAAACATTTGTCCGAAGACCTCGGGATAATCCGTCACCGCTTGTGCCTGCGTGGTCACGAAGGCGATCCCGCGAAAGATCGACATCGTCCCCAGCGTGATGATGAAAGGATGCACCTTCAGCAGTACGACCATGAGCCCGTTGGCCAGGCCGCAGAGCATCCCCACGGTCATCGTCAGAGCAATGGCCAGCGGCACGACCCAGATCGGCGATGCATCGGCATGCGCCCCCGACGGTCCCAGCCATCGCAGAAGCATCGCCCCGCAAACTGCCGCGAGACAGTAGATGCCCCCGATGGACAAATCGATGCCGCCGGAAATGATGAGCATCGTCGCCCCGACCGCCATCACCGCCGTCCACGAGCTGTTCTTGAGAATGATGTCGATGTTCATCGGCTGCAGGAACTTGTTGACCTGCACCTGACCCGTGACCCGGCCGGTCTCCGGGTCGCGCACCCGCTGCGTGACGGTCCCGCCGAAGATCGACAGCAGCGTGCCCAGCGCGAGGATGACGACGATCAGCCCCGTTTCCTTCGCTCGCAGCAGGTTGGTCAGGTATTTACCCTGCATGATGCGATGAGCTTACGAAGCCCCGCATCCGCTCGCAAGCCGGACGGCTGCGGCTGGAGCGGGTGCTCGACATTGCCACGTGCGTGAATAGAGGACGTTCCGTCGCTCGCGCTCCGGGCTCGGATCAACTTCATGTGATTGATGGGTACAATCCCGCTCAGAGAAAGGTTCGCATGAAGTACACACGATTATGCCGATTGACGAGTTCTCGCTCTGCGCCGTAACAGTTGCGATTCTGCGTTGTCTATGAAGGTTCCGGCAGCGTGGCCGACCGCGTCACTGTTCAAGTCAGACGTTGAACGTGCGCAATCGATAGTGATGCAAAGAAAACGCCCCGGGTCATTTGCCCGGGGCGTTGTCGAAAAACTCGCTGGCGAAGTATGGACGGCGAAAGGCCACACTCCGAGATTTACTTCTTCACCTCGAATTCTGCGTCGATCACATCGTCGTCCTTCTTGCCGCCGGAGACGCCCGCGCCCACCGGCTCGCCGGCAGGTGAAGCGCCCGCACCACCGGCAGAAGCACCTGCGGCCTTTGCGGCCTCTTCGTAGATGATCTTGCCAATCTGCTGCGAAGCGGTCATCACGTTCTCGATCGCCCGCTTGATCGCACCGGCGTCGTCGTTCTTGACCACGTCACGGAGGTTGCTGATGGCGCTTTCTACCTTGCCGCGCTCGTCCGCGGGAACCTTCTCGCCGTGTTCCTTGAGCGTCTTCTCCGTCTGGTAGATGACCTGATCGGCCTGGTTGCGGGCGTCGATCAGTTCGCGCTTGCGCTTGTCTTCCTCGGCGTGGCTCTCGGCCTCCTTGCGCATCCGCTCGACTTCGGCTTCGGACAATCCGCTGGAGCCCTCGATTCGGATCTTCTGCTCCTTGCCGGTGCCGAGGTCCTTGGCCGAGACGTGCAGAATGCCGTTGGCGTCGATGTCGAAAGTGACCTCGATTTGCGGCATGCCGCGCGGGGCCGGGGGAATGCCGGCGAGGTTGAAGCGGCCGAGCGTGCGATTGTCCACCGCCATGGGCCGCTCGCCCTGCAGGACGTGGATCGTTACCTCACTCTGATTGTCCGCCGCGGTGGAGTAAATCTCCTTTTTGCTCGTGGGGATCGTCGTATTCCGCGGGATCATGACGGTCATCACGCCGCCAAGCGTCTCCACGCCGAGTGACAGTGGTGTGACATCCAGAACAAGAATATCCTTCACGTCACCCGCGATGATGCCTGCCTGAATCGCCGCACCGATCGCCACCGCTTCGTCCGGATTGACGCTCTTGTTCGGTTCTTTGCCGAAGATCTGCTGGCAGAGCCGCTGCACGGCCGGCATGCGCGTCGAGCCGCCGACGAGGATCACTTCCGTGACGTCCTTCGGGCTGAGCTTCGCGTCCTCCAGGGCCTTGAGCACAGGACCCCGGCAGCGCTCGGTCAGCTTTTCGGTGATCTGCTCGAACTTCGCACGGGTGATGGTCAGATTCAGATGCTTCGGTCCGCTGGCGTCGGCGGTTATGAACGGCAGATTGATCGCCGTTTCCATGCTTGTGGAAAGCTCGCACTTGGCCTTCTCGCAGGCCTCCTTTAGGCGCTGATGGGCCATGGGGTCTGTGCGCAGGTCGATGCCGTACTGCTTGCGGAACTCCTCGGCGACGTAGTCGATCAGCACCTGGTCGTAGTCATCGCCGCCCAGGTGTGTGTCGCCGTTGATCGAAAGCGTTTCGAAGACGCCGTCACCGACATCGAGGATGGAAATGTCGAAGGTCCCGCCGCCCAGGTCGAAGACGGCGATCTTGCCGCCTTTCTTCTTGTCCATGCCGTATGCCAAGGCCGCGGCCGTCGGCTCCGGCAGGACGCGCTTCACATCGAAACCGGCGATGATGCCGGCCTCCTGCGTCGCCTTGCGCTGGGCGTCGTTGAAATAGGCGGGGACCGTGACGACCGCGGCGGTGACCTTCTCACCGAGATAGTCTTCCGCAGTTTTCTTGAGGTCCTGAAGGATCATCGCCGAAATCTCCGGCGGCGTGTACTCCTTCTCGCGAATGCGGACCTTGACGAGTTCCTCCGAGCCACCGACGACCTCGTAAGGCACGATCTTCTCTTCGGCCTTCACTTCGCTGTGCCGACGGCCCATGAAGCGCTTGATCGAATAGACAGTATTACGCGGGTTGGTGACCTGCTGATGTCGGGCCACCTGACCGATGACGCGCTCGCCCTTGTCCGTGAAGCCGACGACGCTGGGCGTCAGTCGCGAACCCATGGCATTGGTCAGAACCTTGGGCTGACCGCCTTCCATCACGGCGACGACCGAGTTGGTGGTGCCGAGGTCGATTCCGATGATCTTGGACATTGCTTACTCCTTTGGGCCACGCTGAGCGAGGCCGGGACGGCGATGCGGGGGTCGATGTGCAGAAAACGACCGCCCGGGCCGCTGGTGAGAAGAATGCAAACGTGGTGCCACGAGCCCGTCGAGCGGTAACATGCCGCAGGGTATGTAATTTCAATGAGTTACGCGCGGTCACCAGCTTGGATCATCAGCACTTGGACCTGTCTGCCTGCCAGTATGACATGCCGGGTTGACCCGTGGCAGACGGCTGCCGTCAGCGGATGTATGTTCCTGCGCGCGAATCCGTCGCTCGGTGGACGATTCGCCTCGGAGCGATACTTTTTCCCTACAGGCGGAAGAACCGGCCCACTCAAAAAAGCAGCGGCTCGCATCCGCTGGGGATACGAGCCGCCAAAAGGAGAACCACGAAAAAATGGTCAAGACCAGCCGTGTGCTGAATCAGCGTCGGCGTCGGATCATGAGCAAAGCACCGATGCCGAGCAGCGAAAGAGTCGTCGGCTCTGGCTTGATTCGATACGTGAGCGGATGGGCCACCGAGTATTCGCCCCAGTCACCTACCTGCTGATTCGGATTGCCGAGTGAGTCGATGGCACCGTCACCGCCTCCACCGCCGCTGCTGAAGCAGTCAAAGAGGAACAGATCGCCGACACCCAGACCCATCGTCGAGAGGTTAGCCCTCAGCGTGACGGTATTAGTAGTCTTGCTGATGCCGATTTCAGGCGATCCCAACCAGGTGGCGTAGTTCGGCGGGAAGGGCCAGCCGCCGCTGTAGTTGTACAGTTCCATTCCGTTTCCGCCGTCCACCCACGAACCGATCCACGTGTCGGCGCCTGACGGCATACCGATCGGTCGGTTCCAGCCGTTGCCTGAGCTGTCACCGCCGGGTGCCCGGTCGATGATGCACATGTACTTGGCCCAGTCAGTCGCAACGATGTCACCGTTCACCGTGAACTTGAAATAGAGATCGGTGGCGTCGTTACTTACTTCAACCGACACGATGTCGAGGGTGCCATTGCCCGCGACGCCAGCAAAGAGATCGTTGACTGAGTCCTGGTACGTGACAGAAAAGACGGACGCCTGCGCCGGGACGGCGGCGAGGGCCAGCAAGGCAGTGATGGTCAACAGCTTTTTCATTTCCTTACTCCTGCGAGCGATCCAGTTTCTGATCCAGATCATGCTTTGACGCAGACACGAACGAACCGGATCGGACACCCGATCGACAGGTCCGTGATGTTGCCGATGTCAGCCGAGAATTGGCTTCGTTTCCGTCTCCACAAGAACCCGGTGAAACCGAGTTCTCGGCTCTGGAAAAACAATTTACCAGAATCCTGCCGTCCGGTCAAGGTTTAACGGGCAGCGGCCTCGGATTTCCGAGTAAGTCTGTCATCGAATCGGTCATCGCCGGGCTGTGCTCACAGACAGACCATTTTCTCCAGTTTGCCATTGTTCCGAGCATGACCGCGACCCACTGGGGCGATGTTTCCCGGTGCTCGCAAAGGCAGCCCCGAAACGTTCACCAGGGGGCCGTGCCCAGACGTTCCTCTATACTATTCAAGCAAGCTCTCCACAAAGAGCGGAATGTCATCCAGGTCGTTCAGGCCGTCGCAATTCATGTCCGCCGCCGGGCCGAAGTTCGGGTTGAAACCCGTGAGCAACCAGATGAAAGGCCTTATGTCGCGCGCATCGCGGACGCCGTTGGCGTCAACATCGCCGGCACCCAAGCCAGTGCCGGTCGTTGCCTCTATACCTGCATACGTTCTGTGCCGTACTTTGGTCGAGCCGTCGGGAAGGGTTTCATAGGCGACGACATCGACGCGATGGTTGCCGCTGACGTATGAGCTGCGCGATCGGGTAAAGGTGTCCATGAAGCGCGCGGCAAGATTCGAAGTGCCCGTGGCCTGGGTGATGAAGTCGGTGGATTCCGGAAGGTCGAAGAAGATATAGACCTTGTCCACCGTCGCATCCTGCGCCTTGACCACGAAGTTGGCCGGCATCGAGGTGACGTCGTTGTTGCACGTCGCGCTCGGGGTGATCAGATCGAAGTCCGGATCCTCAAGATCGACATAAATGACGTGGCGCAGCTCCGTGAAGATCGGGTCGCCCACGCTGCGATGGCGAAACGCTCGCACCGTGATGTAGTGGTAGCCCTCGCCGAGCGCCGCTGCGTCAATGGTCTGGCGGTACGTGCCGGTTCCGCCTCCGAAAAGCGGCGAGTTTTCCGTGGTGAAGTTCTCAAAGCCGTAGCGCGGGTCCTGCGGAGATGAATTGCCCGCATGAAAGTCCGACGTCGGATTGCCGTTGTACGTCGAACCATTCCCATTGTAATCCTTGAAGCCCGAGTCGATGCGAAAAACGGCCTGGTTGTCGGTGTTGGAATCGAGCGGATCGGTCTGTTGCGTCTGAAGAAGGAGGTCGAAAGTCGGCGAAGTGACCACCGTAACGGGATTCACACGCCGTCGATGAGCCGGCACGCCGCCGTGATCCGCCGGGGCGATCCACGTGCTCGCATTGGCAATTGAAAGCGTACCGGTCGGGACCGCCGGCGCATAGATGACGTACCCGCGGCCGTGGAAGACGCCGTTGGCGTTGCGGTTGCGCGGCACGCGGACCGTGACGCTGCCGCCGCCGCCCACCGTGAGTACCTCGGAGATATCGTTGTTCGGGTCAACCACCGGGTCGGCGGCGTTGCCCGTCTGTTCGTGAAGCCGCGTCCCCGCCGGGAAGCTGGTCGTGACCGTACGGCTGTCGAATCCGTTGGATTCGAGATCGTTGAGACCGATCAGGACGTTGTCCACGCTGCTGGGTGTGCGTCGGGTGAAGATCAGGACATCGTGGCTGTTTGCGGTGAGCGGAATGAACCAGCCGCGGGCGAACTGATTGCGCATCCGCACGAGCGTCGTGATTTCGCTGGAGCCCAGGCCCAGCGCATCGCTGCGTCCGTTGGCCCGCGGGAAGTTCTCGGGGTTCGTCCCGAACTGCAGCGCATTGTGGTAGACGATCGACGGACCGGTTCGCATGAGCACATACGCGTGGGCCGTTGTGTCGTTCTCGCCGGAAGGAATGGTGTTGTCATGGCTGTTGACGTGGTGGACGCCGATGGTTCCGTTGTTGAAACCGTCAGCGTTGTCCACCGAACTGTTCATGACATTTTCCCAGGAGCCGGCCCCATTGGCTGTCATCAAATCTCGGAGTGCACCGGCCTCGTTGAGATCCAGCGCGTCGCGGTTGCCGAACTCCCAGCCGAACGAGGGCCAGCCGGAGCCGCTTCCCGGCTCACCGGGCTTGCGTACCCACTCGGCGATGTTGGAGTTGCTTTCGACCGCCTCCACGAAGGAGTAGGGCGTTCGCCGAACTCCGTCGAAACCGACCCAGTTGTCATAAACGCAGGCATCCCAGAGATTGTCCCAGAACCAGGCGGGGACGTGTTTGGCCGCATCGAGTCGGAAGCCGTCTACGCCGAGCACTTCGAGGTAGTACTTCGTCGAGCGAAGCAGCAGGTCGTTGGCATTCTCAATGACCGGGTCGCCGGCCATCGGATCGTCGAGATTGAAGGGATAGAAAGCGTACTGCGGCGGCGACGGGTTTCGCGGCGTGCCGGGATTGTTCGGCGATTGCAGCGGCAGCGCCATGTCCGGGTAGAAGCGCCGATTGTTGGCATTGGGTATGTTGCGCTGTGTGCCGGCCGGGATGTTGTTCGGATTTCCCGTCTCGACCGGGTGGCGGATGAACATGTGCGACTTCTGCTGAGCGATGTCAATCAGCCCGAGGAGCCGACCTTCATACAGGTGATAACAGCAGCCGCCGCATACCGGGTTGGCCAGTGAGAAGCCGCAGCAGGGCGACGTTGATTGCGGACAGCCGCTTCCATACGCGTTGAAATCTCCAAATGGGTCACCGCCCGTGGTGAGGACGAAGCCGGGATAACCGCCCTGCGTGATGAAATTCGGCGTGTTGTTGTCACTCGGGGCATTGTGGTTCATGATCCAGTCGACATAGACCAGATTGTTCGCCCGATGAAACTCCTGCACGAGGGTGCGGAATTCGGATTCAGAGCCATAACGAGTAGGCAACGTACTCGATCCGAGGTCGAACCGGTCGAACAAGTCATAGCCGACGCTGTTTGTGTTCGTGGCGCTGCCGCCGCGCTGGGGCGGGGGGAGCCAGACTGAATCGTACCCGGCCATGAACACGTCCGGCATGCGATACTGCATCACTTCCCACTTGGCTTCGAAGTACTGCAGCATGTTGTGATTCTGGGCACGCGCGTGGCTGCTTATGCTGAGCATTGCGCAGACGGCCGGCAGCGCCAGGATTCCGAATCGCTGCCCCGTCCGAAACACAAGTGCGTGTTTGTTGCAGATCTGCATGATTCTCTCCGGACTTTCTGTCAATCACTTGCCGGGCATTCGTGCCGATGCTCAGCGGTACCCGGACCGAAAGCCCACGGCAGCACGGCCGGGGCCCGGTCCGATGCACGGTACGATTCCGCATGAAGCGGAATCAATCTAGTCGAAGAAGTCCAGATACGTGTCAATGAACGGCGCGATATCCAGCGCGTTGCGTAGCGTGTCGCCGTTTACGTCGGACTTCTGTACGTCGCACGGATTCGTGTTCGTCCCCAGCAGGACGCCGACGAATGCCGAGATGTCATTGCTGTCCACGGCCTCATCGCCATTGATGTCGGCCGCAAACTCACCGCAGAAGGGAACCAGGGTGTACGAGAGATACTGGTTGCCCGGCGCGATGAGGTTGTCGGATAAATCGCCCGTCCAGTTACCCGGTATGTCGCCCAGGTTGCCGGCCGGTGGCGTCCGCATGAGCGGCGGCAGGAACTGGTTTGAGAAGTAGCCGAATCGGCCGGTGATGACGGCCATCGCCTTGACTTCCACGAACGGCCCGCTGATCGGATCGACCGGTGTCAGGCCGATGTCCGCGAAGTCCAGATCGAAGTGGAAGCCGCTGGTCGCACTCTCGGCCAAGGCCGGCGTTGCGCTCGACGCGGTGACGCCGAGGATGTTCAGGTTGTTGAAGGCCACCTGACTGCAGTTCGCATTGCCGGGGTTGACCAGTGTTGCGTTGCCGAAGCCAGTGTAGTTGTTCTGCGTGGCGAGGGCGGTGCCCATGGCCGTGGGGATGTTCGCCCCGTTGAACGTGCTCGGCGCGGCATACCCGCCGGAGGAAGCGAGCACATACGTCGCATACTGGTTGCCCGGCGCGACCGACTCGGCCGACAGGTCAATGAACGTCGTCGGACGCCCCGGAGGCGGTGGGAAGCCGAGGTTGGCCTTGCCGCCGCCCAGGCCTGGCAGCGTCTGATTGCTCCAGAAGCCCGTGCTGGAAACAAGTATCGCGCCAACCTTGACCGTCGCGCCGTCGTTCAGCGGTGGGCCGCCGTCGTGCACAAGTGAACTGCGGGCAATCGAGAATTGCACGCCGCGAGATGCCGTCTGTGCGTTGAGAATCTGCTGGCTCGGTGGCGAGCCCATGTCGTCGTCGTGCGCCGAGTTGCTGCTTACGCCCGAAGCGTTGGTATTGTCGCCGAAGTAGACGTTGTCGCCGATGGTCGACGAGAATGTCAGCGAGGTAATGGTAAGCGGTGCTTCGGTGTCGAGCAGGTCGACCAACTGGGCATTGTAGAACCCACCGCTGCGATGCATGACGATCGCATAGTCCGGCTGGAAGCCGATATCCATGCGATCGGCGCTGATCGACCGCAGCGCGGTCGGGTATCCCGTGTGATTGGTGTTAAGGATGTTCGTGCCCGATCCCGTCGGCGTCGTTTGCAGGAAAATGATCCATGTGTTGCCGTTCGCCTCGAGGTTACCCGTGATGCCGAGGTAGAGGCGGTCGGCGTCATTCTGCACGAAGAGCTGATTCAGCTCGCTGCCGTTCTGGTTGGGAATGGCCTCGGCCAGCTCGCCGGTCGGCGCGTTGCGCGTCAGTCGTCCGATCGAGCGGGTCACGTTCGAGTTGATGTTCTTGATGAACACGTTGTAGTCGTCATCCGGCACGCCCGTCGTCGGGTCGCGCTGTACCACGACGGCATAATCCGGGCGGAAGCCCGCATCGAGCGTAAGGCCGTCCAGCCCCTGTGCCGCGTCCGGAGGTGAGGACAGGATCGGTAACGTCGTCGGTCCTGTGGCCGGATTTGTATCCAGCAGCAGCACCACGGCGTTGCCGTTGCCTTCCAGATTGCCGGTGAGACCTACGCGAAGTCGGCTGCTCGTGTTGCGGATGCGAATCTGGTTCAGCTCGGAGCCGGGCAGATTCACGATCGGCGCCTCAACGGCATTGCCGAAGCAGGTGTGGTTGTTCTGTGTGCCGCCGACCAGCGGCGTATTGCCGAAGGCCGCGGGAATGCCCAGGCCCGTGTAACTGGTAGGACGGTTGGCCGGGCTGGCTGCCAACGACAGATCGAAGAACTGGTTGCCGGGCGTGCGCGGATCGGTCTGGAGATTCAGCGGATTTTCCACCGCATCGAACTGACCCAGGCACGGCACATTGCCGCCGGTGTATTCCGTGACCGAGATGCCCCAGGAATTGAGCGTGCCAGTATCGCCGTTGACGGTGTCCAGCACAGACAATGTCCAATTGCCGTTCGGATCGACACCGTTGAATGCGAGCAGCGACTCGCTGGGCTGAACCGCCGGTGCGCCTTCACTGTCAAACGTAAGATTCAGATTCGCCCCTGTTCGATCCCCAGGCGCCACGAGCACCACCTGTCGTCCGCTGTCATCGTGCGTCAGCTTTACTTCGAGCTGGCTCACGTCGGGGTGAGTGATGTTCACGGAGGCATTGATGTCGGTGACCCGGTCGATGCCGGCCATCGTTACGCCGCGCGAATCAGTCGCCGGGGTCGTCTCGTCGTCTGGGATTGCCAGCGGCAGCGGTGAATCGGAAAAGTTCGCGCTGTCGGATTCCGGCGTCGGGTCTGTCGGGTTCAGCGGTGGAAGGAACTGATTGCTCACAAAGCCCGAGCCGCTGACGATGCAGGCCGTCATCTTGAAGTCCACGGAGCCGCCCGACGCATCGAGTCCCAGGTCGGCCAGCCGCAGGGAAAACTGAATGCCGCTGGTGGCGCCCGGGGCGAAGGCCTCCTGCCGGATCGGATCGTCGCCGGCGATGTCGTTCACACCGAGAATGTTGCCCAGGTCCGCCGAGAAGGCGTTCACCGCCGGATTCTGATGTCGATCGGAGGACGGCGAGAACTCGAGCCCGTCCACGTGCTCATCGAAAACGCAGCTCATGATCCGGGCGTTGTGCTGGCCGCCCGCGCGCCAGTACATGATGCAGTATTCGGGTTCAAATCCGTTATCAAACGTAAAACCGCCGGCAGCGCCCTGGGAAAGCCCTTGCAGTGCGCCCGATCCGCCAGAGAAGTTCGCCGTAAAGAGCGTCTGAGTGCCGTCACCGGGTCCCGTGTCAATGAAGATGAGAAGTGTGTCGTTGTTGCCGCCGAAGAACGGTATGTTTCCGGTGACGCCGATGTAGAGCTTGGAAAAATCGGCCCGAGCGAAAATGCGATTCAATTCCGCACCACCGGTGGGGACCGGCGAGAAGGGCTGTGCATTGCCGAAGCAGGTGTAGTTGTTCTGACGGGTGAGTGCGACGCCGGCTGCCGTGTAGCGATTCGGCAGATTGGTGCCGTCCATCATACCGGCTGGCGCCAGGCCGCTCGGGTTACAATTGTACTGAACGTTTTGCAGGCCGGGGAATCGGGCGTTGTCAGAGAAGTCGACGACGTTCGGCGGATCGCCATTGGGGTTGTGGCTGCCGACGCAGGCCACGCCGCCGCCGCTGCTGCCTACGGTTGCCCGCAGCGGAGGAAGACTCTGATTGCTGATGAATCCTCCGCCGGAAGCGAGCAGCGCCTGCAGGCGGATCGTTGAGGAATTGTCGATCCCCAGGTCTTCAAGTGCCACCTTGAACTCAAAGCCCGTCGTAGCGGAAAGGGCGTTCTCCTCCTGGAAAATCGGATCGCTCGACGGCACATCGTTGACGCCGGCGAGATTGCTGTTATCAACGGCGAAGTCGACACCTTCAACGAGCAGCGTGCCGGCGTCTTCCGGATCAGTCAGGTTGTGCAGGTAGGCGAATTGCGTTCCGCCGGAGTTCCAGACCGCAAGGCAGTATTCCGGGGCGAAGTCAAGCTTTACGCCGTCGGTCATGTCATCGGGGTCGAGACTGCGCAGCGCGTTCGAGCCGCCGGTAAAGCCCGACGTATTGAGCACATCGGTGCCCCCGTTGTTGCCGGTGTCGATGAAGATCAGAACCGTGTTTTCGAAACCGTCAGATCGTTCGGTATTTCCGGTGACAGCTAGGTACAGATGCGTGGAATCATTCGCTGCGAAGAGTCGGCAAAGCTCGTTGCCTTCGGTGTCTTCCGCGGAAGGCGGCGTGGCGTCACCGAATCCGGTCGGATTGTCCTGCAGTGCCCGCGGCAGCAACGGGAAAACCGACGGGATGTCAGTTCCGAGGACGGTGGATTGACCGCTGCAATCTCCGGCCGAGGCGACGGGGTGCCCCGCTACGAGCGTGAGAACGACACTGAGAATGACCAGTGCAAACGATGTAAAGACGCGACGAGCCACAATCCACCTCCAGATCCGTTTCACGTCCGGCCGGTAGCCGAACCACCTTGCTGCCGAGTTACTTTCCACTTGAGGCCGTGGTGCGATCCTCGTGCCACCGGTCTCGAAACTTGCTTCTCGCGACCACATCCGTGGGTGCGCTGACGATCAACCGTCTGTCTTCCGAACTACTGGAAGGCGGACAGTTCGTTGTCTTGACGACGCTTGAGTGTTGCCCGATCCCCCGATCGGGCTGCGGAAAACGAGGACGCTCCCTCCCCATCCCATTCTATCAAAAAACGCTTTACCTGAACTCCCGTTGGTCGGTCAGGAAGCTGGCAGTATGGGTCCGCTATTCGATCGTACGTACCTCCACGGCTCGTCGATTGTCGGGATTCAGCACAGGATCTGGATATCGGGCCTTTGTCGCGATGATCGGGCCCCAGTATCGATTGGACAGATCCTGAACGTGCGCAAAGGTGCCGGTCTGCGACTGCGCCCACTCCACGTGGGAATCGAGCAGAAGGACATTGATCCCTCGCGTTCCGTGATTGTCTTCCGGGGTCAAATACTGAAACGACGACTCGGCTAGATCCTTGTCGTTGCTCTGATCCGCCATCGCGATGAAATCGCCTCGGTCGTCATTTCGCCACATGGCCACGTACAGATAGCTGATGTAGGTCTTCTGGGCCGTTGCTTCCTGCGCCGCTGTTCGTGGCAACTGCTCAAATCGGGTTACGGGCTCGGTATCCCATAGCTTGTTGAAGGGGGCTACCCCGGTGTAGCGCGTGCCGGGAGGATTGTTGAAGCGATCACTTGGACAAAGCATGATCTTGGGGTCGGGCAGATACTGCGGCTGAGCCGAGCCCTGCAATTCCGTACCGGATTCACGCGTTACGCGTCGCTCGATCACATCGCGAACCAGGCCGGCGAAGTTCGGGCCGTACTGGCTGCTGCTGTTCTGTTGTGCAGCGGCACGGGCCGCGACACTCGCCGTGGGAGAGTTCGGCAAGGATTTGGCCGGCAGCCAGCTTTCGTTGTCCTGTGCGTAATTGAGGAGGGCAATTCCGAATTGGCGAAGATTCGAACCGCAGACAGTGCGTCGCGAGACCTCGCGGGCGCGGGACAACGCCGGCACGAGGATGGAAATCAGCAACCCGATGATGGCGATGACGATGAGGAGTTCGATCAGGGTGAAGGCAGGAGCGAGTGGGCGGGCGATTCGGGGCCAATTGCGGGTCGGCTTTTTACAACGGGTGTCGTACGGCGATGCAGGGTATTGCCTTTGCCCGACCATCTGAGGTCGATCCATTGGGGAGGACCGCGGATGGCGGCAATTCCGTGCTCTGAGACCGACCTCTCGCTGCATTTGATTTCCGTCGGTTAGCAGGGTAAATTATAAGCTAGTAAAACCTTTTACTAGCAGAAGTATATACGCTGGGGGGAGAATTGCAAGACCGCTCCGAACCGTTTTTTGGGTGCTCTATGCCGAGTTATCACAACTCTGTGCATCATGTTATGATAGAACCAGCGAGGCCGTCGGGCGAGGATGTTTCCCCGTCCCAGGTTGTATCCGCAACGCGATCCCTGCCCATGGCGAAACGTAAGGCCGTCAGTATCAAGGACGTAGCACGAGAAAGCGGATCCAGTCTGACTACTGTTTCACTGGTGCTCAATAAGCGTGATCGCCGTATCAGCGAGGCGACCCGCGATCGAGTCCTCCAAACCGTTCAACGGCTGGGCTATCGTCCCAGCCGCCTGGCACAGGGTCTCCAGTCCCAGCGGACCTATTTCTTGGCAATCCTCGTGCCTCAGCTTCGCCATGCCTTCGCCGATGCCTATTTCGGGGAGATCATCAGCGCCATCCACGATCATGCCCGATCTGCCGGCTACAAGGTCCTACTCGAAGTGGCCGACGAGGACTTTCTCGGCACGCGCCAGCACCTCGAGCTGTTCGATCGCCACTTCGTGGACGGCATTCTCTGCCTGGGTGTTACCAATCGTGACGACTACCTGAGCGATTTCGAGCGCCACGATACCGAACAGGCAGCGCGACCGCGGCCGGTGATCATCGTCAACAATTACCTGCCGGGTCATCGTTTCAACTTCGTCCGTTGCGATTACCACGAAGCCGGTCGCATGGCTTGCGAGTATTTGCTGGAGCTTGGGCACCGTGCCATCGCTCTTATTCACGGCGCTGCTGAGGTGCAGACGACGCACGATTTCCGTGCCGGTATCGAAGAGGCCCTCGCCCGGGCAGGATTGAAGCTCACGCCGCAGCGGATCGAGGACGGTTTTTACACCGAGGAGGGCGGCGCCGAGGCCGCGGCGAAACTCCTGAAGCGCGATCGCGCGATCACCGCGATCATCGCGGGCAATGACAAGATGGCCATCGGTGCGATCAGCAATCTCAAGGAATCCGGTCTGCGTGTTCCCGCGGACGTCAGCGTCGTCGGTTGTGATGACATGCACCAGGCGGCCTTCTGTGATCCGCCGCTGACGACGATCCACACACCGATTTACGAGATGGGCGAGCGCGCCTGTGATCGTCTCCTCGATCTGATCGAAGGCAAAGTCGCATCCGTCGAGGAAACGCATCCGGTCACCATGTGCGTTCGCAAGTCCGCATCCGCCCCACGAACCGAGTAAATCAGGCACTCGCATGAGACTTCGATCCGGCATCCGCCGACTTGCTGAAACGTTTTCGCAAACGACCGTCGTTCGGAGATTCGTGATTCATCCACCGCGCCGCGGAGCGGACCTGCTCGCACGAGTTGCAGCGATCGCGTCGCTGCTCGGTGGAATCATCAGTTTCCTGCCGGTCGTCCGCGCATCGCAGGATGTGCGTACGGTCAATCTGGCCGGCTCGTTCAACAACTGGGCGACCGGTGACAAGTCCTTTGCACTCTCGCGCGTTGATGATCGCTGGCAGCTCGAACGTTTCTGGGAGAGCGGCGCGTATGAATTCAAATTCGTCTTCGACGGCACCTGGGCGCATCATCTCGGCAGCGCAGGGCAGGATCGACTCGTGCAGCCGGGACAGAACATTCCCCTGGTCATTCCGCGATCAGGCGAGTACGTCGTCTGGCTCAAACCGGATGACAAGCACTGGGGTCTCGAACCAGTCGCCGGCCGATATCCGACGCCTGTGATCGGTGTGGCCAATCCGCACACCTCGACCGTCGAACTGGCGGCGATGAATCTCGGCGAGGCACAACCGAAACTCAAGTGGTCTGTCCGGAGGGTGGATTCGAAGAAAAAGAACTGGAAGCTCACTACAAAATCGCCGGCAACGATCCATCGACCTTTGCTCCGGCTTGACAGCCGAGGGCGCTACGAGATTCTGCTGCAAGCGGACTACGGAGAACAGGAACGTGAGGGACGCTGGGTCGGCGTACTCGGGCCTGGATTTCAACTCCTCGTGAATCCGAAACAGGAAGGCGGCGGCGCTGCGAAACTCCTCCTGCCGACCGGCGGCGACCAGTGGGCCGCCCGCATGACGATTCCGGACAACCACACATACGTCCTTGAAGTGATGCCGGTGACAGGCAAGGCCGTGCCGCGCGCGGAGCGAACGATTCGCAACTTCGAGCCCGGCGACTATCTGGCGGTCTTCGATTCGGCGACCGGTACACTCTCGCTCGACCGCGACGGCTGGCACGAATTCGAGTTTGACCCGACTGCCGCGAATCTGCCGAGCAGTCTTCGGCGTGACGAGATCGAACGCGTCGATGTCGTCGGCGACTTCAATCACTGGAGCGCAGGCGCGACGCCGCTTTATCGGGAGACCTACGATCCGTGTCGCCTCCGGGGAATTGTCCGTCTGCCCGATGGCCTCCATGCTTACAAGCTGCTGATCAACGGCGTGGTATGGATCGAAGATCCGATGGCCGATCCTTCGCTGCGCACAGCAAACAGCGCCGGCGGACACAACAGCGGCCTGCGCATCGGACCCGACGCGGCAACGTTCGGCTCGCCTATTTCGAATGAGATCGCGTGCGGCGCGGTTCGGCATGATCCGTCCCGGCCGGAGTACTTCCAGCCGATCGGCCGGGACATCGTTCGGTTCACGGTCAGGACACTGAAGGACGACGTTGAAGAAGTATTCATGGGGATTGAGCAGGTCAACGGGAGTCTGCCCCTGGCAAAGGTCGACACGCGGGGCGGTTATGATTACTGGTCGGCCACGTGCAGGATTCGGCCGCCGACCGCAACATACACTTTCACGTTGAAGGATGGGACGGCGCGATCCTTGCTCGATTCGGCCCGATGCCAGAAGCTGCCTGCAAAGGCCGATGATCCGTCTTTCGGAGAGAAGCTCCCGTTCGAGGCAGAGGTGCGAATGTCCTTCGAGACGCCGGATTGGGCCAAGCGGGTGGTGTGGTATCAGATTTTCCCCGAGCGTTTCTGCAACGGGGAGCCGGCGAACGATCCGCCACGGACCGTACCGTGGACGCACAAGTGGTTTGAGCCCTACGACGGCTCACATGCGAAGGACGCGCGTCGGCGTTTCAAGGAGAAGGGCGGCTTCCACGAGTACATCTACGATCGTCGCTACGGTGGAGACTTGCAGGGCGTGCGCGAGAAGCTGCCCTATCTGCGGGAACTGGGCATCACGGCGATTTACTTCAATCCGATCTTTCTCGCCGAATCTCTGCACAAGTACGACGCGTCGGACTTTCGCCACGTCGATGATTACTTCGGCGTCAAAGACAGTCTCAAGAAGATCAAGGGCGAGACGATCGATCCGGCAACATGGCAGTGGTCAGAGAGCGACAAGGTCTTTCTCGATTTTCTACAGGAAGCCCATCGGCAGGGCTTCAAGGTGATTATTGACGGCGTCTTCAACCACGTCGGCCGCGACTTCTGGGCTTTTCAGGATGTGCTCAAGCACGGCAAGAAGTCGCGTTATGCCGGCTGGTTCGACATCACCAGTTGGGAACCGTTTCATTACATGGCGTGGGATCGGGACGACGGCTCGCTGCCTCGCCTCAAACATGACGACGCGCTAGGTCTGGCCGAGGAAGTGCGTGAGCATCTCTTCGCCGTGACGCGCCGCTGGATGGACCCGAACGGCGACGGCGACCCGTCCGACGGCATCGACGGCTGGCGGCTGGACGTAGCCAGTGACATCAATGCGAACTTCTGGCGCGACTGGCGGGCACTCGTCAAGTCGATCAACCCGGATGCTTACATCGTGGCGGAACTCTGGGAGGAATCGAAGGCCTGGCTCGACGGGCAGACCTTCGACGCGGTGATGAACTATCCTTTTGCACGTGCCGGACAACGTTTTATTGTGAACGACAAGAAGCGGAGCAAGCCGAGCGAGTTTGAACAAGAGTTAAAGAAAGTCCTCGGCTGGTACGCGCCCCATGTGAACTACGTCCTTCAGAACCTCTACGGCAGTCACGATACCGACCGGCTGGCGTCGATGTTCATGAACCCAGACCTGGAGTACGACCAGGCCAATCGGTTGCAGGACAACGGTCCGAACTACAACCCGCACAAGCCGACGCCGGAGTGTTACGTGCGGCAGAAGCTGGCGGCAACCTTCCAGATGACCTATCTCGGCGCACCGATGATTTACTACGGCGACGAGTTGGGCATGTACGGCGCGGACGATCCTTCGTGCCGCAAGCCGATGCTCTGGCCCGAGTTGATGCCGTATGACGATCCCGAAGAAAAGATCGAGCAGGACGTGCTAGAGCACTATCGCCGGGTGATCGCCATTCGCAACTCGTATCTCGCCCTGCAACTCGGCTCGTTCGATCCTTTGGCGGCGGTGGACGACAAGGGCGTCTTCGCCTACACACGCACACTGAACGGCGAATCGGTTGTTGTCGTCCTCAACAGCAGCGGCGAGAGCCATCGGCTGGACGTGCCCTCGCCGTGGCCCGACGGGACGAGGATCGTTCGGCTGGATGATCCGAAGGAGTGCGAGCTGGTGATGCCGCCGTCGGACGATCCCAAGGCGCGGCCCACCGTGCGTCCGAGAGCAATGAAGCACGAGCACGTTCGCGTCGAAGGCGGTCATCTTCGCGGGCTGATGCTGCATCCGTACGAAGGCGCCATTCTGGCAAAAACCGATCGATAACCATCGCCCGTTCATTCATCCATGCGGGACCTGACACTTCAAATCGGTCGTGTTTTACGTGGAGTTGTTGTCCTCGCCGCGACGGTCCTGCTTGTGTTCTCATTCGCATGGGTCGGCTCGCGGCCGTGGCGACAGGAGCGTCTTCGCGCCGGGCAGGTACAGCTCAAGGTTCTTCATTGGGGCGAGAAGAATGAGGACGAGATCGTCCGCCAGCTCTGCGCCGATTTCGAATCGCTGCCGGTGAACAAGGACGTCAAGATTCTGCGGATCAATCTCGGGCAGGCCGCGTCGGTCAACACCAAGCTGCAAACCATGTTCGCCGCGGGCGATCCGCCGGACGTCTTCTATCTTGGTTATGAAAAGGCCGCAGACCTCGCCGAAAAAGACCTGCTCGTCGATCTGGACGAACTCATCGCCCGCGACAAGACCGAAGGCATCCCGACGGTCGATCTCGACGATTATTTTCCTTCTGTTTTGCGCTGCTTTCGCTACGACGCGGAAAAGGGTCGGATCGGCAGCGGCAAGCTCATCGGCCTTGCGAAGGACTTCACCACCGTCGGCTTCTATTACAACAAGGACCTGTTTCGCCGCGCCGGCGTCCCCGAGCCGCCGCGCGAGGGCTGGACGTGGGACCAGTTCATCGAGCGCGCGCGGGCCATCGCCAAACTGCCGGACTGCTACGGCGCCGACTTCGTTACTTGGGAGTCGATGGTTCGCATTTTTCTTTGGACTCATGGAGAGGACTTCGCGACGCCCGACTGGGCGACGTACAAGTTTGACGATCCGCAAATGCACGCCGTTCTCGAAAAGCTGCAAAGCTGGTTTCACGATGAACGCCGCACCCTCGTTTCTGCGAAGACGCAGCTTGAAACGCTTATGGAGCCGTTCCTCGCCGGCAACGTCGGCATGGCCGGCCCGCTGGGCAGGTGGAAGTGCCCGACCTATCGACTGATCGACAAGTTCGACTGGGATTTCGCCCCATTGCCGTACGTACCCGGCAAGCCGAAACGAAATGGAATTTTCACCACAGCGTGGGCGATCGCCGAGAGCAGCCCACACCGCAGCGAGGCGTGGCGGTTCATCAAGTATCTCAACAGCCCCCGCGGGCAGGAGTTGATGTGCCGTGCGGGGCTCGCCATGCCGGCACTTCGGAGCGTGGCGCACAGCGACGCGTTCTGCGACCCAAAGCAGAAGCCGGCGAATTGTCAGGCCTTTCTTGATGCGGCCGAGTATGCCGAGCCGATCGACTGGCCTGCGGACCCGCGCTATCTGCACCAGCTTCGCGTGCGGATGGAGGACATCTTCAAATTGAACAAGCCGGTGGCGCCGGCGATGACGCGCGTCGGCCGGGAGTGGCGCGATAATGACGCCAAGGCGGTGTTCAATCAGGACTATCCGCCGATGCCGTGGGCGATGTTGGCGTGGGTGCTGGGGCTGCCGATGATGGCGGCCGCATCGGTGATGATGTTCTTCTGGTGGCGAGGGCGACCGCGCGGACTGTCGATGCACGAGGAACTCGCGGGGAACCTCATGGTGAGCCCGTGGGTGATCGGGTTTGCTGCCTTTACTGCGTTTCCGATAGTCCTGTCGATCTTGCTGGCCTTTACCAAATGGAGCGGCATGACGACGCTGGACCACGCCCAGGCCGTCGGGTTCGACAACTTTTTCGCCATGTGGCAAAGCGACGACACCTTTCGCAAGTCGCTGACGAAGACGGCCATCTATACGCTGCTCGCCGTGCCAAGTGGACAGCTTCTGGCGCTGCTCGCGGCGATGCTGATGAATCACGAGTTTAAGTCGATCGGCGTCTTTCGCGCGATCTGGTATCTACCGAGCGTGCTGGCCGGCGTGGGCATGGCGGTCATGTGGAAATGGGTGTTTCATCATGAGCACGGGCTGATTCGTTCGGCGGTCGATCCGATGCTCCCTTTCGGCTGGCAGACGCCGGCATGGTTTGAGAAGGATGCTGACGTGTGGGGCGTGCCTGCGTTTGCGATCGTGAATCTGTGGACGATCGGCGGCACGATGATGATCTACCTCGCCGGCCTCAAGGGTATTCCGAAGGACATGTACGAGGCCGCGGAGATCGACGGGGCAGTGGGCTGGCGGAAGTTCATCAGTGTGACGCTGCCGATGCTCAGTCCGGTGATTTTGTTCAATGTGATCATCGCGATCATCGCGTCGTTTCAGGTGTTCACGCAGGCGTTCGTCATGACCGGCGGCGGCCCCGGCGACGCGACGCGGTTCTACGTGGTGTACCTGTACAACCAGGCGTTTGATTTTCACGACATGGGCTACGCGTCGGCCATGGCGTGGCTGCTCCTGCTCATCATCCTCGCGCTGACGCTGATCCTGATGAAGACTTCGCGGCGGTTCGTGTATTACGAGGCGTTGAAGTGATGCGGCCGAACTGGAAGAATGCAAGCATCCTCGCCGCGCTCGTCTGCGGCAGTGTGATCATGCTCTTTCCATTCTGGTGGATGTTTGTGACGAGTCTGTCGACCGAGGCCGAGGCGACGGAAGCGGCTACCGGTATTAAATTCTGGCCGGAGTCGGCGCAGTGGCATAATTATCCGGCCGCGCTAGCCAAGATGGGGTCGCAGCCGTGGCGCGGGTTTCTGGATGCCCTTGCCAACACCACCGTCGTCACCACCCTCTCCGTCGTCGGGCAGATTCTTTCGTGCAGTCTGGTCGGGTACGGCTTTGCCCGGCTGCGCTTTCGCGGCCGCGACACGCTCTTCGTTCTCATGATCGCCACGATGATGCTGCCGGCGCAGGTGACGATGATTCCGATGTTCATCATGTTCCGCACCTTCGGCTGGGTGGATACGTTTCTGCCACTCGTCGTGCCCATGTTCTTCGGCACGCCTTTTTACGTTTTCCTTTTCCGACAGTTTTTTGCGCAAGTGCCCGAGGCCCTGGTCGAAGCAGCGCGGATCGACGGCTGCGGCCATCTGCGCATCTGGTGGCAGATCATGCTGCCGATCTGCAAGCCGGTGATCGCCATCACCGCTATCTTCACGTTCATCTTTGCGTGGAACGACTTCCTCGGTCCGTTAATCTACTTGCAAAGCGAAGAACAGATGACGCTGGCCGTGGCGCTGAACAGTTTCCAGAATCAGTACGGTGATTTCCGCGATGCGCACTACCTGATGGCCGCGAGCATCGTCACGATGATCCCCTGCATCGTGCTCTTCTTCGTCGCTCAGCGGCAGTTCGTCGGCGGACTCAGTCTCGGCGCCGTCAAAGGATGAAAGGCCATGAGCTCATGTCTGACGAAAAGAACTGGTATCAAGGTTCAGTCTGGATATGCAACTCACGATTCATTCACTGTGCAGCTATGGCACTTCAATCCGTATCAGTTCGTTGTAATTCGGTCCGGTACCGCAGGGAATGCAGCCAGCACCACAGCTTGTTGACGGCTGGATGTGACACAATCCTGTAATATCATCAGTTCCAGTTCCTTCGCTCGATCCTGTTTCGCATGGAAATTCTTGTGTGCCCACATGGGTCCACGAAGCTTCATCTGGACAATCTTCAGGATGCTGGTAGCAGGGAAGCGCCGCTCCATGCCTGATACCACGCGTTCGGAAGAAGGTCTGGCCAAGCTTGGGTACCCTGAACTCCACAGAACGGTTACGAAGCTTCTGAGTAAACATCAGGCCCTGGCACGGTGTCGGATGGCCGCTGCAGGTATGCTCGATGGTAACGCTGAGAGATGTCGATGTTGTGTGACCGGCCGAGAATTGCGCTGTTACGTTAAACGTGGCTCCGAGTAGCCCCTTCAGCAGGTTATTCAGGCCCGCTTGCAAGCCGCCTTCATACGATGTGCTGCCCGTATCCGTGTACGTAATAGATCCTGAGCAGCCGCCAAAGGCACCCGTACATGGGCTGCAGTTCTGTATGATCTGTACACAAAGTGTCATTTCCTCTGTCGTGTCCGAAATGACAACGGGAGTGCCGAATCCAACATCAAAGCACGTAAAATCATAGTCACAGCAGTCGTTACCAATGAAGTTATATGAGCACTGGCATGGCGCCGAGGGTAACGAAGAGAATACTGCTGCTAACCACAAGTACGATGCTGTAACAGCCGCCGCAAGAAATCCTCCTTCAGTGGACCCTGTAAACAAGTCTGTTGTCAATTGTTCAACGTGCTGATTGTGTTACCATTCTCTTCTACCATCCCTTTTCGACCCTGGAGCGGGCTAACAGGGAATCGGAATCATTTGGAAAGCGATCAATAAGTTACTCAAAAACAGCGCGGGCTTCACTCATTCGATCCAACTGTACAAGGCAATCGCCCTGCAAGTACAGGAGATTGCTATGAATTCGTGGCTTTGACTCCAGGTAATCTCTTACGCTTGAATATTCCGTATTCAGCAGGTTTTCTATCCGTTCGAGACAGGTTTTCCAGTTATGTTCATCGTGGTCTGCCAGAATGATTTGCCTTTGATATTCAACATAATAACGATCGTCGGGCCGAATCAGGGATTCGTACTTACGCATCTGTGCGGCAAGGTTTGTGCGCGAGTCACCTTGAGGTGCAGTTTCAGAAGATGAGCCGTGTGACGAGGCCTGGAGACTTGCCTGATAAAGCAGATACCCTGCTGATTCGAGCAGGTTGATGGGATTTTTGAAGGGCTTCGTCTGCATCTCGAGTACGGTTTCTCGCAACGATGCCTGATCCCCGATCATCGCAAGTGCCAACCCCTTTTGGTAATAAACATACCTCAAGGGGGGAATGAATCCGGAGACTGCTTCCGACGCGGGCACAGAAGCAAGATAAGTGTCGAATTCTCTGAGCGCGCTTCTGGCAAGCGCGGAACGTGCGGGGTCTTCCGTGGCGGCATGCAGTGCCGAACCGAGCCATGCTCGCCCCCGATGATAAGCCGCCGCTTGCATCAACGGATCGGTACGCTTCTGGTACTCGTCTCGATGATTCGATGAGGAAGCGTGTTCCCGCTGCGTAGCTGCATTCGAGTACGAATCAAGTGCTCGGATCATCAAACCGGGATCTGTGCCATCGATCCAGAAGCCGATCACATGCTGTGCGGCGCGCATCTGGTTCGAGAATCCGGCATTCTTGTTTTCGGCAATCTCGAGCAGCATCGCGCGTGCTTTCTCCGGCTCGTCAAGCTGGCCGGTCAGCAGCGCCGCTTCAAGGAGTACGCTTGCCTCCAGCGAATTTACGGGTGGCGTGCCTGCGGCGTTCAGGAGTTTATCGCGCCAGGAATGCTTATCATTCAGCGTAAGTTGCGATGCCTTCGTGTCGCCTTGCACGCGCTCAAACTCACGGAGAAGTTCCTTCAGTTCGGCAACGGGTTTCTTTCTGCCGTTGTTCGACGACTGTGCCAGGATCGCAGGCAGGAAAGAGCACAGACAAAGAACGCAAATGCCAGACCACAGGAAGAGACGTCGTCGGACGCAAGTTTTCTGTGAATGGTTCATTTGGACCTCCGCTCTAAGTCGATAGCCCTATAGCAGATAGCAAAACGCACACTCAATCTTCAAGTGCAGGAACGAAACTGCTTGCTGTGTAAACTTCCAAGGCCCACGGAATTTGTAGACTTCTCCATTCTTCGATATTGTACACCTACTCCACGGAGGCGTATATTTTAACGGGGGGGGGGGGGGGGGGNNCCCCCCCCCCCCCCCAGAAGATCAATCTTCATTTCACGGGGATCGATTTTACGCCCGAAATCTTCTTCTCGATTTCGCAGGTCTGAGCCGTGCGTATTGACCGGTACTGAGCTTCAGGATATCATGGAAAAAGGTTTTACCTTTGTAGAAATAAAGCATTAACGAACCGGAAAGGCGAGTCGGACTCCCCCGTGATTGATTCAGATCCCACGAAAAAAACCACAGACGCTGGCACCGCCTTGCATGACATGGCGCGTACGGGCTGGCACTCATTGGGTAATCTGACGGCCCATCGTCAGGAGGGCGATGCCCTGTTGCTCGAGTGCGGAGAGGCCCGTCTTCGAATCATCCCAATCTCGGACGAGATCTTCCGCGTGCGTTTTTCTCAAACCGGTGCCTTCGGTCGCGACCATTCGTGGGCGATCCGTCATGAAGTGTCTGCTGCGGTCCGTCCGTCGTGGAAGATCGAAGAAGATGCCGATTGCGTCGTGCTGGTGACCGGGTCACACCGGGTACGAATCACACGGTATCCCTGCCGCATCAGTTTTCACGAATCCGACGGAGCGATGATTTCCGGAGACTGTCCCCGCCGCGGCCTGAGCTGGGCAGGGGAGGAAGTTCGCTGCTGGAAATCGCTTGACACCGAGGATCATTTCTTCGGCCTCGGCGAGAAGGGCAGCCCGCTCGACAAGCGCGGATCCGCCATTGTGAACTGGAACCACGACGCAGCCGAGCACGAACCTTGGACCGATCCACTCTACCAGACACACCCACTGACCCTGGTGCTCAACCGCGGCCGGGCGCACGGCATCTTTTTCGACAACACTTGGCGGTCGTTCTTCGATCTCGGCAAGACCTCGCGCACGGCGTGGTGCTTCGGCGCAGACGGCGGCGAGCTGAATTACTACTTCATCGCCGGACCGACGCCTGCTGACGTCGTTCAGCGTTACGCTTTCCTCGTTGGTACGACGCCGCTGCCCCCGCGGTGGGCCCTGGGTTATCAGCAGTGTCGCTGGAGTTACGATTCCGCCAAGCGCGTCCGTCAGATTGCCCGGGAGTTTCGCCGTCGCAAGATTCCCTGCGACACGATCTACATCGACATTGACTACATGGACGGCTTCCGCTCCTTCACCTGGCATCCGGAGCGCTTTGCCGATCCGCGCAAGCTCACGCGCGAGCTGGCCGACCGGGGCTTCAAGCTCGTCGCCATCGTTGATCCCGGCATCAAGGCCGAGCCGGGTTACTTCGTCTACGACCAGGGCGTCGCCGGTGATCACTTCGTCCGCAGCGCTGCGGGCGACCTGTACGTCGGCAAAGTATGGCCCGGTGAATCGGTCTGGCCGGATTACTCCCGCGCGGCGACGCGTCGCTGGTGGGGCGATCTGTACAAGGGTCTGCTCGAAGACGGCGTCACCGGCATCTGGAACGATATGAACGAGCCGGCGGATTTTTCTTTCACCGACGGCACCGTTCCGCTCTCCGTCCGGCATGACAACGACGGCGAACCGAGCGATCACCGCGCCGTGCACAACATTTTCGGCATGCAGATGGCCCGTTCGACGTTCGAAGGATTATTCCGCCTTCGCCCGAATGTTCGCCCCTTTGTCCTCACGCGGGCCGGTTACAGCGGCGTCCAGCGCTACGCCGCCGTGTGGACAGGCGACAACCTCTCAAGCTGGGAACACCTGCGAATGAGCATCCCCATGCTCCTGAACATGAGCATCTCGGGCATTGCCTTCTGCGGGGCGGATATCGGCGGCTTTCGCGGGTACCCGTCGCCGGAACTCTTCACCCGATGGCTGCAGCTTGGTGTTTTTTATCCGATGATGCGTGTTCATACAGCCGGCGGGAAAGAGCAGGACCCGTGGTCCTTCGGCAAGAAACACGAGAAGCTCAACCGCGCGGCCATCGAGCTGCGCTACCAGTTGCTTCCCTACATCTACACGGAAATGCAGCACACCGCGCGGACCGGCCTGCCCCTGCTGCGGCCCGTCCTGCTGGACTACTCGGATCATCCTCGTGTCCATCGCTGCGAACACGAGTTCCTCTTCGGGCGGCAGCTTTACGTCGCGCCGGTCGTTCAGGAGGGTGCCCGTACGCGCAAGGTATTGCTTCCTTCAGGCGACTGGTACGACTTTGATGACGGCACGCGGCGCACAGGCGGGCAGGATTTCGAGCTGGACGTGCGCATCGACACGATACCAATCTTCGCCCGCGCCGGAGCCATTGTCCCGCTGCGCGAGGTCCGTCAGCACGTCGACGAGAAGTGCCTCAAAGAACTGACGTTGCGACTGTATCCCGGCAATGGCACGGGCTGGTTCTACAACGACGACGGCATTTCGACTGAATATGAGAAGGGCGAATACACCCACGAGCAATATGCGCTCCGAACCGACGAGACCCGCATGGCTTTCGGACTGGTCCATCGTCGCGGCGGGACTGAGCATGCGCCGCGTTCGTACCTCCTCATCTTCCACGGCGTCGCGAGAAGGCCGTCGGATGTCATGCACAACGGACATCCGCTCCTGGGCCGAAAGCGTAACTCATCGAAGGAAGATGTCTGGTCCTATGACGCGAGAACTCGCACCGTGCAGGTGCGCGTCCGCCGATTGGACGAGGGCGATCAGATCGAATTGTGTTTGCGTCTGGCGAAGACGGCTCGTTCCCGGGCGTCTGACGGTGACGAAGAATCGGTCATCGCGTCCTCATAGCTTCCGTACGGCCGATCCGCGATCGTGCCGGCGTTGCGACGCCGTTGGTTTCGCCCCTCTCGACATGCCGCCCTTGCCTCACGCATAATGCACAGTGTGAACTGTTCCCGGTTCGATGATTCGGCCCGTTTATGGAGGATCCGCCATGTCGCTGGAAGAATTCATGAAGCAGCAGTACATCACCCTTCGTGACGAGATTCGCGCGAGCAAGGCCCGCATCTTTCTCATCATGATACTCGGCACCCTGTTCATCCCCGCTGCGGGCTACGCCGCGCGGGCGAGCAGTGCCGCCTACGCCGCTGCATCGATGCCGTTCATCATTCTTGTGCTGATGCTGGCCTTCCTGATGGAGCAGAATGCGATCATCCGTGCCGGCACCTACCTGAAAAACCATGTCGAGCCCCACATCGAGGGCATCACCACGTGGGAGACCTGGCTTCAGGGTAATCGTGCATTGCGCGATACCGATCGCTACTTCTTCGGCAGCTTTCTCTTTGTGTTCTTTCTCTTTTATGCCATCGGCGCCGGTTCGGCGATGGAAGCCATGATGGAACCCTGGCCCGAGCACGCCATGTACGTCGCGGCGGCTTACGGTATCGGCGGCATCTGGTTCGTCATCGTGCTCCTGCGCCACTGGCACGCCTGCACCGCAACGGATTGACGCCTGGCCTGCGCTGGAGTCCAGCGATCAGGCATAGACACAACGGTGCCAGGATACCCGGCGCGCAGGAAGGTGGTTGCGGATTCGACAGCATGACCGAGTGCAGCGTCTCCAGCGGCGCGTCGGTGATGATCGGGTCGGAAACGATGCCGCGGTGTGTCAGGCGGACGCCATCTTCGCTCACGTCCACCACAAGATAGGCGAACCGATCCGGTTCCATGAACGCCAGACCGTTGGCGGCGGCCACGCGCGCCGCCACGATGTCGTAGGTGAAGCGGAACAGGAATGAAGCTTCAGTCTCGTTCGGGCCCAGATCAAGAAAGCGACCGAAGAAATGGCGGGCGGACTGCTTCAGCGTGTCAACGCCGATCGGCCCGGCGACGAACTCCGGCACGCGATAACAGGGCGAGAAGCCCTGCAGCAGAGTGTTTCTGAGAAACTGCGTCACATCCGGGTTGTAGAGGTTGGCGTGGATATCGGCCGACAGCAGTATGACTCCGTCGATGCGTTGTTCGTCGATGTAACGTAGCAGCTCGTAACGCTCCGCCGCATAGCCATCCCATCGATCGTACGGCACGATCAGGAGCGATGTGAACGGCACCGAGCTGAGTACGAATTTCCACCTGGCCGTTGAGGTACGCAAATTCTCCTGGAGCCAGGCGAGTTGTTCTGCACCAAGCATCGTCCGCACCGGGTCGTGCATCTTTCGGATCGAATCGAGCTCCAGCGTCGGCAGGATGAACGCCCGCGGGTCGAGCCCGCCGCCGTCGCGCTGCACGCTGCGCGAACGATACTGCCGGCAATCAAGAATGAAGAACTCCGCCAGTGCGCCATAGCGAAATGATCGGTAGATACGAAACGCCTCACCGGTCGCCTGCGAACGGCGGATCGGCATGTAATCGAAGAAGGCCTGGTACGCCTCGCGACGCTGCTGCTCGCTGTAACGAGGGTTAAGATCGCCGCCGTCGTAGTCGTTGCCCAATTCGTGATCATCCCATTGCGCCCAGACCGGGCAGGCGGCCAGTAATTCCCGCAGCGGTTCGTCCTCGCGGTTCTCGCGATGTCGATCACGAAAGCCCGCCAGGTCCGTCGCCGGTGCGACCGACTGCAGAACCTCGTCGGCGTACATCGTGTCTCCGGCCCAGAACCAGAAGTCCGCCTGTTCCTCCGCCGCATGTCTCAGCAGGGTAAAGGGCTGAAAAAGGGCGTTGGAATCGCCCGAATAAACAAAGCGCAGCGAATGCGACTCCGCTGCGGTCGGTGCCGTACGAAATGTTCCCGCAGGGCTTGCTTCAGCGGTTTCAAGAGAGATGAATCGATAGTAATAGCGAGTGGCGGGCTGCAATCCGGTGGCGTCGATTCGTACAATCTGATCATCATCCGCGACGGCGTTAACGACCACGTGCGCCACCGTCTGGCTGAACGTTGAGTCGTTGGCCAGTTCGACCAGGACTTCGCCTGGCATCCGCGCACGTGTCCACAGGATGGCACTCGTCTCCGTGACATCGCCGGAGCCGATACCTTGTGGAAAAGATTCTTGCGCGTCAGCCGGTCTGTGTGTCGCCAGCAGGCCGAGGCCGACCAGAAGTCCGGCTGCTCGTAGTCGATTCACTGTCCGCATGGCACAAATCCCCCTGCGACGGTCAGAAGCGAGCCAGAAGCTCATCGAGGATGCGCTGCGTCCGGGCAGTCGCCGCCGACCGCGCTGCGTCGAGGTTCGGCGTCGCATCCCGCGCAAGAATGTAGTACTTGATTTTCGGCTCTGTTCCGCTCGGCCGGGCGATGACTTTCGTCCCATCCGTCAGCGTCAGCATGATGACATCGCTGGCGGGTAGATCGAGTCGGTCGACGATTCGGCCGGTGCCCGCGTCACGGACTTCGCCGGTCCGGTAGTCAGCCACGCGGATCACGTCGCTGCCGCCGAGTTGCCGGGGAGGATTCGCTCGAAGCGATGCCATGATGGCCTTGATCTTGTCCGCGCCGTCGGCGCCAGGCAGGGTCACACTCTTGACACCTTCCTGAAAATAGCCGAATCGGCGGAACAGATCGTTCAGCACGTCGAGCAGGGTGCGGCCATCCTCTGCAGCGACCGCGGCGGCCTCGGCGATGATCGCGGCCGCTGTGACCGCATCCTTGTCGCGCACGAAGTCGCACGGCATGTACCCGTAGCTTTCCTCGGCGCCAAAGATGTATTGCTTGATCGGCTCGCCACCGGCGCCGGCCTCTTCGTAGCGGCGAACCCGGTCGGCGATCCACTTGAACCCGGTGAGCACCTCGACGACTTCCGCCCCGTATGAACGGGCGATCTCCTTCATCAGGTCGCTGCTGACGATCGTGGTCAGCACCACACCGTTTGCCGGAAAACGCCCCAGCCGTTCGCGCTGCTCGCAGAGATAATGTGTCATCACGGCGGCAATCTGATTGCCGGTCATGAGGCGATACGCACCGTCGGCGTCGCGCACGGCAATGCCCACACGATCCGCGTCCGGATCGCTGGCAATTACCAGTTCGGCGCGCTCGCGTCGTGCGAGGTCGATTCCCATTTGCAGGGCCGGTGCCTCTTCCGGATTCGGCGACAGCACCGTCGGAAACGCGCCGTCCGGCTTCGACTGCTCCGGTACTTCGAGAACCTGCTCGAAACCGCGCCGTCGCAATGCCTGCGGGATCAGTGTTCCCCCGGTACCGTGCAGCGGCGTAAAGACGATCTTCATCCGCTTCCCGAACTCGCGGCAGGCCTCCGGCGACAGGCAGGAGCCGTCGACAAGTTCGAGAAACGCCTCGTCCAGCTCTTTGCCGACTCGCCGAATGAACCCCTTCGCCCGGGCCTCGTCCTCGTCGAGTGCAAGCACGTGCTGATACGATGGCACCGACCGCACCTCGGCGATAATCGCGATGTCCTGCGGCGGCACAACCTGCCCGCCGTCGCTCCAGTATGCTTTGAGCCCGTTGTAATCCGGCGGATTGTGGCTGGCAGTGATCATCACGCCGGCCGTGCATTTCAATCGTCGTACGGCATAAGAAAGCAGCGGCGTCGGACGAAGGGCGTCAAACAGGTGCGAGGTGATGCTGTTGCCGGCCATCACGCAGGCCACGCGCCGCGCGAATTCCGGACTCATCCGGCGGCAGTCGTAGGCGATCGCTACGCCGGCGCGCATTGCCGATTCGCCCTGTCGAACGATGTAATTCGCCAGCCCCTGCGCCGCGGCACCGACGGTATAGAGATTCATGCGATTCGGACCGGCGCCGAGGATGCCCCTGATTCCGCCCGTGCCGAATTCCAGCTCGCGATAAAAGCGGTCCGTCAGCTCGCGCGTATCCCGGCGATCGAGCAGTTCACGAATCTCCGCCTTGTCTGTCTCGCAGATGGCGGGATCGTTCAGCCAGCGTTCGATTGCAGTTTGAACAGCAGGGTCCATTGCACTCCTCAAGCCGGCCGGCTGACTGACGGCAGCCGTTCGGTTCCCTGTAAACTCTACGCGAAGGTACTGGTCGGTTGAAGAAGTCTCACATGCTCCGTGAAAGGAGTCCCGAATTACCTGCCTAGGTGATTTCGGATGGGGCTTGCCGGTGCGATCCGAAGGATTAGAATATAATTCGAGTATGGGCGATTAGCTCAGTTGGCCAGAGCGCACGGATCACACCCGTGAGGTCGCAGGTTCGAGCCCTGCATCGCCCAGTGATTAACACCCCCTGCGGTCGAGTACCAACCGGCCGCGATTACCCTCCTGAATACTCCGTCATCCTTCACATGTTGGAGCCGCTCCGCAGCTGCTGAGTCAGTTGTGCGCCGCTTCGGCACGGGCCTCGTCGCGGCTGGCGCGTTTCCGCTCCACGGCGTCAAGCAGACGCTTTCGCATACGGCAGCTCTTCGGCGTCACTTCGACCCATTCGTCGTCCTCGATGTATTCGAGCATAGCTTCCAGCGACAGCTCCCGCGCCGGTCTGAGCACGACCGTCTTATCGGCCGACGCGGCGCGGACGTTTGTCAGCTTTTTCTCGCGGGCGACGTTCACATCGATGTCGTCATCCTTGCAGTGTTCACCAACGATCTGGCCCTTGTACACCTGATCACCGGGACGAACGAACATCACCCCGCGATCCGCGAGGTTCTCCAGGGCGTACGCCGTGACGCGTCCCGTTTCGCTGGCGACCATGACACCCACATGTCGGGTGGGTATCGACCCGCGCAGGTGCTCATATTCATAGAACGAGTGGTGCATGACTGCTTCGCCGCGTGTCGCGTTGAGCATGCGCGTCCGAAGACCGATGAGGCCACGTGCGGGAATCGTGAACTCGAGATGACACATCGTGTCCTTGGTGTCCATCTTGATCATCTCGCCCCGGCGGCCGCCCACCAGTTCAATCACCGAGCCGGACGAACTGCTGGGAACGTCCACGACCAGGTACTCGACCGGCTCGCACTTCTTCCCGCCGATCTCCCGATAGATCACCCGCGGCTTGCCCACCATCAGCTCATACCCTTCGCGGCGCATCGTCTCGATCAGTACGCCCAGATGCAGGAGGCCGCGTCCCGACACGCGGAAGGAATCCTTCTGCGGCATGTCCTCGACGCGCAGGGCGACGTTCGACTGAAGCTCCTTGAAGAGCCGTTCGCGGATGTGACGCGTCGTGAGATACTCACCCTCGCGCCCGGCGAACGGTGACGTGTTGATCGAGAAGACCATGGTCAGCGTCGGCTCATCAACCGGAATGATCGGCAGCGGGTGCGGATCCTCCGGGTCGGTCAACGTGTCGCCGATGCCCACGTCCGGCAGACCGGTCACTGCGACAATGTCGCCCGTGACTGCCCGCTCGGTCTTCTTTCGCCCGAGCCCCTCGTAGGTGTAGATGGTGTCGATTTTCTCCTTGCAGCGGTGTCCGTCTCGGGAGATCAGCATGATCTCCTGCCCGCCGTTCAGCGCGCCGTTGAACACCCGCCCGATCGCGATCTTGCCCACGTAGTCGGAGTAATCGAGGGAGGCCACGAGCATCTGCACCGGTGCGTCGGCCGAGCCCGATGGTGGCGGTACGCTGCGGACGATCTCCTCGAAAAGCGGGCTGATGTCTTCGTTGGTGTCTGTCAGGTGTCGCCTGGCAAAGCCGAGCTTGGCGCTGGAATAGATCACCGGCCAGTCGAGGCATTCCTCATTTGCCCCAAGATCAAGAAACAGCTCGTGCGTCTCGTCGAGCACCTCCTTCGGCCGCGCGTCCGGCCGGTCGATCTTGTTGATGACCAGGATCGGCTTGAGGTGATACTCGAACGCCTTCTTCAGCACGAAGCGCGTCTGTGGCATCGGTCCCTCGAAGGCGTCGACCACCAGCAGACAGCCGTCCGCCATCTTCAGCACCCGCTCGACTTCGCCGCCGAAGTCGGCATGGCCCGGCGTGTCGATCAGGTTGATTTTGTAGTCCCGGTAGGAGATGGCGCAATTCTTGGCGAAGATGGTGATGCCGCGCTCCCGTTCCTGCGGGTTCGAGTCCATGATGAGATCGCCCGCCATCTGGCCTTCGCGGAACATACCGCTTTGACGCAGCAGACAATCGACAAGGGAGGTCTTTCCGTGATCGACGTGGGCGATGATCGCCAGATTCCTGATTTCCATGTTGGCTCGTTCTCGTTGTGTGCAAGTCCCTGGTGAAAGGGCCGTCCGGGCAGACCGGCCAGCCGCGAGTCCTGAGGACATCATAGTGGAAATTCACCGGATCGGGACCCGGCGTATAATGGCCGCACGTGGTGGTCGAGTTTTGATCAGACCAGAGGGAGTTCTGCCATGAAGGATGCGATGCAAGAGGGATCCAGGCGTGAGTTTCTCACCGGCGCAGGTCGCGTCGCCGTCGCCGCCGGCGCGGCAGCCGCCATATTGACATCGGAGGTACATGCGCACGATGAAGCGACAGCCCACCGGCGAGAGATCATCCCCGGCAGCCCCAGTCCCGCCTATTCGCGAGCCACGAAGTTAGGAAATCTCGTCTTCGTCGCCGGCTGCGTGGGCGTGACGCGCACGGAGGGCAAGTCGGTCATGGCCGATGGCTTCGAGGCCCAGGCACGGCAGACGCTCTTGAACCTGAAGGCGTCGGTCGAGGCCGCCGGCTCATCGCTGGACAAAGTCCTGAAGTGTACCTGCTTCCTCAAGGAGTTCGCCGACTTCAAGACGTTCAACGAAGTCTACATGAGCATCTTCCCTGAACCGCGCCCTGCACGCTCGACGGTCGTCGTCAAGGATTTTGTGGTCCCCGGCGCGCTGGTGGAGGTGGACTGTGTCTGTGCGATCTGAGCGGATAAGTCCGTGCGGCAGGCGGTTCGTTTCTCAGTTCGCCTCGATCTGAAACGTCACCGAAACCACGGCAGTCACGTCCTTGTCGATCGTCGAGGTGTCGTGGATGCCGTAGTCGCTCACGTCGGTTGAGTAGGGCTGTGTGATCTGCAAGACACCCATCCGCGCCGACCGCACCTCTGCGATCCGGCAGCCCGCTGCCTGGGCGATCTTCTCTGCCCGCAGTCGCGCATCGGCTGATGCAGCCGACATGAGTTCAATTTTCAGGTCCGCCAGATATTTGTAGTGATACTCCGGCATGCAGGAGACGACACGGATGCCGGCCTCGATCAGTTGCGTCACCTCGCCCGCCGCTTGCTGTACGCGGTCCACGTCCTCCGTGGTGACGAAAATCGTCCGATCCAGCAGGTAAGATTCCACCTGCCGCGTCTGGGCGATCTTCTTGTCGCGGATGTAGTGCGTCGTCGTGTCAATCGATCCGAGCCCGATCTGCGGCTGCGTGAATCCGCGCTCCTGCAAGAATGTCTGAACCTTGCTCACGCCGCTGTCCAGAATCGAGAATGCCTCGGTGAGCTCCGGCGCCTCGCCATAGACGATGATTCGCCAGACGGCCCGATCGGACCGGATACGCTTCCGCGTCGATCCCTTGACGATGATGGTCTGGTCGCCGCGCGAAACCTGTGCCCCGCGCTCGACGTAGGCCCGTGCAGCAACGACCGTGCTGGTCAGAAAGCTGGCGAATGCCGCAATGATGACCACGACCGCTGCGGTGGCGAAGTTGAGATGGATGCGATAATCCACGGCGCTCCTCCCTGAGCTGTCCAGGTTTCAGTCAATTCCGAAAGAACGGCCATCGGGCTGTACGCGGCGTGACCGAGGCCGGTTCAACGAGGGTTGGATAATATTTCTTCGGTTGCCCTTGGCTGTTTGAAATGTTGCGGCGAAGGCAGCCCGCTATTGGAAACAGGGATTTGCCCGCTTTGGCAGGCGGTTAGGATGCAGTCAATTCTGGCAGGCCAATCGCGAGATTCGGGAAGAGTTCCGGCGTCCAGTTTGCCTTGCCGGATACCTCCGCCACCACCGCGTAGGCTCGATCCATGAGCTTGAGCTCCATGACCCGCGGCCCTTCGGGGTCGACGATCCAGTACCACGGCACGCCGCACCGGGCATAGATGTTTCGCTTGTCGCGCAGGTCTCTCTCACGAGTAGAGTCAGAGAGCACCTCCACCAGGAGGTCCGGCACGCCCTGAATGTTCTTGGCGGTAACAATCTGAGAGTTCTCCCTCGCTACGAACAGTAAGTCGGGCTCAACGACATCATGTCGCCCGAGGACTACGTCGTATGGAGAGACGAACACTTCGCCGAGTCGGTGCTGGTTGACATGCAGGGTCAAGATAACGTGCAGTCTGGCGACGAACCGTTGATGTTGTGTGATGGGCGACGGGCTCATGTACAAATCTCCGTCGAGGATTTCATAGCGCTTGCCGTCGTCGGGCAAGGCGCGGAAATCCTCGTACGTGAGCCGGATCGGTTCAGCCGTAAGTCGATCGTGCATGGCGTCAGTACCCCGGCAATCCGTAGAACAAACAGGAAGCTTCCTGCTCTGATTATATCACGCCAGAGCGAACCGTGATATAATGGCGTCCTCGGGCACCGGTAAACCGGGAGGATTGATAATGACTCCGGACCTTTCCATCAACTTCTGCGGCGTCAAAGCCCCGAACCCCTTCTGGCTCGCCTCGGCCCCGCCGACGAACAGCGCCTATCAGATTCGCCGGGCCTTTGAGGCCGGCTGGGGTGGGGCCGTGTGGAAGACGCTCAACCATGAGCCCATCGTCAACGTCTCCTCCCGCTACGGCGCGGTCGATTACGACGGCCGAAAGGTCATGGGCCTCAACAACATCGAGCTCATCACCGATCGCCCGCTGGAGGTCAACCTCGCCGAAATTCGAAAGATCAAGAAGGAGTTCCCCACCCACGCCCTGTGGGTCTCGCTCATGGTCGAGTCCAAGCAGGAGACCTGGCACGACATCATCAAGCGAACCCAGGACACCGGCTGCGACGGCGTCGAGCTGAACTTCGGCTGCCCCCACGGCATGAGCGAACGCGGCATGGGCTCAGCCGTCGGTCAGGTGCCGGAATACACCGAGATGATCACCCGCTGGTGCAAGGAAGTGGCGAAGATTCCCGTGATGATCAAGCTCACGCCGAATATCAGCGACGTGCGCGTGGTCGCTCGGGCGGCGGCCAAGGGCGGGGCCGACGCTGTCTCGCTCATCAACACGATCAACAGCATCATGGGCGTCGATCTCAACAGCTTCGCACCGAAGCCGAACGTCGCCGGCCGCGGCTCGCACGGTGGCTACTGCGGCCCCGCCGTCAAGCCAATCGCCCTCAACATGGTGTCGAGCATCGCGTCGGACCCGCAGGTGGGCATCCCCATCAGCGGAATCGGCGGCATTCAGGCATGGCAGGACGCGGTCGAGTTTCTCCTGCTCGGCGCAGGCAGCGTGCAGGTCTGCACAGCGGTGATGCACTACGGCTTTCGCATCGTCGAGCACATGGAGAGCGGCCTGAAGAACTGGATGCGCGAGCGCGGCTTCAGGAAGATCAGCGACTTTCAGGGCAAGGCCGTGCCGAACGTCGTCGACTGGGGCGACCTCGACCTCGGTTACAAGGTCGTCGCCGAGATCGATCAGGCCAAATGCATCCACTGCGGGCTCTGCTACATCGCTTGTGAAGACGGCTGCCACCAGTCGATCTCCTGGGAGAAAGTGCCGGAACAGGATTTCGTCAATCGCTTTGGCCGACAAGAAGCGTCCATGCCTGCCGAAGAGCCACGGCCTTCAGGCCGTGCGGCTGTGAAACAACCATCGGCCCCCGCATCCAAGAACGGCAACGGCGCTCGCCTGATCAACCCTAACATGGAGTTTCTCAAAAGCGGCGACGTTGAGGTGCTGCCCGGCATGGGCGACGGATACATCGGAGTGTTCACGATCAAACAGAATACCTGCGTCGGCTGCAACATGTGCTCGCTGGTCTGCCCCGTTGAGGGCTGCATCACCATGAAACCGGTCGACAGCGGCCTGCCGAGCATGACCTGGAAGCAGTACCAGAAGAAGCTCGCCGCCGGCGAAGTGGCGAAGATTCAGCCCCCGGAGCACGTATAATTCAGGAGTACCAAATGAAGACATCGGATGCGAGACGGCCAAATGACAATCAAGGGCGTTCCAAGAAGCCCTACTCATGTCCCGAATGCCTTGGTGAAACCACGCAGGATCCAAGCAGTAAAGGTTGAGTGCGACACAAGTATCGTAAGCGAGATCGGACATATTGCCAGTACGGATTGGGCGAGCGCGACTAACAGCTCTACGTCAATATTCATGTACCAATTAAAATGCAAAAAGATTTCGTGGTAGACATGGCTACTCATGCGCGGCCCACTCTGATCTGAATAGAAGCCGGCTGAAGCCCGTACATGGTTCACCTACAGTCTTCCGGTCAAACTCGAGACACAACGAGTGGCCGCGTCTGCGGTATTCGCGTGCCGCATCCGGCCAGATGCCGCTGACGTTGCCCACGAGGTGCATGATCGGTTTCACTCCTGCGAATTGGCTTGCCGCGCGCTAGAATAATCTAATCGTAACCTTGCGAAACACGCGAGTACCATGCACCGACCAAGCCGCATCCTGATTCGTCTGCTCCTGGCGATGTGCCTGCTGCCGTTGGCCTGCGCGAAGCCGCAGCCGTGGACGCCGCCCGAGCGAACCGACACACTTCCCCCGCCCGAAATCTATCACTTTACGCCGGATGGTCTCGTACCCATCACGCCGGCGCAGGCCGCGGAAATCGCACGACAGGAGCGGCAGAAGTCTGCGCAGAAGCTACAGCACGACGGCTCGAACAGATCCGGCGAGGCGCACTCCAATGCAGCGGGAAGACGACCCGCATCAGATAGCGCTTCGCTGATGTCGCCATCGTGGGCCGAATCGCGCTCGCGGCCGCGCATCGCCGTTGAGTCCGCCGGCCCCACGCGCGACCAACCCTACTACATCCGTGGTGAACACACCGCGCACGGCTACCTGCCCGGGCATTATCGCCGCGAAGGAGACTTCATTCGCGGCGAGCACACGCCGACCGGCTACATTCGCGGCAGCTACCTCGGCAGCGGTGACTACGTCCGCGGCGAACATACAGCTACCGGCTACATCCCCGGACACTATCGCAGCGTTCGACAACCGACAGGGCCGTACCTCGTGCCGACGATCTCGCCGTCAAGCCAATCACTGACCTTCACGGCCAGACCACTTCGCTAAGCGGCTGACCTTGCCGCATGTCCATTCGCGCGCTACCCGGGTTGCCCGAAACATATCCAGGCAGGATGATAAGTCGAGTCAATCGCGCTCTGTGTACGTGGATGCATTACCTCTGCCGGATCGCAGCGGGAGACCGTCGCAGGATGAAGACCGCCGTGAAAACCTGGGGCAAGGACCCGCACCCGCTTGTTTCCCTTGAGCAGGCATGGGAGATCATCAGTCGCGCCGTCAACGCGCACAGGCCATCCGTACAGACCGAATCTGTCGGATTGTTGGATTCCTGTGGCCGCATTCTCGCCGCGCCGGTTATCGTCCAGGACGATTATCCCGCCTTCGACAAGGCCATGATGGATGGTTTCGCCGTTCGCGCCGCGGACTGCACAACGGAAAGTGCGACACTGGCCATCATCGGCATCGTCCCGGCGGGGGGTATGTTCGATGGCACCGTGGGTACCGGCCAGGCCGTGCGGATCAACACCGGTGCGCCGCTGCCATCTGGCGCCGATGCGGTCGTGAAGATTGAGGATTGCGAGATCGCAGGCAACGTCGTAACTGTGCGCAAAGCAGCCACGGCCGAGCAATCCGTGACTCGCAAGGGCAACGATCGAAAGTCCGGCGACATCGTCCTGAAGCCGCCTTGCCGAATCGGCCCGGCGCAAGTTGCCGCCGTCACCACCGCCGGCGCCGCGCAGCTCGAAGTAGCGAGAACTGTCGGCGCGGCCATTGTCTCCACCGGCGATGAACTCGTTCGCCCCGGCGAAGCGCGACGGCCTGGTCAGATCTTCGACAGCAATGGTCCAATGCTCGTTGCGCTCATGCGGCAGTTTGGCGCGGCGACGATGAGGAGCGACGTCGGCCGTGACACCCGAGAGTCGCTCACGGATCGATTCACCGAGGCGCTGAAACAACCAATCGTCCTCAGCGTCGGCGGTATGTCCATGGGGACGCACGATCTGGTGCCCGAGGTGCTGTCAGCGCTGGGAGTCAACTGGCAGTTTCACGGTGTTCACATGCGGCCGGGAAAACCCGTCGCATACGGCATCGGCCCCGCTGGACAGCATGTCTTCGGCCTGCCCGGCAACCCGGTCAGCGCCTTCGTCTGTGCATGGCTGTTTATTCGAATGGTCGTGCGATCGTTACTGGGTTATCCGTGTCGTCCGCCGATGTACGTCTCCGCGACGTGCGCCGTGGACATCGCCGCCCACCGTGATGCCAGGCCGGCATACATCCCCGCTCGACTCTGGAGTGACCCGCAACACGGCCTGATGACATCACCGTGTCACTGGAGCGGTTCCGCCGACCCCTTCGGTCTGGCCGAAGGAAACGCCTTGATCTTTCTCACGAATCCGACCGTGCCGACGCCAAGGGCGGGTCGAGTCCAAGTCCTGCCGGTCACGGACCTGGACGACGCGATGGAATAAAAAAGGCCGCGCGGGTAGTTTGCCGCGCGGCCGTGAGTGATATCATCAATCGCAGGAGAACCGTCGTTCAGAACTCTCCGATGCCGTTGCCCTCGTCATCCTCCTCCGACTCCGGTGGTATGGGCGGCGGTGGCGGTGGCGGACCGCGCATCGGCCGATCGCCGCGCATTCCCGGAGGCGCCCCCGGCGCTTCACCATCCGGCGGACCGAAGCCGCGTTCACCGCGGTGGAATCCTCTCTTGAACGGTCGCCGTTCCGGCGCCACCTTGCCCTGCTTGATTTCTTCGATGCGATCGGCGAGGCGCTGCTCAAAGTTCGCCTGGGCTTCCATCATCCGTGCGCGCTCCTGCTGGATGAATTCCTGCTGGCGCTGCAGCCGCGCCTCCATGTCCTTCAGCCGATACTCCATGCGCTTCTGAAAGATTTCCATCTGGCTGCGGGCCAGCGCGGCGATCTCCTTTTCGATCTCGGCCTGTCGGGCTTCATCTCCTGCAAGCTCCCGGTATTGCTGCGAAAGCTTATGGAGTTCTTCCTGCGTCCGGAACTCATCGATGATCGTCTCGGCCATCTCCGCGTCCTGCTCCCGCAGCGCCCGATACTCACGCAGCATCGGTGCCATGCGTCGGATCAGTCGCTCGAATCGCTCCGGGTTGGACTCTCGCAATTTGGTCAGCCGCTCGTAGCGCTCCGGCAATTTCTCGCGAATCAGTTCCATCACGCTGTCGATGAGCTCCGGTGGCAGCGGGCGATCATCATCAAGAAAGCCGCGACCTTCACCGTGCGGTGCCCACGCGCCCCGGACGGCGTGCTCGCGCTCGACATCGGCCATGCGATGCCGGGCCTTGGCTCGAGGTCCTGCAAGCGGCGGCTCCTCGGACGGCTGAGCGATTGCTCGATCTGCCGAGCCGCAAAGCGTCAGTGCGAGTCCAAGCGCGCCGGCGAGCAGAAATCTGCCGGGGCTCATGTGCTGCAGGTATTTGTGTGCTGTCGTCATGCGTCACTTCCTTGCGTTAGGTCTCGCCACGGACGTCAGTGTTCTGCAGCGGGACGGATCATTACATTCATCACCGATTGTCGTCTGCGCAGCTCGACGATCGTTCTCAAAAACTCACCTTCAGGAAAGCTCCTGCGTTAGTACGGCATCACGTCCCCGCGACTGGGGCTGTTCATCGGGCGCTGAGAGCGCTTCCTCCATCAACTCGTACATGGCAGCGCCGCTGGCACTGGTCGATACATCCGAGAACCAGTCTTCGACTTCCCGCAGGTCTTCGTCGAGCGAAGCCAGCCGAAGCGTGATTTCCTCAGAGCGCTCCGGCAGGGCCCACGGCAGATCACGATCGGCCATCGCCCAGCCCGATGGTTCCTCGATCGTTCGTGAATACCAGCCGATGCCGATCGCCAGGAAGATCGCCGCCGCGGCGACGAGCGACCCGTGCCAGATGTGCCATCGACTGGGGGCGCCGACCGCGTGTTGCTCATGGAGCGTTTGCCTGGCGGCGATTCGGGCTCGTTGTACGCACTCCCTCGATGGCGCGGGCGTCGGATACCCGGACAGCCAACGCTCCATCTGGTCGATTTCTTCGTGCATGTTTCGATCGCTCTTGTTCATCGTGGTCATCCATCCGTCGTCATCGATCCGCCGTATGCCGTATGCTGCATAGCTGCTGATCTTCGATGCGTTTTCGCGTCATTCGGCGACGCCTCTTCGCCCGCCATCAACTCACGCAGCCGATTCAGGCCGCGATGCCCTCGGGCCAATGCCGTTCCCAGTGGTACGCCTGTCGCCTCCGCGATCTCCCGAAACGACATCTGTGAAAAATGCCTGAGCATCACGACTTCACGTTCTGCGTCCGGCAACCTTGCCAGTGCGGCGCCCAAGGCATCCATCTCCTCGGCGTGAACCAGCCGCGCGTCAACCGGAAGCTCGACGCCGCCGAAGTCATCGCCGTTTTCTCCCGGCTCGCCGGAAACCGTGTCACCTGCCGCAACGAATCGCGGCCCGCGCCGGCTTCTTCGCAGGCGATCCCTGACAAGGTTGGCCGCAATACGAAAGAGCCACGCCTCAAAGCGGCCGTCATGCTCGTAAACCCCGATCATCCGCACCAGGCGAACGAAGACTTCCTGCATCAGGTCCTCGGCGTCATCCCGAGATCCGGTCATCCGGTAAAGGAAGCCGTACAGCCGGCCCGAATAGTGTTCGACCAGCCGATCCAGGCAGTCCGCATCCCCGTTTCGGGCACCGAGGATCGCCTTCTCGAGCGTGTCGCCGTCCATCGGACCTCATCCTGCCAAACGCCGGTACAGGGCGTAACATTGCCGTCGGCCCGTGCGATATTGTAAGTGTTTTTTATAGAATAAGTTACGAGCATGTCCAGTTGGGGTGGTTGCAGCAGCACCGCTCGACTTGCCTTCCTTGTGAAACACTCTAAACTAGAGAGTTTCCAGTTTGACCATAGCAACGACTGAATGCAGTTCGGAATCAGGTGCATCATGCCACGTGTTTGTCACTTTACCGGTAAGCGAACCACGAGCGGTCGCCAGTATACCCATCGCGGCAAGGCCAAGTACCTCGGCGGCGTGGGTACGAAGGTGACCGGCAAGACTAAGCGGAAGTTCAAGCCGAACATCCAGCGCGTCCGCGCGGTGATCGACGGCCGCGTCTGCCGCATCAAGGTCTCGACGAAGGCGATTCGCATGGGTCTGGTCGTCAAGCCGATGAAGCGCAACTGGAAGCCCGAACAGGCCGCCGCGCAGGCGTGACCCGCGTTGATCCTGTCTTGATCGGGGGACGCCCCGGATGCCGTCGAAGATCGACGAAGCCCAGGTACGCCACATCGCCCATCTCGCGCGGCTCAAGCTGACGGATGAAGAAGTCTCAAGCTTCCGCGAGCAGCTCAGCAGCATCCTTGAATACGTCGAAAAGCTTGGCGAAGTGAACACCGACGGCGTCGAACCGACGGCGCATGCCATCGCCGTCTGCAACGTCTTCCGCGACGACGTGCCGGGCACCTCCCTTACACCCGATCAGGCACTTGCGAACGCCCCTGCGAAGGATGCACCGTTCTTCAAGGTTCCCAAGGTGCTCGAACAGGAGACGGCATGAGCGCCACGGCTGTCGAACGGGTTTCCCTCGCCCTACGGCGCATCCGCGAGCACGACGCGATGCTCAAGTGCGTCATCCACACACTCGACGAATCGGCTACACAGAGGGCGCGCTTGCTTGACACTGCACCTCCGACACCAGCTTCACCGCTCTTCGGCGCTCCGGTCGCCGTCAAAGACAACATCTGCACCACCGACGGCCTGACCACCTGCGGTTCGAAGATCCTGGCGAACTTCAAGTCGCCCTACGACGCCCATGTCATCGAGCGGCTTCGCGACGCCGGCGCTGTCATCGTCGCCAAGACCAACCTCGACGAATTCGCCATGGGAAGCAGCACGGAGAACTCCGCTTTCTTCTCGACGCGAAATCCTTGGGACCCCGAGCGCGTGCCCGGCGGCTCGTCCGGCGGCTCGATCGTCGCCGTCGCCGCGCGACTCGTCCCGTATGCCCTCGGAAGCGAGACCGGCGGTTCGATTCGCCAGCCCGCCAGCTTCTGCGGCGTGACCGGACTCAAGCCGACCTACGGCCGCGTCTCGAGGTTCGGTCTCGTCGCCTTCGCCAGCAGTCTCGATCAGATCGGCCCGGTCGCGGTTGATGCCAGAGGTGTGGCACGATTGCTTCGCATTATCGCGGGTCGCGACCCGCGCGATTCCACCAGCGTCGATGAACCGGTGCCGGATTACGAGGCGATGCTTGATGAGCCGACAGGCAAGCTGCGGATTGGTTATGCCAAGGAGTATTTCGGCGAAGGGCTCCACCCCGAGACGCGCCGTGTGGTGGAGGCGGCGATGGAGATGTATCGCAAGCTCGGGGCTGAAGTCTTTGAAATCTCCCTGCCGCACAGTGCGTACACGATCGCCTGCTACTACCTCATCTGCACCGCCGAGGCGTCGAGTAACCTGGCACGCTTCGACGGCGTGCGTTATGGCCATCGTACCGCCGAACCGGCCGACTACATCGACATGTACAGCGCCACTCGCGACGAGGGCTTCGGATCGGAAGTCAAGCGGCGGATCATGCTCGGAACCTACGCCCTGTCGAGCGGCTACTACGACGCCTATTACCTCAAGGCCCTCAAGGTGCGGACGCTCATCAAGAACGATTTTCTGGAGGCCTTCAAGAAGTGCGACGTGATTCTCTCGCCCACGACGCCGACACCGGCCTTCAAGCTCGGCGAGAAGTCCGACAACCCGCTGGAGATGTACCTTGCCGATATCTACAACTGCGCCGCAAATCTCGCCGGCATCCCCGCGATCAGCATCCCCTGCGGCTTCACCGATGCCGGTCTGCCCGTTGGCCTGCAACTGATGGCACCGCATTTTGCCGAAGCACGTCTGTTACAGGCCGCCCACGCCTATCAGCAGGCCACCGACTTCCATGCAAGAAGGCCGCCGATCTGCGCCGAGTAACCGTTCCGCATCTCGGTTACACTTCGCAAAATGGTACGCAAGGAACAAAGTCCGATCACCAGACCTCACTCCTCACGACTAGGCTGGTTCGCCTTAATCGCCGTCGCCCTGCTCTTCCTATCGCTCTCCATACAGGCCATCTGGGGACAGGACATCTGGTGGCAGCTCGGGGTCGGTCGATGGATCACCGAGAACGGTCGGCTGCCGGATCGGGACGTCTTTTCCTACACGGCAGCCGATGCGGAGTGGATCGAACTCCGCTGGCTCTACTGCGTGCTGGCCTATTACGGTTGGCAAGTCGGTGGGCCGAATCTACTCATTCTCTGCCAAGTACTGATACTCGCCGCCGCTTACCTGATCGTTGCCGCCGCGGCACGACGAACCCTCTCTTCATTGCCTGTCGTGTTGACGTTCGTACTCGGCATCTGTGCCGCCAGCGGCCGTTTTGTTGTCCGTCCCGAGCTGGTCAGTTTCCTGTTCATCCCAATCTATTTGTTTCTGCTGGAGTCGGCTGCGCGCGGCAATGCGCGGCGCACCATCTGGCTGCTGCCGCTGCTTCAAGTGCTCTGGGTCAACACACACACCGTCTTCATCCTCGGCCCAATCTTCTGCTGGCTCTATCTGTTTACCGGGCTTCTGGCAAAGTCTCGCGCGATCCCCGCCGATATCGCCGAGCCCGAGACGGCCGCCGCGATTTCATCGGCCCGCATCCCCACAGATCACAGCCGGCGATTCTGGATCGTCACCCTGCTGGTGACCGTGGCCTGCTGGCTCAATCCCTACGGACATCGCGGCGTGATGTTCCCCTTCAAGCTGCTCGGGCAGATTCAGAAAGAGCATATTCTCGCACAGCACATCACGGAGTTCATCAGCCCGCTCTCCGTTTCACCGGCGTCTTGGGGGTTTAACTTGTGGGCCGGCGCGGGGCTGGTGGCCATCGGAGCGATCTCCTTCATCTTCAACCGTCGTCATTTTCATCCCGCGCGGCTTCTCGTGTTTCTGGCCATGACGTATCTCGCCGTAGGTTCCGTCCGGAATCTCTCGCTCTTCGCCATCGCCGCCACCATGACCACCCTGTTGAATCTCGATGAATACCGGCGGTTGTCGAATCGCGATCACGCGATGCAGCAGGGTTCCATTGCCTTGCAGCCGAAAATCGCTGCTCGGCTGGGATTGGCGCTCGTTGCCCTGGCCTCGCTTTTCACGAGCTGGCTGGCTGTCACGGACCGCATCACGATCCGACAGTCCGACAATCGCCGCTTCGGACTCGGCATTGTCGATTGGGTTTTGCCGCAGCGCAGCGTGGATTTCATGCTCGAGAACAACGTCCAGCCACGCGTCTATCACACCATGGTGGACGGCAACTATCTCATCTGGCGAGCGGCGGATCGCTATCAGGTCTACGTGGACGGCCGGCTCGAAGTCTACGGTGATGCGTTCTTCGAGGAATACTTTACCCGCCATCCAGCGCTGTCATCGATCGTCGAACGGTGGGGGGTCAGTGCCGTACTCGTCGATCTCGAAAGCATTGGCTGGATACTCGAACAGCTCGTGAAAGATCCTCAATGGGTTCTGGTACACCTCGACGCCCGACACCTCCTCTATGTTCGCGATATCCCGGCCCATGCCGATCTGATTGCCCGTTATCGCATTGATCCCAGTGCCCCTTGGACACCGCGCACACCGGAGCCCGAAGAGCGACTGACCGGTTGGCGAACGTGGATCGGCGCCGTCGGCCGGCCGCGCTACGCCTTGGGCATGGCACGTACCTTTCTTACCTTCGCAGCCGTGGACAATGCCATGATCTACCTCAAGCAAGCGATCGAGCAGGTTCCGACGGATGGCGAATCACGAGCCATGCTCGCGGCGCTCCTGCGATACCGCAGTCGAACGAATGAGGCCGAGCAGCTTCTGGCAGATGAGTCGATAAGTCAGATTGACATGGCGAATGCCGCTCGCACGCTGGCCGCACTGTTGCAGCGCGATCGTCGCTATGCAGAAGCCGTTCGTCCACTGGAAGAGGCCATTGCCGCTTTGCCCGATGATCTCACGCTGCGTATCCAGCTTGCAGAAATCGCCCTGGTGACTCAGGACCTGAGCAAGGCAGCCGCGCAGTACCGGGAAGCCGTGCGGCTGGCGCCCGACCGGGCTGACCTCCACATCCAGCTTGGCTTGTGCTGCGAACAGGTCGGTCGAATGGACGAAGCCATTACTGCCTATCGCCGCGCCGTCTCGATCGATCCATCTGCCTATAAGGTCCACAACCAGCTTGGAATCCTTCTGATCGAGCGCGGTGACTTCTCGGGAGCGCGGGCCTGCTTCGAGAGAGCGATTCAAATCCGACCGGATTACGAATCCGCAAAAGCCAATCTCGCGCGACTGCTTGGAAAGTCTTAGCGCAGTTTTCCCCATGCGTGACAGCATCGATGCGCGATTAGTAGCGCTCGCCGGTCGGTTTGATGTGCGGCAGAGGAGTGCCCGGCGGCAGACAGGCCGCGGCCACATCGTCGGCCCGACCGATGCCCAGCGCTTCCCGGAGAGCGCCGAGCTTGGCGATTTCTTCCGGCGGGAGTCGCCGCGCCTGGCCGAGCTGATGGGCCAGCAGCATCGTGTGGGCTCCGTGTTCGAGCTTCTCCAGTTTGAAGAAGGCCTCGCGCAGGTCCTTCCCGACCGTGATCGAGCCATGCCGGTCGAGCACCAGCGCATCGTGCCGCTTGATCAGATCGCGGACCACGGTCGCGCCTTCCGTGGTCGCCGGCGTGGCATACGCCGTTACCGGCACGCGTCCGAACGCAAGAATCACTTCCGGCAGCGCACATGGATCCATCTCCACGCCCACGACCGTGAACGCCACCGTCGCCGGCGGATGCGCATGAATCACCGCCGCAACATCCGGCCGCTCGCTGTAGGCGCTGATGTGCATCCAGCGCTCGCTTGAGGGCTTGCCACGACCGGTGATCACCCGACCGGAGAAGTCGATCAGGACCAGGTCGCCCGGCTCCAGCATGCCGAGACAGGACCCACTGGGAGAAATGAGGAGTCGGTCACCGGTAATGCGTACCGAGACATTGCCATCGGTACCGGCCACCAGGCCCTTGTCGTACACGAGCCGTGCGATGTCGCACAACTCGCGGCGGAGATTCCATTCGCTGTTCATGCACTCACGCGAGTCCCGACCTGCGACGTCCGGCCCCCCACATTCTATGCACGACGGGCTTGGTTTCGTCCGACGGTCACCACTCCACAATACAGCAGATCGCGATCAGCGAAAAGCCGGTGGCGCATTTCGTGAGCCCGCGCGGCTATGTCCTGAAATATCGACCCTCACCTGCTGCAAAGCGCGGACAGCGCTGGACAGGCCGGCAACTCGCGCCGATCATGCTTATCCTGCGGGCAAGGTTGCCCGTATCGGCAGCAAGGTACGCACGACATGGCACAGATCGAACCGTTCACGGCGATTCGCTATACCGAGCAGGACGTCAGCGCCCTCGTGGCCCCGCCCTACGATATTCTCGATGAGGCCGACAAGGCGGCGCTGCTCCGAAAGGATGAACACAACATCGTCGCCATTGACCTGCCGCACGTCCCCCCCAAGACAGCCGGGCCCGATGCCGTCTACCAGCGGGCCGCCGGCGAGTTGACGAGTTGGCTCGACATCCGCGCCATCGCCCGCGACGAGCAGCCCGCGCTCTATGTCTATCACCAGACCTACAAGCTCGGTCGCAAGACGCTGGTTCGCAAGAAGTTTTTCTGCCGCCTGCGGCTCGAGGAGTTTGGCCGGGGGCAGGTCTTCGCCCATGAACAAACCTTCGGCGGCCCCAAGGAAGATCGCCTCAAGCTGACCATCGCCACGCGGTGCAACATCAGCCCCATCTTCGGGCTCTACCCCGATCCGACCAATGAGGTCGCCGGCATATTGAGCGCCGCCATACAGGACCGTGAGCCGGACCAGATGGCCATGCTCGACGGTGTGCAGAATCTGCTCTGGGTGGTGACGGACACCGGCGTGATCACGCAGGTCAGGAAGCGCCTGGCGGACAAGCCCGTCTTTATTGCCGACGGTCACCACCGTTACGGCACGGCACTTATGTATCGCCAGATGCAGGTAGATGAGACGGGCGAGCCGACCTCCGGTGACCCGGTGAACTTCGTCCTCGCCGTGCTCGGCGGAATGGAAGACCCCGGCGCAACGATCGAACCCTATTTCCGCACGATCGTCGATGCGCCGCAGGTGACACCCGATGTGCTTGAATCAGCCCTCTCAGAACACTTCAAGTGGAAAGCGGCGAAGCGGCCGAAGGATGCGGAAGAACTCGCCGGCGCCTTGCGCACCGCCGGTGAGGGGGCAATGGGCTTTTACTTCGGCGCTGCCGACGCCTGTGCGATCATCGTCCCGAAGACCGACGACCTGCTCGCTGCGCTGGAGCCCAAGCGCAAACCCGCATGGCGAAAGCTGCCCTACAGTGTCCTTCACCGATTTATTCTCGACGAAGTCGTCACGCCGAAGCTCTGCCGGGGCAAGGCCCCGACGATCCACTACCACAAGACGCTCGGCGATGCGCTGTCCGACGCCCAGCAGTCGCCGGGAATCGCCTGCCTCATGCCGGCGACGACGATGCAGCAACTGCGCGACATCTGCACGGCCGGTGAGCTGATGCCGCAGAAGTCGACGTACTTCTTCCCCAAGCTGGCCACAGGCATGGTGATCAACCCGCTGTATTAGAGATCTTTACACGCGGTGATCGCGGCCAGGGTGGTTAGGGCGTCTCACCCGTCAAGGTTGATTCAGTCCGGGACAGCTACACCGCATGCGCCGGCGGCGGCATGTCGCCGTGGAGCTTCTGCTGCTGTGACTGCTCGCCGTCGTAGGAGAAGAGGACCATCTCGTCGTTGATCAGGGCTTGGAGGTGGACCGGTCGGCGCCAGAGACGTTGCACGTTCTTAAGCGTCTCGACGGCGTACTTGATGTCCAGGTCCACGCCGTGGTGCTTGTGCCCCAGGTACAGCTCACCGCGGTTGGCGTAGTTGCCGTCCAGCACGTACAGATACGGTTGGGCGTGGTTCGTGAGCATGAAAAGCATCTGGGCCTTGATCTTGTCAAAATCGCGGTTGACCACGACCATCCGCCGCGTGCTGGGGTCGAACCGATAGTGATACATGCGGAAGCGATCGACGAACTCCGGAGTGAGGAACTCGTCGATAAACGTCACGTCGTTATAGATGCGACGGACCTCGAAGACCTTCTCCATCCCCAGGCCGAGCTTCTTGTCCCACTTGCGCTTCTCCTCCATCGACTTGCACTCGTCGTACTCCTTGCCGAAGCGGCCCTTGTTCCAGCGATCCTCGATGTCGCGGAAGAGTTCCACGCCGATCTTGTACGGATTGAGCTGGCCCGGCGGCATGTGCACCGTGCCGCTGTGATGATCGGCGTAAGTGATGATCTCGTCGTCCTGAAGGATGCGGGTGGTCATCAGCCGGCTGTGCCAGAAGGTCGCCCATCCCTCGTTCATGATCTTGGTCTGGCCCTGCGGCGCATAGTAATACGCCTCCTCGCGAATCATGGACAGGATGTCGGCCTCCCAGTCCTCCAGCGGGGCGTTCTCCATGAAGAACTGCAGTACATCGCGCATCGGCTGCGGCGGAAGTTTGTGCTTCTTCCGCTCGCGCTCGGCGAGCAGGGCCTCACGCTGCTTGCTGGTCTCCGCCGGCGGATTGATCCACGATTCCAGGTACGGCTTGCTCTTGTAGCGTACGATGTCCTGCTCCACCTCGCGCTCCGGCGAGACGCCGCGCCGCTCCTCTTCGCGCGGCGGCGTGCGCTGCATGAACGGCGCGTGCGGGTCGATCAGGTTGTCGATCGAGACGCAGGTGTCGATGAACCGCTCCACCCGGTCCGAGCCGTAGCGGTCGATGTGCCGGCGGATACGCGTGGCGTGGTTGGCCATCTCGTCCATCATCTTGCGGTTCGTCTTGCTGAACCAGTAATTGTTCTTGAAGAAGTCGCAGTGCGCATAGACGTGGGCCATGACCAGCTTCTGGTCCACGGTCGAATTATCATTGACCAGGTAGGCGTAGCACGGATCGTTGTTGATCACCATCTCGTAAATCTTGCCCAGGCCGTAGACGTGCTGCTTGCGGAGCTTCTCGTACTCCATGCCGAATCGCCAGTGCGGGTAGCGCTGCGGAAAACCGCCGTAGGCCGCGATCTCCTGCATCGTGTCGAAATCCACCATTTCGAAGCGCGTCTCGAAGAAGTCGAGACCCGCCGCGCGGGCGATGTCCGCGATTTCGCGTGCGTAGCGAGCAAGATCGGGCCGAAGCGATGGCAGACTCATCTGGACTCCTTGCCTACCGTCCCGCGGTGAAGAACGCCTTGAGCGAATCGTAGATGTCATCCTTGGTGTTGACGCGGCTCGTGATCACGTTCTCCTCGCTGTCCAGATGTTCGTGGATGACGTTGATGAAGTTTCCGCTGCCGTAGGCGCTGGCCACCTGGCAGTAACCGAACAGGTTGATCTGCGGCAGCATGGTCTCCTTGAGCAGTCGGCAGCACTCCCGGGAATCGCTCTCGCTCGAGTTGTCGCCGTCGGAAAAGTGAAACATATAAACGTTCCACTCGGCCGGGTTGTAGTGCGTGTCGATCACGCTCTTGGCCAGCTTGAAGGCACTGGAGATTTTCGTGCCGCCATCCTCGCGGATCGTGAAAAAGGTCTGCCGATTGACCTCTGCCGCGCGAACGTCGTGAACGATGTACCGGCTCTCGATGCCTTCATAGTTCCGACGCAGCCAGGCGTCGATCCAGAACGCCTCCAGCCGCACCAGTTCCTTCTGCTCGTCGCCCATCGAGCCCGAGACGTCCATCATGTACAGAATCACGGCGTTCGACTGCGGCTTGAGTACCGTCTTCCAGCTTCGGTACCGCCGATCCGATCGCACCGGGACGATGATCGGGTTTTTCGGGTCGTAGGTGCCGGCGATCAACTGGCGGCGCAGGGCCGCGCGAAAGGTACGTTTGAAATGGCGAAGCGATTCCGGTCCCGACGTGCGGATGCCGCTGTACCGATCCTTCTCCGCCGTGATCGTATGCTGCCCCTTCGGCTTGATCCGTGGCAGCTTCAGCTCTTCACCGAGAATGTCGGCCAGCTCGTCCAGCGTGACCTCTACCTCCATGATATGCGAGCCCGGCTGGGTGCCGCCCGGTCCGGCATCGCCGTCGCCGCTGTCCACCGGATCGCCGACCTGGGCATCGCCCGCGCCGACGCCGCCGTCGTTGTTGTCGCCGTAGCGGAAATGGGGCAGATCAATGCCGCGGACAGGGATACTGATGAGATGCTTGCCTTCTTTGCCGATCAGCTCCCCGCGCGTCAGGAACTTGCGCAGATCGTCCCTGATCTTGCCCTTGACGATCTGGCGAAACCGCTGATGGTCCTTGTTGATCTTCAGAAACATCGATTCCAACCCCGCTCTGGGTCATTCTATCGCATTATATGATGCCCACGGCTGTACCGGTCACAAAAACAGCCGTCACGGATCGGTCCGGCTGCGGGGCACCCGGCTGAATTTCGATACCCGGTCGCTCATGTGTCTCCATACTTCTGACCCGCGCGCAAGGCCTCCACCCGCTACGCAAAATATCGGACAGTATGGGGGGTGGCTGAAGAAATGGATAGACGAGTTCGGGCGGCTCGCCGGGCGATTCTTCATGCTGGCGGGCACGCGACGGGTGGTAGACAATGGCGACATGGCGATCAAGGTGGCGGCATTCGATGTCTACGGCACGCTGGCCCGCTGGCCTGACGACCGCGTACAGCCGATCGAGGTCCAGCAACTACTCGGCCGCTACGGAATCGAGATCTGCTATCAGGCCTTCGAGGCCGCGCGTCAGGGTGTCTTGTTCTTTGACGCAGCCCGCCGGCCCATCGAGGGGTGGATGGACTTTCTGGCACTTGCCTTCGCGCGAATGGAAGCCAGGATACCGGTCGATCTGATCGCCGAACTCGCTCATCTCCATGAGTCGCGCAACCGGATGGAGCTGCTGCCGGATGCGGTAGGCACCGTGGACACTGCGAAGCAGGCCGGACTGGTTACCTGCGCGTTCACGACCCTCCCGAAGTTCATGCTGGCTGGCGGCGGCCAGGCGATTCTGCGGAATCTCGATCACTACTTCGACGCCGCAGCGACCGGCTTTGCCAAGGGGCATCCGGCTTTCTATCGCCGGGTGACGGAACTACTCGGCGTACGGCCGGATGAAATCCTCTGCGTCGGCGACGATCCGGTCTGCGACGTCCTGCTGCCGCAGGAAGCGGGCTGGCAGGCGGTGTGGTTGCGGCGAGGCAAGGCGAAGCAGTGCGATCATTTGCCTCAAGTATGGAACATTTCAGATTTTCAGGAATTGCTCGGTCGATCGGGCGCAGGATGATACTGTGGTGTTCACTGGATTGGAGTTGATCTGTGCTGCCGTCATCGGCGCTACCGATCAAACAGCAATTCCTCGTAGGAATGCGGCAACACTTGTTCGAATTGACGTTCATCCCGACATTCCCACCGTAGGTTGAAAAGGCCTTCAGCAATCGCATATAATCGCATAAGATTCGTCGGCTTAAGTTCCAGCAGGAGCGTGCCGCCGGATGGACATTCTGAATCGCATCAAGCGGCTGGTTGCGGGCGGACGTTATCGCCTGAGTATCAAAGCCCATGTCGAACTGGATGCCGATGGGCTTGTACCGCTCGATGCCGTTGAGGCCATTCTGAACGCGCAGTCGATAAAAAAGGTGCTACGTTCTCGTAGTCCAGGCCGTGTTCATCGCGGCGAGAAACTATATGTCATCGAAAGCTTCAACTACACGGGATCGCTCATCTACACAAAAGGCGCGATCAAGCGCCAGGAAGACCAGGAAATCTTCTACATCCTCATCTCGGCCAAACGTTCGACGCTGGGAGACGACTACTAAACCTCTCGTCAGATGTCCGATGTGCGGATCACGTCAAATCCATCGAACTAAGGTCTCCGTTCCGATCCGCCGCGGGAAATCGGTACTTCCCGTCGAAGCAGACGTTTGTGAAGCATGCGGCGAAGGCTTCCTCGACGCGATGTCATGTCGAGAAATCTCACGAACGGCAAAACGGTAGATCGCGTCGGCCGATATACGCCTGCGTCTGTCCTCTTACTCGGCCCGGTCTTGTCTCACCAAGCAACTGCATCTGTACCAAGTTTATCTTCGCGCGCGACGTAAACACATGGTGGCCCAACGCGGAGGCTGTGAACATCAAAGACCGCTACCTGTTCGCAGTTTCTACGAAACCCCCTGTAGCGCTCAGTACACGCCCTCCACCACCGTCGTTGCGAAGCCCGAGTAGGGACGTACGTTGGCCGTGCCGTCCCACGGGTACTTCTCGCAGGGCGGCGTACGCTTTGCTTCGTCGCGCTCGAGGAAGCGCGGCATGAAAAACTCTTTCGTCAGCGTCGTCAGCCGCACGCGGCCCCACTCGCCATAGGGCACGATCGTCTTTTCATCGTCGAAGCTGACGACCTCGACCATCGCCCGTGGGACTGGGGGGTGATAGATGATGTCGTAGTTGTCTGTGGGGTCGAAGGGCTTGTGACAGGCGAGGCCCATCAGCGTGTTGCCGTAGGTGGGCACGAACTCGATCTTGCCTTCGAGCAATTCCTCGCGGGCGAACTTGTGAAACTGCGGGGTCATCTGCGTGCCCCCGCAGAAGACGCCCTTGATGCCGACATCAACGAGGGAGATTTTTTCGCAAAGCGCTTCGAGCAGCTTGGGCGTCGTGAACATGCACTGGATGTTGTCGTGGGCCTTCAGCAGCGTCAGCCCCTGATCAATGACGTGGTTCTTGTAGTCTTCCATGACGTTCATCTGGCCCTTCTTGATGAGCTTGACCACCCAGCGCGGGTCCATATCGATACAGAAGCAGATGCCGCCGCGGAACTGGGCGAGGTGCTCCACGGCCAGTCGCAACCGTCGCGGACCTGACGGGCCTAGCATCAACCAGTCGCTGCCTTTTGGGAATGCTGCATCCGAGAGCGTCTCGGAAAACTGTTCGTAGTCGATACGAAAGTCTTCGATGTTCACGCGGCTCTTGGGTACGCCGGTGCTGCCACCGGTCTCGAAGGTGTAGATCGGCCGATCCGCCAAGGCCTTGGGTACCCATCGCCGCACAGGCCCGCCGCGGAGCCATTCGTCCTGGAAGTTGCCGAACCTGTCAAGGTCGGCGTAACAATGCACCTCCTTGCGCGGGTCCCACTTGAGCTTGCTCGCAAACTCAAGCCAGAACGGGCAGCCCGTCTTCGGATCGAAGTGCCACGCGACCATCTCGCGGACATGGGCGTCGAGCCGTGCCCGGGCCTCGGCGATACGCTTTTCAATGGACACAAACGGGCTCCTTGCTCATCCGGCTACAACCGTCTCCCTTTACTTCTTTTCCTCGCGCGGCTGCTCCAGCTTTGCCCCTTCCTGAATGGCAAACAGTGCCCGGCGATTGGTCACGTAGAGAACGCCATTGGAAGCCACCGGTGTCGTATAGACGGCATTTTCCATGTTGTTCGTGGCGATGATCTTCTTCGACTTGCCATGCTCAAGAACGATCACTTCGCCATCCTCGGTACCGATCATCACCTTGCCGTCCACGACGTAGGGCGATCCCCAGATGGCGGCGAACGTGTCATGAACCCAGTACGGCTTGCCAGTCTTGAGGTCCAGGCAGTGGAGAAACCCGCTCAGGTCCGCCGCATAGACCAGACCGTCTGCGATGGCGCACGTTGACATCGACCGCTTGAAATCATCATTGCCGATGTGCCACACCTTGGCCTTGTCCGTCACATCGCCCCGCATCGTCGCATCAATGCGATAGAAGTGGCCGATACCCTCGCCGTGTTCCGGGTCCTGGCCGACGCAGACGAACACGCAATCGTCATAGATCACTGGCGTCGCAATCACTTCATTCGCCGTACCGCGGCCTCCCAGCACGTACTTGGCGCCCGGCGGATTGAGATTGAACTTCCAGAGCAGTTCCCCGGACTCCGGCTCATAGGAATAGCACCAGCCGTCGCCCCCGCCGAAGACGACCTGCGGCTTGCCCTTGACCTTCCCGTAGGCCGGGCTCGACCACTGCCCGTGAAACGTCCTTCGGCCGCACGGATTGGCCTCCCAGACCACCTCACCGCTGTGCTTGTTGACCGCCAGGAAATCCGGAGCGTCAGGACTTGGCAGGTTCAGGTGTCCCTCATCGACACCGTTGGAAGTCAGCAGAAACACGAGTTCGCCGCCGATGACCGGGGAAGACGTTGCCAGATTGTGCGGGAAGACGCCCAGCTCCTCGATCATGTCGAGGATCCAGATGAAGTCGGCATCCTGCTTCTCGTTGTATTTCTCATCCTTGTACGGTCCGTCGTTCTTGCCGTCGAGAAAACCCTCGGTGTCTGCGCAGACGAGTTCACAGCGATTGCTCACGTAGTACAGCCGATTTCCCTCAACTGCAGGCGATGAGCAGATGCCCTGCTCGGGCCAGTCATTCACCCGGCCGGAGGGCAACTTGTCGTGTGTCGCCTGCCAGAGCATCTTTCCGGTCTTTTCCTCAAAGCACATCATGATGCCCTTGTCGCCCTTGATGTGCGGTCGGTATTCGCCCGTGTTGTTCGTGCCGACGAAAATCTTGCCTTTGTAAATGACCGGGTTGCCATAAGTTTGCGAGCCCAGCGGCGCAATCCACTTGATATTCTGGCCTTCCTTGATGTTCCACTTCGCGGGGATGCCTTTTTCGCCGGAGACCATGTTCCGATCCGTCGAGCCGCCCCACATTGGCCAGTCGCCGGTCTTGGCTTTCGAGAGCGGTTCGGCATTGAGCGGCACGTGCAGGAGGGAAAACATCAGTCCTATCAGTGTCAAATGACGAATTGCAGATGACGAACTGTACGAGGATTCGCTTCGATTCGTTCTTCGCTTGTCGCGGTTGCTCCGTGAAACGGTGTGAGCGCAGTCGGCTGCCTTCGCGGCCGCTGTTCTGCGATTCATCATTGGCAATTCGTCATTCATTTGTCACCATGAAGTTGTCGTAATAGACCTCGGCCCCGTCACTGCGCTCCGTCGTCCCGTTCGAATACGCGAAGAGTCCCGGGCAGCCCGCCGTGTTCGCACAATCATCCTCAATTTCGATCGTCCACGCGTCCGGTTCCGCTTCTGCGCGCGGCCACACTTTCCCCTGCACGAGCGTCTTGCCGCCGCGGGGCTCCACGCGAAGCTTCATGCGATACCAGACCTCCGGCTGCATCTCGAACGGCACACGCCGACGTAGACCGTGCGCCGGCTCATCCCGCCAGCGAGAGAGTTCCAGCTCGCGCTGCTGACCCAGCACGATTAATTCGTAGCGGGCGTTGATGACGCCCATGTCCGGGCGAAATCGCTTGCGCGCCAGCGTACCCAGCAGATCGCACTGCACCGTACCACCTGCGGGAATCGGCTCGCCGACGAATGCCCGCATGCGCCACACCGGCGACGGCTTTCCCTTCTCCGCCAGCTTTTGAAGCACACGCGAACCATCCCGCTCTGTGATTCGCGTCTTGCCCGAGGCGCCGATCCAGCCAGGCGGAACCGAACCCTCCTGCATGCCGTCAAAGTTCTCCTTGATCGGCGGCGGCGGACACGTTCGGACGCGCGACATCGCCGAGAGTTCGCCGATCTTCGCCGTCACCATGCCCGCGGAGAATCCCGCATCCGGCGCTGCCGTAAGCACACCGTCCGGGCTCACAGTCGCCTTCACCCCCGCGACCGACCACTCCACTTTCGGCGTTGGACCGTCGAGCCGCGCTCCGTGTTCGCTGAATCGGCGAAGGTCGAGCTTGACCGACTCGCCCGGTGCCAGTGTGACGTCACCCGGTATGACATGTACGATGGCCGGCTTCTGTCCTGCCGCTGGTCGTTCGGCCGGCAACGATGGCGACGGCCGACGCTCTGCTCGCTCCTGCTTCGAGCCCAGACAATACATCCCATACCGCGTCATAAAATAGACGCGGCCCGCCGACACGGCCGGCGAGCCGAAGATTTCGTCGATCTGGTTGTCCGGACCTTCGAAGGACTGCTGGCTTAGCTTCTCGCAATGGTCGTCCTTGTCGCGAACGATCCAGAATACGCCGTTCTGCTCGCCGACGTAAATCACGCCGTCTTCCGTTACCACGGGCGATCCCTTGCCGACGCGCCCCAACTTGAAGGACCAGATTTCCTTGCCCGTCTTCGCGTCAATGCAGGTCAGGTTCGCCGAATTGTCCACGTGGTACAGTCGACCGTTCGCCAGTGCCGGCGAAGCATATCCGCCGCCGAAGCCGTCCAGCCGCCACACCTCGGCGGTCTTGGTCACGTTGCCCTGCTGGCTGGCATCAATGCACACCAGGCGGCCCATGAGCGTATTGTCGATGTTCTCTTCGCTGTGAGAGACATATACATACTTCCCATCAACCACCGGCGAGGAGTTGCACCCCATCTTGGTCAGTTCAAAGTTCCAGAGAATCCGCCCCGTCCGCGCCTCCATGCCGTACACAACCCCGTCGCCTGCCGGGCAGATCAGTTGCCGCCGACCGTCCACCACCGTCACCACGGGACAGGAATAGGTCGTATCCTTGGCGACGCCTGGCGTCTCCGACCACCACAGCACGGCGCCTGTCCGCTTATCGAAGGCCAGGTATCGGTGCGACGGTCGTGCCTGATTGCCCCAGTTCGAGTTCAGGAAGCTGATGATCACGCGGTCCTCATCCACAACCGGCGTTTGCAGTCGGCCGCCGTACCCGCTGACCCGATTAAATTCCTCCGTCAATGAGTGCTGCCAGAGAATCTTCCCGTCGCGATCAAAGCAGATGAATTCGCCGTTGGTGCCGTGCAGATAGATGTTGCCGGTTTCCGGGTCCGCGGCCAGCGCCGTCCAGCCGACTCGATTCTCGACAATGTCGGTGAAAAAGATGTTCGACCGGTGTTCCCAGATGGTCATGCCCGTATCGGCATCCACGCAGAGCACGCGCTCCTGCACGCATTCACCGTCGCCGACCGGCCCGTTGTAGTAGATACGACCACCCAGCACGAGCGGCGTCGTGCGACCGCCATTTTGCGTGTGCCAGAGCAGGTTCTTTCCGTCGGGTGACCAGTCGGTCACGACGGCCTTTTCTCGGACAAAGCCCGTCTGCTCCGGTCCGCGCCAGCTCGGCCAGTCGGCCGCACCGGCCGTCGAACAAAATGCCGTTACCATGGCACCCAGGAGGACGCACCATCGAACCGCCTCTCGATAGCTGACAAGGGTATGTACGTGGTTGGCATAGGTGCGCAGATACACGGCATAAGCAAGCGCCAGCTTGCTTGTGTCTTCACCCAAACGATTCTCTGGACCCTCCGTCCTCGCAGAAACGGACGAACCCACACACATATCTCTCCCCGTCAGACTCATGTCGATGCCCATCATGGCCTCATTCCTGATCGTCGCGCACCAATCGTCGAGACTTCATCTCGCTGCGCGGCAGCGTGCCGCGCTCCACGCACCGCACCATCGGCCGGAAATGCAGCCGATCCTGTATGGCCGACGTAACTTGTTCCGCCAGTACGTTCGAATCCGTGCCCGCCGACGGCTCGAGTTCCACCGTTAATTCGCTCATCGCCCCCCGTTGCCCCACCCGCATCTGAAACTCGGCCACGCCGCCCACGCCGCGTACCACGTCCTCGATCACGGCAGGATACACGTTGTTTCCGCGAATGAAAACCAGGTCATCGACGCGACCGAGGATTCCGCCTCCAGCGCGTGCGTACGATCGTCCGCAGACACATCGCTCGTGCGACAGTCGAACGAGATCGCCTGTGCGATAGCGGATCATCGGCATACCCCAGCGGCCGAGGTTCGTCACCACAAGTTCGCCTTCCGCACCATCGCCCACTGCCGCGCCGCTCGAGGGATCGATCACCTCGCAAACGAATTCGCTTTCGATCAGATGCACCCCGCCAGGAGACTCCTCACATTCAAACCCGTGCGGTCCCACTTCACTCATCCCCGCATGATCGATCACTCGTGCGCCGAAGGCCTTCTCGATCGCCGCCCGCGTCGAAGGGATGCTGCCGCCCGGCTCGCCGGCCACGATCAAACGTCGAACCGCCGATCCAGCGAGATCAATTCCCCGTTCCGCGGCGACCTCCGCCATACGTAGCGCATAGGTCGGCGTGCAGCATACGACCGTCGCCGAGTTTTCCATCAGGTACTGCAAGCGCGCCGCCGTCGTCATGCCCCCGGCGGGCAGGCACAGATTCCCAAGCTCCACGGCGCTCTCGAACGCCGCCCAGAAGCCGATGAACGGTCCGAAGGAGAACGGAAAAACGAGCCGATCCTCTCGCCGAACGCCCGCACCACGGTAGATGATCCCCCAGCACCGTCGCCACCAGTTCCAATCCACCGTACGATCCAGCACGCGCAATGCCGACCCGCGACTGCCCGAAGTCTGGTGCAATCGACAGTACGCGTCGATCGGATAGCTCAGATTACTCCCGTAGGGCGGGTATGTCGTCTGGTCGTCCTGCAACTCCGCCCGTGTCGTGAACGGTAGCTCGCAGAATCGTGCGACCGCATCCGTCGGGCTCAGCTTGCCATATTTTTTCCGAAAGAATGGATTAGATGCGAGCACGACCTCGAACATCGCCGTAAGCTTGCGACGCTGAAGCTGCGCCAGACCCTGGCGATCGAGCAGTTCCTCTTGCGGGATGTGATAGGCCATCGTCGATTGCGACTCGCGGCGGGCAGGAAGGGTCGGCCATCCTCCGGATTAACGAGCTTGGAATTATAGCGGTACAAGTCGTACGAAACGATCCGGCAATCCGGTCTCATTGCACGGAAAATCGGCGGATCGAAAACGTCTCAATTGGCTGCGACGTGCGGCCTCTCCTTACCAGATCCGCCATAATCTCTCCCACCACCGGGGCGAACTTGAATCCATGACCGGAAAAGCCGCCGGCGATGAACACATTCCCGTGCGCCGGGTGTCGATCGATGATGAAGTGATCATCCGGCGTATTCGTGTACAGACACACCTTGCCATCGGCCAGTGGCCCGTCAGCGGCCGGCAGATAACGCTGAATGTACCAGCGGATATCGTGTTCATCGGCCGGCGAGATGTTCCGATTCACACGGTCCGGCGTCGTGAACAATCCTCCGTGGTGTCGCGCAATCTTCACCCAGGGCTGCTCATGCGCCGGAATGGCGTAATACGCACGCTCCGCCACGAAATGAATGAACACCGGCATCCGTCCGGCCTCGAAGATCGCCGGCTCCTTCGGGGCAAACCATGTCTGAACCTGTCGCTCCACATGCAACGGAAGCTGGAGTTCCGTCGCCACCTGTCCGAGCCAGGCGCCGGCCGTGATGACCAGTGCTTTGCCGCGATACGCGCCGCCGTCCGTCTCGACGGTTACCGCATTCGCTTCTGCCCGGAAGCCGAGCACGCGCCGCCGGACCTCAATCCGGCAGCCCGCCGCCTCCGCCAGACGCGCGTGTGCGGCCACGCATTTTTCCGGCAGAAGAAATCCCGCATCCTCCTCGAAGACGCCGACGTCTCGCACGTCCGGCTCCAGCGCCGGCCAGCGCCGTCGGATCTCATCGCGATCGAGCATCTCATAGGCAAGTCCGTGCATCTCCGCGCTGCGCCGTGCGCCCATCACGCACTCGTGCTCGGCGGGGCCGAGATTCAGACAGCCCGTCGCGCGATAGAGTGTTTCACCCGATTCGCGCTCCAGTGCTCGCCAGAATTCAAACGAGCGACGCACCAGCGGTACATAGTGCGGATCTTCAAAATAGGCCTGCCGGATGACGCGCGTTCGGCCGTGCGAGCTGCCGCGATCATGCAGCAGGTCGAACTGCTCGATACCCAGAACCCCCAATCCGCGCCGCGCAAGGTGGTAACAGACAGCGCTGCCCATGCCGCCGACGCCGAGAACAATGACATCAAAAGTCTGCATTCAAGGGAGATTCCAACCGCCGAATGCGGAGGAATCAAGATGGCGGGATTTCGTCGCCACGGCCCGCGGTTCGCCATTCGGCGATGCGTTCGTGCAAGACCTTGTGTAAGCGAATTAGTCCAATGGTTTGGCGAATGCCACGCCCACGCCGCCGTCCGGACTTGCCCACGGCACCACCTTCCAACCGAAGAATTCCGGATCGCGTCCCATCGCCACGCTGTGGCCGACCACAAGACCCAGCACGCCGCCCATGATCACATCCGAAAGATAGTGCTCCCGGCTGTCCACGCGTTGCCAGCCGTTGAACGTTGCCAGCGCATAGAGCGGCACGCCGACGAGATGGCCGTACGCCTGGTGCATGACGCTGGCGAGTACAAAGCTGCTGGACGTGTGGCCCGATGGCATGGTGCCATATCGTCCGTTCGGTCCGCGATCCGCGTGCGCCGCCTGGCCGACGATCACTGTCAGACCATTGATCATCAACGCGGAAAAGAGCGTCTTGCCCACCTCGTAGGTCTTGTCGTCCATTCCCTGCTGGCCGATCAGGTACCAGATGCCGGCCATGGCGAAGTGTGTTCCGGGATTACCCGCCGCATCAAAGAACTCCAGCCAGTCCTTCTTGATGTGATGATGCGTGCCGCCGCCGTCGCGCCGCCGCGGCTGGAAATGCCGCTCGATGCCCTTATCCACGCCGGTCTGCCGAACGGCCAGCGCGCCGCCGTACGTCCCGCCGAGGATCACCAGATTTACCGGGTTCGCATAGACCAGCTTCGTATCCCGCCAGACATCCTTCGGCATGTACTTCAGATCTCGCTTCACCGTCTCCCAGAACGAATTCAGCGGCGGGCGGCGTGCGTATTGTTCTTCGCGATCTGTCGCCGTGGCCAGCCGCACGTGTTCGCCTGAATCCTCCGGGCCGGCCACATCGCCGTATTCTGCCATCGTCAGCGGCCCGGTGGTTGACCTCCGCCCACGATCCAGTGCGATCGATTGCTGGACGACGCGGGGCGGTGCCTGATTGGCGCGCACCACCGGACGCATCGCACCGTCTGCGTTCGCTCCGCCGGAAAGTTGAACAGAGTCACCGACGCGCTCCAGTCGTTCCGACTCGATCGCGGCCAGGCGATCGTCCAGATCGAGCAGTGCGACGGTCCGACTGCTGCTCTGACACCCGAAAATCAAACCAGGAAGAAAAACAGAGATGAGAATCCGATTCATCCTGATGACCTCCCACCTTTAAGAAAGCCACCGCAGCGCCATCCGTGGTCGCATCATCCAGCCGTAGAGCATACGACCCCTCAGAAGAAACGTCAAAGCGAATCTGGCAGGGAATCCCATATCTCCTTGGAACTTGGAAGCCGAACGCAGGCCCGCTTCTGGAAGTAATGCATCGGCTCGAACTGGTACCGGAGCCATCGATGTTTGCAGTTATCTTGTTTGCTGGAACATTCGCGATAGGCAGAGGACGACTTGCTCGCTCATCACCTCGAGCCAAGATCACCCGTTCGGGCAGATGACCGCCTTGCCTGTCTGCCAGTTCGCCACGGCCTCCAGCGCTTCGTTGACCTGCTCCAGCCCGAATCGGTGTGTGATAAGTTCGTGGAAGGGATATCGCGCGCGCCGATCCCGAAGGAACGACAGCGCCTTGGCCCAGTGGTGCGGCTCGCTCCCGTACGAACCATACACCTCCAGCTCTTTTTTTGTGATCAGGTGCGGATTCAGCGGGATCGGTCCGGCATCACAATACTGCCCCAGCACGAGATAACGCCCACCGTCGCGCGCCAGGTGCCAGCCCTCCGCCACCGCCGAAGGATGTCCGACGCACTCCACGACCGCATCCGCCCCCAACCCGTTCGTGTGTTCGAGGACGATTCCCCGCCGCTTGTCCGGATCACGCACCTCGTCGATGTCGATCACCACGTCCGCCCCGAATCGCCGGCAGCGCTCCAGCCGATCGCGCGGTCCGCCGATCACGATGATCGGCCGCGCCCCGGCGTCGGATGCCAGCGCCAGCGCCGCAAGCCCCACCGGCCCCGCACCCTGAATCACCACCGACTCCGCCCAGCGCAGAGGCATCTTTTCGTACCCGTGCACGCAGGTCACCAGCGCGCAGCCCGCACCGATCACCGCCTCGCTCGGCAGGTCATCCGGGCGCGCCGCGCGCCCGCCCAGCTTGAAGATCGCCGTCCCCGCGGCCAAGTGATGATATTGCCCATACCCGCCCAGAAAATGCGGCGATACATCGCACGGCGTGTTAACCCCGTACGCCTTGCGATTCAGACAGCGGCTCGGTATCCGATACAAACGGCAGTAGCGGCAGGTGCCGCAGGTGCGCCCCACGGTCCACGAAACACGATCACCTTGCTGCAGTGGTTCGCCCAGCCAGTCCTCTGCCTCACCGCCGATCTCGACCACTTCTCCCACCGTCTCGTGCCCCATGATCAGCGGCAGCGGCACCTTGAGTTGCCCCTTGTACAGGTGCACATCCGTCCCGCACATACCCGCAAGCGTCACCTTCACGAGCACGTCGCCCGCTGCGAGCCGATCCGGCAGAGGGAACTCCCGCACGACGAGCGGCTTGTTGAAAGCGGTCATTACGGCGGCTTTAGCGACAGTCATTCGGCCCATCATGCGGCAGGACAAGCCGGCGTGCAAGAAAAGCAGCGATTCTCTGGTGCAGGCGCAACCGCGGCATGGCGACAGTTTCTATCCTGCAACTCCGCAGAGGCCGCAGGTCTGCGGTGAAGCCGCCCGACGTGCTTTGTGCCTCACTGATCGCCCTTGAAAGCAGTGCCCGGGACAGATATTCTTTATGGGCTATAGAATCCGCCTGCCGCACCCGTCGAGTGACCCTGCTAGTGAGGATCGTCATCGGGCACGGCCGACGATGGTGAGTGTAGCTCAGTTGGTTAGAGCACTAGGTTGTGGTCCTAGGGGTCGCGGGTTCGAATCCCGTCACTCACCCGTTTATCATCCCGCCTTCGCATCGCACCTCTGTCCGGGTGACAACCACAGATCGAACCTGATTCTCCGGCTGCAAGCTCACCGTGTCCGGCCCATCACCATGTCGCCGAATCAACACGAAAAACCTATAATCGCCTTGCGTTTACTCTACGGAGGCGCTGCGCGCGCCCGTCCCGGCCGAGTGAGTCACTGCCATGCTTCATGTTCCCATACTCCGCCACGGTAAGCCCTACGAGAGCGCCGACAAGGTTGAAATCGTTCACCACGCCACCGGCGAGCCGGTCGCGCTTGTCAGTCAGGCCAACAGCGGCATGTTGCCGCGCGACATCCAGCGAATGAACCATCGCGCCCTGGAGCGCTTCGCCGTCTCCGAACTGATGGCCATCTCCCGCAAGGCCGGCGAACTCTTCATGACCGCCGCGCTGCCGCTCGGTGATACGACACAATCATTCGACGACTACGTCCGCCAGCTCTCCGCCACCACCGGCATGCCGCAGGCACTCTGTCGGTCCAATGCCCAGAAAATTCACCGCGTCATGGCCGAGATCGATGTCGTTGTTGCCGGTCTGACCCGCGGATTCGACCTTTCCATCCTCGACAAGGGCTTTGGCCTCGACCACGGACGGATGCTGAGCTGGTCGCGTCATGCTCGCGTCTTCGGTGCTGTTCTCCCGAGCAATTCACCCGGCGTGCATTCTTTGTGGATCCCCGCCATCGCCCTCAAGACGCCGATCGTCCTCAAGCCGGGTCGCGAAGAGCCCTGGTCCCCGTTTCGCATCCTTCAGTCCTTCATCGCCGCCGGCGCGCCGCCCGAGGCCTTCGGCTTCTACCCGACCGATCATGGCGGTGCGGCCGCGCTGCTGCGAGCCGCCGATCGCTCAATGCTCTTCGGCGATGCCTCCACGACACGTCCCTGGCAGGGCGATCACCGCGTCGAACTCCACGGCCCCGGCTACAGCAAGATTGTCCTCGGCCCTGACTGTGTCGATCATTGGGAAAAATACGTCGACATCATGGTATCCTCGATCCTCGCCAACGGCGGGCGATCCTGCATCAACGCCTCCGGCATCTGGACGCCGCGCCACGGGCGTGAGATTGCCGAAGCCGTTGCGGCGAAGCTCGCCGATGTGCAGGCCCTTCCCGCGGACCATCCCGATGCGAAGATCGCCGCCTTTGCCAATCCAAACTTCGCCGAGATGATCTCCGCATCGATCGACGCCGGACTCCGCGAACCGGGCGCCGAAGATGTCACCCTCCGTCTGCGCGGAAGTCCGCGCCTTGTAAAGCACGGGCGCATCGCCTACCTCCTGCCGACCGTCATCCGTTGCAACGCAGCCGACCACCCGCTGGCCAACCGTGAGTTTCTCTATCCGTTTGCGTCGGTCGTCGAGTGTCCCGCCGATGAAATCGTCGAGGCCATCGGACCCTCACTGATCGTCTCCGCGATCACGAATGATCGCGGCCTCATCGCGAAGCTCATGGAGGCGTCCAACGTCGACCGGCTCAATGTCGGTCCCATCCCCACCTGGCGGCTCAGTTGGGACCAGCCGCACGAGGGCAACCTGTTCGAACACCTGTACCGTCAGCGCGCCTTCCAGATCGAATCCGCAGCATGAAGAACATCGAAACCGCATGCTTCGAGGCCTCGCCAGCCATCGAATCGTTGATAAGTCGGAGCCCTGAAGATTAATACGCGATTGATTTCTGAACTCGTCACACACTCCGACGTTCGCGTGATCTTCGGGGCAGGCGCCTTACGCCGGCTCGGGGAGGTCGCCGTTGAGCACGGCGCCACGCGCGTGCTCGTCGTCACCGATCCCGGCATCGTCGCCGCAGGGCACGTCCAGCGGGGCGTAGATTCACTGCGTGAGGCCGGCTGCGAAGTCACAATCTTCCACGGCGTTCGCGAGAACCCGACGACCGGACACGTCACGGCAGGGGTCGATGTCGCCCGCGCGCTTGGCGCAGATTGCATCGTCGGCCTCGGCGGCGGCAGCGCGATGGACGCCGCCAAAGGAATCAATTTCATCCTCACGAACGGGGGGAGAATGCAGGATTACTGGGGCGTCGGCAAAGCGACCAGGCCCATGCTCCCCTTTGTCGCCGTGCCCACCACCGCCGGCACCGGCAGCGAGGCCCAGTCCTTCGCCCTCATCACCGACCCGCAGACGCACCAGAAAATGGCCTGCGGCGATAAGAAAACCCTCGCACGTGCCGCAATCCTCGACCCCGACCTGATCCGTACCGTGCCGAAGCCGGTCGCGGCTGCAACAGGAATCGACGCGATCTCCCACGCCGTCGAAACAGCTGCAACCAATCGACGAAGTGAGGTCTCACGCTCTCTGTCACGCGAAGCGTGGCTTCGACTGGAGTCCTCCTTTGAAACGTATCTGCGCGATCCGGAGAACGCTCCTGCCCGCGAAGCGATGCTGCTCGGCGCGCACCTTGCCGGTGCCGCCATCGAGGCCTCAATGCTTGGCGCCGCCCACGCCTGTGCCAATCCGCTGACCGCGAAGTTCGACGTCGTCCACGGCATCGCCGTCGGGCTGATGCTGCCGCACGTCATCCGTTTCAATGCCGCCGAAAGCATGAACCCCTATGTCGATCTCGATGCTGATGCCGATCGATTGGCACTATGCATCGAGCGCATGCTGCAGCTTGCCGCGCTGCCCCGAAAACTCTCCGAAGTCGGCGTAGGTAAGGATGTCCTGCCCGAACTCGCCGAGATGGCCGCCGCGCAGTGGACCGCCCGCTTCAATCCCCGACCAGTCGGCGAATCGGAACTGCTCTCAATCTACACCAGCGCCTGGTAAACTTCGCAGGATGTCCCCTGCACCACAACCGGACGCAACGCGCGAACTAGCTGCACCAAAGCCCGCGGCATGCCTGCCGTGGGCTTTTCACCCATCAACCCGAAATACTGCGCCGATCTACTCATGAAGACCGCGATGTATTACAATGCTTTCGTTCGAACCGCGACCGACTTCCACGGAGCCGCCTGTATGTCCGCGATACCGAACCCCCCCTGGTACGGCGGTGGCCTGCGTTTCACCTGCACCCAGTGCGGTAACTGCTGCACCGGCGCCCCCGGATTTGTCTACGTGAACGACGAGGAAATCCGGCGCATCGCCGAGTTCCTGGGCAACGAAGACGGAACGCTCGGCCGCGAACACCTCCGCCGCGTCGGTCGCAGATATTCGCTTACCGAGAACAAGAAGAACGGCGACTGCTGCTTTCTCAGGACCGAAGACGGCAAGCGCATCTGCTCCATCTATCCCGTTCGGCCGTTGCAGTGCCGCACATGGCCCTTCTGGGATATCAACCTCGATACCCCCGACGACTGGCGGGAGGCCTCCCTCACCTGCCCCGGTATGAACAACGGCAGGCAGTACGACCTTGTGCAGATCCGCGTTCGGCTCCACGCTAAGCAGTGGGAGGATCTGCCTGCATGACCTTCTCCTTGAACCACCTGGTCATCGAACCGGCCGGCCGCTCCGGAGGGCAGTCGGCGCTGTCGCGCGAGGTGCCGCAGCTCGATGAAGTGCGCACCTTTGCGGCGAATCACTCGGCATTCGACGATGCCATGCGTGCGTTCTATGCCGAAGTGGATAGCGACATCGCCGCACGAAGTCCCGTTTGCACCAACCGCGGTCACTGCTGCAAGTTCACCGAGTACGGCCACCGCCTCTATGTCACCGACGTGGAGCTCGCATTCTTCGCAGATACGATGAGTGACGATCGGCGCTTGCCCTACGTTCCGGGCGTCTGCCCGTATCAGATCGACGGACGCTGCACGGCACGCGATGCCCGGCCGCTCGGGTGCCGTGTTTTCTTCTGTGATCCCGGTGCTGATTGGCAGGGGCCGGTCTATGAACAGTACCTTGCATGTCTCAAGCAGCTCGGCCGTCGGTTCAACATCCCGTATCGCTATCGCGAATGGTTATCGGCGCTCTCGGATGTTACGACTGGCGAACGGTCGGCCCGCCGTGCCGATCGCTGACCGCTCGTCGTCGTCTCGTATGCCCCGTGCAGTCGAGGCCGATGTCATCCGATAAGCTGCGGAAATCCCCCGATGCCCCCGCATTGACGCCGGTACCCGGCGGCGGATAATATAAGTGAACAATGGGAGGGATGCCCCGCCAGACGGACGGCCCAGCAGCCGCCCCACCCCGAATTGGTTTGCTCGTACGACACACCACGTATTGAAGGATGCAGCCGCCATGACTCGAAAATTCGCCGCCTTGGTCCTGTTGCTGGCCCTCACAGTTTTCCCCGCCATCGGTTGCGGCGTTGCGGCCACCGAGCCGGAGAACCGCCGGACCGTCATGCGCGTGGCCGACTTCGATGCCAAGATGCTCGTCGATGACATCGGCGTGCTCACTCAGACCCACCGACCGATGCGCACCTCGCGCTATGTCATCCCTTGAGAAACTCTGAAAGACGGTGGCATGGGTTAGCGTGAGGGTGGTATGGGTAACCGCAGGTTACCCGCATTCCAACTGAGTGGAACCGGCGCAAATCAACTCAACCTGACGCCCGCGTCTTCATTTTGTAGCGGACCGTCCCTGCGCTGCCGAAGACAATCAGAATCCTCCCACCGAAAACACTGCCAGATACGCAGCCAACACCTCAGCGCTGCCATTCTCGCATTCGTGATGTTTGCCCGCTACGATTCTCGCATCATGTCACGCGATGGTTGGACGCGTTTGCTGCCGGTCAGCGACTTCCCCGTGGGTCGTGCCTGCTTCGTCGCCAGCGGTGACCACGAGCTGGCCGTCTTTCACCTTTCAGATCCCGATCGCTTCATCGTTACCCAGAACAGTTGCCCGCACGCCGGAGGCAACCTCGCCGCTGGCGAAATGAACGGCGCCTGCGTGACATGCCCCTGGCATCAATGGGAGTTCAACCTCGACACCGGTCGCTGTACCCTCTCCGAGGGCGTTACACTGTTACGCTATGAATGCCGCATCGAATCCGGCGATCTCTACGTCCGACTGCCGTCGGGATAGCCAGCCGCGCTGTAAAAAGGCGAGAGCGCTGAGCAAGATTTCTGATATATTGCCCCGGTCGAGGCCGCTCTCGCTGCGCGATCGTCGCGAGTCCGCGCCGAGAAAAGTCGCCCAGGAATTTTCAAGTTTTTCAGGCAATTTCAAGGTGCTTTTTTCAGAACAGCTTGTTCGCTCAACTGCGGCTGACGCACCATGCTAACTTATCACGAAATTCCCGTGGCCGACTTGCACCTCGCTGCATGCCTCCACCGGCCGGACCACGGGACGCGTAACTCGCAGTCGCCGATCGTCGTCTGTTGCCACGGCCTGACCGGCACACGCGTCGGCACGGCCTATCGCATGGTCCGGCTGGCGCGAATGCTTGAAGCCGTGGGCATCGCCTGCCTTCGGTTCGACTTCCGCGGCTGCGGCGAGAGCGACGGCTGCTTTGAAGACCTGACCACCGCTACGCTTCAGGAAGATCTCCGCGCCGTCATCGCGCACCTCGCGACCCTCGACGGCTGCGACCCTTCACGCATCGGCATCTTCGCGAGCAGCTTTGGCGCGTACACCGCGTCGCACGTCAGCCCGGAGATTCCAGGCCTGCGCTGTCTCGCCTTTCTCGCGCCGGTTTCCAGCGCCAAGGCCCTCATCGAACAGGACATGACGCCCGAGGCATGGAAGTTTCTGAAGCAGCACGGCTGGATCGAACACCACGGCCTCAAGCTCGGTCGGGGTTTCTTTGAGCGTCATGCAGGTGAAAACGCGTCGGCCGCACTGGCCCGCGCCCGCTGCCCGACGCTGATGTTCCACGGCATCCGTGACCGACAGGTGCCGATCGCCCACAGTCGTGCCTACGAGGCGGCGTTGCAGGCCGAAGGCGTTGATGTACGTCTGGAGACGATGGATTCCGACGACCACGCGCTCCGCGGGATCGCCACGAGCGAGCGAATCCTCGCGGAGTCGCTCGCTTGGTTCACACACTTTCTCAGCGGCGATTCCTGACCGCTTCGATGATCTCCGGCGGAACGCCGATGTCCACGACATGAACCTGACCGGTGTATTCGGCTGCCGTCGCGAGGGTGAAGCCCTGCTTCATGGCGACGAACGTGATCGTATCGTCCGCGCGGACAGTGGCATTGGTCGCGAGGCCGCTGTCGCAATCCAGCCCGGAGGGTACATCGATCGCGATCACGCGCCCCGGCGCTTCGTTGATCGCCGCGATGACTCGATCCAGCGGCGGCCGCACATCGCCGGAAAAGCCCGTGCCAAGCAGGGCGTCCACGACGATTCCCGCCGAATGGAGACGATCTGTTGCGTTCAGCATGGCCTCCGGCGTATTGAAACGTACGAGCGGCAGACGCATGCGCTCGACGATGACATAATTCGTAAGTGCGTCCCCGGTCAACCGGGCGGGATCACATGCGAGAAGGACCTCGACCGCAGCACCGGCGTTTGCGAGATGTCGAGCGATCACGAAGCCGTCGCCCCCATTGTTGCCGCGTCCGCAGACAATCGCCGCGCCGTGCAGGACCTCCGGAAGAGTGAGAAGAATCTGCGCCGCGTTGCGGCCGGCGTTCTCCATGAGCACGACGCCGGGGATGCCGTATTCCTTGATGGCAATCCGGTCCACCTCGCGTACTTGTTGTCGCGTCAATGTCAGCAAATCAATCACCTCATCCACCGTCCGCTTCCAGTTGCTGCCGCAGACGGTCCATCGCCTCTGCAAGTTCAGGCGGAAATGCGATATCGGCTTCCTGGTAGCGCCGTCGGACCTCCTCGTATTCCGCGAGGGCCTCGGAGCGCCGCCCGGCCGCTTCCAGAGCCGTACCTCGGTTCCAGCGATATGTGAGATTTTCCGGCTCCGCTTCGATCGCGCGTCCAAAGTACGCCGCCGCGCGATCGTAATCGCGCGCCCAGCGAAGAGCCGCATCCGCCACGGCCGCGTAACACCCGCTGGCCGAGAATCCGTTCTCGATGGCCGAACGACAGGCCGCCTCCGCTGCTGTGTCCTGTCCGAGACAGATCAGTGCTTCCGCCTTCGCCACGTAGCCCGAGCCGGTGATCGGTCCGAGCCCGATGGTCAGGGCCTGCTCCAGGACCGGCAGTGCCAGCTTCGGCTGTCGCGTGCGAACGTAGGCACGCCCCAGCGCATGAAGCGTGCTGCTGTTCGACGGGTTCAGCGCAAGGGCCCGCTGGGCGTAGGCGACAGCTTCTTCCGGACGATCTTCTTCAAGAGCCAGGTATGCCAGGTTGTTCGGTGCCTGATCCAGTGAGGGCGCGGTCGATTCGACGCGGGTCCACAGGGCCTTGGAATTGCTCCAGATCTCCTGCTGGGAACGCGTCAGTACCAGGAGCGGCAGCAGCCAGAGGGCCGCCGCCGCTCGAACGAGAGCGCCTCGAGCGTGAAAGCGCCGTTCCGCACTCGCGATCAGCTCCACGGCTGGCAGGAGCAGGAACAGGAGCGGAAGGTAAAGAAAACGGTCGGCGACCAGCGAGGCCATAAACCGCACCGGCCCCAGCGCGGGTGACATTAAAATGGCACTCGCGACCAGCCCCACGAAGACCGCGGGACGTCGCCGGACGCTCAACAAAGTGACGGCCAGCACCACGAGCGTGCCTGCGATCGAAAGTGAGACAGCGGGATTCGAGAAACTCAGGTCCGCGGGAACATCGCGAAACGGCGACAGGTGCACCGGCAGCACGATGCACCGGGCATAGAGCATCAGGTTGTAGCAGAGCAGGCCGATCCAGCGACTGAGCAGATCGAGACTGGTGATCTGCGCGATGGCCATGCCGGCGCCCTGTCCGGCGGATGTCTGCGAAACGGCGGCGATGTAGCCGAAGAGGATCATGGCCAGCAGAAAGGAGAGTTTCTCCGGCAGGCAGGATCGCACGTTGCTCCAGAGTCCGCGACCTTCGTTTCGCCCGATTCTTCGCAGCGGCCAGTAGTCGAGCAGCAGAAAGACCAGCGGCAGCAGCATGACCGTCGGCTTGGCGAGATTCGCCAGCACATAGAGCACGAATGCAATCGCCATCCTGCGCCGCTGTCGTGTATTGGCCGTTCGATCCGATACCGACGACGAAGTGGCAGCGAGGTAAGCGAGTATTGAACCGACCGCCAGCGCCGTCGCCAGTACCGTCTTGCGCTGCGAGATCCACGCGACGGACTCCACCTGCACCGGATGGAGGGCGAAGATCAGAGCAAACACGATCGGCACGGTGAGGCCGCCAAAGATTCGTTGCAGGACCAACAGCACCAGTACGCTCGTGACCGCATGGAGCAGTACGTTGGTCAGATGAAAGACGAATGGCTCGATCGGGTCGACCGGCGAGCCGGCGAGCATCGAATCGAGCATCAGCGAAAGCATGGTCAGTGGCTGGTAATAGCCCTCGACCGTGGACGGATGGGTCACCTCGGCAAAGAACCGCAGGACGCCTTCCCAGCTCGGATCGCGGACGAGTTCGTTGTCGACGACGTACTGATAGTCATCGAGTCGCACAAAATCGCTCGAGAGGGTGGGCAGATATGCCAGGAGCGTGATCGTCGCTACGGCCAGCCCGGACGCGTGCAGATAAAGGCGCCGAGAAGTCAGCGGACTGGCGCCATCGGACGGTTGAATGCTTGGCGACGAGATCAAAGCTGCTCGCTCATGTGCCGCGGGCATTTCGCGCGGCGGGCAGTTCAGCGCCGATCGTTTCCGGATCGGTCCATGCATCGAAAGGATCAGGCAGGACATGCTCGAAGTCCAGTTCGCCACCGAGATCGCGCAGCTCGGGTGTTGCGGCGATGCGCGCCGCCAGCCGCGGATCCTTGGCCAGCGCCGCGGCGATGTGCCGGCGGGCCTGTTCTGGTGCGTCGATCGCTGCCCAAGCCATGGCCAGGCCGAGATGAATCGTGGGGTTGTTCTGTCGGCGCAGTGCCTCTTGAAGCTCGCGCCGTGCCGAAGCAGGCCGTTGGACGCGAAGATAGGCATGACCCAGCCCGATCCGGATGCTGGCCGACTCCGGTTCGAGATCTCGGGCACGCTCCAGATATTCGATGGCCTGTTCCGTTTGCCCGCTGCGTGCAAGTGCGATGCCGAGGTTCTGAAGACAGGCGATCCAGTTGGGATTCGATTGCAGCGCCCGTTGCAGCGGCGCAATCGCTTCGGCGCTGCGGCTGCCGTGGTGTAGCAGCAGCGTCGTGCCGAGGTAGAACTGCGTCGTCGGGTCCTGTGGCGCGATCTTCGCGGCCCGTTCGGCATGATAAAGCGCCGAATCGAATTCGTTCTCCTGCAGATATGCCTCCACGAGTCCGGTGTGCGCGCGGGGCCAGGTCGGGTAGCGCGCGATCGTATGTTCGTACAGATCGCGGCTGCTTTGCCAGACGAAGGTCTGCGAGTAGGCATGCACGGCATAAACGGAAGCGACGGCGGCGATGCAGACTGCCGATAGTCGTTGTGCGGGTCGCGCCAGCAGTGATGGACTCGTCCGCAGCCAGGCCGCGACAGCGATTAAGGGTGCCAACAGCGCGGCATAGAGGTAACGATCGCCCAGCAGTTCAGTGCCATAGGCGACGTTCAGCAGTGCCGGGCAGAGCATCAGGAACATTCCGCAGATCGCGAGAAAGAGCGGCCGGCAATGACGGAAGGACCAGACGCCCGCACCGAGGAGCAGCAAGCAGATAACCGTCCAGCGCGCGACCGAAGGCACTGCACCCGCAGCTGCGAGCAGCGGATAGAACGGTGACAGCTGCGCCGGCCAGACGATACGTTCAAAAAAGCCTGCAAGACTTCCGAGTAGCAGGGTCAGGTTACCGGCGGCGTCTTCCGGTCGCGGCGGGATGTGTCGAACGACCATAACCTGCACGATTCCCGCAGCAAGGAGCACGACGAACATCGGCAGCTTCTCAATGAAGGGTCGCCAACCTTCGCGCCGCGCCGGCCAGAGATCGAGGACGAGCATCAGGACCGGGAGCCCGATGAATTGCGGCATGCAGAGCACCGCCGCAAGGTAGGCAGCCGTCGCGGGGGCCAGCCACCAGGCATGTACGGATCGAACGTGTCGCACATAGGCGAGCATCGAAAGCAGCGCGAAGCACATCCCCAGCAGGATGCCGCGCTGACTGATCCAGCAGACGGATTCGACCTGCACAGGGTGCAGCCCGAAGAGCAGGGTCAGAAGCGCAGCCCAGACGACGGCGCGGATGTCACGGGACGATGATGCGTCAATCTTGCAGCCCTGCGAACCTGCGATCGCATGAGGCGACAGCAGCGAAAGGAGCAGTCCATACACGAGCGCGGTGTTCAGAAGATGCAACGTCAGACTGGTCAGGTGAAATTGAAAGGCCGGAGCGCCGAAGTCCGTCGTCAACCGTGCATCCATCGCCAGCGATAAAAGTGCCAGCGGCTGATAGACGCCGGCCGAATCCGACGGTCGCGTGTAGCCCTGAAAGGTCTCCAGCAGTTCGGTACCCGACAGCGAACTGATCCGCGCCGCCTGTCGTACGATCTCGCCGTCGTCACGACTCAGAAAGCCGGCATACAACACCGGTCGATAGACCCAGCCAACGCAGCCAACGAGCAGTATGCCGATCACAAACCGCGCCATGCCGCCTGCCGATCGCGGACGGTTGACGGGCTTCAATGGACGGGCGGCATGTTGAGCCATGTGATCCATGCGTGATGACGATCCGGCGCTGCGGCCTGTGCACGGTTTGTTTCCCGCAGTGGAGTTTCCGCCTGATTGTACGCCTGCGGCGCGGCCCTTACAATTTGCAGATGCGCATCCTTTTGACCAACGACGACGGCATCTTCGCCCCCGGCCTGATGGCCATGTACGACGAGCTTGCCCGCATAGGCGAGGTCCACGTGGTTGCACCGGCCGGTGTGCAATCCGGTGGCTCGCATGCCATCACCATTCGTAACCCGGTCTTCTGGCGGTCGGTGCAGGTCAATGGCGCCTTTCGGGGAACGAGCGTGGAAGGCACCCCCGCCGATTGTGTGAAGCTTGCATTGGGGGCGCTGATGCCGGAGAAGCCCGATCTCGTGGTGTCCGGCATCAACTCCGGGCTGAACACAGGGATCCACGTGCTTTATTCGGGCACGGTGGCCGCGGCGATGGAAGGCGCCATCCTCGGTTATCCGGCCGTGGCCGTGTCGCTTCAGCTCTATCGCGATATGGATTATGCCCAGGCGGCGCGGATGTCGCGGACGATCATCGAGAAGCTTGTCTCACGGGGACTCAAGGCGGGGCAGGTCTGGAACGTAAACGTTCCGGAGATCAAGCCGGGCTGGCCGCGCGGCGTGCGGATCGCACCGCAGTCCGTGCAGCCGACGCTTGATCGGCTTGAGCGACGTTCGGACCCGAGCGGTCGGGAGTATTACTGGCTGAGCGGAGATTTCGAGGACATGAAGGACTCTGCGGAGACGGATCTTCGCGTGGTGCGAGAAGGTTACATCTGCGTAACGCCGCTTCAGTTCAATCTGACGGACATGGGCATGACGCAGCAGGCGTGCGAGTGGTTCTGTGACGTTTCGATTGGCGAATCCGATTAGATCGCCTGGTCTGCATCGGGCCGACGGCGTGATCCGACGCAGCGTCATGGAATTTGTCCGCGCAGTTCTCCCAGTGATCGAAATTCAATGCCGTCGATCATGATCGGTCGGATCGAGGTAATCCACCAGGCGTCGCCTTCGCGTGCCCAGCCGAGCCGCCAGCTTCCCCAGTGCATCTGGCCGACATCACCGCCGATCCGTACGGTCGCCCTGGCGGCTAGGAGCATCTCCGCACGATTGCCGTCCACGGTGACGTCGCGCCGGTGAGTTCGCGTGTCGTAGATGCTTATTCGCTCGAGCGCGCCATCGATGTACGCGATGATCGCCGCCGCATCCATGCCTTCGCTTTCGTAGGTTTCGCTGATGATCGCCCGCAGAGCGGCGGTGTTGCGGTTTTCGACGGCCGAGATGAACCGATCTGCGGCCCCGAGGATCTGTTCTCGCTGGGTCACAACCAAGCTCTGCGAAACAAAGAGCAGAACGATCAATCCCACTGTCGCCGGGGCGATCCACCGGCCGAGCGTCTCTCGGCGCGCTCGCCGAACCAGCAGTGAAACGCCGAACAAGACGAACGAGAAGAAGCCCAGGTAGATCGGGCTCTCGAAGAAAAGCTTCTGCACGAAGTCCATGGGTCAGGCACCCGCGGGTTCGCAGCTCCAGCTTGCACCGGCAGCGATCAGCGCTTCCGGTCGGGTGCGGCGCTCTACGGGTGGATACTGCGCGGGGTCGCCGTACCAGCGGTCGAGCATTGCCTGCCAGTCATCGGGCGTTCGCACGGCGAGAAAGGCCGACCTAACTTCCTTTGCGCACGGATGCAGCTCACTGTAGCGCACGCCGAACTTGCGAAGCAGGGAACCGGCCAGCGCTTCGCCGTGATGCTCGGCCATCAGTGCGTAGTGGCGATCCAGCGCGCAGCGCTGCTCCGAGATCGTTGGTGGCGGAGGAAGCGGTTCGCCATCAAGCAATGCCCGAACTTCGCGGAAGATAAAGGGGTTGCCGATGGCTCCTCGGGCAATCGAGCAACCATCGACGCCGGTTTCGCGGATCATGCGGACGCAATCCTCGGCGGAAAACAGGTCGCCGCTGCCGAGGATGGTGCGGTCGCCGACGTGCCGCTTGACCCGGGCGAGGAATTCCCAGTTGCTCGGGCCGATGTACCGCTGTTTGACCGTGCGACCGTGGACGGTGACGGCGGCGAGGCCGGCTTCGAATGCGGCATCAAGCACAGAGAAGAAGTTGCGTTCGCTCTCGGTGCTGTCGTCCATGCCGCGGCGCATCTTGAGCGTGACCGGCACGCGCCGGCCGACAGCGTCATGCACGCGCCGGATGATCTCCCGCGCCTGATCGGGCACGGACAGCAGAAAGCCGCCGCGACAACGTCCCAGTACTTTCTTCACCGGGCAACCGAAATTGATGTCGATCACGTCATAGCCCATCTCGACGAGCAGGTCGGCCGCCTCGGCAAACTGCTCCGGCTCGCTGCCCATGAGCTGGCCACCGACTGGATGATCGACCGGGGAAACGGCGAGCATGCGCCGCATCCGCTTGCCACCTTGAGCCACGAGTCGATCGAGGACGACTTCGTTGATTGTGTAGGGGCAGCCGTACTCGCGGGCGAGCAGGCGCATGGGCACGTCGCTGTAGCCGGACAGCGCGGCCTGCACGAAAGGGGCGTCGAGTTGGATGATGCCGATACGGAGCATGATCGTAAGCAGATTGTAACGGATCCTTCGTGTAACAGGACTACAGGTTGTATGTCTTGTTGGGATTACGGCGTTGTTGCCGCTTGCCTCTTCGCATCCGTGCCCATCGCACGCGACACATGCGACAGGATGCGTTTCTTAACATCTGCGTGGTCCTTGTATTTCTCGTCGAACATCCGGGTGCCGTGCCATTCGCGGCCGCCGGGGTACTTGAGGCCCTTCGCCTTGCCTCCGGATGCGGCGATGAGGTCTTCGACGGCCGGGTATTCCTCCTCCGGCGCGATCAGCAGTACGGAGATGTGGTCGCAGCGCTTGATATGCCGTGTGGAGTCCACCTGAAAATAGTTGGTGCCGGGCGAGAGGCACACGACGGCCTTCACGTCTTTGTCGCGGCTGCCGTAGTCGAGCGAGATGCTGCAACCGATGCTTGCTCCGATCAGGGCGATGCGGCTGGTGTCCACGCCGGGCTGCTTTGACAGCCATTTCTTCGCGGCTTCAACGTCCTTCCACGCATCCTTGAACAGCGCGGGGTCGCGGGTTTCGTACATGCTGCGGAGGTTCTTGTCCGCCGGCTCGGTGCTGCCGCCGCGCCCGCGGATGTCGTAGGCCAGGACGGCAAATCGCGTGTCCCCATCGCGCAGGCCGGGCACGAGCGGCGTCCAGCTCCTGCGATCGGCAGGGTACATGTGAATCAGAATCGCCACGGGGGCTTTTTCGTCTTCCTTGATGATCGGCGGGTAGTAATCGCCTTCGATGGTGATGCCGTCGGAGGTCTCGAACCTGACGATCTTCATATCGGGAAGCGGCGGAGGCGATTCGGCCAGCGTGGGCAAAGTATGAATGAAGATCACAGTGCAAATGATCAGTGACATGGCGTGGCTCCTCCTATTCATTTTGCCATTCCCAGTTCAACTTTCGCAGATCGGCTGCGCGGGCGCAGCTCCCGGTTGCCGAGCTGACCACACGCGGCCATAAAGTCGCGACCCTTGGTCATGCGCCGCTTGACGAACTGGCCGGCGGATTCGACCCAGTCGATAAATTGCAGGACGCTCTCTTCGCTCGGAGCGGGCCAGGGCGAGTCGATCCGGGGATTATAGGGAATCACGTTCAGGCAGCATTGAATCGGTCGCAGATATTCGACCAATTCCATCGCGTGCTCGCGTGCGTCGTTTACGCCGGGGATGAGGACGTACTCGATCATGAAGAACTGGCACTTGCGCAGGGGGTAGTCGAGCAGGGCATCACGAAGCGCGTCCATCGGCTCGACGCGATTGATCGGCATGATCCGCGAGCGGATTTCGTCGTTCGGTGCGTTGAGCGATACGGCGAGGTTGATCCGCCGCCAGCCGAGCGCCGCCAAGCGACGAATGCCTTCGGTGCGGCCGACGGTGCTGATGGTCACATGCGACTTGCCTAGCGACAGTCCCATCGGATCGGTGAGCACGCGCACGGCTTGGATGACTTCGTCGAAGTTGTCGAACGGTTCGCCCATGCCCATGAAGACGACGTTGCGAATGTCTGCGTCGAATACCTGCCGCGCAGCTGCGACCTGCCCGACGATTTCGGCGGCGGAGAGGTTCGCCAGGCGTCCGAGCTGGGCGGTTTCGCAGAACGTGCAGCCCATGGCGCAGCCAACCTGTGAGGAGACGCAAAGCGTGCGCCAGGATCGCTGTCGGCCCTGCATGGGGATGATGACGCTCTCCGTCTCCAGGCCCGATGTCAGGCGCTGAACGAACTTGATGAGATCGCCGTCACGCTGCTGCCGTACGACGGGAAGCGTTGCGGCTTGAAGCAAATCGTCCGAAAGTTCGCCTCGCAGGGCTGCGGCGTACGCACGGCGCAGCGCGGGGATGTTGTGCGGATGCGGACGCAACGCCTCGCAGACTTCGGAGAATGTCAGACCGAGTACGTGCATGTCACTGGCTCCGCCTGGCCATTCTAATCGAAAAAGCGAGACTCCGCGGCGGGTGCACTTCGGCCCGAACCGGCACTGTCTTGACGTGCAGGTCGGCGTGATCTACATTTCGACAGGTCACGATGGCGCCCATTCATCGCCATGCCGCACGGCCGAAAGGATGCGTCCATGTTGCAGCGTCCGATTCTTCATTCACATTGGCGATCATTGCTTCCCTTGGTCGTTATTCTCCCGTTGACTGCGCTCGTCGTCTCCGGTTGTGGTTCCGGTGGGAGTGATCGTGTCGCCTCAACGGCGGAGCCGGAGGCATTTCCCGTGCGGATCGAACCCGGTCGAAACGGCGCCGCTCTCTCGAACGAGGAAGAGGCAGAGCGAGAAAAGCGGACGATGCCGCGCGCCCTGGCGTTCAAGGTGACCGGCGCGGCACCGAGGCCCGAGGGCGATGTGCCGGCGGAACAGCGGATCGCGGCTTCGCAGGCGGCGGTCATTGATGCCTTCTGTCGGGCCTTGATCGAGGCGCGGCAGGCACGCGGTCAGCCCACGGAGAACTTCACGGCGCGGCTGGGACCGCGAATGACTGTCGTGCATCGGCGGCAGGATGATTCCGTGGAGATTCGCATCAAGATACTGTACCTGGGCATTGAGAATACGCTGGTGGTGCGCAACGGGGTACTACAGCATCCGCCGGTGGACCTTCGGCTGATTCATCGACTTTTCGAGGAGACCAACGGCGAGTTCTCGCTGCTCTCGACAAACAACACGATCGATGACGAACGGGTTACGGCGACGGTCGCGTGTTACCTTCCGGCCGGGTTCGATCCCACGGCCAAGGTGAACATCGCTCGAACCGACGAAGAGATGCCCTGACGCGCAGCCGTGAAGGACCACGTCGCCACTGATCTGCACATTTTCCCGCGACCTCGGCATGTCCGCCGGGTGCGCGGCCATTTCCAGCTTCCTAAAAAAGGCATCCTCGACGTCGAGATTGAAGCGCTCGATCGGGAGTGCCCGCAGGGTTATCAATTGAGCATCCGGCCGGACGGGATCACGATCCGCGCTTCGGAGGATGCGGGTCTTCAGCATGGCCTGACGACGTTGAGCCAACTGGCCACCGGGCTTTTCCCGCGGATCGCGGCGATGGAGATCGAAGACTGGCCGGATTTTCCAGTTCGCGGCGTGATGCTGGACATCAGTCGTGACAAAGTGCCGAAGATGCGGGAACTCCTGCGGCTGGTGGATCATCTGGCCGGCTGGAAGATCAACCAGCTTCAGCTGTACATGGAGCACACGTTCGCCTACGAGGGGCACGCGCGCGTCTGGCGCGGCGCTTCACCGATGACGGCGGCGCAAATTCGCCGGCTCGACCGATACTGTGCGGCGCGCGGCATCGAGCTGGTGCCGAATCAAAACTCATTCGGTCACATGGAGCGATGGTTGCGCCATGCGCCGTATCGACGACTGGCAGAGACGAATCAGCCGTGGCAATCCCCGTGGGGAACCATCCGCGATGAGCCCACCACGCTGTGCCCGCTGGATCGCGGGTCGATCCATCTTGTTTCCGGGCTCTATCGACAGTTGCTGCCCAATTTTTCGAGTCGATTGCTGAACGTCGGTTGTGATGAGACGTTCGAGCTTGGGCAGGGCCGCAGCCGTGATGCATGCAGGAGGATCGGCACCGGGCGCGTGTATCTGAACTACCTGAAGAAAGTCAATCGCGAGGTTCGGCGGAACGGCCGACGAATGATGTTCTGGGCGGACATCATCCTCAAGTACCCGAATCTGATCGCGCAGCTACCGAAGGACGCGATCGCGTTGATCTGGGGATACGAGCGGGAACACCCCTTTGATGCCCAGTGTCGTCGCGTCGCGAAGTCGGGGCTGTCGTTTTATGTTTGCCCCGGCACGTCGAGCTGGTGCAGCTTCGCGGGACGAACGACCAACGCCCTGGCCAATCTTTCCAATGCGGCGCGGAGCGGGCAGCGACACGGTGCACAGGGCTTCCTGATAACCGATTGGGGGGATTACGGGCATCGGCAGTATCTTCCGGCGAGCTACGGGCCGCTTCTCTACGGAGCGGGCGTTGCGTGGTGTCGGAAGGCAAACGAGCGGGTGGACCTGGCCGCGGCGATCGATCGCCACGTATTCGAGGGGCGAGCGGACGGACTCGGGGGATTGTGGCTCGAGGCGGGTGATTTGTATCGATTGACCGGCGTGCCGATGACGAACCGCACGGTTTTGTTCGAGGTGATGCAACGGCCGATGGCGGAAATCCGGAATATCCGGGGGTTGAAAGTCGGGGCGATACGGCAAACGCTGAGATCGATCGACGGGCTCATGCAGCAGGCAGGTGCGCTCGTGCGCCGCCGTCCGCGAGGGCAGGAGACGCGGAACGAATCGGCCGATCTGGCTTTGCGCGAGCTGCGGGCAACTCTGACCGTGTTGCGGCATGCCTGTCGGCGGGCAATCGCAGCGCTGTCGGCGCGCGACGGCAGGCCGACGCCGCGAGAAAGGCGATCACTGACGGCGGAGATGCGCTGCATCCTCCGCGAGCACGAGGTACTGTGGCGGGCGCGCAACCGACCGGGCGGACTGGCATCGAGTCTGCGTTACTACCGGCAGTTGCTCAGTGAGTATGCGTCGAAGGATCGAAGGCCTGCATCCGGCTCAATTCGGCACAGGCGAGCTTGAGGGTGCGGTCGAAATCCGGCATGGCCGTGCGAATGGCACCGACCATCAGCTTGAGGCGATGCAGTTTGACGGCGCCGCAGCAGACAAACGTGGTCTCGTCGCGATGCCATGCGAGAACAGCCAGAGGCGGACCGCTGACCTGCTCGACCTCGTATTCGCGGTAGGCCCCAAGGGTGTTGCCGCTCTGTGCGCCGCACATGTCGAGCCGATCAAATCGCGGCACGACGAAGAACGACAGCTTGGCATCGCCATTTGCGGAGGCGTAGATGACATGGCCGCCGTCGGCATTGCCTGCCTCGCGGACCCCGCAGAAGTTGGCGGATTCGAATTCGTAGCCGTAATCGGAAAGGTCGGGCAGATCGACGGTCAGGCGATCGCCGAAGTGGCGGGCGATGGCCGTGCCGACCCGGTCAAGGGTATTCGGCAAATCGCGGTTCTGATGGGCCCGACCGGCGGCAGCGTGAGACTGATGAATCTCGGCAACGAGTGACGCGGCGATTTGACCGCGCTCCACGACGACCGGCAGGGGGGCGACCGGTTCGGGAGCGGGAGATGGTTGCGGCGAGAAGTCACGGGCGCGGATGGTGAACAGGAGGGCTACGGATGCGGCTGCGGCGACGAAGCCGATGGTCGCGCGGGGAGAGAAGCGGAACCGAAGAATCGGGGCAAAGGCCGGTTTATCCGCGGTATTGGAATGAAGCGAGTTGAGCACCTTTGCATGCAGGTGGCGCGGTAGGGGGACCTGGGTGATGCTGCGGGCAACGGCGGCGCGCAGGGCCTGGTGTTCATCGACCGCCCGACTGCACGCGGGGCACATCTTCAGATGGTCGAGAACCTCGCAGTTGGCCCGTACGCTGAGCTGGCCGTCGGCAAAGGCGTAGAGAAACTTCTTCACGTTCCTGCAATTCATGTGGTCACGTCTCGGCTGTTAGCCGCTTTCACGTCAGGCCGCGTTCACGAGGGATCGACTCGTATTCCGCGGCGGGTTGCATACTCCGCCAGTTGCTCGCTCAGTTGCTGTCGTGCACGATGAAGCCGGCTCATCACCGTTCCCAGGGCACAGCCCAGGACTTCACCGATTTCCCGATACGTCAGATCTCCCAGGGCCCAGAGCAAAAGCACCGCCCGATACTCCGGCGACAGGGCTTCGATGGCCTGTTTGAGTTCCTCGTCAAATCCTTCCCAGTTCATCCGGCCGTCGGACAGCGACGGGATGCCGCCGGCCGTCAATTCGGCGACAAAGTCGTCGAGACTCAAATCCGTCATCAGAGAGGGAGACTTCGATGCCTGACCGCGGTGGTTGAGGTACAGATTGTAAAGAATCTTGAGCAACCACGGCTTGGCCCCGTACTCGCGAAGTTCGAACTGTCCAAAGGCCCGATGCGCCCGAAGGATGGTCTCCTGTGTCAGGTCTTCGGCATCGTGTGCCGTGCCGCATAGCTTGTAAGCCATGCGGTAGACGACATCGAGGTGACACAGCACCTGCTGCCTGAACCGCTCCATCGCCTCGCTGGTCATCGGTTCCTCCCGGCCAACCGGTCAGGCCTGGCCGGTCTCTCTCTATCTTATCCAACCACCGGCGGGTGCTAAATATTCCGGAAATGGAGTCTTAGCGATATCGACAGGTCTGCCATCCCGGGGTGCTTTCAGCCGACCTTATCGGCCTGTCGTCCGCCCGGGCTGAGCCGCTAGGAAAGACAGAGGTAGCAGGAACAGGGGGATTCTAGTCCTCGGCGGGGGGTGGGGGGGGTAGAGTGCCGGCATCGCGCCTGGGAGGGACGGCCTTACGGCGGTCCATCAGGAAAGTCACGCGGTCCATGGTCTTAGGGTCAACCAGCCTGGAAAGGGTGCTTTTGGCCTCACGGAGCGAGGTGCGGCGAGAGACGTGGTGGATCACGAAGTGCTCGTTTTCCAGTTTCCCGAGTATTCGAGCCACATCGCGGACATGCAGGTGGTAACCGGCGCGGGCGCGACTGACGTGGTCGGCCTCGAAGAAGGAGCATTCCAGGATCAGGACGCGGGCACGTCGGACGATCTCCAAGTCCAGCCATGCGCCTTCAGCCGTGTCGCCGCTGTGGGCGATCAACGGAACTTCGACATGGTGCTCAATCTGAGTGCCCTGCTTCTTGAGGGCGACAAGTTCCGGACCGGAGAGCCCGGTGAATTCGGGTTTCAGCTTATGGCGGACGTCGATGACGCAGTAGCCAAGTGCGGGGACGCGATGATTTACCTCGAAAGGCCGTACGATCAGACCGCGGCGTACTTCGAAATCCTCACCGGGCTCCAGGCCGACAATGCGGGCCGGAGAGGGGTGCCCCTCAATCGCCGCCCAGACACGCAGGAGATCGCGAATCGGTTGCACCAGCGGCTTGGGAGTGAGGACGCAGCCGGGCGCATTGCCGACGAAATTTCGCTGGCTGAAGTAATAGGCGAGCCCCGCGGCGTGATCCATGTGTCCATGGGTAAGGAGGACGTGGTCGATGGCAAGCATCTCGAAGGGGGCCTTACCGACATCGAAGCAGACGTTGAGCTCCGGCACGGCGATGACGGTCGCTTCGCCGGCGACGCTGTATCCGAGGATTCGAATGTCGCCGAGCTGGTGTTCGACCAGTCGTCCACTCAAGGAAACTGCTCCCTTCTTGTGCACCATCGGTTGTGCGATGATGCCGTACCCGCGAAACATCGTATCCGTCAACCGCGCGAACTCGTTTCGATCCGGCGCGCCGGAGCAAACTTGAACGGGCGCGTGTGCAGCATCGTGCAGCAAAAAATCACAGCGTCGTGGCCGACGGGCAGCAGAGTCTAAGGCAAGCGTTGTGTGATGAAAGTGATCTGGCCATACTTTTTTCTTGACACGCATCGGGTGGAGTCATATCCTCCCCCTGCATACAACATGTTGGGGTCGTGGGCACCCCCTGTTGCCGTGGCGTAAGATGCAATGCCCTTACTGCAAAGAACAACGCGCGGACAAGGTCATCGATTCTCGAGCGACCGAGGGTGGGACGGTGATTCGTCGCCGTCGAATGTGTCTGGCGTGCAACAAGCGATACACGACTTACGAGCGCGTTGAGGAGACGAACAAGCTCCTCGTGATCAAGAAGGACGGCGCCAGGGTTCCGTATGATCGGGCGAAGTTGTTCGGAGGATTGCAGCGGGCCTGCTGGAAGCGGCCCATCGCCAGCGAGCAGCTCGAAGCACTGGTCGACGAGGTCGAAGAGGAGATTTTCCGGCAGTTCGACCGCGAGGTTCCCAGCCGATACCTGGGCAGTGCCGTGTCCGTCCGCCTGCGCAAGCTCGATAAGATCGCGTACCTGCGCTTCGCCAGTCTCTACCACGAGTTCCAGCTCGTTGACGACTTCATCGAAGAAGCCAGGGCTATCCTGGACCGTGACAAACAGGATCTTGCCGGTCAGCAGGAACTTTTCAATGAATGATCCGCATTCTCCTTCCGCAAAATCGCCGATCCGCGTCGTCAAGCGCGACGGCACCCTCGAACCTTTCGTCATCTCCAAGATGCTTAACTGCATTCGGAACGGTCTGGCCACCAGCGGCGAGACCTGCGGGCTCGATTTTTCCTCCGCGGGCGGCCTGGCCGAAGCTGTGTTCGAGTACCTGGAGAGTTCATACTCCGGGCGGCCCGTGCCGAGTCGGCATGTCGCCGAGCTGGTCGAACTGGTCCTTTCGGAGACCGGTCATGGTGCGGCGGGCATGGCCATCCGCGAGCATGCCGCGCTTCGTGAGCAGGGGCGCAAGCGTCTGCTGGTCGCAGCAGCGCGATCCTCGGATGGTCGTGTGGTGCAGCATCGCTGGAACAAAAGTCTGCTAGTGCAGCACTTGCGCAGGCAGCACCACCTGGAGGCGCCGGTGGCGCGAATGATCGCCGGCCGTGTGGAGCAGCTCGTGTTCAACTGCCGGCTTCGCGTGGTCACATCGGGGCTTGTCCGGGAAATGGCTCGTAGTGAGCTGCTTGCGTGGGGTCTCCTGCCGGGCGCGCTGGTCGTCAAGAAACGACGGACACAGCGGGGCGGCAAAGTGAGCGACCGCTCAAGGAGGCAGGAATCGTAGTACGATCGAGATGACGCGCGACGTTCAAGCGCGCTTCGTCGGCGGAGCTTATCACGGACGAATTGCATTGGATGCAGGTTCCGCCGTTTTTTCCAAGGCCTGTCGTAAGATACGCCCTCATCCGAGCGCCACGGCTTGGGCACTCATCTTGCGACAGGCCCGATTTTTGCGTGCGTTGGATAATCTGTGAAGAGAACCCGAAATCGAACCGGGTGGCTGACACTTGGCCAAACTACACTCGAACGTGAAAAACGGGCTGGCGCAACATACGTCGCAGATTGCAAAATGTTGCTGGAGATATGCAGGTACTTATAGTGGTTGAGTGCGCCTTTCCAACGCCGACGTACGTTCAGGAGCCAGGCGAATCGGTGTACGCGAGTCTGCGTGATTCCTCCTGCACTTGGGATGACCGCATCATCATGGATCGACTGGTTGATAATCTACTGGTTCAACAACGACGCCGCTTCCGCCCGCTCTCGTACAATCGCTACATCTACAGGAGTAAGTGGGTCCATGAGGTCCGCTGTAGGATTGGCACATACAAACGCATTGGGGCCTGTACGGTGGACACGCTTTACAGGCGGTACATCCCCATGATCCACCGACGTTGCATTCGCAAGCAGGATTGGGAACTGAACAATTGCTTTGGGCAGCGGTTTCGCCTCCCTTTGGATTCGAATCCGCCTCAACAACAGGGTTCAGTTCAACATTCACGAAATTCAGCTTCACCTTGAAAGTCTGTTTCGCGCCATCAACGTTTATATCGAGCATACCCGTTTGGCCGTCATAATCCATCTCAAGGTATCCCGCGATATGGAAGGTAGCAGAACATGTTGAAGGGTTCTCGACGGGCTGCTCAGCAAACTCATGAATCACGGTTCCATTGGCCGGTGTCTGGAAGAATGCCACATTGCTGTCTTTTTCTACCAGTGAAAGTCCCGCAACGTTGGTCCAGAATGCAACCGACTCTTTTCCCGCAATTTCGATAAGGATCAGGCCGTCTGCTCGAATCCACACCGCACCTAGGCCGACGTAGGGTAAACTGAGATCGTCAAAGAGATCACTTGTCGACGGAATCGACGACGCGTTCGCGGAGGCCGCAAGCGGCCGCGAACTCAGTAAGGACAGGATGACCACCATGCTTACAATTGCAACGCTGCCAGCGATGAGTTTGGAATAAAGACTATTCTCTCGGATTGAATTGCGGTGTCTCATGTCGAACTTCCTTATCAGAAATGCTACCCAACGTGCTCAGGTACGGCCCACGTAGATTATACTCTACCCACGCGCTAGGGATTATACCCCCCCCCCTCCCCTAGAAGTCAATACTTGTTACATGGTTTTTATTTACTAATTGCCGGCAGCCCGACAGCACGTAGCGGTTCTTTCATAAATGACTGTTTCAAAACCGCGTTCATCCATAGAGCCGTTGGGCACAAAGTCCGATGGCGGCCAGTTCATTGAAGGCCTGAAAATGCGGACCGGACTTTTCATAGCAGAGCTTGATGCGACGGCAATGACCCAGGCAGGCCAGCGTGCGCTCGACGACGTAGCGCACGGCGCCCAGGCCGGTCGCCCAGGTGCTCCGCGGCCGGGCCAGCAGTGCGTTGATGCCACGGCGACGGCACCCATGTTCATTACGCGGCGTGCCATAGGCCTTGTCGCCGAGCAGAACCCTCACTGGCCGGCAAAGCCGTTCCTTTGCGTCGGGCAGTCGCGGCACGCGATCCACCGCACGCATCGCGGGAACCGAATCATTCACGTTGGCCGGTGTCGTGACGATGGCCAGGGGAATGCCGGTCACGTCGACGATCAGATGCCGCTTGCAGCCTTTTTTTCCGCGGTCCGTCGGGTTCGGGCCGGTGTGCGCCCCCCAAAAACGACGCGAACCGACTGGCTGTCGATGATCCCCACCCGTGCGTCGATCTTGCCCGCGCGGTGCAGCGACCGTTGGAGCTTCGCCAGCACCTTCGGCCAGACCCCGGCGCGCGTCCACTCGTGCAGTCGCCGCCAGCAGGTGACGCCGCTGCCGCAGCCCATCTCCGCGGGGATCATCCGCCACGGCATCCCGGTGCGCAGCACATACACGATACCTGTCAGGCAAGCGCGATCGTCCACCCGCGGCCGGCCGCCGTCGGGCTTGGGCCGCTCCCGCGGCAGGAGGGGCCTGATGTCCTTCCACAGTTCGTCGGAAACCAGCGTGAATGCCATGACGTCGCCTCCATGCGATACGCGGCAACATACGCTTCATCGGCAGGTTACATGGTTTTGAAACAGTCATTAAGGGAGCTTACGAGCGACGCGACCGCTCAATCGACACTGGCCGCCGATTGCAAGAGCGTTCTAGCGGCCCTGAATTGCTTGTCCTGCAATGCCGGTTTCTTTCCCGGTTTCACAGGCGCGGCAGATCGGCCTCGCACCCTGGTCGAACGGTGGTAGCCACGTAAGCACTACGAAAAAGAGGTACCTATTGACGAAAAGCTCCGCAGCATACAACGGCCGCGTCCTGGATGGATCGCCCGATGATCTGACCGATCTGCACTGTCGCGATGGGCTCCGCGGGGGAGTCCGTTCGCCAGAGGGTGAGCTGATCGCGCCGATCACTGACGGCCGCCACGAGGTCCGCCGCGGCGAAGCCCCAGCGCAGCGGCTGCCCGGCCGCGTAGCGCATGCTCGATGTGTCGCCGAGGACGAGCAGGTCGAGGTAGGGCCGGCGATCGGCGACGAGCAGGCGCGAAACGCCGCCGCCTTCGAGATGTTCGATCGACTCAACCGGACTGCCGCTCGGCGGGCGGACCATCTCCATCAACTCGGGATGTGCGGTCGGCCACTGGAGAATCTGCCCGGCTTCGAGACCGGCGAAGACGCTGCCGTCGGCGATGGTCATGGCCGTCACGGTCGCCGGTGTTTGCAGGATGATCGGCGGCTGCTCCGCTTCGAGTGTCATTCCAATGACCCTTCGATCGGCGGCCAGCCAGATGCGCCCCGCGTCGTCCGCCTGCACGTCGCGCACGGACTTCGCGCCGTCGAGCATGTCGGTCATCAATCGTTCGAAGCGTTCAGGACGCCGAAGCGGCCAGCGGACGAGGCCGACTTCGGAGTGCGTCGCGTACAGATGTTCGCCTACGATGCACGCCGAATTGACCCCGCCGCGCAGCTCCTGATCGACCTTGAAGGCGTACGTCTGCCGCGGGTCCTGCTCGGTCTGCAAGAGATGTACGCCGCTGCGCGCACCGACGAGGATCACTATGCGGCCTTCCCATCGCGCAAGCCGCACCGATCGCAACGGCCCGATCTCCGACGAGAGCGACAGCCGCCGCGCCGGTCCCTGCGGCGAAGCCGGATCGATCCAGATCAGCTCCTCGCCGGCAACAAGAAGGATGGACTCCGTCTTTTCCGCGCTGTGCCGCTGCGCCAACATCGCATGGTAAAGCCCGCCGCGCTGCGACGGGTCGAGCGTGCGGATCCATTCAATAAGCGACGTGCCCTCGCTCTTCGCCGACAGCTCGCGAAGTTTGTCCAGCGTAGATGCGAGGTCCGACACATGCGCTGCCCGCGCTTCCGACGCCAATTCGCGCAGGCGGCGCTGCTCCTCGATTCGCCGCTCGCGAAGCTTGTGCGTTCGCTGCGCCTCGGCTGCCCGGGCATAGTCGGACGATTCGATGGTGATGCGAACGTCGCCCGCGAGCGCAAGCCCGGAGGAGAAACCGACCGGCTTGAAATGCTCCGCTGCGACGGCGTCGAACCGCTTCCACGTCTCGGGCGAGAGCAGGTCTACGATGTCGTTGGCTTTTGCGTAAGCCGTGGCAGCCGCGCGGAAGGATTCTTCACCGTAGTGCGTGAGATGCTCGACCGTGACCTCGCCGCTGCTGCCGACTACGTGCTGGCAGAAGGCGGCCAGTTCGGCGCGCTCGGCGACGATCTGAACCGGGACATCGACGGTCGCGGAGAGATCGTAGCCATCCTGCGAGGTCAGCTTCGTGAAGTGATAGAGGAGCCGGAAGATGGGCGTGCGTACGAAGAGCAGGCGAGCGACGCCGTTTGATTCGATCGGTGCGCCGGCCGGCAGGTACTTCGGCGGTCCGTTGTGTTCCCACACGAGTGCAGCGCAGCCCGGCGGCAGGGTGAGCGTACGATTCAGGAGCGAAAAGACTTCCTGCGCCGACGCGATGCGGGCAACGGCCTGCGGCGAACGTGCGAATTCGTTGATGTCGAATCGAGCGGGCATGCTCCATCGACCCCTTGATCACTTGGCCCCTTGGTCCCACGACTCCGTGGTCCCGTTGCATCAGTTTTCCGTCGCGAATTCTTCAAAACGGATCAGGTCTTTCTTTCTCACGGACGGAGGGACCGCGTCGATGGCCGAGAGGATGTCGGCGCGAGTGACCGGGTGCGGCTGTCCGCCGCCGACGGCCTTCATGAAAGGAATTGTAGCGGCGCGTTCGGCGATGGCCTTGATGTCCGCACCGCTGTAGCCGTCCAGCCGGGCGACGAGTTCGGCGAAGTCGACGTCGTCGGCCAGCGGCCGTTTGCCGAGATAAATCTCCAACAGTTTGTGGCGTGCCGGTTCGTCGGGCAGCGGCACATAGACCTTTGCGTCGAACCGCCCCGGCCGCATCACCGCCGCGTCCAGCGACCACGGCTCGTTCGTCGCCCCAACGAAAAGCAGCGGCCGCGAGGCGTTGCGGTCGAAACCTTCCAGTTCCTGTAAGATCTGCGGCACCACGCGGGTCATCACGCTGCTCGAGCTATCGCGCCGGCTCGGCACCAGCGCCTCGATCTCGTCGATGAAGATGACCGCCTTCGGCTCGGCCTTCGCCGCGGTGAACAGCTTGCGGACGTTCTGCTCCGCCTCGCCGACCCACTTGGAGAGTACCTGTGCGGGAGAGATGACGAACATCGTCGCGTCGATCTCGCAGGCGATGGCCTTGGCGATCATCGTCTTGCCTGTGCCGGGCGGGCCGTAGAGCAGCAGGCCGCCGCCTGTGGAGATGCCGTACTGCTGGGCCAGCTCGGGGTGCTCGAAGGGGTAGATCATCTTCAGGCGGATTTCGTGCTTCACGTCCTCCAGCCCGGCGATGTCGTTGAAGCCGATGTTCGGCTTGTCGCGAATGATCCAGTCCTGGGCGTTCGCGCCCTTGTCGTCATCCTCGCCGCTCGCGGCCTTGCGGCGATCTTCCTTGCGCCGCTGGCCCTTGACGTCGCACTGCTTGGCGAACTCGATCAGCTCCGCGGCCATCGCCTTCCGCCGCTGCCGCCGCGCCGGGTCGGTCGTCTCGCCCGCAATCTTGATCATCGCGTCGGCCGCCTGCATGAGAAACGGCTTGGCCGCGGCGAAGTCGCCGGCCTTGTACGCGGCGAGGCCACGGTCTTTGAGGCGATCGAAGGTGTCGTAGGAGACGCTCATAGGTTAAATGGCGAATTATGAAAAACTAAAGAAAGTTCGACGCTTCCTCGTAGGGTGGGCTTTGCCCACCATTCTGGAGAGGATCTGAGTGCGTGGTGGGCAGTGCCCACCCTACTTTGATTCCTTCTGTCCGGCGTTCTTCACGGCGTTCAACTCCGCACGCAGCGCCTCCAATTCGTCGATGTCCTTCGCGTGCTCGGCCTCGCTTTCAGCTTCGATCATCGCATCCAATTCCTGCTCGGTGACGATCTCCGCGGGGACTTCCGCCGTGTCGCTCGCGGCGATGTCTTCGACGGTCTCCAGAAACATCGCCATGCGCTCTTCCATTGTCTGGCTCTGGGCCATGGCCTTTTCCCACTCGGTCTGCGTACGCACGAGGTCGGTCTGGCCGAACATGCGGCCGATCTCGCGGGCCATCGTGCCCATCGCCTCGGCGAAGTCGGCCGACGCCTCGGCCTGCCGCTTGATGATCAGGGCGTTCTTCACTGCCAGAAGCTGACGTTCGAGCATCTTCTTGACTGTCGCGGTTTTTTTCAGCGAGTTGCGGATGAAGACATACTGCGCGTTGTCACCGATCTGCTTGGCCCGTCGGGCGTTCTTGATGAACTCCTCGGTGAACTTGTTCTGCTCGGAGATGGACTTCTCGATCCGCCGGATGCCCTGGCGGATCTTTATGTCCCGCTCGATGCGCCGCTCTTCCTCACTTTTGAACAGACTCATCGCGATTCCTCGCTTTCGTCGGTGATGCCGGCCGGCCCTGCTTTGCCCTCTTCACCATTCTCCGTTGCGGACGAAGCATCGAGAAGAGAGCCGCCGGCCGTCAGCGCCGCGCCACAGCGGCCGCAGAAGCTCGCCCGTACGTTCGACACCGGCGTCATGCACTTCGGACAGACCGGCGGGGCCTTGGTGACGAATGCCGCGTCATCCAACAGGTATGCATTCAGGGCGTGGCCGATGGACGCGGACGTCGCGTTCTCTCCGAACTTCATCAGCACAATCGTCTGTCCGCGCCTGCGGGAAAGCTCGACATCCACATATACGCGGCCTTTCGGCTTGTCGGTAAAGAGGCGACCAGCAGCATTGAGAATCCCCCTCGCAGTGCCACCAATCGTATCAGCTTCGGCTGGCGCTGGCGCGCCGTTTTGTTCGATGCGAAATCCGTCGAGGTACCACGGCGTGGTAACGCGGCAGCCCTGCCGCGCGGCGAACTGCATGATCGCACGCCGCACATGGTCCTTGCTACGATCAAGGGCGATTTCGAGTGCCATGCGTACCACCGATTCTCTGGCGTTTTGATGTTAACTCATGCCCCTTCGGCGTTCTTGTGTCTTTCGCGAACCCGCCGGTCGGCTTCGTCGAAGGCCTGATTCGGGTCGGCGATCAGGCCGGTGTCCATCTGCTCCCAGATGTCGAGCACCTGCTTGCTGCCGGGCGTCAGCATCGATTCGACGCCCTCGCCTTCCATTTTGAGCATTGAATCAAGCCGGTCCTGGTACATTTCCGCGGTGATCGAGTCGTTCTCGATGAGTTTTTCCAGCGTGACGAGGTCGCGCTCGCTGATCATGCCCAGCCGCGAGCCCATTGAGCGGGCCTTCTCGGCGTTTTCCCGCAGCATGCGCATCCGCGTGACTGTCAGATATTCCTTCGTGCGGATGTTGAGCTGCCGGGCCATCATGAGCTGCTCGGTCGTTTTCAGGTCGAACTCCTGCGCGAGTACGCGGCGGACCTCGGGTGATTTTTCTTCGCGACCCTTGGCGAAAATCTCCTGCTTGCGGGCGGCGCTGTCGTTGATCCGCTTGAGAAGCTGATCGCGCTCGCGCTGCAGGAGCAGTTCCTGCCGCCGAAGCTCCTGTCGCGTCATCTGCGACAGAGACTTGTTTCGCTTGGTGATCCAGTCAAACAGAGCCATCAATACGCCAGAATCTAGAAACGCCTAAATGCCAAGAATCCGCGGCGCGCTGCGCGATGCCGACGAACTGATTTTCACCGGCTTCGATCGGCAATCCGCAATCCAAAATCCAAAATTCCCGATCGGCTCTTATTCCGCTGCCGGGCCGGCGCGTTCGGATCGCTTTGATTCTCGCTCTACGGCCGGTGGTTCGTGCTGGGGCGTGCTCTTCTCCGTAGCCGTCGCTTGCGGCGCGGGGCCTTCCAGTTCTTTCAAAATCTCCGCTTCTTCGGCGCTCATCGCCGTCTGGGCCATGTTCACTTCCAGACTGCTTACCAGATCGTCGCTGGCGGCGAGTTCCTCAAGCATTTCCTCGGCATTCACCGCCGCCTCGGTCAGTTCCTCGCTCGTCGGTAGTTGCGCGACGCTACCGGTCTGGGCGAGCTGAAGGTTATGGATGTGCGTGCTGATGATGTTGATCTGCTTCGAGAGCAGCGAGGCGCTCGTGTTGCACCGTTGAATGTCTTTCCGCATGTGAGCGATCTGCGCAGCCACTCGGCGTTTGACCACGTTTGAACCTGCCGACTTGCCCTCCTCGACGAGCTGGGCTTCTTTCTTCTCCAACTTGCCGATGTCGTCGTACATGCGGTTGAGCCGCTCGGACAGTGCCGCCCGGCGTTCTGAGAGCACGTTGATCTTACGTGCCTCGTTGCCCTCGCGGGAGAAGAGATTTTTGATCCACTGAGCCACTGACATCGAACCATCCTCCTCGCCCGAGAAGATCGTCGCTCCGCGAAAGAGCAGAAAATCGCCGCTGCGCTTTGAAAGCCGCAGCTCCGGATCGCCTTTGGCTGCCGTCTCGAAGGCCTGTTGCACCAGCCGCGGCGGCAGGCCCAGCCGAGCGGCCATGCTCGCCGCCGACAGCCCCCCCGTCAACAAATCCGTGCTGCGTTCCTCAATCTCCCGTCGCACCCGGTCCAGCTTCTGGGCGACGTTTTCCGGGTTGAAGAGCTTGAGCAGCCGCTCGTCGATCGTGCGCCCCGGGCAGGTTACTTTCCATCCGCTGCTGTCGGTCGGCTCGATCAGCACCAGCGTGACATTGGGGATGTCGATCGGCGCGCGGCGGACGCTCTCTTCGAAGCCGCTTGGGCTGCAGATGCCGACCAGATGCGGTGCGCGGAGGTCTGACACGAGCGAGCGCACATGCGACGTCACCTGAGCCAGCGTTACCGGCGGCGGGGGGTCGTCGGACTTCAGCAGCGGCTCCGGTGGCGCAAGAACGCTGGCAATCGTCACACTCTGCAGCCGCTTCCAGAAGAAAAGCCGTCGTGCAAACGACCTCACAACAATGCCGCGACCCTGTGGCAGCTCTGCCGCAAGGCGACGGTCGTGCATCCGCAGATCGATCATTGCCGCGCGGACCCGATCGCCGCTGTCGGTTTCGATGATTTCGGTGCGCTTGCCGGTCACGCGCGACCCGGCCTCTTTGATGTTTTGTTGAACACCGGCCAGGAAGGCGGTTTCCAACTCACGCGTGCGTGGTAATTCGGGATTCATCAGCGGTCACGCATCCTCACAGGCCGCGAACGGCATGGCGGCCGCCTCGGGCCGTGCCGCACATGCGGCAGTATCTCGCGCGGCTGGTGTTCATCACCCGACAATTTGTCTTCGGGCATCGCCACGAGCCGCCGTCTGTATCGCAGCCGGGTTCGTTCATCGAGTCGTCGTTCGACATGCTGCCGGCGACGGATCGAATCGACTTCATCAGACAATAAAAGACGAACACCGAGGCGACGGCCAACAAGACCGACAGGATGAGCGGCATGCCAGGTGTCCAGTAGAAGAACATCGTCTCACCTGCCAGTCACGGACAAGGCGCTTCCGCAGTGGATGCAGTACTGGTCTCCGGGGTCGGGATACCCGCCGCACGTCGCACAGCGGCGAACCGTGGCCGCCACCTGGGCGCCGCACATGATGCAATAGTTGTCGCCCGGCTCGACCGGCTCATGGCACGAAGGGCAACTGACGATCGTCGACGCCCGCCGGTGTGCCGCCGGTCTTTGTGAGGATGGCGCCGGCGGTTCGGCATAGACCGAACGCGCGGGCACCGGCTCGATTGCCCGGAGGACGTCCGCCGCACTGCCAAATCGGCGATCCTTCCGCGTATAAAGCCGGGTAAAGACGGGATCGACCCACGAAGGCAGTCCATCTCTCAGGTGCGAGGGCATGTCGCTGCCGCTGGGTCGTTCGCCGGTGAGCATTTCAAAAAGGACGATGCCGACTGCGTACAGATCGCTGCGGGCATCAACCTGCCCGCCGTCGCGCTGCTCCGGGGCCATGTAGGCCAGTGTGCCGGAGATGCTTCGGCCGTCTTCGGCGAGCATGCTGCCGGATTGCATGATTGTGTTCGTTGTGATCTGCCCTGCGAGACCCAGGCCGAAATCCGTCACTTTTACATCGTCCACGCTGATTCCGTCGACCGGGCGATCGGCGCCGCCGGCGATCAGAATATTCGCCGGTTTGATGTCGCGGTGGATCACGCCGTTGGTGTGGGCATAATCGAGGGCCTGAAGCAGCCCAATCAGGACGCGCTGTGCGGGCTGACTGGGCATGCCCTTGGGGAATTTCTGAATCCATTCAGCCAGTGACAGACCGTCGACAAACTCCATGACGAGGTAGGGGATGTCGGTGTAGGGGTCAAGCCCGATGGCACGGACGATGTTCGGATGCCGCAGACCATGGATGGTGCAGCCCTCCTTCTGGAGGTTGCGCACAAATTGTGAGTCCGTCGGAACCTTGATGGCGACGACTTCGTCCTTCCAGATGTGATGGCGCGCCTTCCACACCTGGCCGAAGCTGCCGGCACCGACCAGTTCGTCGAGGACGTACTCGCTGATGCGCTCACCGGCCTGCGGCCCGATCATCCTGGACTCCCATGCTGTTACGGATGGTTTGCCATCCGTCGGTTTCGGCTTTCTGCCTCAAGTGTTGGCATTTCTTGCCAGCGATTCACAGATGATGAAATTATATGCGGCAGCGGCGATGAAACCCAGAATCACAACGATCCACGACAGCGCGCCTTGGATGCTCCAACCCGCCAGCCAGAGCGCGAAGAGAATGTCGAAGAGCCAGTAGGCGCCGATGAGCGCCAGACTCGTCATTGCTGCGCCGTGTGCGCTCGAGAGTTTGGCCTGGAAGTCGAGCAGCGGTCGCATGAACAGCCAGCTTGACCAGGGCAGCGCGGCGGCGACCACGATCCAGACCAGCGTCAGTTTCAGGGCGTTGCCGAAGGCACGGACCGAGTCGGGGTTCTGATAACACCAATAGGCCCCGGCTGCGACGGCCAGAAAGATCACGGCCGTGGCTACTTTTGCACCGACGAATTTTCCGATCTCCGTCAGGATCAACGTTGTGTCCTCGAATCCTTCAGCTGAACTATAACACAGGGGGCGGTCGCCTGGCGCTTAGAAAGGCGGACGGCCTTTCGAAGGACGCGGCTTGACAGCGGAAGCGACATCCCACAAACTACAGGGCTCCACCAAGCGGCAGGTTCGCCTGTGTTTTTAGGGTCTGACGGCCAGTCCCGCCGCCGCTTTTCGTCGTAACCTCCTGCCGGGAATTGCACCATGCCTAAAGCCATCGACATCCGAAAAGGTCAGGCCGTCCTCTGGGAGGACAAGCTCTGGATCGTTCACGAATCCACCCGTGTCGCCAAGGGGAACTGGCGAAGTTACATGCAGATCAAGCTCAAGAACTTCAAGACCGGTCAGATCGTGGACAACCGGTTCAACATGGATGAGGAACTCCAGTCGCCTCACATGGTGGACAAGCAATACGAATATCTCTACAAGGACGGCGACGATTACGTCCTCATGGATGTCAACGACTTCGAGCAGATCCACGTTGGCTCTGATCTCATGCCCGACGCTGACAAGTATCTCAAGGGCAACGAGCGGGTCACGGCGAAACTCATGGACGGGCAGGTCATCAACGTTGAACTTCCCAACTCCGTGAATCTGACCGTCACCGACGCGCCACCGGTGGTCAAAGGCGCTACCGCGACCAACCAGAGCAAGGAAGTCACCCTCGAAACCGGTCTGACGGTCCGCGTTCCGCCGTTTATCACCAATGGCGAGGTCGTGCGAATCGACACCCGGACGGGCGAGTACATCGAGCGCGCCTGAAACTCTCCGAGCGAAACGGCACATCGAGAGTACGGCCAGCCACGATGAGCGCCGGGCTTTAAGTCGGGCGGATATCAAAATACTGATGGCGTACCCACCCAATCCATGAACGGGGTTCGCTGATGTTCACGCGGCTCAATGCACCTGCGAAACCGTATTCCCTGCCGCTACTCCTCTTCCCTGTTCTCAGCGGTCTTTTGGACCCGCTCTACGGGGTATTGGCGAAAATCACTAGCATATTCTGGATGCCAAAGCCCCCGGCCCGCGCCGATACGCCACGCCGGCGCTGCAGGGGTCTGACCCTGGTCCTCGGCGGGATCGAAGGCCCCAGCCAGTACAACTACGAGATGGTCTGTGCCGTTCTACGCTCAAGATATCGCGGTAGCGTGGTGCGGGTCGACTGGAATGCCGGCATCCCGTTCGTTCGATCTCTCGTGAATCTCATGCACCGCCGGCATAAACGACATCAGGCGCTACGGCTTGCGCAGCTCATCGTCGAACACCATCGCTCGTATCCCGATTCGCCAGTATGTCTGATTGCCCAGTCCGGCGGGTGCTACATCGTCGTGCAGGCCCTGGAGATGCTCCCGGAGGACGTTTCGGTGCATACTGCCGTGCTGCTTGCACCTTCGATTTCACCCGGCTATGACATTTCGGTGGCCTCCGGTCGATGTTCGAACGGGCTGGTTTCCGTCGGCGGCCCGGGTGACTTCTTCTTCCTCGGCCTCGGCACGCTGCTTTTCGGGACTTCCGACCGGGTCTTTTCGCCTTCTGCCGGCTGGATCGGCTGGCATCATCACCCGCCCGGCTTTATCGAGTCCAGGTGGCATCCGTCGTGGATACGACTCGGTTATCTCGGGAACCACACAACGTCATCCTCTCCGCGGTTCATCGCTACGGTGCTGGCACCGAGTTTTGCAACGCGGCGCGGTGGGCTCCACGGCTCGTCCGGCATCGGTTGCTCATAACTCCTTAAAAAATGGAAACCTGCGCCCGATCTTGACCCTTGCGCACGGGCTCACTTAGAATCGCCCCCCTTGCCGCTTTCCCGACAAGGAAGTCGCAAACGGGTTGGCGGATCGGTCCGGGAGTGGCACGGAGGAATTGGCCCAGTCCAATTCGCTCTTATTCGAAAGCGAGTCGAATGGATATTGAAGAAATCAAGACCCTCACCGACCTGATGGTCACTAACGATTTGTCAGAAGTAATCATCCGTGACGGCGACAAACGGATCCTTCTGCGGCGCGGGACCCATTCGGCGGTCGGAGGTGGATCGCACGCTGCTCCGGTCGTCACGACGGTCACTTCGGCCCCGCCGCCTGCTCAGGCCGTAGCTTCGGCACCGGTTACTGTCCCCTCAGCCCCTGCAAGCGAATCCGGTCAGGGTCGCATCACTTCCCCGATGGTGGGCACGTTCTACGCGACGCCGGACCCGGAGTCCCCACCTTTCGTGAGGGTCGGAGACCGCGTCAACCCGGATACTGTCGTGTGCATCATTGAAGCGATGAAGGTGTTCAATGAGATCAAGGCCGAAATCTCCGGCACGATCGAGTCGATCGACGTGCAGTCCGGTCAGCCGGTGGAATTCGGCCAGGTGCTCATGACGGTTCGGGTCGCTTGATGGCGGGAGAGAAGCAATCCAAAAAGGCGGCCAGCACAACGCTGGCCGATCGTATCGGCGATGCCTTGTCGCGCAAGCCGTCGCGCGCTCCGGTCAAGAAGCGCATGTTTTCCAAGATTCTGGTGGCCAATCGTGGGGAGATCGCTCTGCGTGTTTTTCGCGCCTGCCGGGAATTGGGGATTCAGACGGTCGCCGTCTATTCGGAAGCCGATCGCGATGCGCCATACCTGCGGCTGGCTGACGAAAAGGTGTGCATCGGGCCTCCTGCACCGGCGCAGAGCTACCTTCGGGCGGATCGCATCATCGCCGCGGCGGAAGTGGCCAACGTGGACGCCATTCACCCCGGCTACGGCTTCCTTGCGGAAAACGCCGACTTCGCGGAGCAGTGCCGCGCGAGCAAGATCGAGTTCATCGGACCGGCCGCCGACACGATCCGTCTGCTCGGCGACAAAGCCGCCGCGAAAAAGCTCGCCCGAAAGACCCGCGTTAAAACGGTTCCCGGCAGTGAGGGCGTCGTCGAGGAAGATGACGAAGCCGTGGAACTGGCCGAGGAGATCGGCTATCCGGTGATGATCAAGGCGGCGGCAGGCGGTGGCGGCCGGGGCATGCGCATTGCCCACAACGAGGCAACGCTTCGCACGCAGATCCGCAATGCACGCAACGAGGCGGAAAACGCCTTCAAAGACGGCCGTGTATATATCGAGAAGCTCGTCGAGCAGCCGCGCCACGTCGAGGTGCAGATTCTGGGCGACCAGCACGGTAACACCATCCACCTGTGGGAGCGTGACTGCACGCTGCAGCGCCGGCATCAGAAACTGGTCGAGGAGTCGCCTTCGCCGGCCATCAGCGAGAAGACGCGTGAAGAACTCTGCAAGTCCGCCGTGCGCCTTGTCGAGGCCGCCGGTTACTACTCGGCCGGCACCGTCGAGTTTATCGTCGACAAGCACGGCCACTTTTATTTTCTCGAGGTGAACACGCGCATCCAGGTCGAGCACCCCGTGACCGAACTGGTGACCGGCGTGGACCTGATTAAGTGGATGATCCAGATCGCCGCGGGGGAGAAGCTGACGCTTCGTCAGAAGGACATCCCGCGGAACGGATCGGCCATCGAGGTTCGCATCAACGCCGAGGATACGGAGCACGGTTTTCGCCCGTCTCCGGGGCCGATCGTGGAATTCCGCCCGCCGGGCGGGTTCGGCGTCCGTTTTGATTCGCACGCCTGCGCCGGCTACACGATCAGTCCGTACTACGATTCGCTGGTCGGCAAGCTGATCGTGCATCGTCCGACGCGAGAGGAGGCGATCCGCTGCATGCGGCGCTGCCTGGACGAGTTTCACATCGCACCGCTCAAGACGACCGTACCGCTGCTCAAGCAGATCTTCGAGCACTCGGACTTTCTGAATGCCAACATCGACACCGGCTTTATCGAGCGGATGCTGATGCAGAAGTAGAGCGGCGACTGCTCACATTCCGGCTGCATATCCACTACAATGCCTGTGCCAGCGTGGAGTTACACACGCATCGAGTCCATATGCGGCCTGCCGATGGCCTTTGTGGCCGTATGCAGACTTAACATTCGACGAGATGAAGATTCAGTAATCGCTGATGGACTCAGGACATAAACGGATCCACTTCCATGTCTGACAACGACTCGAAGCCCGCGCTCCACTTCATTCAGGAGATCGTCGAAGCCGACAGTACCGCGAAGCGCTGGGGCGCGTGGCCGGACGGCCGGCCGCGGGTGCATACGCGTTTTCCGCCGGAGCCGAATGGCTACCTGCACATCGGCCATGCCAAAAGCATCTGGCTCAACTACGGCCTCGCCGCGCAGTACGGCGGAAAGTTCAACCTGCGCTTCGACGACACGAACCCGGTCAAGGAAGAACAGGAGTACGTCGATTCCATCGTCCGCGACGTCCGCTGGCTCGGCGCGAAGTGGGTGGGGATGCACGAAATCACCGGCAAGACGCCCGTATCACCCGAACTGGCCGAGGCGGGCGTACTCTTTGCCAGCGACTACTTTCAGCAGATGTACGACTACGCCGTCGAACTGGTGAAAAAGGGCAAGGCCTTCGTCTGTGACCTGTCCGCCGAAGAGACGTCACGCCTGCGCGGTACGCTCACCAAGCCCGGCACAAACAGCCCCCATCGCGATCGCAGTGTCGAAGAGAATCTCGATCTGCTCGACCGCATGCGTCGCGGCGAATTTCCCGACGGATCGCGCACGCTCCGCGCCAAGATCGACATGGCCCATCCGAACCTCAACCTGCGCGATCCGGTCATGTACCGTATCCTGCACGCCGAGCATCATCGCACCGGCGGCGCGTGGTGCATCTATCCGATGTACGACTGGGCCCACGGCCTCGAAGACAGCATCGAGAACATTACCCACAGCATCTGTACGCTGGAGTTCGAAAACCATCGACCGCTCTACGACTGGTTCCTTGATGCCATCAACGAAGGTCGCACCGACGATGGCAGTGGACCGTGGGGCAAGAAAATCCCGCATCCGCAGCAGATTGAATTCGCCCGGCTGGAGCTGACCCACACAATCATGAGCAAGCGCAAGCTTCTCGAGCTGGTAAAAGGTGGCCACGTCCGCGGCTGGGACGACCCGCGCATGCCCACGCTCAGCGGCCTGCGCCGCCGCGGCTATACGCCGGAGTCGATTCGCGGCTTTTGCGCCGACATCGGCGTGGCCAAGTTCAACAGTACGATCGAGATCGTCCGGCTGGAAAACGCCCTGCGCGATCATCTCAACAGGATCGCCCCGCGGCGCATGGCCGTGCTTCGCCCGCTCAGGCTGGTCATCACGAACTTTCCCGATGGTCAGATCGAGCAACTCGACGCCGTGAACAATCCCGAAGACGAGTCCGCCGGCAAACGTCAGGTGCCGTTCTCCCGCGTGCTTTACATCGAGCGAGACGACTTCCGTGAGGAGCCGCCCAAGGGCTATCACCGGCTCTACCCCGGCAACGAGGTGCGCCTGCGCTATGCTTACTTCGTCAAATGCACCGGCTGCGTGAAGGACACCGCCACCGGCAAGGTGACCGAGGTCCACTGCACCTACGACCCTGCGACGCGCGGCGGAGACTCCCCCGACGGCCGCAAGGTCAAGGGCACGCTGCACTGGGTGAGCGCCGCCCACGCCATCGACGCCGAAGTGCGGTTGTATGACCATCTCTTCGCCGCGCAGGACCCGGAAGATGTGCCGGAGGGCGGCAGTTATCTCGATCATCTGAATCCAGCGTCGCTCGAAGTGCTTACTGGTTGCAAGCTGGAGCCCTCACTCGCGGACATGAAACTGACGCGCGACGCCTTCGGCACGATCCACCCCGACCGCGTCCAGTTCGAGCGCCATGGCTACTTCTGCCTGGACCCGGACGCGACGCCGGACCAGCTCGTCTTCAACCGCACGGTCTCGCTGAAAGACACCTGGGCGAAAGTGGCGAAGAAAGCGTAGCAAACATACTGGTGCGAGAATCTCTTCCTTTCGCAATACCTTCGGAAAATCTCCTCCCGTGCAACCGACCGGTGTATTACTTCTTCTTCATCTTCGGACGATGCCTCGCCAAGCGCTCGATCCGTGCCACATCAAGCAGGTCCTGCGGCCGTCCGACCGTTTGCTTGTTGCTGATGAGGTCTGCCTGTCCGATGACGGTGACCGGCACTCGACCGAAGCGCGTCTGAACTCTGTTCTTCCATGCGGCGGCGAAATCCAGGCCCTCCATGGAAGTGATGATATCGATGCGGATCGGCTCGACGCCAATCTGAAAGATTGTGCCCTGAGCTTGCCCTGTAGAAATCCTTCA
>JRYF01000420.1_pt1 | contig 139006 bp, 122 predicted proteins | sample 235331 | NCBI WGS metagenome assembly JRYF01 (sample SAMN03074217, study PRJNA261475) | activated sludge metagenome | biome: Wastewater Treatment Plant; feature: Wastewater; material: Activated sludge; isolation source: activated biomass of a wastewater treatment plant treating hydrocarbon... ... | reverse complement strand
TCCGCGAACTCGCGTCTCGCCTGGGCCTGCCGTATCGATATCTCAGCCTCCGCTTTCGCTCCCTGGTTCTTGTTGAAAAGCGGGAGACCGATCGCGACGCCGAAGGTCAGGCTGCGGTCGCGCTGGGAAAACGGTGCAGTCGGGACGTTGTATGTCGAGCGGCCTTGCGAGTAGCGAGTGTAGGCTGTGAGATCTGGACGGCTTTGGGCGCGGACGAGGCGAAGTCCGGCGGTGGCGACTTGCTCCTCCAACTGAGCAAGCGCGACATCAGGCCGCGTGCGCAATCCGATATCCACGGCGGCTTCTTTTGTCGCCGGAAGCGTCGGAAGCACGGCAGCGTCGATCTGCTCCCGCAGCCGGAGCGGTTCGTCAAACGGCACACCGGTCAGCAGCTTCAATTGTGTAAGGGCGGATTGCAGCCGTCCCTCGGCCAACTGGCGCCGCGATCGAAGGCGTTCCACTTCCGCCTGCAAGAGATTCAGTTCTAACGGCGCGACTTCCCCCTCGTTCACTCTGATTTGGACAACGAGGGCCGTCTGCAGGTCGAGATCGAGAAGCTTTTCGGTGACGTCGAGTTCCCGCAACGCCGCCAAGGCTTCCGCGTAGTTCGTGAGCACGTTGGCGACCAGGACACGTTCCCGGTTACGGACCTCCGCCTCGCTCGCCTCGATGGCGATCTGAGCGGCACTCACGCGGGCGGAGCGCCGGCCGTAGATCTCTATCGGCAAAGAAGCCCCTACCGTGAACTGCCCGTCCCCGCCATTACCAACAAGCCGCCCCGATTCCTGCTCGAATTCGAGCGTCGGGTTTGGACGCGACCGGGCCTGCTGAAGTCGGGCTCTCGCCTTGTCGATCTCGAAACGCGACGCGATGATCTCCTGGTTGGAGACCAAGGCTCGCTTGATCAGTTCGTTGACAGAAATGCCGTCCTGCGGGTGGTAGTAATTCGGGAGGACGGATTCGACGAGCGGCTTCGCCGGAGCGACCGCTGTCGTCGTATCCGTCTTCTCGCCTCCGACCCTGGCAAGCAGCGCCTGATCTTTCCCGCTGACCACCGAGACGCTGAAGATCGTCAGATAAAGGGCGGCCCAAACGACGGGGGCCTTTATGTGTAAATTCATTGGTAATCTTCCTGATCGAAAGCTGATGCTTGCTCCCTCAGCGGGCGCACGTGCGGCCGGAGGTGAGCGTGATCGAAGGATCGAAGACGCAAAGGCGCGATTAATCGTCGCCGGAGCGCGGGATCAACCCCTTATCGTTCGATTAGGAAAATTTAGGAGGCGGGTATGGAGGGGGAAGTGAGTTGAAAATCGAGAAACCGTTCTTCAACGGAATGGTGGTTCTTTCGATCGAGGACGATGTGACGTCGCTGGCGACGCTGGGGATTGCCACGGCATGGCAGAGGCACTCGTCGTTGCACGTGCCCGGAGCTTCGTGGTCGCTCTCGTTCTCGCAATTCGAAATGGACGTTCTCGATTCGTCGCGCTCGTCAACAGTAATCGTGACGGAAGCAGTCGACTGGTTCGCAGGCGGTGCGGCGTTCGTGCCGATCTCGCATAGTGCCGGACAGAAAAGCTCGATCGCGACGAGACCGAGCCAGAGAACGACAACGCGTTTCCTGACGATCTTTCTGCGAACGACTTTAAGTATGCCTCTCATGCCAACTCGTTAGAACCGCAGCTGGTTCCAACCTTTTAAACTAGACTTCCGGTAATCATATTGTCAAGGAGTTTGCTCACTGAAGTATTTCGTTGGAAAAAAGGTCCCAATTTTTGCCAGCCCTGACGGCAATATCCGAATGATAGATAGTCAGTATCGCCAATTGCTATGTCCTACGGGCAGACGGTTTAACTCGTCTTTATATTGCCTCCATTGCGGAAGAAACTGATCCATAAAGGCCACGAATCGCGTTCCATGATTTCGTTCGAGCACGTGTACCATTTCGTGGACGACAATGTACTCCAGACACTCCTTCGGCTTTTTTGCTAACTCAAGGTTGAGCCAGATGCGTTTCGCTTCGCGATTGCAGCTGCCCCATTTGGTTCTCATTCTCTTGATGCCAAATTCTGCGACCTTGAGATTCATCTGTTTTTCCCAGAAGGCGATGTACTTGCCGGCGCTTTGCCTTAGTCGCTTTCTATACCAGTCTTCCAGTAGTTTCTGTTTTTGTTTCAGATCCGCGCCCTTTTTAACGACCAGTTCTATTTCTCGGTGTCTAAGTACCACTGTTTGTGTCGCATCCGTTTCAGTGATTTTGAGCAAGTACCGCTTACCCATGAAATAGTGACTTTCTCGCGTGATGTAGTCGCGAGGTGTTTCTCTCTCTTGAGAGCGAAGTTTCTCCTGCTGCTTCTTGATCCACCCGAGTTTGGAAACGGCGTAAACTCGGATCGTTTCCAGCTTGATCCGCGAAGGCGCGGAAATCCTAACTCTGCCGGTCGGCGGGTAAACGCTAAGGTGTATGTTCTTGATATCTTTTCGGACCACATCAACGGTGATCTCGCCAAGCTTTATCTGTGTCACTATTAATACTCGGACTGCGCCTTGATAATGATGAAGATCCGTTCGACCTCCGATTCATCGCCCAGAAGTTCATACAACCCCTGTTTGATAATCTGCTCCCGCGGTTGAACGCCCCTCCATCCGTCCGGACGAACCTGCTTGATCTTCCGATCGAGCAGTATTGCAAGCTCCTTATCTCGGCCCAAATTGTTATAGAGTGCTCGTTTACCGGGCGTATCAAGCTCTTCCGGCGTGTCGGCAGCTGCTCCAACGTTCACCATTTTCGCAATTTCAGCGATGCGTTTCAGATAAGCTTCGTAGTCGAGGGCGTGTTCCTTCCGGGCTCTAATCAGCTCGTCCAACAGTTCAGACATCCTCGCGTAGAATTCCGGATCGTTAAGGTTTTCCTTGATTATCTTGCTTCGAACATTATTCTCGATCGTTTCGGCGATCGCCTCTTTATTTCCTTTTAGTGCGCCGAGCTGGTTCGTGATGGCTTCCGCGATCCCGGTTTTAACGATTAGATCGAGTAGTGATAGGCCGTCGAAAGGTGAAATAGTTCGCGGTTCGTCGGCTTCGATATACGTATCGATCAGGTGCCGCATGTCGGCCTCATAAGGCTTCAAATCAAGCGTTTCACCGCTCGCTTTCCGGACGATTTCTCGAACATCGAGATAATGCTTGAGTTCACGCTTGATCCGCTCGACGTCGTCCTGACTATATCCGGCTTGCTCGAGTTCGTCCGCAATGTTCGCGTATGATCGGGCCATCAAGGCGGCCGCCTTGTAGAGCGCCGCACGGTGTGCCTCACGTTCCTTTAGATCGGACTCGATCTCCGTATTACCGCAGAAGAATTGAATGTGCTCCAGTTCACCTTGCGGTGGCTCAACAGGTTCACAAAGCAATGACAATATTTCGATGGAATTGTCGAGACGCTCCTTACCTTTTTTCAGCCGGTCTTGAAGCAAAACATTCGGATCAACACCATCAGAGCTTAGATCCAGTTCGTCGGCGGAATACACTGCGATCGCGTTTTCAACGCTTTTGAAGAGGTCCTTGTAATCGACGATGTATCCAAAATCCTTGTCCTCGCCGTCGAGCCTGTTTGTTCGGCAAATTGCTTGAAATAGGCCGTGGTCCTGCATTTTCTTATCAAGGTAGATATAGGAACACGGCGGGGCGTCAAATCCAGTCAGCAGCTTGTCCACGACAACCAGCAATTTCATGTTTGGCGGCTCTGTGACAAATAGCTTTTTTGATCTTTCCTCGTAAGTTTCAGTTTTCGTCATCCCCGGAACAGCTTCCACGTCGGCAAGCAACTCGTTGTAGGTGTTATAGACGAACTGCTTATCCGTTTCAGAGTTCGCTCCGACTTCCTCCAGCGTAATGTTGCCGGCCTGCGGATTGTACGACGTAATCACCGCACATTTTCGCTTAAACGGCGTCTTCTCTAACAGACTGAAATACTTGCACGCTTCGTAAATGCTACCGGCTACAAGGATCGCATTCCCCCGTTCGCTCGACAGCCGAGGCTTAACATTAAAATCAAAAATGATGTCAGCAACGACCTTTTCCATTCGCGGCCGAGAACTCAACACACGCTGCATCGTCCCCCATTTGTTTTTGAGTTCCTCTTTCTGCCAATCGTTCAATCCACGCGTTTTCGCTTCAAACCATGCGTCCACTTTCTCCTGCGACGTAAGCTTCTGATCGATATCCCGTGCCTCGTACACAAGATCGAGAACAACGTTGTCGTCAACCGCCTCGCTGAATTTGTAGGTATGAATGTAGCTGCCGAAAACTTCGAGCGTGGTTTTCTTGTCCTTTTTCAACAGCGGCGTCCCGGTAAATCCGATGAAGATGGCGTTAGGCATGACCGCCGTCATTGCCCGGTGGAGTTTTCCGCTCTGCGTTCGGTGGCATTCGTCCACGAACACAAATACCTCGCCGACTGTTTGGCTCGGCTGCGATTCCAGCTCCTTGATGAATTGGTCAAAGTCCTCGACATCGCGGCGCCCGAATTTATGCACTAGTGAACACAGCATCCGGGGCGTCGCCTTTGAAAGTTGATGTACGAGATCACGTCCGCTGCTGGTGCGGTAAATCTTTTCGCCGGTGGCTTCGAAAACGTTTTTGATCTGCTTATCCAACTCGTCGCGGTCGGTGATGATCGCTATTCGAGCGTGAGGGTTGTTCTCGAGAATCCATTTCGCGAGCAGCACCATCACGATGCTCTTGCCGCTGCCCTGCGTGTGCCAAATAATGCCGCCTTCACGCCGGCGAATTCGGTCCTGCGCTTTCTTGATGGCGACATACTGGTGAACGCGCGGAAGCTTCTTGATTCCGCCGTCGAACAGTACGAAGTCGTGCATCAGTTCGAGAACGCGATTCTTCTCGCACATCTTGAGCAGGTATTTGTCGAGTTTGAATTTTGCGTTGTCGTCCTCGTCTTCCTTCCATTTCAGGAAGAATTTTTCGGGCGTCAAAATGGTTCCGTATTGCAACCCCTCAGAATCGTTCCCGGCGAAGAGGACTTGAACCGTACTGAAGAACCATGCATTGAATTCCGGCTGTTGGTTAGATAAGTTTTGTCGGATTCCGTCGCCGATCGTTACCCGGCTGTTTTTCAGTTCGATCACGCCGATCGCGATGCCGTTGATGTACAAGACGAGATCCGGACGACGTTGAAGATTTCCGCGAAGAGTCACTTCCTCGGCGATCGCGAAATCGTTTTTCTCCGGTTCCTTCCAGTTAATTATATGAACGGTCTCCGTAGGCTGTCCTGGATCGGTGTTCACTTCGACCCCGTAGCGCAGCTTCGAATAGAAGGCCTGATTATTGGAGTAGAGCCCGCGGCTGTAGTTGTCAGCCTCGACCCGAAGTTGCCGCAAGGCTCGGCCAATCTGGTCCGCTGAATATCCGTTTTCCGTCAACCAACTGGTAAGTAGGCCTTCTTCAATATTGCTGTTGCGATCGCGGTCAGACCAGTCTCCCAGATAGCGATAGCCCAGCTCCTCGACAAAAAGCTTGACGATTCGATCTTGCGTACTGCGTTCTGATTGACCTACGTTGGGCATTTTTCTACCGGCCAATTAGGCCTCGAACAATTGTTGAGACCACTTGATCGCCATTTCTATATTCTCATCGGAAAAAATCGAGCGACCCAGTTTCGCTGTCCATTCTGGCGCTTCTTGAATGTATTGTTTAACCGATTCTAAGTCGACAGCTCTGTCACCCTCGCGAAGACCTAGCATCGCTTTGTCCACGGTCGCCAACAACTCAAGCTCGTCATTCTTTTTATACCGAAACTGTTCAAGCCACGAAACAGAATCATCGCCGTACCACTTCGTAAAATAACCTTCGGCCTCGGCGACCTTCTCCGCCGCAACAAATCCGGAAAAGTTGTCGCGAGCGTGTAAACGAACATATCGATTCGATAACGCGATTTTCTCCGCCCCCTTGTATTTCGTTGAAGGATTATAGGGCCCTGCAGCCTTTTCCAAATACCCCTCCGCTCGACCTTCCGCGTGACGGTGAAAGAGATAAGAAAGCTTCGTATAGCGCTTCCGACCGAGCGGGTAATTTTCCGAACCGAACTTCTTGGCCAGGACAGAAATGATTACGGCCTCGTTTATCGCGAAGTTATGTCCTTTCTTCGATGGTTTCGTTGCTCGCTCGCTTCGCTGAATCTGAACGACATTTGACTCAGCTCGGGTTAAACGAATTCGTCCGGTGAGCAATTCCTGCCTTATCCCTTCTTTGATACAGCGTGCCTTGCGGAGCTTGGTTTCGATTGACTCGATTTCCGCATCCATTTCGGCCAGAGCTGAAGCAATCGCTTGTTGTTCGGGTGGAGCGGGCACCTGCAAACTGATTCTCACGATATTGCTTTTGCTGATCCCAGAAACCTTGGTCCCGACTACGTAAAATTGAAATTGCTGCCGGACGACCGACGTCTGAAAGCAATAGCGGCGATATAAAGGAATAAGCTCGTTGGTTCTGGCCTTAGCAACGATCGTGTGCAAGCCAGAGATGAAAGGAATACCCTCGGGGTTGAGAATAACGACATGTCTGCTAGCGCCAGCCATATCCTCGGACGCATCTACAAAAACAACATCTCCATCTCGAAGCAGTGAAGAAGTAGGGACCTTATTGATTGGTAGGTCTAACTTGGGGAGGTCGAAGAATTCTAACTGAACATCCACAACCGCTTTATTTGACGTGTGAATATCGCCATAGTGCAAGTAGCAGTATCCTTGTGAGCCCAGCTGGGCCCTTGAAGCTGACACGCCTCCGGAAACGAGGAATAGCTCTCCTAGAGTTTTTACTTTCCATTCTTCATTAAAACCCGACAAGCGCCTTGTGCCCGAAAGAAGTTCCTGCATTGAGGCTTGCTTAACCAGAAGCTTTTTCGCAATTAACGCTTCGAGCGATTTGATCAGCTCATCAGTATCGTTTAATGCCTCCGCAATGGCTTCTTGTTCGTGTTTCCATGTTGGTAACGGTACTAAGACGGTAGAGAGAGAACGGCCGTTTGTCAGCGCACGGGTCGTATAGGTACTTTTTGAGACTATCTGATTTCGGACTATTTCAGAAGAGAAACAGTATTTCTTGAAACTATCCGAAAGTAGGGTATTCTTCGGGCGAGCTCGAAGAACAAAACCGCTAAAGACTGTATCGGCCATGTCATCCAACAGTACGGAAGCGATGCCCACCTCCTCCGGCGTTTCGGATGTTCGCGTGAAAAAAACATCTCCGAATTTGGCGCTGTAAGCATCTAGCTCCTCCTTAGAAACTGTTACGCGTCCCAAAATGTCGTCTGCTTTCAGAGCAGCATGGTCGTAGACATCCATATAGTTGACGATGGGGGTGCCGGAGCCAAAATAGCCCTTCGCCTTGTTGAGCCCATTCTTAAATTCGAACAGATCTCCAAGGGTGACCTCTTCCCAATCTTCTGGAATAGGCCCAAGCTCAGTTTGTTTGTACCCGGGTTTCAACTCCACGCGAAGCCCATCCTATTCAAATGCTGGTTTACTTTCGCTTCGAGTTCGTCAACGCGTTCTGCAATTCTTGGTAGGGGGGTATCGTAACGGTCTGCTAGTCCGCTAACCCGCGATGTCAGCGCATGGCTTATGCGATCCATCTCCGCATGGATTCGGCGATCTATTTCAGTCAGCCATTTGTCATCAACCACTAGCGTCTTAATCTCTTCTTCGGTAAGCACCGGATACTTCGCATACGCGAATGCGTCAAGGGCGGCGTCGGCTTCCCTCACAGCTTTTTTCAGGGCGGTTATTTGCTCGGTTGTTTCCAAATATTCATTGAGGATTCGCAGTTCGACGAAATCCTCATGGTTGGGCTCCGCGGCAAAACGTCTTTGCACAGATTCGGCACCAGCCTTCAGAGATTCCATAGCGGTTTCCGCCGCTGTCTTCGCTGTAGTCAGAACAGACAGATACGATTCGAATAAGGCGCGCTCATTGACGTCGATCATCTCGCGCAGCCTCGCCCTTACTTCTGCCTGCGATATTTTTCGTTTCGCTTTTCTCAGCACCTGGATGCGTTGATCGGCTTCCAGCTTTTCCTGTTTGTTTCGGCAACGCTCCTGTTCGGCAACCGCGTGTGCGTATTTCTCAAAAGCTTCATGGTCTGACGACTCCAAGAGACCGATCGTCGCCTCCTGCCTCGCGATCAACGCATCGGTACGGCCGTTAACCGTGCTCAGAATTCCCTCGTCGCCACCGTGCTCATCCTCAAGCTCGGCGAGTCTCGTCGTGAGGTTTTCCAGCTCGGCTTGCTTCAAACGAAGCGTTTCCTGTTCTGCCGCAAAGAAACGATCGACGACGAGTTGCTTCGGCACAACATCGCACGCCCAGCCTTTGTCCACCTCTTTGCCTTTCTTGTTAGTTTCGAGAATACGATAGGTCTCCGCCTTCCACCCCTCTGAGTCGATCAGGTAACAATCGTCCTGCATCGTCTCGGCCCAATAATCCATCAGGTGTTGGTAAACATCATAGGCGTCGATCAGCGGCTTATCCTGATAATGAGAGAGGAGATCCTCACTTAGCTCGACAATCAACTCCTTCGGATGAAAACCGGGAGCGAGATCTTTCAGGTGCTTCGAGATGCGCTCTTTCCATCCTGCAAGATGCCGATTCATAACGGCGACGAAATTCGCAAACTCCGGGTGTTCGTAGATTGAGGTTTTCAGGTCAACTTTTTCGACGGCGAGTTCGAAATAGCCTGGACGGATTTCGTGGAGCAAATCTTTGCGCAATGCCGGACAAACACTCCAATATTTCTCCAAGGCGTCAATATCTCGGGCGGGTATGCCGCCGCGGAGATGGCCGTCAATGTCCTGCAAGTCGTCGGAGAGCAGGCTGTCGATATATCGCGGAAGGTTCAGGTTGTATTCATTCGCCTCGATTTCTTCAAACGGAACCATTCGGGAATAGCCGGCAACGTCAGACCGCTTATCGAACACGTCAACTATGCGATGGATGTCCTGTTCACGCAGGCGGTTCTTCGGGCCGTCTTTCGCGAAGCTCTTGCTTGCGTCGATCATAAAAATGCCTTTTCTGGCTTGGGCATCTTCCTTGTCGATAACCACGATGCACGCGGGTATACCGGTGCCGTAAAAAAGGTTAGGAGGCAAACCGATCAGTGCCTTGATATACCCTTTGCGAACCAGATTGCGCCTAATGTCGGCTTCGGCATGGCCTCGAAACAGAACTCCATGCGGCAAAATGCAGGCCCCTTTACCATTGCTCCTCAGCGAACGAACTATGTGCAACAGGTAGGCATAATCGCCCTGCTTCGCCGGGGGCGTCCCGAATGATTGAAACCGTTCATACGGATCCTTCAGCGGATCAATTCCGGTGCTCCACCGCTTATCGGAAAACGGCGGATTTGCGACCGCGAAATTGAACGTTTTGATCGAGTCACCGTCCCTGAACTTGGGATCGGTTATCGTATTACCCTGCGCGATCAGCGCCGTAGGGTTGTTGTGCAGGATCATGTTCATCCGGGCGAGGCCGCTCGTCGTCGCGTCCTTTTCTTGCCCGTACAACGTGACCTTCGCTCTCGCTTCATCGGCAACTTTCAGAAGCAGGGATGCGGATCCGCACGTCGGGTCATACACGGTCGTATCGTTCGTGACACTTGCCGAGCGAATGCCTATGATCTTCGTCATCACACGACTCACCTCAGCCGGCGTATAGAACTGACCTTTGCTCTTACCGCTTTCGGTGGCGAAGTGCCTCATGAGGTATTCGTAGGCGTCGCCCAGAATATCGTCGCCGTCAGCACGATTTTTCGAGAAGTCGAGAGCCTTGTCTTCGAAGATAGCTATGAGGTTGGTGAGCTTGTCCTGCCTCTCTTTTCCGTCGCCCAATTTCGTCGCGTCGTTGAAGTCCGGAAAATCAGCTTGGGACAGTTGTTGATTCGCGTCAGCGAGCGGTGCAATGATCTCTTTATTGATCTTGTCGCCGATCTCCGGGTTGCCCTTGAGCGCGACCATGTCCGCGAAGCTGGCACCGGGCGGAATCGTTATCGGGGAAAACGGAACACCGGCATATTTGTCACTGACGTATTTGATAAACAGAAGCGACAGGACGTAATCCTTGTACTGAGACGCGTCCATGCCGCCGCGCAGCTCGTCGCAGCTTGCCCATAGGGACGAATACAGCTCGGATTTCTTGATCGCCATAGAAAACAACCGACAGAAGCTTGCTTGATTTCGAAATTGTGCCCCCGCCCGGAGGCAATCCTTTATTTTAATTCACAAGAGCCGAGGATGCCCACCTGAAATGCACGAAACTCTGTGACAGGGATCGCTTGTTCTGGCAAAATATCCTAGCAGAGGAGTGTAAATATGAAGGCGGAGAGCAACAGTGATCGATCGCGGGCGGCCGATAAACGAGGCGAACGTATAGTCGGCCGTCTTTTCCCAAATCTTCGGCTATTCGCTACTAAGCTGGTGAAACTTGTCAATGACTTTGATCCCGCGACCCCGCGAACTTCGATCGCTAAGTTTGAACGGATTCTGAGTGGAATGACACCCGCTACACCCGCCGCGCAAAGGTTCGTTCTGCGATTTATCAAGGCGGCGACGCGTGTGCCTGGATTCCGGCAAAATATCCTCGACCAACTCGACGAAGTCATCACGATGACGAAAACAGAGGCGAAAAAAGACCGTCGTTACGCACTTCTTCTGAAGCTCATGCACGATGCGGATAAAAAAACTATGCTGGCCGGCGGAGTCGTGACGTCCCGACACGCAGATCCCAGACAATGGTTTGCGGTCCAGATGAACTCGCGATCGAAGATAGATCTCGCAAAGGCGGCTGTCGGAGAACGACGAGCGAATGCGGCGAAAGACGCATTCCGCGACACCGTGGAATTTCTCTACACGCCCTACATCAAGACACTCGTTTACCTTTCGTATTTGCGGGAAGGCCGCGATGAAGAAAGTCTGAAAAAGGTGGAGGAGATGCGGTTCGGCAATGCGATAAAATACCTGAGCGCGAAACTTTCGGATTACCCAAAATTGTTCGACGATAGGGCGGGCTGGATGCGCAACTGCGCCACGCACGATTACTTGCCGTATGACCTTCAGACGGACACTTTCATATTTCGAGAAAGCGGGGGGAATCCAATTCCGATCCGTACGGGTGATCTTCTGGCCTTGACGGAGGATATGTATCAGCTCGCTGGAGAGACCGTGGCAAGAGTTGGTCAGCTTTACATGTTCCGGGAAGTTTTCCGCAACATGGGTCTTCGCGAGATATTCCTCGACCACATTCCGGTTATTGCCTTCGAGAAGAATCCGCAAAAGGCGCAGGCCCTGGAAGAGAGAATGCGAAAGGACTTGGAGGCGAAGTTTAAGACGAGTCACTAAGATCGGATTGGCGGCTCTTGTACTTACTCAGAAACTATTAGGGTTTAGGCAGAAATGTCCCAATTCGAGACCATTGCTGGCTTGGGTTTCCCACTCCGTCATTTGTCGATTCGTGTTCCTTGGCACGACGCGGGGTGGAAGGGAGTGGTGTGCTCCGCACCGCAGCTGAATGGTGCCTGCACAAAGCTCACGCGGATCGCCGAACGAAAGAATGATGGTCTTGAGGTGTCGATCGCTGGACGGACCCTCGATGATTTACCTCGTGATCAGTGGCCTTCTTGTGTCGAGGAACGATCTACATTCATGGCACCGTTCGAAATGGAGCAGATCAAACGGCACGCTCTCGCGGAGAAGAGTCCTGATCAGTACGGGCACTTCAAACCGACCCACCAACGGTATCCGGCGTACTCTGCGGGCATCGTCCCGTTTCTTTGGATGATGCGTGAACAGATGGACGGGTTTCGAGATCTTTACGCAATTGACGTAGACGAAACTCGAGAGCCGGATCTTGGATATTCATCGAACTGGGTGCACGAGGCACAAAATCAAACCGCCCTGCTCGACGCGTTCGCGTCTCATCTTCGGCAGGAGGAGTCGATCTGCCTTTTTTACGCGAAGCATGTTCCGTGGATCGAAGGCACCGGACGAATTCTTGTCGGCGTCGGCCGCTTGAAACAAATCGCACCCCTAACAGAGTACGATCGCGGCGATAGCGACGGGATGCGAGGCATGCTTTGGGAAAGGCCGATTCAACATTCGATACGTCCATCGGCGAAGGACGGTTTTCTGATCCCTTATCACGATTTGCTGAAGAGCGCAGAAGCTAACGCGTCACTTGACCTGGCCCGCTATACAGCCAAGGCGCCGGATGAACATTGGAATGAATTTTCTTACGCTAGTGAACTCGTAACGCACGACGGTGCAATTTCCGCACTGCTGTCGATCGACACTGTTCTCAATCGCATGGATACCGAACTCGGTATCGCCACGGGTTCTCAAAGGCAATGGCTTCATGACGAACTAGTAAGGTTGTGGAAGGTGCGCGGCCCGTTTCCAGGTTTGGGAGCGGTCTTGGGCGCGTTCGGATTATCGCAGGGGATTTTTATTGCCCACGCGCTGCAGGAAAAGGCGGGCGAGAATACAGATCCTTGGCCCCTGGTCGACCAGGCATTTGAGAATCCTAAGTCGATACTTCCAACGGCGCTTTTGCGTGATCTTATTGAGCTAGGGCCCACTTGGAAACGATTGCCGGACGAACGGCGGACCTTTCTCAAACTTCTCAGCCGGTTTGAGTTGACCGCCGATCAAGCCAAGACTTTTTATGACGATGGGGCTCGAAGCAGTTCCGGATGGGAAGTCTCGGATCGAGATATCATTAAGAATCCTTACCGCCTCTACGAAATCTCACGACATGACCCCGAAGGTGTTCGCCTACTCACAATTGACCGTGGCATTTTTCCAGAAGACTCAGTTCGCCTAAAACACCCGCTCGACGAGCCGTCGCGACTGGACTCGGCCGTGGACCTACGACGCGTTCGAGCTTTCACGATTTCAACACTGGAACAAGCCTCGCTGTCCGGCCATACATTGTTAACAAAGAACAAAGTGGTCGAGGACGTTCGTGAATACCCAGTTCGACCCGAATGCCCGGTAACGGGCGATGTGCTCGCGGCCCGAGTCTCCGATATGTCCCCGGAGGTGGTAGCAGTCGATTTGGAGAACGAGATCGGTTTGCAGCTCAAGCGTTACGAGGGTATCGGGGACACCGTTCGCAAGCAGGTACTTGGACGGATCGGCGGCACTAGGCATTCAATTGCTCATGATTGGGATGCACTGCTGGAAGAAAAGTTCGGCATGGCGCCGGACACCGAGGAAAAGCGCGCTCGGTCGGAGAAGGCTGCAGCGCTGAAGGAAATAGCCGAGGCCCGTTTCAGCGTGCTTGCCGGGCCGGCGGGAGCCGGAAAGACAACCGTTCTGGGCATCTTGTGCGCTCAATCCGAGATTCGACGTGACGGCCTTCTGTTGCTCGCACCGACGGGGAAGGCGCGGGTGAGAATGCAAGAACTCGCCGGGGGTCATGGAGCGAAAGCCTTCACAATTGCGCAGTTTCTCAATCAATGGGGCCGATACGAAGGCCGAACCGGGCGCTATCAACTTAGTGACCGGCCGAAGGCTACAGGATTCGGAACTGTCATTGTCGATGAATCATCAATGTTAACCGAAGATATGCTAGGGGCATTATTTGATGCGTTGCAGGGCGTCAAACGGTTCATCTTCGTTGGCGATCCCGCCCAATTGCCACCTATCGGGGCAGGCCGACCGTTCGTTGACATCATAGCTAGGCTGCGTCCGGAAAATTGCGAATCGCTCTTCCCGCGTATCGCTCCAGGATACGCGGAGCTGACCATTGAAAGGCGGCATATCGGTGCTGACCGCCCCGATCTGCGTTTGGCCAGATGGTTTAGTGCGTCGCCCCCGTCCGCCGGGGAGGACGACATATTTTCGTCGGGCGACAATGAGCATCCGACAATAAGGTTCATGGAATGGCAGAAGCCCGATGACTTTCAGTCGGCTCTGGTAAATGTTCTCACGGAGGAATTGGACCTCGCCGATGCGTTGGACGTTAGAGGGTTCAATCGAGCACTGGGCGCAACGGCGAGCGGCCCGTTCGATTATTTCAATGCCACCCGAAGCCAAGCCGGCTCAGTTGAGGCGGTCGAAGCGTGGCAAATACTCAGTCCGCTACGAGGAATGCCGTTCGGCGTTGGCGACATCAACCGTCAAATTCACGAACGTTTTCGTGCGGGTTTTATCAGCCTCGCCAGCCAACGATGGCGTTCAATTCCGAAACCTTTCGGCTCGGAACGGGTCGTGTACGGCGATAAGGTCATCAATCTCAGAAATCATCGACGCGACGGCCGGCGCGTTTATCCGCAGGACGGGGCGCTTGGCTATCTGGCGAACGGCGAGATCGGCATTGCGGTTGGATTATGGCAGACACGTAAGAACCCGAAGATCCTAAAGGTCGAATTCTCCTCGCAGAAAGGTTATACGTACGATTTTTATGGAAGCGATTTCACTGAGGAAGGGGACGCATCACTTGAACTGGCGTATGCTCTGACGGTCCATAGGGCTCAGGGCAGCCAATTCAAGCTCGTGATCTTGGTATTGCCCGAAGGTCATCCGATCCTCTCTCGCGAGTTGGTCTACACTGCCTTGACCCGCCACCAAGATCGCGTCGTTGTAATGCATCAAGGTCCGAGGACGATACTCAAAGAGTTCGCCGCGGTGCATCGATCCGAAACTGCTCGTCGGATGACTAATCTGTTACAGCGTTGCCAGATGGTTGAATTCCCGCAGGCGAAGGGGAGCGTTTTCATGCAGGAGGGGCTCGTTCACCGGACGAGCACGGGGGTGGCCGTCCGGTCCAAGTCGGAGATAATTATCTATGAAGCACTCCGCCACGCCGGTTATCTGCCGGAGTATGAGAAGCCGCTTACTTTCGGTGGCTCGACCCGATATCCGGATTTCACAATCGAGGATGAGATTTCCGGTAGAGTCATTTATTGGGAGCACTTGGGAATGTTGGAGCGTGACGATTACCGGCGAAGCTGGGAGGCAAAACTTGCGTGGTATCGCACAAATGGCGTTCTACTCGCAGAGAACGGCGGGGGCCCGCAAGGTTCGCTCGTTACCACCACGGAATCGAGTGCGGATGGTTTCGACTCCGCTGTGGTTAGTGACCTAATAAGGAAGCACCTTAATGGGTAAGGTGCCAGAGTCTTCCTCGATGTGTGTGCTAGAAGAATCGATTCACTAGCATCGGGAGAAATATCTCGTCCTCGTTCTCGGCCAAGTCTTCTCCGACACGACAATCGACATTAACGCGATAGAAAGTGTCGGCGAACATCACCTGCCTGATTTCGTCTGCGAACGGCCTTGTAAGAATGCGAAATCCCTCTTCGGGGATTCTCCCATGTAACTGCTGCATTACCTCATTGCCAAAATCGAAGGACGCGACGTACACGTCACCTTCATCCGGTTTCATTCCTAAAGAAAAATTGTATTGATCCTCATCCAGATGCGCGATAAATGGAATCGGAACTGCCGGGAAAATTAGACTCGAAAACTCGCCGAAACCCAGCCGCTTAAGGTGCAGTCCAAGATCCTTTTTCAGCCCGTAGTCGTAATCCAGTACCGTCTTCGGGCTAAGCAGTTTGACCAGATTGTCCCAGTAACTCGCTGTGAGCCTCATATCGAACTGGAGCACCGGCGCGGGCTTGCTTACATGGTAGAGAACGAATTGCCTTCCATTGCAAAGAGCGAAGTACGGAGCTCTAACCTCGCTGTGCATAGCGTAAGAATATGCTTGCTCGACATGCTTTGTATTCAGGATATCCTCGGTGGGAGCCTTAGCTTCGAGTATCCATGCGTTCTTATCGTGAACTTCGAGCAGATAATCAGGAACAAGATAGATCTTTTTGGTCGCACTGCCGATGGAAACGAACGGGTGTAGCAGCTTTTTGCTTCGTATAATCCTGTAAGGTCGTTCTATTCCGTAACCCAGGCTTTTCAGGATGGGTACGATGATTTCCTCCCGTACCGAATCCTCAAGAAATCCCGGATCGTTTAGGCTATCCCAGGCAAAGCCTTTTAGGATGTTGAATCTTTTTAGTGGGTCCATCACGCGGTCCAATTCTTGCTAATTCAGCATATCAGACCTGTCGCCAGGTAAGTCTCTAATGGGACAGACATAAGTTAATTGGGACGCATAATATGTCCCAATTAGGCTTTGCAATGTCCCAATTAGGCAGTATAATGTCCCAATTAGGTAAATGGGACATATAAGAGTCCCATTTTTAACACCGCCTAGAAGCATATGAAAAAAGGAGAAAAGAAAGCCGAATTGGAAGCCCTCATCATTCAATTGCTGAGTGATGCAGACGAGGTTAGTATCCGCTCAATCGCGGATGCAGCGGGAATTCCCAACGATGAAACCGAACGCAAAGCGATTCGCAGAGCCTTGGCGTCATTAACAAAACAAAACCTGCTCACTCCGAGAGGTTCTGCCCGCTCACGTGTGTACGTGCTACGCGAGAATAAGCCCGAAGCAGATACGCTTCGTGAAACGGAGGAACGCGTCGGAGCGCTAGGCTCGACAACCGGCCACGTTCTTAAAGGGATCGAAGTATCTGCCGAGTCGGAAGAGTTATGGAAATATGTTACTAAAACTCTCGCCGAACGAGCTCCGATCGGCTACGTTCACGAATTTCTGCGCTCCTACGAACCGAACGAGACCTTTTATCTCGCCGCCGACGACCGCGATAAATTGAAGTCTCTTGGACAGGTCGAGGCGATCATTCAACCGGCTGGAACTTACGCCCGAAACATACTGGATCGGCTGTTGATCGATCTGTCTTGGAACTCCAGCCGACTCGAGGGGAACACTTACTCCCTGCTTGAGACCAAACGGTTGATAGAACTGGGCGAAACGGCGACCGGTAAGGAAGTATCGGAAGCCCAAATGATCTTGAACCATAAAGCGGCGATAGAGTACATAGTCGAATCCGCCGAAGACGACGGGATCACCTCACATGAGATCCGTAGCGTTCACGCTCTTCTCTCGGAGAATTTGCTCGGGGATCCGGCCGCGTCGGGGCGGTTGCGATCGATCATTGTGGAGATCGGCGGTTCGACATATGTTCCGCTCGAAAATCCACAACTGATCCGCGAGTGTTTCGATATCTTCATAGAAAAGATCAACCGCATCGAAGATCCGTTCGAAAAGTCACTATTTTCGATCGTCCACTTGTCATACCTGCAGGCATTCGAGGACGTGAACAAAAGGACCGCGCGACTCGTCGCGAACATCCCGCTGGTCAAGAAAAACCTCCGGCCACTGTCTTTCACGGACGTCGATAAGGATGCATATGTTTACGCACTTCTCGGTATCTACGAAAGGAATGATGTCAGTCTGATCCGCGATCTATACCTCTGGGCCTACACCCGATCTTCGCAACGATACACGGCGATTCAGCTAGCTATGGGTGAGCCCAACCTCATGAAGCTGCGTTACCGGACACAGATCCAGGAGATTGTCAGATCGATTATTCTCGACCGCGTTGCCGGCAATGATGTGGTGCCCCGTATCCACGCCGCAATCGAAGCGAGCACAATTGCGGAAGCCGACCGAGGAGAGGTTTTCAATCTGATCGAGCAGGAGATCGTGAGCTTGCATGATGGAAATGTCGCACGGTTCAAGGTTCGCCCCAGCGAGTTTCAAGCGTGGAAGGAATTACAGTGAGTGAAGCAGAAATCGCGTGGCAAGAAGGATGCTCCCGTAGTGCGATGTGACATTTCAGTTGACCGTACTTTTCGCGCAAGCTCGGCTTTAGCTTCTCAATGAAGTCGTTGGCTCGTGATGTATTAACAACGTCTCTCGCAGGTTATGGATTTCAAGGAATGGATTGAAAAGATGCAGTCGGAAGCGGCGGAAAAGGTCGCGACGGTCGAAGAGATCGGGAGGCGTGCAAACGCTGAGAAACTTTTCGTTTCGACGCTCCTGACGATGGTGGTTGGCCCCGCGTCGGAAATGTCTGAGGCCACGCACGGAACGGTGCCTGTCCGGACCGAGATCCTAGCTTACCACCTCTATCCGTTCTTCGGAGCATCCGAGGAGGAGATTTCGCCCGTCGAAGTGGATATCTGCAGAGCCGCGAGCGATAAAATCTTGGTTGCGAACGGCCTCTTAGTTGAAGCTGGCTCCGCGGCGGATGATGCTTCAGCGTCGCTGGTTAGACAGATCGAACGACAGGCGCGGATCGTCCGCGGTTCTGCCTATCAGGAACAGACGGCGACCGAAATTATAGAAGTACAGGGCCGGTTCGACGGCTGGTTCGCCGCGAAGATTGGCATCTCTCCGACCCGGGCTCAAGACGCCCTTTGGAAGCTCTATCAACACGGAAATACCTTTATCCAATCCAATATTGAGGCGCCATTCGCGGAAGCCGACAATTACGAGAAAGAGTGGCGACGTGTGCGGAAGATCAGGGCTGACCACCGCAACGCTGAGGAGCACCAGTTCGCGAGTGCCTTCCCAAAAAGGGAGCATGCGATGCATTACGGATGGGTGCGGAAGATGTCCGAACTGGGCTTTGCCGACTACCCGGTTCATCTTCAGAATCTAGGTTTCACTGATGCCGAGGTGCATGGACTAGAACAATTGATCGGGATGACGTCCGCGCATCGGGCGAATATCTCGGACGTCGTGGAAGTGAAGCAGCGCCCACTGTATTTCCTAACTGACAAACGGGTTGTCATCGTTGATATCGCGAACGCGATGGATGCCCTGTGGGACGCTATTGAAGCTGTAGCGAAGTCGGACCAAGCTTTTTACGACTCCAAGTATCAAGTTCACAAGGGAAAATGGCTTGAGAGTAAATCCATTCAATACCTGGCAAGAATCTTTCCGGCTGCCTCGATCTACAACGGACTTTCATACCCTGATCCAGGCAAGGGAGTGGGCGCGACGGCCGAGCTCGACATCGCCGTCGCCTGGGGCCCATTCCTGATCTTGGGCGAAGCGAAAGCGAAGCAGTTTCGGTTGGAAGGTCAGCTTGGTGACGCTGGGCGGCTGCGGACGGACATCAAAAAGAATGTTCAGGACGCTTTCGAACAAGCGAAACGAGCCGCTGATCATATCGAAGCAACCGACGCACCGGAGTTTACAGAAATCAAGACGGGCCGTAAGCTCCGAATCGACAAATCTCGACTCAAGAAGACCTTCATCATGACGGTCTCCCTGCACCAGCTTGCGGGGCTGGCAACAACTCTCGCAGTGTTCAACGACCTTGGGTTGTTCGGTGGAAACGAGTATCCCTTTTCCATCTCGATCGCCGATCTAGATTTCGTAACCGAGTTTACTCAGCATCCGGACGTGTTTCTCCATTACATCGAGAAGCGATTGGAGGTGCAGAAGCTCAATGTAAGCATTCTGGTAGATGAGCTGGATTTCCTTGGAGCCTATCTCGACACACGATTCGCCCGTCCGTATTTCTGGGAGAAGCACGGCACCGATTTCAACGCCATTTCGATAGGCGGATTCTCAGCCGTGTTCGACGATCTCATGATCTTCAGACGAGGCCTGACGACAGAGGAACCTAAAATTGCTTTGGATGTACCGTCCGAGATCGCAGAGATTTTAGCTCAGCTTCGTGCCACCGGTGACGATCAATCCCAGAAGGTCGGATTCGATCTGCTCGGTTTACCAAGCGAAGTACTGCGCGCGATCAGCCAACTTCTGCGGGAGATTAGATCGTCGGAAGTTAACTGGGGAAATATCCGGCGGCAGGCACTCGTCGTCGCGGATGTTGTCATCGTGGGCGCCGCGGCAATAGGGGTTCCTTCTGCCGAGCTCGTTCGCCGTTCGAAAGAAGTTGCCCGAATCGAAAAATACAGACGACAAGCGTCGAAAGTCTTCACCTTATCAGTTGCGCCGCAGAATAAGGCCGCCATTTTCGAGTACGTGGATTACACCGAAGAACCTTGGGCTTACGATGGTAAGATCGAACGATTGATCGCCGCCGAACCACCGAAGGTTTCCGTCAAGCCGTCGAGACTGCCGAAACCAAACGAGAAGTGCGTTTGCGGAAGCAGCCGGAAGTTCAAGAAATGCTGCGCCGGAAGCCTAAATCGTTGAAGTGAAATTAGTCCGCTGAAAGTGCAGCGCCCAGAAGTAGTCACGGCGATATATTGTCTAGCCGTTTAACCGCCTCTAGCATGAGATCTGCCTCGGTTTCTGCGTAGATGTTGGTGATGCTCATGTCCGAATGCGCGAACAGATTCTGAACAACCAGCGGGTTCGTATTACGCCTGATCAACTCGCTAGCAAAATAGCTGCGGAGGTCGTGGAAATGATAGTTCTCTTCGCGAGTTCCCTCAGGCTTGTTGATGCCGGCGCGGACGAGTGCCGGGTGCCAGCGTTTGCGAAAGTCTTTTAGCGGGAATGGCAGTTGCTCGTCGGCGATCATCGCACGAAGGACGGACGCTGCGGTCGCGTTGATGGGGACCAAACGGGGCGGCCTCCCTTTCGATCGAATAACGTAAATTCTTTCCTGTTCGAAATCGATCACGCGCTCATCCAGCGCCAACAATTGCCCACGTCGTAACGGAAGATTCACGGCTAGTACTACTAGTCGGTAAAGCAAGGGATCTTTCTCGAGCTCTTGCCACAAGTTCTCCTTTTGTTGTGGCGTTAGCAATCGTTTGCGGGGCGGCGGCTCGGGTAACGCTTTAACATATTGCATCGGGTTGCGGTCGAGAATCCCTTCTTCGCACGCAAGACTGAATATCTTTGAAGCGGTGGACATAACACGGTTGACCGACGACGCGGAGAGCCCTCCTTTTTGCCGCTTGTTCGTCCGGCGTTGCAACCTTGAACGGCAATCGCGACAGTCCTGGGGTGTGATCGTCTGCAACGGCGCCTTCTTGAAGTGTTCCAGCAAGAGACGTATGTAGAGGTTCTTCGCACCTTTGTTGACATTGTGCTGATCTACATATTTTCGGTACTTGGATTCTACGAACTGTTCGAACGTCGTTGTCGTGTCGGCGACGCCGTAGGCCCGATCAAATGCCGTTTTAACGAGCTGTCGCTCGGCAAGTTCGGCTTCTTCTTTGGTTCGAGCCTCGGGCACCGCTTGATGGATCGTTCTGCCCTTTAGGCGTTTGTAAACCCACCAGCGGGCTTTGGAATAGGCGGGATGCTTCGCGGTGATGCGTTCCCCTTTGTATCGTTTGAAAACTGCCATGAAATCTAAAGTTTGAGCCGAGAGTGGTTAGGTTTGAGCGAGCCAGGCATCAACTTCCGAGCGTTTGAACGTCGGCCGGCCGGCCCCGTGATACGGAAGGCCGTGCCGTCGCATCCATCGGGTGATCGTCGAGTGCGACTTCTTCAGATACTTCGCGACATCAGCCTTGCTCATGATCTCCGGCAACCGAGAGGGGAGTTTAGAGCGTTCCAGTGCATCCGAGACGGACATATCGATCAAACGAACCAACTCGGCTTTCTCAATAGTTACGATTTCTACCATTGTTCAAGTACTCCATTGTCATTACTGAAGGTCTCGTTTCCCGGAGACGTGCGGAACCCGGGGTAAGCCTTTGTGCAAGGTTTGTGCCGGAAGCAAATCCGTGTTTTTTGGGTCATCCAACGGCGAAATTGGTTTTTCGACGCACCAATGGAGCAGTTCTGCACCTGACTGCTCAGGGAGACATCACTTGGACTCGGAGCATTTTTCGGAACAGTTCTCGTCGACTCTTTGAGCGAGGAAACAATGTATGGCGGAGAGAGATCGACTTGAAGGCGAAGCAGTCCAACTAAGCCTTCAGGGAATGGCGATGACCGCTGAAAGTAGGCAGCAATCCAATACTGCAACCATCTTGCAACCATCGACAAAAAAGGGGGCTTCCGAAATTCATCGAAAGCCCCGTATTTATTGGTCGGGACGACTGGATTTGAACCAGCGACCTCTCGCACCCCAAGCGAACGCGCTACCAGACTGCGCTACGTCCCGATAGAACTGGCTGTACTGCCCCACGGCCTGTTACCAGTTGCGTTTTCAAGATTAGGTATGCCCGAAAGGTTTGTCAAATTTGGCGGTTACGCAGATGTTGCGCAGCTTCCTCAGTCTGGTTCGTTTTTAACATTTCACGAAGTTCGAGCAATTGTGCACCGAGAGATCTCAAAGCTTCTCGTCCTTCCGGCGTCATCGATGAAGCGACCGATCGCTCGACTCTTGAAGATAGATCATCTATCTCAAGTTCAGCACCGGTGAGGTCGGTACCACCCACCCTCTCCCTGTCGTCATTCTTTGACTTGCCGTTCTCTCGGAGTTCAGCTTGTAGCTTTTTCCTTGCACCTGCTATCGTGTACAACTCATCATAAAGCAGTTCTTTTATACGCAGTGAAATTTCAACGTCGCGTCGGCGATAGCTTCTCTGCCCCGATCTGTTCTTTTGTGGTGCAAGCTGGGGAAACTCAGACTCCCAATAACGCAGAACGTGAGCCTGTACGTCAAGAAGTTCACAAACCTCCCCGATCTTGAAGTATATTTTCTCAGGTATTACTACAGGTTCTCGAGCCATTCTGTGTTAAAGTGTTGTATAAGTTAGTCGCCGTTATTGTATGTATTTACTATGTTTGTGTCAATAGCTAATGGGGAGAAACGAGTTCGAGCTTATAAACAACATTAAGGATAGATTCGGCCTCGGCCGTATTGGCGACGACTGTGCGGTCCTGCCCAGGGACGACACATCAGACCTGGTCGTCACCGCCGACATGCTGGTGGAGGGCATCGATTTTCGGCTCGATTGGACGACGCCAGAGTTTCTGGGACACAAGGCGCTGGCCGTTTCCCTATCGGACATCGCTGCCATGGGAGGGATGCCGGAGTGGGCGATGCTGTCGATAGGCGTCCCGCCTGGATTGTGGGAAGATGACTTCCTCGACCGCTTCTACGTTGGGTGGCACAACCTAGCCGCTGAACACGGCGTTGAACTCGTCGGCGGCGACGTATCTCGTGTACCGGATCAGTTTGTTATCGACTCTATCGTCGGCGGCCTCGTTCCAAAGGACGCAGCGGTCCGCCGATCGGGTGCGAAAGCGGGTGATGACATCTATGTGACCGGATCTCTTGGAGGTGCTGCAGCGGGCCTTCAGCTTCTCAAAAACGGATCACGGATCGGATCTGCCAACGACGAAATGGCGCGGTCGGCAATTTTGCGTCAATTAAGGCCAGATCCCCGGATCGATGCCGGAGTGTTTCTTCGACGGAATTCGATCGCTTCATCGATGATCGATATCAGCGACGGCCTGTCGTCGGACCTCTATCACCTGATCGTTGCAAGCGGGGTCGGAGCGCTCATATTCGCTGGATCGATCCCTCTTGCTGAGAGCGATCTAGACTCGGGGACAGCAGAAAGAGCTCTCGAAAATGCTCTACATGGCGGCGAGGATTTTGAGCTTCTCTTCACTGTTGACCCCAAAAAAACTTCGACCCAAGAGTTGTCGGATTTTTGGCGCATCGGAACGATCACTGCAAGTACTGGGATAATTGAACTTACCACCGCTTCTGAAACCCGTGTTCTCGAACCGAAAGGATACCGTCATTTCTGATCTTAATTTCCTTTCTCAAGAAATTTTCTCGCAAAACTCTTGACAAGTATTTTTCGTGTGTGCTTATAATCCATCTCGCCGTTGAAAGTCAGGAACGGGAATGACCGTCAACTCGACCTAGGCAAGGCATTCAATTTTTGAGGATGCGGATCGGCAGCGTCGACTTCCGATCCTAACGAAACAAATGATTCGCAGTTCGATACATACGATGAGAGCGTCGCTCGCCGAGACCGGCGGCCGTAATATGCGGCCCGGCTTCACGTGGGATGCCGTTTTGTGCACGATCGGCGGAATCGAGATCTATCAACCAAAACAGAGCGAACAGGATCGCTCGACAGATTTGAGTTAATACAGCGGGAGCGGCGTTCCCGCTCCCGAAACATCGAAAGCAGAGCAAACAATTGTTCGGCAGATTTTTGGAGCGGTTACGCCGGGATCGAATGGGAGATCCGGAGTAGCCGCTCCTTTTATTACGATGTTTGACAACTGAATTGCCGTTTTTACAGTCAGCGGTAAGCAATAGGCAGAAGATCAATTTCGTCTGCTCACCGCTGACCGCTCACTGCCAATTTACAAATGGAGGCGTAGCTCAATTGGACCCGAGCATCTCGCTACGAACGAGAAGGATGGAGGTTCGAATCCTGCCGTCTCTTCCAATCTTTTTTCGGGGATGAATGCAAAGCGTCGCGCAGCCAGTTTTTCAAGCTGGACCTAGCGGGTTCAGGTCCCGCCTTCCCTGCCAATTTTTCGGGTTCGTCTAACCGGCAGGACGCTTGGCGCCGATTCAGCCAATCGAGGTTCGGGTCCTTGTCCCTACGCCAACTTTCCTGTTTCAGCTTCCTCCCACTAGTGTCCCGGCCGGCTCAACGCGGAGTCGGCCGGATGGAGGAATTACCCGCGGGAATTTTCATCCGCGCATCAGTCTTACCAAACCAAACGCGGCCGACCTGAATGGAGGACGTCTGGAATATGTTCTTACCTGTTTCGCAAGAGACATCTTATTCCGGTCGTTCGCTGAAATTCAGATCTCGGCCACGCGTTTGCCCTTCCCGATCGGTAGCCAAGCCAGGTTAAGGCACCTGCCTTTTAAGCAGGGGATCGTGGGTTCAAATCCCACCCGATCGGCCATCTATTAGGCGGCGTAGCTCAGCGGAAGAGCAAAGGTCTCATAAACCTTGGGTCGGAGGTTCAAATCCTCCCGCCGCAACCATTATTGCTAATATCTAAGGAGAGGTTATGCCATACAACAAACTTAACATCAGCGGAGCCGAGGCCGGCGTCCTTTCGTGGGTTACCCACGAGATGTCGGCCGACGAGCACAAGATGCTTCGCAACGTCTCGCGTCTTCCGTGCCTCTACAAGCACGTGGCTCTAATGCCGGACGCGCATCTTGGGATCGGATCGATGGTCGGTTCGGTCATTGCAACCAAAGAAGCGGTTATTCCGGCTACGGTCGGCGTCGATATCGGCTGCGGAATGATGGCGGTCAAGACGCCGTTTAAAGACGCGATCCTCGACGGCAAGATGGCCGAGTTTCGCCATGAGATCGAGCGTGCGATCCCCGTCGGTTTTAACGACTATAGAGAGCCGCTGGACGAATCGAACGAGTGGGAAGGATGGGCCGAGTTCGACCAGCTGCATCCGGGCGTTCAGGATCGTAAACGCAAGGCAATGAAGCAGCTCGGGACTCTCGGCGGCGGAAACCACTTTATCGAGGTCTGCCTCGACACCGAGGACAACGTCTGGCTGATGTTGCACTCGGGTTCGCGAAACATCGGCAACGAGGTGGCGACGCGCCATATAGCAACTGCGAAATCGCTTCACGACCTGAACACGCTTCCTGATCCTGCCCTGGCTTACTTCATTCAGGGAACGGACGAATTCAAGGCGTACTGGCACGACGTTGAATGGTCTCAAGCCTACGCGATGCGTAACCGCGAGATAATGATGAAGCGTCTGATCCGATCATTTAACAGAATGTTCAACGATCAGGAAACGTGGGAACCCGAGGTCCGCGTGAACTGTCATCACAACTATGTTGCGAAAGAGGAGCATTTCGGCGATAGCGTTTACGTTACCCGAAAGGGTGCGATCAACGCCGAAGCTGGGCGTTACGGGATCATTCCCGGCTCGATGGGAGCGAAGTCGTTCATCATTCGAGGTCTGGGCAATCCGCAGTCGTTCAACTCCTGTTCGCACGGAGCGGGACGCAAAATGTCGCGTACCAAGGCGAAGCAGAAGTTTACTCGAGAAGACCTGGAAAAACAGACGATCGGTGTCGAATGCCGTAAGGACAAAGGCGTGGTCGATGAGATCCCGGGTGCCTACAAAGACATCGAGGAAGTAATGCGTGCCCAGTCCGACCTCGTCGAGGTCGTCGCCGAGCTAAAGCAGGTGATCTGCGTCAAGGGGTAAGTAAGGGCTATTAATACGCGTCTGCCTTATCCTTTGACCCTCACCAGACAAAAGCTTCCCACTGTATTCGGGCTTTTTTTCTTGATACATATATCCGTTACGGATATAGTGGGCAGCGTGAAACAAAAACACCTGACGCCGACGGTTTTTCATATCCTACTTGCCCTTTCTGCCAGAGAGCGGCATGGCTACGGGATCATGAAACAGGTTGAATCCGATTCTCTCGGAAAGATCAAGATGGGGCCCGGCACGCTGTATGGATCGATCAAAAGGATGCTGGATGCAGGGCTGATCGAGGAAAGCGAAAGCCGTATCGACCCGGAATTAGACGATGCGCGCCGAATTTACTACAGGATCACGGGGCTTGGCGAGAAAGCCCTCCACGCCGAATTTGACAGGCTGGAACACGTGGTGCGCCTGAGAAAAGGAACTCGGATCGTTCCGGAGAAAACTGCGTTTGCTTCCTTTTTTAGATGAACGAAAAAGAACCAACCAGAGCATCGGTCTCCGCCAAAGCGGTGAAGTGGTTAGCGTCATTTTACCCGGTCGAATTTAGGAAACGATTTGGCGAGCAGATCGAGCAAAACATCGATGACCTTCTTTGCAGGGGCAGTACGCAACTGATCGGCCTCTCGTTATTCAAGCTGATCGTAGATGTCGGATGCGGCATTTTCCGGGAGCATTTATCAAGTTCGAAAACATTCTTTTGGAGAAACAAAGATATGCTGAAACGCAAAGTCACAGCCATTGTCGGGACGCTGTTGGTGGTGCCCGGAATGTTCGTCATCGCGATGCTTATCTTTAACATCGAACCCCCGATAGCTGGAATTGAAGCCTATCTGAGACCGGCTAATGGACCCAACTATTTGGGCTCGGCATTGATATTGCTTTTCGTTATCGTCATGCCTGCGATCGGCGTCTATGTTGGTTCGTTTGGTACACGAAAACTCGGGCTCAGATCGGATGCTTTGGCCGATTTAATACCGGCCTTTATGATCGCATCGATCATGGTCGCCCCTTTCGTGATCCTTTCCGGGACGATCGGCCGAAATTCCTACAAGGGCATACCATATTTTTTATTCGGCCTGCTTTGGCTAGTGGCCCTGGTCATGACGTTGATCGCGGCCCCGTCGGCGCGCAGGATAATGAGCGGCGAACGTATATTTTCGAATCCGCCCGTTGCCGTCCTTCGGTGCAGCGTCTTGCTTCTCCTGTCTGTTTTTTGGTTGAACATCGTCTTTGACCAAATGCCCTGTTTTCTTGGCGTTCCAAACTGCGACTAGCACACCGGCCTTTGTCAACAATGGACTTTCCTCTATCAGGGAACCATTTCCGAACCAGAGTCTGAACTTTCTTCCATCCCGAATCGTAGTAGGCTTCGAACCTGGTATAGTATTGGTCTATCCGATTCCGTTAAAGAGTTATCTTATGGAGGCACTGTTATGAGACGACTTCCCCTTTTTCTCGTGTTGGCCGCGTTTGTGTGCTTGCCGGCTGTGTTCTTTGGTCAGACGCCGCAAGCTGAGGTCAAGAGTTATGTAAAGGCTCGATTGCTCGAGCCAAGAGATAATCTGGTTATCGAGAATGTGCCCGGCATTCCGATCGAGCTGGTCGAGGCAGTTAAAAAATACACGGAGGCAGCGCCCGTCGGCGGAGGAAGCTGGCATCCGACGAAGCGTGAAATGCTGATCAATAAACGGTCCGGAAACGTCGGGCAAGTCCACCTGTTGACGGCACCAATGGGACAGCCAAGACAGCTCACTTCGTTCCCCGATCCTGTGGCCGGCGGCTCTTGGCAGCCGACCGAAGGAAAGTACTTTCTATTTTTCAAGGCAACCGGCGGAAATGAGATCAGCCAGCTTTACCGGTACGACGCAGACAATGGAAACATCACCCGCCTGACCACCGATGATCGCAAACGTATCGGCGGTGGGCCGTGGTCTAAGGCCGGTGATCGATACTTGTATACTGCGGTTGCGACCGGTGGCGGCACCTCCAGCGAGACCTTCAAAACCGAGTTTTACACCATCGACCCGCTTCGACCTGATTCGGCTAAACTCCTTACTTCGTTTGACGGAGTTGGATGGGGAGCGTCCGATTGGTCGCCTGACGGTAAATCCTTGGTCGTCGGCCAATACGTATCGATCAACGAAGCTTACCTCTATCTTTACGATATCGCGACCGAAGAAAAAACGCTGCTTACTCCGAAATCGGGGAATGAAAAGGTAGCTTACAGCGGAGCAGAATTTTCAAAAGACGGAAAGGGGCTCTACTTCACTACAGATAAAGGTTCGGAATTTCATCGCCTCGTTCATATGGATCTTGCGACAAGAAAGATCACTCCGCTGACCTCCGACATCAATTGGGATGTCAGCGGCTTTTCGCTTTCCGACGACGGCAAATACCTCGCATTTCAAACGAACGAGAACGGATTTTTCAAACTTCATGTTCTGGACACGGCAACCGGAAAGCGCATCAACCTGCCGAAGCTGCCCGCAGGCCAGATCGGCGGTTTTGGCTGGCACAGCAAGACCAACGAATTGCGTTTCAATGTTTCCTCGTTTCAAACGATCGCCGATGTCTATACGCTGGACATAAGGTCCGGCAAATTGACGCATTGGGCGAAAAGCGAGATGAACGGATACGAAACGGCAGGGCTTCGCGAGCCGGAATTGATCACTTGGAAGAGTTTTGACGACCTGACGATCTCGGGCTTTATCTACAGGCCCCCGGCGAGATTCGGTGGAAAGCGGCCGGTGATTATCAACATCCACGGCGGTCCCGAAGGCCAGGCGACACCCGGGCCGCTCGGCCGAAATGCATACTTTATAAATGATCTCGGCGTGGCGGTTATTTACCCGAACGTGCGCGGCTCCAGTGGGTTTGGCAAGACCTTTCTACAGTTAGACAACGGCTACAAACGGGAAGATTCGGTCAAGGACATTGGAGCGTTGCTCGATTGGATAGCGAAGCAGCCCGACCTCGACAAAGACCGCATAATGGTCACAGGTGGAAGTTACGGCGGGTATATGACGTTGGCCGTTGCAACTCATTACAACGACCGGATCCGCTGCAGCGTGGACATCGTCGGCATTTCAAACTTCGTTACGTTCCTGCGCAATACCGAAACGTACCGACGCGATCTTCGCCGAGTGGAGTACGGCGACGAACGCGACCCGAAGATGCACGATTTCCTACAGGCGATCTCGCCGCTGACCAATGCTCACAAGATCACCAAACCGTTGTTCGTCGTGCAGGGTAAGAACGATCCGCGAGTTCCCTACACGGAGGCCGAGCAGATCGTGGCTGCCGCCAGAAAGAACAACACCCCGGTGTGGTTCTTAATGGCAAACGATGAAGGGCACGGCTTTAGCAAGAAGGACAATGCGGATTACCTGTTCTATTCGACGATAATGTTCGTCAAGGAACACTTGTTGAACTAGCCTCATAAAACGATGGCCGCGTGGTATACCAAAAGGCCGCGCGGCCGTCTTGCTAGAATGCAGATACCCGCCATTATCTCAAGAAGACTTGTTAGGCGCTCATCCGTCTGGGGTTAACTTCCCCTCACCGACCCGGCGAACTTAGCGCCAAGCCAGGCCATCGGTACATACGCGAGCAAGAGATCGACGGCCTCGAACCACATTGGAGCTTCGATCGCATATGCCGCGTAAATGCCGCCGATAAGGAAAAGGCATCCGATTATCATCGAGATCAGCATTTTGTGACTAACCGCGATCATTGACGCAGTAAAAGCTCCGACCAATGTGCCCAAGGCGTGAGCGAGAAAGACAACGGCAAAGTTGATCGGCTGGAGGCTCGCCATCGCCGCGTTAACACCCTCCGGCGTGGAAAAATCGGCACCCGCTGGAGCAAGGGCCGACATATTTACCATTATCAATGCAAAATTGACGACGCTGCCGACAACGTATCCGGCGATCAGACCGAGTATGTTTCTTACCATAAATAGTTTGCATCAAAGGTTTGGATTTGTTAAAGAAACGCAATCGTTTATAACCCTGAACGCATCGAACGTCAAAGCGAACTTTATTCGGTGTTCTCCGGCGGCCTGCTAATACATCCACATCTAGTGGTCTATGGCTTAAATTGACGGCCTTTAACATTTGGTTACGCACAATATATTGTGCTTGCCTTAAAAGCACGATTGATATTACATTACAGGGTAGATGTTAACGGACGCTGCGGACCTGGCAGAATCGCCTGGAACTCACCATAGCGTGCGTGATCGCCCGGAGAAAAAAGGAGGAGAATGAGTTTGTTGACAGGACGAGTATTACTGTTGAACTTTTCGTACGAGCCGCTCGGCACCGTCGGCGTTGCTCGTGCTGTCTGCCTTTGGTTTCGCGGCGCGGTTTATGTCGAGGAAAACGACGGCGACAATGTTCTCCACTCGCCCTCGACAACTTTTCCCGTTCCGTCGGTGATCAGGCTGCGTCATTACATCCACGTGCGGCGTAATCGTCCAGAGACGACGATGAAGCGTGCCCGCGTTTACATTCGCGACCGCTACCGCTGCCAGTACTGCGGCGACCACCGTCACGCAAAGGATCTTACCCTCGACCACATACTTCCGCGGGCNNTGGTCACGGCCTGCGTCAAGTGCAACCAGCGTAAAGGCAACCGAACGCCAGAACAGGCTCGCATGCCGCTGCTCACTTCGCAGAAACTCCTTCGCCTTGGGCTGGACCACGTCCTGCTCTGCCACTACGCCGAATCGCGGCCGGAATGGAAGAAGTATCTGTTTCTGGATGACTCGCACGAGCAAAAGACAGAACAATACATACAGAACGCGGCCTGATCCGATCGGGCTTTGCGTCTTTACTAATTCGAGCGGCTGGTTTAATGACTAGCCGCTTTTGCTTTGGAACGCGGAATTCTCTCCACGTGGGAACACAACTATGAAAGGCAAGTATAAAAAAGAAGAAGATATCGACTCACTTATTTCGAAGTTTGAAATAGCCACACTAGAACGGGCTGAATGGCGGCACGCGGAGCATCTCGTCGTCGCCCTTCATTATTTAACTAAGTTCGATGTTGATGCCGCTACGGCGAAGATGCGCGACGGCATCTTCAAGTTATTGGCCGAAAGTTTTGGTGTCGATCTTTCAAAAGAGATGCCGTATCACGAAACACTTACCGTATTCTGGATGCGAACCGTCGCGGAATTTAATGCAGCAAGGAATGGCCGATCGCGTCTCGAAAAGGCAAACGAATTGATCATGTTGTACGACAAGGACTATCCGCTGCGGTTTTACCGCCGCGAGTATTTATTCTCCGACGAGGCCCGGGCCCGTTTCGTTGAGCCCGACCTGGAAGTGACCGCCGCCCAGACTGAAGTAAAATAAGGGACCTGGGAAGCTCATTTAGTGATCAATGAGCCCGCACCAGTTCCCTTTCGTGCAGCGACAAGACCATCCCCGCCAAGTGCCAAAGCACTAAATGTCCAGCGTCAGCAACTCGGCCTTTTTCCCAGTTGAGAAACCACCCATCATGTTAAAAATACTTTGCATTGCATTGCGAGAAGGGCCTTTGTCGTGATTGACGTAACGATAGTTTGCGGGCCGTGGGCCTATACATCCGACAAGCCATCCCGGATGCGGAGCTTCGTGGATCAGGATGCCCGCCATTCCGCCCTTGGAATTCTTCGTATCGTGATTCAGTACTCTGAGACATTGCCCGGTGCCGTTCAATTCCTTCACATTCTGCGAGATGTCCATCTTGATCGTGTACGGCTCGTTCGGCCTCGGCTTCAGTTGAACATAGAATTTGCTCTTATCGCTGTCCGTTCGGTTTCTTTCCAGAATATCGTATCTCCCGATCACTTTTATGGGCCCGCCGAAAGTATCCAGGCTGATGCCCTGCGATCCGATGCGGAATTTTGCCTTTCCGATTCCTATCGTGTCCTCCGATTCAACGCCGTCGAACGCCCCTCCGGCATTCCGCAAAGCACTAGGCCAAAATATATCCGGCAGATTCATAGGAGCCACTACGCTGCCGCTCAAGACTGAGCCCCCTATGGCGACAACCATCCGTCCCCATCGTCCGTTTTTCTTCCCAAAATTCACTTCTTCCAGCGGTTTCCGAGTCATTATTAATGTAATATTCGACATATTCCGTCTCCTTATGCTCGTTTTTGAAGATCGCTCTTCCTATACTGGAATGCGTTGGGAAAGGGCACAACCTATCATTCCATCCCAATGGTGCCCGGAATTCGGTCGCGCTAGAACGAGGAGTGCCGCCCATGACCTTCCAAGATCACGGGCGGCATCAATGAATTTCTTCTTGCTAATGATCTGTAAGAGTTCAACCGTGAAGAGCATCGATGGCTCTGGCGATCTTTACCAGCCGAGGCCTGATCCTCGTTGGATTCCCCGCCGCTTCTTTGATGATCTCTCTCGCACGGCTGTCCGGTATCTGGATCCCGCTCATATCCTTGTACATTGGAACGATATGCTTTACGGCAAGAAGATCGATCTGTGTTGAAGTAAGCGTTTCATTCTTGGTAAGAATGTGATCGATCACCTTTAACAGGACGTCTTTAATAATGTCACGCGTGCCCCGAAGTGTCCGCTTCATCGCGTCCTCACCAACCTTTCCAATGAAAACGCCAATGATAGGCTTTACGGCCTTGTGGACCGGGATCGCCCCGGTTATCAGGTCCCGAGTCTTGCCCTGAAGCTCAGATTCGATGCGGCTGAGAATTAACTGCATATAAATATTCTCATGAAAGTAAGGCATAAGCCGCCGAAGTTCTTGATTGTCGCCGACGAATGCCTCAAGCGCTTCGCAATACAGAGAATAATTGTGCTTTATCTTCCCGCCCGCGACTACCGTATTCATACCCGTTATCGCCATCGCCGTCGGCCCGCCGGCTACGGCCATACATCCCATATAAATGTCGAGAAAATCGGAAAGGACTGACTTCGTCGCCGCAAGGTTGACATTCACGATACCTGCAACCCCGCCTTGATTGACATCTTCTGAGAATGTAGTGCTTCGCTGCTTAAATACGCGGCCCAGCTTCCAGGATTCGTTTGCAAGCGTTTTGGTCTGAATAAAGTAAGCCTCGCCCTCCATAACGATACTCAGAAATCGGCTGCCGTCGATCGATGGGTAGATGCCCCCGGCTTTTGCCGAACCCATGGAATGGGTCGGAACTTCTCCGAATGGGCTGATGCCGAATAGGACTGATGGATGAATTTCAACTGGTGGTGGCATGATCGTGATCCTCCTAAGATCAATAATTCTTGAATAATTTCGCGGGCTTTTTGCCCGTTCAACCACCAATGCGATCAGGTTTCTGAAAAACTATCATCCTCTCAGAAAAAAATTTTGAGCTGTGATAAATTTGTAGCCACTGAGGGTAAGTATGAGTTCAGCCGATCCGGAAGGGAATACGCAAGAGGTTACTCAGCTACTAAAACAATGGAGCGGTGGCGATGCCGCGGCGCTGGAACAATTGACACCCATCATTTACGCCGAACTTCACAGGATCGCCCGCCGATATATGAGGCGAGAACGCGAGGGACATACCCTTCAGACGACGGCGCTTGTGAACGAGGCTTATATTCGCCTGATCGATTGGAAGAATGCAAAATGGGAGAATCGGGCCCATTTTTTTGGTGTTTCTGCCCAACTGATGCGAAGGATATTGGTAGATTTTGCGCGAAAGCGGCCCAAGAGCAAGGATTCACCTATCTATTTCGTCTCGATCGAAGAAGCAATGGCCGTCACGGATGGAAAGCAGCCTGAGATAGTGGCTCTCGACGAGGCGCTTACCGAATTGGCAAGGTTCGACGAACGGAAGGCGCGCATCGTTGAATTAAAGTTTTTTGGCGGGCTGAAAACCGAAGAGATAGCCGAGGTCATTGGAGTTGCTGAGATCACTGTACTTCGCGAATGGCAGAAAGCGAAAGCATGGCTTTACCTGCAATTAAACAAGCAAGACGCATAGATGGACGCTAGACGCTGGCGGCAGATAGATTCTTTACTCGACGCGGCAATGGAAGTGCCTGAGGCCGAAAGGGTTAGTTTTGTCACGAAGCTGTCTGGCGGTGATTCGGAGCTTTGCGAGGCTGTGCTCGAATTGCTGTCGGCTCACGATCGTTCGGGCAGCTTTCTTCAGCAGTCCGCGATGCGTATGGCAGCCGAGGGGGCCTCAAATGCAGAGACGGAGATATCGGCCTTTGCCTTCATAAATAAGACCATTGCTACCTACAAGATCGAACGCTTACTCGGAGCCGGGGGCATGGGCGAAGTTTATCTTGCCTTCGATGAAAAGCTTAAGCGTAAGGTGGCGCTTAAGCTGCTTCCGCCGGAATTCGTGTCAAATGATGAGCGAGTCAAGAGGTTTGAGCTTGAGGCCCGTGCAGTTTCATCATTGAACCACCCGGGCATTGTGACTATCTACGATGTCGGCAACTTTGAAGGTGTTAACTATATTGCGACAGAATTTGTCGAGGGCAAGACACTTCGCGACCTGATGGGCGGCCAATTCAAGCTACGGAATATCATTCTGAACTCGATCCAGATTTGTGATGCTCTCGCCGCTGCCCACAAAGAAGGCATCATCCATCGGGACATCAAGCCTGAGAACATAATGATCCGCAAGGACGGTTATGCGAAGATACTCGATTTCGGACTAGCAAAGCTTACCGATCCTGGACAACAAACCCTCCGCGATTTTGCCGCGACCACGAAAGGGGTGATAATCGGCACGCCCGCTTATATGTCGCCGGCTCAGATCAGCGATGAGTCGGTGGACCATAGAACGGACCTTTGGAGCTGCGGCGTCGTTCTTTACGAATTCCTTACCGGAAAGAATCCGTTCAAAGGAGCCACCCGGCAAGAGACCTTTCAGGCAATACTTTCAAAAGAGGTGGAGCCGCCGAGCTCATTGAATCCTGAACTTCCCAAGGAGATCGACACGATCCTCGCAAAGCTGCTTGAAAAGAATCGGGACCGAGGTTATCAGTCGGCCTCCGAGTTGCGGTCAGACCTGAGGGACCTTCGACGCGAGATCGAATCATCGCCTTCGCTGACGCCCTTCTCCGGTGCGTCAAGCCTTATCGGACGGGCCGTTGCAAGCCGGCCGTGGTATGTGAGTGCGGCAGTTGGGGCGGTGCTGCTCGCTGCCATAGCGGCCCTTGGTTATTTTATAGTTACGCGGACAGTGCCTGGCCAAATTGGGCCGGACTGGCTTACCGCCAAGAGTATTCAGCTGACAAACCAGCCGGGAACGGAGTTTTATCCCAGCCTTTCTCCGGACGGCAGAGATGTAGTTTATTCAGCAAAGGAAGGTGGGCTGTTTCACATTTTTCATCAGCGGATCGGAGCCAAGCGTCGGACCAACCTAACTCCGGATTCTAAAGGCGACGATACGCAGCCTTCCTTTTCCCCAGACGGTAATCTCATTGCCTTTCGTTCAAATCGTGAACCTCAGGGGATCTATACCGTTGAGGCTACTGGCGACAACCTTAGACATATATCTGAAATCGGACATCATCCGTCCTGGTCGCCCGATGGTAAGGAGATAGTCGTAAGTTCCTTTGGCCGCGATCAGCCAACGGTTCGCGAAACAACCCCTCAGGCACTCTACATAATCGACGTCCATACCGGTTCAAAAAGAAAATTGATCGATGGCGAGGCTACATTCCCATCCTGGTCGCCGAATGGACATCGCATTGCCTACTGGTTCCACTCGGGCAGGTACGGAAAGCGGGAGATCGCAACCGTCGCCTCGGGCGGCGGCGAGCCGATAGTGGTGGCCAAAGACTTTGCGGTTTCGAATTGGAATCCGGTATGGTCGCCGGACGGTAAGTTCCTTTACTTCGTGAGTAGTCGCGCCGGCAACGTTAATTTTTGGCGAGTCGCGATCAATGAATCGACCGGTGAAACCTTCGGGGATCCGGAGCCCGTCACCACCCCGTCATCTTTCAGCCGACACCTCAGTTTTTCGCAAGATGGTAAGCGGATGGCTTACGTGCAGACAAATAATCGGGCAAATATCCAGGGTGTGGAGTTTGATCCGGCCGCTATGCGAACGATCGGATCGGCATTTTGGATCACGGAGGGTGACCGAGAGGTATCGCGGGCAGAACTTTCGCCTGACGGAACACAGTTTGTGATGCGGCTCATCAGACGCACTCAGGATGATATAGCCACCGTAAGCCGCGACGGACGCGAGTGGCGGGACGTCACAAACGACGAGCCCTTCGATCGTTATGTTCGCTGGTCGCCGGATAGTAAAAGGCTTGCCTTTTATTCCGATAGACACGATGGTGGCCAGGTTTGGATAAGCAATTACGATGGAACAGCGCTGAGCCAGTTTACTTTTGAACCTTCGGATGCCTCGACCGGTTTTCCGGTGTGGTCGCCGGATGGAAAAAGAATCGCGGTCAATTCGGAGGGAGTGTCGAGGATCTATGAAGTTTCCCGCCCGGCCATCGATCAGACCCCTTCCATCCTTACGCCCTCTGAGATCGCGGAACGGATGGTGATCTGGGACTGGTCGCCGGATGGAGCGTATTTGGGAGGCATCCTTGCAAAGGGCCCGGAGAGACACATAGGGGTTTACTCGCTTGAAGAAAATAAATTCGAGATAATCGTTCCCGGACAGAACTTGATCCCTTCATGGGCACCCGACAGCCGGCATCTGATCTATTCGACTCCGGAGAAGATCTTTATCGTGGACATCAGGACCAAGGTGATAAGTGAGCTTTTCACTAACCCGCCTTTCGAGATCCGCAGCCCGTTCATCAGTAGAGACGGCAAGCTGCTGTATTACACCGCTGCGAGCCTCGAGTCAGATATTTGGCTTCTTGATCTTTCGGAAAATAATTGAAACCTTTAGTATCAGCCGTTCGTTTAGCTATTCATAGGACAAGCCTATGGAACGCTCGGCCTTCATGCTATTTCTTACCTTTATCCCCGGCCGCTGTTGAAGCGGCCAACGACAACGCAATACAATTACCTTACTATTGACCTGCAGTACTGAAGGCCGGGCGGGTCATTTCCGATCTCGGACGGTCTCTGAAGCATTTCGGCCCATATTTTACATACTGACTCGATGCCGGCTCATCTGCTTTCAGTCTATTATTTAACATTGACCTCGATGACCGTTTTTCGCATCGAGATCGCAGCTTTCGAATGATGCTTAAATTCTTTAATACGTTGACTAGACGGCTGGAAGAGTTTCACCCTCTGGAAGAGGGCAAGGTCAGGATGTATATTTGCGGTCCTACCGTTTGGAACTTTGCCCACATCGGCAACTTTCGCACCTTCATTTTTGGGGATGTGCTTCGACGGTACCTTAAGTATAAGGGCTACAAGGTCACCCACGTTTTTAACCTGACTGATATCGACGATAGGATCATTAATGAAGCAGCTGCGAAGGGTATCTCGATAGACGAGTTTACCGCGCCATATGTTACGGCGTTTTGGGAAGATTTTGATGCACTTGGGATGGAACGTCCCGAGGTTACGCCGCGCGCGACCGAGCACATTCCCGAGATGATCGAGATCATACAGAAGTTGATCAATAACGGGAAAGCTTATGAGTCGGACGGGTCGATCTACTACCGCATCTCGGCGTTTCCGGATTACGGCAAACTCTCAAAGATCAAGTTCGAAGGCAATATCACGGGCGGCAGCGAGCGGGTCGATACTGATAAGTACGACAAGGAAGACGCCCGCGATTTTGCGCTGTGGAAACTTGTCGGCCCGAACGAAGAACCAGGCTGGGACGCTCCCTTCGGGCGAGGCCGACCCGGCTGGCACATCGAATGTTCGGCAATGTCGATGAAGTATCTTGGTGAAACCTTTGATATTCACGCAGGCGGGACCGATCTACAGTTCCCGCATCACGAGAACGAGATCGCTCAAAGCGAGGGTGCCACCGGAAAGCTTTTTGCTAAGTATTGGATACACAGCGAGTTCCTAAAGATAGACGACGTGACGATGTCCAAATCGAAGGGTAACTTTTTTACGTTTCGCGACCTTCGTGAGCAGGGTTATTCACCTTTGGCCATTAGATATCTGCTGCTATCAGTGCCGACACGCAAACAGTTGAATTTCACTTTTGAGGGCTTGCAGGGAGCAGAATCGACGGTTGAACGTTTGCGGAATTTTCGCTCACTGGTTCGTGAGGCACGAACGTCAGAAGGATCAGCTTCGGAAGCGGCTTCTTACGCTTCGAAGGCTCTGGCTGATTTTGAATCGTCGATGGATGATGATTTCAATACGGCCGCGGCACTGGCGGCGATCCATGATATGGTACGTGAGGTCAACACCGTCTTGGCCGGGCCGGGAATCAAGGCCGACGACCGTGAAGCCGTCCTGGATGCGATATCGAAGTTCGACGCCGTTTTAGGGATCTTTGGTCCGGAGGAGTCGGCAGATCTCGATGCCGAGATCGAAGCACTTGTCAATGAACGCCAAACTGCCCGACGTGACCGAAACTTTGCCCGTTCAGACGCGATCCGTGATCTGCTTGCAGAAAAAGGGGTCATTCTCGAAGACACAAAGGATGGCGTCAGGTGGCGGCGTAAATAGATACAGATCAGCAATTGGAGATCGAACCCGCAGCTACGCCTTGCGCCAGGCGCCCGCCAACGCTGTGATAGAAAAGCTGCACTTCTTTGAAGGTATCGGTATCTCGGCAATAGGAGAGACAGCGATCGTAAGGTTTTGAGTAGATATGGATGCTTACGGCCCGTTCGTCGAACTCAGCAAGGTTGAGAATTTGGTGGATGGGTTCTTCAAGCTCGACTTTTGCAGCAAGGCACTCGGATAACTCGAACGAGTCGGTCTCACGCAAGCGGCAATGTCCGGAATCTTCGTCGATCGATTCCACCGCGAAATTCTGTCCCTTCAGCCGCCCTATCGGTACGGTCATCCAACACCGCTGGTCCCAATGATTGTGCACACGAGATGAAACGCCGCGATCCCAGCACACGACCATAAGCTCGAACCTTTCATCTTTATAGACAAGATTTCTCGTGTAATTGTCCGGATTCCAGAAAAAGTATCTTTCGATCGAATCTACGGAAACCGGATTTCGGCTGAGATAGTCGTAAACGTTCTCACAGACAAAGGACTCGTCCGGTATCGCCTTCAGGCCCTCAATTAATCTGTCGATAGACACTCGCTCCATATACGCGTTCCGCCGACAATTTTCTTTATCTTCGCCGCGAATGTCAACGCGTGAGGGGTTGCAGCAGCGAGAAATGCGTTGGATTGGCGGAACATATGCTTAGGGACTGGAAACAGCCGATTTTGTACTTTCGGCTTTATCTTTATTATACTGTTGCTCTTACGGTTATCTAGTGTTTTGATGCCCGGAGACTTCTGGAGGTTTCGATCTTGGCAAAATCAGCAGCCGGTCATAAGGATTTGTCTACTAAGGAGGCAGTGGCAAAAGGATCCCCCGGGAACAGTCCGCTCACTTCCAACCCAAATGGGGAAAGCGACCTTTCCATTGTCGAGATGTTCCAGAAGGAATATCTGAAACGGCGTTCTTCCCAACTTGGAACGATAAAGAAAACTGACAAGGCACTGTTGCGTGAAATGCTTTACCAAATGGTGCTCGGGCGGCGCTTTGAGGAGAAGTGTGCCGAAGTTTACCGCATGGGAAAGATCGGCGGATTCTGTCATCTTTATATCGGGCAGGAAGCGATCGCGGTTGGTTCGATGATGGCTCTTGAGCCGACCGATATGGTCATTACGTCATATCGAGACCACGTTCAGGCGATGGTAAAGGGCATCACCCCCGAAGCAGTCATGGCCGAGCTTTACGGAAAGGAAGGCGGCTGCGTTAAGGGCAAGGGCGGGTCGATGCACATGTTCTCAAAAGAGCATGAGTTTTACGGCGGCCACGGCATTGTCGGCGGGCAGATCGGGGTCGGCACGGGCATGGCATATGCCGCAAAGTATAAGGAAAGCGGGCAGGTCACGCTCTGTTTCTTTGGCGAAGCAGCGGTAAACCAGGGAATTTTTCACGAATCGCTAAACATGGCACAGCTTTGGAAGCTGCCGATCATCTACATTTGCGAGAACAACCAATACGGAATGGGAACATCGCAAGATCGGGCGATGAGCACGCGAAATATCGCGAAAAAAGCTGACGCTTTTGAGATGGCGAACGAGTTTGTGGACGGAATGGACGTTATGGCGGTTCGCGAGGCCACGCTCCGTGCGATCGAGCGTGCTCGAAATGAATCGCTGCCGACCCTTCTTGAGGTGCGGGCTTATCGTTACATGGGCCACTCGATGTCGGACCCAGGCAATTACCGGACCCGGGAAGAGATAGCAAAATATCAGGAGCGCGATCCGATCGTGCTGTTCAAGGACAGTCTGAAGGAAGCCAAGGTATTAAGTGACAAGGATTTTGAGAAGATCGAGCAGGAAGCGATCGAGGCGACCGACCGGGCCGTAAAGTTTGCCGAAGAAAGTCCCTATCCTGACGAGAGTGAGCTGCTGACCGACGTTTACGTATAAGCCTATGCCAGTTCTTACCATCCGCGACGCGCTGAATCAGGCCCTTCGCGAGGAACTAATTCGAGATGAGAACGTCTTCATCATGGGCGAAGAAGTCGCCGAGTACGACGGCGCCTATAAGGTGACCCGCGGGCTTTGGAAAGAATTCGGCGATAAGCGTGTTGTTGACACGCCGATCACGGAGCTCGGCTTTGCCGCGGTCGGCGTCGGCGCGGCGATGGCCGGCTTGCGACCGGTAATCGAATTCATGACCTGGAATTTTTCGATACTCGCCGCCGATCAGATCATCAACCATGCCGCGAAGATGCTTTATATGTCCGGAGGCCAGTTTAAGGTCCCGATAGTTTTCCGCGGCCCGAACGGTTCCGCCTTTCAGGTCTCGTCGCAGCACTCGCACGCGTTAGAAGCCATGTATGCCAACTTTCCTGGCCTCAAGGTCGTTATGCCCTCAACCGCGGCCGACGCTAAGGGCCTGCTGAAATCGGCTATACGTGACGACAATCCGGTTCTTTTTATGGAGCAGGAGCGAATGTACGGCCTAAAGAGCGAAGTACCTGATGATGAGGACCTCCTGATCCCGCTCGGTCTTGCCGACGTCAAACGCGAGGGTACTGACTGCACGATCGTTGCCCGATCGATGACCGTTCCATTGTCGCTTCAGGCTGCCGACAAGCTTAAGCAGGAATTTGACGTATCCGTAGAGGTCGTCGATCCGCGTACTATCAAGCCTCTGGACATTGAGACCATTATAGATTCCGTCAAGAAGACCAACCGCCTGGTCATTGCGGAAGAATCGCACGCGTTTGCATCCGTCGGGGCTGAGATATCGCACACGGTGATGGAACATGCATTCGACTATCTCGACGCGCCGGTAAAGCGAGTATCAACGGCGGAAGCGCCGATGCCGTATGCGAAGAATCTCGAGACCGCCGCACTGCCAAGCGTAGAAAAGATCATCGAAGCGGTGAAGGAAGTTTGTTACATTTAACGCAGATATGGCCGAGAAATTCTTAATGCCTAAGCTTTCACCCACGATGGAAGAGGGGCAGATCGCGCGCTGGCTCAAGAAGGAAGGTGAAGCCTTTGAAGCGAATGAAACCCTCGCGGAGGTCGATACGGATAAGGCAACGATGGAAATGACCGCCCTAAATGGCGGCACCCTGCTGAAGATCATCAAGCAGGCTGGCGACACCGCAGCCTTGGGCGAGGCGATCGCCATCGTCGGCCAAAAGGGGGACGACATATCGGGCCTGCTCGATGAGATCTCAGCGAACGGCTCGGCCAGAACAGAAACTCCTGACTCGGACGGCGATATGGCCGTGGAAACCACGCATTCGGCCGTCGCTTCCCCAGAGCCTGCATCTTTAGATAAACAGCCATTGGCGGGATCAGCCGCTGCACGGAGCGAGATAAGCGCCCCCCAATCAAACGGCCGTTTTCTTGTTTCACCGATCGCCGCCCGAATGGCCTCGGAGAACAACATCGACCTTCGCTCTATCGAAGGCTCCGGCCCGCAGGGCCGCATCGTAAAGCGCGATATCGAGGAGGCACTCGCCGGGGGAACGCGAACTACCTCGTCCGCAGCAAAGGCATTTTCGCGTTCGGCTTTAGTCGGTGCTTCGGCCTATCGCGACGAGCCGACTTCCAGGATGCGGCAGGTCATAGCCTCGCGTCTTGCCGAGTCTATTGGTCCGATACCAACCTTTTACTTGACAGTCGAGATCGAGATGGATAATGTGCTCGCTACTCGCAAGCAGATCAATGCCAATCTCGATGACGATTCGAAGATCAGTGTCAACGATATCATCGTCAAGGCCGCCGCAATGGCGTTGGTAAAACATCCTTTTGTGAATGCATCCTATCAGGATAAGTCGATCCGCTTTTACGAACAGGCTGATATCGGCGTCGCAGTGGCCGTCGATGAGGGACTGATCACGCCCGTCGTCCGCGGTGCAAATCTTAAAGGCCTCCTTGAGATCTCTGGCGAGATCAAAGACCTCGCTGCAAAGGCAAAGGCCAAGAAGCTGCAGCCCGACGATTACACTGGTGCCACGTTTTCCGTCAGCAATCTCGGAATGATGGGTATCAAAGAATTTACTGCCATCATAAATCCGCCTGAGGCCGCCATCATCGCTGTCGGCGGCGCTGAGCAAACTCCAGTGGTCCGCAACGGTGAGATCGCCATACGCAGTATCATGCACGTTACGATGTCATGCGACCACCGTGTGGTTGACGGAGCCACCGGAGCCAGGTTCCTTCAAACCTTCAGGCAAATGCTGGAAAGCCCGGCAATGATGCTTCTTTAGTTGAGGTAAGTTCGGGCCTCTCTTACTGCGAACCGATCGTTGCTGAAAGAGCCTCAAACCGTTTCTTGTCAGCGGAAGCCCTCCGCAAGTCTCCTATCGCTTCATACGCGATAGACCGTATCTCATAGGCCGCGGCATTCTTTGGATCAAGCTGTATCGAGCGGGTCGAGTCGGAAATCGCCTTTCGATGGTCTCCACTTCGAAGATGGACTAGGGCCCGGTTGCTGAAAGCCGCGCTGTTCCTGAGGTCGATCGAGATAACCTTGTCAAAGTCTTTCAACGCGTTTTCGAGATCCCCTATCTCGGTATAAACGTATCCACGTGAAAAATAGGCACTCGCAAATGAATCCTCAATAGTTGCCGCCTTCGTAAGATCTACAATGGCCTTTTCATATTCCTTTGCCTCAGTATAGAGTTCGCCGCGTGTCACGTACGCCAAATAACTTTTCGGGTTTATCTGAATAGCTTTGTTCAGGTCAACAAGCGCAGAGGTGATCTGCTTCTTTGCCACAAAGGAGAGCGCCCTGTTCACAAAGACCTCTTCATTTCGGCCGTCGATCTCGATCGATGCCGAATAGTCCGCGATCGCTTTATCGGGTTCGTCCTTCTCCGCAAATGCGATTCCGCGATTATGCAAGGCATACGCACTTTTCGGATCGATCTTAAGTGCGATGTCAAAGTCAGCAAACGCTTGGTTGAATCGTCCGTAATCGCGATATGCCCGCCCTCTGCTGACAAGTGCATCGGCGTTTTCCGGATCAAAGGACAGGGCGCGATCCAGATCGCGGATAGCTAGCGCGTACTGGCGCTTTTCTATGTACGCATCTGCGCGGCTGGTCATACAGTCAATGTCCTTTGGCGCTAGTATCAGACAACGGCTTAGATCTCGTATCGCGAGGTCGTAGTTTCTTGCAGAGAAATGTAAGTTCCCGCGATTAAGGACGTGTCGGGCGTCCCGCGGTGCCAGCACTATCGCCTGTTCATAATCTTTCAAAGCCAGTTCCCTTTCACCCATCGAAGCATACGAATTTGCCCGGTTTCCGTAGGCGTCCGCATCCTTTGGAAGTAACTCAAGAGATCGGGTATAATCCTTGATCGCCCCCGCGTAATCGCCGGCATTATGCCGGGCAAGGCCTCGATTAAAAATTACCTTGTCGTCGTCAGGATGAAAAGATAAAGCCTTGTCGTAATTCTCGATCTGGCAAGCATGGTCACCGGCTGGACATTGGTCGGCTTCACCTACATAACGGCCGCACAACGATTCCCGGATGGAGGCGATCAAGATATCGTCTGCACCTGCGTCCCTAAACTTTGCCTCAGTACCCTCATCGATATCAAAATTTACGCCGCGCTCCGCGATCTGCTTAGCCACCGCCCGGTTGGTCGTCGGCAGGCCCGCCTCAGAATCGCGGAGAGCTGATAGGATGTCTTCCAGCCTTAGCGGGGGAGCGGCTCCAACCTGGCTGACTGCGGACGACGAGAGCACAAGGACACCGATAAATAGTGCGGCAAAGGAAAGGACTTTGGACGGGAACCTAAGAACCATGTATAACCTCCTGCGACCTCGTAGCGGTCCAACTCGTAGCAAATCATACCACTGTTCGCTTTTGCTGTTTAAGGGCCTTCCGAAGCGGGCACCGTCGGCATACGGACCGGGCAGGGGCGCCCGCAAGATCGGATGATGTGGTGCACAGTTCATAGGATCAAGACCGGGTGAAGACGATATTCGGCAGACTTTGCTATCATCGCATTTCGGATCCGAGCCTTAATTGAACGAGAATATTCCAAGATCGAACATCGGTGCGATCACGGCCTTATTGGTGGTGCAGGCAGCGTTCGGCACCTTTCCCGTGATAGCTAAGGCGGCCCTTGCATATCTTTCCAGTACCGCCCTCGTAGGCTTTCGCGTTGGCATCACGGCCGTCGTGCTCTACCTGTTCCAGCGCTCGCGGGGTGAGCTTTTCCTTAAACATCGCGAAGACTACGTCAAACTCGCTGTCTTAAGCCTGTTCGGAGTAACGTTCAACCAATTGCTGTTCGTTGGCGGCCTCTCAATGACGACGGCTTCGAATACCTCGCTTTTGGCCGTCACGATACCGATCTTTGCTCTTCTGATCGGCCTCCACCTTGGCATCGAAAGACTTAGTTCGACAAAGGTGATGGGCATGATCCTTGCCGGAGCAGGGGTTGTCTTGCTGATCGATCCGCGAAACGCTTCCTTTTCAAGCCGGACGACGCTCGGTGACCTTTTGATAATCGCAAACTCGCTTTCGTACGGCATCTACGTGGCCACATCGAAAGAAACGATCATGCGCAACGGCGCGGTCAGGTCCATCACTTGGATCTTTCTTTTTGCGGCCGCTATATGCGTTCCGCTCGGATTTATTGCGATGTGGTCGGTCACCGTGAGCGGGATCCCGATCGAGGTATGGGCAGCCGTACTTCACGCGGGCCTTGTCGCTACCGCGCTTCCCTACATTCTGAACGCATGGGCTTTGGCCCGTGTCGCCCCGTCAACTGTTGCGGTCTTCATTTATCTTCAACCTCTTATCGGATTTGTTACAGCGGCCGTATTTCTCGGTGAACGTATAGACAAAAACTTCATCCTAGCTTCTGCCGCGATATTCCTTGGAGTGTTCCTCGTTACAAAGCGACGGGCCGTCCGGTGAAACTTATTCTTGATTTGGCCGTGCAAATATCGTTTAATCTTTGAGAAAAGGATGCCGACGCACATTACTCAGATCGACGATAACGAACATCAGCGTACGGTGCTTCGTGTTGAGGGTGACATGCTGCTGGACGACGCACTGCTTCTTGAAAGGATCGCGTCAGACATTCAAACCGATCTCGACACCTGCGTAACGATAGACCTTGCGGACCTGGATTTCTTGGACAGCGAATCCGCCGCCGTACTTCGCAGACTCGATGATCGAGTTGGCGTCCGTATCGAGGGAATGGAAACCTTTCTTCAAACAGCAGTCAATGCTGCCGAGAAGCTTGCGGGCTAGTCTCTCCTCTTTTGGAACCCCTGCTTAAGCTCCAAAAAAACATAAAGGTAAATGCAATCAACACAGGCTTCACTGTTCGTAGTACCGCTGGTTATTGTTTACCGAAGACGGCTGTACGATCGTTCACGAAAGTTAGGCGGGCAAAAGAGACCCCGACCGGCTTACCGTTGAACCCTTATACTTGACTGAGCCTCGACAACCCGCAAAACTGCCTCTGCCGCGCGCATTGAAGCACCGCCTTTGCCTAAGCGCCCCGCTGCTGCTTTTAATCTCTCCTTCACTCTTGCATTCTCGACTGGATCGAGTAAACGAAATAGTTCTGCAGAAAGCGATTCGGGTGTCAGATCATCCTGAATCAGCTCGGAAGCGATACGCTCGCCGGCGATCAGATTGATCAGCCCAAAATGTTCAACATCTATAAGCGGGCGAATAAGGTGGTAATTGAATGTCGAAGCCCTGTATACGACCGTCATAGGGGTGCCCAGCAATCCGGTTTCGAGCGTGGCGGTCCCGCTTGCCACGGCCGCTGCATCTGCGGCATTCACCGCATCGTAAGTCTGTCCTTCGACAATGATCAGCCTTCCATTTTCCAGAACACTGAGATCTGCTGCCCGTGCCTTCGCCGAGTGTACTTCGTCTTCTGTGCGGCCCGGAGCCAGCGGTATGACAAATCGAATGTCGCTTAGCGTCTTCGCCATGATCGCGGCCGCATCGAGCATTACCGGGAGGATCCGACTCACTTCCTTCCGGCGGCTGCCAGGAAGCAGTGCTACCAGCCGTTCTTCCTCGCCCACACCAAGCCTTTGTCGGAAATCGCCCTTGGCGACTCTTGCTTTGACAGAATCGGCCGATGGGTGCCCGACATATTCAACGTTGGTTATGCCGTGGTGCTCATACCATTCCTTCTCAAAAGGAAGTATCGCCAGCAAAAGGTCAACATTATCCCGGATCGTCCGGCGGCGGTATTTTCGCCAACCCCATAATTGAGGAGAGATGTAATAGACGATTGGAAATCCTGACTTCTTAAGTGAATGAGCGAGCTTCAGGTTAAACTCAGGAAAATCTATCAGTACAATTACGTCCGGCCGGCGTTGCCTCGCTACAGAACGAAGATCGCGAAATGCTCGAAGGAACATTGGAAGAGCACGTGCTATTTCCGGCAGGCCCATGATCGCCAGCTCGTCTGCCCGCACGGCCGCTTCCACACCGGCCTCTCGCATCGATGGGCCGGCCGAGCCGAAAAACTCAAGCTCTCGTCCCATAGCTGTTTCCCTAAGGGCAGAAACAAGGCGCGCTGCGTGGGCATCGCCTGACGGTTCTCCCGCGACCATCATTATTTTAACTTTGCGAAGTATCGGCCCCACAGCGTTGCGTATCGTATAAAGTTTGAAGGCTCAAAGAGGAAATGTAAAATGACAACCCTTTCGCCGGAAAGCCGCATCAAAGCTTTGTTTTACACGAACCATAGGCAACATTCGCCCCCCAATCGGTTGCAGAACGCTATATTAACCATTAGAATGCAACTTTTGTGCACAGGGAGTTTATCCAATAAAGATATAGTTGCGTTGACGCTTGTTGATACAGAAAGCGGGAGGATTTTGTGACGTTTCGTCTTGCATTGGTTTTTGTTTTAATACTTTCGATCATCGGGGCCTCGATGGCCCAGGTCAACTCCATCATCGGTCAGGTCTCAAACTCACAAGCCGAATCTTTTGCAGGCGCGATCAGCGGCGATGGACGGTTCATCGTTTTCGAATCCAGGGGTGATCTGGCCACCGAGAATCCACGCAACGCGGACGGCAATGTTGAGATATTTCTTTTTGACTACGCGCAGAGGCGGATCTTTCAGATCACAGACACCAAAAGCGTGCTTTGGCACCGGGAACTTGGATTTGTCTCGTCAAATATTCGGGTCGAGATCACAAATCGTCGGCCGGTCATAAGCAGTGACGGACGTTGGATCGCATTCAGCTCAAATGCCACAAGTTCAACGCCGGCGGTTCCGGATTCAACCAATCCCGGCAACTTTAACGGCGACGCATTGACCTCGCCAACCCCTGAGCCGAGCCCTACTCCAAGCCCGAGTCCTAGCCCCAGCCCGACCGTCACGCCGACGCCGACACCTGGGAACAATCCGCTCACACAGGACGCGAACCTCGAAATGTGGCTCTACCAGATACCGTTTTATGGGGAAGCCGATCTGACTTCGGGCGATGAGATCCCTTTGACCGATCTCAGCGGCGGTAATTTCATTCGCGTTACGAATACGCCGGCCAGCCGCTTGCCTATCCCGGCAGGGCCGACAACGGGGGCATTCGTTGCAGACGACAATCACGACCCCAGCCTCAGCGATGACGGAAGCGTGCTTGCTTTTGGCTCGACGCGCAACCTGGTCCCCTGCCCCAATTTTGGCAATGCTTTTCCCAATGACGACAATGCTGAGATCTTTGTCTTTGTCAGGGGTGCAAAGTCGCCGACCTGTGCGGAGGCACATACCGGCGTGCGACAAGTAACAAAAACCCCGCGAGGGCCGATAATAGATCCGATATATAACAAGCATCCAACGATCTCTGGCGACGGATCACGTGTCGTGTTTGCGAGTACGGGCGATGATCCGATCGCGAACCCAAACAGCCCGACCAATTTCGATACCGGCTCCAATCCCGCGTCGAGCCGCAATGAAGAGATCTTTTATGCAAATCTGGCGGCTGGACTGCCAACCGGAGGTTTGCAGATAACTACTACGACTCCAACCAACCCGGGTGACCCGGTCAACATGCTTGACATAGGGAAACGAATGAGCCGAGACGGCCGCTTCATCGCCTTCGATTCTTATGCCGATCTGGCCAACGAACATGGCGGAACGAATCAAACATCATTTGCTCTCTACTTGTTCGACACGACCATTACGCCGGCCTCGAATGGATTTCGGCGTATCGGCCCAAGAAGCAACGCCGATTCCGCAGCCACCGGTGGTGATGTGCAGCATTATCCTGGCTTCACGGATTACGATGAGAGTGGAACGCCGCGAACCTTGCTGCTTGAAACAAGGCTTAACATCAAGCCTGACGGCACGGTCCCCACAACAGCGGAAGACGGTTTGAATCCCGATGAAACACGGCCGACGCAGATCTATTCGTACCCGCTGGACGAGGCTCCCTCAGCGGCGGACTTTGTTCGACTGACCAAATTTCCGATCTCGACAGCATTTCTTTCGTCCACCCAGCCGCTGCCCAGTAATTCGTCTGATCGCATTGCGTTCAACTTGTCTCTGACCGAACTTGGCACCGGCAATACCGACCTCAGCGCCGAGGTATATTATCTCTTCCGTCCGGCCGTATCTGTAGAGTCTGCCGGGACGATGAATTTTGCAACGGGGGCTTCGCGATTGCCGGTCACGTTCGCGACTCCTACACCCACTCCGACTCCCGGCACAACACCGACTCCCACGCCGACGCCGACGCCATCACCTTCGCCGACGCCTTTTCCAACGCCGACACCTACACCCGGCGGATCGCCTACGCCTACTCCGAGCCCGACCCCTACACCAACGCCTACGCCAAGCCCGACGCCGGTAACGCCGCCGGCTGTTTATGGGCTTGCGCCCGGAATGCTCGCGATCCTGAACTATGACGCTCCGCTCAATCCACCCGTAGTTGCGAGAACTGCGGTTGGCTCGCTTTCACGAAGCTTCACGCTGCCGATACAGCTAAGCGGTGTTACCTTATCGATCAACGGAGCGGCTTGTGGGTTAAAGAGCGTCAGTCAGCGGGAAATCGTATTTGTCGTTCCGCCCGGTTTGAGGGCGACGGGGGCGGGGGCTGAATATCCTGTGGTGATCAACAATAACGGAACCGAGATCAAGAGTACCGTGAGAATAGTGCCCGCACGGCCAGACATATTCACCTTTTCTGACGTGCCGGGTCCTTTCGGGCGGGCAGACCTCAGAAACGTGACCAATCGCGTTCATACTACCGAACCTTTTACTGTGACGACCATACGTATCAGGGGAGGGGTACGCGTGCCTACCCGGTTGCGAATGCGGATCACGGGTGCGGCTACGATAAGTTCGTCATTGGTAGCAATAAGGATAGGGTCGGCTTCGATCGGGGGCACGGCCATATTGACCAGCGCCCAATTGGAATCGCCCGGTGTTTACACTATTGACTTTGAGCTTCCGCCGACATTGAACATGGGCGGCGACCTGCCCGTGATCGTAAGTATCGCTGCGGAAGGTGGCCCATTCGATTCACGTCTGGACGACACCGCGCCGAGGGTGTTCATTTTGTAGGGCTCATTAAGACGATCAAATGCGGCGCGGCCATAAACCGCGCCGTTTTTCATTTCTGATAAGCGATGAACGCCTCGATGCGAGAAAAGGGGATCATTGTTCGATCACTGAAAGGCTCCTCTCAAAAAAGGCGGGACATGACACCCAGTCGCACTGCCTAACTAACTTGTTTGTTTTTATAGGTTTAGCATCGGAGATGATCTCGCTTTTCGGCAGTGCTTTTGCGGATTCTCACGCGGTATAATATCCTTGTTCAAATGGAGATTGCATCGAAAGTTTGGCGAAACGGAGAGTTCATTGACTGGGACGATGCCCGCGTCCACGTCATGTCACACGTGATCAATTATGGATCCAGCGTTTTCGAGGGTATCCGCTGCTACAATTCGGCAAAGGGTCCGGCCGTATTTCGATTGACCGAGCATATGCAGCGTCTGGTCAATTCGGCAAAGATCTACCGGATGGACACCGAGTACACCCGCGATGACCTCTGTAAGGCGGCGGTTCAACTGATCAAACAAAGCGGGATGGACGAGTGTTATCTTCGGCCGATAGTTTTTCGGGGCCTTGATGAGGCAAACCCGTCATTCGGCGTTTACCCGCTCAACAGCCCGCTGGAGACTTACATCGCAGCGTGGAAATGGGGAAAGTATCTCGGCGAAGAAGCAATAGAATCGGGAATCGACGTTTGCGTTTCTAGCTGGACAAGATTCAATACGAACGCTTTTCCTGCAATGGCGAAATCGGGCGCGAATTATATGAATTCGCAGCTTATCAAGATGGAGGCCCGATTAGCAGGTTTTTCCGAAGGTATAGCTCTTGACGACAGAGGGTACGTATCGGAAGGATCCGGAGAGAACATTTTTTTGGTTAATAATGGCAAGCTTATCACGCCTCCGCTTGGAGCTGCGATTCTTCCTGGTATCACGCGAGACTCGGTGATTGCGATCGCCCGTGAGATTGGAATAGAGGTTATAGAAACCACCATTCAGCGAGCAGCTCTTTATCTGGCGGACGAGTTATTCTTTACCGGCACGGCCGCTGAGATCAGCCCGATCCGCTCGGTCGATCGCATCCCGGTCGGCAGTGGAAAACGGGGCGAGGTCACGAAGCGCCTGCAAGATGAGTTCTTTAAGATAGTACTTGCCGAACGCCCCGCTCCGAACAATTCACCGTGGCTCACTTTTGTACACGGTAATGAAGCCGGCCAGACCGTATCAGCCACCTGATAGTTCAGCAGATCATTAATTGTGCGGCCGCCCCTACCCAACGCGGCCGTTCTCGTTCCGTTACAGCACGCGGTGATACGAACTTTTGTCATTTCCCCGCTCTCACAACGGGTCCATTTTGAGCTAGTCTCTTCCTAATGCGGATACGATTCACTCGATGTGGCCTCGAGGCCGCTGTTTTTGCGTGCGGAGCGGTCGTGATGATCTACGAGATAACCGGTTCAAGGATCGTGGCTCCGTATATCGGCACATCGACATACGTGTGGACCAGCCTGATCGGAATTATCCTTGCAGCGCTGAGCCTGGGCTATTGGATCGGCGGCAAAATGGCTGATCGAAGGCCCGATGCAAAGGTGCTTGCCGCGGCAGTATTTCTCGCAGGCGGGGCGGTTTCTATGACGGTGCTGATCAAGGATCTCTTGCTTTCAATGATCGCATCTTTCGGCGCACCGCTTGAGATAAAAACGGTAGCAGCCGCTATCGCGCTCTTTGCACCTGCGAGCATATTGCTCGGTTTCGTTCCGCCTTACGCTATCAAGCTCAAAATGCGGTCGCTGGCCGACACTGGAAAAACCGCTGGACGCCTTTATGCGCTTTCTACGGTCGGCAGCATTGCCGGAACATTTCTCGCAGGTTTTGTCCTTATACCGTTTGTTGGAAGCACACGAACGCTTTATCTGATCGCGGCGGTGCTTTTCTTGATCAGCCTGATGATGGCCCCGATCGGGTTCACAAGGCGGAATGTTGCGGCCGTGGTGATCTTTGGCTTCGCGGTCGCGTTTAGCGAAGCAAGTTCATACTATCTCTATCGAACGCACGGGCTTGCCGATATTGACACCGAGTACAGCCGCGTCCGGATTTACGAGACGGTAAGCGAGCGAACCGGCCGGCCGTTTCGCGCGCTGGCTACCGATCCGTATTTCGCGCAGTCGGCGATGTATCTTGATGACGATTCGCCCGTTTTCGACTATATTCCGTTCTATCATCTCGTGCGGCACTTTAGGCCCGATCACGTGCATTCACTGATGATCGGCGGGGCGGGTTACACATTTCCTCGTGAATATCTAAGCGCTTATCCATGGGCAAGGATGGACGTCGTAGAGATCGATCCGAAAATGACTGAACTAGCACGCCGATATTTTCGGCTTGAGAATGATTCGCGCCTTTCTGTTTTTCACGAAGATGGCCGCACATTTTTGAATCGGGCCCCGAGTAACGTTTACGACGCGGTGATGGTCGATGCGTTCGGTTCGCTGTTTTCGATCCCACACCAGCTCACGACAGTTGAAGCCGTGCGAGAGATGCATCGCGTTCTGCGCGCCGAAGGCATAGTGATCATAAACATCGGCTCCGCGATCAGCGGCCCCGGAAGCCTCTTTCTTCGGGCCGAATACGCAACTTACAAACGAGTATTTGACGACGTATTGCTATTCAAGGTACGCCCTGACAGGCCGGATGAAGAACTGCAGAACGTGATCCTCGTCGCTCGCAAAACGGGATCATCACTTCTCTGCTCGCCGTGCCCCGATCTTGCCGATTCTCCTGACGACGATATCAGCCGATTGCTTTCGACGCGCTACACCGGCGACCTGCTTCCTACCCAGCCGGTTTTAACCGACGACCTCGCCCCTGTCGAACGATACAACTCTTTGGCACTCAGCCAAATGCGATCTCGATGAAATTTGTGCGACAAGGGGTTACTCCCTCGGGAAAACCGAGCCCATCATCGCAGGCCCTGCCCGATCTGCTGCGTGCCGAAGGCTCCGATGCCGTTGAGGCGGAAGCTGAACATAAGCCGATTTTCGTTGCGTACGCCCACGTTCAGGCTGTACCACTGAAGGGCGAGAGCGCAGCAGTCGAATGCGTAGCCGACGGTGTACAGCGTCGAGATCAGCGGTGAGAGGCGAGCGGCGCGCCGGTTCTCGAAATCAAAGAACACCGATGCCCCGCCGTAAAGGCCTTTGTCGCGATCGCCAATAAAGATGGACGGGCTCCATTGCGAGCCTCGCAGCGTTCCCGGTTCTTTGATCGGCTCCGATCGAGGATCGCGAGGCTGTGCTAATTGGGCAGCGAGAGAAGGAACTAGATCGACCGCACGGGTGTAATAGAACGATTGGAAGACCTTGATCAGCGGCGTGTCATAACCGACCGTGGCCGAAACGGCTCGCAGGCCCTCGCCCTTGATACCGACGTCCATCCGTGTACTGAAGAAGATCGTTCGCTGGGGCCTATAGGTCATATCTATACTGATCGGCGAGAACCGACGCGCAACCCCGCCAAAGGTGTAGAACGAAAGCGACGTGATCGGAGCGATCTGGTTCCGCTGACCTGGAACAAGAGCCCCGCCAAATGTTCTATCGAAAAAATACTTGCCTCGGATGACCAGGCTGAAGATCTCGTAAGGCTGGATAGAAAGGTCGTTTTTTTGGCGGGAGGATCCGGCAAGTATCGAGGCCACGGATGAAACAGCATCCGTTCGCTCTTGGCGCGGATCGTCGTCGTTCAATGCTGAAGATGCCAGCGTAACCCCACTTGAGGCCCGTATCGACGAGAGCCGCTTCCTTGCTTCGCCCGTCACGGCCTCAGCATAGCGCCGCGTGTAAATTCGATTTGCAATGCCGAATTCGATCTCGTTCGTATCCGTGATCGTGTCGAGCTGATCGATCCGGATGATGCGGTTAAAGTCGTTTATGCCTTTTATGAATCGATAGGTCGCGAAAGGCTCGATCACGTGCCTGAATTTGAACGCATTACCTTTTCCGTAAAAATTTTTCGCCAATGCCACGGGGCGAACGTCGAACTCGAACTCTCCGTATCTGCGTAACACGTCCTTTCCCACCACACGCCGCATATCGTTGAACGAGCTGGAATAGTACGTCATCCGCAGAGAACCTGTGGCGGTAAAATTGATGTATCTTGTCGAGATCGGGATCGAGACCTGCGGATATGCGTCGTACCTTAGACCGAAAAGCGGTGTCCTGACAGGATCGGTCCCTCCGGTCTGCGATTGATAAAGTGCAAGGTCGGCCACGTTCTCCCGCCTCGAAACGCCCTCGACACCTGTCTTGAACGAAAAATAAACTCCCTTCATGAACGAGAGCTGCGACGGCCGTTTTTCGAAATGGACGCTCGGCAGGTTCTTGGTGCTCACAGTTACGTTCGGTATAGATATCACCTGGGTTCGGGCCAGAAGGTCGAGAGTGTAGTTATGCCAACTTTTATTGCCGAACCCCTGCGACACCTCTATCGGCGAGATGATCTGCTGGATACCGTCCGAGAAAACCTGGCGGAATGCCAAATTCGACGTCACGCGTACATCAGCTCCGGCCGTCCAGCCATTCGAGAAATACTGCACGCCCTGTGCGTAAAACACCGAGCCGCCCTGATCCGGCCGGTCCGGGCCTTTCTTCGCACCGAAGATACGATCCTTTACTGCATAAAGTCCAAAATCAAAGAATGAGCGGTCATTCGTCCGGGTCCTTACGTCAAAGCCGTACCCTATCCCACGCGACGAGTAGATGTCACCGCGAATAGTTACATCGGCCGAGCGGCCGAGCGTTTGAAAATAGGCGGTCGAAATACGCAGGCCCTTATTTCCGGAAAATCCGAACGCAGGCGTAAGAAAACCTGACGAACGGTCACGCTGACGTATCGGTATCGAAACATAGGGCACCGGCACGACCGGAATATCCTTGATCCTGAATTTTCCGTTCTTCAGTTTTACCTTATCGTTCACCTTTATCGTAGCCTCGTCCGCTGTGAACGACCACTTAGGAACCGCCTCGTCACACGACGTGAACTTGCCTTTTGTAACCACAACCGTGTCGTCCGCAGTTCGCTCAACTTTCTCAGCGATAAAATAAATGACCGTGCCGTCATTTGTTTGATTGGTGAACCCGGTAGAATCTTCAAAGCGCCCCAGCCGGGTCTTAAGGTTAAACTCTCCCCTTGCTCCGGTGATCCGCTGATCGTCGCCTTCGTCGAAGACAACGCTCCCTTCCGCGACCATTCTGTTTTCGGCCTCATAAATGACGATCTTATCAGCCTGCATTCGAAACTTGCCGTAACGTGCATCCACGTTGCCCGTGTATGTCAATACGCGACTGCCGGCGGCACCTTCTATTGACTGGCTGGCCGAATAAACGACCAGGTCGCCTTCGGCCAAGGCCTTCTCATCCTGTTCGCGACGTGTCGCCGGCGGTTTGATGATCTGTTCCGGAGCGACCGGGTTTATATTCGGCGTGTCGGTTATGGGATTTGCGACCTGTCGGTCAACGGGATTAGGCACCTGGCCATTGCCATCGACGAAAAGCGGCACGGTCAAAAACACTGCGATGAACACTTTCGGCCAATGCATGTGCGGATGGAGCTGCTTACCAGATGATATTAAAATTCGGGCAAACCTCAAAATAGATTGGACTTAGGGGTGTCTCAGCGGGCTGTAACGTAGATGTCTCGATTATGAATGATGTTGTCCGGTGAATTCTTTGACAGACAGGGTTTGAAGAAGGCAATTAGATCGAACTCCTGACGGCTTCGCCATGCAAAAGCCTGACTTGGGAGAGCAGCCTGAGCGGTTCGGCCCGCCAGCGGTTCTAAACTTAAAGTAACTTGTCAACTTTACAGACCAGACCCTTGACCGCTGAAACCCCTATTCTGCAGATGCTTTCACGAGGTTGGATAAAGTGATATATCAGCCATGCCTCTACTGCCTTGCCATTAGGTCGAGAACGAAAAAATCACTGGTTCCAACTCTCGCGACCGTGCCCTCAAGAAATGGTTGCTGGAAAAAATCAGTTGCAGGGTAAGAGGTCGCCGCAAGGCCTTCCTCTCCGGTCACTTCGTTTCCGGTGATCAGTTCGGTCGGATACCATTTCTCGACCTTTATTGTAACTGGCGCTCCATTTCCTGATTTCGCCAGACGGTCGGCAAGTCTTCTTGAATCATCGGGCAGCAGCTGGAAAACCACCAACAGGCGCCTGCCGTTCTTATCGGGAGCAAACTCTTTCCAAGCCAGGTCCTCAGGTTCGAAAGGCATCTTGATCAAAGAAGAAAGCTCATCTTTGTTATCCTTGACGCCCTCGCGCGCCGAATCGAATGTAGGAGCAGGCCTTGCATTACTTAAATTCTTGTTCGCATTGGCCTCCGGCTCATCAGCGCAACCAATCAGAAGCTGATTGACCATTAGTAATGCTAAAATAGCCGAAGCCAATCTTGTAGGCATTCTGTGATTTTAAGGATAAAGCGGACCGAATTGCAATTCGGGAAATGGGACTAAGGCGACCGTCTATGCCAATGAATACCTATGGCAAAAACTTGAAGCCCATCGTTACTTCGGAGGATTATCTGAACTCGCTTCGCGGGCGAGGTCTCCGTGTTTTTCTCTTTGGCGAGCTGGTCGAAGAGCCGGTCGATCACCCAATGATACGACCGAGCATTAATGCCGTCGCCGAGACATACGATCTTGCCATTCGCGAGCCCGATCTTGCCACCGCCGCGTCGCATATCACCGCCGGCCGTGTGAACCGTTTCCTTCACATTGTGATGACACGCGACGATGTCGTGCTGCAGAACAAGATGCAGCGGCGGTTAGGTCAATTGACCGGTACGTGTTTTCAGCGTTGCGTCGGTATGGACGCTTTGAATTCCCTCTATTCCGTGACGTTCGAGATCGATGAAGCACATGAGACCGAATATCACTTCCGGCTGAAAGAATTCATTTCTGAAATGCAGCGGCTTAATCTTGTGATCGGCGGGGCTATGACGGACGTAAAGGGCGACCGCAGTCTCGCCCCTCATCAGCAGGCCGACCCGGACCTGTTTGTTCACGTCGTTGAACGGACCGAGGAGGGCGTCTACGTCTCGGGGGCAAAAGCACATCAAACCGGCTGCCTGAATTCACACTGGCTTATCGTAATGCCGACAATGCGGCTGACCGAGAATGACACGGACTACGCGATAGTCGGTGCTATTCCGGTCGATGCCGAGGGCATCACATATATCTACGGCCGGCAGTCGTGCGACACGCGGTCGATGGAAGGCGGCGACATCGACCAGGGCAATGCAAAGTTCGGCGGGCAGGAAGCAATGGTCATCATGGACCGCGTTTTTATCCCGAACGAGTTTATCTTCATGGACGGCGAGACGGAATTTGCCTCGATGCTGGTCGAACGGTTCACGTGCTATCACCGGCGTTCTTACGTGTGCAAATCAGGCGTCGGCGACGTGCTGATCGGTGCGGCTGCACAGATAGCCGAGTATAACGGCGTCGAGAATGCCTCGCATATAAAGGACAAGATCGTCGAGATGACGCACCTCAACGAAACGATCTACGCAACCGGCATCGCATCGTCGTATCAGTCGAAGCCTACCCAGTCCGGTGCCTACATAAACGACGATATGATCGCGAACGTCTGCAAGCACCACGTCACCAAAATTCCTTATCAGATCAGCCGATTCGCACAGGACCTTGCCGGCGGTCTGATGGTAACGATGCCGAGCGAACAGGATCTTCGCAGCGAAGAGGTCGGCAAGCTGCTCGAAAAATATCTCAAAGGCCGTGCCGACGTTCCCACCGAATCCCGCGTCCGAATCTTGCGTCTTATCGAGAATATGACCCTCGGCCGCAACGCCGTCGGCTACTTGACCGAATCAATGCACGGGGCCGGCTCGCCCCAGGCCCAACGCATACAGATCGCCCGGCAGATGCAGACCGAGTTCAAAAAACAACTCGCCAAAGAACTAGCCGGCGTCGAACAACGCGACCGCGAAAAACTCACTACCGATCTGACCGATTACTTTGGCAAAGTGTTCGACACAGATTTGTGAGTGCAACAGTTACTTGTCTTGGAAACCGTTACCATTGATTCAGCGCGTTCGAGTGATACGCAGCAAACATTTGAGCCGTAAGGCAGCCGACCGCTCTTTATCGGGCCTTACCCACCAATTTCCGGCGATGTATGCCTTTAGGCTTCCACCTCTAGGAGACATCGCTTGGCCCTCAATTTCCGATCCCCTTCAGGACCAGACAATTCAATCTTGTGGCCCTTCAATGCTAGAATCAGGCTCGAAGTTCTTCAGAAGATAACGTCCGCAATTTAAAGAAGATGAACGAGCCCTACAAGATTCGCTCGGTCGCAGTTTGGTACGCGTTGTTCGTGCTGTTCGCGATCAACACGATGAATTTTTTCGACCGGCAGATATTGGGCGCGGTCGGCGAACCTATCAGGAAAGAGTTTGAGCTGAGCGATGCTTCTCTTGGCCTGCTCGGAACGGCGTTCACGCTGCTTTACGCGTTCGTGGGTGTCCCGCTTGGAGTGCTCGCCGATAAGATCGGGCGTAAAGGCATTCTCTCGGCCGGTGTGTTCGTTTGGAGCCTTCTGACGGCGGCTTCAGGCGTAGCACAAAGCTATTGGCAGATCTTTCTGCTCAGGCTTGGCGTCGGCGTCGGCGAGGCTTCGTGTGCACCGGCGGCGACCTCGCTTATCGGCGACCTCGTACCGCCAAGCTGGCGGGCCAAGGCAATGGCCATCTTTATGCTCGGCCTCCCGGTGGGAGTGGCTCTGAGCTTTGCCGTCAGCGGCACCATAGCGAAAGAGTACGGTTGGCGGATGGCTTTCCTCGTCGCGGGCATTCCGGGCATTCTTTGTGCTATCGCGGTGCTCTTTATCCACGAACCGAAGCGCGGTGCCACGGAAACTCATGACATCGGCGGCCAGCGTCGCGAGGGCTCGCGTTATCTGAACGTGCTCAGGTCGCCGACGATGATCTGGATAATCATATCGGGCGCGGTTCACAACTTTAACATGTACGCGATCGGGTCGTTTCTTACGCCCTTTCTGATGAGATATCACGGCCTCGATATCCAGCAGGCGAATTTTGTCTCCATGCTCGTTTTCGGGCTGATGGGCGCGCCGGGCCTTCTGATCGGCGGGCTGATCGGCGATTGGGCAATGAAGCGGCGAAAGGATGGGCGAATGCTTCTCAGCGCGGTCGCGATCTCGCTGTCCGTGCCTGCTGTCTATTTCGCTCTTAGTGTTTCCAAGGGCGGCACAACGTTGTTCCTCGTTCTGATGGGAACGGCTTGTGCCTTAATGTACTTCTATTATTCGACAGTATATTCGACCATCCAGGACGTCACCGAACCTGCATCACGCGGCACCGCAATGGCCGTGTATTTCTTTGCGATGTACGTGCTGGGTGCCTCGCTCGGCCCGTACGGTACCGGATTGCTGAGCGACTTTTTCACTAGACGTGCTGCGTCGCTGGCCGGGGTTACGGAAACCGCCCAGGCGGCCCTTGAACCGTTTCGGGCCGACGGACTGCACACCGCGATGTACGCTATCCCGATCCTTGGCGTAATTCTTACATTCGTTCTGTTCGCCGGTTCGCGTACCGTTACGAAAGAGATCGACCGAATGCAGGCATGGATGCGTGAATCGTCAAAGGCCGACAAGCCCGTGTAACCGCCGGGAGGGTTGCGACCTGTTACGTTTATTACGGAGTTACAGCGATTACGCAAAATTGGTGGCTGCAGTAGTCCGGTTTTGGAGGATCTTATGGATGGTATCGCGTTCCGCTTGAGTAAGTCGCTCGCCTCCTGCCTCCCTGTGATAAAATCAGAATTTATACTTGGATAAGTTATGACACCTGAGATCAAGGAAGCACAGACCGAAGCGCAGACGGAAAAAGAACGTTGGGAAGAAGAAACACTCGCGAGAGTATTGGACAAGATGCCGGAGCGAAAGAGGTCGTTCGAGGGGGTTTCGCTGGAGCCGGTCGAGCGGTTATATACTGAGGCCGACTCCGAAGGTATTGACGTCGGATTCCCCGGCGAGTATCCGTACAAGCGCGGCATCCACCCGACCGGTTATCGCGGCAAACTTTGGACGATGCGACAGTTTGCAGGCTTTTCTTCGCCTGAGAACACGAACGCACGTTTCAAATACCTGCTCGAACACGGCCAGACCGGCTTGTCCGTGGCTTACGATCTTCCTGCCCTGATGGGACTTGATGCCGACTCTCCATTGTCAGAAGGTGAGGTTGGTAAGTGCGGTGTCGCCGTTTCTTCGCTCGCCGATTTCGAAGTCCTTTTCGATGGTATCCCGCTAGAAGGCGTTACCGTTTCCCAAACGATCAATGCTCCCGCACCGATCTTCCTCGCGATGTACCTGGTAGTTGCTGAGAAACAGAAAGCTGACTTTACTAAGATCTCAGGAACCCTCCAAAACGATATCCTAAAGGAGTACATCGCCCAGAAGGAATGGATCTACCCGATAAAACCGGCAATGAAGCTGGTCATCGACACCTTCGAGTACTGTACGAAATTCGTCCCGAAATATAACCCGATCTCGATCAGCGGTTATCACATCCGCGAGGCCGGAGCGACCGCCCTGCAGGAGCTTGCCTTCACGCTTCGCGACGGCGTCGAATACGTTCAGTATGGCGTCGACCGAGGTTTGAATGTCGATGAGTTCGTCCCGCGCCTCTCGTTCTTTTTCAATGCTCACAACGATTTCTTTGAAGAGATCGCCAAATATCGTGCGGCCCGTGTGGTCTGGGCGCGGACGATGAAGGAACGTTTCGGGGCTACGAATCCTCGCGCATTGCAGCTTCGGTTTCACACGCAAACGGCGGGTGTTTCGCTCACCGTCCAGCAGCCCTTGAACAATATTGCCCGCGTCGCGATCCAGGCACTCGCCGGAGTGCTCGGCGGTACGCAGTCGCTGCACACCGACGCCTATGACGAAGCCCTCGCGCTTCCTACCGATCAGGCCGCACTTATCGCTCTCCGTACGCAACAGATCATCGCCGAAGAGACCGGCGTGGCAAACACGGTGGACCCGCTCGGCGGCAGCTACTACATTGAATCGCTAACCCAAAAGATGATCGACGGATGCTTTGATTATTTCGACAAGATCGACGGCTTCGGCGGCATGGTGGAGGCGGTCGAAGCTGGTTTCCCGCAGCGTGAGATCCAGGAATCCGCCTACCAGTACCAGAAGGCTGTCGAACGCGGCGAACAGACTATCGTCGGCGTCAACAAATACGCGATGGACGAAGAGATTCACAAGACCGACATCCTGCAGATAGACGAAACCGTCCGCGACCACCAACTCGAACGCCTCGAACGCGTCAGGTCCACCCGCGACAACGGTGCCGTCACAACCGCTCTCGATAAACTAAAACTTGCCGCACAGCATAACGAGAACACGATGCCGCTCATCATCAACGCCGTTGCTGTCTATGCTACCGTCGAAGAGATCTGCGTCGCCCTTCGTGACGTTTACGGCATATATGAGGAACCAGCGTTCTGATCTATGTACTTGCTCGTATCGCTATCGCTATATTTATTGGTGTTTACATCGATTTACTCGATGGCCATGTCGCCGTTCGTAAGTCTTCGATATGCCGATAGCCGCGATGACCGATTTGCTTTTCTAGTGGGGACGAACTTTTGGAACCTCATTCTGATCGCAGTGGCTTTGTACCTGATAAATGCACTAGATAGCGAACAATTTGAACCGATCGCTATCCTTCTAGTTTCGGGACTTCTTACCGTGATCGATCTTGGAATAACGCATTGGAGTATAAGAATACTTATTACGCCAAGTGGCTAGAGTGTGCCCCTTCTAACTAGTACCATCAGAGCTACTTCCCATAACTCACCCTCCAGATCTTGTTAGCACCGTCGTCGGTGATCAGGAGAGAGCCGTCGGAATTGACCAGCAAGCCAACCGGTCGGCCCCAGACCTCGTTCGAATTTTCGTCCGGCAGCCAGCCCGAGACAAACGTTTCGTATTGATTCCCGACCAGCTTTCCTTTATTGAAACGAATGCGGACGACCTTATAGCCCGAGAGTTTGTGCCGGTTCCATGAACCATGAAATGCGACGAACGCGTCGTTGTGATATTCCTTTGGAAACATCTTGCCTGTGTAAAACTGAATTCCGAGTGCAGCAACGTGGGACTGAAAAAGAACGTCGGGAACTAGAGACTTCTTCACATGTTCGGGCGATTCGCCTTTGCGACGCGGGTCCTCGATCTGGCCAATGTAGGAATAGGGCCAGCCGTAAAAGCCGCCCTCTTTGACCGAGGTCGCATAGTCGGGCACGAGATCGTCTCCCAAACCGTCGCGCTCGTTGACGGCGGTCCATAGGTCGCCCGTTACCGGATTCCAGGCTAAGCCGATCGGGTTCCTCAGGCCTGACGCAAAGATCCGGTGGTTCTTGCCATCGGGATCGTAAACCGAGATCGCCGCTCGGCGAGGATCTGCCTCAACACTAACGTTCGTTGCCGACCCGATCGAGACGAACATCTGCTTGCCGTCTTTCGAAAACAGGATGTTTCGCGTCCAATGCTGGTTATAGCCGCCGGCCGTCAGCTCGACCAACTTTTCCGGCTCGCCTTCAGCTACCGTCTGGCCGGGCTTGTATTTGAAACGAACGATAGAATCGGTGTTCGCAACGTAGAACCATTCCTTGTGAAACGCCATTCCGAAAGGCTGCGACAGCTTGTCTGACCAAACGAAGCGGTCGTCCGCAACGCCGTCTTTATTCTTATCTCGGAGAACGATGATCGAATTCGCCCGCGAATCAGCTACGAATACATCTCCATTCGGAGCAAGTGCCATCCATCGCGGATATCGAAAGCCGCCTTCGGCAAAAACGTTGACCCTGAACCCCTTCGGAACTATCAGTTTCGCACCAGCGGGCATTGCGACCTGCCGCGAAGGACGCCTCGCACTCTCCGTGTGAAATGGCGGCGGAAGCTTTGCCGGATCGTAAGAATGGATGGGCATCTTGTCCAACTCCACGATCTGCGGCATTCGCGACCTAGCCTCAGCGGCCTTCTCCGGGGCCTGGCCGAATGATCCTCCCGCGGCAAACACCACAAAGGCTACGATGGAAAAGACCAATTTGGTACAATTAAGGTTCACAATAACTCCTTTTGCGATCTGATTATGGCGTTGTCCAATACAAAGAATAATCGCTCCAAATGGGAAAGTTCAAGAACGCTTGGCCGCGCCGGCGAACGCGTCGCCGCCGATCACCTCGTTGAAAATGGTTATCGTCTGGTGGTTCGTAACTTCAGAACACCGATCGGAAGAAACAGCGTAGGTGCTGCCGTAACTGGTGAGATCGACATCGTAGCTCTTGAACAAGACGTACTGTGTTTTGTGGAAGTCAAAACTAGGAGTTCCGATGAATTTGCCGGCCCGCTTGCAGCCGTTGATCTAAGAAAGCAGCGTCAGATAATCAGAACTGCCAGAGTGTACCGCCGGATATTCGCCCTTCGCAATGTAAAGTTTCGATATGACGTCGTAACGGTATTGTTAACGGATGCAGATAAGCCCGTCATCAGCCTCGCACGGGGCTATTGGACAGAAGCAAAATTCAAGAAACGTACCTGGTCGGGCGATCTTTGGTACGAACATTGAACTATTGGCGAGAACTCGCCGTATGACTCCACTTGCTGCGTGATTTATCCGATAAAGAAAGATATGGAGAGACGAATTATGAAACGGTTAGCTATTTTTCTAGGCCTCTTCGTAGGCCTCGTAGCATTTACTATCTCAACAGCGGCTCAGCTTCCTCCGCTGATCGATCGTGACATTTTTTTCGGCGACCCGGAATATGCAGGTGCCCAGATATCGCCTGACGGCAAATATATTTCTTTTATTCGCCCGTTCAAGGGAACGATGAACGTCTGGGTCAAAGGCTTCAGCGAGCCGTTCGATGCCGCAAGGCCGCTGACCGCAGATACCCGCCGTCCGGTCCGCTCATATTTCTGGTCCCGAGACAGCAAGTTCATTCTGTTCGTCCAGGACCAGGGCGGCGATGAGAACTTCAATGTTTATGCCGTTGACCCGACCGCAAAACCCGCGGCGGGTGCTGACGTCCCGCCGGCACGCAATATTACGGACATGCAAGGCGTTAGGGCAATGCTTTACGCAGTACCCAGATCCGATCCCGATGCTATCTTTGTCGGCCTCAACGGGCGCGATAAGGCGTGGCACGACCTGTACAAGGTTAAGATATCGACTGGCGAGCGTACTTTGATAATGGAGAACCGCGATCGCCTGCAGGGAATGATCTTTGACAACTCGGACAAGCTTAGGCTCGCGGTAAGATCAGCCCAGAACGGCGACACGGAATTTCTCCGCATCGGTGCGGACGGAAAGACTGCGAAGATATACGACTGCAATGCGTTTGAAGATTGTGCCCCGCTTCAGTTCCACAAAGACAACAAAAGGATCTATGTTTCGACCAATAAGGGTGATGATATCGATCTGGTAGGGCTCGTCCTGCTCGACGTGGAAACCGGCAAAACGGAGTTGGTCGAAAGCGACCCGTTGAAAAGGATGGACCTCGGCGGCGTGAGGTTCTCAGAGGTAACGAACGACATCATCGCAACTGTTTATCCCGACGACCGGAACCGGACCTACTTCAGGGACAAGCGATTTCAGGACGATCACGAAACGATCAAAAAGCGCCTAGGCGATCGCGACATCACCTTTCAATCATCGACCGCCGACGAATCTAGATGGGTCATTTCCACTTTCAGCGACGTCGATCCGGGCACGGTCTGGGTCTATGACCGAAGGAACAAGAATTTGACCGCTTTGTATCAGGTTCGTGAGAAGCTCGACCGAAAGGCGCTCGCTCCAATGACCTCGATTAGGTACAAATCGTCGGACGGGCTTGAAATACAGGCATACCTGACGCTGCCGAAGGGCGTCGAGGCAAAGGGGCTGCCGCTTGTCGTAAACCCGCATGGCGGCCCTTGGGCACGGTCATCCTGGGGGTACAACACGTATGCCCAGTTTCTGGCAAACCGCGGTTACGCCGTTCTCCAGCCGAACTTTCGCGCTTCCACAGGCTACGGAAAGCGCTTTCTCAATGCCGGAAACAATGAATGGGGCGAAAAGATGCAGGACGATATCACGTGGGGCGTGAAATACCTGATCGAGAAAGGGATCGTCGATGCAAAACGGGTAGGCATTATGGGCGGCAGCTATGGCGGATATGCGGCCCTGGCCGGCGTCACATTTACGCCGGATGTTTATGCGGCGTCGGTCGCGATCGTGCCGCCCTCGAATCTGCAAACGCTGCTCGATTCCATCCCGCCGTATTGGGAAGCGATCCGCGAAACCTTTTATAAGCGAATGGGCGATCCGCGAACCCCGGCCGGACTTGCGCAGATGAAACGGCAATCACCCCACGCCCACGCTGATAAGATCAGGACGCCTTTGATGGTGGTGCAGGGAGCGAACGACCCGCGCGTGAAACAGCGTGAATCGGACCAGATCGTTGTCGCACTTCGCGACCGCAACTACCCGGTCGAATACATTCTCGCTCCTGACGAGGGCCATGGTTTTGCAAGGCCTGTAAATAACATGGCAATGATAGCGGCGGCAGAAAAGTTTCTTGCCAAACATTTGGGCGGCCGGTATCAGGAATCGATGCCGCCCGACGTGGCAAAACGGCTTTCCGAGATCACTGTTGATGTAAAAACGGTGAAGGTCTCTGACCCGGGAACATCGGCTTCCGTCGGTCCGGCGGCCGCAGGCCCGGCCGCGAATGTAAGTGGTAATTGGATCTGGACCGTCGATGCGGGCGGCCAATATATTGACCTTGCGATAGAAATAAGACAGAACGGGGCGGAGTTTGTCGGCTCGATGGCATCGGGCGTCGGGAACGGCACGATCGAGAAAGGCAAAATCGCCGGAGATAAGGTAACGGCCACTTTGCAGGCCGACGTTCAGGGCTCGCCGACAACCATCGCCGTGAGCGCCAAGGTCGAAGGTGACAAAATGTCCGGCACGCTAGACGTTCCGGGTATCGGTATCGTCTCTTTTACGGCGGTGAGAAATAAATAACCCCCCGATTAAACTCGAGCCGGGCCAAGCTAATCTGTAGCCCGGCTCTTTTGCGCATTGTCTCCATCCAAAATACGTCACCATTCGTCTGCGTGATCGACCCAGTACCGATCAGGTACTATTTTCATGGATCTAGCGTTTACTTCTGGGAACTGATGCATCGGTTAGAACAACAAAGTCGCCGAGATCTGCATGTTTAGCCTTGTCAAAGTTCTTGAAGTTTTCCTCGTAACGCATTGTGATCACTACCGCTTTGGATCGTGGTGAGTAATTGAGAAGATGCTCGACCGTCCCTAGCCGGTAGGCGGTGTGGAACCCGCCGTTCAGATGTATGACCAGTGCGCCTTTGTTGCGTTCCAATCCTTGAGAGATCCAATACGCCATCGTAGCGTCCCACAAAGACTGCGAACTTAAAATATTGTCGAGGCCCATGCTCGCCTCGGCGCTAGAACCCATTAACTCCTTGAACCTTCGAGAATATTCTGCCGATGCTTCTGCATAAGGCAGCGGCGCAAGAAAGGCCTTGGCATCCCGGGAAAGACCGTCAAGTTTCACCCGCCCCCCTCGTGATACCATGTTCACGTATCTTCTCGGAGCATTTGCGGCGATAACCTGCAGGCCCTTCTCCTTAGCCAACTCTACCAGCGGCCTGTAATCGGTCTTGTAATTTCCCCAAGGCCTCGAACTTAACAAGAAATGATTCTCAGTGATCAGCGATGCCAAATATTCGTCAACGACTATCTGAACGTCCCTTTCGAACATTTCAAGCGACAAGATCACCTTTCTTTTTGGCGAGTAACGCTCGACGATCCTCCGAAAAGCCTCCGCCTGAATAGCGTGGGCGACGGCATCATCATGATACTCGCCAAAAAACAGGACATCGGCTCCGGCCGCCGCTTCGATGATCTCATTAAATGATGAGGGCGAAGCCTTCCCGTTGAAGACACTGAACTGATCTTCGGAAAATGGGATCTGTCCGAAAATGGTAGTGGTCATGGCAGCCAAAAAAAGTATTCCTCTAAATAGACCGATCATTCTTACAGATTAGCAATTCTGCCGAAGTAGGCGAAGCAGCCTTGAACAAATTATTTGTGCCTCGCGTTCGAATATCAAACAGAAGATCGTTTCGAAAACAAGCGCGGCTCGGCCGGCCCCGCCGGATACATTATCAAGCAATGCCTTAGGCGAGCCAGTATAAGTGGGCTGATCAGGAGACTTGAAATTCTCGGCAACTTTTCGGCACGAATTTTGCGTCAAAACATAGCAAACGGCTGTCAAGCCGCCTGCAATGATATGGGTAGTGTTATTGCCTTAATAACCTAATATGCGGCCGGGTTTGGCAATTACCGACCGCTGATACCCATCTTCATTCCTCCTTAGCTCCGTCTAGTCCACGGAGCTTTTTTCTTTACTGCCATGAATATCGATCTGCAAAGGCTAGGGGAAACGGCCTCGTGTCAGCGCGGTTCAGCGATAAAGTCTATCCCGGCGGCGTCTTCAGCCATTGTCACGATCCTCGCAGGAACATCAAATATGAACCGTTTTCCACTAACGCTGATCACGTAAGTTTGTCCTGCAGTTAATCCATCAATGCGGAAGAAGCCAAAGGCGCCGGTTATGGCAATTCTTGGTGATGAAAGGCCCCCTCCAACCGCCGCAACTTGTATCCCTCTTACTCCCCGCCCATCTGCCAGCGTTACCCGTCCGCTGACCGAGACCTCCGCAGCCGTCGGAACAGACTGAACCTCGTCTGCACCTATATCGGGCAACGCGTTGAACGGCCTTGGCTGCCCGTCGAAATCCACAGCGACACCGATATCGATCCCAGCGTTTATCGCTGGATTATTTCCGCTGACATTGAGATGAAGATCATCCTGCGACACGAAAATGTTGGGCAGATTAAAGGGGCCGAAACCCGACGTGTTACCCAACGAATTAGTGTCTCGCGACGGAAGGCCGGCCCGCCAGGTATCGAAGTTGACCGGATTAGCAAACCCGGAATTGGAAAGATCGAAGAAGTTCGGAGGAGTTGTACCGGTCCCAATAAAGATATTATAGTCCGAAGACCATGAACCAACGCCCTGTGCCTGGTCGCCTGCAGCAAAATGATTGCCGTTTCCCGACCGGGCGTTGAAGAAGAGGTTTCCGAGCAGGGCAACGGAACCGATATCGCCGTTCATTCGCCGGTAGGCCCATGTATTCCCCCCTAGCGAAGTTCCTCCTATCAGAATGCTGTTGTAGAACAAGTTTATGGAGGAATTCACCGTATGGCGTATGCCTTCAATGTTGTTAGCAGTATCGCCGGCGGGTACGATGGAAACCATATTATTCTCGATGAGGACGGAATGTGTCGGCTCACTCACATTCGCACGGATCCCGGTAAACAGTGCTGCGGCTCCAGTTATGTTCCTGACGCTATTTCGCGTTATCGCTGCCGAACCGGAATTGCCGTTCGCAGCCGCGTACGAGATCCCGGTAAAGGCAACGGCATTATCATGTTCGCGAATGACATTCTGCGAGATAACGTTAGTCCCGGTATTGCTGCCGGTGAACACGATCCCTGAGGTCTCATCCCTTTGGTCTGTCTGAAAAATAAGGTTCTGCCTCACTGTGGTCGAATTGGCGTTCGACACGCTGATAGCCGTTTGATCGAAATTGAAAAGTGAGTTGTTCTGGACTATCGTGTTCTGATTTTTTGGACCCGTCGAGCCGTTAACTAATACGAGCCTTGAGGGCACGCCGTTCAGGTCCGATCGGTCGCGAATAGTGTTGTCAACAATCGAATTGTTATTGTTCCCCGTAGTAGCGCCAGTTGATATCCAAACGACCCCGCTGGTCGTATTCTGACCCTCTATCAGACAATTCAAAAGCGAATTGTTCACCGCATCATTCAGAAAGCGGAAAGTTGCACCGCTGCCTGTATTTCTGATGGTAAGACCCAGCGGGCCAAACGCAAGGCCGCTGAATGTAACGCGATCAGCACCATTCAACGCGATTAGAGCTGTAGGGCTGCTTCCCGAAATGATCCTCGCTCCGCCAGATGCCTGCACGAAGATCGTGTAACCGCCAGTGCCCGTTTCATTTAGCTGCCCCAAGGCGTGAGTGCCGGTCTCGGCAGTCAGGTTGCTAGTAATGTTTACGACCGTATTGCCGCTGACAGTCCCCGAATTCATCAACTGAAACAGGCCGCCGTCATTTGTCAGCGAAGTAATGACCTGACCCGTGCCGACACTTATCGGGCCGGAGAAATCAGACGGCTGGATACCGTAAGAATTCAAGGGCGGAGGTGTGCTTATACTGTTCACATTAGCCGCAACGACACCGCCCGGCACCGATGAGATATTCCCGGCAGTATCCTGTGCTATCACGAAATATCCAATGGTATCGCCGACCGAAACGCCGCCGATCAGGGCGTTGTTTATCGTACAATCCCAAGCTCCGCTTTGGGCATTTCCCGACGCGAGAACGCATTGCGTTGTAAGAAAGGGCCCGGAATTCTTTCTAAAATAAACTCGAGGCACGAACGCTCCCGAAGCCACGCCCACCGCGTCCGAGATCGTAGCTGTAAGAACTCGATTTGCCGTGCTTTGGGTGCTGCCCAACGGGGCATAGCTGATGGACGGCGGCGTTGTGTCGCCGCTGGTAACGGTAAAATGGATCTGGTCAAACTCGGCGGCCGTTACCGCAGCGGCACCGGTAGTGTGCTGGGCAGCAACGCCTATATAGCCCCCGTTTGCGGGCACGAGCGAATTATTCGTTCCCGTACCCTGACCCAGAGAAGCGTTGGCGGCATTAGGAACATCGTTCGCGGTCGCCCCGGTTCCGGACGCTGTCGGCAAGGCTGAGGTGAAGATATTCCACTCCCCCGTCGTGCTTCTGGTAACACGTATCAAAAGTCCCCAATCTGTAAGTCCGTTATCGATCGAGTTAGCCGTTGTGATCACGGTGGTGTTTACCGCTCCGTCAACGATGTACTCTAGCCGGATCTCGTCACCGCCCGTGTCATCGCCCAACGAAATGCGGTAGCCATCGACAGTGGCGGACAAAAGGTCAGCCTCGGTGGCGTAAAGCCAAAAGAATTGTCGATTCGCGGCAGTAAGGGCCTGGCCACGTCTGCCCAAAAAGAACCCCCATTCTTGGGAATTACCCCAAACCGTGATCTGGCTGCTTAAGTAATCTGTTTGATTAACTGCCGGAGCCGAAAGCCTGAGCGTATTAGAGCCAACGGCACCTGGGCCTGCATCGCTGTTCGACACAATTTGAAAGCTTGCCGGACTTCCACCCCACGGCGGACTGAACAGGAAATCGCCATCACTGAAGGAATCATACATGGTCTGCGAGAACGCAAATGATGGGGCCGCGAGTGCGATCAAAGCGAGGAAGGCCAAGCGGAGAGGCAGTGTCATACCAATTCCAATGCGATTAACAAAGCTTAGTGTGGGGATTTGAATCGAAATTGTAAGTCGTAAGCGGCGTTCAAGTCAAAATCACAGTTTTCACAAAGTCTCTTAAACAACAGGTCGGCTCGGACCAGCAACCTGCGGAGGGTTCGACGTGGTTAGCGGGCTAAATTTTCTTTGGCGCCGCCATGCCGGGTTCTGACACTTTTTGTCAGCCGCACTTTGCCAAATTGTGTTAACCGAAGCGGTCCTGCGGCGTGCAATTGGTTGGCCCAGCTAATTCATACAAAGCTGCAAGCATCTGAAAACAGGCACTTTATAGCCGCTCTTTCGGTGCAGTACCGCTTTGGCACGGGTCTTGTTATAGCCATTGCAGCCTGGGAAAGGTGGATAGAAAACTTCTTTAACTTCAGGAGCTAGTGAATTAGAAATGAAAAATCAGAAAGGTTTCTCGCTTATCGAATTGCTGATCGTCGTTGTTATCATCGGCATCATCGCAGCCATCGCTATCCCGAACCTGCTTGCGGCACGCCGCTCGGCAAACGAAGGTTCGGCCATCTCGTCGCTTCGCACGCTTCACGGTGCTCAGATGACCTACGCAGCTACCTCGGGTAACCAGCAGTTCGCCGGTGTAACGGCGGGCGGCGTTCCGGGAGCCGCAACGGTTGTGCCGCTTGAGCAGCTTAATGATGTCAACCTCATCGACTCGGTCCTCCGCACCGGTACGAAGAGCAACTACAACTTTGCCGGTGAGCGCGGACTCGGTACCGCAGGTGCTGCCGGTACGCCTGCAGTCTTCTATTTCTCGGCAAACCCAACCTCAACGAGCGGTTTGACCCAGACGGGTACCCGACGCTTCGGTGTTGACACCCCCGGTGTGATCGTAGTGGACGCAACGGCTGCTTCGCTCGGTACGGTGTTTACAGCTGCTGCCATCACGACTTGTCAGACGGCACCTGCTGCTTGCGCTCCTTTGGCGAACTAACTTCGTAGCTTCTCAGAGAAGCATGCTGGGCAGGAGACCTTCGGGTCTCCTGCTTTTTTGCGTTCTGAAATTCTTATCGATATCGGATCGCTGTTCCGTCGTAAGCGTTTCACGCTATTAAAAAAAGATCAGCATTCAAGACGGCCTATTCCCCTCCATGCGTTCGTTCTCGCGGTTCTAATGGGGGCTTGCCATTGCCTTTCTGGTTTCGCGTATTTAGCATTGAGCTTCCTTTGTGACTTTGCCTGGAACATCGTTATTTCATTCGAAGTACATTGCATCCGGTGATAAAAGGTCAGCTTAACGAAAAGCCCGCTAATGCCAGAGAGAACTATCGTCAAACGCACTGTCCCTCTGATGATTCCGCGTTCAATTAGAATTGATCATCGGTCAATCTGACCGGCTCGAATGATCCCATCCTCTTTTGGCGACTCTCTCTAAGCCTTTTCTTTACAAGAGTTGCGATACGCTAACGGCTTTGGCACGGCCATTGTATTAACAGAGAGTAGGAGAGGCGGGCCGAAACAAGTCGAAGCTAACCGGGCCCGCCGGAAAGATCATGAAAGGACAGAAAGGATTTTCTCTTATCGAGCTTCTCATAGTGGTGGTGATCATCGGCATCATTGCCGCCATCGCTATACCGAACCTTCTGGCGTCTCGACGCTCCGCCAATGAAGGTTCGGCAATTTCCTCGCTTCGGACGCTGCACGGCGCACAGCAGACTTATGCCGCAACTCTCGGCAACCAGCAATTCGCCGGCATCACTATGGCCGGTGTCCCGGGAGCACCTGGAACCGATTCGCTTGCGCAGCTCGCCGCCGCAAACCTCGTCGACAGCGTACTTGGCAGTGGGACCAAGAGCAACTACAACTTCCAGGGCGAGCGCGGCTTTGGAACGGCCGGAATAGCCGGAACCCCCGCAGTCTTTTATTTTACGTCGGTACCAACGTCAGGTTCTGGCCTTACGCAGACCGGAACGCGGCGATTCGGCATCGACACCGCCGGCGTGATCGTCACGGACCCAACGCTCGGTTCCCTCGGTTCATTTTTGACATACAACGAGATACAAACCTGCCAGACAGCACCAGCAGCCTGCGCACCGCTGTCTAACTAACATACAGTTTGCCCGCCATAACCTCCGAGCTGAGGCTGCCCTGACCGGCAGCCTCTTCCTGTTTTAGGTTACCCCTTACGGGCGCGTTGGCAAGTTGTCAATTTTACGTATCACTTCTCAGCCATCCAGGCAATTGTGTTATAATTTGCTTCGGCATTCCTTGCCGTGTTCGGTATCATCTTCACTTTTCGGATCTCGTAAATTCGCCTTAAATGGATCGGAGCCTGCATAGGATCTTCAGCGTTGCCAAGAACGCCTTTCGCGAGGCGGTGCGCGACCGCGTGCTTTATAACCTCGTCCTTTTCATGCTGCTCATAGTCGTTTGTGCGATCCTGCTCGGCGATCTGACGGATGGTCAAGAGGCACGCACGATAGTTAACATTGGCCTGACGGCGATGCTCTTTTTCGGCACGTTCATCGCTATATTTGTTGGCGTCGGCCTCGTATCGAAAGAGATAGAGAAACGCACCGTGTTCGGCATCTTTGCCAAACCGGTCCGCCGATGGGAGTTTCTTGTAGGAAAGTATCTCGGCCTTTGCGCGACGCTGCTGGTAAACGTACTTGCGATGGGCGCAGGAATATCGCTGGCCCTGATCATCGCAAGCGGCGGCAAGTTTGCCGGCACGATCTGGGGAAGCGTTGCTCTGATCTATCTAGAACTGACTATTATCACGGCCGTTGCAATCACGTTTTCGACATTCTCAACGCCTTCGCTTTCGGCGTTGCTGACGTTCCTGATCTTCATCATCGGGCATCTGAGTTCATCGCTGCTGGAGCTGGCCCGCGGACTCGGCTCTGAATTGGCGAAGTTCGTTTTTGGAGCGATCTATTACCTGCTGCCGAACCTGGCGCATTTCAGCTTTCGTACTGAGGCAGCAAACGGCCTTGTCCCCTCGGCAGCAATGCTTGCAGGCGGCGTGGCCTATACCGTGGTCTATGTATCGACACTTTTGATAATTGCCTCGGTAGTATTCAGCCGACGGAATTTCAAGTGAGGCCGTTGTTTTGTTCGCTGAAGCATCCAGCCTGCCTATGATCAGAAAAAGCTCAGATCTGATACTTTCTATCGCCGCCGTCGCAGTCGGATTCGCGGCCGTTTTCGGTCTGAGCACATTTCTCGAAAGGAATCGCGTTACGCTGCCCGAAGATTACTTCGATTCCGACCTCTCGCTTGAGGGACGGCGTCTTAAGGGGTTTGCCCTCGGCACGGAAGGCCTTTTGGCAGACTGGTACTGGATATGGTCGCTGCAGTATATCGGGGACAAACTCGCAAAGACCGACCTCGAATACATCAACGTTGAAGACTTGACGGTCCTGCAGCCGCGCCTTCTCTATCCGCTTCTCGATAACGCCACGGACCTCGACCCGAAGTTTATGGCAGCCTATACCTATGGTGCGATGGTCCTGCCCGCTATCGACAAGCAGCAGGCCATCGCGCTTACGGAAAAGGCCGTGGCGAACAATCCGCAAAACTGGCGAATGTATCAATATCTTGGCTACATTTACTGGCGGATGGCGGAATATGAAAAGGCCGCGGCCGCTTACGATCGAGGTTCTGAGATCGAAGGTGCTCCACAGTTCATGAAAATGATGTCGGCCTCGATGAGAACGCGCGGCGGCAGCCGTGAAACCGCTCGTGCGATGTATCAGCAAATGTATGACGAGGCGCAGGACCAGCAAACACGGGGCAATGCTGAGTTTCGATTGAACGAGATCGACTCGTTAAACGAGCGCGACGCATTGAATGCTGTACTCAGCCGAGTTAGATCGGTCTCCGGGCGCTGCCCCTCTTTTCGTGAGATCCTGGGTCAGTTGAGTCAGGTCGAGCTTCCGGATGGCCGCGATCTTCGGATAGACGGGAATGGCAACATCGTCGATCCGACCGGCGTTCCGTATCTTCTTGATCGTGACACATGCGAAGCAAAGATCGATGCTGCACGGTCAAAGATGCCTCCTATAACTAACTAAAATGGATACTGTAATAGAGATAACCGGTTTGTCTAAGGACTACGAGACCGGATTCTGGCGTAAGAGGAAGGTCAGGGCTCTTGACGGCTTGACCCTTTCTGTCGTTGGTGGACAGATCTTTGGATTCCTCGGCGGCAACGGAGCTGGGAAAACGACCACTATCAAGATCCTCATGGGACTTTTGTTCGCGACAGAAGGTACGGCAAAAATTCTTGGCCGCGATATCTCGGATGTATCGATGCACCGCGAGATCGGCTATTGCCCTGAAAATCCATACTTCTACGACTACCTGACCGCCTTCGAGCTTATGAATTATATGGGCGAACTTTTTGGCCGAAGCCGAAGTGAGCAAAAAGATACATCGGCGGGGCTTCTGACAAAAGTAGGTATCGAGGAGAAGGACTGGGATCGCCAATTAAGGAAATTCTCGAAAGGTATGCTTCAGCGAGTTGGCCTGGCCCAGTCGCTGGTCAACGATCCAAAGATCGTCTTCCTTGATGAGCCCATGAGCGGCCTTGATCCGATCGGCCGCCGGGAGATCCGGGAGCTTATCGCCGGTCTTCGTTCAGAAGGAAAGACGGTATTTATGTCCACACACATTCTGTCTGACGTCGAGGCACTCTGCGACCGTGTCGCCATTCTTCGCGGAGGCCGGCTGGCGGCGACCGGAGAGCTCTTTGAACTTCTCGCGCAGCGCAGTGAAACAAGAGCTTTCGAGATCATTGCTGCGGGAATATCAGAGGCCGCGTTGAACGATTCTCTACCCTTGGGCGTAATGAACCTGAGCCAGAAGGCAAGCGGCCTGAGTATAGAAGTAACGTCAGAATCAGAAGTGGAGTCTGTTCTCCGGATCATCCGCGATAATGGGGGTAAACTGCTCTCCGTCCAGCCGGTCAATCAGTCGCTTGAGGAATATTTTGTAAAGGAAATTTCAGTCGGGCAAAGCGGGAATTAGATCGAGATCATCTCCGCAAAGTCTTTCGGTATTCCGGTGCGGCTTTGTCCGTCACTCAGCCTTCAAAGCGACCACCTTCCAACGAATATTCGCCCGATCAGCTTTCGAATCAAAACCCTCGAGGGCGAGCGTTACCGGCTGTATCACTTCACCCGGCCCAAGCGGACCGAATCGCTCCGGAATTACAAGGACATTTTTGTCTTTGACGATGTTATTCTGCTGATCGATGACGGCCGCGTTCACCTCAAGGATCGTGATGGTGCGCGTTCCGCGGTTGCGGATGCTTCCCGAAATGTACATCGATATTCTGCCCAATCCGGTCGGTGATTCGACCGTGCGATCAAGATCGGTCGCGATAATAACATCCCTCGTAAGTTCTGCGAACTCGGGCGAACCCTCTCGCAACGCCTGCTGCAGGATCGCCGCACGACGGTCCTCAGCAGGCGGCCGAAGCGAGATGATGGCGATTACAGCGGAAATGGCCGCTAGCCCGATCAACCCTCCGACAAGGTATCCCTTATTGACGCCCTTTTCTTGGCGCTCTTTTTCTTCTAGTATCGATCCCATCGCCTAGGCAGCCACCGCTTTTAGACAACTCTTTTGGCAGAAAGTTCCTTTAGGTTATCATTTTAGTATCGAAGCAAAAAGCTCCAAATTGCCGGTCCCTGCTTACGCCGATGTTGCCTTGCCCATCCCTCTTCGTCGTACATTTACCTATCGGCTGCCCACGACCTTCAGAAATGAGGCTATTTGCGGCCAACGCGTACTTGTGCCCTTTGGTAAACGAGAAATTACCGGCTATATCATCGATCTTCAGGAGGAACTTGATCCACAACTCGGCTTGGAAGAAACCGGGTTGAAAGAGGTCGTCGAACTACTAGACGACAAACCACTGCTTACACCTGAAATACTGGAACTTACAAGATGGGCGGCAGAATATTACGCGGTTTCCTGGGGCGAGATGTTGAAAGCTTCTTTGCCGGCTGGAATAAATTCTCGGTCTGAAAGGGTGTATTTAGCCAATGATGCGGGCAGAATGGCGGTTACCGTAGCGGCTGAAAAAGGACCCGCAAGATATGAAGTACTTCGATTCCTTCTGGACAATGGAGAAACGACTCAGACTGAATTGGAAAAACGATTTGGAGAGAGAGCCGTTAAGCGCATTCTCCGTGAGTTGGCCGCGGCCAAGCTGATAGATGCCTCGACCCGCACCCAGGCTTCCCATGTGAAGCCCAAAAAGCGCAAGGCCGTTCGCCTTATCGCATCCTCGTCCCCGGATGAAAAGCCATTTACCGATCAACAAAAACGCGTCGTAGAAACACTCGAAAATAACGGTGGCGAGATGCTGTTCACCGAACTGATCGATGCGGCGAATGTCGGTGCCTCACCCATTTCGTCGCTCGCGCGAAAGGGAATAGTCAAGGTTCATCTTGCTGACGTGCGACGCGACCCGCTGGCTGAGGCTGAAATCCCGCCAATTTCTGAGATCGAGCTAAGCCGCGAACAGCAAAGTGCACTTGATGCGATCGGATCGGCGGTGGAGGCCGGCAGCTACAAGGCATTTCTACTCCACGGTATAACTGGAAGCGGCAAGACCGAAATATACATTCGGGCAATGAAGACGTGCCTTTCGGCGCGCAGATCAGCCTTGATGCTCGTGCCGGAGATAGCCCTTACCCCGATCTTCTCACGACGCCTTCGATCTGTCTTCGGTGACGAGGTTGCGATTCTACACTCAGAACTGTCTCCGGGTGAGAGATTTGATGAGTGGCATAGGATCAGGTCAGGTGAAGCACGGGTCGTAATAGGGACAAGGTCGGCCGTATTCGCCCCTATGTCCAACCCTGGGCTAATAATCGTGGACGAAGAACACGACGGCTCTTTTCGACAGCACGAATCGCCATTCTACAGCGCACGTGACACCGCCGTGATGCGGGCAAATCTCTCGGGAGGTGTCGTCGTATTGGGTTCGGCGACACCTTCGCTCGAAAGCTTTGAAAACGCCCGGGGCGGTAAATATCAGTATCTTAAGCTGCAAAACCGTCCGTGGAACCGACCTCTAGCAAAGGCTGAGCTTATCGATATGCGAGAGGTCTTTCGGAAAGCGGGTAAGGACGTCACTGTCTCGCCAAAACTTATTGAGGCTATCAAGGAAACACGTTCAAAAGGTGAACAATCAATGATCCTTCTGAATAGGCGCGGATTTTCCCAATTCGTACTTTGCAGATCATGCGGCGAGAGTCTCCGTTGTGTAAACTGCGACATCACGCTTACTTATCATAAGAGCGACCCCAAGTTGGTTTGCCACTATTGTGGTTTTCGGGCGGCGGTGCCGACGAAGTGTCCGTTCTGCCAGAGCGAATTTCTGTATTTCATCGGCCGCGGTACCGAGCAGCTGGAACAGATCCTGAAAAAACTCCTTCCCGGGCTGGATATTGCCCGCATTGACCGTGACACAATGGCACGCAAAGGGGAAATGGCAAGGAGATTGCTGGCGTTTGACCGAGGCGAGATCGATATGCTCGTCGGTACCCAGATGCTCGCCAAAGGGCATGATTTTCACAACGTAACGCTTGTCGGCGTGATCTCTGTCGATACGGGACTTGGGCTTCCGGATTTTCGATCTGCCGAACGCACGTTTCAGTTGTTGACGCAGGTTGCCGGACGAGCAGGCCGCGGCGAACTTGCCGGCCGAGTACTGATCCAAACTTATTATCCAGAACACTACGCGTTACGATATGCGGTCGATCAGAATTTCGAAGGTTTCTTTGAGGTAGAAATGCGATTCCGCGAGCGTATGGCATACCCGCCGTATGTTGCCCTGGCGCTGCTACTGATACGCGGCAAAGATCTAGCTGAAGTAAACAAGACCGCCAGGATCGTCCGGGAAGGACTTGACGCTTCGAACCCACAAAAAAACTGCCGTATAATCGGCCCGGCACCGGCGTCGCTCGCCAGGCTAAGGGGCGAGCATCGCGTTCAAATTCTCGTCAAGAGCCCCAAGCGCAAAGATCTTCGCGAGACGATCGATCTCGGTTTGGAGAGGGCGGATGAGGCCGGTGCGGACCTGCGTCATGTTCACCTCGAGATCGATCCGGTCGATATGCTTTGATGAAGCCAGGCCGATCCGCCGTCCGCGATACCTAATTGACCGCCCGCGAGGCAAATTCAGCTTGTCGGAATTTTATCTGTGAATAGATCTCTGATAACGAGATCTTGCAGTTGATCGAGTCCAACGAGACCACATCGTCCCGTTCGTTATAAATTCGATAGAGCCATTGCTTCGCGTTCTGCCGGGCATAGTGTTCTACACGCATTTCGTCCTCCTTTAGCAGCAGGCATTCGCGGATGCACTCCATTTCGAGAAAGCTCTCGACCTTTTTTGTCTTATCCGCGGTATTAGTGGTGCTCGAATATATCTCGATCACTACTGTAGGATTGAGCAGGAGTTCCGAGGATGGATCGGCGAACCTAGGTTCGCCGCTGACATATACGATGTCCGGATAACAAACAAGATTATTAGCCAGCTTCACCCGCATATTGCTAATGTATATCTCGCATTTGTGTCCGTGCATCTTGCTGCCCGTAGCGACTGCCGTGTTCGAAACGATCAAATTGTGCCAGCGATTCGATCCCGAACGGGCGATCATTTTGCCGCCGCTTTGGTCGCCTCGGGCGTGACCGCGATCGGCCAACGGATGATTGTCAAGGGAAGGCTTCCTCTGTGAATGCTCGAGGCCTTTTTCACTCATAATTAAGTTGCTCCAGAATTTATTGCTTGCGGGCTCGTGACCGTGCGAATTGCAGGAGGCTTTGCTTGGGTTGCTTTCTCTGCTTAAATTAGTCTTGCATATCGTGAGCGCCTTTTTCAAGGACTATCTCTATGAAGCTTTCGGAGTTTGCGGATATCACCAGATCGACCATCGTAAGCGGCCCGCCTGACCTTGATATTATCGGTGTCGGCAGCCTGGAAACCGCCCGCGAGGGCGACGCGACCTTTTTGGCATCGCTGAAGTACGCTGGTTTGGCCGCCGCTACACAGGCTAGTGCGATCATCCTAAATGAAAAGGACGTGATAGACAGGCAAGACCTTGCGATTCTACGCTCAAAAGATCCTTACCTCGCATTTGCTCGCGGCTTGCGGGCTTTTCATCCGGAACCTGCTCTGATCGCGTTTCGACATCCGACGGCGGTCATTGATCCGTCCGCCTCCGTTGACGAATCGACCGAGATTCATGCGGGCGTTGCGATAGGTGGCGATTGCCGAATCGCGGCCGGCGTCAGGATCTTTCCGAACACGACTATTTATTCTGGCTCGAGGATCGGTGAGAACACCACCGTCCATTCGAACGTGTCCATCCGTGAGAACACCGAGATCGGTCGAAACTGTATCATCCACAACAATGTCTCGATCGGCGCCGACGGTTTCGGATTTGCAAAAGACGAGGAAAGGCATTGGCTGAAGATACCGCAAACGGGACGCGTTGTGATCGAGGACGATGTCGAGATCGGAGCCAACAGCGCCGTTGATAGGCCAACCGTCGGCGAGACTCGGTTGAAACGAGGCGTCAAGATCGACAACCTTGTCCAGATCGGCCATGCCTGCGTGATAGATGAAGACGCGTTGATCTGCGCGCAGACCGGGCTTGCCGGAAGCTCGATCGTGGGAAAGCGCGTCGTCCTTGCCGGTCAGGTAGGTGTTGCCGGCCACCTGACGATAGGTGACGATGTTTCGGTAACCGGACAATCGGGCGTGACAAAAAGCATCGAACCCGGCCGCTTTGTGTCGGGCCTTCCGGCTATCGACAATCGTGAGTGGCGCCGCCTTTCGGCCGCCTACCACCGGCTCGGCGATCTGGTCAAGACCGTCCGCGAACTGGAAAAACGTCTCGCTGGATCGGAAGGCCGCAAGGAAAAAGACCCGGTTGACGAGGCCACGACATGACTAGTGCTGACACGATCACAAAACCGAGACAGTAAACGTCGGCGTATGCCATTCACTCGTTTTCGTCCAGGCATCTGCGCTTAACCGAAGATCCTAGTCCTTACAAGCTTCTGCGCCCCACAGCATCCTTACTTTGCAGGCCGTTTGCGGGCCTACCCGGATCGGCGTCATCGGTTTTGCACCTTTATCGTGAAGATATTCGATCAGTCCATCGCCGGACACCATCATCTGCGGATACATTATTCCCATCGAATCATGATCGTGGTTCGGAACTTTTCCGCCGCTCGGCAGCAATCCATTGAGACCGCACGCATGTATGAATTCGTGAACCGTGATAACTTCCTTTTGACGGTTTGTCGCCCCTTTGACCTTGCCCGGCAAAAATATGACCGCGAAGAATATTTCCATCCGCTTAGCGTCCACAAGCGTTGATGCATGGCCATGGAGTTTCTCGGCATCGAAATTTGCCTTTGCAACATCGCCGTAATAGTTGTAGGTCTCGTTCCCGTTAGATAGCTTGACCACAATATTCGCCGATTTTTCCTCTTTCTCAGGCACAAGCTTCACGCCGAGCCCGAGATTGTTGAATGAATTAATAGCGTTGTTAACCGCCGCAGACCAATCCCCAGCCCGGTTATAGACGGTGAGCTGTCCGGTTTTCCTAATTCTTTTGAACCATGGTAGTGGCATATCGATCTCCGTTTCGTTCTCGAACGAGGTCGGGCCAAGCAGTACCCCCGTGCCGCAGGGCCCGAATCCTCGACAAAGCCGAACCGGCATCAAGCTCCTTCACTGTTGGACAAATAGCGAAAGCATCTCGGCCGCCGTCTCGGCAATTAAACGAGCACTACTTCGCCTTGTAGAAATAGTACTCCGTTGTATATGGCACGTCAGCCTGCTGGCCGATCACTTGACCAGGTTCAGTCGGTGCAAGGCCGCCCACGGTATTAACGCGTTGAATATACGTGGTATTGGCAAAAATGCCCGGACCTTCGGACGATACAACACCAAGCAGAAGCCACTGGATAGCCGACTTGTCGGGCGTGCAGCCCTCAAGACGAAACCCGACCACGCTGCTTCCGCTATTGCTCTCCCATGTCGGGCCTGCATAGTGTGTACCGACCAAACCGCGAAACTTCGGGCTTGCATAGAGGTTCGCTGTCGGGGCCACGAAAGCCCAATTCGTTCCTGTCCATCTATAGGTCTGTACGCCGATCGCGTACGTGTGATACGACACCCGGTTGCCCGCTGGCACCTGGATCGCCTCGCATCCTGCAGGTAGCTCCTGTTCGGAGTTCGGCCCTTGGGCTCGAACCTCGAGGTTCAACGATGTTGCGACGACCACTGAAAGAGCGATCGTCAGGAATGATGAATTATTTATGAACTGCATTTTTTTCTCCTTAGTTATGAATCAAACTGAGTTTTTCTGCGCACGGCCCCCACCCGTTTTCAAGGAACGGAGCGTCGTGCCCTTCTCTGCGTCAAGCAAAATTTCTCTCCGGTGGAACACTGGTCGTCCCGGCCCCGCCTGGCTCTTCACACGAATGGCCAGGCGGAACAAGACTGATCGATTGAGACAGCCGCTAAGCTTGCCTCATCCTCAGGCCATCGAATGACAGTGTGATCATTTCTTCGTGGCCATTCGACGTGGATACCGAGTCGATAAGCACGGACCTAAGCTGAAATATCACCGATCGCACCAAATGTCCTTTGCGATCCACCTTTTCGAGTGTCAGGACTGCTTCCTTGAAGTGTCGGCCGGCATGGCTCGCGCTAAAGAGGATCGGCGAAACGCTGTCGCGGCTCTTTGTGATCGACACCTCTCTGAACGTTACACTTCCCGGGCCGCCGCCGGCACCCGCGAAAGCACCTCTGGACGGTCCGCCTCCCCATTGAATATCCGAAAGCTCGATCTCGCCGATATGTCTCGGAGCGAATGATTCGCCCCGAACGCCGTGCAAGCCGAGGAAATATAGGTCATACATTTTTGCAAGTCCTCCTCCTTTATGGCGCTGCAAATCCGCTGATCGGATTTCCGTAGAATGCATCCGTCTTCCATGCGGCTGTGTCCCACTTCTCGGTCGTCCCCATAACCTTTGCAGGCAGAAGCAGCCGGTGATAGGGCAGGAAGATCTGGCTCGTGTACCCCGGTGCGACAAATTTGCCGTCCGGCCCGACCGTGAATGCAAGTTCCCTGATCTGGACACCGTTGCGAAAGATCTTTACGACATAGTCACCGGGATTCTTGTCTGCATAGTGGGCCTTCGGGTAGTAGTCCCGATTGAAACCACCGTTGTTGTCCACGCGGAAATTGTTCCAGATGAACTGGTAGCGTTTCCAGCGTTTATCGGGAGCAAATGGCGGGGCTGACTGGGTCATCCGCTCGTCGTAATCGCTTACGCCGCTGCTCCCGCCCGCATCGGTTGTAGAAGCTATCTGCTGGCCCTTGTAGAAGACGCGCCCTTCTAATTCGCTGTTCTCAACAGGGCCTTTGAGCCAAACGCTGACTTCCGGAGTTATGCCGCCTATCTCGATATCGCTGTGATGGAAGCCGATGACCGCAAAAGGCATCAGCCAGTCATGCTCAACGTAGAAATCGAACTTATTCTTGTCCGCAGGTGCGTTGCTTGTACTGAATTTTCCGACCTTGAACTTACCTTGGAAAAGGACCTCTTTTGAGTCGAGGTTCGTGATCTTGAACGAAAATATCCCTGTTGCGGGCGTCGATTTCGTGTCGAACGCTCCGTCGTAGGGACTTGGGCTCTGGAATTGCACGGTCCGATCGGCGGCCAGATTCCCCTGTTCGAGAATCTCGCTGTACCAAGCCGAACCGTCAGGATTAAAGTACTCAACCTGATATTTGATCGCACGCTCATTGTTGTAGAACATGCTGAACCGGGTTTGGGGCACCCAGCTTGAATAATTCCGCTGGTTCGGCATCTTCCAGTATTCGTTGTGCGCTTTGGCCTGAACGTAAACAGACGTTTTGATCAGCACCGGAGTTGCCGTTGACCTCTGGTTTGAATATATCGGGCCGACTGCGGCCGGCTTGCCTCGACCGGTGTCGTTGGACGTACCGTTCTCCTTTCCGTTCGAGGCTCCGTTGCCTTTCACCGTCGGTTCCGGCTTCGGTTTGTTTATGCCCGGTAGTTTCGGCAGATTGATCGTGATCTGCGCCCCGGCCGAAATAGCCGCAGCCAGGATCAGCAATAGTGCAAAGTATTTCATTTTCATTATTTCTCTCCTGATTAATTTTGGTTCTTCTTCCGTAATACGGTTAGGAATCGGTAAAAAAATGTTGATTCACGACACTGTCTCATCGTCGTGTCCGTACGTTCCGCTGTAGAAAAGACAATTAGATCGCAACCGACGCCCACGAAAGATTCGATGGCGGCAGAAAATCGTCCATCCAAAATCGCACGGCGCTTGGAAATGACCCACCGTCATTTCGGAACCTCAGAGTTGCGCGGCTTAAATAGTCCTGGACCTGTGTCGGATATTTATGCGAAAGCTTTAGAGGCCTGTTCTTCTGTCCGTAATCGTAAAGCTTCTTTAATGCCGTGTAGTGATTGCCTTTAGGTATCGTGGTCCACTTGTTGAACGCCGTGTGCCTGATGTACTCGACTCCCGGCGGCAAGCTCTTTTTCTGCATTCGAGACCACATCGGGCCATAGTCGACGCCAATCCCGGCCTGGATCGCGGGCGGCATCTTCATTATCTTTTCGGTGTATTGAAACCACATTCTCATTTCAATGGCTCCGGCGAGGCCTGGATTCCGGGTCACATGTGCCGCCGGCGGATACCAGACCGGCGAAAGCAGCATACTGCTGACCGCTTCCGCGACTTCGCCGTTGGCCGCAACTCCGCTGAGATTCTTTGCCTTCTCCATCAGCCTCAGTATCTGTTTGCCGAGATGCTCTGTCGTGTCCTTGAATGCCGTTCTTATCTGATCGACCTTGGTCTTCATCACGAGCAGGTCCGGATTGGGTAATTCGACCCCTGAATCCACCCAAGATGCGAGTTTTTTTAGTCCAAGTATTATCGGAACGGCTATCACCGCCGGGCCGCCCGCTAGAGCCATTCCGCCGACGACAATGTTGCCCCCAATGTCCACCGCCTCTAGCGCGGTCAGTCCCTGCGGCAACTTCTTTGGCAGAGATGTCGTGAAATCTATCGTGGCGGTTTGAACATGCCGTGCCAGGTCGTCAAATCGATTCAGCCATTCGCGTTCGGCCTGGTCGAACTTTGCGTATAGAAAACTAACTTCGTCAAAAATGCTTTTTGCCATATATATCTGCGCTCCTCTATCTATCAACTCTCTTCCGGATGAACCTTTTGCCCGATCGAGGCGTATGGTATGATTCCGGTCATTCCGGGAATGGACGAAAGTACGTTTTTTGCTGTCGTCCGTCTTTAGAGTTCGGTTAGAATTTCGATTAGAAAACCATTAGAGCGGCTCAAATAGTTGAACAACAGGGAGTTATACAAATTCGGGGACTATGCTCTGCGTGCCGATGAAAACTTGCTTCAACGGAACGGGGAGGATGTTCCGCTCACGCCAAAAATGTTCGAGCTGCTTCTCGTGCTTGTTCGGAACCACGGAAAGGTCGTAGAAAAAAACACATTGCTTAAGGAAGTTTGGCCGGACAGTTTTGTTGAAGAGGGGAACATCGCCTTCAATATCAGGCAGCTTCGCAAAGCTCTCGAAGATAATGCTCAAGCCCCAAAATACATCGAGACCATTCCGCGTCGAGGCTATCGATTTATTGCTGAAGTCGAGGCCGAGAACGAAAAGCCGCTGGAACTTATCGACTCGGCAGGCCTGCGAAAGCGCTTCGAAGCTGAACCGCTCCCCCAGTTCCGAAAGCCGTTTCATCCGTTCTTTCCCGTTTTTGTAATTTTTGTCGGGTTGTTGGGAGCCGCGATCGCTTATGTCGTTCTAACCAGGCCGGCCAAGCCGCTCCCCATAATGAACGCTCCGTTCTCGTCGGAGAAGCTTTCGACAACAGGGACTGTTTTCGGGGCAGCCGTATCTCCCGACGGAAAGACAGTCGTGTATTCTGTCCGCTCTGGAAACAAGCACAGTGTTTGGCTCCGACAGTTGGATACTGGAACCAACCTGTCTTTTCTGCCTGCCGTTGAAGAGTTCTATTTCGATTTCACGTTTTCGCCAGATGGAGAAACCCTGTTCTTCAGCAGATCACGAAGCGATATTGTCCAGCCGGATATTTACCGCGTTTCGATCCGAGGCGGGATTCCCGAAAGGCTGATCTCTAACACCGCGGGGCCGCATACCCTTTCGCCAAACGGGGAAAAGATCGCCTTCGTTAGATGCCCCCGTCAGAGCGAAGAATGGTGTTCTTTGTGGTTGGCAGATTCAAAAAATGGGGCTGATGAGGCCAAGATTTTAACCTTTCCCGACCCGAATCGCATTTCCGACTGTGCATTTTCACCTGACGGGCGGAAGATAGTGATGGCGGTAGGACAATCTAGGAATGCCGCGAATGAATTTAAGCTTATCGAGTTTGACATTGCATCTAGCACACAGCGGCCGTTCTCCTCGGAACAATTCTTCAATATCAAGAATTTGACTTGGCTGCCAGACCAAAGCGGCTTGCTGATAACTGCATCACGCATACCTAATAAGTATTTCCGCATATGGCATGTTTCCGCTGACACAGGCAATACCGAGCCCCTAACCAAGGATTCAGAAGCGTATTCTATCCTAAGCATCGATAAAGCCGGGGAAAATCTGATTTCGACACATATAAAGCAAGATTTTCAGCTTTATCGATTCGAACTTCGTAACGAAACGAATAAGAAACTCCTTGCCTCCGGCGTGCGGCCTGCTTTCGCGCCGGACGGAAAGATCTATTTTTCGTCGATAATGTCAGGAAACGATGAGATCTGGAGTATGGACCGCGATGGAAACGACCAGCGCCAGTTGACCAATAACCTTGCCGGCGAAGGCAATCCACTTGTTTCACCGGATAACAAGTCGGTCTTTTTTGTCTCGAACCGTTCAGGCGAATCCCAGATCTGGAAGATGAAGATGGATGGCAGCGGCCAGGTACAGGTGACGCACAAGGGCGGAGGAGCCCCTGAACACGTGTCGGAGGATGGAAATACCGTTTTCTACCAGCACGCATTTCATGGGAATTTATGGTCTGTATCGCTTGATACCGGCGAAGAACGGAGCCTCGCGGATCATCTATGGAGAAAGATCGGATTTTCTCGAGACGGATCTATGATCGCGACGGTCGATGACCGCAGCTCAAATAGGGCACTGGAAGTAGTGTCGCTCGGCGACGGCAAAGTTCCTGTACGCTTTGCCCTAACGAATACTAAGCCTCGGACAATGGACATAAAGTGGATGCCGGATGGCCGTTCTATCCTGTATCTTCTAACAGACTTTGATTACTCGAAAGGAGCGATCTATAGGCAACGCCTTGATGGTTCAGCACCGGAACTTCTGATGGACCTCAAAGATGAGGAACTCAGCGAGATCGCCGGTTTCACGGTTTCGCCGGATGGGAAGTCGATAGTTTTGGTTTTGGGCGGGTGGCGCCATGATGCGGTACTGTTGAAAGGCCTGAAATGAACTGCTTGGCTGCCCGATCCTCTGAATACCGTACATCACTGGACTAATGATCTCAGTCCGAGGAATATAGAGTTATGAGAACGAGTACACAAGAGGACCTTTCAACTTCGGGCTACACTATCTCCAGGCTTGCACCGGATGTTGTTGAGCAGCTTGCCGCCGGACTCTCCGATGAAGAGTACCGAATTCTTATGCACCACGGCACCGAACCGCCGTTTTGCGGGACCTTGCTCGACAATAAATTGGACGGAGTTTACGTTTGCCGGCTCTGCGGCTTGCCGCTATTCTCCTCCGAACATAAGTTCAATTCCGGAACGGGCTGGCCGTCTTTCTATGCCCCTTTTGATAGGGACCATCTAAGATACGTGGAGGATAACAGCTATGGAATGCGGCGTGTAGAGATCCGCTGCGCCCGCTGCGACGGACATCAAGGGCATGTTTTTCCGGACGGCCCTCCTCCTACCGGCCAACGCTTCTGCCTGAATTCGGCCTCGCTCGAGTTCATACCGGAAGGTGAGTCGATACCAAATAAGGTATTCTCTGATGAAAAAACGGAGAGCACGGAATAGCCCGTGCTCTCATACTCAGTAATTCGTTTCAACCGATTTTTATTTGCGGTCCTTAAAGCTGTCGAAGAGCTCAGTATGCCGACTCGTCAGCGGGATAAGACGGCCGTTGATGAACATATGTTTGATGTTCGTCCGCGGATCGAGAATATCGCCGTCCGTGACCACGACATTCGCGATCTTGCCGACCTCAAGAGTGCCCATCTTGTCTGCAACGCCCAGGATCTGTGCCGGATAAATGGTAACAGCCTTTAGGGCTTCTTCGCGCGGCAGCCCGTAAGCGCCGGCCAGACCGGCGTGATAAGGCAGGTCGCGAGCCTCAGAACCATCGTTCCCGGTTGAGATCGCAAATCTCAACCCGGCCTCGTGCATTTTTGAAGGCCCTTCGAACAAAATGTCGTACGGATCATCTTCTCGCACCGGCAGGCTGTAGATATTTGTGTAGATCACAGGAATGTTGTTCTGTTTCAGGACGTCGGCAGCTCGCCACGCTTCCTGCCCACCGACCAGGATGCCTTTAAGCTTATTATCGGCCACGAACTTAGCGATCGCCCTGATGTCGCGCTCTCGTTCGGACGTAAAAACGATCGGCTTTTCTCCGCGGGCATAAGGCACCAGAGCCTCCAATCGAAGGTCGGTACGCGGCGCCGGCAGCGTCTTGTCTCGTGCATATGCATCCCGGGCCCGGCCATAGTTCAGTGCGTCAGTAAACACCTTTTTCAGTTCTTCGACCTGCGTGTCACGCCGACGAACTGCTTCGTTGTAATCGACCTGCTGGCCCCCGCCAAAACCTCCAAAACCGCCGAAACCGCCTCCACCGGTCGCGATCCTCGGGAAATTGACCACCAGTGCCAGGGTTGGTTCGACTGCCATTTCAGCCTGTGTCGAGCCATTCAGGTTGATCACAGCTCCCTGACCTGCGATGATCCCGCCTGACGGAGCTGACATTACCGTAGTTATACCGTTTACACGGGTTACGTTGATGTGGGAAGAATGAGGATTGATTCCGTCGATTGCTTTTGCATTGGCGTTGTTAGTACCCACCTCTGCGACGTCCACCGTAGCGTTTGCCCCCTGTCCGATCTCGGTGAGCCCCATATTCGTAGCCGCATCGATCATGCCCGGATAAACAGATAGGCCTCGTCCGTCTATCCGTTCCGCTCCCGAAGGGACCTGCCCCCCAGCACCTACGGCGGTTATTTTGCCATTCTGTATGACCAAAGTTCCGCTCGGAATTTCCGCGCCGGAAACAGTGACGATCCTGGCTCCAACAATAGCAAAGGTGCCCGCGCGGCCCGTCTTATTCTGTTGGGAGCCGTCGCTCTGGGCCAAAGCAGCAATTGATATCAAGGCGGCGATAAACATTGCCGCAAGTGATCTGAGGATTGAAATTCGCATATTTGAAATCCCGGGTCTCATTTGTTATCTACATCGACCTCGTCTTCGTGATCAAGGTCGCCTCGGATCCTTTCCGCCGGGATCCTCGGGGGCGTGCCGCCGGCACCCGGCGGGCGGTTCATATCGAGCCGCTCGAGCTCTTCCCTCTCCTTTGCAAGCAAGGCACGCCGCGCAATATCTGCTTGCCTGTCAAAGTAGATCTCGCCCTCGATCATCGTTATCTCGGGCCTCGAAAAGGAGCTGAACGGATGAATGTTCCATATCACGAGGTCCGCATCTTTGCCTTGATCGATCGAACCTGTCCGCTTGTCGATGCCTAACTGCTTAGCCGGATTGAGCGTGATCATTCGAAGGGCATCCTGCTCGGGCACTCCGCCATACTTCATCACCTTCGCAGCATCCAGGTTAAGCCGACGCATTCGTTCATTCGAATCTGAATTGATCGAGACGTTGACTCCATTTTTCCAGAGTATATATGCGTTGTAAGGTATCGAATCGTATGCCTCAAGCTTGTAGCTCCAGCTATCGGTAAAGATCGAAACTCCAGCACCATGTTTCGCAACTTCCGGAGCTATCTTATAAGCCTCAAGGCCATGCTGAAGCGTGCCGATCTTGAAGCCGAATTCTTCGGCAACGCGCAAGATGTTGAGATGCTCGTCGGACCTGTAGCCATGGCAATGAACAATCCGCTTCCCTTCGAGGATCTCTACAAGCGGCTGAAGTTCTTCGTCGACCCGCGGTGGTACTTTCGTTTTACCCGATCGGAAGTCGTCCCACGACTGTTTGTAATCACGGGCACGCCGAAAAGCGTCGCGGATGACCTCCATCGTTCCCATTCGGGTTCTGGGATAGCGGGGAGTTTGTCCGGGCTGGACCGTGGAATTTGACCGCTTGACATTCTCGCCAAGCGCAAACTTTATGCCGGCCGGAGCATCTGGAATCAGAAAATCTTCAACCGGTTTGCCAAATTTGAACTTCACGGTGCTGCTTTGCCCGCCGATCGGGTTAGCCGAGCCATGAAGCAGCAGAGCCGAAGTGACGCCGCCCGCAAGACCGCGATAGATCGCCATATCGTAGGGGTTGAGCATGTCGCGGATTCGCGTCATCGACGTCACAGCGAGCGAGCCCTCATTGATGGCGCTCAGCATCGTGTGCGAATGAGCATCGATGATGCCAGGCGTAACAAACTTGCCGGTCGCATCGATGGTCTTCCCTCCAGCACCAACCGTAAGGCCTTTTCCTATCCGCGCGATCTTTCCATCGCGAACAAGGATATCGGTGGCTTCAAGCGTGCCGCGTGACGCGGTCATGACGGTGGCGTTCTTGATCAGCGTCTCACCGCCCGCTTGAGCGAACGCGGACGAGCAAAAAAGCATTGCGATAAACAGAGTGTTTGCTATTCGATTCATGCCAATTCTTTATGATTCGGTGTTTCAGCACCGATGATCTGAAAACGAGATCTCGCACATTAGGGATTTCGGGTCCCTGTGATCGGGAGCGAACCCTGAGGCGAATCTATCGAACCCGAAAGTTGATTCCCGGTGATGGTCGCTCTGACGGTGTATGGAATTGATGCCCCCCCTACCGTAACCGACCCCCCGAATGTAACGGTATTTCCCGTGACCCTCCCATCCGTGATCTGCGACGTTCCCAACTCGGTTGTCAATGAGCCGGTAAGCGCCGTTCCTTGCAGCGTCAAAGTCAGAGTGCCGCTTAGCGATTGGCCAGGCGCTTCGATCGCTATTGCGTAGGTTCCCGCAATTCCTGATGCCCCGGCCCCGGGTCCAGTCTCCCCGCCCGGCCGAGCTCCACCCGCTGCACCGGGGCCGCGGCCGCCGGGGCCCTGAGCCGGCGGCCTAGGCTCAAAAAGCTTTCCGTCAACAAATACGTGAGTAACCGTTTTCTGTTCGCCTAGCAGGTCACCGCGCACTACGGTCAGGTTTGCGATCTTTCCGGCCTCGATCGACCCAAGTCGATCTCCGACGCCGAAGATCTCAGCCGCGCTTAATGTCATTGCCCGCACCGCAACTTCTCGCGACAGGCCATTCTGGGTCGAACGAACCACATTCGCCATAAAATCGTTAACGCTTGTGGACCCGCCTCCCTGGAATGCGAACTTCACGCCCGCCGCAGCCAGTTTTCCGGCAACCTTTGGAACCTCTGCGCGATAACGAAGAGTGTTCATAGTTTCCGGGTCTGCATCTGGGGCTGCTGCCGCGGTCCGCCTTGGAAAATTCAGCGAAAAAAGTACGGGCACGTCCTGAGCCTTCAGCCTGTCTGTAAACATCGCGGCATCGTGGCCGCCGGCGATGATAGCTCGAAGGTTATATTCTTTCGCGAGATCAAGAGCTCGAACGATCTCATTAGCCCGGTTTGCGGTAAAAACCACGGGCATCTGCCGGTTTAGCGCCGGAAGCAGGGCTTCTAAAGAGCGGTCAGCCTCCGGACGCCGCATCCCCCGCGGATTTGCAGCGTATAGCCGCTGCAGTTCCTGATGTCGCTTCGCATCATTGAACATCTGCCGCAATGCCGCAAACGTCCCCAGAAGCGATCCTGGATACTGCCCGGGTATCGTCGCAAAAGTTATGTGAAGTGCGACCGGATCCTTGACGGTCATGCCGGAAACACTATCGCCAGCCAGGTTTATGAGTGCCGACTGGCCGGGGAAAATTCCCGTTCGGCCTACGGTCAATGCCGTTGTAAAACCCGCATTCCTGTTAGCTTCGAATTGGGTGTCGCCTGCCCTTACGTCCTCCAGAGTCATGTATTCCGGTCGAAGGCCGGCTGGGTAATTCGAATTCGATGGTTGAGCTGCTGCCGCTGCTGCGGCCGCTGCAGCTTGACCACCGCCCCCACCGGGCCCGGCCGGCGCCGGCGTTGGCCTCGCTGCAATTCCGAGATTTGTATATGCATCGATAAAGCCCGGATACACGCTCAGACCGGTCCCATCAAAGACTTGGGAATCGGCGGGCACCGTTACATTTGGCCCGACCGCCGCGATCAGCCCGTCTCTAACAACCACCGTTCCGCGTTCGATCGTTGCCCCCGAGACCGTTACGATACGAGCGTTTGTGATGGCGTAGGACTGAGCATTTGCCTGAAAACTAAAAACACAGCCGATCGCGACAAATGCGACCAAGAAGACCTTTGGTTTCATAGCGAAGTATGACGAATTGTTAGTTTGAACTACTCTGAAATTCGAATTACGCAGAGCATAATCCAAAAGTTTCAGATTGCAAAGCCTGCTTCGCCTTAGGTTTTTGAAATTTACAAAAACTTACGAAACCGAGTAAAGTATCGAGCTGTTTCAAATCACTTCCAGTAAACGAACCAGCCCTTGTACGAAAGTGTTACGAAAAGCCGATCGGGCTCAGCGCGCCTCGACGAGCTTCTTTTCCTTCATATCGCTTTCCTTTTGCAGCAGTTTTGATTTTCTCTTCACGCCCCATCTATAACCGGTCATTCTGCCGTCTTTTCCAACTACGCGATGACACGGAATGACGACCGCAACACGGTTGTTGGCACACGCCTGCGCGACCGCCCGCACCTTGTTCCGATCACCGAGCCGTTCCGCGATCTGGCTGTATGTGACCGTTTCGCCATAAGGGATCTTTCTCAACAGGTCCCATACCTTCATCTGGAACGCCGTCGCCTGGATGTCGATCGGAATGTCTAGCCGTTTCTTCTCGCCCGACAAGTGTTTCAAGATCTCGTCGACGAAGCTTTTGAGCACTTTGGCATCCTTTACCACCTCTGCGTTCGGATACTCCTTGCGAAGATTTGCCTCCAGGCTCGCATCATCGTCGGCAAACGCAACATTGCACAATCCCTTTATTGTCCTTGCCACAAGGATGCGGCCAAGCTCCGAATCGGTGATCGAGTAATTGATCGTCACCCCCTGACCGCCTTTCTTGTATGCCGACGGCGTCATTCCCATCCTCTCCGCAGCCTTTTCATAAAGGCGGCTGCTCGAACCGAATCCGGCGTCGTACATCGCTGCCGCCACGTCACCGCCTTCCCTTAGTTCCGACTTGAACCTTTCCATTCTTTTTGCCTCCGAATATTTCTTTGGGCTTACGCCGATTATGCTCTTGAAACTTCGCTGAAGGTGATATGGACTGAGGCCGACCTCCTCGGACAGGTCCTCGAGCGAGTACAGGTCATCCGATTCCAAGAGCTTGCAAACCGTCAGGATCTTCTCCACCTGCGGATCGGCCGTCTTGACGCTTTTTGGCTTGCACCGCATGCAAGCCCGCAACCCCGAGCTTTCAGCATCGACCCAAGTCGCAAAGAATGCCGCGTTCTCCCGCTTTGGCGTCCGGGCCCGGCACGATGGCCGGCAATAGATCCCGGTGGTTTTCACACCCAGATAGAACACCCCGTCAAACCGGGCATCGTTCGTCGTCACAGCCTTCCAATAGATCTCTGTGTCCATGATTCAGAGTTTATCCCTGCCCATAAATGAAATCTATCCGGTTCTTGCGGTAGAATTTTTTGTATGGGAGCGATTGTACTTTTTGACGGCGTTTGCAATTTCTGCAATGGTTCTGTCAACTTCATAATCGAACGCGACCTGGCGGGGTACTTTAAGTTCGCTCCACTCCAGTCGGAGATCGGCGAAGAATTGATCGCCAAACACGGGATCGATCCGACAAAAACAGACTCCGTAATACTGATCGAGGACGAAAAGGCCTATCTGCATTCGACAGCAGCGTTGCGGATCGCACGACGTCTCGGAGGAATCTGGTCAATGTTTTACGTGTTCGCTGTGGTCCCCAGGCCGGTGCGTGACCTTGTTTACAAGCTGTTTGCCAAATACCGATATCGGTTATTCGGAAAGCAAGATTCCTGCATGATACCCACACCGGAAATAAGAGAGCGATTTTTATGAAAGCAATATGGAATGGAACAATACTTGCCGAGAGCGAAGAGACGGTCGTTGTCGAAGGCAATCACTACTTCCCAAAAGAGTCGATCAAGACCGAGCACTTTCAACTAAGTGAAACGCACACAGTCTGCGGTTGGAAAGGTACGGCCAGTTATTACGACGTGGTCGTCAACGGCCAGACAAATAAGGACGCGGCTTGGTTCTATCCTGACACAAAGCCCGACGCCAAGAATATTGAAGGGTATGTCGCCTTCTGGAAGGGCGTTAAGGTGGAATAGGAGATCGACCACGGATGAACCCAGATAAAAAGGTATCTCCGTCCATCAGTTTCAATTGCGGATGAATATCCGATGAGCTTCTCTCTTGAAACACTCGAATACGAAAAGCTGCTTCAGCTTGCGGCGCGTCATGCCCAGACCCCTATGGGCGAAGCCCGCTTTGCCGATCTGCACCCGATTACGTCTCGACCCGAACTCGACGCCGCATTGGCCGCGATCTCGGAAACGATCCTCCTAAACGAAGAAAAGCAGGTAGCATGGTCGTTCAGCGGGCTCGAAGACCCGGCGGAGGCGGTCGCGATCCTGAAGATCAAGAACGCCGCTCTCGAACCGAACCGCTTGCTCGAGGTCGTCCGCGTCTGCAGCCAGGCATTATTCGCCCGTTCCTCGGTCCAGCCCGAGAAAGAGGCTGTACCGACGCTGTGGTCAATTGTGGAAATGATCCCGCCGCATCTTCTGGCCGCGATCGAAAAGATTACGAAAAAGCTCCTGCCAGGCGGCGAGATCGATGATTCGGCCTCACCCGAGCTCGCACAAATTCGCCGCGAAATCTCGGGCCAACGTGCCCGGCTGACCAAATCACTCGAGTCGGTAATGCGGGCGTCCGGCGACGCGATCCAGGACCAGATCGTCACGGTCCGCAACGGCCGCTTCGTCATTCCCGTCAAAGCCGATTTCCGAGGCAAGGTCGGCGGCGTGGCCCACGGATTCTCATCTTCGGGCGCGACCGTGTTCGTCGAACCGCTCGATGCCATCGAAGCGAATAACGAACTTCAGAATCTGAAAGGTAAGGAAGAACGCGAGATCGCGCGGATCCTTTTCGACCTCACGGAGAACCTTCGTGAACAGCTTCCGGCAGTCGAGGCCGCCGTCGATGCCGTCGCCGAACTTGACTTCATCAAGGCCAAAGTCGAATTCGCCCGAAAGTTCAAGGCCGTCGTCCCTGAGATCTCAGCCGACGGTACCCTCGAAATGATCGACGCCCGGCACCCTTTGCTCCAGGCCAATCTAGAACACTCAACAGCTGATAGCTTACAATTGACAGCCGAAAGTAAGACCGAAACAAGAGAAATAATTCCTTCAAGTTTTTCGCTCGATCCGGAACATTCGGTAATGATAATCTCCGGTGCCAACGCCGGCGGCAAGACCGTCGTCCTGAAAACCGCCGGGCTGCTCAGCCTGATGGCCGTCTCGGGACTTCCGGTTCCGGCAAGAAAGGCACGGGTTCCCTTTTATCGCTCGGTACTGGCGGACATCGGGGACCATCAGTCGCTCGCGGCGAACTTATCGACTTTCAGCTCGCATATGTCAAACATTGCCGGGATGATGCGAGAGTGCGTGCCGCCGTCGCTGGTGCTGCTGGATGAGGCCGGGACCGGCACGGACCCGGAAGAAGGCTCGGCTCTCGGCGTGGCGATCGTCGATCATTTCCGTCGCGAATGCGGTGCCCACGTGATGGCATCGACGCACTATCGCGGCCTTAAAATATACGCCGCAAACGATGAAAACGTCATCAACGCCTCGGTAGAATTCGACGAAAAAACGCTCCAGCCGACCTACAAGCTGCTGACCGGCCTCGCCGGAGCCTCATCCGGCATCCAGATCGCCAGCCGCTTCGGCATATTGCCGGAAGTGATCGAGAACGCCCGCCAGAATCTGGACATTTCCGCCCAGGATGCCGAAGCATATCTGTTGAAACTCCAGACCGAAACCAAACAGGCCGAAGATCTCCGCATCGCCCTCGAAGAAGAACGCGAAGCCGTCGCGATGAAGTTCGCCACGCTAGAGATCGAAGCCGGAAAGAAAGAGAAAGCCCGCCAAAAGGAATTCGAAAACCAGCTTGCTGAAACCGTCGAATCCTTCGAAAGGCAGTCAAAAGCGTTCATCAACTCGCTCGAAGACAAAGCTCTGAAAAACAAACTCGAAAAAGAACGCTCCGCCCGCAAAGCCGAATTGAACCGAGCCGTCGTGTCCAAGGTTCAAAGTCCCGCGTCAAAAGTCGGCGACGTCACCACACAGGCGGAAACACGACCGGTAGGGAGTGTGCCCGATGGATCGCAGACCGTCGCCGTCGGCTCACGCGTCATCACATCCTTCGGCAACGTGGGCACTGTCGAAAAAATGGACAAAGAGGTAGCCGAAATCCTCGTCGGCGGCATGCGCCTTCGCGAGAAGATAGCAAACCTCCAACTAGCCGAGCCCCAAGCAGAAACACGACCGGTAGGGAGTGTGCCCGGTGTCAGTAGCCCGCACGTAAGTAAGGGCTCAACTCGCGGCATTTCCAAACCAATAGACGCGCCCGACGCTCCGGCCGAACTCAACCTCATCGGCAAAACCACCGCCGAGGCCGAATACGAACTCGACCGCTTCATCGACGAAGCCTACCTCGCCTCGCTACCCCGCATCCGCATCATCCACGGCTTCGGCACCGGGGCATTGAAGAATTTCGTCCACCACACCCTAAAAAACCATGACCTTATAGAACGTTTCACCTTCGCCCCACCCGACCAGGGCGGAAACGGCGCTACGGTCGCGGAATTGAAGTTATGAGTATCTCGATGGCGCGAGGACCTGACTCTTTTAGTCCGTGAAACGGACGTGATGTTAATAGCCCAACGATTCATCGCTGGGTAAATACGCACACAATGATTTAGTCCCGTAGGGACGACTGAAAAAGAATGCCCCACTCATACGTAAACCAATTAATGCACTGCGTTTTCAGCACAAAAGAACGCCGACCGATCATCACTCCCGAACTTCAAATACGCATATTTCAATACATCGGCGGCATCGCTCGCGAAAACAAAATGAAATTGATCGCCGCAGGCGGCGTTGCAGATCACGTCCATATCCTGATCTCACTACCCAAAACGATCAGCATTTCAAAGGCAATGCAACTCATAAAGGGCGGATCTTCCAAATGGATCCACGACACATTTCCCGAACATCGCCTCTTCGAATGGCAGGAAGGGTATGGTGCATTCTCAGTTTCTTTAAGTAACCAGGGAAGGGTCGTATCGTATATCAATAACCAACCGGAGCATCACAAGAAGCAGGATTTCAAATCGGAATTCATCACCTTTCTCAAGCGCCACAAAATTGAATATGATGAAAGGTACGTTTTTGATTGACGCTGGTCCAAAACGGATGGCGCAGAACACGTGCTCAATTTCGCAAATTCGGAGTCCGTGAAACGGACGATGTGTTAATAGCCCACGGATTCATCGGTGGGTAACGACGGATTGACCGACGAGTCCCGTAGGGACGATTGAAAACGTCGCATGGGTCACGGCCACAACGTTCCCGTGGATTTTCATCCGTCCCTGACGGGACTAGGGCAATCTATCGAACCTACCCAGCGATAAATCGCTGGGGTATTGACACGCGGTCCGCATTGCGGACGAAATGAGCCGATTTACAACATGCCGTCCACTAGTGGACTAGATGAAAATAGCCCACCGATTTCTCGGTGGGTACATGCCGGAATAACAAACGAGTCCCGTAAGGAACGATTGAAAACCGCAAATCCGCGTTGCGGACGAAAACGAAAATGAACCTGCCCAGAATTTATCTGATCGCTATTTTGCTCTTAGCTTTGGGTGCCTACGCGAACGGCCAGGGTACCCCGAACGCGATCCTTGTCGATTCGATTCGAAAACCGTATTGCGAAGATCTTTTGGTCAGATTGGACAAGCTCGCTGCCGAGGCGACGGAAACTTCGGGTTTCGGCATTGTGCTGATCTATCAGGGAAGCAACGTGTTTGAGAACGTTGCTTACGAACGGGCGATACAAAAGAATTCTCTCTTTCGCAATTTCCCGGATGGATTGATTCGAACAGAGCGGATGGATTCCAAGGGTGATGAGCCAATACTCGAGTTCTGGAGAACCACGAATCCCACTGCGGCCCACAAACAAAACGATCCGCTCAACTACGTTGTGAATCTTTCCTCGCGAAAGCGAGTCGTTGACGAGTCTCTCAAAGTCATTAGGTACGATGGTAAGCTCGACTATGGCCTGGATGGATGTAGTAGCACTTTCAGTTTGGATGTGCTGGCAAAAGTTTTGTCATCCAGTCCGGGTGTGTCGGCGGAGATCATTATCTTCAACAAAACAACCAGGGGCGCTCAAAGATTGTCGTCATTGATCCGAAAATCGGCTCGGTCAGAGCACGACATTCCAGACAAGAGGCTCAAGATTGCTCTCGGGGGCAGCGGACCGGCGAAAGAGTGGGCCGCGAACGTCTAGGCCGTTGAAATTTGGCTGATGCCTTCCAAACGTAAGTAACTTGCTCTACGACCAATTCTTCATCGATGAACTGAAAAACCGGGCCGATCTGGTGCGGCTGATAGAGCCGTATGCGCCGTTGAAGAAAAAGGGTGCGAACTGGATGGGCTGCTGTCCGTTTCATCAGGAGAAGACGCCTTCGTTTTCGGTCAGCCCGTCGAAGGGGTTTTACAAATGCTTCGGGTGCGGCAAAGGCGGCAATGCATTCACGTTCCTGATGGAGATGGAAGGGCTGAACTTCCCCGAGGCGGTCCAGCGTGTAGCTGAGATGAGCGGCGTGCCTCTGCCAGAGCCGATCGACGACCGTCAATACGAGCAAAGCAAGAAACGCCGCGAAGAGAAGAAGCAGCTCTCCGAACATATCATCGAACTGAACAATATCGCGCTGGAGTTTTGGGAGGCGGAACTGCATTCGAAAGACAAAAAGGCGAAGGCGGCCCGCAAATATCTGGAAGAACGCGGTATTTCCGAAGAGATACAAAAACAGTTCCACGTTGGCTTTTCGCCTGATTCGTGGGATTCGCTGCTGAATCTGCTCAAGGAAAAGGGTGCGGATGAAAAGCTGATAGAACAAAGCGGCTTAGTCTCGGTAAATGAAGAGAAAGAAAGGGTTTTCGACCGTTTTCGCGGCCGGATCATGTTCCCGGTCCTCAATGTGAATGGCGATCCGGTCGCGTTCGGTGCCCGGGCGATGGGCGACGACCAGCCGAAATATTTGAATTCGCCCGAAACCCCCGCGTATGTCAAAGGCCAGCATCTTTACGGCCTCTTCCAGTCCAAAGAAGCCATCCGGCAAAAGAAGTTCGCGATCCTTGTCGAGGGATATCTCGATCTGATCGCGCTATATCAATTTGGGATAACAAACGTCGCGGCCAGCCTGGGAACAGCTTTCACGCCCGAGCAATCCAAACTCCTCAACCGATTTACGAAAAAAGTCGTCATCAACTATGACGGCGATTCGGCCGGCATAAAGGCCGCCCGGAGGGCGATCGAAGAATTGCTGCCGAACGATTTTGAGATCAAGGTGCTTGTCCTCCCCAACGGCCAGGACCCCGACGATTTCGTCCGAGCCAACGGCGCCGAAGCATACAACGAGGCACGTGGACGAGCAGTCTCTTATTTGAACTTCACGCTTGAGACCACCGTAAAGGGCCGTTCGCTCGCCAACCCGCGGCAAAAAGCCGATGCCATAGAAGAGGTCCTTCCCGTACTCTCCGCGGTTAAAAATCCGATCCAAAAGCGCGAGAGCTTTGACCAATCTATGGATTTCTTCCGCATCGAAGATCCCGGACTAAAACGCGAACTATGGAACACGGTTAAGAACGGCCGGATCACTGATCAGGCACAGATCCGAAAACAAGCACGACGCGCCGCTAAGGTGAAAATGACCGTTGCAGAGCAACACTTGCTCGATTTGTTAGTTCACGATGCAGAACTTCGAAACAAGATCCTTCCCATCCTCGAAGAAAGCGACTTCGATTCCCTGGCGACCGCCCCGATATTTAGGGCTCTTTACGCCATTGACCGCGAAAGTATCGAAGTGACCCTTGATTCTCTGCTAGAGTACACGGACGACGACGAACTCGCCGACGATGTGATTCCACTGCTGGTAATGGGAGAAAGCAGGCGGGGCGAAGGCGAGACGATAGACAACGTGCTTCATGATGCTGAAAACTGTTTGCTCAGCCTGCGTTCCATGGCAATTCAGACACGGTTGCACGAGGTTAGCCAGGAACTCATCGCGGCTGAAAGCACGGGTGATCCGCTTTTGATCAATCCTCTTGTTGCCGAACATTTGGAATTGTCGAAAATGAAGCTCGCTCTACTTAATAAAATCCGAGAAAGTTGATATACTTTGCTATTTATGTTGCAAGGTCCTGTTTTGGAACAAGAATGGGGCCGAAAACGTATTTTATATTAGTTTCGGAACAACGAATTGTCCGGCGATTCATCAAATTCCCCAGGAGAATATGCCTGATTACGACGAGAAAGAAGACCTGATGGACCGGCTGGTCGCATTGGGTAAACGAAAGAAATTCCTCAGCCTGGACGAACTCCACCGCGAAATACCCGAGAACATGATGTCAGCGGACGATCTTGAAGACGTCTTGGACCGGCTTGAAGGTGCGAATATCTCGGTCGCGGAAACTGACGCACAGCTTTTGGAGCGGGCATCTCAGCTCGCCCTTGACGAAGAAGCCGATGGCGAAGACGATGACGAGGATGATATTGACCTTGACCTCTCCGCCGGTGCTTTGGACAAATCAAACGATCCCGTACGGCTTTACCTCCGCGAGATGGGCATTGTCCCGCTGCTCACCCGTGAGGGCGAGGTTTCGATAGCAAAACGGATCGAACGCGGGCAGATCAAGACCCGCAAAGCAATTTCCCGCTCGCCGATCGCGATCGAACGGCTTCTCAAGATCGGCGACGATCTTGCGACGGGTAAGGCCAGTATCCGCGAAACGGTTGCTTTCTCTGAGCAGGCTGAGATCTCGCTCGAAGAGGACAAGGCTGAAGAGTATCTACGCTGGACGCTCGAGGGTATTGCCAACATTCGGCAAAGTTATGCCGCTGCGTTGAAATCCTGGGCCGCCCTTAAGAAAGAGCAAAAGATAGCTAAGCCCACCGCCAAAGGCAAGAAGCCCAAAAAGCTGATGCGGCTGACGCGGCAGACCGCCCGGCTGCGGCTCGAAGTGGCACAAGAGATCAAAAATCTAAACCTGACCGAGCATTCGATGCAGTTGATGATCGCCGCCATCCGAAAGGTGGTCGACGACATTCAAAAGGCCGAACGAGCCATCAAAAAAGCGAAAGATAAGCTGGCCAAAAAACCGGCCGCCCCGCAAAAGCGGGAGCTGAACGCAACGGTAAGCGAGAACAAGAAGGTGATCGCAGAGATAGAGGAGAAGTATCACCTTCCGGCAGTCGAGATCAAGCGTTCTTACCAGACCATCAGCGTCGGCGAGTTCGAAACCAATAAGGCCAAACGAGAGTTGGTCGAGGCGAACCTGCGTCTCGTCGTCTCGATCGCCAAGAAATACACGAACCGCGGCCTGCAGTTCCTGGACCTGATCCAGGAAGGCAACATCGGCCTAATGAAGGCCGTGGACAAGTTCGAATGGCGGCGCGGTTACAAGTTCTCGACCTACGCCACGTGGTGGATCCGTCAGGCCATCACTCGTGCCATCGCCGACCAGGCCCGCACGATCCGCATCCCAGTGCACATGATCGAGACGATCAACAAGCTCATCCGCACATCGCGCCTGCTGGTGCAGGAACTTGGCCGCGAGCCGACGAGCGAAGAGATCGCAAAGCGGATGGACATCCCGGTCTCAAAGGTGAGAAAGGTGCTGAAGATCGCTCAGGAGCCGATCAGCCTTGAAACTCCTATCGGTGAAGAGGAAGATTCGCATCTCGGCGATTTCATCGAGGACAAATCTATATTAAATCCTGCAGAATCAGTCACTTTCTCGAACCTGCGGGAGATCACCGACGAGGTTCTCGCGACCCTTACGCCCCGCGAGGAAAAGGTGATCAAAATGCGTTTCGGGCTCGGAAATACGGGTTCTGAACACACGCTCGAAGAGGTCGGCCAGCACTTTGCCGTCACCCGCGAGCGTATCCGACAGATCGAGGCAAAGGCTCTTCGAAAACTCCGCCACCCGTCGCGCTCTCGCCGGCTCAAGGCGTTCCTCGAAGGGAAACAATAGGCTTTTTTCAGCATGACTTTCGGTTCGGACCCATTGGCGGGCCCGAACCCTTTTTTTCTGGTGTATCGTACCTTCTTGGGTTTCCCACACCCCGCTAATTCTTATTTCGCCCTACTCTTCGCTCGGCCCGCAAATACATTTGGCGATTGGCTTTTTCATCATCGACCTCCACCTTCGGTGAGACCTGGCGGCTAACTGCAGAAAACCTTGAACATTTTCTCGCTCAAAACCGTATCGTTTTCCGTCCGATAAGGCGGTTTTATAAAATTTTAATGATAATTCAGGAGAGATTATGAACCAGGGACAGCAAACCCAGCTTGAAGGATCGCAAGGTTTGATCATCCGGCAGCTGCAGGAGAGAGATCTGCCAACGGCCGATCAGGTTTTCCGAATTGCATTCGGCACATTTATGGGACTTCCCGAACCCGAGACATGTTTTGGCGATGCGGATTACATCACGACCCGCTGGAAGGCGGATCCGAGATCGACCTTTGCCGCAGAGATGGATGGGGAGGTGGTCGGAACCAACTTCGCGACCAACTGGGGAAGTGTTGGTTTCTTTGGCCCGCTGACGATCCGTCCGGACCTTTGGGACAAGGGCATCGGCAAGCTCTTGCTGGCACCGGTAATGGATCTTTTTGATGAATGGGGTGTTACGCATGCCGGCCTCTTCACCTTTGCGCACAGTGCGAAGCACGTGGGTCTTTACCACAAATACGGTTTCTATCCCCGCTATCTTACGGCGATCATGTCTAAGCCGGTCGCGGAGGGGTCAACAGCGTCCGGCTGGCTGAAGCTTTCGTCCGTCTCGCCAGACAAGCAGGGTGATCTGATAGCCGCGTGCAAAGATCTTGCCGGCGAGATATATCCCGGCCTGGACGTTTCGCGCGAGATCCGCGCCGTCGCAGATCAGCAGCTTGGTGATACCGTCCTCTTGAACTCCGATGATCAACTGTCTGGATTCGCCGTTTGTCATACCGGCCCGCAAACAGAAGCCGGAAGCGGAGCCTGTTACGTAAAGGTCGCTGCGGTTCGCCCCGGACCTAATGCAGAAGAGAATTTCGATCGTCTGCTTCGTGCGTGCGAAGATCTTACTGTATCTGCCGGACTTTCCCGGCTCATAGCGGGAATGAATACGGCCAGATCTAGAGCATATGAACGTATGCTGGCAGGCGGGTTTCGTACCGATTTTCAAGGCGTCGCGATGGAAAGGGCCAACAACGTGGGCTACAACAGGCCGGACGTTTTTCTTATCGACGACTGGCGTTAAGCGTGGAGCCGAAGGAGTGAACCATTGTTGTCGCGTGAAGCAGGGGTAGAGCCGAATCTTGTTCTTCGGCTATGCACCTTGCTGAAAGCATTAGCGATCGCCCCGGCTCGAGGCGTTTGAGCGAGGCAGTGTGGGCGGTAATTCTTTGAGTGTTTCGGAGTCCGGATCCGGTCGTGGGTCCGGACCATTTTTTGAACCTGCAATTGTCATCGATCGGGCCTGTTTTAAGGTCATAAAAAATGTCATGGAGGCACACTCTTTTTACGCAATATTTGCTGCTCCTTCCGTCTGTTACCATTGGTGTGCGACACAGTTTAGTGAAAACACCTGTTGGCAACGGAAAAACAATAATTGTTAGGAGCATGATTCAATAATTCTTTTATGGACCCGACTAAAGTTACAAACTTCAAGAACCCAAAACGCGTCAAGGTGAACATTGCCTGCGTTTATCTAACCAACTACTTTCTGGCAAATGACCAGGGACAGGTCGCACAGGCTAAGACGATCCTTGACGAACACAATCTTCAGCTTGAGGTCTGGCCGCAGGGGGCTCTGAAGACCCCGTCAAATACGTTGATCTATCCTGACCCGGTCCCGCACGATGCGTACGATGATGCTGCGAATAAGGTGACCTACAAAGACCTGCTTACGCGGGCTCGAAATCTTATCAGTTCAAAGGTGCCGTTCTCGGTTTTCGCCACTGTCGTTTTTGGTCAATTTAAGCACCCGGGCATCGGCATAACACCGCCCAGTGTCGGGCTGGTTACACCGCTGTGCATTGTATCGCCGAACGGTAATCCCGACAAGATGGATGTGCTGCACGAGCTGGGCCACGCATCCGACCTTCATCATGAGTCCGGTTTTGCCAAGAACTTTATGAACGAGACCAACGGCCGTTCCGAAATGATGAGGTTCCAGGTCGAGAAAATGGCCAAATCCTGGTTTGCCGTCGCCTAGGCGAAAGACTGACACCCCGCGGGAGAAACCCATCGAAATGTGTTCTACACGCGGGGAAACGTCGCCGTCAGATGGCACTCTAATGACCTTGCCGATCTGAACATTTTTTCATTTTCTTCTTTACAGTAGTTAAGACTACGACTCGACGCTCGCAATTTTTGATCATCGTTCGTCGATAATTCTCTCAGCCTCGGCGACCGCGGCATCCAGATCGCTGACCTTACCATCGAGCTGCAATTCGTAAACCGCGTCGAGAATGCGCTTAAAGTCGGGGCCGGGCGAGAGGCCCAGGTCGATCAGGTGCCGGCCCATCAGGATCGGGTCGGGGGCTTTTTTCTCTATTTGCAGTGAACGGACGCGGTCGATGAACCATTCCTGCGCGGCGGAATCGAACCATTTTTCTTTTGGGAGCCAATCGGGGTTGCGGCCGAGGCTGTCGGCTTTGGCGACACGGTATAGAAGGTCGGGCTCGACCTTTCGGGCCAATCGCCGAAATGCCCCGTCGCCCGTGGGGTTTCTCGATTCGGCCTTGTACCATTCGCCCGGCAGAAGGTGATAGCGGACAAGCTGTATCACTTGTTGGCGAACGTCAAAACCGTTCAACGTGTAGATGCCCAGACTATCCAAAAATGAGATAGTCGGCTCGACGCCGGCCTCGTCGTGGCCGCGTGAACGCACGCGGCCGTCGATGAACTCGGTCGTCGGCGGCTTGCCCAGGTCGTGGCAAACGGCCCCGAGCATCACCGCGACCTTCCGCTCATATGGTACGTCGTCGATCAGCTTTCTCGCCTCATCAACGACCATCAGCGTGTGAACGTCAACATCGCCCTCCGGGTGCCACTCCGGCTCCTGCGGGACGCCGACCAGCGCCTTCAATTCCGGAAAAAGCTGGTCGACGACGCCAAGATTATAGAGCCATTTCAGTCCGATGGAAGGCTTTTGGGCCTTGAGCAGGATTTTTTCAAGTTCGCCCCAGATCCGCTCCCTTGGCAGGTCGGTCACATCGATATTCGAGCAAAGCTCGGCGGTCTCAGCATCGACATCAAACTCCAGCCGCGCCGCGAACTGCGCCGCCCGAAGCACGCGGAGCGAATCTTCCGCAAAAGTCGCGTCCGATACGTGCCGCAAAAGCCTTCGCTCGATGTCTTCCCTTCCGCCGAACGGGTCCACTATCTCGCCCGTCAACGGGTCTTTCAGGATCGCGTTGACCGTAAAGTCACGCCGCGAACACGCCTCTTCGAACGACATATCCGGGTCGCCCTCAACCACAAAAGCGCGGTGCCCGCGGCCGGTCTTCCGTTCACGCCGCGGCACCGACACGTCCAGATCATCTCCGAGCTTGTAAACGGCAAAGGCTTCGCCGACGATCTTCAGCGGAGCGCGGACACTCTTGTCCGCATCGGCGGTTTCTCCGCCGACATTCTGTTCGCGCTCCGCACTCATGCGGACAGGAGTGTCCGCGCTCCATCCCGCCGCAAATTCCTCCAACAACTCCCTCAGCCGCACTGTTTCGATCCCGAATACCTCAAGGTCCCAGTCCTCGGGCTCCTTGCCCATCAACTCGTCCCGTACGCACCCCCCAACAAGCATGGCCCGTCCGCCTGCATCGCGCACCTGCCTTGCAAGAGCAATAACTTTATCGGGATATCCTCTCATTTAACTTCGATTCCAATTCTGCAGTGTTTCAAAGTGAGAATCAATTTTTGCACGTGGGGATAGAATTAACATTCGAACCTGTTAAAACGATGATATGCTAGGGACTCAAGGTTGGAGGTTTTTGGTAATGTCGTGTTGGAGATTGCTGTTTCCGCTGATCCTGATCCTCAATATCACCGCGAGCGCGCAGTTGTTCCCGACCCCGACGCCGACCCCTCGGCCAAACTCTCGGCAGGCCAATCTTCCTCCTGTGATGGCCGATAACGTGAACTATGACCGGTTGAGGTCGATAGAGATGATGGGCCAGAAGGATCGAGCGGCCGACCACCCCTTGCTCGATCCGAAAAAGGGCATTTATCGGCGTCCCAGTCGCGAAGAGGTTGCCGTACTTGCTGTTTCCGATCAGCTTCTTTCAGAGTATGCAGACTTTCTTCGCCTGCCGAACACTGGCATCGTGAAACTTAATGGCGACTCCTCGTGTATTTCTGAGACCGATGTGATCGTAGCGAGCGAGAACTGTCTTGTATTTAAAATGCCGGGGGCCGGAACCGCCTACTCCTTTCGCACGGAAAGCTATCGGATACCCCGCCTTGCCGACGTCATTCTATTTAACGGCTCGTTTATGACAGGCGGCGTGTTTCAGCATGTGATCATGGTCGAGATCGGCGACGTTGATATCGGATCGGTAAATCTGGAAAGCACGAAAGGAATGAAGTATCTCGTCGATTTAAAGACGGTTCGAGACAGTGCTGAATTCATGAAGTTCAACGAAGAGCTTCTTAAGGGCATTGATGCAAATGGGTTTGTCTATCGCAAGAGTCAACCGATAAAAGATAATTCCGTCTATCTTTTGAGATCGATCGCGTATCGAGGCCAATACATGCGTTCGATCGAGGGTGTCCAGTATGATGAACTGGAGTTCGACAAACGCCGTGATACGATCGTCGCTATCCGTGTTGTTGAAATTGACGCGGGCTGGAACGTGACCATCGCGTGGAAACGCCTTAAAGATACGGAGGCTCCTAAGCTTCGCATACTGAAATGAACGTCCGGCCCCTAAGTCCTGAGTAAATATAAGTTCGTTCCTTTAGGTCAATACTAACAATTATAAGTAGCGCCACATTTTTGTGGAGCTACTGCCGACCAATATATGGCTGAGAATATCGAAGAACCCACACCCGTAACCCGCTTTCGATCGCCTGATACGGCCTTGATCGTATTCGCCATCATCGTTTTCGCAGCGGTGATGACATGGATAATTCCGGCCGGTTCTTACGAACGCTCGGAGATGGAGGTTCAGGGGGTCGGTAAACGCGAGGTCGTCATTCCGGGCACGTATCAGACGGTGGAACTTGAACATAAGGGTTTCCTTCCTTCGTTGATCCATTCGGCTGGAATGATCCTAAAAGCCCCAATACTGGGTTTCACTGATCCGGATGTCGTGCAGGTCATAGCTTTCGTCTTTCTCGTCGGCGGTGCGTTTTCTATCCTTCAGCGCACCGGTGCCGTCGATGCGGGCCTGCGGCGTTTGGTTCAGGCGTCGCGGCGTTCAAAGTCGCTTAGCTTTGTGATGGTGCCGCTCTTTATGACCCTCTTTTCGCTAGGTGGAGCCATTTTCGGTATGGCGGAAGAGATGGTCCCGTTTGTCCTGATCTTCGTGCCGCTTGCCCTTGCCCTCGGATATGACTCCATTACGGGAGCTGCGATCCCGATAATCGGCTCAATGGTAGGATTCGCAGCTGCATTCTTTAATCCGTTCACGGTCGGGGTAGCACAAGGCATCGCGGGCGTGCCGCTGTTTTCAGGTTCCGGTTTTCGGATGGTGTTATGGCTTGTTGTAACTGCTATCGGCATCGCGTTCGTGATGTGGTATGGGCACCGCGTACTTAAAGACCCGAAACTAAGTCCGGTTTACGAGGCGGATGTGGTCCGACGCAGTGAGGGGCTTCACCTCGAGAACGAGGACACCACATTTACTGGGCGTCAAAAAGCTGTTTTGGTCATATTTTTTATCGGACTCGGTTTGCTGGTATGGGGTGTGCTTCCTCCGGAACAGGGCGGTCAGGGCTGGTATATCGTTGAGATCTCGGCCCTTTTCATCGGCGTCGGACTGCTGATGGGCATCGTCGGCGGACTTGGTGCTAATGGAACCGCCGCCGCGTTTTCCGAGGGCGTCCGCCAATTGGCGGTGACGGGCGTGATCATCGGGCTGGCACGCGGCATCCTCGTCGTACTGCAGGACGGGCAAGTCATCGATACGGTTCTTTACGCGATGGCTTCGATACTGGAAGGAACATCCTCGGCGACTGCCGCGATGGTAATGTTCACTGGTCAGACATTCATCAATTTCTTTGTACCGTCGGGCAGCGGGCAGGCCGCATTGACTATGCCCCTAATGGCTCCGCTATCGGATCTGATCGGAGTTACGCGGCAGACTGCTGTCCTTGCATTTCAAATGGGCGACGGCTTTACCAACATGATCGTTCCCACGAGCCCCGTCATCATGGGAGCTCTTGCTCTCGCAGGCATCCCATGGACGAAATGGGCGCGATGGGTGCTCCCGCTGCAGGCCCTTCTTTATGTCGTAGGGCTTGCAGTACTTTATATCGCGGTAATGACAGGCTATGGAACTTAGATCTTGCTGTTGACTACCCCGAGAAGTTCGTTCTCACACTCTATCGACCGTCGTTGGATCTCGGCACCGCGGGCGATAATGTCATCGGCAAATTCGCGGTCTTTCAGTCCCGCGGCGTTTATCTTCACGTTCAGATAGGCTCCCATCACCGCCGATCGTGCACACAGCGCACCGACGCCCGCGTCCGAGACCGAATTTGGATTGCCGTGCTCAGCCATCGCTTTTATAACTTCAAACGAATCGAACGAACGCTGCATCGTTCGGAAAGGAACTTCGGTCGCGTATTTTGTCGCTTCCTGGATCGCGGCGGTCCGGGCGGCTTTTTCTTCATCGGTACCTTTTGGCAAGCCGAACGAATCCATCACTCGGTTGAAGGCCTCCGTATCCTCATCGACCAACGCCAGCAGATCCTCCTTTATCTCCTGAGCCTTGACCGCCCAATCAGAGAATTCTTCCCAACGCTCATCCCAGCCCGCTTTGTGCGAAGACAAATTCGCGACCATTGCCGCCAATGCCGCACCTAACGCACCCAAATAGGCCGATATCGAACCGCCGCCCGGAGCGGGCGATTCCGAAGCGGTTTCGTCCGCAAATCCGCGGCACGTCAAATCGACGAGGCTGGCCTTTTTCTCTTCCGCGGCGAGCACGTATTCGATGATCTTCTCGTTCGGGTCCCACGGCTTTAGGTCCGAAAGGCCGAGTGATCGCACCGCGATCTTCACCTTTTCGGCTTCCGTAACGCCGAGCGAACGGCTCTGTTTTCGCAGATAATGTTCTCCCGCGTCGATGATCGCTTTTTTCGGAACAAGCCCGACGATCTCCATTCCCGTTACGCGAACGCCGCGAGCCGCGGCCTTGTCGCAGACCTCGTCAAACGCAACGTGCAGCGGCGTCTCAGACAGATTCGTGATGTTCATCGAGACCTGGGCTATGCCGTATTCCTTGATGAACCAGCCGATGGCCTTTGTGCCTTTCAGCGTACCCGGTATCATCACCGGCTCGCCGTTCTCGTCGAGGATCGGCTTCCCTGTGATCGGATGGCCTTCGCGTTTAGGCCTTCCCTTTTCGCGGACGTCAAATGCGATCGCATTCGCACGCCGCGTCGATGTCGTGTTCAGATTGAAATTCACCGCTATCAGAAAATCGCGTGCCCCGACCGCTGTCGCGCCGGACCTGGCGACCGATTCGCTAAATTCCGTCGGGCCAAAGTCGGGCTTCCATTCCGACGAAGAAATGCGGTCTTTCAGAGCCTCGTATTCGCCCTCGCGGCAGTTCGCAAGATTGCGGCGAACCTCACTCGTCGCAGCGTCCTCGTAAAGATATATCGGAATACCAAGCTCATTTCCGATACGTTCGCCGAGCCGCCGCGCGTATCCGGCCGTCTCTTCCATCGAGATGCCCGACACGGGCACCAGCGGCAGCACGTCGGTCGCACCAAATCGCGGATGATCGCCCTTGTGCCGACGCATATCGATCAGCTCCTGTGCCTTCTTAACGGCCTGAAACGCCGCTTCAACAACCGCCTCAGGCTCGCCGACAAATGTTACGACCGTCCGGTTCGTCGTCGCCCCGGGATCGACATCAAGCAGCTTCACGCCCTCAACTTTCTCGATCTCATCCGTGATCTGTCCTATCACGGCCATGTCCCGCCCCTCGCTAAAATTCGGCACGCATTCGATAATTTGCTTCATCAGTTATTATCTTATAAAGAAATTAAAGAAAAAGCTGTCCGTCAAAAGGACCTAGAAGCTATTTTCGTGTGGTTCGACTCAAGAAGACCATAAAGGCAAAGTAACCTCCCACAATGTTTGGAGGAAACCATGCAAAATCCGATATCCAAAACTGCTTTCTATACGCTGGAAGTACGTGCCTGGGATGCGAAGCAAGCCGCCCCACTTTGCGGCGACCATCTTGCTTCGCGTTTAGTGAATGATGAATCTCAACGCATCTGGGATGAGGTCAAACATCTCAGCGGCCCAAACTCAAGTATTGCCATGCGGCACCGCATCATCGATGACCTCCTTGAGGCTGAGCTAGTAACCAAGCGAGACTCGACAGTCGTCGTGATCGGGGCCGGATTTGATACCCGCTCATTTCGTCATCCGTTCGGAACCTGGATCGAGGTGGATGAGCCCTCCGTTATTAGCTACAAAGAGGAACGACTGCCTGCTTCGGAGTGCCCGAATCCGTTGACACGCGTCCCGATTGAGTTTTCGAAAGAATCGCTTGTAGAAAAATTGAAAGACTTTTCTTCAAACAGGGCGACACACATCGTCATAGAGGGTGTTCTGATGTACTTAACGTTAAGCGAACGCGAAGAGCTGTTGCGATCATTACGAGATCTATTTCCTCGAAATTACGTCTATTGTGACCTTATGCGGCGTTCGTTCTATGAGAAATACAGCAGGAAAGTTCACGAGAAGATGACTGGCCTCGGGGCCAGCTTCAAGGACATTGTCGAGCAGCCGGAAGATCTATTCGCAAATGCAGGATACGATACCGTAAGCCTAACGTCGATCCCTCTAAGTGCCGCCAAACTTGGTGCCGGCCCGGTTCCGCATTTTTTTATTCGTTGGCTCTTCGGGGTTATTCGTCGTGGCTATTTTGTCGGAAAGTTCAAGTTGGATTGACCGGAAAAATATATTATGAAAATTATCAAGTCCACTGTCCGGGCCCTCAACGCAATTCTTGAGGAGGAGAATAGATGGAGCTGCTGAGCATTGCAGGCTGTGTGATCGGAATGCTCCTGGGACTCGCGGCGATCATCGCTCCGGCCCGCATCGGTAAATTCGTCGGCATCGAGCCGATAGGTGGTTTCGGCCTGTCTGAGGTCAGAGCGACCTATGGCGGGCTTTTCTTCGCGATGTCGATTTATGCATTCATCACAATGTCGGACGGTGCTTTGTTGGCCGTGGGGTTCGGCTGGCTCGGAGCAGGCGCGGTCAGGTTGGTCACAATGCTCTTTCAAAAATTCGACTATCGCAATCTCGGCGGCGTCTTAATGGAGGCCGCGATCGGCACTCTAGTTGCTGCAAAGGCCATATTCTCCGGCTGAAGCGCGAATTCTCGGTCTTCCGGCTAAAATGCCGCAACCGCACGGCACATCGTACTTAGCTCCGCAGCTTCGGCTTATTTTTCTCAACTATCCTGCCTAACGAATGGTTTGACAACCATTCGCAATAACCATATTCTCACGAAGTGGCGCGTATGATAACTAGTTGAGCCTAACGCAAACACGCCGAGTGGCCCTCCCGAAGGAAATTCTATGAGCACTCAAGAAACTAACGACACCCTTGAGTCCAAGAAGGCAGTGTTCCGCCGGTTGGTCGACATCTATGCAACCGGAAACCTCTCGGCGCTGGAAGAGGTGATCGCCCCCGACTACATAGGCCACGCGTCTGCCGGTGATCGGGACCTCGAAGGATTCCGACAAAGCATCTTGCACTTTCACAACCTCTTCATTTACGACGAGGACTCGTTTGAAGTTAACGATCAGTTCGTAGAAGGGGAAAAGGTCGCCACGCGGATGACGGCACACGTCAGGGTGCGCTCAACAGGAGAACCGATAACGCTCATTGGCATCAATCTGGCGCGCATAGTGGGCGGAAAAATCGTCGAGGAGTGGAACACATGGGAGCAGCTGCGGCCCCCGGGAGGGGCCTCGCATCTGACGTGACGCCTGACCTGGCGGTCGGCGAGAGCCTACACGATGTAAAGCCCTGGCCCCAGGGCCTGCAGTATGCTGATCAATGAATAATCGGCCGCGGCCCACGAGATATAGACGGCAACTATATCTGGGAGTTTTTCAAGCAACGATAATTGTCGAGACATCGACCCTCTCATTAGCCTTTTTTCAAATATGTGATCTGCCCTATCACGGCCATGTCCCGCCCTTCGCTAAAATTCGGCACGCATTCAATAAGTTTTTTCATTAGGATATATTCAAGATCAGTAACGCTTTACAATACTAACGTATTGCGTTAGTATTTACAGATGGCGATACGTTCATTTCGGTGTTCTGATACAGAACGATTGTTCGACGGACAACGAGTGAAAAAATTCGTCAACATAGAATCAGTGGCCATGCGAAAACTCGCCATGTTAAATCGTGCGGCTAGCATTGAAGATCTGAAGGTACCGCCGGGTAACCGCCTAGAAGCTTTAAAAGGTGACCGCCGAGGCCAATTTAGCATCAGAATCAACGACCAGTTTCGTATCTGTTTTGTTTGGTTGTCAAACGGTCCCGAAGAAGTCGAGATCGTAGATTACCACTGATGGAGAATATTATGCGTAAGATTCCGTATCCTCATCCGGGTGAAATTCTATTGGAAGAGTTCCTAAAGCCGATGGGCATTACCCAATATCGCCTCGCAAAAGAGATCGGCGTACCGCAACGCCGAATTGGCGAGATCGTAGCGGGAAAGCGCTCTGTAACCGCTGACACAGGCTTACGTCTTTCAAGATTTTTCGGACTCTCCGATGGTTTCTGGATCGGTCTTCAATTGGACTATGATGCGGCTAATGCGAAGGATTCATTGTCCAAGGTCCTGGCCAATATTCGGCCCTGGAAACCCGACGTGGCAGCGACGTAAGAATACTTTAGATATGCGGCAGCTGCGGCAAAGTCAAACTTGTTAATAAGCTCTCACATATGTATCATCAACGGCGTTGGAGTTAATCAATAGTTGGGCATCTTTTGGTTTTCCACAACGAACAGAATTTGTAGTATGAATTTATGACAGACGCTCGACGAAAATTAACGCTTCTTCGTTTCGGCAGAAGAATTTTCGCAGCATTGCTCTTTGTTTTTTGGACGAGCGTTCTTTGTCAGGCTCAAACTGCGTCTGCTGAAACTTGTGACTTTTCCGCATACAAACCTTTTAAGATGTCGCATTTTCTAAAGGCGGCGCTTCTTGAACAAGCAAAACCCGTTTACCCGTCAGCCGCTAGAGCAGTTCGGGCGCACGGTAAAGTTCGCATTAAAATTTTAGTTGACCGTCGCGGAGCGGTAAAAGAGGCTTGCGTTGTTGAAGGTCACCCTTTGCTTCGGGCAGCGGCAGTTCAAGCGGCTCGTGAGTCGCGATTTAAACCAAACTTTGGTTTGACGTTGCCGCAAAAACGTTATGGCAGGCGTTTCATTCAGGATGAACTTGTTTTTAATTTTACGTTGGCGTAAGTCTTGGTGACAACGGGCTGCCCAACAAGTCATTGCACCGAAGCCGCCTAAGCGATCCTGTTATCAATCTTGCGTGAAGGCGGCTCGGTGAACTCAACCGTTAGGAAGATACTCGCACTTCTAAATGCGATCTCAACTGATCAATGGAAACACGCGCCTGCTCCCACGTATCGCGGTCGCGGACGGTGACGGCGTTGTCTTCGAGCGATTGGTGATCGACCGTTACACAGAACGGCGTTCCGATCTCGTCCTGTCGGGCGTAGAGCTTGCCGATGCCGCCGGTGTCGTCGTAAACGGCACGCATCGACGGCTGCAGCTCTTTCTTGATCTTACGCGCCATTTCGACTATCTCGGGTTTGTTTTTCGCGAGCGGCAGCACGGCCACCTTTATCGGCGCCATTTCGGGCTTGAGTTTTAGAATGACGCGTGTCTCGCCTTTGTCATTCGTCCGCTCGGTGTATGCGTCCATCATAACGGCAAGCAGAGTTCGGTTTACGCCCGTCGAAGGCTCGATGATGTACGGATAAAAACGCTCGTTCGTCTGCGGGTCAAAATACGATAGGTCTTCTGTCGAATCAGGATTCAGCCGGTTGCCTTCGGCGTCTTCAGGCTTTTTCGAGTGTACGCGAAGGTCGTAATCCGTGCGGTTCGCAATGCCCATCAGTTCGTCCCACTGCTTCGCCTCGTCCTCGCGTTCGGGGAAAAATCGGTAAAGAATATCTACGGTGCGTTCGCTGTAATGCGCCAGCTCTTCCCTTGTTTGCTCGTAATGTTTCAAATTTGCCGACGAAATACCCAGCGACTGCAGCCATTCGTCAAAACCGTCGATCCACTCCTGGTGTACACGCGGTGCGTCCTCGGGCCGGCAAAAATACTCGATCTCCATCTGCTCGAATTCACGAGTACGAAAAATGAAATTTCCCGGCGTAACCTCGTTACGAAACGCCTTGCCGATCTGGGCGATGCCGAAAGGCAGCTTTCGCCTCGAAGTGTCGAGAACGTTCTTGAAATTGACGAAAATGCCCTGTGCGGTCTCGGGCCGCAGGTAAGCTAGCGCCGTCGGGTCGTCCTCGGCAGATGCCGCACCGACCGTCGTGCGGAACATCAGGTTGAAAGCGCGCGGCTCGGTCAGGTTCGTCGAGCCGCAGTTCGAACAGACCAACTTACCTTCATCATTCTTGTCCAGCTTATCCTCGCGGAGCCGCGTTTTGCAGTCGCGGCAATCGACGAGCGGATCCGAGAATGTCGTTTCGTGGCCCGAATATTTCCACACATTGCGGTTCAGGATTATTGAAGAATCGAGCCCCTCGATGTCGTCGCGTTCGTAAACGACCCAATTCCACCAACTCTGCTTAATGTTGTTCGCCAGTTCGACGCCGAGCGGCCCGTAATCCCACGACGAGCCCAGCCCGCCGTAAATATCCGACGCCGGGTAAACAAACCCGCGACGCTTTGATAGCGATACAATAGTTTCTATATTTGGTGCAGACATAAATAGTGGCGGTTCTCTAAGGTCAATTCGTAAACTGTCAATTAATGATCGTTAGTTAAGTTCAGCAAGAGTTAAATTTTACAATCAAAACAGGTTGATCCGAAAAAGGACGGCCGAAACCGTCCTTTTCAGCAGCAAGATCTTGGGTCTGGTTATTCTTCGCCGCCGCTTGAGGCTTTCGCTTTTTCCTCAGCCAGGATCGCCTTGCGAGAAAGCTTCACCTTGTTGCCTTCCTTGCCGATGCACTTGACCAGGATCTGCTGTCCTTCCTTCAGCTCGTCGCGTACGTCTTTGACGCGGCGGTCTGATATCTCGGAAATGTGCAGCAGGCCGTCGAGCCCCGGCAAGATCTCGACAAATGCTCCGAAATCGACGATGCGCGAGACCGTGCCCAGGTATGTCTCGCCTATCTCGGCTTCCGCCGTAAGGGACTTGATGCGTGCGATGGCTGCTTGCGCGGCCTCGCCGTCGGCGGTCGCGATCGAAATCGTTCCGTCGTCTTCGATGTCGATCTTTGCACCGGTTTCCTCTGTGATAGAGCGGATCACAGAACCGCCCTTGCCTATCACGTCACGGATCTTGTCTGGATGGATCTTTAGAGTGATTATTCGCGGAGCATATTTTGATATATCCGGCCTTGGTTCCATTATCGTGTGCTCCATGATGCCGAGAATATGGAGTCTCCCTTTGCGGGCCTGCTCCAACGCTTCCTGCAGGATCATCGCGTTTATTCCCGCAACCTTGATGTCCATTTGAAGTGCAGTGATGCCCTCGCGCGTCCCGGCAACCTTAAAGTCCATGTCGCCGTAGTGGTCTTCGGCGCCCGCAATGTCCGACAAGATCGCATATCGGTTACCCTCCATCACCAGGCCCATTGCAACGCCCGCAACCGGCCGTTTGATCGGCACGCCCGCATCCATCAAACTCAAAATTCCGCCGCAAACCGACGCCATCGACGACGAGCCGTTCGATTCGGTAATGTCCGATACTATACGAAGCGTATAGGGAAAATCGGACTCGTCCGGCAGAACCGCTTCGATGGCTCTGCGAGCGAGATTTCCGTGCCCAGTCTCTCGCCGAGAGGTTCCGCCAAAACGTCCTGCTTCGCCAACCGAATACGGAGGAAAGTTATAATGCAGCATGAAGCGACGCTTCACTTCGCCCTTTTCAATGTCGTCCATGAACTGCTCGTCCATTTTCGTGCCGAGCGTTGTTGTAACGATCGCCTGCGTCTCACCGCGAGTGAACAAGGCTGATCCATGTACTCTGGGTAGCCATCCAACTTCGCAGGTAATGGGCCTGATCTCGGAAAACTTTCGACCGTCGGGCCGGCGTCGGTTACCAAGCATATCCTCACGAAAGATCTTTTCCTTCAAATATGAGAAGGCTTTGCCGGCCGTGGCACGCGCTTCGGGCTGATCTTCAGGAAACGATTCGACGACTTCCTTCTTCAGAGCGTCGATTGCCGCATAGCTCGTCAGCTTGTCTTTGCCAGTCGTGTCCAGAGCCTCACGAAGCCGCCCGCCGTAATTCTTTTCCACCTCGGCAATGATTTCTTCATCGATCACCGGCGTGACAAACTCGCGTTTCTCGATCGCCAAGGCCTTGCCGAGTTCCTTTTGCCAAAGACAAAGCCGCTTGATCTCCTTATGGGCGAGCATCAGGGCCTCGACCATGATCTGTTCGCCCACCTCTTTAGCCTCGCATTCGACCATGCAGATGGCTTCTTCCGTACCGGCAACCACGAGGTTCAGCTCCGATTCACGACGCTGATCGAAAGTCGGATTGATGATGTATTTACCGTCGATCAAACCGATTCGGATCCCGGCGATCGGGCTATTAAAAGCTATGTCCGAAAGGTAAAGAGCACACGACGCTCCCGTAATCGCTATCACATCCGGGTCGTTTTCTCCATCCGATGAGATCACCGTGCCAACGATCTGCGTCTCAAAACGATAGCCGTCTGGAAATAGCGGCCGGATCGGACGGTCAATGAGACGACACGTCAAGACCTCCTTTTCGCTTGGCCGGCCCTCCCTTCTGAAGTAATTCCCGGGAATTCGGCCCGCCGAATAGCTTGATTCGCGATACTCGACCGTAAGCGGAAAAAAATCCAATCCCTCTTTTGCGTGCTTCATACTGACGGCTGTTACCAGAACCATCGTATCTCCGTACCTGACGACGACCGCACCATCGGCCTGTTTGGCAACTTTGCCGGTTTCAACGATAAGCTCATTTGCTCCGAGCTTGATCGATTCATTCAAATATTTTCTTGTTCCCATTTATTCTTCCTCGAAAAACGAAAACGGCACAAAGCTGTTCGTGAAGCCTCGGCCGTTTCCGGTTTCGTTAAATTCTCTCAGGTCTCAATTGCACTTGGCCCAATTGCTGTCACGTTCAGCAGCCGCCCGCAAATTCTTCGTGAGACTCAGTTCTCCAATGGCTCGAAGCAGCCGTACAGAATTCCATGCCGTGGTGTCGAAGTTCAGAAGTATGCATGAACCCTTGGTCCCGGCCACGAAACCTTACTTATCTTCGCAATCCCAATTTCTTGATAATCTCGTGATACTCGTTGATATCACGGGTCTTGATGTAATCGAGAAGCTTCCTCCGACGCGAGACCATCTTAAGAAGTCCCCTGCGCGAATGGTTGTCCTTCTTGTGAACCTTGAAATGTTCCGTCAATTCATTGATCCGCTGTGTCAGCAGAGCTATCTGGACCTGCGACGAACCCGTGTCCGATGCATGTGTCTTGTAGTCGTTTACTATTTTCTCTTTTACTTCTTTAACTGTTGCCATACACTTCTGACTCTAAAATGGTCTCTCCTTGCTCGCAGTAACTCCGCCCGTACATCTGGCGGTAACCGCAAAAACTTCTGAACAATTGATCGATGTAAGCGAACGATTATTCCGCCGATAATTATCTGTTATCCATTGCAAAATATCAACTTACAACTCAAACTCTTCCATGAACTTCGTCGAAAAATCGCCTGCCTGAAACCGCTTGTCAGCCATTATTTTCTTATGCAGAGGTATCGTTGTCTTAATACCTTCGACGACCATCATATCCAATGCCCGCTGCATTCGGTTGATAGCAAGCTCGCGCGTCCGAGCGTGGACTATTAGCTTAGCGATCATCGAATCGTAGTAAGGCGGCACGATATATCCGGGGTAGGCGGCCGTATCAACCCTCACTCCCGGCCCGCCCGGAATATTGAACGCAGTTATTCGCCCAGGGCTTGGCGTGAACTTTACCGGATCTTCGGCATTTATCCTGCACTCGATCGAATGACCCGTGATCTGCACATCCTCCTGGCTGTACTGAAGATCTTCGCCCGATGCGATCCGTATCTGATTACGTACGATATCGGCAAGTGTGACCATTTCAGTCACCGGATGTTCGACCTGAACCCGTGTGTTCATCTCCATGAAGTAGAAACTTCCGTCTTCATCCAGCAGAAACTCGAAAGTCCCGGCATTCGCATATCCTATCTCCTTGCATGCATTGACGGCCACCGAACCCATCTTATCTCTAAGTTCTCCCGTCAGCACGGGAGAGGGAGCTTCTTCAAGCAGCTTCTGGTGCCGTCGCTGAATAGAACATTCGCGTTCACCGAGATGGATGCAGTTTCCGTGCTCATCGGCAAGGACCTGGATCTCAATGTGCCGAGGACGTTCGATGTAGCGTTCGATATAAACTGCTCCGTTTTTAAAGGCGGCAAGGGCTTCAGCCTGTGCCGTCTCAAGTTGGCCATGGAGTTCATTTGCTTTGCGGACGATCCGCATACCGCGGCCGCCGCCTCCCGCCGCCGCTTTAATGATCAAAGGGAATCCGATCTCTTCAGCGATCCGTGCTGCCTCTTCGGTGCTCTCGATCGGGTCCGGGCTGCCCGGCAGAATTGGTACTCCGGCGGCCTTCATCGTTCGTCTCGCTTCGACCTTATCGCCCATCATTGCGATTACTTCCGGCGAGGGCCCGATGAACTTTATATTGCAGTCGCCGCAGATCTTTGCAAAGGTCGCCGATTCGGCCAGAAAGCCGTAACCCGGATGTATCGCATCTACATTGGTGATCTCAGCTGCACTTATGATCGAAGGTATGTTCAGATAGCTTTGAGCAGAAGGGGCGGCGCCGATGCACACAGCTTCGTCAGCATAGCGAACGTGCAGTGCATCCCGGTCGGCTTCAGAGTGAACGGCGACGGTCTTTATGCCCATCTCCTTGCACGTCCAGATTATCCGGATAGCTATCTCGCCGCGATTGGCGATCAATATTTTGCGGATCTCTCGCTTGCTCATCGAAAAATGATTTAGCCACGTATTATTCGAATGACACGAAGCGATCGGAGAAAATCATTCGTGCAATTCGGGTAATTCGTGGCTTATGATTCCTACTTCCTTATGCCGAAAAGAGGCTGGCCATATTCTACGGGCTGGCCATTCTCAACATAGATCTTGACTACCTCGCCTTCTACTTCGGCCTCGATCTCGTTCATCAATTTCATCGCCTCTACTATGCAAACGACGGTTGACGGCGAAACCTTGCTCCCCTCTTTCACATAAGGATCTTTATCAGGGCCGGGCGATCGATAGAACGTGCCCACGATTGGAGAAGCGATCTTGAACAGGTCGTCTTCCGCAGCGGTTTCCGTCGCGGCCGTATCCGTGACGGAGAGCGGGGCCGCAGGAACAGGGGCTTGCACGGGCACCTGAGCTTGAGGAATGTACTGCATTGCCGCGGGCGGCGGGGTCTTGCTCAAGCGCACCCGAATATTTTCGTTCTCAAACTCAAAATCAGTAAAGCCGTGTTCATTTACAAGTTCAGCCAGTTCGCGAAGCTCGTCCATATTGAACGATGGGTCTGCTGTCGAGCCCACTCGCTTGTTCCTGACATCATCCTTCGTACCGCCTTGCTTTTCCATTTCCTGTGCTTTTGCAGAAGCCGAATGTTCACTCATCGTGCATCGCCTCCAAAAGTTAAGATCACCCCTTGGCCGCAAGTTCTCGAGGATTGTCCACGAGTTCGATGACTGCCAGCTCGGCGTTGTCCCCGCTACGGCGGCGCCCCACGCGAATTATCCTGGTATAGCCGCCATTTCGGTCTTTGTATCTCGGCCCCAGCTCCGAGAACAAACGCTGAACCGCTTTTACGCCGGCCGTTCGCTCGATCGGCGCCTTTTCTTCGCCTTTCTTGCCGCGAAATCGGCTCGCTGCCTCTTTGAATGTACTATTTCCCGCATGAAAATAACGAGCCGCCTGCCGCCGAAGGTGAACTTCCTGCGCCTTCGCGTCATCGCCCTCCAGCATCTGTGCCTTTCGGGCAAGCGTTATCGCCTTTTCAACGAACGGCCGCAGCTCTTTGGCCTTCTGTACCGTGGTTACAATATGCTCTTTCTCCGCATTGATCAATGACGTCGCCATATTCCGTAGCATCGACATCCGATGCTCGGTGGTCCGCCCGAGTTTGCGATGTGCTTTTAGGTGTCTCATCTTCTTACAAGGATAAAGGTAAAAGGACAACGGCGAAAGGATCATGCCGTTGATTTCGGCCTGTCCTTCTTCCCTTATCTTTCGGCCTTCTAATCCAGATCTCTTCCGCCCGATCCCGGTATGGGGTTGCCCTGCTCGTCAAAATCCATGCCGAAATCCAAACCCATTCCGTGCAGAAGGTCCTTGATCTCCGTCAGCGACTTTTTGCCAAAGTTCTTCGTGTTCAACATATCCTTTTCGCTGCGCTTTATCAGGTCTCGGATCGAGCGGATGTCTGCATTCTTCAGGCAATTGTACGAACGCACCGATAGCTCAAGTTCATCGACCGGCTTATCGAGCAGATCGTTTCGCATCAGCGGCGGGCGGGCGATGTCTTCGTATTTATACTCTTCTTCTTCCTCTTCGAAATTGATAAAGATCGACATATGGTCTTTCACCAATTTCGCTGCGAGGCCTATCGAATCCTCCGGCTTTACGGACCCGTCGGTCCAAACCTCGATCGTCAATTTGTCAAATTCGGTATTAGATCCCTGCCGAGTTTTATCAACGCTGTAATTTACCTTCTTGATAGGCGTGTGTACGGAATCGACCGGTATGTAGCCGACCGAAAGGTCATCGTCGTTATTGAGCTCGGCCGAAACATATCCACGGCCTCTCTTAAGACGAAGCTCCACATTGAAAGACCCCGATCCGCTGATGGTAGCGATATGGATGTTAGGGTCCAGGACCTCAACATCAGCATCTCCCTGTATGTCTGCGCTGGTCACCTCGCCCGCACCTTTCTTGCTTATCGTCAGCGTCTTCGGCCCCGAACCATGAAGCATAAAAGGCACCTGCTTCAGATTAAGAATGATGTCGGTCGCATCCTCAACGACACCCTTTATCGACGAAAACTCATGTTCCACGCCTTCGATCTTTACAGCGGTTACGGCCGCACCCTCGATCGACGATAGAAGCGCACGCCGGATAGAATTTCCGATAGTGGTTCCAAAGCCTCTTTCGAACGGCTGTGCGTAAAACTTGCCGTATCGCTCGGTCAGCGTATCGGAATCGACGTTCAGCCGGCTTGGCATTTGAAAACCCGTCCAATTATTGCTCTGTGTCATATTTTTGTTCTTTTTAAACGGTCAAGAAGGCTGGAATTGTCCCCGGGTCTCAGATAGAAGAACAAACTCTCGGGACCCGGCTACTTCATCCAGCCCAGTGGTCTTATTTGCTGTACAACTCGACGATCAACTGCTCGTTGATGTTCTGCTCGATGTCCCCGCGGGTCGGCGCAGACGAGATAGCAACGCTAAGCTCGCGTCCGGCGGGCGTGATCCAAGCCGGCCTCACTCGTCCGGCGGCTGTCTGCCACGCACCTTCAATGTGCGGATTCTTCTGGCTCTTTGGCTTCACCGCCACCGTGTCTCCTACCTTTACCTGAAACGAAGGAATATCGACCTTCCTACCGTTCACCTCTACGTGGCCATGGTTCACAAGCTGGCGTGCCTGGCGGCGCGAGGTAGAAAAACCCGCCCTGTAAACCACGTTGTCGAGACGTTTCTCGAGCATGAAAAGAAGGTTCTCACCCGTAACGCCTTTCTGGCGTCGCGCCTTTTCAAAATAGTTGCGAAACTGCTTTTCGAGAATGAAGTAGATCCTTTTTACTTTCTGTTTCTCACGAAGCTGCTCGCCATATCCAGCAAGCATCTTTCGCCTTCCGGCACCGTGCTGCCCCGGCGGGTTCGTGCCTCGCTTCTCTATCGCACACGATGTCTTGAAACATCTGTCGCCTTTCAGAAATAACTTCGCACCTTCGCGGCGGCATAATCTGCACACCGCATCTCTGTATCTAGCCATAGTATTTTTGCCTCCGCTTATCAGCGGAAAAGTTTACAGGCCTTGGCCCTTCGTCCTTTCGATGAAACTCTAAAACACAAATTCCGGATCAGTTCGCATTTCAAGATACGAGATCCGGGATCGCGGTTCAAACTCTTCGCCGTTTCGGCGGTCTGCATCCGTTGTGCGGGATAGGCGTGGTATCGCGGATCGATGTGACCCGAATACCTGCCTGGGCTACAGCACGAATGGCTGATTCGCGGCCTCCACCCGGCCCTTTGACACGCACTTCAACCTCCCGCATCCCGGCTTCGAGAGCTTTTCTTGCGGCTTCGCCTGCCGCCTGCTGAGCCGCGAAGGGCGTGCCCTTTCTCGAACCGCGAAACCCGCGGGCGCCCGAAGAACACTGAGCAACCAAATTGCCCTGGGTGTCCGTTATCGAGATAAGCGTATTATTGAAAGAAGCCGAAATATGTACTATCCCTACCGGGATATTCTTCCGCTCTTTCTTCTTGAAAGTCTTCTTCTTTCCTGCTGCTGGTGCTTTTGCCATTGAATTTCATTGGATGATGGGTAGTGAACAATTAAAAGTTCCCGGAATGTCCGTTCCCAACATCTGTCATCAATTACTTCTTGCCGGGTGCTTTCTTCTTTGCGACCGCCGCTTTTCGCGGTCCCTTTCTCGTCCTAGCGTTGGTTGATGTTCGCTGGCCGCGAACGGGCAGGCTTCGACGATGCCGCAACCCCCTGTAACAGCCAATATCCATCAAACGCTTGATGTCCATCTGGATGCGCTTCCTCAGGTCGCCTTCGATCTCGCCTTGCGAATCCAGGATCGCTCGTATCCGATTCAGTTCGTCCTCGTTGAGATCTTTGATCTTTGCGTGAACGCTAATGTTCGCCTCTTCAAGTACCGCCGTCGCACGGGATCTGCCGACGCCATAGATGTACGTCAAACCGATCTGTGCCCTCTTATTGGGCGGAAGGTCAACTCCTGCTACTCGAGCCATAATTTCTCCGATTCTGGTGGAACTAAGATCGTCGGTCTTGGTCTATTTACTTAGACCTGTGGTCCAAGACCAACGTTCCGTTATCCTTGCCTCTGCTTGTGCTTGGGATTGTCGCAGATGACGCGCACGACGCCCTTGCGGTGTATAACCTTGCACTTATCACACATCTTCTTCACTGACGGTCGGACTTTCATCTCAAACTCCCGTGTCTCGCAGAGGGCCGTCCGGTTAGGATCAACTTCCTAAACACAACCCGCTACTTATATCTGTACGTGATCCTGCCCCTCTTTAGGTCATATGGGGACAGCTCGACCAATACCCTATCGCCCGGCAGGATACGAATGAAGTTTTTACGCATCTTGCCGGATATATGCGCGAGCACTTCATGCTCGTTTCCGTCGATCGCCACCTTGAACATTGCGTTCGGCAGCGTCTCAAGCACCGTTGCCTGAACTTCTATCGCATCCTCTTTGGCCATACTCTGCCGAGGCCAACTTGCTGACAAGTTGGACAAACTAATAGTTTAACGTACAACCTCACTCTTATCAAGCTACGCCGCGACGGTTTCCGCCCTTGAGTTCTTGAGAGCAAGCTTCTGTTCTTTGGTCAGCGTCAATATTTCCGGGCCATCCGGCGTAACGGCTATTGTGTGCTCTGCGTGGGCCGAGGGTTTGCCGTCGCGAGTCACCACCGTCCAACCATCCTCTAGCGTTTTTGTCTCCGCCGTTCCCAGATTCAGCATCGGCTCTATAGCAAAACAGTAGCCGGCCCTTATTTTCTCCCTGGTTCCGGGACGCCCGTAATTGGGTATTTGAGGCGCCTCGTGCATACGCCTCCCGATCCCGTGCCCCGTATAATCGCGAACGATACCATAACCGTATTTCTCCGCATGTGATTGTACGGCCCAGCCTATGTCGCCCACATGACCGTTCACGCGGCATTGTGCGATGGCCAGGTCAAGGCATTCTTCCGTCACCCTGATGAGATTCTTCAATTCGTCCGAGATCGCTCCCACCGGCAGCGTCATTGCCGTGTCCCCAACGAAACCATCAAGAGTGCAGGCCATATCAAGCGAGACGATATCACCCTCCTCCAGAGGTTTGTCGGTCGAAAATCCATGAACGATCTGCTCGTTGACCGAAGAACAGATGGCGAACGGAAACGGCGTCATCCCGTGCGGCTTATACCCGATGAACGTCGGGATGGCCCCGGCGTCGCGCATCATCTTTTCTGCCGCGGCGTTAAGTTCTAGCGTCGTGATCCCTGGTGCCACCATCGCTCGCAGGGTCTCGCGAACCTGGGCAATAACCTCGCCCACGGTTCTCATCTTTTCGAGATCTTTCTGCGATTTCGCGATTATCATCCTCTTTCCGGCCAATGCTTCCGAAGCCGCACTCAAAATTCCGCCGATCTTGGTATTCCGTATTCTCAATCGATCAGAGACCACTAACTTCGGATCGTTGATCCGTATTCAGGCCGCGGCGGCTATATCAGTTTCCCCAGTTCTTCAAAGATCTCCTCGACCTCGCCGCTGCCGTTCACTTTTTGAAGCCGCCCGGAACGTTCATAATAATCAAGCAGGGGTTTTGTAAGCTCATCGTAGGTTTCCAGCCTGACTCGCACCTTTTCTTCGTGATCATCGTCTCGGTGCACCAATTCCGCTTCAGGATGCAGGTCGCAGCGGCCCTCAGCCTGAGGCGGCTTAGAATAAATATTGTATATCTCGCCGCAGATCGGGCAGCTTCTGCGCCCCGTCAGCCGATTCATCAATTCGTCTCTAGGCACGGCGACCTCGATCGCAAGGATCTCTTTGCCCTGCTCCTTTGCCAACTCTTCAAGCTGTTCCGCCTGGACGGCAGTCCGCGGATAACCGTCAAGAACATAGGTCCCAGCGGTATCCGGCTTTGACGTTCGGTCGCGTACGATACGATACGTCACATCGTCGGAAATAAGTTTCCCCGAGGCCATTATCTCCTGAACCTCGCGCGCCAGCGGCGTGTCTTGGCTTTTCATCTCACGGAACATATCCCCGGTCGAGATCTGTGGTATCCCGCGACGCTCTTCCAGCAGCCTCGCCTGTGTCCCTTTGCCAGCGCCCGGAGCGCCGATCAAAACTACGATCTTTGCCATAATGCACTAACCAACGAGAACACAGAGGTCGCAGAGCAGCAATTTCAGATGCTCTGTGGTCCCTGTGTTCTCAGTGGTGAAACATCACCTAGCCTCGGCGGCCGCGAAGCCGCGAGCCCGCACCAAGGAATCCTTCGTAATTCCTCATCACGAGTTGGGCTTCTATCTGCGAAACGGTGTCCATTGCGACACCGACGAGAATAAGCAGCGACGTGCCGCCAAAGAAGAACTGGTAGCCCAGCCCGGTCGGTATCCAGCTCAGCCCCGGTGTGGCCGTAAAGAACGCATCGAGGCTGTCACCGATGAAAGGAAGCCTCGAGACACGGAAACCGCTGAGAAGGATCTGCGGAGCGAACGCAACGAATGCGAGATAGATCGCACCGACCGTCGTCAACCTGGTAAGAATACCGCTCAAATACTCTGCGGTTGGCGCGCCAGGCCGTATCCCGGCAATGAAGCCGCCATGCTTTCTGAGGTTATCCGCAACCTCATCCGTATTGAAGATGATCGTGATGTAAAAGAAAGTGAAAAGGACGATCAATCCAATAAACACCAGTTCGTAATATGGGTCGCCGCCGTGAAACTGTTGAAAGAAACCATGTATCTGGGCCCAGGTCGAGGTCGTATCACCCTGCGCGGGCGGAAACGCTGCAAAAAGCGTTTGCGGCATTGCGAGCACAGACGATGCAAAGATCACCGGGATCACGCCGCCCATGTTTATCTTAAGCGGCAAGCTGGTCTCTTGCCCGCGAAATGTTTGTCCGCCAACACGTCGGCTTGCATACGTTATCGCTATATGTCGACGTGCAGACTCTACATAGACAACCAAAGCTATCAATGCGATAAGAACCGCGACGAGGAATATCACCCCGAGCGTCTGCATCGCGTCGCCCGCCCTTACGCGTTCCGACACCTGCATCACCGCGCTGGGAAGGCCGATCACGATACCCGCGAATATCAGCAGCGAGATACCATTCCCCACGCCCCGCTCTGTTATTTGTTCACCAAGCCACATCACGAAAACAGTTCCGGTCGTCAAGGTAACGACTACCATCAGCGTCGCCGGCCATGTCTGCGGAATTATGTCGTTACGGCTTAGCCACGTGGCAACGAAAAAGGTTTGAACCGAGCAAAGAACAACGGTCAAATACCGCGTGTACTGATTCAGCTTCTGCCGCCCCACCTCGCCTTCTTCCTGGATCTTCTTGACCGCGGGCGAAAGCACCGGCATGAGCTGCATAATGATGGAGGCGGTAATGTATGGCGTCACTCCCAGTGCAAAAACCGAGATCGTTCGGAAGTTTCCTCCGGAGAAAAGGTCGAGCACGCCGAGCAGGGTCCCGGCAACATCGTTCCAAACCTGCTCAAGTTTCACCTTGTTTATCCCGGGAGCAGAAATGTGGGCACCCAGGCGGTAAACGGCCAGCATTGAAAGCGTGAAAATGATCCGCTTCCGAAGCTCCGGGATCTTGAACATGTTCTGGACTGCGTTTAAGAACTTCTCCATATAAATCCTTTTAATGCGGACCACAGATCCCGATCCGCAAACCTCATTTCAGGCTCCGATATCTACGATCCGCGATCCGCATCTTATCAAGCTTCAGCCGCTGCTGCTTTTTCTATCTTCGTGGCTGTTCCACCAGCCTTTTCGATCTTCTCTTTCGCGGCTTTTGTAAAACGATGTGCCGAGATCCTAAGCGATTTTGTCATATTCCCGTTCCCGAGGATGACCAGGTCGTGCTTCGCCTTTTTGATCAATCCCCGTTCATGAAGGACATCAGGAGTCACTTCATCACCCGAATTGAAGTTTGCGTCGATCTTCGCGAGACTTATCTCGATCCACTGCTTCTTGAAAATATTCGTGAACCCGCGCTTCGGAAGCCGCCGCTGCAGGGGCATCTGTCCGCCTTCAAATCCCGGACGGCTGCTGTAGCCTGAACGCGACTTTTGTCCCTTATGCCCGCGGCCCGCCGTCTTACCCAGGCCCGAGCCTGGCCCTCGGCCGACGCGCTTCTTCTTATGCGTCGAACCCGGCGCCGGTTTCAAATTATTAAGTCCTAATGCCATTGTCTTTCCTCTTTCGAAGGCCATTGCCGCATAGAAGCTAAGATACAGAAAAAATTCTCGAAAAAGCTCTGCTTCTCGGCGGTAACCTGAACAAGATCTTAATCAACGATCCTAAGAAGATGCGGAACCTTTGCCACTACTCCCCTGGTCGCCGCCGAATCGGGCCTCTCGATCGTTTGATTTAGCTTTGTAATGCCCAAGCTGCGGACAATATCTTTCTGCTTTTGTGAGTAGCCGATAGAACTCCGGTAATATTGGATCTTTATCTTCCCGCTCAAATTTTCTTCTTTTTTAGCCATGATCTTTAGTCCAGCTATCAGCCGCCAACCGTTTTGTCAGTGATCGCAACCGCTGACCCAGTGCCGGCCGTTCGCTGCCGTTACACCAATTCTTCAACTTGCTTACCGCGCAGCCGGGCAACTTCAAGCGGATCCTTCATTCTCATCAGCCCATCAAAAGTTGCCCTGACGACATTGTGGTTGTTGCTTGAGCCAAGGATCTTTGTTCGCACGTTATGCACCCCAAGTGCCTGCAGGACAAGCCGCACGGCACCGCCTGCAATAACGCCTGTGCCTTCTGACGCCGGCTTTAGAAGAACGCGTCCGGCACCGTACTTGCCGATAAGTTCGTGCGGCAGCGTTCCTTCGATCAGCGGGACGCGGATCAGATTATTCTTTGCGGCTTCGACGGCCTTCTTGATCGCATTGGGCACCTCTTTTGCTTTGCCAGTACCAAAGCCGACATGCCCGGCTTCGTCTCCGACAACGACCAGTGCCGCAAACGACATATTCTTGCCGCCTTTGACCACTTTCGTCACACGGTTGATCGAGATCAGCTGATCTTTGAGCAATAGGCCATTAGGCGAGATTCTTTGCTTATTCATTACCCTCTTCCTTCTTATTATCACCCGCGGATTCGGCTTTGTTCAGCCCTGCCTCTCGCGTGGCGTCGAGCAATGCCTTGACCCGGCCATGATAGACGTATCCTCCGCGGTCGAAAACCACATTGGACACCCCGGCAGCCAAGGCGCGTTCGGCTATTGTCTTGCCTACGGCCTTAGCCGCTGCAACATTTCCGCCCGAGCCCGCAAAGGCCTTTTCTGCCGTTGACGCGGTCGCAAGCGTCTTCCCCGCATCGTCGTCTATCACCTGGGCATAAATGTGGTTCAGGCTGCGATAGACTGCCAGCCTCGGGCGCTCGGCCGAACCACGCACTTTTTTACGTATTCGGCTGTGCACGCCCCGTCTGATGTCTGCTCTGCTCTTCTGTGCCATATGTCTAATTTCAAACTTCGAACCTCGAATCCGGAATACCAAAAGGCCCGGCATTCAAAACTCGGAGTTCATATTTTATTTGCCGGTCTTGCCCGGTTTCAGCTTGTAATGCTTGCTCGCATACCTAACGCCTTTTCCTTTGTAGGCATCCGGTTTACGCAGGCGGTTCAGTTCCGCCGCGACCTGCCCAAGCTTTTGTTTGTCGATACCCGAAAGGGTTATCGTAAGCTGATATTGGTTGATCGAGGTTTTCGCACCGATCCTTTCGGACTTTGCCTCGATGCCGTCCGGGAGCACATACTCGATCGGGTGCGAATATCCTAGGGCGAATACTATCTTCTTGCCCTGAACATCGGCCTTGTATCCAACGCCTACTACATCCAGGTCGATCTTGAACCCTTCCGTGACGCCGACAACCGCATTGTTTGCCAATGCACGTGCCAAGCCGTGAAATGCTGCCAGCTCATCGCTAGCCCGCTCGGCGACCAGGGTTCCGTCTTCCTGTTTGAACTTGACCCCGTCTGGGATGGGTGTGCTCAGCGTCCCCTTCGGTCCTTTGACCTCCAACACAGAGTCGCCGATATTCACCGAGACCCCGGCCGGTATCGTGATCGGTTTTTTTCCTACTCGTGACATATTCTTTCTCGCAGATCGTGATCATTTCTATTTACTATTCACGATCCTACAGCTGCGGCTAATAAACTTCCGCCAGGATCTCGCCTCCAATGTTCTCTGCCCTGGCTTTCTTCCCGCTCATCAGGCCCTTTGAGGTCGAAACGATATTGATCCCGTAACCGCCAAGTACCTTCGGTATCTCGTTAGCTCCAACATAGACACGGCGTCCGGGCCGCGAGACCCGTGCCAAATGCGTGATGGACGAGGTTCCCTTCGTGTCATACCTCAGAAAAACACGGATAACATACTTCACCCCTTCGCCCTTTGTCGTGAAGTTATTGATGTATCCCTCTTCTTTTAGTATGCGGGCCACTTCAACCTTCAACTTGGAGCCGGGTATATCAACACGCGGATGATTCGCTGCTATCGCATTTCGAATACGCGTGAGCATGTCTGCAATTGGGTCTGTCATTCTTGTTTAACTCCGTCGATCTTTTCTCGATCTTCGATCTGAGGCTCCCGATGCATGATCGCAGCCGATCTAGGATCGCAAATCTTCTACCAGCTCGATTTCACTACTCCCGGGATCTGGCCCTCGAGTGCCAGTTCTCGCAGGGCGATACGAGAAATACCAAACTTTCTTACATAACCACGCGGGCGGCCTGATTGGGAACAGCGGTTCCTAACACGTACCGGGCTCGCATCACGAGGCATCTTCTGAAGCTTCATAACGGCCGCATCCACCTCTTCCGGCGTTGACTTCGGGTCGTTGATGATCGCTTTGGCCTTTGCCCTTCGTTCTCGCCAGAGTTCGACTTTCGCCCTGCGCTTGTTGTTTTTTACTACTTTGCTTATCTTCGCCATATTTTTAACATCTTCGCCGTAAAGACGGTGAGATGCAGAGTTTTTCACGGTCGGTCAGCAAAGAAATGATCTCGCGATCATCTCTGCAGCTCCGCATCAAATATCCTATTGTCTAAAGGGCATTCCCATCGCTTTCAAGAGCGACCGAGCCTGCTCATCATTCTTCGCCGTGGTCACTATAGAAATGTTCATCCCCCTGGACTTATCGACCTTGTTAAAGTCGATCTCAGGGAATATAAGCTGTTCCCTGACGCCGAGCGTATAGTTCCCGCGGCCGTCAAAGGCCTTCGCAGAAATACCACGAAAATCACGCACGCGAGGAAGTGCGATGGAAATGAGCCGATCGAGGAATTCATACATCCTGTTTCCCCTCAGCGTTACCATCGTTCCAATGCTCATTCCCTGTCGAAGCTTGAATGCCGCAATTGATTTCTTGGCCTTGGTAATGACCGGCTTCTGGCCGGTGATCGACTTTAGCTCTTCTGTTGCCACGTCCAGGATCTTCGAATTGGCACTGGCTTCGCCGAGGCCCATGTTGACCACGATCTTTTCGATCTTCGGTATCGCCATCGGATTTCGAATGTCGAACTCCTTTGCGAGAGCCGGTGCGATCTCGTTCTTGTATTTTTCTCTGAGTCTAGCCATTTCTATCTTGTGCCGAGCCCATCATTCCAGGTTCCCTGTTCGAACCTGAAACCTCAAACTCGAAAACGATCTATTCTTCTGCTTCCTTATCGGCCGCCGTCTTTTTCGGTTCTTTCGTACCGAATACGTTGGGGACCGGGATCACCTTCCCGCTTTTGGCCACCCGCACTTTCTCACCGTTTCGGATCTCGGTCTTGACCCTGGTAGGCTTGCCGGTTTCGGGGTCGATCAGTGCCACGTTAGACACATCCACCCAGGCCTCCTGCTCGATTATCCCTCCCTCGCGGTTGAGCTGCGGAACGGGCTTTCGATGTCTCTTGACGATCATTGCCCCTTCGACCTTAACCTTGCCTTTTCGGGCATCGACAGCTATCACTCGCCCCCGATACGGCTGGCGGTTTCCGTTGCTGTCGTATCGGGCATATTCCTTTCCGGCGATGAAAACCACCTGGTCTCCACGCTTGATCTTGCTGTTTACCGTTCCCTTCTTTTCCGTCTTCATCTCTTTAAGTTGAGGATCGGGATCTGCTGGCCTCGAGTCAGGCCTTCATCCTTTTTCCCTTTTCGTTCAAATGACCTCAGGAGCCAGGCTGACGATCTTCATGAAATTCTTTTCGCGAAGTTCGCGGGCGACCGGTCCAAAAACACGTGTTCCCACCGGTGTTCCGTCGTCCTTGATAAGCACCGCGGCGTTCTCGTCAAACCTGATGTAGCTGCCGTCCTTTCTACGGACCTCTTTCTTTGTCCTTACGATAACGGCGTTGTATACCTTCCCCTTCTTGGCGGTCCCGTCTGGTGAAGCCTCCTTGACCGTGACCTTTATTTTGTCGCCGAGCCGGGCGATCTTTGAGGTTGAGCCGCCGATAGGAGCGATCATTTCCACCCGTTTCGCCCCGGAATTGTCCGCCACGGACAACGATGTCTGCATTTGGATCATAAACTTTCTCCCGTGGTCAGCGGCTGCTGGTCAATTGCCGGTGCTGCCGATCTTTACTGCCCACTGTCCAATATTAAAGCTCCGCCTTTTGAATGATCTCCACCACCCGCCAACGCTTTCTTGCCGAAAGCGGCCGGGTCTCAACTATCCTCACCTTGTCGCCGACTTTTGCTCCGAGTTCATCGTGCGCCATGAATTTCTTTCGGCGCCTAACGTATTTTCGGTAGATCGGGTGCTTCACAAGCCGATCGACACGCACCGTTACCGTCTTGGTCATCTTGTCGGAAGCGACCACGCCGACCTTTTCCGCCCTCTTGTGGACGATCTTGCGAATTTCGGCCGACCCCGGATCTGATGCCGGTGCTTCTTTCTTTGCTCGCTTCCGGGTTTCAGCCTTCGCCTCGTCACCCGCAGCCTTCACCTTGCCGGCGGCCCTCTTCTTCGGCGCTTCCTCTGCCGCCGCTTCATTGGTCTCGGCTGCTGCCTCGATCTTGGCAGCGTCGTCTGCAGCGGCCTCTTCGATAGCGGCCTCCGGCGTTTCTACTATTTCTTCGGTCTTCTTCTTGGCCATTCTGTTTCCTTTTGCGAACTCGTAAAACTGCATCTGACCCGCCCTTTCAGGCGATCAAAAATGTCCGGAGTCCTAAGCCTTCTTCTTATGGGCCTCCCGGATCAGCGTATACACGCGGGCTAGAGTTTTCTTTTCCCTGCGAATATCCTTAAGCGTCTCGCCGACGCCGAGCGCACGGCGAAACTTCAATCGGAAAAGCGACTCCTTGAGGGCATCCGCCTGGTCGTTCAATTCGGCCGGATTCATTTCTTTCAGCTGGTCCAACTGTTCCTTTCGTTTCATTTGATCAGACTACGCCTCCTTCAAGGTCGGCACGCGAAACGAACTTCGTCTTGATCGGCAGCTTCTGTGCGGCCAATGCGAAAGCTTCACGAGCAAGTTCTATGTCAACTCCCTGTATTTCGTACAACACGCGGCCCGGCTTTACCACCGCTACCCAATGATCGGGGGCTCCTTTGCCGCTTCCCATACGGGTTTCGGCGGGCTTTTTCGTGATCGGCTTATCCGGGAACATGCGTATCCAGATCTTTCCGCCTCGCTTTACGTGGCGGGTCATCGCAATACGGGCCGCTTCGATCTGCCTGTCGGTGATCCAGCCCGCTTCCAACGCTTTCAGCCCAAAGTCGCCAAAATCGAGGTTCTCGCCGCGTGTCGCTTTCCCACGCATGCGGCCCTTCATTACTCGTCGGTGCTTCACCTTTTTCGGCATCAACATAACTTAATTACCCTCGTAAATCGTCCCTCGTCATCCGCTGATCGTGAATCTCACTCGCTTACTGATCCATTTAAGATTCACGACCCACAAGCCTTACCGGCCCCTGTCGCCCCTATCGTCCCTTCTCGGCCTTCGGTCGCCGCGACCCATTCCCCGTTCAAGCTTCACTTCGTTTACTGGATCAGTTGTGGTCCCTCGCGCAAGCGAAGCGTTCGGGTCGAGGATCTCTCCGCGGTAGATCCAAACCTTTATGCCGATGATCCCAAAGGTGGTCAGTGCTTCGGCAAAGCCATAGTCGATATCGGCCCGCAGGGTGTGCAGCGGCAGCCTCCCCTGCAGCGACCATTCCGTCCGCGCGATCTCGGCCCCGTTAAGGCGTCCGGCGATCATCACCTTGATGCCCTGTGCACCAAAACGCTGCGATTCTTCCATCGTCTTTTTCATTGCACGCCGAAACGCGATACGCTTTTCGATCTGCTGGGCGATCTTTTCTGCCTGAAGCTGAGCGTTCAGCTCCGGATGGCGGATCTCCTGTATAGAGATCAGCACCTCGCGGCCGGTCTGTTTCGAGAGGTCCTCGCGAAGCTTTTCGATCTCAGCCCCCTTTCGGCCGATGATGATCCCGGGCCGGGCCGTGTAGATGATGATCTTCATGCGCGTAGCAGCCCGTTCTATATCGATGTGCGAAACACCGCCGCCCGCGAATTTCTTTTTCAGGTCGCGTTTCAACGCCAGGTCCTCTGCCAGGAATTTTGCGAAATCCGCTTTGGCATACCAATGTGAATGCCAGTCCTTGTTGTACCCGACCCTAAATCCGTATGGATGAACTTTCTGTCCCATAATTTCTTATTGCTTCTCGGTCTCGTTGCCGGTCTGCTTTTTTGCCTCATCATCGGGCTTTGCTTCAGTGCTTTCGGCTGCTTCCGCCTCCGATGCATCACTCGTATCTGCGGCACTCACATCTTCCTTGACGACTGCCGCTTCTAGATTCTCGGCCGTTGGAGCTTCTATCGTGACAGCCTCAGCCTCAGTCGTTCCCGGCGAAACTGCCGCTTTGGCCTCCGTATCTTCCTTCTTGGCCTTTTTCGGAGCAGCTTTCGCCGACGAAGACTTGGCCTTTTTCGGACGATCCGCCGCCTTTGCCTTTGCCGCCTCGGCCTTTATTTCCTTCTCGGTTTTCGGCTTCTCGTCGCTCGTCACCTCGATCGTAATGTGGCAATAATGCCGCTGCTCTCGATACGCGCGGCCCTGCGGTGCAGGCCTCATACGACGCCGATTCTTCGTGGGCCCCATATCCACGAAACAGCTTTTCACCCAGAGATCGTCCGGATCTATCGCGATGTTCTCCTGCTCCGCCCGGTATGTTGCGTTGGCAATCGCCGACCGCAGCGTCTTTGCTATGGGGTCCGCCGCCCGCTTATTAGTGAATCTGAGTATGGACAGTGCATGCGAAACACGCTGCCCGCGGATCAGATCAATGACCAGCCGTGCCTTTCTCGGGCTTCCCTTTAGGTATTTGGTCTTTGCTATCGCTTCCATTGTTTTGTGAATCGTGAATTGTGAATCGTCAATCGTGAAGAGGTCGTTTTTACCATTTACGATTTACGATCCACGATTTACTTCCTCTTTGCCATCTTCTCCGCTTTTGTTCCCGGGTGTCCCTTAAATAGTCGGGTCGGAGAGAACTCGCCCAACTTGTGGCCGACCATGTTCTCCGTGACAAAAACCGGAATGTGCCTTTTGCCGTTGTGAACCCCAAAGGTCAATCCCACCATGTCGGGAGTGATGGTCGAGCGGCGCGACCAGGTCTTGATCGCCGGCGGCTTTTTTCCGCTTTCTTCTATTCTCTTTAATGCCTTCATGATGCTCAGATCGATGAACGGCCCTTTTTTTAGTGAACGAGGCATATCTTTATTGGCTCGCGAACGCCCTTGTCCGCTCCTTTAACTGCGAACCGGAGGCCCGCCTTCCCATCTACTTCCTTCTTCTGTCCTTAACGATCATATTGCTCGTACGTTTGTTTCGCCGAGTCTTGTACCCACGTGTTGGCTGGCCCCACGGCGTGACCGGATGACGTCCGCCTGAGGTCTTTCCCTCTCCGCCTCCGTGCGGGTGATCGACCGGGTTCATCGCCACGCCGCGAACCTTCGGCCGCCTTCCCTTCCACCGCGTACGTCCCGCTTTTCCGAGACTCACGTTCTCGTGCTCCGTATTGCCCACCTGTCCGATCGTCGCGTAGCACACTACTGGGACCTTCCGGACTTCCCCAGACGGCATCCTCAGTTGAGCGTAGTCGCCGTCTTTGGCCACTATCTGAGCAAAACCTCCGGCCGAACGCACTAGCTGGCCACCTTTTCCGGGACGAAGCTCGACATTGTGAACTTCCGTTCCGAGAGGAATGTTCTTTATCGGCAATGCATTACCCGGCAGGATATCGGCGTCCTCTCCGCTCACCACAGACGTGCCGACCTTCAGTCCGACCGGTGCGATAATGTACCGCTTCTCGCCGTCAAGATAAGTGATCAGGGCAATATGCGCCGAACGGTTCGGATCGTACTCGATCTGCGATACACGTCCCGGAACACCAGATTTATCCCTCTTAAAATCGATGACCCGGTAAAAGCGCTTGTGACCGCCCCCGCGGCGCCGGATCGTGATACGCCCGTCGCTGTTTCGTCCCGAGATCCTCTTCTTGGGTTCGAGCAGTGATTTTTCGGGTACTGCTCCCGGCGTCAGCTCATCGCGCGTCAAGTATGTCTGGTAACGACGCGCCGGCGATGTCGGTTTTAATCTCTTGATTCCCATATCTTTCGTGAATTGTAGATCGTCAATCGTGAATAGAGACTCTATTCACGAATTAAGATTCACCATCTACTAAATTGCTTCCGCGTAATCCACCATGGCCTCGCCCTTTTTCAGGGTCACGTAGGCCTTTTTCCAGTCCGGCCGGCGTCCCACCTGACGGCCTCGCCGCTTTTCCTTGCCTCGATAATTGATGGTCTTGACCGAAGCGACCTTTACATTAAAGATCTCCTCCACGGCTTTCTTGATGTCGGGCTTTGTCGCCTCGCGGTCCACGCGAAACGTCAATACCTGGCCCATCTTTCTGCCGCTGTCCTCTTCTGTCGAATCCTCCTTGAGGATGACGCTCTTCTCGGTCACGACAGGCGATTTCAATACGTCCCAAAGGTTAAAGTCAGTCATTTTCGGCGTCCTCCTTCACTTCCGGCTTCGCTGCCTTTGGCTTCTTAGGAGCGTCGGCGTCCTTGGCCGCTTCCTTCTTCACAGGTCTCTCGGCTGCGGCTTCCTTCGCTTCGGCCTGCTTCTTCGGCTTTATCGCCTTTGGGGCTTCAGTTTCTGCCGGTTCATCTGCCGCCGGCACTTCCGCCTTGGCTTTCTTTTTAGGCTTAGGTTCGACCGCCGGAGTCTCTTCCGAATCTTTGGCCCCCTCCCGTTTCGGGTCAAGCAAAACGTTCAACTCCTCTGCGGCCGCCTTCGATATCAAAAGCTTCTCATGAAAGAGAATGTCGTAAATGTTCAGCCCAAAGCTGTTCGTCACCTTTGTCCTTTCTATGTTGCGCGAAGAGAGGATCAGATTCTCGTTATCCAGCGAATCAACTATTAGGGTTTTGACCGGTTTTCGCTTGTCTCCCGAAAGTTCGAGGCTTGCCATCGCTCCGACGAATTCCTTCGTTTTCGGATTTGCAAAGCTGAACTCATCGATAACGATCAAGTTGCCCTCTCTCAGCCTCTCGGACAAAGCCGAACGAAGGGCCCCGCGCCGCATTTTCTTTGGCAAATTATAGGACCAGTCCCTCGGCTGCGGGCCGTGTACATTGCCGCCCCCTTTCCAGAGTGGCGACCGCAGGCTGGCGATTCGTGCCCGGCCGGTTCCCTTTTGCTTCCACAGCTTACGGCCTGAACCGGAAACATTTCCGCGCGTCTTCGTCGCCGAAGTTCCCTGGCGGCCGTTCGCTCGATAATTAACCAAAGCTGCGTGTATGAGCGGCTCGTTCATTTCGACATCAAAAACGCTGTCGAGCAGATCTACGTCGCCGACTTCCTTATTCTTCAAATTGCGAACCTTTACGGTAGGCATAACATCTCCAAATCACTCAATTGTTAACTGTTAACTGGTCGCTGATCTACAATTCACAATCGTCCAATTCGCCAATTAAGACTTCCTAACTACGACAAGACTTCCGTTCGCTCCCGGCACTGCACCGCGGACCATCAGCAGGTTGTTCTCCGCGTCAACCCGAGCCACCGTCAGACCCTTGACCGTAACCTGCTCATCGCCCATATGTCCGGATGAGCGAGTTCCTTTGATAACCCTCGACGGATACGCCGATTGGCCTATCGAACCGGGCTTTCTGACGTTCATTGAACCATGCGTCTCCGGGCCGCGTCCGAACTTGTGGCGCTTTACCGTCCCGGCAAATCCGCGGCCTTTTGATCTGCCGACAACCTCGATCTTGTCGCCATCCGCAAAAAGATCGACTTTTACCTGGTCGCCGACGGATGCTTCGGGCTCCCCGTCAAGTCTGATCTCTTTGAGGACGCGGGTCGGAGGCAGGCCGCCGCCCGTTTTCTCGAAATGGCCGCGTAGCGGCTTGGTCACATTTTTCAACCGGACCGGCTTGTCTTCAACAAGCCCCAGCTGAACGGCGTTATAGCCGTCGCTGCCATTCGCGCTCTTGGTCTGGACGACCACACACGGCCCCGCCTTGATGACCGTGACCGGCGTGACTGTGCCGTCTTCAGCAAAAAGCTGCGTCATCCCTAGTTTTCTGCCAATGATTCCGCTGATCATATCTTTCCTGATTCCGAGTTTTTATCGAGCCTGCAGGGCCCCAAGGCCCGCTGCCCCAAAAACCGCCTGGCTACGACAACTAATTCTTGCCAAATGCTTTGATCTCTACATCCACACCCGCCGGAAGGTCGAGCTTCATCAAAGCGTCAACCGTTTCCGCCGTAGGATCGAGGATGTCCATCAACCGCTTGTGCGTCCTGATCTCGAATTGCTCACGCGATTTCTTATCCACGTGCGGCGACCTGAGAACCGTCCATTTGTTCTTCACTGTTGGCAGCGGTATCGGCCCAGCGATCCTCGCCCCGGTCCTCTTCGCCGTATCGACGATCTCGGATGTTGACTGGTCAAGCACTCTGTGATCGTAGGCCTTAAGCTTGATGCGAATCTTCTCGTTAAGCATAAATTCAGTTCTCAGCTACCTGCTTTCTATTCGACGATATCCGTCACGGTTCCCGCACCGACCGTTCGGCCGCCTTCGCGGATTGCGAAGCGGAGCCCTTTCTCCATCGCGATCGGGCTTATCAGCTCGATCTCCATCTGGATGTTGTCGCCCGGC